>Ga0207700_10000005_pt1 | contig 394836 bp, 425 predicted proteins | sample LARL82metaG_FD_184348 | JGI IMG/M metagenome (GOLD analysis project Ga0207700, IMG submission 184348) | Corn, switchgrass and miscanthus rhizosphere microbial communities from Kellogg Biological Station, Michigan, USA - LAR L8-2 metaG... | ecosystem: Host-associated > Plants > Roots >...
TAATTGGACACATTATGAGCAGGTTGTGGCCGCCGGCCGCGGCGATTTCGAGCGCGCGTTTCGCAGTCTCTTGTCCTTTGACATCGCGCAGGTCCGGCGTGTTCGCAGAGTCCTCTGCGAGCTTGGCAGTCGGCCGATTCAGGACCTGCACACCTTTCACATGGTTGACGAGCGCGATGAGCGAAGGTGCTGCGATGATCTCGACGCCGCCGGCCCAGGCTGCTTCGGGACCTGAGACCGCAGGACAGATCAGACCGCGCTGCTGCTCGCTCGCCGCAAGTGCGGCTGGCAGCACGCCGGCGACGCCCGTGAGTTGCGCATCGAGCGACAATTCTCCGAGGGCGACATAGCGCGCCATTTCGCTCGCCGGCAGCACACCCATGGCGGCCAAAAGGCCAAGCGCGATCGGCAGGTCGTAGTGGCTGCCCTCCTTGGGTAGATCGGCCGGGGCTAGGTTGATGGTGATGCGCTGATAGGGAAGCGCCAGTCCGATCGCGGAGAGTGCAGCACGGACGCGCTCCTTGCTCTCGCCGACGGCCTTATCGGCGAGGCCGACGATGTTGAAGAGGCCCGTGCCTCCGCCGTCGCCGATATGGACTTGAACGTCCACCTCGCGCGCTTCGATACCCAGGAACGCAACCGTGTAGACGTGTGCGACGGTCATGCGCTGGAAAAGACGAACCCCGCTGTGGCGCCCGCGATGGCAAAGCGCGCGAGATAGCCGATGCCGTGGGACAGGGTGATTTTGGGATAGATGTGCATGAGAACCGTTGAAGTGCCCCAGCCTAACGCAGCGTCGGGGCGAAGGCGACGGGCGATTCCTCCACCCTCGTGTCGATTGGCCGCCCTTGCGCGCGGTGCCCCGTCCACTTACGCTTTCACTCACGCTATTTCCGGAAAAAGAGAGACCTCGATGGCCGTTCAGCGCTTCACAGGAACCGATAAATACATCGCGACGGAGGATTTGCGGATCGCCGTAAACGCGTCCATCGCGCTCGAGCGGCCGCTGCTGATCAAGGGCGAGCCAGGAACAGGAAAGACCGAGCTTGCCTTCCAGGTCGCCGATTTTCTGAAGGCGCCGCTCATCACCTGGCATGTCAAGTCGACCACCAAGGCGATGCAGGGACTTTATGAATACGATGCCGTGACGCGCCTGCGCGACAGCCAGCTCGGCGACGTGCGCGTCAAGGACGTGAAGAACTACATCAAGAAGGGAAAGCTCTGGGAAGCCTTCGAGATGAAGGTCCGCCCCGTGCTCCTGATCGACGAGATCGACAAGGCGGACATCGAATTCCCCAACGACCTTCTGCTCGAACTCGATCGCATGGAGTTCTTCGTCTACGAAACCGGCGAGACGATCAAGGCGGAGTTGCGCCCTATCATCCTCATTACGTCAAACAATGAAAAGGAACTGCCCGACGCGTTCCTGCGCCGCTGCTTCTTCCACTACATCAAGTTCCCCGACCGCGAGACGATGCAGAAGATCATCGATGTGCATTATCCGCACATCAAGCAGAAGCTGGTCGGCGAGGCCTTGAACGTCTTCTATCAGATCCGCGACGTACCGGGCCTCAAGAAGAAGCCGTCGACGTCGGAGCTGCTGGATTGGCTGAAGCTGTTGATGAACGAAGACATCCCGCCCGAGGCGCTGAAGGAAAAAGATCCGACCAAGCTCATCCCGCCGCTGCATGGCGCGTTGCTCAAGAACGAGCAGGACGTGCACCTGTTCGAGCGTCTGGCGTTCCTGGCCAGGAGAGAACCGAGAAACTAGTGCGAGGCCTTGGTCTCATTCTCGTCGTCGCAAGCTGGCTCGGTACGCAACCGGCCATCGCGCAGACAACGAGCATCGACACCTTCAAGGACGGGCCCGATGAGGCGAAGGTGCACACGGCCTCCGGTTTTGTCTGCCCGCTCTTCATCGGCCATTTCGAGCGCGATGCCTATGGCGAGCGCGCGCCGATGCTGGGTTCGGACTTCTGTGTCTATTCGGCGCTCGATGGCGTCTATGGCACCATCACGCTGACTCCGCTGAAGGCGCCATACGATCCCAAGACGGCGCTCCTTCCCGAATTCACCGAACAGGAAGGCATCGGCGGCAGAATCGTCGGCGAGAGCACGCAGAAAATCGGCGGCGGCGCGACGCCCATCTCAGTCTATTCTCGCACCTACGAGACGGCAGCACTGGAAACGCTGCATTACCGAATTCTGTTTTCCGGCGGCACAGTCGGAAACTGGGCGGTCGCAGCGACGGTCGAGTTCGCCACGCCACGCGACGACGACAAGCTTAAGGATTTCCTGAACGCGGTTTACACTGAAGCCCTGGTACGAATCGCCAAGGTTGCGCCGCCGCAGGGGCCCGTTATCGCCGTGCCGACCCAACTGATTCTCGCGCCGCCCAAGCCGCTGGCCCCACCGGCCAAGCCGCGCTAGACTTCTTTAATTGCCATTCGACGAAAGCCGCCGCCCATGTTCTTTCAATTCTTCGATGAGCTCCGCGCCGCAAGGATTCCGGTCACGCTCAAGGAATATCTCGCGCTGATGGCCGCGATGGACAAAGACATCATCGACATGAAGATCGAGGAATTCTATTTCCTGTCGCGCACCGCGCTCGTCAAGGATGAGCGCAACCTCGACAAGTTCGATCAGGTATTCGGTCACGTCTTCAAGGGGCTCGAAGGCCTCGACGGTTCGCTCATCGCGCAAATTCCTGAGGAGTGGCTGAAGGCGCTCACCGAGAAATTCCTCACCGAAGAAGAAAAGAAGATGATCGAGAAGGCCGGCGGCTGGGACAAGCTGATGGCCCAGCTGAAGGCGCAGATGGAGGAGCAGAAAAAGCGCCACGAAAAGGGCAACAAGGCCATCGGAACCGGCGGCACCTCGCCGTACGGCAACGGCGGTTACAATCCCGAAGGCGTGCGCATCGGCCAGGACAAGTCGCGTCACGGCAAGGCGGTCAAGGTCTGGGACAAGCGCGAATACAAGAATCTCGACGATTCCGTCGAGCTCGGCACGCGCAACATCAAGGTGGCGCTCCGGCGCTTGCGCAAATGGGCGCGGCTTGGCGCGGAAGTCGAACTGGACGTTCCCGGCACCATCAAGGACACGGCCAATCGCGGCTATCTCGATCTGAAGCTGGTGCCCGAACGGCACAATACGGTGAAGGTGCTACTGTTCTTCGATATCGGCGGCTCGATGGATGCGCATATCAAGCTCTGCGAGGAGTTGTTCAGCGCGGCCAAGACCGAATTCAAGCACATGGATTTCTTCTACTTCCACAATTGCCTCTACGAGTCGGTGTGGAAGGACAATCGCCGCCGCCACAACGAGAAGCTCGATACCTGGGACGTGCTGCACAAATATCCCAAGGACTACAAAATCATCTTCGTCGGCGACGCGACGATGAGCCCCTACGAGGTGACCTATCCAGGCGGCAGCGTCGAGCACTGGAACGAGGAACCGGGTGCGGTGTGGCTCGACCGCGTGACGACGATGTTCGAGCACACGGTGTGGCTCAATCCCGTGGCCGAAAAGCATTGGGACTACACGCCCTCGATCGGGCTGATGCAGCAGCTGATGAACGGGCGCATGTATCCCTTGACGCTCGGCGGCCTCGACCTGGCGATGCGCGAACTGAATCGCTAGCGCGATGTCGGCGCAAGCGTTCTCTTGCGATTCCCATGTCGCACGCATCGAGCGCGACGGCTTCACGATCATCGAGGACTTTCTAGACGCCGAAACGCTGGACCAAGTCCGCGCCGGCCTTGCCGCGCATTTCGGCGCCCATCGCGGCCGCAACGCCTTCGAAGGCTTCACGACCGAACGGGTTTACACGCTGGTCGGACGCGGCAAGGTGTTCGAACGCATCGCCGAAGATGAGCGGCTGCTCGCGCTCATCGGTCACTTCCTGCAGCCGAATTTTCTCTTGAGCGCGGCGCAGGCGATCCGCATCGATCCCGGCGAGGCGGCGCAAGCGCTCCATTTCGACGACAGTTTCTATCGCGTGGCGCGCCCGCGCCCGGCGCTCAGCGTCAGCATGATCACCGCGATTGACGATTTCACCGAGGAGAATGGCAGCACCGTGATTTGTCCGGGCAGTCACAAGCTCGGTGCCGATGTGGTGCGCGAAACGCTCCCTCGCCAACCCGTCGTGACGAAGGCCGGGTCCTGCATCGTCTTCCTCGGTACGCTCTTTCATGGCGGCGGCGCCAATCGCAGCAACGCCGCGCGCCTCGCGATTACATATCAATATTGCGAGGGCTGGCTCCGGCAGCAGGAAAACTTCTTCCTCGCCATTCCGAAGGAGATTGCCAGGACCATGTCGCCGCGCATTCAGGAACTGCTCGGCTACAGCATTTGGCCGCCCTTCATGGGAATGGTGACGGCGTATCATCCCATGCGCGTGTTCGACGATGATTTCGTGCCGCCGGTGGCGGATGAACCGCGTTCTTGAATTGCGGTTGATTTCGGCTCGATGGCATGACTTGTTGCCGACGCCCTCGCCCTTCGACAAGCTCAGGGTGAGGGCTCTAACGTATCCTCATCCTGAGCTTGCCGAAGGATGAGGCGGCGCGGAGCCAGTCCAGACTGAAGAGTCAGATACCAGACACAGGAGTATGTCATGCTCAAGGTTCATCATCTCAACAATTCGCGCTCGCAGCGCATCCTCTGGCTGCTCGAGGAGCTCGGCACGCCCTATGAGATCGTGAAATACCAGCGCATGAGTCCGGTGCCGTTCGCGCCGCCGGAGCTGAAGAACATCCATCCTCTGGGAAAATCGCCGGTGATCACCGACAACGGCAAGACGATCGCCGAGTCCGGCGCCATCGTCGAATACCTCATCGACATCTACGGCAAAGGCAAGTTCAAGCCGAAGGCCGGCACGGACGATCATTGGAAATATGTGGAGTGGATGCACTACGCCGAAGGCTCGGCGATGCTGCCGCTGCTCATGGCGCTTTATACCGGCATGCTCGGCGATGCGGCGGCGCCGCTCAAACCACGCGTCGACAGCGAGATCGCCAACAACCTTTCCTACATGGAAGCCGGCATCAAGGGCCGCAACTTCTTCGTCGGCAACGAGCTGACGGGGGCCGACATCCAGCTCCTCTTCGTCCTGGAAGCGGCCGGTGCGCGCCTCGAACCTTATGCCGAACTCGTCAAGTATCGCGCCGCCATGCATGCGCGTCCGGCATACAAGCGAGGCATCGAAAAGGGTGGCGAGTACGCGCTGATGAGCCGGTAGCTCCCTCTCCCGCTTGCTGGAGAGATCGACGCAGCGTAAGCGGCGTCGGGTGGGGACGATGAGGGATAAGTTTTTCCGCTAAGTGGGCGCTTTTGCCTGCAAGGCATTGAAAGTTCTGGCGCGCATTTATTCGCCCCTGTCGAACTTATCCGCGTTCCCGTGACGCTGTCTGGCACTTATCTCTTCTTTCAGGCCACGAAAAAGATCGAAGATATTGGATGTGACAGGGGGAGGGGTGGAGCAAAGTCGAAAACGACTAGATGACGTCCTCACCCAGAGCTTGCCAAAGGTCGGCGCGACGCGATGTAGCGATCGGTCAGGCCGTCGATCATCGCCAGCGGCACCGCCCCGCCGACCAGCATGGCATCGTGGAAGCTCTTGATGTCGAATTTGGCGCCGAGCGCATCGCGCGCCTTCTGGCGCGCTGCGAGGAAGGTGAGCTTGCCCAGCATGTAGCCGCACGCTTGTCCGGGCGTGACGCAATAGCGTTCGATCTCGGTGATAGTCGCCGTTTCCTTGTCGCCCAGCGTATCGACGAAGAACTTGATCGCGTCTTCGCGCGTCCACTTCATGGCGTGGATACCGCTGTCGACCACCAGGCGGACGGCGCGGAACATGGCATCGTGCAGGAAACCGATGCGGCCCAAGGGATCGTCCTTGTACATGCCCATCTCGTCGGCCAGCTGCTCGGCATAGAGCGCCCAGCCTTCGATGTAGGCCGAGAAGTACGAGAGCTTCCGGATCAGCGGCATCTTGGCTTCGCGCTGGATCGACAGTTGCAGATGATGACCGGGAATCGATTCGTGATAGGTCAGCGTCGGCAACAGCCAGCGCGGCTGCTCCGAGGTGTCGCGCAAATTGATCCAGTAGATTCCCGGAATTTTCCCATCGAGCGATGGCGCGTTGTAATAGCCGCCGGCCTGCGCCGCCTCGAGATATTTCGGAACGCGCTGAATCTTGACGTCGGCTTTTGGCAAGGCGCCGAAATAGTCCGGCAGGCGGGCGCGAATCGCCGCAACTTTCAAGTTCAGATCCGAGATCAGCTGCTCCTTGGCGGTGTCGTTGTTGGCATAAATCAGCTTCGGATCGTCGTACATCGCGCGCAGCCGTTCGCCGACCGTGCCTTTCGTCATGCCCTGTTGGCGCATGATGGCATCGATCTGCGCGCTATGGTCCTTTATGATGTCGAGGCCGGTCTGGTGGATTTCGGCCGGACTTTTGGTCGAGGTTGTCCAGGTGAGGACGCTGTCGCGGTAATAGGCTTCGCCGTCCGGCAGTTTCCATACACCGGCATCATGCGTCGCCCTCTTCTGCATGTTGGTGACGAGCGCGATCTGGCGATCGAGCGCGGGATAGACTTTCTCGTTCAGGATTTTCGCTGCCGGCGTCGCATAATCGCCGCCGATGTTCTTTTCCTTGGTGCGCCTGACGACCGACAGGGTCATGGTCGCGCTCTCGGCCGGCTGGTTGCGCAACGCATTCATCTGGATCAGCGTCTTCTGAAGCGCGAAGTCCGGCGGCACCACGCTGAGCGCAACGTCGTGGCGCACGACCTCCGCCTCCTCGTCGAGTCTGAGCGCGAATTGCTCCAGACGCGAAAGATAGGCGTCGGCGTCGGACTTGGTTTCGATCTGGTGCTGGTTGTCGAGGAAGGAGGGAATGCTGCTGTAAAGGCCGTTTCGCTGGCTTATGACGTAGGGATTGCCGGCCGCGCCGCCGGCATAAGGATAGCGCCGGTTGTCGGCGTCGGTGTTTTTCAATTTGAACAGAACCACGTCATAGCTGGCCTGGTCCTCCGCACCGACCGAAGCGCGATCGAAGGCTTCGAGGCGCTTGAGCTGGCTGGCGACCAGCTTCTGTTGACGCTCGTTGGCCGCGAGAGAAGCTTCGTCGATCTCGCTTCGCTGGTGCGCCCGCGCCCCGGTGTCGAGGCCAAGCGAGGTGGCAAAGGTCGGCGACAGGTCGAGATTTTCGCTGACGAAGGCGTCGAACAGCGTGTTCAGCGCCTCGGCACTGGAACTCGCCGCCGCCCGTGCATGCGGAGTCAGGGCAAGCAGCGCGGCGGTCGCGCCTGCGGACTTCAAAAGGCTTCTGCGGTCGAACATGTTCCCCTCGCGGCGATTTACTTCGCGCTCACAAATCATGTGGGCGTTACGAAGAGAAGTTCGGCAGGTTCACGTTTACGTGCGCACCCGTTCGCGGCGGAGTGAGACTTAGCCAATGAAAACAAGGGTTCAGTGCAAAGTGGCGCCCCCGATCCGACGCCACGCTAACGCAGTTATGATGTCCGGCAGCGATGCGCTCTCGCGGGCAGCGCAAATTTTCTCGGCACAATTCTGTTGCCGAAGAACATCGTCACGCGAAACATTTTGCTCAGGCTTTGGTGGCGCCGCCCCAGTAATTGTATCCGGCAAAGCGCGGCGTCCCGGGCAGATACATGGTCTGCATGTCGGTGAGCTTGAAGCCGGCATTTTCGATCAGCCTGGGAATCGGCCGGTTGACGTGACAGCCGCCGCCGATCTTCTTCCAAACCGGCGTGATGCGGTGCTGCCAGCGTTTGACGCCTTCGTCCGGTGCCTCGCCATGCTCGCAAAAGATCATCTGGCCGGTCACTTTCATGACGCGGCGCATCTCGCCCAGCGCAGCCATAACGTCGGGAATGGTGCACAGAGTATAGGTGACCAGGACCGTATCCGCCGATTCAGCATCGAGCGGGATCGCCTCGCTCGGCAGGTCGATGAATTGCAGCGCGATCGGCGAAGCCGCGCGGCGCGCTGCCGAGCGGTTGCGCATTTCAACGGAGGGTTCGAGCGCCCAGATCCGCTCGACCTTGTGGGGATCGTAATAGGGAAGGTTATGTCCGGCACCGAAGCCGATTTCCAGCACGCGGCCTTGCGCTCGCGGCACGACCTTGCGCCGCTGGTACGAAATCGGCTTGGCGCTCATTGCCGTGTTGAGAAGTCGCGGCAGAATGTGCTTGTCGTAAAATCCCATGCGTTGCTCCAGTCGAATCCATGATGCCCTATAATCTAAAGCGGTTCGATATTTTTTCTGATCCAAGTTGTGAGTTCTTCTTCACCAAACGAACCAGCCGCAACTGAGAGAATCACCAGTGTTGCCTGTGCCTGATCTGCAATGAGTCGATATCCGTTCAGGCGAAGGAACAAACCGGCAGCGATGAACGCCGCGCGCTTGTTGCCGTCGACGAAGGGATGATTTTTCGCCAACCCGAATGTGTATGAAGCTGCAAGACGCGACGGGTCCTGGACCTCCTCATAGGCGAAGAGATTCTTTGGGCGGGCGAGAGCGGACTCCAAGAGACCTTCGTCTCTTAGTCCATCCGCTCCACCATGCTCGGCGATACTTTGTGTGTGCAAAAGTTCGATCACGTCGCGACGAACCCAGATCGGTTCGTTCATTTTGCGAGCGCCCGCAATGTGTCGCGATACTCGCGCATGAAGTCCCGACCTGCTTCGAGTTGTTTCTCCACTTCGGCGTCATAGGGAGTGACGCGAAAACCGTCTGGCGCGGAGGTGAAGGTCAGCGTGTCGCCCTTCTCGACCTGGAGGACGGCGAGCGCTTCCTTCGGCAGGATGAGACCCACGGAATTGCCGATTTGGGTCAGCTTGACCTTGAAATGCATGGCTTTTCTCCGTTCCAACGGATGTTAGAACAGAAGGTTATAACAAATGTAAAACGGAGGCAACGCTATTCCGGCGCGACCGTGACCTTGATGCCGTCGAGCGCGTCGGCGCAGACGATCTGGCAGGAGAGGCGCGAATTGGGTTCGACCGCCAGCGCCATGTCCAGCATGTCGACTTCCGCATCCGATGGCGGCGAGAGCTTTTCGTACCAACCGTCATTCACATAGACATGGCATGTCGCGCAGGCGCAGGCGCCGCCGCATTCGGCTGCAACGGGAAGGCCGGCATCGCGCAGAATTTCCATGACGCTCCAGCCGTCGCGTCCCTCGATGACATGCTCCGCGCCCTTGCGATCGGTGGCGATGATCTTCATGCGTGCACGCCGAGCTTTTTCTGCAGGCTCGATGACGATGTCGTGTACTGGAAGCGCAGTTTCTCGTTAGGCCGGCAGATGTGGAACGCCGCTTGTGCCATCAACGCGGCCTCGTGGAATCCCGAGAGGATCAGTTTCAGCTTGCCCGGATAGGAGTTGATGTCGCCGATCGCGAAGATTCCCGGCGTCATGCTTTCGAACTTGGCGGTGTCGACGGGAATGAGATTCTCGTGGAGATTGAGTCCGAACTCGGCGATTGGCCCGAGCTTGATCGTCAGCCCGAAGAAGGGAAGAAAAGCGTCCGTTTCGAGTTGCCATTCCTTCTTGTCCGCGCCTGAAAGGGTAACGCCGGTCAGCTTGCCATGCTCGCCATGCAGCTGCTTCACGCTGGCGACGTGGAATTTCACTTTCCCGTCGCGCTCGAGCTCGCGCATCTGATTGACGCTGTGCTGTGCGGCGCGAAAGCCGTCGCGGTGGTGAACGAGAGTGAGCGACTTCGCCAGCGGTGCGAGGTTGATCGTCCAGTCGAGTGCGCTGTCGCCGCCGCCGGCGATCACGATGTTCTTACCGCGAAACGCGTCCATCTTGCGCACGGCATAATGCACGCCGACTCCATCGCCGCGATCCTCATACGCTTCGATGTGCGGTACGGGCGGGCGCTTGGGGACAAAGCTGCCGCCGCCGGCCGCGATCACGATGACGGGCGCCACGAGTTCGGTGCCGGCGTCGGTCTTCAGGCGCCAGCGCCCGTCGGCGAGCTTTTCAAGGCCTGAGGCCATTTCATTGAAGTGATACTGCGCGCCGAACGGCTTGATCTGATCCAGAAGTCTGTTCGTCAGCTCCTGGCCGGTGACTATCTGAAGACCGGGAATGTCATAGATCGGCTTTTCGGGGTAGAGCTCGGTGCATTGTCCCCCCGGGCGATCCAGAATGTCGACGAGGTGGGCTTTCAGGTCGAGCAGGCCGAGTTCGAAGACGGCAAAAAGACCGATCGGGCCGGCCCCGACGATGACGACATCCGTCTCGATTGGCGTGCTCATGCGCTATTCCACAACCGTTTAGTGTATGAACTTAGAAACTGGCGCTCTTCATATGTAAAAATGGGTCGGCCAACAACCCTTTCAAGACGAGGGGGCGCAATGTGACGCAGTGCACTATGAACGCCAAGGCTTCAATGGTCGATAACCGAAGAAAAACCGCGACTTGCGCAAAGGGGGTTCGAACGCGTCGTCAGACGGCGCAATGCACCTTCACGAAGGCTTGGACGGCTTCGGTCTCGCTCTTCAACTTGGCGATCGCCATCTGGGTGATGCTGGGATCTTCAATCCCGAGAAGCTCGCATTGTGCTGCCGCGTCCGCCATGGCGAATGCGCCCACGCCGCGTGCCGCGCCCTTGATCGTGTGCGTGACTTCCTTCCACGACTTTTCATCGCGCGCGTCGAGGATCGTGCGGAGATTGGCGACAAGCTCGCTCGTCTGTGTTTCGAACAAGCGGAGAATTTCGGCGTTGAGCGCAACGTCGCCGCCGGTATAGCGCGCAAGGTGCTCCAGATCGATGACAGCGTCCGCCGACATGGCACGTTCCTGGAATAGGAGCGCGAGGATAGGCGAAATTGCTCAAGACAATATTAACGAACCGCGACGCGATTCACCGCTAATTCAGTGGCCGCCACCCGCCTGGGAACGGCGACACACCTATGATGCGCGCGTGGGCAAAGAGAACCACCAGGAAAAGCGCGAGCGCGACCAGGAAACGCCAGTCGAAATATTCCCTTGCTTGAAACGAATTTCGGCCTGCCGCAATCGCCGCGAACGGCAGGTTCGACGTGCGTTGCGCAAACGCGCTCCACTGTTCACCCAACTTGCGTTGACGCTTTGCGTCGATCGAAGCGGTGCCGAGAAGCGAAAGAACGCAAAGCGTTCCGAAGAGAACAACCGAGGCATAATCGCCCGTCGCGCAAAAGTGGAAGGCCGACCAAATCGCCACGCCCCAGAGAAACGGATGCCGCGTGATGCGCAGAACTCCGCGCACCGTTTCTTCCTTGGCCGCGGCACCTGACTGTCCGACCGAAGTTGGATTTGCCATCAAGAGTCCGGGCACGCCGATCAGGAAGGCGACGAGCACGACCGGAATGGCAAGTTTGTCGACGCCGTCACCGAGATCAAAAAGCTGAACGTTGGACGAACTCACCAGCGCCGCGCGGTAGCTCATGGCCAGCCAGATGATGGCGCCGATCGAAGCCAGCGAAAAAAGTCCGAGATAGGCGCGCTCCCCGATCGCGGCGACGATCGCGTCCCGCACGCGTGTGCCGGCGATCAGAAGGTGCAAAGCCAGGAAAACGAGGGCGGCGGCGATCAAAAGTGTCACGAGTCATCCTCCCGTTAACGACTGTAAACAAAACCGCGCCACTCTGCGATGCCGGCGCGTTGCGAGCAGCCGCTCTCGCGCTCACGCCTCGCGATGGATAAAGTATGGCCGTGTCCGGGCAAACGCCGAGGGTATGATGGCCACAATCGGATCTGGTCAGCCAGTCGCGCTTCAATCCGCCGAAACGATCGGCGATTCGGTCGCGAGACCTGTTCAACGAACGGAGTCCAGGTTCGGGATTGGCGTAATCGTGTTTGCGGGAGTGCTGTCGGCCTTTTGGGCCGGCGCGGCCGCCGCCTATCTCTGGGGTTATTTCGGACCGAAGGGTCTCTCCGGTCTCGACGTTCAGGAATTGGCGATGTTCACGGCGGCGACCTTCATTCCGCCTTTGCTTTTCATCGCCACCGCTTGGGCCCTGGCGCGCGCGCAGCAATTGAGCGAAGCCGCCAACGTGCTCGCCGATGCGACGGAGAGACTGTTCTCGGCCGATGAAACCGCTTCTCGAACAGCCGCCAGACTGGGCCGCGCCGTGCGCCGCGAACTCGACGCCTTGAATACCGGTCTTGATGCTGCCCTTTCGCGTCTTCGCGCGCTCGAGTCGGTTCTCGAAGGTCAGATTGCGGCACTCGACGAGGCGGGTGCACGTACCGAGGTCCGCGGTGAAGCCGTTGCGGCGCGACTGACCGCCGAGCGCGAACGCATCGAAACCGTGTCCGGAACGCTCAGCGATTCGGCGGCACGCACCGCCGAGACCGTCGCTGGTCGCGTCGCTCAGTTAAAGGCGCTCATCGAAAGTGCCGAGGGCTCGCTCAAGAGCGCGAGCGCGACACTCGACACACAAGCCGCCGGATTTCGCGCCGCAGCGGGCGCTGCCGCCGAGGCCCCGCAAGCCGCGGCCGTCGAGCTTGATCGCCAGGCCAAGCGCATCGAGGCTGTTTCCGATGCGGCCATGGCGCGGGCGGAATTTGTCCTCGGCCGCCAGGAGCGCCATCGCGCCGCCATGAACGAATTAATGCAGCGCCTGAAGGATGAAAGTGCCGCATTCGAAGCGGCACTGGCGAAGGAGCGCTCGTCGATCGAACGCGCGGTTCAGACGCTGGGTGGCGAAGCACAGAAGTTCGAAAACGTCACGGGCGAGGCCGAACGCCATCTGGAAGAGATCATGGCCAATGCCGCGGCCCGCGCTTCGCAGCTTACCGTCAATTTCACGAGCGAGGCGGAACGGCTGAAAGCGACGAGCGACGCGGCGACGGCGACGCTCGCCGGCATGATCAGCGCATTGCACGACGCCAACAGCGGTGCGCAGACGCTGATCGGTGAAACTGCTGCGGAAGCCAAGGCCAATGCGCGTGCGTTGGTCGGAGAAGCAATGGCCGAGTGCGAGCGCCTGCTCAGAACGTCGGGCGAACTCTCCGCCGAAGCCACTGCGATCCGCACGACACTCGCCAAAACCGTCGAGGATGTGCAACAGCATCTGCTGACACTGCCGGGGGTCGCCCAGCAGGAAGCGCGGCGGGTGCGCGAAATGGTACGGAGCGAGACGGAAGAAATTCTCGATCTCTCAGCGCGTACGCTTTCAACCCTTCACGCGCGCGGCGCGCCGCGTTCCTCGGCGCTCAAGCAGCAGGAACCCTCCGAAGTTGAGCAACCGGAAAGCGAGAGCCTCCTTGGCATGGCCAAGCGACTGACTCAGCGCTCGAGAAAGAAGCCGCTCGAGTCCTCTGGCGATACCAAGGCATGGGAAATGCGCACGCTTCTTGCCGCCGTCGAGACGAGCGAGGCGCGCGAGCTGAAGCCGGCCAGCGCCGCGGCTCTCGGCGCACTCGAAGTCGCGCTCGCCGATCTCGCGGTCGATTTAAGCGCGATCTCTTCGGATGCAGCGCCCGGTGAAGAGGAATGGCGGCGTTATCTTGCCGGCGACCGCAGCGTCTTCGCGCGCCGCCTTGCCGAGGCGATCGACGACGACACGGTCAATCGCGTGGCGACGCTTTATCGCGAAGACGTCAAATTCCGCGACGCGGCGAATTCCTATCTCGCAGAATTCGAGACTCTTCTGGCTCGCGCGAAGGAGGGCGATGGCGGCGGCCTGCTCACATCGACCATGCTGAGCGCCGACACCGGCAAGATCTATCTCGCCGTCGCCTATGCGCTCGGCCGCTTATAGACGGCGTAGCCGAGCGGCGAAGAAGCCATCCATGCCGCCCTGTTCAGCCAGGTGACAAGGCAGCGTCCGCAAATCGCCTTGTGGATCGACCCACTCCGAATGGCCGAATAGCTCGCTTGCGGTTATCGGCACCCGTGCGAAATCGCGTCTCTGTCGCAGAAAGTCGGCGACTTGCTCCTCGCCTTCCTCCGTCTCGAGCGAGCAAACGGCGAACACGAGCAAGCCGCCCTTCGCGACCATGTTGGCTGCTGCGTCAAACAGTTCCTGCGCCCCCTGTGCGCAGGTAGTCACATCGGAAGCATCCTTGTTCCACGGCAGGTCGGGATGGCGCCGAATGGTTCCGGTGGCGCTGCACGGCGCGTCCAGCAATACGAATGGGGCTGAGACAGCAGGTTCATAGTCGCGCAGATCCGCTTCGATCAGCGTGGCGCAGAGTTCGGTGCGTGCGAGATTCTCTCTCAAACGCGTAAGGCGTTCGTGATCGCGCTCTACTGCGACAACGTTTGCGCCGCATGCCGCAAGCTGCAGGGCTTTTCCGCCCGGCGCGGCACAGAGATCGACCACCGTTTGTCCGGCGACGTCGCCCAGGAGTCGCGCCGGCAAAGTCGCTGCCGCATCTTGAACCCACCATGCACCTTCAGCGAATTCCGGAAGCTCTTCGATCCGCGATGCCTCGCGAAGGCGAACGACATTGTCGAAGAGAATTTGACCATCGAGTTGCGTGGCGAAGGTTTTGTCCTTGAGCGTCAGGTCGATTGGCGGCTGCGTGGCATGCGCTTGCGCAATGGCGCGCGTGCGATCCTCGCCATAGCTCTGGCACCAGCGCGCCCACAGCCAGTCCGGCGTGTTAAGGCGCGAAGCATCTTGGGTATTCACAAGCGGTTTTCCTTCGCCCGAAACACGACGCAGGACGGCGTTGATCAGCGGCTTGAAGTGGCGCGCCTTCTCGTCCGCCGCTGCCAGGCGGTTGGCGGCGTCGACCGCCGCGTGCGGTGCGACGTTCAGAAACACAAGTTCGCAAATCCCGGCATAGAGAATCTCAAGCGTCGGTCCCGCCTTGTGCGGCGGCGGAGTTTTTGGGACGAAGTGGCGGGTCAATGCTTCAATTTGGCCGAGGCGACGCAACGTTTCGGCGGCGATGGTGCGGGCAAAACCGGCATCACGTGGTGACAGCCCCTCCAATTGCAGGAGCGTTGCATCGAATGGTCGTTTTTTTCGCAACACGTCGGACAGGATCGCTTGTGCTGCGGCGCGCGCCGGAATGCCTTCGCTCACGCCCAGGGTCCGGCCTGAACGGGTGGCTGGTCGGCCATGGCGCGGAGTCTCGCGATGCGTTCCTCGGTCGAAGGATGGCTGGAGAACAATCCTGACAAACCGCCACCACGCAAAGGATTGACGATGAACATATGCGCTGTTGCCGGATTGGCATCGGCTTGCGGATTGTCCGTGACGGCCACGGCACGATCGATCTTTTGCAACGCCGATGCGAGCCACAAGGGCCTGCCGGAAATTTCTGCGCCCATGCGGTCGGCCTCGAATTCGCGCGTGCGACTTACGGCCATCTGCACCAGCATGGCTGCGATCGGGGCCATGACGGCAACTAGGATCAAGCCGATGAAGCCGAGCGGGTTTCGCCGCCCGCCGCCAAAGAAGAAAGCAAAGTTCGCGAGCATGGCGATTGCGCCTGCGATCGTGGCGGTGATCGTCATGGTCAGCGTATCGCGATTGCGCACATGGCTCAGTTCGTGCGCCAGCACGCCGGCAAGCTCTTCGCCGTTCACGCGCGCCAAGAGCCCGCTCGTCACGCAGATTGCGGCGTGTTGCGGGTTACGTCCCGTCGCAAAGGCGTTCGGCTGATCGTTCTGAACGATGTAGACCTTTGGCATCGGCAGGCCCGCCTGCTCGGCAAGCTGACGTACGGTGTGGACAAGCTCGGGGGCCGCTGTCTCGTCAACCTGACGCGCGCCATACATCGACAACAGGACGCGATCGGAATTCCAATAGGCGAACAGGTTGGTGGCGGTTGCAAAGAGGAGCGCGATCATCATCCCTGCCTCGCCGCCGATCAGAAAACCGACGAAAAGGAACAGGCCGGAAAGAGCCGCCATCAGCAATGCGGTGCGTACTATGTTCATGTCATGGTGATGTAAGCTGACCCGGCGCAGCGTCAAGCGGACGATTTTCCAGATGGCATCGCCAAAGCTCTCCAAAGCCGAAATCGAGGCACGCATCAAAGCGGCCGGCGAGCGCGCCAAGGCGGAAGCCGAAGAGCGTCGGCGTAAGGAACCGCAAAAGGAGCAGGCGAAGGAAATCGGCGGTCGAAAGGGCCCCGATCCGACGCGCTACGGCGATTGGGAAAACAAGGGAATAGCCTCGGATTTCTAGGTCTTCTTAGCCGCCCTTGATCCCACTCGGGCGAGGGTCCATGTAATGGATTGGAAAGGCTCTAGACTAGTCAGACGGACCCAACATGTTCATCCAAACCGAATCCACGCCGAATCCTGCGACACTGAAATTCCTGCCCGGACGCGACGTCATGGGCGAAGGCGGGGTCGCGGATTTTCCGTCGAAGGATTCTGCCGGCCGTTCAGCGCTCGCGCTGGCGCTTTTCGAGATCCCTGAAGTCTCGCGCGTCTTCTTCGGTGCCGATTTCATTTCCGTGACTAAGCGTGATGGCGATTGGAAACACATCAAGCCCGCCATCCTCGGTGCGATCATGGAGCATTTCACCCGCGGCCTGCCGCTTCTCGAAGGCGGCGCCGAGGAGCGCGACGACACCGACTATGGCGAGGGCGACCCCGAGATTGTCTCTCAGATCAAAGAGCTGATCGACACGCGGGTGCGTCCCGCGGTCGCCCAGGATGGCGGCGATATCATCTTCAAGGGCTTCGACGGCGGCGCCGGGATCGTCTTCCTGCATCTGCAGGGTTCATGCGCGGGCTGTCCATCCTCGACCATGACCCTGAAGAACGGCATCGAGAACATGCTCCGCCATTATGTTCCGGAAGTGAACGCGGTCGAAGCCGTATAATCTCCACCCGAATCGATTCAACCGCGGCGACCTTCACGCCGGAGCCTTGCACTCATGGAACATCACGCCATAAACGACGAAGCGCTCGACACGATTTTCCGCAACGCGCGAACCCAGAACAAATGGTTCGACAAGCCTGTCAGTCCCGCCATGCTGATGGCGATCTACGATCTCATGCGCATTGGCCCGACAAGCGCCAATTGCTCGCCTGCCCGTTTTGTCTTCGCGGTCTCCAAGGCTGCGAGAGAGCGACTGGCGGCTCATTGTGCGCCTGGAAACGCACCAAAGGTCCTTTCCGCGCCGGCGACCGTCATCATCGGCTACGATCTCGACTTCGCCGCGCGGCTGCCCAAACTATTTCCGCATAGTCCGGACGCCAAGAACTGGTTTAAGGATCCGGCCCTTGAACAATCGACCGCGTTTCGCAACGGTACGCTGCAGGGCGGTTATTTCATCATCGCGGCCCGCGCGCTCGGTCTGGATTGCGGCCCGATGTCGGGATTCAACAACGACGCCGTCGACAAGGAATTCTTTGCCGGCACCAGGATCAAGTCGAACTTCATTTGCAGCGTCGGCCATGGCGATCCTTCCGGCGTATTTGCAAGGAGTCCGCGGCTGTCGTTCGACGAGGCCTGCAGGCTTGAGTGAGCCGGTGCGCGCGTGAGGATCCTCGCCGTCGATACAGCGCTCGGCGCCTGTTCGGTCGCGATCCTGAACAATGACCAATTACTAGCGCATCGGTTCGAGGTCATGCAGCGCGGCCATGCCGAAGCCTTAGCGCCGATGGTCGAAGCGGCCATGCAAGACGCCTCGCTGAATTTCACGAGTCTTGACCGGCTGGCCGTCACGACCGGACCTGGCACCTTCACGGGCCAACGCGTCGGTCTCGCCTTCATGCGAGCGCTGCGCGTCGCGCTTGATCTTCCACTCGTTGGAGTGACGACGCTCTCCGTGATGACGCATCAGGCGATGGTGGAGTGTGGGATTGGGCTTGGCGTCGCTTTGCACGACGCGCGTCGCGACGAAGTCTATCTCGAAGTGTCCGGCACGACTGCGTCGCTGCCGCGTGTGCTGTCGTTCGACGACGCTGTCGCGCGCATAGGCGAAATCCATGATCCGATCGTACTAGCCGGAACAGCAGCCGCGCGCGCTAAAACGCAGCTGCCAAATGCCGTATTGTCCAGCGTGCTCCAGCCCGACGCGCTCTGGGTTGCCAAGTTGGGGCTCGTGGCTCCGGCGCCCGATGGTCCGCCAAGGCCGCTTTACTTGCGCCCGCCCGACGCCAAGCTTCCGGAGCGTGCGTGACTGTGGCCCCCATCATCAGAGGGAGCGATCTCTCGCGGCTCGCACAGCTGCATGCAGAATCGTTTGCTGTGCCGTGGACGAAAGATGCTCTCGACGAACTTCTCGCGACGCCGGGAACCTTCGCCTTCGCGGACGAAGATGGATTCATCGTCGTGCGTTCGGCTACTGACGAAGCCGAAATCCTCACCCTTGCCGTTAGGCCCGGCTGTCGCCGACAGGGATTGGGTACGAAGTTGGTTCGTACCGCCGCCGCGCATGCACACAGTCTGGGATCAAGCCGAATTTTTCTCGAAGTTGCGGTCAACAATCTGCCGGCAGCGGAGTTATATGAGCGCCTGGGCTTCCACGAAGTCGGCAGGCGCAAGGCCTATTATGCCGTTGGCCTCGGAAAATACGAAGATGCATTGATTTTGCAGAGCAATCTTCCCCTTTCGCCCCTTGGGAATCGGCCCGTCACTGGCTAAAATCGTCACCATGAGGATCAGGCTTTGGGGAACGAGTTGACGCGGATCGAAGCGCTCTGCGTGGAGAAGGGCCTGCGCATGACGGAGCAGCGGCGCGTCATTGCGCGCGTCCTCTCGGATGCCGCCGATCATCCCGACGCCGAGGAGCTTTACCGTCGCGCATCTGCGGTCGATCCTCACATGTCGATCGCCACGGTCTATCGCACCGTGAAGCTGTTCGAGGACGCAGGCATTTTGGAGCGCCATGATTTTCGCGATGGCCGCTCCCGCTATGAAGAAGTCCCGGAGTCTCACCACGATCATCTGATCGACATCCAGTCGGGAAGCGTGATCGAGTTTCGCAACGAAGACATCGAGAAATTGCAGCGCCGGGTCGCCGAAGAGCTCGGATTCGAGCTCGTCGATCATCGCCTCGAACTCTATGCCGTGCCCAAGGGCAGCAAGAAGCCGCGCTGATGCAGACGCTGCGTGCCTGGGCGATCGTCATCGTCTTTCTTACCGTCACGCTGATCGGCATTCCGTATCAGAGCATGGCGCTGCGTTTCGGCTGGAAGCGCCGCAAGACCTTTCCACATGCCTATCACCGCTTCATGGCGAAATTATTCGGCGTGCGCATCAAGACAATCGGCAAGCCTCTGACGGGCGAAGGTGTGCTCATCGTGGCAAATCACACGTCCTGGCTCGACATCATCGTCTTTTCGGCCGTAGGTCACGTCTCCTTCGTCGCGAAAGCCGAAGTTGCGACCTGGCCCCTGTTCTCGACGTTGGCGAAATTGCAGGAGACGGTCTTCGTCGAACGCACCCGCCGCCATGCCACGGGCGAGGCGCGCGATCTCATCCGCGAACGATTGCTGGCAGGCGATACACTCGTGCTCTTTCCGGAAGGCACGTCCAACGACGGCAATATGGTCCTGAACTTCAAGAGCGCTTTGATGGGTGCGGTCGAAGCTCGCGTCGCCGACGGCAAGGGCGGTGAGCGCGCTGTGCGCGTCCAGCCGGTGTCGACCGCTTATGTCAGTCTGCACGGAATGCCGATGGGCCGCGAGAACCGACCGCTTTATGCCTGGTATGGCGACATGGAGTTGGTGCCCCATCTTTGGGAAGCACTGAAGACGGGACCGATTGACGTCCTCGTCGAATTTCATGCGCCGATGGACGTCGACCAGCTCGGGGGCCGCAAAGCGCTGGCCGCGCGCGCCGAGGCTATCGTTCGCCGCGGCCAATGGCGAGCGCTCGCGGGCCTGTCCGGACCGACGGTTGCCGAGGTTGAGCCGGCCAAGACGCGCGCGGAAAACAAGCTCGCGCAGGCCATCGCGTGAGACTGCCGGCGCTTGTCAGTCGGGCGGCACTCGCCCATAACCGGCCGCCATGAAGAAGCTCTTCATCAAGACCTATGGTTGCCAGATGAACGTCTACGATTCCGCGCGCATAGCGGAATTGCTGGCGCCGATCGGCTTTTGCCCGAGCGATACGCCCGACGATGCGGATATGGTCATCCTCAACACCTGTCACATCCGCGAAAAGGCGGCGGAGAAGATTTACTCGGAGCTTGGCCGGCTCCGGCAGCACAAGGAAAAGCGCAAGCTGACCATCGCGGTCGCGGGCTGCGTGGCACAGGCGGAAGGTGCGGAAATCATTGCGCGTGCACCGCAGGTCGACATCGTGGTCGGGCCGCAATCCTATCATCGCCTGCCGGAAATGATCGCGCGCATCGCGCGTTCGGGCGGGCAGGCTCTCGAGACCGAATTTCCAGCGCTCGAGAAATTCGACGCGCTGCCGAGAGACACAAGTGCAGCCGGCGTCAGTGCGTTTCTGACGGTGCAGGAAGGCTGCGACAAGTTCTGCTCATTCTGTGTCGTGCCTTATACGCGTGGGCCCGAATATTCGCGGTCCGTCGCGCAAATCGAGGAAGAAGCGGCACGTCTTATATTGCGCGGTGCACGCGAGCTCACGCTTCTCGGCCAGAACGTCAACGCTTATCGCGGCGAGGGACCGGACGGCAAGGCGTGGTCGCTGGCAAAGCTTCTCGGACGGCTCGCAAACATCGATGGTCTGTCGCGCCTGCGTTACATGACCAGCCATCCGCGCGACATGAGCGATGATCTCATCGCTGCGCATCGCGACCTCGCACAACTCATGCCGTTCCTGCACCTGCCGGTGCAGTCCGGTTCGGACGCTGTGTTGGAGGCGATGAATCGCGGCCACTCGGTCGACGATTATCGCCGAACGATCGATCGTATCCGCGATGCGCGGCCGGACATTGCGCTGTCCTCCGATTTCATCGTTGGATTTCCAGGTGAGAGCGATGCGGACTTCGCATCGACGCTCGAGCTGGTACGCGATATCGGCTTCGCACAATCCTATTCCTTCAAGTACAGCCGGCGTCCCGGCACCCCTGCCGCTGCCGCGCGCAAACAAATTCCCGACGCCGTCAAGGAGGAGCGGCTGCAAGCGCTGCAGCGTGTGCTGGGCGAACAGCGTGCGACGTTCGACGCGGCTTCGCTCGGCCGAGTGCTCGATATTCTGTTCGAGAAGCCTGGGCGCCGCCCGGGACAAGCGATCGGCCGCACCCCGTATCTGCAAGCCGTGCATGTCGAGAACGCGTCGGACTATATCGGCGAGATTCACCGCGTGCGCATCGACGCTGTGTTTCCCAACAGCCTCAAAGGCAGCTTGGTCGCAGCGCACAAGAAGGCGATGAGCCGTTGAGTCCCGTTCGAACGAAACGTGCGACGAAGGAGCAGGTGACCCTGGAATTCCCCGATAACAGGCTGCTCGCGGGTCTCTCCGGATCGCATCAGAGGAACTTCGTCCGTGTCGAGCAAAAACTCGACGTTCGCATCGCGATGCGCGGCAATCTCGTTGCCGTCGAGGGCAATCCTGACATGCGCGAGCGCGCCGCCTCGGTGTTGCGTGCGCTCTATGCGCGCCTGGAGGGTGGCGAAACTTGCAATTTGCCCGAGGTCGACGCGGAGATTCGCTTTGCCGGCGAGCAGGCCGCGGCTCCCGTCGGCGCCTCCTTCGGGTCGCCTTCGATCCGCACGGCTCCGGGGCGTGTCACCTATGCCCGTTCGCCTGCGCAGGCCGCCTATCTCGACCTCATGCGCACGCATCCGTTGGTCTTCGGGATCGGGCCCGCCGGAACCGGCAAGACTTACCTTGCAGCCGCATTCGGGGCGCATCTGTTGCACGAGCGGCAGGTCGAACGCCTGATCCTCTCACGCCCGGCGTTGGAAGCCGGAGAACGGCTCGGTTTTCTACCCGGCGATCTCAAGGAGAAGATCGATCCTTATTTGCGCCCGCTCTACGACGCGTTGTTCGACGTGCTCGGCGAAAAAACGGAAAAGCTCTTGGAGCTGGGAACGATTGAAGTCGCGCCACTCGCCTTCATGCGCGGCCGCACGCTGGCGCGCGCGTTCGTCATCCTCGACGAAGCGCAGAATGTAACGTCCGCGCAGATGAAGATGTTTCTCACGCGGCTCGGCGAAGACTCGCGCATGGTCGTCACCGGCGATCCGTCGCAGAGCGATCTCCCGGGCGGGAGAGCAGACGGGCTCAACGACGGGCTTCGCATTCTCAACGGCGTCGAAGGCGTTGCAGTTGCTCATTTTTCCGAGAAGGACGTGGTGCGCCATGCTCTCGTCACGCGCATCATCGCCGCATATAATAAGGCCGACGCGCAAAAGCTCGAGCCGTGACGTTTCTCATCGACATTCGGATGGCCGATCGGCGCTGGCGCAAGGTGCGCGGTCTTTCGGCGCGTCTGCGAAAGGCCGCAGAAGCGGCGTTGAGGCGCGGTAAGGCTCCGGCCGGCTCGCGGCTCACGATTCTCCTGGCCGGTGATCGGCAACTCAAAGACCTCAACCACCAATTTCGCGGCAAGAATAAGCCGACGAATGTGCTTTCGTTTCCTGCGGATCGCGCCAAAGGCGCCTATCTCGGAGACATCGCGCTTGCCTATGGCGTGACGGCGGCGGAGGCGCGCACCGGCGCCGCTCATTTCGTCGACCACGCCATGCACCTGACGGTTCACGGCGTTTTGCATCTGTTGGGCTTCGACCATGAAACGAAGCGCGGCGCATCCGTGATGGAACCGCTCGAGACGAGAATCTTGAACGAACTTGGCGTGGCCGATCCCTACGCCACCAAGGCGGCATGATGAGCGAGGTGCCGCCGCAAGTCGAACCTGCGCCTGAGACGGACAAGCCGTCCTTGCTGCGACGATTGTCGCTTTTCATGCGCGGCGATTCGGAGAGCGCGGCACAGATGCGCGAAAGCCTGGAAGAGGTGATCGAGGAAAGCGATCGCCAAAGCCCGGCGCTTTCGGCGCCAGAGCGTAAGATGCTCGCCAATCTCTTGAAGTTCGGCGAATTGCGCGTCAGCGACGTCATGGTGCCGCGCGCTGACATCGTCGCGGTCGACGAGGAAACTTCACTGCCGGATTTCATCGCGCTGTTTCGCGACGTGCAGCATTCCCGCCTTCCCGTCTATCGCGAGACGCTCGATGTCCCGACCGGTCTTGTCCATATCAAGGACGTCCTTGCCTACATGCAGATCCAGCCCGACGGCAGCTTTCGCTGGCGCGACGGTCCCATCTCACAGTTCAAGCGCGAGTTGCTGTTTGTTCCGCCCTCGATGCCGCTGGTCGATCTGCTGTTGAAGATGCAGACGATGCACACGCACCTTGCGCTGGTGATCGACGAGTATGGCGGCACCGACGGCATCGTTTCGATCGAAGATATCGTCGAGGAAATCGTCGGTGACATTGCCGACGAACATGACGAAGATGCGACGCGCATCCGAAAGTCGGACGACGGCACCATCATTGCGGATGCACGCACCGACCTCGAGGATTTCCGGAACCAGACGGGAATTGCGCTCTCGCCGGAAGACGCGGATCAGGAAGTCGAGACGCTGGGCGGGCTTGTCGTTTCGCTGCTGGGCCGACTGCCGCAGCGTGGCGAGATCGTGACCCACCCTTCAGGCTATGAATTCGAGGTGCTGGAAGCAGATCCCCGCCGCGTCAAGCGCCTCAGGCTGCGCGATCCCGCAAGGCGGCCTCAGGTGGCCGAAAAGCCGGCGTGACGTCTTATCTTCTTCGCAGCGGCATATTCCTAGAAAGCCTCACACGATGGCGTCGCCTCGCGGCAGCTTTCGCCGCGGGTGCGATTTCGGCTCTCGGCTTCGCGCCGGTGGACGCTTTCGCGCTGTTCCTGCTCGGTATGACTGTACTGGTCATCCTGCTCGATGGCGCCAATGCCAGTGCACATCCCAAGCGAAACGCCGCGTTCACCGGCTGGGCCTTTGGTTTCGGCCAATTCGTCGTCGGCATGCACTGGATCTTCTATCCATTCCTTGTCGATCCCGTCGCTCATGCCTGGCAGATCCCATTCGTCGCCTTGCTATTTCCCGGCGGCCTCGCCCTTTTCCCCATGCTTGCGTCCTTGCTTGCGTCCTTCTGGTGGAAGCCAGGGGCATCCAGAATTTTCGCACTCGCGACGTCCTATGCAGGCGCGGAGTGGCTGCGCGGACATATCCTGACGGGTCTGCCGTGGAATCTGCCGGCTTATAGCTGGGGACTTTCACTGGAGATCCTTCAAAGCGCCTCGTTGGTCGGTGCGTATGGGCTGAGCTTTTTGACGCTTCTCTTCGGCGCCTCGCTGGCAGAGCTTTTTTCGAGACCGGCGCGTTTGCGATTGCCCGTAGCGATGGCGGCGACGTTCTTGCTGATCTGGATCGGCGGAGCCGTCCGCTTGAACCATACGCCGACCATGATGGTCTCAGGCGTCCAACTGCGCATCGTGCAGCCGAATATTCCGCAGGACGAGAAATACCACCACGATCTCGTGCAGCGAAACTGGCGGCGTCTTATCGACTTGAGCGAGAAAAAGTCAGGAGCGTCACCGACGATCATCATATGGCCGGAAGCCGCGCCACCTGTCCTTCTGCAATTGTCGCCCGAGGCACGCGCCGAAGTCGCCGATCTAACGGGAGCAAAACGCGTGCTGATGACCGGCAATCAGCGCATGGCGTTGGATTCGGCACAGCACAGATTGTTTTTCAACAGCCTCTATATCTTCGGAGATCATGGCCGATTGCTCGCGACCTATGACAAGTTCCATCTCGTGCCCTTCGGCGAATATCTACCTTTCGAGCCGCTCTTGCGCGAGCTCGGCATCACCAAGCTCGTCGGTTTCCCGGGAAGCTTTGCAGCTGGCGACGGTCCGCACACCTTTCCGCTGCCCCAGGCGCCGAGTGTTGGCCCGCTCATCTGTTACGAGATTTTGTTCCCTTCGGCCGTGATCGGCGAGGAAAGGCCGGGTTGGCTCGTCAACGTGACGGATGACTCCTGGTTCGGCCCCTGGGCTGGTCCTGAGCAGCACCTTTTTGCCGCACGCGTGCGTGCCATCGAAGAAGGTCTGCCCGTTGTGCGCGCCGCAAACACGGGCATCTCCGCGGTAATCGATCCGCTCGGACGAGTACTTGTCAGTCTTGGACTGGATCGAACAGGCGCGATAGACTTCGGTTTACCTCGTGCGCTCGCCATGCCTGGGTACGCACTTTACGGTGACGCCGCTTTCTTGCTGCTGCTGGCAGCGGGCGCGGGACTTTCTTGGTGGCTTGCGCGCAAGTAGTATTTCACTAGCCGATGCGGGGAACTGGGGCTTCAACCGCCTGACCGGCGTGCCAAGGTCGGGCTTATACGGAGCGTTGTGTAAACCGTGCCTAAGAAACAAGCCAATCCTATCGATGCCCAGGTGGGCAATCGCGTTCGCCTGCGACGCATGTTGATCGGCATGAGCCAGGAAAGACTCGGTGAATTGCTGGGCCTGACGTTTCAGCAGGTCCAGAAATACGAGAAAGGAGTCAATCGTATCGGGGCCGGGCGCCTGTTCGAAGTGTCGCGCATCCTCGGCGTGAACATCGACTACTTCTACGAGGGCGTGAACAATCAGCTCGCGGGCGGCTTCACCGACAATCCCTCGTCGCCGCCCGTGATGGAATTCGTTTCGAGCGGCGAGGGTCTGCAACTCAGTCTGGCCTTCATGAAGATCAAGGATCCCAAGTTGCGCAAACGGGTACTCGACCTCGTCAAGCAGCTGTCGGAAGACACGGTCGAATAGGTCTCAGGCGGGCTTCTTTTTTCTGCCGGCCTTTTCGGCGAGGCCCGACTGACCTTCGCGCGCGGCGAGAGCTGCATACACGTCCTTGGGCAACACGCCGCACGCGGCCCACAGGACCAAGAGATGATAGAGAACGTCTGCGGATTCTTCCGTCAGAGCGCGCTTGTCCTTGGCCACGGCGGCCAGAACAACCTCCACGGCTTCCTCGCCGAATTTCTTCGCGCACTCCGCGGGGCCGTTTTTCAACAGCAACGCCGTGTAGGATTTCTTGACATCGCCGCCCTTGCGCGAGGCGACGAGCTTGAAGAGCCGGTCGATCGGATGGTCCGCCATCAATTGACCCGGTCTTCCAGAATCCGCCGCGCGATGACGTTGGCCTGAATCTCGGCGGCACCTTCGAAGATGTTGAGAATGCGGGCATCGCACAAGACGCGGCTGATGGGATATTCCAGCGCAAAGCCGTTGCCGCCGTGGATTTGCAGAGCGTTGTCGGCTGCGGCCCAGGCGACGCGCGCGCCCAGAAGCTTCGCCATCCCCGCTTCCAGATCACAGCGCCGGCCCTCGTCCTTCTCGCGCGCGGCGTAGTAGCTCAACTGCCGCGTGATCGCGATTTCGACCGCCATCATGGCGAGCTTGTCGCGTACACGCGGGAATTCGACGAGCGGGCGGCCGAACTGCTGGCGCTCCGTCGCGTAGCGGACGCCCAGATCCATCGCGCACAGCGCGACACCGATGGCGCGCGACGCGGTTTGAATACGTGCCGACTCGAATGTCTGCATCAACTGTTTGAAACCTTGGCCCTCCTCGAGGCCCAACAAATCCGATGCCGGCACTTCGAAGCCGTCAAAGCCGATCTCGAATTCCTTCATCCCGCGATAGCCAAGCACGCCGATTTCACCGCCGCTCATGCCCTTGGCCGGGAAGTTGTTCTTGCCCGTGCCGCGCGGCTTTTCCGCAAGAAACATGGAAAGGCCGCGATAGCCGGGACGGTCGGGATTCGTCCGTACCAACAACGTCATCATGTCGGCGCGCGCCGCATGCGTGATCCAGGTCTTGTTGCCGTAGATCTTGTACACGTCGCCGTCCTTGACGGCGCGGGTTCTGAGTGCGGCTACATCGGAGCCGCCCGATGGCTCGGTGAACACGGCGGTCGGTAGCTTCTCGCCGCTTGCGATCAGCGGCAGCCAGCGATCGCGCTGCTCCATGGTGCCGCCGTTCAGGATAAGTTCGGCGGCAATCTCCGAGCGCGTCGCCAACGAGCCGACTCCGATATAGCCGCGCGACAATTCTTCCGACACGACGCACATCGCGAGCTTCGACAGTCCCGACCCGCCATGGCTTTCGGGAATCGTCAGTCCGAAGACGCCGAGATCGCCGAGTTCCTTCACCACCCCGATCGGGATCAGTTCGTCCTTAAGGTGCCACTGGTGCGCGAACGGCGTCACCTTCTCCTGCGCAAAACGGAAGAATTGCTCGCGGATCAGGCTCATCGTGTCGTCGAGGCCGGGCTCGCCGACGAACATCGCGCCTTGGTGCTTGACCATGTAGCCGACGATGCCCGCACGCACTTCCGCGCGTGTGCCCATGCGCGCCAATTCGGCAACGGTGGGTGACCAGAAACCGCCGATTTCCTCGTCGGCCAGACCGAGGTCGTAGGGTCTCGCGATTTCGCTCTGGCTCATTGCGATACCGCCCGGCAACTGCGCCAGATACTCACCGAACGCGGCGAGCAGGATGAGTTGCTCGATCTCGCCGAATTTGTTGACTTCCTCGAGACCGCGCGCCCAGCGCACCATCTGGCGCAACGCCTCCACATAAGTGGCGAGCCAAGCCAGCGCGTGCGTGGCACGCTGCTCACGATCCAATGCCTCGGACGAGATTTTTCCATCCTCTGTCACCATCTCCGCGACTGAGGATTTGGCGGCAACGAGCAGCCCCTCGGCGGACAACATCGCCTCCTCGCAGCGCGTAAGCAGATGAGGGACCGTGATGGAGAGCATGAATGGGCACTTCGAAATGTCGCTGGCCCGACCATAGCGGATGCCGTGCCGCAGTGCACCACCGTGCCTTGCGTCGGCCAGTGCGCTTAGCTGCCGCTGGCTTCGACGACATCCTCGAAGGTGCGAAAGCCCGTGCGCTGTGCGTTCACCAAGACCGCCATGTTGCCTGGCAGATGCTCGTTCTTCCACATCTTGGTGTGTGCTCTTGGAATGTCGGCCCAGGAAAACACTTCGGACATGGCGGGGTCGATGCGTCGCTCGACGACCAGGCGGTTGGCCTGGCTCGCCTGCAACAGATTGGCGAAGTGCGAGCCCTGAATGCGCTTCTGGCGCATCCAGACATAGCGCGCATCGAAGGTGATGTTGTAGCCGGAGGTGCCGGCGCAGAAGACGACCATGCCGCCGCGCTTCACGACGAGACACGATACCGGGAAAGTGGATTCGCCTGGGTGTTCGAACACCATGTCGACATCGTTGCCCTTGCCGGTGATGTCCCAGATCGCCTTGCCGAATTTGCGCGCTTCTTTGGTCCAAGCGTCATATTCCGGCGTACCCACTTTGGGCATCGCGCCCCAGCAATTGAAATTCTTGCGATTGATGACGCCTTTGGCGCCGAGCGACATGACGAAGTCGCGTTTGCTCTCGTCGCTGATGACGCCGATGGCATTGGCGCCGGAGACGGCGCAGAGCTGAACCGCGAATGAGCCGAGCCCACCCGATGCACCCCACACCAGGACATTGTGTCCCGGACGCAGGATGTGCGGGCGATGGCCGAAGAACATGCGGTAGGTCGTGGCAAGCGTCAGCGTGTAGCACGCGGATTCTTCCCACGTCAGGTGACGCGGACGCTCCATCAACTGGCGGTCTTGCACGCGGGCGAACTGCGCGAAGGAGCCGTCGGGCGTTTCATAACCCCAGATGCGTTGGCTGGGCGAGAACATCGGATCGCCGCCATTGCACTCTTCGTCGTCGCCATCGTCTTGATTGCAGTGCACGACGACTTCGTCGCCGACTTTCCAGCGCGTGACTTTCGAACCGATGGCCCACACGATGCCTGATGCATCGGAGCCGGCGATGTGAAACGGATTCTTGTGCGCGTCCATCGGCGAAATGGGCGTGCCGAGCGCGGCCCAGACGCCGTTGTAGTTCACGCCTGCGGCCATCACGAGAATCAACACGTCATGGGAATCGAGCGGCCAAGTGGGCACGACTTCGAGCTGCATCGATTGCTCCGGCGGGCCATGCCGGTCTTTGCGCACTACCCAGGCATGCATCTTCGCCGGCACGTGGCCGAGCGGCGGAATTTCGCCGATGTCGTACAGCTCTTTGTAGACTTCGAGCGCTGGCTTGGCCTCGGCTTGCGCCATATTCACTCCCTCAGGGTGGGCGGCGAAGTAGGCCTCCGCACGTGTTGCATTGCAACAGAAATCGGTCACTTTTGCTGTGCAAATGTGACCATTTGCGCAATTATCTTGCGTTATGGTTTACGGCCGCGGCTTGGCCAGCCGGACTTCTTGCCTTTTGCCTTGCCGGCGATTTCCTTCAACTTGACCGTCTGACGAAGGGAGAGCGATGTCCCCGGCGCGCCCTTCTCAGGATCGCCGAATGCGCGGCCGTATTTTTCGACACGGCCTTCGACCGAACCCAGAAACTCGCCCTCCCAGTCCGACAATTTGATTCCGCTGCGCGCGGCCGCACGACGTGCACGCTTCAAGGCGTTCAAGGCCGCACGTTTTGCCTGTTCGCGTCGATCAGGAAGCTTTTTCTGTTTCAATGCTGCTCCAGCACGTCGTAACCGCACGGATTCTCGCAACCCTTCCCTCCCTTCACAAGGCTCGACAGATCGTGCGCGTTGGACTGCACTGACAAGCGAGACCCGAGGACGCATCCGATGGAAATCAACGGCATCGCCCATATCTTCATCACCGCGGGAGACTTTGACGCATCTCGCGCCTTCTATAGCAAGCTGCTGCCGTTCCTCGGGCTGAAGGTCGTCGCTGACGCGCCCGGCATCTTCTATTGCGTCGGCGGCCGAACCGGCTTTGGCATCGAAGCGCCGCCGCAGCGATCGAAGGGCAAGCGCTTCGTCCAAGGCGATGTCGGCTTGCATCATGTCTGCTTTCGTGCCCGCGAGCGCAGCGACGTCGACGAAGCCCATCGTTTCCTCGTCGAGATCGGCGCGCACATCGTTCATGTGCCACAGCAAGACAATTATGCGCCGGGCTATTACTCGGTCCTGTTCGAAGATCCGGATGGAACGCGACTGGAGGTCAATCATGTCCCGGGACGCGGACTGCTGCAGGAAGGTACCAAGATCGGGGGCGTCTACAGCGAGGGATTGCCGCCATAGAAATCGTCAGCGCGATGGATCGGTAAGTGCGGAATAGACGAACGTCTGGGATTCGATGCCCAGCCGAGCGCTGCCCGATGCCCCGCCTCCGAAGCGTTGGATCATGCCGAGAAAGAACAGATCGTTCTTGGGATCGATCCAGAACCAAGTCCCGGCTGCGCCTCCCCACCAGATCGAGCCTTTGCCCTGCAGCGATCCGAGTTTTGCGGGATTGAGCGAGATCGCGAAGTCGAGACCGAAGCCCAGCGCATCCGTTCCGATCGCCGGTCCATATTCGTCGGGATGGCCGGGCGTCACAGTGTCTTCGATGTGATCGGCCTGCATCAAGGCAACGGTTGCCGGCGACAGAATGCGCACGCCGTTCAGTTCTCCGCCATTCAAGATCATCTGGCAGAAGCGGGCATAGTCATCGATCGTCGAAACCGATCCACCGCCGCCAGAGTCCATCGGCGGCTGCTTGGTGAAGTCCTGGAGCTGAGGAAAAAGGGCAGGTGTGAGCTCGAGGAGTTTGTTGGTCTGCGGATTAAGGACGTAGACCTCGGAAAGTCGCGCCTTCTGCGAGGGCGGTATGAAGAAGGCGGTGTCCTTCATGCCAAGCGGCTTGAAGATGTGATCGGCCATGAAATCGCCGAGCCGCTGGCCGGTCAGCTTCTCAATGATGTAGCCCTGAATATCAACCGCGACCGAGTACGACCAACGCGTTCCCGGCTGATAGAGCAGCGGGATCTTGGCGATCTTGTTGATCATGTCTTGCAGGCTGCTCGATGCAAGCACCTTCTGGTCGCGGAACGCATCGTCGATGGGATTGCCGGTGCGCAGGCCATAACCGAAGCCCGCCGTGTGTGTCATCAGCTCGCGCATGGTCGGCGGATGCTTCATGTCCTCGACGGTCGGCTGACCCTTTGCGTCGGTACCGTTCATCACCTTGAGATTGGCGAACTCGGGAATGTATTTGGTGATCGGATCGTCAAGGCGCCAGCGGCCTTGTTCGAACAGGATCATCATCGCGACGCCGACCACCGGCTTGGTCTGCGAATACATGCGGAATATCGTGTCGCGCGTGAGCGGCGTTCCTGCGGAAAGACTCTTCAGGCCATGCAAGTGAAAATCCACGATCCTGCCATGGCGCACCAGCATGGTTTCGATGCCCGCGACCTGTCCCTCGTCGACCGCTCGATCCATCGCCGCGTCGAGAAGTTTGATCCTGTCTGCAGAGAAGCCAACGGCTTGCGGCGCAGCTGGCGTGAGTTGGGCGGCGGCTAGGCTTACTTCCTTTGTTCGCGACGCAGCGTTCGTGGCCAGGCCAGCCACAAGCACGACCGCGGCTGCGGCCAGAAAAGGTCTTGTCATCGATTTTCCCACTCGAGATGGAACGGACTGCCCGGTTCAGATTGGGCGATTCTGGACGCGTCGGCAATCGCTTCAGTGTGCGTGCGGGTCGCGCTCTCCGGCACGAACGGCTGTCGCAATCGCATCCGTCGCAACAGGACACGTGTAAAATGGAGACCGGGCACAGTTCGGATTGTAGGCAAAGTTGAAATCGATGGTGGCGGTCTTTGGCGGGAAGTTGCCGAAGTTCGAAATGTCGACATAACGTCCCGCGCCGTAGGTCCCTTTGCCCGTCAGGTCGTCCATGAAGAACGCCGACATGTCCTTCAGTTTACGCGGATCGTTGCTGTCACCGTAAAACGGCAGCGTGAAGGTCTTTCCGTTCAAGGCAAAGGTTGCGTCACCGGCGTGGAAAAATTGTTTGTCGGTGCCGCGCGAGGTGCGAAAGACGCGTGGCGGCAATTTCGGGTCCGGCTTGAATGTCGCAGTGACGCGGTAGGCCGGGTCATAGGCAAAATAGTCGAGACCGTGGAAGCTGAGTGCTTCGCGGCGATGCTGGTTGTAGACGAGAATTCGAACGCCCATCACGCCGGCGCTCACTTGGGTCGGAAATCCCATGATGTCGACGCTCGAGTCGATCGCGATGCCCTTGCGCAACGCGGCGTCGTCGATGGCCTTTCCGGCCATTGTCGCGCTCATGCGACCTGCCGCGTAGCGCGCGGTCAAAACGCCGTCCTTCTCGCCCATGACCCAGCGATACGAATCGGGCTTGCCCTTCACGCCGGTGAGCGTTGCCGACTGCCCTTCGCCCAGATAGGCGGCGTCCTGAATCTTCAGTATCGCGTGCGGGATTTTGGCGTAGGCGTCGTTCGCCTCCTTGAGTTCGGCGTTCCACTCCGCTTGCGGTGATTTTGGCGCGCCAGCGGCGATGCTGAAAAGACCGAACAATAAAGCGGTCGCCAAGCCTGCTTTGCGCATGTCGCCTCCCAGCTTATTTTGCAGTGCAGCAAGAATTCTTATAGGTTGTCGCTCTCCGTCCGAGAATGATCTCGCCCATGTCGCGCGACAAGCCCTGGATCTTTCGCACTTACGCCGGTCATTCAAGCGCGGCCGCGTCGAACGCGCTCTATCGCACGAATTTGTCCAAAGGCCAGACCGGGCTTTCGGTCGCTTTCGATCTGCCGACGCAGACGGGCTATGACAGCGATGACGTCATCGCCAAGGGCGAAGTCGGCAAGGTCGGCGTTCCGATCTCGCATATCGGCGACATGCGCGCGCTGTTCGAGGGCATTCCGCTCAAGGACATGAACACCTCGATGACGATCAATGCGCCGGCGGCTTGGCTGCTCGCGCTCTATGTCGCCATCGCTGACGAGCAAGGCGCGCCGCGCACGAGCCTCACCGGCACGACGCAGAACGACATCATCAAGGAATATCTGGCGCGCGGCACATACATCTTCCCGCCCAAGCCGGCGCTGCGTCTGACCACGGATATGATCGCCTTCACGACGGCGGAACTGCCGAAATGGAATCCGATCAATTTGTGCTCCTATCACTTGCAGGAAGCGGGCGCGGATGCGGTCGAGGAAGCGGCATTCGCGCTCGCGGCCGCGGTCTCGGTGCTCGATGCGGCGAAGGCGCGCGGCGCGATTCCGGCCGCGGAATTTCCCAAGGCCGTCGGACGGATGAGCTTCTTCGTGAATTCCGGCGTCAAGTTCATCACCGAAATCTGCAAGCTGCGTGCGATGGGTGCGCTGTGGGACGAGATCACGCGCGATCGTTACGGCGTGACCGATCCCAAGCTCAGGCTGTTCCGCTATGGTGTGCAGGTGAATTCTCTGGGACTGACCGAACAGCAGCCCGAAAACAACGTCTATCGTGTTCTCTTTGGCATGCTCGGCGTGACACTCTCCAAGAATGTGCGCGCGCGCGCGGTGCAGCTCCCGGCGTGGAACGAAGCGCTCGGCTTGCCGAGGCCCTGGGACCAGCAGTGGTCGCTCCGCCTGATGCAGATCGGCGCATTCGAGACCGACATGCTGGAATATGACGATATCTTCGACGGCTCGAAGGTGATCGGCGAAAAGGTCGAACAGCTGAAGTCCCAGATCCGCGAGGAGATAGAGCGTATCGAGGGTCTTGGTGGCGCGGCGTCGCAAGAAGCGCTCGAATACATGAAGGAACGCCTGGTTGCCTCCAACGCGGCGCGTGTGGAAGCGATCGAGCGCGGCGACGAAATCCGGGTCGGGGTGAACGCCTATCAGGAAACCGAAGTTTCGCCGCTCACGGCAGGCAACGGCCATTTTGTCACCGTGGACGCGTCGGCGGAAAGCAGCCAGATCGAGCGGCTGCGTGCTTGGCGTGCGTCGCGCGACGAAAAGAAGGTCGCAACTGCAATCTCTGCACTCGAGCGCGCGGCACGCGAGGACACGAACCTCATGCCGGTATCGATCGAATGCGCCAAGGCGGGCGTCACAACGGGAGAGTGGGCGCGGACTCTGCGGCGCGTCTTCGGGGAATATCGCGCGCCGACCGGCGTGGCGGCGACCGGCCCGTCGCGCAACGATGAGCGGATTGGCGCGTTACGCCAGAGCGTCGAAACCGCGTCCAAGAAGCTCGGCCGCCAACTCACCTTTCTGGTCGCCAAGCCAGGGCTCGACGGCCACTCGAACGGCGCCGAACAGATTGCCATACGGGCGCGCGATGCGGGCATGAAGGTTATCTATAACGGCATCCGCTTCTCTCCGGACGACATTGTCGCCGAGGCAAAGGCGACGAGGCCGCATCTCATCGGTCTTTCGATCCTCTCCGGCAGTCACGTGTCGCTGGCGCGCGATGTGGTGACGAAACTGAAGGCGGCCGGGCTCTCCGACATCAAGGTCGTCGCCGGCGGCATCATCCCGCCCGAGGACGAAGCGACGTTGAAGGCGTCCGGCGTCGCCGCAGTCTTCAGCCCCAAAGATTATGATCTGAGCCAGATCATGCAGGGACTGGTCGATTTGTCGGTGGGCTAGCTCACGGTCCGTCCGTGCCGCCGATGTCTAGGACGAATTTGTACTTGCCGTCACTCTGGCGTTTCCATTCGGTGACGTAATAGCCGGTTACTTTCTGCTCGCCGCCATCCTTCTTCTTTCCGGTGAAGATCCAGGTGCCGCGCGTGAAGCCCAGCACACCGTCGGGCGAAGCGTCCGCCTCAAGCGGCGTCCATTGCAGCGTGCTCGATTTCTCCCCGTTTGGATTTTTCTTTTCCACTTCGGCGTAGTAGGCGGCTGCCGCTGCCTTGCCGAGAATGGGCGGATGATCGCCGTCAAACAACCGCACATCATCAGACATGAACGCGAGAAACGCCGCATGCGCCCCGCTCTTCAGCGACACCTCCGAAAAAGCACGATCGGCCGCCATCATCTCTTCCTTTGGACTCGCCATCACGGCGCTCGGGATCAAAAGCAGTATTGCAATCGCGAGATTTCGAACCATGCCAATCTCCCTCATCTCATAACCGCAATGTTGACCGGATTTTCGCAGGCGTCCAACCGTCTTCGCGCAGCGCGCGCAGGGTGATCGCCTTGTCGCGTTTGGAGAACTTTTTGCCTGAGTCGTCCAAAATAAGCTTGTGATGCGCGTAACGAGGTTCAGGAAGGTCGAGCAGCGCCTGCAACAGTCTCTGCACGTGACTGGCTGCGAATAGGTCTTCGCCACGGGTCACCAGTGTAACGCCCTGATGCGCATCGTCGACGACCACTGCGAGATGGTACGAAGCAGGAAGATCCTTTCGCGCCAGGACGATGTCGCCGAACAATTGCGGCTGCGCGTGGATCGTTCCCATTTTGCCGTCAATGCTCTGTCCTGGTTCTTCGAAGGTGAGCGATCCGACTTGTTCTGCCGCTTTCGTCACGTCGAGGCGAAGGGCATGCGGCACGCCCACAGCAAGGCGCTCGTCCCGTTCTGTTTGAGTCAGGCTACGGCAGGTCCCCGGATAGATCGGTCCGTCGGGGCCGCTCGGCGCTTCGGCGGCGCGCGCGATCTCGCCGGCGATGTCCTTCCGCGTACAAAAACATGGGTAGGTAAGTCCCGCGGCATGCAGTTTGTGCAGCGCCTCTTGGTAGGCCGCGGTGCGTTCCGACTGCCGCAGCACCGGCTCGCGCCAACCAATGCCCAACCAGTGCAGATCCTCGAATATCGCCTCGACGAACTCATCGCGGCAGCGCGCCGTATCGAGGTCCTCGATGCGCAGGATGAATTGCTCGCCCGCCTCGAACGCCTTGATCGCGGCAAACGCGTGGCCCAGATGCAGGAGGCCGGTTGGACTCGGCGCAAATCGCGTGACTATCATGAAGTGAGTCTACATCAACTATCGCCCGCTTCCCGTGACGCGCTGAAATCGTTAGAAGCGAACATGGCATTGGGTCAGCGTGCACTCACCGGTCCCCGCCTGCCGCCGCAGCGCGGACAAGCGACGCATCTCGTCGTGCTCTGTCACGGCTATGGCGCCGACGGCAACGACTTGATCGGTCTCGCGCCGCATTGGCAACGCCAGTTGCCGACCGTCGCTTTCGTGGCGCCGAATGCGCCTGAGCGCTGCGCTGGTTCGCCGACGGGCTTTCAATGGTTCGCAATCTCCCGGCTCGATCCCGGTGAGATGCAAAAGGGAGTCGAATCCGCGGCGGCCACGCTCAACGACTTTCTCGATGCCGAACTCACGCGCCTTGAACTTCCCGCCGATCGCTTGGCGCTCGTTGGCTTCAGCCAAGGTACGATGATGTCGCTGCATGTCGGTCTGAGACGCACGGTGAAGCCGGCTGCGATCATCGGTTATTCCGGCATGCTGGCGCGCGGCACGGAGATGAAGCCGCTGCCGGCCGATACGCCTCCTATCCTGCTGGTTCATGGCGATGCCGATCAGATGATCCCGCCCGAAGCGATGTTCGCAACGGCCGGGATGCTTGGCCATGCCGGAGCCTGCGTGCAGTGGCACGTCGCGCCGGGCGTCGGTCACGGCATCGATCCGGTCGGACTTCAGATGGGCGGAAGCTTTCTCGGCATGGCATTCCGCCATCAGCTTCGCCGCCGCGCGCCTGAGGTTAATTGTCCCCTACCCTAAGGGCGTTACCGATCTGTCACGCCGAATCGACTATCGTCCAAGCCAGCTTGGCAGGGCCCGCGCTTTGCCCTTATGGTGCCGCCGCCTGAGAGGAGTGACGATCAAAGGACCTGTTTCGTGTTAGCCGCCCGGCTTCCAGACAATTGTCCCGCGCTGGTGCTGAATGCCGATCACCGGCCGCTCAGCTACTTCCCGCTGTCGCTGTGGTCATGGCAGGACGCGATCAAGGCCGTCTTCCTCGAGCGCGTGAACATCCTCGAGGAATATGACCGCATCGTGCACTCGCCGAGTTTCGAGATGCGCATTCCCTCGGTCGTCTCGCTCAAGACGTATGTACGCCCGGCGCGCAATCCCGCCTTCACGCGATTCAATCTTTTCCTACGCGACCGCTTCGAGTGCCAATATTGCGGCTCGGACGAAGACCTGACCTTCGACCACGTCATCCCGCGTTCGCGCGGCGGACGCACGACTTGGGACAATGTCGTCACAGCATGCGCGCCCTGCAACCTGCTCAAGGGCGGACGCATGGCGCACCATATCGGCATGCATCCCAAGCATCGCCCGCACCGGCCAACGATCAACGAGCTCCGCAGCAACGGGCGGAAATTCCCGCCGAACTATCTGCACGATTCCTGGGCCGACTATCTCTACTGGGATAGCGAACTCGAGCCGTAAGGTCCGTTCGTTGAGAAAATTGTTCGCTGCCGCAGTCGTGTTCGGTTTGGCGATCTCGGCTGCGGCAGCGGAAGAACTCGCCTATCTCTACGATGTGATTACAAAGCCGGCGTACAAGCACGCGATCACCACGATCGTCGCTGGGCAACCGCTTGAGAGTTGGGTGAAAGTCGTTCTGAGCGGCGAAGAGGGACTAGGCACTCCCGGCAAGACGGTCACGGCCGGAAACGCAACGTACGAACTCTACGACGTCTGCCAGCCGCACAATTGCGGCGGAAATTTTTTCTACGTTCTATTTGCGCCGGGCGGAGGCCAGGCTTGGGCCGTGCTCACCAAAGATGATCGGATCGTGCGCTTTTACGGCGCTCCAAACCCCTCGCAGCAAAAACTATTGAGCGACGCGACCAGGCGCTGAATCAGCGCTTGTCGCGCCACATCGCGACCAGCGGCGGTGCACCCGGTGGCGCGATGCTTCCTCGCGTCACGAACCCAACCCGCTCATAGAGCTTGGTGTTGCGCGGGTTGGAATTCTCCAGATAGGCCGGAACGCCTTGCTCATCGACACGCTTCAAGGTGGCGTCGAGCATTGCGCCGCCTAGTCCCAGTCCCTGAAGCCGGGGCGCAACCGCAATGAAGGCGAGATAGAAGTGATCTTCGTGCGGGTGGTTTTTCTCCATCGCCGCCCCCATGGCAGACCCACGCCCAAGCCGCGGAAAGCCGCAGAGCCGAAGGAACATGGGGAAGAGCCGCACTTGCTCCAAGAAGCCTCCCGGACTCGCCGGCGTCCCTGGTGGCAGCCACGCGGCACAGACACCACCGTCATTGCTCATCCAGACTTCGCCGAACGGAATCGCGCGCGTCTTGAGAAGCCAGAAGAAGAATTGTTCCAGCACCTGCGGGCGCCTCGGACCTGGCCGCGCAATCCAGTTGAAGACCGGATCGGCCGTGAACGCAGCCGCGAACAGGCGAGACAGCGAAGGTGCATCGGCGGCGCTGGCTCGCCTCGGAGCCGCCGCGGTCACGAGAAGCGCGTGGCGATCTTCGCTCATATTTTTTCAGACAACGCGATAGCGATACGACAACCGGCCTTGATGCCTTCGCTGAGGAACCGATAGCCCCTCGCCTCCTCGGCGCCATGCGCGATCGCCGTGTCGCGGTGCTGAACCTCTTCGCGCCGAAATGCCTCGACGGTTTCCTTTAGTTCGCGATCCCACTCGCCAAGGCGCGCCACTTGCGCGGCATAGTGCTCGTCGATGACATCCTCGACGGCGGCGGTGCATGCCATGGCCGCCTTTTCACCCATCAGTGCTGTGGCGGCGCCGAGCGCGAAGCCGGCCACGCGCCACAGCGGCTCAAGTGCAGTCGGCCGCACGCGACGCTCATTGATGAGTTCGTCAAAGGAAGCGAGATGGCGCTTTTCCTGTTCGGCCATATGGCGGATGGCGTCGACCGCGGCGGATTTCGTCGCACCGAGAACCGCAAGCTGGCCCTCATAGATTCGTATAGCGCCATATTCGCCGGCATGATCGACGCGAATCATCGCCTCGATGTCGGCGGGAGCGTCGGTCCCGGGAAAGGCCGGGCGGGCTTTGCGACTCATGATTTGCGCACCAAGAGAACGGCGCCGAGGACCGCGGTCCCCAGCGAGATGAGCGCATTATAGCCCGCCATCGATATCCCGAAGAGCCGCCACGCCGCGACGTCGCAGCGCGGCACAGGCGCGTTGAGGTCGAGCTTACCAGTGAAGACATAACCCGTTGTGCAGGCCGATGGGCCGGGCCACCATTGCCACTCGACTCCGGCGTGAAACACGCCGATTGCGCCAGATGTAGCGACCAGCAGAAGCGCCAATATAGCAAGTGGCAACGCTGCCGGCGGTTTCAGAACTTTGTTGCGCAACAAGAGGCCACCGCCGATACCGACGATTGCCGCTGCGATGTGCGGCCAGCGCTGCCAGTGACACATTTCGCAGGGCGGATAGTTCAGAACGTATTGAAAAAAAAGCGCACCGAGAATCAATGCCAACGCCACTGCGCCGGCGAAGAATGCGACTTGTTCGGCTTTCATCGTGCGAATATCCGGCTCTCGTCGTCGAACGCCTTGAACTCCAACGCGTTGCCGCTCGGATCGCGAATGAAGAAGGTTGCCTGCTCGCCCGGCTCACCCGCAAAGCGAGTGTCGGGTGCGATCGCGAACTCGACTTTGCCTAGTTTTAATCTGTCGACCAGTGTGTGCCACTGCGACATAGAGAGAATCACGCCGAAGTGACGAACGGGCACTTGTTCGCCGTCAACCCCATTAAACGCTTTATCCGGAGCGCTATCCGCGCTTAGATGCGCGACGATTTGGTGACCGAAGAAATCGAAGTCCACCCAATCGTCACTCGAACGTCCTTCGGGACAGCCGAGCAGGGTTCCATAGAAGGCACGCGCTTCTGAAAGATCGCGCACGGGAAATGCCAGATGGAATCGAGGGCGTGAGGTCATGATGGATCTCGCCAAGCGTGCGAAAGAAGCAGGTTATAGAAGCGAAGGGAAGCTCATGCGCAAGTCCCTGGCAAGCCGCCACGGTTCGAGACGCGAATTGCTGCGCATCGATGGGCGCGCAGTCGAAGTCACCATGCGCCTTAATCCGCGGGCGCGACGCTTGATCGTCAAGGTGCATCCGTCGACAGGTGAGGTGACCGTGGTCGCCCCGTCGCGAATCTCGCTCAACCGCGCGCTCGATTTCGCCCGCGGCGAAGCGCCATGGATCGCGCGTCAGCTCGCGCGCGTGCCCGAGCAGGTTGCGCTCGTCCCTGGCGCCCGCATTCCATTTCGGGGCGTCGAATGCTCGATTTTGTCGGCCGAAACGGGTCGTGGACCGGTTTGGCAGGATAGCGACGGCCATCTTCGTGTCAGCGGCCGCGCCGAACATGTGCCGCGCCGCGTACTCGACTTTCTGAAGCGCGAGGCGCGCAAGTCACTTGAGGCCCGCTCGCTCGAATTCGCATCGCGGCTTGGTACGAGGCCACGGCACGTCACGGTGCGCGACACCGCAAGCCGGTGGGGCTCCTGTTCCGCCAACCGGTCGATTTCCTATTCCTGGCGGCTGATTCTGGCACCAGCATTCGTGCTGGACTATGTCGTGGCTCATGAAACGGCGCATCTGCTCGAAATGAACCACGGCCCGCGCTTTTGGCGCCTGGTGCGATCCTTGACGCCAGAGATTTCCAGCGCGCAATCCTGGCTGAAGGAATACGGGGTGGCGCTTCATCGCTACGCGGCGCGTGATTGAGCTTAGGTGCCGTTGCCGAAGAGCTTGTTGATCAACGATTCGAGAGCGTCACTCTTATGTGTGGGCGCGGGCGGCGGTGTCATTGAAGTTGGGGCAGGCTCGCTTACCGCAACCGCGATGTCGCCGGCGAGTGGTTTCACCGGCAATCCGGCCTCGGCCGATTCCATGAACGTGTGGAAGATGCGCGCCGGCAGTCCACCACCCGTGGCCCGCTTCATCGGCGAATTGTCGTCGTTTCCGATCCACACGCCGCAAACGAGATCGGCGGTGAAACCGACGAACCAGGCGTCGCGATAATCCTGCGTCGTGCCGGTTTTTCCCGCCGTGGGTCGTCCGGCGAGCCTCGCCGACCTGCCGGTGCCGCTGGTGACGGATTCGACCAACAGGCTCGTCATCTGCGCGAGATTGGACGGTGAAATCACCTCGCCGGCGCCGGCGCCTTGGCGCGCGAAGAGCACTTTCCCGGCTCTTGTCCGTATACGGACGATACCGTAGGGAATGACGCCTTTGCCGCCATTGGCAAAGGGCACATAGGCCGAGGTCAGTTCCAACGGTGTCACAGTGGAAGTGCCCAGTGCCAATGACGCAACGGCGGAGAGCGGCGAGACGATGCCAAGCCGATGCGCGGTCTTGGCAACGACGGCAGGGCCGACCTCGTCGGTCAACTGCGCCGCGACGACATTCGACGATTTCGCGAAGGCGCGCGTCAGGCTGATATCGCCTTCGAATTTGCCTTCATAGTCGTCGGGCTTCCAGCCATGGATGTCGATCGGACCATCGCGCATCACATCGCTTGGCGTGTGACCGTGTTCGAAGGCCGCGAGATAGACGAATGGTTTGAAGGCCGATCCCGGCTGGCGCATCGCGTCCGTGGCGCGGTTGTAGGAACTCTCCTCGTAGGATCGACCGCCGACCATCGCGCGAACGGCCCCATCAGGCGTCATGGCGACAAGTGCAGCTTCATGTGTCCGCAGAGATCGTCCTTGTGCGGCAAGCCCGGTTGCGACAGCACGTTCAGCTTGCGCCTGCGCCTCAAGATCGAGCGTGGTTTCGACGATCAGCGGTTCACCGGTTTCGTTGGTGTAGCCGGAGAGCCGCGAAATCACCCAGTCGGTAAAATAGCCCGAACCCGGTGTTCCGGCCCCGCGGGCGATCCTTGGACGCGCCGCCTGCGCCATGGCGCGTGTTCGGGCGTCGATGAAGCCAGCCTCCTCCATCGCGTGCAGCACGATCGCGGCACGTGCCAACGACGCATCAGTGTCGGAAAGCGGGTTATAACGCGCCGGCGCCTTCACGCTGCCGGCAAGCATGGCCGCCTCGGGCAACGTCAGATTGCGAGCCGGCTTGCCGAAGAAGCGTTGAGCGGCGGCCTCGATGCCGTAGACACCGGCGCCGAAATAGACGCGGTTGAGATAAAGCGTGAGGATCTGATCCTTGCTGTAACGCGACTCGAGATAGAGGGCGAGCATCGCCTCCTGAGTCTTGCGCCCGTACGTTCGATTGGAATCCAGAAAGAGATTCTTGGCGAGTTGCTGGGTGAGCGTCGAACCGCCTTGGCGGACATGACCGGCGAGCAAGTTCTCGAACGCGGCGCGCAGCAGTCCGATCGGATCGAGACCGTAGTGCGAGCGGAACCTGCGGTCTTCGACTGCGATGAACGCGTTGGGGACATAGGATGGGAGTTGCGCGACGTCGATGCGCGCGCCCTGCGTCAGTCCTCGGCGTGCGATCAGATGGCCCCGATCATCCAACACCGTAACGTCGCGCGACGCGCCTGCGACGAGCAGTTTGTTGACGTCCGGCAAGTCCGACAGAAAGCGCGACCAGAACACCGCTCCGAAAATCAGACCCCAGGCCAGAAGCAGCAGTGCCGCATAGGGCCAGACACGCCGCCGTTTGCGCTGGGCCGGCAGCGGCGCGCGATCTTCATTCTCCCAACGCGGCTCGCGGCGGGGTTCTTGTCTGGTACTTCGAGCCATTGGCCGACCTCGGGGCCGGTTCTAGGCGCCAATTCTTAACGCGCGTTAAACATTCTGCGGTGAGCCGAAAGTTCGCTCAATTGTCGTCGTCACCATCATCGGAATGATGCGGCGGAGTAGGCGGTGTTGGCGCATGCGGCGGAGTAGGCGGCGTTGGCGCATGCGGCGGGCGGGGCGGAGTCGGCGGCGTGGGGGGAGTCGGCGGTGTCGGCGGCATAACGCTCCCCACCTGCACATCCGCCATCCCGTCATTCGAGAGTTTTCCGCGATAGGCCTTGAGGCGCACATTGCCCGACCCCATGGCGCTGATACTGGGATTGACAGCGGTCCCGCCGAAATAGAGATCGCCCGCACCCAGAATATCGACCTTCAAGGGATCGGCGACGCCATCGGCGATCTTCACATTGCCTGAGCCCGCGATGTCGACGTGAACCGGCCCGTTGACCCTGGCCGCCGTGAAGTCGCCCGACCCTGCGATATCGATGTTCACGCCGCCGGCGATGGTTCCAAGCTGCGCGTCACCGGATCCTGCGATATCGGCGCGCACATTGCCGGCATGACCGGAGGTTATGCGTCCCGACCCGGCGATTTCCAGTTTCAGCTCGCCCGCCACGTCCGCAATCGCGATTTTGCCCGAGCCGCCCAGCGATACATTGGCCTGGCTCACCTTGCCGATGGTCGCATCCGACGCGACCGATTCCAGACTGATCGGACCGTAGGTATCGCCGACCGCGGCGTTTCCGATCAGATCGGAGATCTTGATCGGCGTACCCTTGGGAACCGTGACTTTGATCAGCAGATGGCCCTGATTGTAGTCGTCGCGAATATGGGAGAAATCGAACCACTTCCTCCAGTCCCACACCGAATAGGAAACATTGTCGCTGCCGTTGATCAGCAGCGAATCGCCTTCTTTCTTGACCGTGAGTCCGCCAACCAGCTCCTTGCTGCCGGAGACGTCGACCTTCATCGGTCCGTCTTGAACGGTGACGCGGACGTCGCCCACGACGTCGTCGATCCGAAGACCCCTGGTGTCGAAACTCTTGGTCGGCCACGTGACCCAGCCCGTATCGGCGCCGGCGGCCGGCAGGACAAGAAGAGCGGCCACTGCGGCGCCGACCATCATGGACCAGGTTGGGTTACGCATATTCGATGCCCTCCTTAAGGGCGGGTTCTATGTCGAAGTGACAGATAGTCTCTCCCCATTAGTAGACAACGAACACTAATTTCGCGCAGCACCAATGCCGAAACGGAAGGGGAACAAACTAGTGTAGGCCGGTCAGGGCATCAACCGGTAGCCGCCGCTCTCGGTGACCAAAATTCGCGCCTGGCCCGGGCTGACCTCGATCTTCTGGCGCAGTCGATAGATGTGCGTCTCAAGCGTGTGCGTCGTCACCGCGGGATTGTAGCCCCACACTTCGTGGAGGAGCGTTTCGCGCGGCACCGTCTCGCCCGAGCGGTAAAGGAATTTGAGAATGTTGGTTTCCTTTTCCGTCAGGCGAATCTTCTTGCTGTTGACGTCGAGCAGCACTTTCGCACTGGGGCGGAAGGTGTAAGGGCCGATGCGATAGACCGCATCCTCATTCTGTCCGTGGCTGCGTAAGTGTGCGTGGATGCGCGCCATCAAGACGGCAAAGCGAAACGGCTTGGCGACATAGTCATTGGCGCCCGATTTCAAGCCATCGATCGTGTCCTGATCGCTATCGGCAGCGGTGAGAAGAATGATCGGCGCCGTTACGCCGCTGCTGCGTAACCAGGTGCAGAGTTCGCGGCCATCGCCGTCTGGCAAGCCGACATCGAGGATGATGAATTCAAAGAGACCTTCGCCGGCACGCGCACGCGCTTCCTCGCAGTTGGCGGCTTCCGCGACGGCATAGGCACCGGCACTGGCCAATTGCTCGGCCAACGACGTGCGCAGCATGGTATCGTCGTCGACAAGAAGGACACGCTTGGTACTGGCCATGTCGATAAGGGGTCCGGATCAAGGGGCGTCGCAAACTCTACCCGGTTTTTGGACGACGGTGTATGTGGGATGGCGATGAGCAAGTCCACCAGTCGCCGGTCAAAGACCGCAAGCCGTCTCCGGACTTCTCCGGTCGACCGCGTCATTCTTGGCGTTGACGCGCTTCGGCGCGGTCAAGCGATTGTGATCCGCGACAAGCGCCAGGCGACGATGGTTCTGTCTGCCGAAACCATAACGGATGCCACGCTTAAGGCGATGCGGCGTTCGGCCGGCGGCGCCGTCCTTCTTGTGCTCACCCATGCGCGCGCCAACACGCTCAAGATCAGGCTTTACACGCCTGACGTCGTTGCGCTGAAGATCGATGCCGGTTTTGACGTAGGTCAGGTACGCGCCATCGCTGATCCGACCGACGATCTCACCTTTCCCTTAAAAGGTCCCTTTGCGGCTGAGCGGACCGAATTGCCCGCTGCCTACCGCGCTGCGATCAAGCTGGCAAAGCTCGCGGGCCTTTTGCCGGCGGTTCTCGTTCGTCGTGCCGAAGGGAATTCGACGTCAACCGCGAAGCTTTCGAGTCAGGACATTCTCTCCTACGATGACGAGATCGTCCGTACACTGAAGCTCGTTGCGCGTGCGCATGTGCCGCTCGAAGGTGCCGAGAAGACAGAGCTTGTCTCGTTCCGTCCGGCCGACGGCGGACCCGAGCACTACGCCATCGTGATCAACGCGCCGCCGACCGCAAAGCCGGCTCTCACGCGTCTGCATTCGGAGTGCTTCACGGGCGATCTCCTGGGCTCGCTGAAATGCGATTGCGGCGCGCAACTTCGTGGCGCGATCGAAACGCTGTCACAGGCGGGCGGCGGAATTCTGCTATATCTGGCTCAGGAAGGGCGCGGCATCGGCCTGATCAACAAATTGCGCGCCTACCGCCTTCAGGATCAGGGCTTCGACACGATCGACGCGAACGCAAGGTTGGGCTTCGAGGCCGACGAGCGCCTCTATGGCATCGCGGCGCGGATGCTCGCTCTCCTCGGTTACAAGTCCGTCCGCCTGCTGACCAACAATCCCGGCAAAGTGGACGGTTTGAAACAGGCCGGCGTGAAAGTCGTCGGCCGCGTCAAACACGCTTTTCCGGACAACGAGCACAATCGCGCCTATCTGCGCACCAAGGCGCAAAGAGCCGGCCATCTGTTTTAGCGCCGACGCGCAAGCGCTAATCTTGCTCGCATGGATCTCATCGTCAGGCGAGACGGCGCCCGAGAAGCCATCCTGCATTGCGGCCACAATAGGTTTCGCGCCGCGATCGGAGCGGGCGGCATCGGTGCCAAGCGCAGCGAGGGTGACGGCGTGACGCCGATTGGCGTCTTTGCGCCGCGCCTGGTCCTCTACCGGGCCGATCATTTGGCGCGTCCGCTCACCGCACTACCTGTCGCGAAGATCGAGGCCGACGATGGCTGGTGCGATGCACCACTCGATCCATTCTACAATCGACGCGTCAAGCGACCTTATGGCGCGAGTACCGAAGCTCTGTGGCGCGATGATCATCTTTACGACTTGCTTGTCGTTCTGGGCTTCAACGACGCGCCCGTCGTTCCGGGCGCTGGCAGCGCCATCTTCCTGCATGTTGCTCGCCCGGATTTTGCTCCGACGACGGGATGCATCGCGCTCGCGCTGGACGATCTTGTGAAGGTCGTCAGCACGCTTGCGCCCGACGATTCGGTCACCATCATGCCGTGAGGCGCTCGCCGAAGATCGCGCTGCCGACCCGTACATGCGTGGCGCCGAAACGGATGGCGACTTCGAAATCGCCGCTCATGCCCATGCTGAGTAGCGGCAGATCATGTTCCTCCGCCATTTTGCGCATTAGTGCAAAATGTGGCGCCGGGTTTTCACGCGCAGGCGGAATGCACATCAAACCTTTCAAGGGCAATCTCAGCGTGCGCGCATGTGCGATGAGTGCGGGAGCCTCGCGCGGCAGTACGCCCGATTTTTGTGGTTCTTCGCCGGTATTGACCTGGATGAAGAGAAACGGCGTTCGGTCCGTGCGGTCCATTTCTGTGCGAAGCGCATCGGCCAGCTTTGGCCGATCGAGGGTCTGGATGGCGTCAAACAGGGCGATGGCGTCTCGAGCCTTGTTGGTTTGCAGCGGGCCGACCAGATGCAGCTCGACATCGGAATAGTTGGAGCGGATGGCGGGCCATTTGGCTGAAGCCTCCTGGACCCGGTTTTCGCCGAACACGCGCTGGCCGGCAATCAGGGCGGGAATGATCGTCTCTGCCGGATGCGTCTTGGTGATGGCGACGAGCGTCGTCGACGCCGCGGGCTTCACTGCCGCCTTTCGCGCCGCGTCGATGCGCGCAACAATGCTCGACAGGTTCTCGTTGATTTGTTCAGGTGACATGTGCCGCACAGTTTGGCGCGCAGAAGGCTAGCAAGCAGGGCCGCGCATCTCAACGCGCGTTCGCCGCATTTCGGGCGCGTGCCCTTTCTGGCGCTGATGCTCGACGACGACCGCGTGCCCGATCCGCTTTCCGGCGTGCGCAGTCTGCCGCGCGGCACGCTCGTGGTGGTGCGCTCGCGCGAGGACGCGCGTCGGAGCCGCTTGGCGCATGCCATCGTCGCTATCGCACGCTCGCGCGGCTTGGTCGTGCTGATTGCCAACGACGCGCAGTTGGCCTCGCGTTCAGGCGCGGACGGATTGCATCTGTCGGAAGCGAACGCGCATCTCGCGGCGCATTGGCGGGCGTTGCGTCCGCACTGGTTCCTGTCCGCGGCCGCGCATGGCTTGCGCGCAGCAGGTTCGACAAAGTTTCTCGACGCGTTGTTCTTGGCGCCAGTCTTTCCGACGCAATCGCATGCCGAGGCCACCGCCCACACGCCCGTCCGTGCAAACCGAATTGCCCGCGCATTCGGCATTCCCGTCTATGCGCTGGGCGGCGTGACGGCAGAGAACGCTTCGCTGTTGCACGGCTTTGCCGGCGTCGCCGCCATCGGCGCACTTCTGCCCTAGATATTCAACACCGCGTGGAGGAAACCCGCATCCATGCCGATGACGGGTGCGCCGTTGTAGAAGACGCCCGCGTTGCGGCTGTAGTTGAGCTTTTCCCAGCCTGCGCTCAATTGCAGATTTGTGTTCACCGCATAGGCCGCATCGATCAGCAAGGCATGCGTGCCGAGTGTGGGTGCGCCTAGAAGACCGTCGCTCCGGCCATTGCCGAATTCGACCCCGGCACTCCATGAGCCATAACTGATCGTCGTGCTCAGATGCAGGCTCTGTGTGTTGCTGCCGGCATTGTCGATGTTGAAGACGTAGGTGTTGGCTTCGCGATAGCCGCCGCCGAACGACCATTTCACGTCGTCATTGATGCTCCAATCGACTTCGCTGCCGACGCTCCAATCGGTCAGGCCTCTGTGTCCCACGGTTTTGGCTGCGTTGTGGCCCAAGACGAAGCCGCCATAAAGGCCGAATGTCAGTTGTCCGAATGTGTTGCTGTAATTGACCGCAGCTTCCCACATGTTGGTCTGCCGGTTCGCGACCTGGGGCCCGGAATTGAGGAACGGCAAAACGTCCTTGCCCTGCGACGGCGTGAACGAGCCCGCGATCTGCACGCCGAAGAGGCGGGGGCTGAAATAGGAAACCTTGGCGTAGTTCAGCGACGACTCGACCGCGCTGTTCAGTTCGAAGATATTCGTAAAGGCGCGCCCCGTCGTCGGATCGCGAAAGAATGTCGCGTTCGAGTTGTCGATGGTGACCTCGGGATTCACTGTCGGTCCGGTAATGGAGAGAGCATAGGCGGCGCCATCGGAATTGCCGAGGTCGACGCGTCCGAGTCCGGTCTGCACCGAACCATAAATCTTCTGGACGAAGTCGCTGCCGTAGTTATCGCCCGAAAGCTGATCGTGATAAATTTCGAATGTACCCTTGAGCGCGAGCGCCAAGCCGCTGTCATAGTCGCGCTCCAGTCGCGCGTTGAGCGAGGCGGCACCCGTCACGCCGGATTGATCAAGACCGGGCGCGCCAGGCTGATCCGCCCAATAGGCGCTGCCGTAGGCTTGACCGCCGACGGAGTAGTTGAGATTCCCGAAGCTGCCGGAAAGCGGAGAAATGCTCCAATCGTCCCACGAGGCGGCGCGCACCGGGAACGACGCCAGCAAGGCGACGCCCGCCGAACTCGCCAGCGCCCAGAATTTCTTCGCCATGTTGTCCCAACGTCCTGGGTTGCGAGTCGGCCGTGCAGATCTCGTTCTCGCCGTGTCTCATGCTCGGATGGATTTTGCAAAGCGCCTTCCAACGCAAATCCTGAGTTTCCCCTTCGACATTGCACGCGTTCGGAGGGCCACGTATAAGCCCGCGTCAGGGGGGACGCGCGAAGGACGCCGTCCAAGCGTCCAAAAGAACGAAAGCGGCCCAATGCGGATTCTGACTGTTCTGGCCTTGGCCTTGATTTTGGCTGGCTGCGATTCCGATAACACGATGCCGGACACGAGCGCAGGCTCGACCGCGATTTCGGCCGGCGGCGGCCGCACACTGGGCGTGAATTCCTATCTTTGGCATGCGACGCTGGACACATTGTCGTTCATCCCGCTCGCCTCGGCGGACCCATTCGGCGGCGTCGTCATCACCGAGTGGTATTCGGCGCCCGAGGCTCCAGCCGAACGGATGAAGGTCACGGTGTATATCCTCGATCGCAATCTGCGCGCCGACGGGTTGAAGGTCGCTGTCTTCCGCCAGACCAAGTCCGCTGACGGCTGGGCCGACGCCCAGGTCGCACCCGACACTGCCATCAAGCTCGAAGATGCCATACTGACGCGTGCTCGCGAGCTTCGACTTGCCAGCGGAGGCAGCTAGAACACGCAAATCGCTGTAGCCTGATCCGTGCCGGAGGCCTCAGCGCCCGACGATCCGGCAACGGAAGGACTGAGCGACGATGGCGCGTTACAACGCCAAGGAATCGGAACAAAAATGGCAGCGCGCCTGGCAGGCGGCGCACGCTTTCGTCACGCCGACCGATTCCTCCAAGCCGAAATGCTATGTGCTCGAGATGTTTCCCTACCCTTCCGGGAAGATCCATATCGGGCATGTCCGCAACTACACCATGGGCGACGTAATCGCCCGCTTCCGCCGCGCGCAAGGCTACAACGTGCTGCATCCCATGGGCTGGGATGCCTTCGGCCTGCCGGCGGAAAACGCCGCGCGCGCAAGGAACATCGATCCGCGCAAATGGACCTACGACAATATCGTCATCATGAAGGCACAACTCGAGCTGATGGGCCTGTCGCTCGACTGGACGCGCGAATTCGCGACCTGCGATCCGGACTACTACAAGCATCAGCAGAAATTGTTCCTCGATTTCTACAAGGCGGGCTTCGTTCACCGCAGCGAAGCCGACGTCAATTGGGATCCGGTCGACATGACCGTGCTCGCCAACGAGCAGGTGATCGATGGCCGCGGCTGGCGTTCGAATGCGCCAGTCGAACGGCGCAAGCTGTCGCAATGGTTCTTCGGCATCACTGCCTTCGCCGACGATCTCCTGGCCGGGCTCGATACGCTCGACCGCTGGCCGGAAAAAGTGCGCGTCATGCAGCGCAACTGGATCGGCCGTTCGGAGGGTCTGCGCTTCGCCTTTGACTTGTCGAACGGCGAGAAGCTGGACGTGTTCTCGACGCGCCCGGACACCTTGTTCGGCGCCAGTTTCGTCGCGCTCTCGCCGGATCATCCGTTGACGGAGGAATTGGCGAAGAAGGATGCGAAGTTGCGCGACTTCGTCGTCCAGTGCCGCCGCATTGGCACCGCCGAAGCCGACATCGAGACCGCCGAGAAGATGGGATACGACACCGGCCTCAAAGCCGCCCATCCCTTCGATGCCGAATGGAAGCTGCCGGTGGTGGTCGCGAACTTCGTCTTGATGGGCTACGGCACCGGCGCGATCTTCGGCTGCCCAGCGCACGACCAGCGCGATTTGGAATTCGCGCGCAAATACAAGCTCCCGGTTCTGCCGGTCGTCATTCCGGAAGGTGCCGATCAGAAGTCGTTCGCGATCGGTAGCGAGGCTTATGTCGGGCCCGGCCGACTCGCCAATTCGCGTTTCCTCGATGGGCTGGATGTGGATCAGGCCAAGAACGAGGTCGCGTCACGGCTCGAAGCGTTGGGCGTCGGCAAGCGCACGATCAATTATCGTCTGCGCGACTGGCTGGTTTCGCGCCAGCGGCCCTGGGGCTGTCCGATTCCGATGATCCATTGCGCCACATGCGGCGTGGTGCCGGTCGCCGAGAAGGACCTGCCGGTGACTTTGCCCGACACGATCAATTTCGAGGTTCACGGCAATCCGCTCGATCACGATCCGGTCTGGAAGCACACGAAGTGTCCATCCTGCGGCGGCGAAGCAGTGCGCGACACCGATACGCTCGACACCTTCGTGGATTCGTCGTGGTACTTCGCGCGTTTCTGCGACACGCATGCCAAAGAGCCGGTCAACCGCGAGGCGACGAACTACTGGCTGCCGGTCGATCAGTATATTGGTGGGATCGAGCATGCGATTTTGCACCTGCTCTATTCGCGTTTCTTCGTGCGCGCGATGAAGAAGCTCGGCTACACGAACATCGACGAACCGTTCGCCGGCATGTTCACCCAAGGCATGCTCTGCCACGAAACCTATAAGGATCAGGACGGCAACTGGCTGCTGCCGGAGGAAGTCGACAAGCGCAGTGATGGCACGGCGATCCGCAAAGGGTCCAACCAGGCCGTCACCATCGGGCCTTCGATCAAGATGTCGAAGTCGAAGAAGAACGTGGTGGCGCCGGAGGTGATCGTCGACATCTACGGCGCCGACACCATTCGGTGGTTCATGCTCTCCGACTCTCCGCCCGAGCGTGATGTCGATTGGTCGGAATCGGGCGCCGAAGGTTGCTGGCGCTTCATCCAGCGCGTCCATCGCCTAGTCACCGAGGCGCACGATCTGCCGCCACCGGGAACCGCGGTTCGCGACGCCGGTGGTGCGGATCTCGACTTGCGTCGCGCCACGCATCGCGCCATTGCGGCGGTGACAGATGATCTCGAGCATTTGCGTTTCAATCGCGCCGTGGCGCAGCTCTATTCGCTAGCCAACGCGATCCAGGCGGCGGAAGCGGTGTCTGGCGCGGTCCGCCGCGAAGCGTTGGAGGCGCTGGTGCTCCTGGTCGGCCCGATGATGCCGCATCTGGCAGAGTCGTGCTGGGAGGCGCTCGGGCACAAGGCCATGGTCGTCGCAACGCCGTGGCCGAAATTCGACGCAGAGCTGACGCGCGCCGAGTCGATCACGATCGCCATTCAGGTCAACGGCAAGCGTCGCGACGAAGTTACCGTCGCCGCCAACGCCGATGAGGAAACGGTCAGGAACGCTGCCCTGGCGCGCGATGGCGTCATACGCGCGCTTGCGGGAAAGGCGCCGAAGAAGGTCATCGTCGTGCCGAACCGCATCGTGAACGTCGTCGCATGAAACGCGCCGCCGCCATCATCGCATCGTTGCTGCTTGGCGGTTGCGGCTTTCATCCGCTCTATGGTGGCATGAACGGCGACATGCAGGGGACACTGTCATCGATCTATGTCGAGCCGGTGCCCGAGCGGATTGGCTACGAATTGCGCAACACCATGATCGATCTGCTCGACGGTCCGGGAACGCCGGGCGGCGCGTCCTATCGTTTGAAGCTTGGTCTGACCCAGACGACGCAAGGTATCGCGCTGCAGAACGACGCGACGATCACCCGCTACAACGACACGTTGACGGTCACGTACGAGCTCTTCGACGCAGCGGGTCACATCGTGACCAAGGGCGCGGAGACCGGGCTCTCCGCCTACAACGTCCTGCCGTCCTCATCCAGTGCCAACTACGGGACGCTGATTGCGCAGCAGGATGCCGACAAACGTGCGGCGCAGGATATCGCCAACCGCATCCGCTTCGATCTCAACGTCTACTTTTCCAAGCGATGACCGAAGTCAAAGGCGCCAGCATCGAGCGCACGCTCACCCGCCCGCCTAAAGACCTGGTGGCGGCGCTCATCTTCGGACCGGATCAGGGCCTTGTCCGTGAGCGCGCCGAAACGCTGATCCAGTCGATCGTCCCCGACCTCAAGGATCCGTTTCTGATCGCCGATCTGGACGACGGAGTTCTGACGGCCGATCCGGCTCGCCTGTTCGACGAGGCAGCCGCCATTGCCATGCTGGGCGGACGGCGTGTGGTGCGCGTGCGCGGCGCCGGCAACAGCCTGGCCAAGCTTTTCGAAGAGTTTCTCGACGAACCTGCGGGCGACGCGCTCATCGTCGTCGAAGGCGGCGATCTTTCGAAGAGCGCCGCCATTCGCCGCGTGTTCGAAGCCGCCTACAATGCGGCGTCCATCGCCTGCTATGGCGACACGGCACGCGATCTCCCCGATGTCGTGCGCAGCGCGCTCAAGGCCGAAGGTCTCGCCATCACGCCGGACGCGCTCGACTATGCGGCGTCGCGACTGGGCTCCGACCGCGGCGTGACGCGGCGCGAGCTGGAGAAGCTCGCGCTCTATGCCCATGGACAAAAACAGGTGACGCTCGACGACGTGCGCGCCGTGCTGGGCGATGAAGCGGAAGTGCGCAGCGAAGAAGCACTCGACGCGGCCGGCGAAGGCGAACTGAAGCGGCTCGATGTTGCGCTCGAACGTCTCTGGCTCGCCGCCAGCTCGCCGGTCGGGATGGTGCGCATGGCGATGTCGCATTTCCAGAAGCTCGCGCTTGCACGGGCGGAGATGGACAAGGGCGAAACCGCCGACGGCGCCATGCGCAAGCTCCGCCCACCGGTGCACTTCATGCGTCAGGCGTCGTTCAAGCTCCAACTCAACAATTGGGACTCGCCTCGCCTCGCCGATGCGCTCGATCTGCTTTTGGAAACCGAAGCCTTGTGCAAGACGACGGGGGTGACGCCCGAAACGGTGACGGCGCGTGCGCTCTTCAACATCGCGGCGCTGGCGCGCCAGGGGCGGCGCTGATGCTCAAGATCCGCGTCATTCCCTGTCTCGATGTGAAGGACGGCCGTGTCGTCAAGGGCATCAGGTTCGAGCAGTTGCGCGACGCGGGCGATCCCGTCGAACAGGCGATGATCTATGACGCGGCGGGCGCCGACGAACTCTGTTTTCTCGACATCACCGCAAGCCATGAAAAGCGCGGCACGCTGCTGGACGTCGTGCGCCGCACGGCCGATGTCTGCTTCATGCCGCTCACCGTCGGCGGCGGCGTGCGCACGCTCGACGATATCCGCGCCCTGCTGCTCGCAGGGGCCGACAAGGTCGCGATCAACACCGAGGCCGTGCGTCGCCCCGAAATCGTGCGCGAAGCGGCGACGAAATTCGGCAGCCAATGCATCGTCGCCGCGATCGATGCCAAGCAGGGCGCGCACAATCACAACGCCCCACCCTTTGAGGTCTTCACCCATGGCGGGCGCAATGCCACGGGGATCGACGCCATCGCCCACGCCAAAAAGCTCGCGGACTATGGCGCCGGCGAGATTCTCCTCACCTCCATGGACCGCGACGGGACCAGGGCCGGATATGACACTTCTTTGACACGCGCGGTTGCCGATGCGGTCGGCGTGCCGGTCATCGCCTCCGGCGGGGTAGGAAAACTCGACGATCTCGTGGCGGGCGTGCACGAAGGCCATGCCAATGCCGTTCTGGCCGCCTCGATCTTCCACTTCGGCGAAGTCACGATCGCCGAGGCGAAACAGGCGTTGGCGAAAGCGGGATTGCCGGTTCGTCTGGGGTGAGGAATGATGCGCGGATGGAACAGCGCGTCGCCATCGTTCGCTCCTATCGTCCAACGCATGGCGTCGCCAATGCGCGGGCGGTGACGGCACGCCGCGTCCGCCTCACACGGCGCATGTCGGTCGAAGAAGCGTTCCGCGCCACTGTTCTCGAGTGCCTGGCACAAGTCGGAGGCAATGCTCCGGCGATCCGCGCGCATGAGCCGCGCGGCATTCATCAAATCCGCGTCGGTCTGCGCCGCCTGCAAATGGCCCTCAAATCGTTCGGCGCCGATACGCCCGAGTTCAGGACGCTGGGCAAGCGCGGCCGCAGACTCGCTAACGTCTTCGGTCCGGCGCGTGATCTGGACGTCTTTTCGAGCGAACTGCTGCCGCCGCTGGCCCGCAAATTCGCGGAACACGAATCCTTTTCGGCGCTCAAACTGGCGTTGCGTCATGCCCGCGGCGAAGCCTGGGACGACGCCGTCGCGGAAATTCAAAATCCCGAATTCGGCTTGTTCCTGAACGACGTCGCCGCGGTGGCTGAGACGCTGCCGCGTGACGGCGCACGGATAGAGAAATTCTCGAGCCGCGCTCTCGATGCGCTCTACACCCAGACGAAGAAGCGCGGCAAGCGCGCCCACGGCACATATGATTCACGCACGCACAAGCTACGCATCGCGCTCAAGAAGTTGCGCTATGCGGCGGAATTCTTTGCCCCGCTCTACCCCAAAAGACGAACGAAGAAATACATCAAGGCGCTCAAGGGTCTGCTCGATGCGCTGGGCGCTGCGAATGACGCGCATGGCGTCTCGGGCGTTCTGGCGCTCATGGGCGATGGACCGGATCTGGGTTTTGCCAAAGGCGCGGTCAATGGCTGGTACAAGGCGCGCGAAAAGCGCCTCGCGCGCCGCGCGATGCGCGCCTGGCGCGATTTCAAACGCCTGAAGCCCTTCTGGATCTGAGCGGAACATTCAGTTCGGAGATCTCCGCTTGGCCGCCCGGCTTGAGCGTGAGGATGAGGGCGCAGGTCAAGTCGAGCTTCTCAGGCATGGGACTCGCCATGTCCCAACCCGTCGCCAGCGTGTACGCGGTGCGCAGAATGCCGCGATGCGTGATGGCAATCGCATCGTCGTCTTCCTTCGCGACATCAATGAGAAACGCGGCAACACGCGCCACGAGTTCACGCGTGCTCTCTCCATCCTTGGGCGTGAAATTGATGCCGCGCCCTGCCCGTTCGAACGCGTCCTGGCCGTCGCGGGCCAGGATCTCTTCGCGGGTCAATCCTTCCCAACTTCCCCAGCCATGTTCGCTCAAGCGTTCGTCGACCGTTGCGTCGGCCAAACCCAATAGCTGAGAAGTTTCCCGTGCACGCGAGAGCGGACTGACATAGGCGCGCGCCGATTCAAATCCGGCCGGCGGGCGCAAGGTCGACATCTTGAGCCGACCTGTCTCGCTCAGTGGAATGTCTTTTCTGCCTTGGAGACGGCCCTCATCATTCCATTGGGTCGGGCCGTGTCGAATGAAGGCGATGCGCAATTTGTCTTTTCCGTCGGGGTTCATGCAGGATGCCGCCTTGCTATAGCAGAAGAGAGCCATGCGCCGCGTCATCGACAAGTCCAAGGCCGACGAATTTCCCCCCAATGTCCAAGCGATCTTCCGGCGCGCTGCGCCCTGTTCGGCCTGGTTGAACCAGGAGCTGCTCGAAGTCGATGTCGAGGAAGGCTGGGTCAAGATCGGCTACGACCTCGGCGAGCCGCATTTCAACCGCTTCGGTGCGCTGCACGGCGGCGCCATCGCCTGCGTGATGGACGATGTGCTCGCCGTTGCGGCCGGCTTCATCGCCAAATGGGGCGAGATCGCGCCGACGCTCGAAATGAAAGTCAGTTATCTCAACCAGGGCGCGGCGGGGCGCCATGTCGCCGAAGCCAGAGTCATCAAGCGCGGTCGAACCATCAACTTCCTCGAAGCGACGTTGGCGCGCGAAGACGGGAAGGTCGTCGCCACATCGACCGCAACGATCATGATCTCGCCGCTCAAGCGGCCCGACGCGACGAAGACCGCTTAGACCTCGATGTCCACAATCACCGGCACGTGATCTGAGGCTTTTTGCCAGCCCCGCATCTTGCTGATGATGGACTGCGACTTCAGCCCGCTCTTCAGTGCCTGGCTGACCCAGATGTGATCGAGCCTACGGCCGCGGTTCGAGGCTTCCCAGTCGATGGCGCGGTAACTCCACCAGGAATAGCTCTTCTGGTCATGCGGCACGAATTCGCGCGTCACGTCGATCCAGTCGAACGCGGCTTTCACGTCGCCCAAGAGATCGGTCTCGACCGGCGTGTGACTGACGACGTCCAAAAGCTGCTTGTGACTCCAGACGTCGTGCTCCAGCGGAGCGACGTTGAAATCGCCGACGATGATCACGCGCTGGTCGGATCTGCCTTTGCGCGCGGCGAAGCGCTTTTCCATCTCGCGCATGAAGTCGAGCTTGTGGGCGAATTTCGGATTCTTGATCGGATCGGGAACATCGGCCCCGGCCGGGACGTAGAAATCGTGCAGCTCGACGCCATTTGCGAGCGTGACGCTGACATGCCTGGCATGGCCCTCGCGGCAAAAGTCGATCGCCTGGGTCTCGCGAAAAGGGATGCGCGAGAGGATGGCGACCCCGTGATAGGCCTTCTGGCCGTTGATCGCCTGGTGGATGTAACCCAGCCTCTTTAGCCCCTCCCCCGGAAACCAGTCGTTTTCGACCTTGGTCTCCTGCAGCGCCAGGACGTCCGGCTGATGGTCTCGGAGGAACCGCGAGACCAGTCCGATCCGGTGTCGGACCGAGTTGATGTTCCAAGTGGCGATCCTCACAGCGGGCGAGTTCCTCCTATGCCCTTAATGCATAGCTTCTTGCTGCATCGCACAAATACATAGGTATATCAGGTAGTTATACTTCAAAAAACAATATGTAAATGCTAAATACTTTTCAATTCGTTCATTGAAAGCAAACTCCTGCACCCTATATCCCTCTTGTCGGGCGATGGCGCCCAACCAAATTCAGACCGAATGGGGCGTGGGCGCACTGCTCGGTCAGACCAAGAGGAGTACTTGTCATGACCCATATCAATCGTCTGGTTCCGATCGAGCATTCCGGACTCAACAGCCTGGTCGACAACCTGTTCACCGGAGCCATCCTGGTTCTGGCAGGGTTTCTGACCTTCGCACAGTTCGTGAACATCTAAGGAGCTTTTCAAGCCTTTGCCGGCGCGCCTCCGCTCCCCCCGCGCGGCGTTCCGGCAAGCGGCCAACGGGCTTTCGGCGATACCCCAATGCCGTCGAAATAACCCAGTTGGCCTTTTTCTACCCCTGCCCAGGCGATCATCGCGGCGTTGTCCGTGCAAAGCCCGGGCGGGGGTATTTTTTTCTCGAACCCTTCGCGAGACGCCAATTCACCTAACGCTTGTCTGATGGCGCCGTTCGCCGCCACGCCACCGGCAACGACGAACGCGGCATCGCGCGCGCGCGGAAAATCGGAGCGGAACATCGCCATGGCCGCCGCCGTACGTTCGACAAGAATATCAATCACGGCTGCCTGAAACGAAGCAGCGACGTCGGACGTATTCACGTCGTCGTTTTGCACCAGCTGGCGAACCGCGGTTTTCAATCCGGAGAATGAAAAGTCTGCGCCGTCGCGCCCGCGCATTGGCCGCGGCAAGGCGTAACGCTTCGTGTTTCCCCGCTTCGCCAAGCCTTCGATGTTGGGACCGCCGGGATAGGGTAGGCCCAACAGTTTTGCCGTCTTGTCGAACGCCTCGCCGACGGCATCGTCGATCGTCGTACCATAAAGACGAAACTTGCCGACAGCTTCGACGCCGAGCAGCTGGCAATGTCCGCCCGAGATCAGAAGCAGGAGGTAGGGAAAATCCGCGCCTTCCGTCAGCCTGACGGTCAGTGCGTGGGCTTCCAGATGGTTGATGGCAACGAGCGGCTTTTGCGCCGCGAGCGCCAAGGCTTTTGCGGTCGTCAGCCCGACCATGACGCCGCCGATCAGGCCCGGACCAGCGGTCGCGGCAACGACATCCACATCGCGTAATGCGACGCCGGCCGTTTTGAGCGCTTCGCTCACGATCGCATCGATCTTTTCGACATGGGCGCGCGATGCAATCTCGGGAACGACACCGCCATAAGGACGATGCTCTTCAAGCTGGCTGAACACGATGTTGGAGAGGATGGTGCCAGGGCCGGGTGCCGAGCCGCGCACCACTGCCGCCGCGGTTTCATCGCAGCTCGTCTCGATGCCCAATACCGTGAGTGCGCGCAAGCGATGCGGCCTTTGCCAGGGTTGCGCCAGTCCTCTAAACCCTTTGGCGCCATGCCGCAAAATCGCACACTTCGCCTCGGCACGCGCGGCTCGAAGCTGGCGCTGGTGCAGGCCGAAATGGTCCGCTCCGCGCTTGCCGGACGTGGTCGCTCTTGCGATCTCGTCATCCTCAAGACAAGCGGCGATCGCATCCTGGATCGTTCGCTGGCCGACGCGGGCGGGAAGGGACTGTTCATCAAGGAACTGGAAGACGCACTGTTGCGCGACGACATCGACCTTGCCGTTCATTCCATGAAAGACGTGCCGACGGAGTTGCCCGCAGGCCTCGAGCTATGTGCCTTCCTCAAGCGCGAGGATCCGCGCGAAGCCTTCGTGTCGCACAAGGCGCGAACACTCGGCGAGCTCCCCGCTGGCGCGCGCGTCGGGACAAGCTCGGTCAGACGCCAGGCGCAAGTGGCACGCAGACGCCCCGATCTGAACCTCGTGCTTCTGCGCGGCAACGTCGACACGCGACTGCGCAAGCTCGATGCGGGTGAGATGGATGCGATCTTCCTCGCCTATGCCGGACTGAAGCGTCTCGGCCTTGGGGAACGCGCCACTGAGATTCTGTCCGTCTCCGATTGGCTGCCGTCGCTCGGGCAGGGCGTGCTTGGCATCGAAATCCGCAAAACCGACACCTCGGTCCGCGAAATGCTCGGCTTCTTGAACGACGATCCCAGCGAAATCGCGCTCCTCTGCGAACGCGCCTTCCAAGCGGCGCTCGATGGCTCATGTCGCACGCCGATCGCGGGTCTCGCGCAAGTCGAAGACGGCATGCTTTCGTTTCGTGGCGAAGTGCTGGCGCCGGATGGAAGCGATTTTGCGGCGACAAGTTTCACCGCCGCGCTTGGCCACACCCCCCGTGAAGCGGCGGAGAGGGCCGGTCGCGATTGCGGTTTGGCGCTGAAGCCGCGCGTCGCCAAATGGCTCGCCCTCTGATGCGCGTATTGGTGACGCGGCCGCTCGACGACGCACTCGAGATTCAGATTCTGCTCGCCGCGCGCGGCCACGAAGTCGTCGTCGCGCCGCTCTTGCGCGTCGCGTTTCGTCGCGGCACGGAGATCGATCTGACGGGCGTGCAGGCGATCCTGGCAACGAGCGCCAACGGCGTGCGCGCGCTGGCGCAACGGACAGAGCGGCGCGACGTGCCCGTATTTGCTGTCGGGCCGCAGACGGCGCAGGCCGCGCAAGCGCTTGGCTTCAACAGAGTCAGAAGTGCCGACGGCGATGCGGCCGCGCTCGCGCAAGCGGTGCCGAGCTGGACATCGCCTGGGGCCGGCGCCTTGCTGCATGCCGCCGGCGCCGATGCGCCAGGAAAGCTGGCCGAAGCCTTGACGGCCTCGGGGTTCCAGGTCCGAAGCGAAATTCTCTATGACGTGATCGCAGTCGGCGAGCTGCCGACGAACGCCGCCGACGAGATTGACGCAAACCGCATCGCTGCGGTGCTGCTGTTCTCGCCGAGAAGCGCGCGCGCCTTTGTGCAGTCCCTTACCGCCGCCGGATTGACAGAGCACGCCAGCCAGATGATCGCGGCCTGCATCAGCCAGGCGACGGCGGCCTCATTGGCGCCGCTCGCCTTGAAGGAAATCCGCATCGCGGCGCGCCCCAATCAGGAATCCCTGTTGAATTGCCTCGACTGACGCAAAGACTCGCGAATACCATCGCCCAGTATGAAGCCAAGGGGGCCGCATGCGCCGTTTTCTGATCGTTGTTGCCGTCATCGCCGTCTTGCTCGGCGTTGCTGCTTATATGCTCAGCGCTGCCGACATTCCGCGCGCCACGCTCGAAGCCAAATACGCCACGCCGCCGTCGCAGTTCGTCGTTCTGCCTGACGGCGCGCGGGTGCATTACCGCATTCGCGGCGCAGCGACGGCGCCCGCGCTAATGCTTCTGCATGGTTCGAACGCCTCGCTGTTCACCTGGGAACCATGGTCGAAGAAGTTGTCGGATCGCTTCCGCGTCGTGTCGCTCGATCTGCCCGGTCACGGCCTGACGGGCGCCGTCCCCAATCATGAGTACTCGACGATAGGCATGGCGATTTTCGTCGCGCAATTTGCCGACAAGATCGGTCTCAAAAAATTCGCGCTGGCGGGAAATTCCATGGGGGGAGGCGTCGCCGCCCGTTTTGCGGAGATGTATCCCGACCGCGTGAGCGCGCTCATCCTCGTCGATGCCGGCGGCATGCCGGGGAAAATGGGCGACAGGATCCCGCTCGCGTTCCAATTGTTGCGTATGCCCTGGCTGCAATCGGTGATGGCGCATGCGAATCCGAGGCCACTTGCGCGCGAGGGGCTTGGCAAGGCGATCGTGCGCAAATCCGTTCTGACCGAGCAGATGATCGATCTCTACACCGACATGGCACTGCTCAAGGGTACGCGCGAGGCAACGTTCGAGCGGTTCAATCAGATGGAGGACTACGGCTATGTGAAGGCGCACGTGCGCGCGCTGAAGATGCCCGTGCTTATTTTGTGGGGCCAGGAGGACCATCTCATTCCCGTCGAGACTGCTCATACCTGGAAGGCGGCAATCCCGGGCTCGACGCTCATCGTCTATCCTGCGACCGGACACATTCCGATGGAGGAAGTGGCCGACCAGTCGGCGGCCGATGTCCGCGCGTTCTTGTCGACTCACGAAGCCGCGCAATAAGGCGCAGTCACTTGATGGCAAACTTCAGGCAGGCGAGCGCGTCGTTCGCCGCTTTGAGCGCGTCGTCGCGCGACGCGCCGGTCGTCAACACCATGGCGGCGGATGGCTGTTCGTCGCCGGCGGAGGGGATGATGTCGCCGGGCTTCGCGGTGACGATCACGTCGCTGACGCCGACAATTTTTCGGGCGTCCTCGACGCCCGACACCGAAACGACTTCGCCGGCTTGCGGAAACGCGTAGCGCTGGACGACAGGGAGCGCCTGTTTCGGGGCCAGTTCATCAGCATTCACCGGCTCGCCAAGTGCGATTCTGATCGCTGCGCCGATAAAATCGACTCCGGTATGGAGGCCAACGAAGCCTCCCGACAGGCATGGGGAAAGTTCGATCACAGTGGCTTTGCCGTCATGGACGACGACATCGCCCTTGACCGTGCCATGCGTTAGGCCGAGCGCGGCGATCGCCCGCGCCACCACGTCGCGCACTTGGGATTGCATCGTCTCGGGCAACTGGCTCGGAAAGTCGCCGCCATTGTCCACGAAGAAGGGCGCGAAGCGCTCGAGATCGTCATGGTTTCTGTCGGAGAGGCCGGGCGTGAAGCATTGGCCATCGACCACGATGGACTCAGTCGAAACTTGCGGACCGCCGAGAAACTGTTCGACCATGACGCGCTCGCTCGGAGAATGTGCGCGCGCGAACAGGAAAGCCTGGCTCAGATCGGCGACTTGCGCCACGCGTTGCGCGCCGCGCGAGCCATGCCCGTCGGCCGGCTTGATCACGAGATCGCGGCCACGCTCGACCGCGACGCGTTGCAGTGCTTGCGGCGTTTCGACTTCGCTGGACCAGGGAACCGCGACACCGCACTCGGCGAGGCGGCGTTTCAGGGCGAGCTTGTCGGATGCAAGTTCGGCGGTGACGAGCGGTAGGCCGGGAGCGCGAAGCCGCCTGCTCACAGTCGCGGCCGTGATCGTGGCGTCTACAATGGAGAGCACGCCGTCGATTTTGCGGATTTTGCGGCTGAAGCGTTCGGCGGCAGCGGCCGTTTCATTTGCACCATAAACGTCGGCGATCAGACAGGAATCGGCGAAGGTAATCGCCGGTGCCTGATAGTCGCTGTCGGAAACGACCACATAGTGGCCCATCTCCTTGGCGCGCTTGACCACGTCGAGAGCCTCAAGTCCGCCCGAGATGATGAGCAGCGTCTTTCCCATCAGAAATCGGTCCGGTTCATCTGAAATTCTTCCGACGGCCGGCAATGTTGCGTTTGCGTTCGACGGCACGCTTGGCCGCGTGCGCGATGTGCGGCGCGGTCAGACCGAACTTCTCCGCCAACTCTTCCGGCTCGCCGGAGGTTCCGAACACGTCCTTGACGCCGACGAATTCGACCGGGCTGGGCGACATCGCCGCGAGCGCTTCGGCGACCGCGCTTCCAAGCCCGCCATGAACATTGTGATCTTCCGCGGTGACGAAGGCGCCAGTCTCGACGGCGCAACGGACCAAGAGCGTGCGGTCGATCGGCTTGATCGTCGCCATGTTGACGACCCGCGCCGACACGCCGTCGCGTACCAGCAATTCGGCCGCCTCCAGCGCGCGGGCCACCTCCAAGCCACAGGCGACGAGCGTGACGTCGCTACCGTCGCGCAGGACGCGGCCTTTGCCGATTTCAAAGCGGTGATCGTCGTTGAACAGGCGCTTGGCCGGGTTGCAGCCGGTCCGCATGTAGACCGGGCCGTCGAAGTCCAGGATCGCGCGCGTAGCAAGCGCCGCTTCGATGGGATCGGCCGGCGAGATCACTGTCATGCCCGGGATGGCGCGAAACGCCGCAAGATCTTCGAGCGCCTGTGCCGAACCGCCGTCGGGGCCGGCGTCGAGTCCGGGATGGCTCGCCACGATCTTGGCGTTGCGTCGTGAGTAGGCGAGGGAGAGGCGCGCCTGCTCCACCGCGCGCAGGCAATAGACTGCAAACGTCGTGACGACAGGCAAAAGGCCGACCGCGGCAAGTCCGCCGGCGGCGGCCATCATGTTCTGCTGGGCGATGCCGAATTGCAGGAAGCGTTCGGGATGACTTTTGCGAAAATAATGTCCACCGGTGTCACCGGCGTTGTCGGCATCGAGAACGACGAGATTGGCGAACTCGCCGGCAAGCTCGGCAAGCGTTCTGCCGAACGCCTCGTCCAGGGTGATTGCCCTGGCCCCGATGTGTTGCGGAACTTCAGCCACCATCGACATCCAGGAATTCCTTGATCTCGTTGCGATTGGCGCCGAGCGCCAGCAACGCTTCTTCTGCCTGTTCGCGCGTCACCTTCACGCTGCCGTGCCAGGAGGGGTTATTCTCCATGAACGGCACGCCTTTGCCCTTGGTGGTGTGGGCGATGATCACTGAAGGGCGATGATGCGTGGCGCCGGCGCGGCGAAAGGTCGAGAGAATCTGCGCAACGTCGTGGCCGTCGACTTCCGCGATTGCCCAGTCGAAGGCGCGCCACTTCGCCGTCAGCGGTTCGAGCCGCATGATAGCATCGTTGCGGTTATCGCTCTGCAACTTGTTGTAGTCGATGATGACGCAGAGATTGTCGAGTTGATGATGGGTGGCGCACATCGCGGCCTCCCATACTTCTCCTGTCTGTAGTTCGCCGTCGCCGAGCAACGTGTAGACGCGCGCCGTGCTGCGCTTGAGCTTGAGACCCATCGCCATGCCGAGCGCGACGGAAAAGCCTTGGCCCAGCGAACCGGTGCTGGCATCGACCCAAGGCAGATCGAGAACATGCGGATGGCCTTGAAAGGTACTGCCGAGCTTGCGCAAGCCGAGCGCAGCCTTGGAGTCGCAAAAGCCGTAGTGCGCCCCGATGCCATAGAGCGCCGGTGCGGCGTGACCTTTCGAGAGCACGAAGCGGTCGCGGTCGGGATCCTCGATCGCGTTGGGCCAGAAATTCAATTCGGCGCCGAACAGGCATGCGAGCAGATCGGCGGCAGACATCGCGCCGCCGGGATGGCCAGAGCCAGCATGATAGATCGACGCAATCGCATGCCGGCGCACAAACACAGCCGCCGCTGCCAAAAGCTTTTCGAGATCCTGCGCCGGCGTCGGCGCCGCTTCTTCGCTGATCGATCGGATAGTGAGAGTCATTTCAATTCCTGCGCACGCATGAACGCGCAGCGATCATCACTCGGAACGCATTGTGGCAGTGAGTTTCATGCGCGTCTGGCATCAAAGCGTCCGGGAATATTCTGCTAACCATCTTTCGGCATGCGGCGTTAAAATTTCGCTACATGCGATGCATGTTTGCAGCGCGACAAACGCGGCTATGCATTTCGATTTGAAACGCAATCGGTCGTGCGGGCGCGACCGCAACAGGCTTAAGAATTCCTGAATCCGAGTGCGGTGCGTGACTCGTCTACGCGTTGAGCAGAAATCTTTTGGCACTCAAAGAACCGCGCCGAATTTCGCGTGCGAACCGCTCACGCATTGGCTGACTTGGTCGCTGCGTCATCGCCGGGCGAGTTTGTTGCCTGCGGCATTTTGGATTTCCGACGTATATAGAGTGGGCGAAGGCTGCTGACCCCTTGAAAAGCGCCGCCATATAGGAATATAAGCACAGAGACAGGCTGGACCGGGATTCCTATGGTCGGCCGCACATAGGAAAGCTGGTTTTTCAATGCCGCCTGCCGCGTCATCCCCTTCTCGCCCACGACCTGCGGTGCTGTGCATCCTAGACGGCTGGGGCTTTCGACCCGAGCGCGCGGACAACGCCATCGCGGCGGCCAAGACACCCAACTATTCGCGCATGCTGGCGGATTCGCCCCACGCGCTGCTCGCCACGTCCGGTCGGGCCGTCGGGTTGCCGGCTGGGCAGATGGGAAATTCCGAAGTCGGGCACATGAATATCGGCTCGGGCCGGATCGTCGCCCAGGACCTGCCGCGCATCGACGTTGCTCTCGAAGAGGGAACGCTGGCGACGCGGCCGGCCCTCACCGATCTCATTGCCAAGGTGCGCGCAGCGAAAGGCGCCGTGCATATTGCGGGGCTCGTCTCGCCCGGTGGCGTTCACAGCCATCAGTCGCACATAACGGCATTGGTCCACGCCTTGTGCCTGGCCAAGCTTCCCGTCTTCGTGCACATCCTGCTCGATGGCCGCGACGTGCCGCCGAAAAGTGCGCTTGGATTTCTCGAGGAGTTTGAAAAGTCCATCGCCGGTCTCGCCGGCGTTCGCATCGCCACGGTATCGGGGCGCTACTACGCGATGGACCGCGACAAGCGCTGGGATCGCGTGCAACTGGCCTATGACGCAATAGTCGACGCCGTCGGCAACAAGGCGAGCACGGCCAAGACGGCGATTGCACAATCCTATGAGAGCGGCGTGAGCGACGAATTCGTCCGGCCCTGCGTGATCGGCGACTATGCCGGCATGTCGGATGGCGACGGCTTTGTCTTCGCCAATTTCCGCGCCGATCGCGCGCGTGAACTTTCCTTTGCCTTGCTGGACAAGGACTTCGAGGGCTTCAAGCGCCGCCGTGTCGTGCAATTCTCCGCCGCCGCATCGATGACGGAATATTCCGAAGAGCTGAACACGTTCATGTCGGCCCTGTTCCCGGCGGAGAACGTCGCGGGCACGCTGGGCGAGATCGTATCTGGGCTTGGGCTCAAGCAGTTGCGCATCGCCGAGACCGAGAAATACGCCCACGTCACGTTCTTCTTTAATGGCGGGCGTGAAACGACCTTCGAGGGCGAAGACCGAATTCTCGTACCAAGCCCGAAAGTCGCGACCTACGACTTGAAGCCGGAGATGAGCGCGCGCGAAGTCACCGCCAAGCTCGAAGAGGCGATCGCCTCGGGAAAGTACGACTTCATCGTCGTCAACTTCGCCAATCCGGACATGGTGGGACACACAGGCATCATGGGCGCCGCGATCGAAGCCGTGGGCGTGATCGACGAATGCCTCGGCAGGCTGCGCAAAGCTGTGGAACAGGCCGGCGGCGTCCTCTTGATCACCGCCGACCACGGCAATATCGAGATGATGAAGGATCCGGTGACGCACGAGCCGCACACTGCGCACACAACGTTGGACGTTCCCATCATCGCGGTGAACGCGAAGCGCACGTTCAAGCTGGCCAATGGCCGGCTCGCCGATGTGGCGCCGACGCTTCTGGCCCTCATGGGAGTTGCGCAGCCACAGGCGATGACGGGGCATTCGTTGATCGAGACGGTGGCAGCGGAGAACGCAGTCTGAACACGCGCCCCAATCTTGCACGGATCTGTGTCGCGCTCTTTTGTGCGACGCTGCTCGGCGGTGCGAAGAAACCCTCGATTCCGCGACCGCTGCCCAAGCCGCCGCTTGCGGCTTTGCATCCGGCTCGCATTCCGCCACAGGCGCTTGAACCTCTGCCCGATCTCTCGCACGCCTTGCCCGCGCCGGTGGCCGCAAAGCTGCCGTCGACGGCGGAACAGTATCGTCAGCTCAAAGGCGTCATCGTGAAAGGCAAGCCCGGTGTCGAAACGGCGAGGGCGCAGAGCGACCGTCTTAAGGCCCAGGCTCAGAGCTTGCGCAAACGGTTGATCGAAACTGCCTCCCGAATCCAGACGCTTGAAGAACAGAAGATCGCGCTTGATACGCAGATCCAGGTCCTGGCCGGGCAGTACAAAGTCCTGTCGGCGGGTTTTGTCCGCGATCGCGTTGCGGTCGCCAGATTGCTGGCAGTGATCGAACGGCTGCAGCACGACACGCCGCCGGCGATGGCGCTTCGACCCGACGATGCTCTGGGAGCGGCGCGCGGCGCGATGCTGATCGGAGCGTCCTTGCCTCAGGTCTATGGCCAGGCGGCGACGCTGGCGCGCCGGGTCGAGGCGCTGCGCAGAACGCGTGATGCCTTGCTCGTACGCCGAGCCGAGGCCGTGCGGACCGCAGGCCAGCTGGTAGCTGCGCGCGCAGAATTGGACAAACTCCTCTCCGCCAAGCAGACCGAGGCGGCCACGGCGGTCGCGACATATGGCGCACTCAAAGCCAAATTGGATGCCGCAGCAGCGCATGCCGCCGACCTTCAGGCCCTGCTGACAAAGGTGGCGAGCCTGCGCGCGCACCCAGCCCAGCAAAGCGTTGTTTTGGTTACCGCCCAGAACTCGGGTTCCCGCTCGGCGCCGGGACGAGGCGCGTTGCTTGTGCCGGTCGTCGGTTCCATTCGGACTGCACCGGATCGACGAAACCGCGCGCCGGGTGTCACATTTGTAACGACTCCGGGAGCACAAGTCGTGGCACCGGCAGACTGCGAGGTATTATTCGCCGGTCCTTACCATAAGTCGGGACAAGTCTTGATCCTGGAAGTGACGGCTGGATACGATCTCGTACTGGCTGGACTGGATCGGATCATGGTGCGGCCAGGCGACCTTGTTCTGGCTGGTGAGCCGGTGGGCGCTATGCCGCAAATGGGCCAAGATGGCGAGCTATACTTTGAACTACGTCAAAATGGGCGGGGCGCCAATCCGACGCCATTGCTGGGCCCTGATCTAAGGAAGGCAAAGAGATCATGAAACGTTTTGCATTCGTCGGCCTCGGCATGGTGGCCGGCTTCGTCATGGCTCTGGGCCTCTTGCCGTCCGCGCGCGGCGCCAACGATGTCAGCGCCTATCGTCAACTTGATTTGTTCAGCGACGCGTTTGAACGCGTTCGCGCCAACTATGTGCGCCCTGTCGAAGACAGCGAGCTGATCAATGCTGCGATCGAAGGCATGGTTTCGAACCTCGATCCGCATTCGAGCTACATGGATGCCAAGGCCTTCGCCGATATGCAGATCCAGACCAAGGGCTCCTTCGGCGGCATCGGCATTCAAGTCACGATGGAGAACGGTCTCGTCAAGATCATATCGCCGATCGACAATACGCCTGCCGCCAAGGCTGGATTGAAAGCGGGCGACTATATCGCCGCGATCAACGGCTCTGCCGTCCAGGGCCTCAATCTCGACGCTGCGATCGACAAGATGCGCGGACCCGAAGGCAGCAAGATCACCTTGACGATCCTGCGCACCACCGACAAGGCGGCGGCGAGAAAGCCGTTCGACGTCACGCTGACGCGCGCCGTGGTGGCGGTCGACGAAGTAACGTGGCACAGGAACGGCGACATCGGATATATCCGCATGCCGGGCTTCAACGAGAACACGGCGAGCGGTTTCGAAAACGCCGTGCGCGATTTGAAGCGTCAGATCGGGCCCGGCCTCAAAGGTTATGTGCTCGACCTGCGCAACAATCCGGGCGGGCTGCTCGATCAGGCGGTTCAGGTTTCCGACGACATGCTGACCTCGGGCGAGGTCGTCTCGACCCGCGGCCGTCACGCCGAAGACACCCAGCGCTATGACGCCCATGGCGGCGACATCACCGAGGGTAAGCCGGTCGTCGTCCTGATCAATGGCGGCACCGCATCGGCGTCCGAGATCGTCGCCGGCGCGCTTCAGGATCATCACCGCGCGACCATTTTGGGAATGACCTCGTTCGGCAAGGGCTCGGTGCAGACCATCATCCCGCTTGGCGAAGGCGGCGGGGCGCTGCGCCTGACGACCGCGCGCTATTACACGCCCTCCGGTCATTCGATCCAGGCGCAGGGAATCCTTCCCGACGTCGCCGTGGCACAAGGCGATGAGGACGACATCCCGCGCATCGCACGGCCAAGCGAAGCCGATCTTCCCGGCCATCTCGCCAATGCCGAGGCCGCCGTGCGCCGCACGTCACCCGCGATCGTTCGTCCGCCGGCATCCGGCCAGAAGCCGGCCGACTTCCAGCTGACCTACGCCATGGATTTCCTGCACGGAAAGGTATCGCTGCCAACCACCAAGAGCGCCCAGGCGAACTAGATGAAGACTGCGGGGGCAATCAAAGCCGTTTCATTGATTGCAGCCGGGGTGGCGGCAGGCGTCGGTCTTGCCACTGCCGCCACGCACTTTGCATATGGTTCGAGCGCGCCCGACTTTCGCACCGCGAACGAACTGAGCCGCTTCGGACTTGCGTTCGAGCGCGTACGCGACAATTACCTGAGTGAGCCAGAAGATCGCCAACTGATCGAGAATGCCATCGGCGGCATGCTGAGCAATCTCGATGCCCATTCCAGCTATTTCGATCCCAGGACATTCGCCGCGATGCAGACCAAGGCCGCCGGCGCCTATGGCGGGATCGGCGTCGTGATCGGGATCAAAGACGGTGCGATCGACATTGTTTCGGTGGTGCCGTCGACGCCGGCGGCGCGCGCCGGAATTAAAATGGGCGACGAGCTCATCGCGATCGACGGCGCGTCGATGCACGGACATGCGCTCGACGATGTGTCCTCGCGCATGCGCGGCAAGGTCGGCACCGACGTCGAGTTGACGGTCGGGCGAACGAACGCCAAACCGTTCGCTGTCTCGCTGACGCGTGAAGCGATCGAAGTCGAACGCCTGACGTGGCATCGCGAAGGCGATGTCGGGTATATCCGCATCGTCGCTTTCAGCGACCGCACCGAGCCCGACCTGCGCAAGGCCATTGCCGATCTCAAGCACCAGATCGGACCTGGGCTGAAGGGCTATGTTGTCGACCTGCGCAACAATGGTGGCGGCGTTCTGCAGGCTTCGATCGACGTGGCGGACGACTTTCTCGACTCCGGCGAGATCGTCTCGGTGCGCGGCCGCGATACGCAGAGCATGGAACGCTACGATGCGCACCCCGGTGACATCGCCGACGGAAAGCCCATCGTCGTCTTGATCAACGGTGGCACGGCGTCAGCGTCCGAAATCGTGGCGGGCGCACTGCAGGATCATCATCGCGCGACGATCCTGGGCTCGCTCTCTTTCGGAAAAGGTTCCGTGCAGACCGTGATGCCGCTCGACAACGGCGCCGGCGGCGCGCTCCACATGACGACGGCGCGCTACTACACGCCGTCGGGCCGCTCAATCCAGGTGACCGGCATCGTTCCCGACATGCCGGTCGCCGATGGGGCAGGCGCGCCGCGATATCAGCGCGAAGCGGACCTTCCGTATCATCTCCTGGCCGAAGGGCCGGCGGCGAAGCCGGTGGGCTCGCCGATCGTTCCTTTGGCGGGCCACGCCTACCTCGATTTCCAGCTCACCATGGCGCTCGGCTATTTGCACAAGAGTTTGGCGGCTGGCGGTAGTGTGCCCGAGCACGCCTGAAATGGGTGCTTGAGAGTCGCGTCTTTGACCCTGAATTGCACTATGTTTCCGCCATGAGTGCGGAAAGTTCCCAGGGTACAGGGACGCGGCGCGCCTTGCGCGTGCTCGCCGTTGCATACGCCTCTGTCTTCGCATTGCTTGTCGCGACCGGAATTGCGGTGGCACTTTTTGGAAAACCGCAAACGAGCGACGTCGTCGTTCGTCTTCATGTTGCCCCGCCGGTCGTCAAACCTGTCGTTGCTCCTGTCGCCGTTCCCGTCCCCGAAGTTCCGGCCGAGACTGTGCCGCCACCGATGCAGCCAGGCCCGACCGCAACCGCTGCGCCCGTTTATGCCGGCACCGAGCTCGTCGCCGATCCGGCGCTCATCCAGATGACGGGGCGCGGACCTCTGCCGCGCATCGCCGCCAATGGCCGTACCCCGATGCAAGCCTATGCGGTGCCTGTGGCCGACAGTTCCAAACCGCGGATTGCGATCGTCATTACCGGCCTTGGCATCAGTGCGAAGGCAACGGCTGCTGCACTCGCCGGACTTCCGCCTCAGGTGACGTTGGCCTTCGTTCCATATGCGTCGGATATTCAGTCATGGGTCACACAGGCGCGGCGGCAGGGCCACGAAGTCCTGCTCGAAGTCCCGATGGAGCCGTTCGATTTTTCCGACAGCGATCCAGGGCCGCATACCCTGCGGGTCGGCATCGGCGAAGATGCGAACACCGATCGTCTCGTCTGGGCGCTGACGCGGTTCACCGGTTATGTCGGCGTGACGAACTTGCTGGGCGCGCGGCTGTTGTCGGATTCCGACTCGCTGCAACCCGTTTTGGCCTATCTCAGAGCGCACGGTCTCTTGTTCTTTGAGAATGACATCGCGGCACGTTCTGCGGTCCCGGACGTCGCCGCTCGCACCGGCACGGCGTTCGCCCAGTCCATCACGACGATCGATTCGATTCCGACCGCCATGGAAATCGACCATCAACTGTATGCGCTTGAGATCGAAGCGCGCACGCGAGGCGCCGTCTCCGGCTCCGGCTTTCTCTATCCGCTCACCATCGATCGCGTGACGCAATGGGCTCAGGGACTCTCCGGCCGGGGCTTTGTTCTGGTACCGGCATCCGCCATAGTGGCGGCGAAGAAACCGTAAGCCGCCATTGATGCCCCGACCCGGCAAGTTCCTGAGCCACGAAGACCTGCCGTACCGCCCTTGCGTCGGCATCATGCTCGTCAATCGAGACGGACTCGTCTTCGTCGGCCGCCGCATCGACCAGACCATCGAAGGCTGGCAGATGCCGCAAGGCGGTATCGATGATGATGAGACACCGCTGCAGGCAGCTTTGCGCGAGATGAAGGAAGAGATCGGCACCGACAAGGCGGATTATCTCGCCGAGATGGATGAGTGGCTAACCTATGACCTGCCGCAGCATCTTTTGGGCGTTGCCTTGCATGGTCGTTATCGCGGCCAACGTCAGAAGTGGATCGCCTTGCGCTTTACCGGTGAAGACGGCGACATCAACATCCGGACCGCCGAGCCCGAGTTCGGCTCCTGGAAGTGGCTCGCACTCGAGGCCTTGCCGCGCCTCATCGTGCCGTTCAAGCGCGACACGTACGACAAAGTGATTTCCGCCTTTCGCAGCGTGGCGGGGCCACTCGCCTGAACGAAGTTGCGGCTAGTCGTCGCGATAAACCTTCTCGCGCCGTTCGTGGCGCTCCTGCGCCTCGAGCGACAGCGTGGCGATGGGTCGGGCATCCAGGCGCCGCAAGGAGATGGGTTCGCCCGTCTCCTCGCAGAAGCCGTATGAGCCGTCGTCGAGGCGGCGCAGCGCCGCGTCGATCTTGGCGATGAGCTTGCGTTGCCGGTCGCGCGTGCGCAGTTCGAGCTGGCGCTCCGCCTCGGTCGAGGCGCGGTCCGCCAGATCGGCATGCGGCACGGTTTCGGCCTGCAGATTCTGAATCGTCTCGCGGCTTTCCCGCAGAATTTCGTCTTTCCAGGTATTGAGCTTGCGGCGGAAATATTCCCTTTGCCGCTCATTCATAAAGGGTTCGCTCTCCACCGGCTTGTAGCCGGGCGGAAGTTGGGTACCCATGCGCACTCCCTTCGGTGGCGGAACGCGTGTCAGAGGGCCGGGGTTATAGCGATGCTTCTCGGGCCGTCAATCTGAATTAGTTAACCGACCGCGCCAGGCTCCATCCTGTGGTTCCGCGGGCCCAGTCGACGGCCCCCGCCAAGGCCGCAAGCACGGCATAGGCGACGAGTGCCGTCTGCGCCTCTGCTATGGGCGAAGAAGGTTCCGGACCAAAGGTGCCGTAGGTCTCGATCAGCGCCATGACCGCGACGAAGAGCCAAAGCGTCAGATCGCCGAACCGCGTCGAGGAGGGAACTGCTCGTGCGTAAAACCAGGCACCGGCGACGAGCAACGCCAGCTCGAGCGGAAAGCTCAGCCAGAGATAGCGCCACAATCCGAACCCGACCTTGAACGAATTGTCATACAGCGGCAGATCCGGCACATGCACCACGAGGTCGAGCAGCCAGTGCGAGAACACCGCGCCCGCCACGACAAGCACGATCGTCGAGCGCCGATCGCGATAGAAAATCGCCGCGATCGAACCCAAGGCAACAGACAACGCGAGCGCACCCAAGAGTCCGTGTGTGAACGGCATGTAGTAAAGATCGAGCGAGCTTCCTTGCGTGAATCCCTTCACGATGCGCAGCTTCTCGATGTGGAGCATCACCAGCGCGGACCAGACGACATCCAGCCACTGCACGGCAACGAAGAGCAGCCACAGCGGCAACCGCTTCTCCAACGGCTTTGCCGCCAATGCGGGTCCATAGTGACCGATGAACATCTAGCTCTCCTTTGAGGAACGGCCGATGCGGCCAAGATGGGTGAAGATAAATCCTTGCGCATGTTTCAGGCCGTAGCCGAGCGCGCGGTCGAAGCCGATATGCGCCAGCCAGATCAATGCCAGCGCCAGCGCCAGACGATGATCGAGCGCAATGCCGACGGCGGCCAAAGCGAGTGGTCCAACGGTCGAGTGCGCCGTGTTGTATGCCAGCGCGCCGATACGCGATCCCAGCAGATAACCGGCAAAACTCAGATCGGGAGCCAGAATAAGGAGTGCGAAAAGTCCCCAGCCGCCGGCGATGCGTTCGTAGAAAGCGACCGCCACAATCAACAGTATGAGCCCTTCGATGCGCAGCAGGGTTCGCACGCCACCGTCGACCGCTCCGCTAAATCCCTCGTTCTCGGCCATGGCCAAACGCCTCGTCGGATCGAGAAGAGAATGGGCGGATCGCACCAAAACGGAAATTGCCGAAGTCTGTGTAGTTGATATACGAAATTGTATAAGAGCTAGTCTGCTGCGCGGGCAACCGGCGCCACCAGTTCAATCAGCTTTGCGTTGAACTTCTCAGCTTCCTCGAAGGGCGGCATGTGCGCCGAGTCCTCGAACCAGACGAGCTTTTTCGACGGCGCGATCAGTTTCTCGAAATAGGCGGCACTGGTGTCGGCAACGACCTGGTGATCATGGCGTCCGATGAAAAAGAAGACCGGCACCTTCAGCTCCGGCACGGCCGTCTCGAGGTTCAAGCGACTGACCTCCGACCATAGTGTCCGTAGCGAAAACATCGCGCCGCGAAAGAGGTTCGGGATCTGGCGCAAGGAGGATTCGGGCGTGCTGCGCGCCGCGCGCAGGACTTGCCAGAAACTTTTGCCGCGCATCAGGCCGACAAAGCGCATCAGCCAGCGGCGCTGTATGCCGATCGTCTTGCTCGTATAGGGCGGCTCGCCGATGGCATGCAGCTGTTTCAGCGCCCGGCGATTGTTGCGCCGCTCCGCTTCCGCTAGCACGAAGGCATAGGACAAGCGCTCGCTGGCTTGCAGATCGCCGGTTTGACCAGTCCCGACGTAAGCCGAAACCTTATCGGGATGGCGCGCCGCATAAAGAGTCCCCAGTGCCGAGCCCCAGGAGTGACCGAGGATCACGACCTTTTTCTTGTCGAGCTTGCCGCGCACGGCATCGACGAGTTCATCCAGGTCAACGATGAAGCGCTCGATCGTCATCGACGCTTCCGGGGTGTCCTTTGAAAACGATCTCCCCGCGCCGCGCTGATCCCAATAGACGACGGTAAACGTCTTCTCGAGAACGGATGCGTTGAAGTAACGAAAGAAGGTCGTTTCCGACATCCCCGGACCGCCGTGCAAAAGAATCAGAACGGGATTGGCGACACTGGCGCCGCGGATCATCACCCACTGCTCGATCCCGCCAAGCTTGAGATACGCGGTTTCCGCGATGCTGTCGGCGAGCATGCTGCCATCTGCCGCTTTGAAGGCCGGTGTCTTGCCAGGATCCTTCACGTCGCTCTCCCCAGATCGCCAAGTCGGCGCAGGATCATGACAGCCAGCGCCGCGCTCGAAAATAACGCAAGTGGAATTGCAAAGAGAGCGAATGCCAGAAAGAAGACGAGTGCGGCTGCGATGGCAAAAAGCTCGAAGATGTCGAAGCGGTGTTCGCGAAACAGAAATGCGAAACCGACAGCGAGCAGCGGCAGATCGTAGGCAAAGACGTAAGGTGTCGCCAGCAGCGTTGCGGCGCAAAGTCCTGCCGCCTTTAGTTCAAAGGACGCACGGCTTCGCCACAACGTCACGACCGCGGCGGCCACGCCCGCTGTGACGATGGCTTGCGCCGTCCAGCCTGCACCGTCTCCGCCCCCGAGCCATCGTGTGATGCCATAGGCGCTCTGCAATTTGTTAAAGCCGACTCCGCCTTGCCGGAGCAACGCGTCCGCGGAGGCGGGAAGCTGGTGAACGAATGCGGCGAACGTCTGGAAACCGAAAACGATTCCAGCAAGCGCGAACGCAGTGGCTGTGAAGAAGCAGGCCCAACCGAACGCGCGCCAGTAGCCGCCGGCCGCGAGCGCCAAAGGAAACAGCAAGCCGAATTGCGGCTTGTAGGCGAGAAGACCGAGCGCGACACCAGCGATCAGCGCGCGGCGCTCCAGATTCAACAACACCGCTCCAATCAGCGCCGCGGACAGAAATCCGGTCTGCCCGACCTCGATCACGGCAAAGGTCCAGGGCGCAGCCAGTGCGACGATGATGGCGCGATTGGAGCGAGTTATCGCCGCGACCGTTGCGGCGTAGAGCGCCAACGTCAGCAGGGTCCAAGTCAGGAATGCGCTTGCATAAGGCAACGTCGCCAACGCTGCGACGACGAACAAAAAGATCGGCGGATAGGCGAAGTCGAAATAGCCGTGAAAAGAATGACCGACGACGGCGAGCTGTGCCGCATGGCGCAGATGTGGCTCGTAGGCCGAGAGAGACTCTCCTCGCAACGCAAGATGGCCCGCAGTCCAGAGCGACATGAAGTCGGTCGGGAGCGGCTGGCCGTTCGCGTCGACGATCCAGCCATGCGCGGCAAACAGTTGGACGAGATAGCCGACATAGCCGGCGACAACGCCGGCCGCGACCGCGAGGGTCAGTTTGTCGGATGAAAAACCGCGTGTCGGCGCCATCGCGCGACCGTAGCGGGATTCGCGCGGGCGCGAATGCGGGGTGGACAGGGTAGACCCTATGGCCTATATCCGCGCACCTTTCGCCCAACGGCGAAGCGCATGCCGCGGGGTGGAGCAGCCCGGTAGCTCGTCAGGCTCATAACCTGAAGGTCACAGGTTCAAATCCTGTCCCCGCAACCATCATGAGAACATGATCTTAGGCCTGGCCGGTGCCGGGCCTAAGTCATTTGTTCGAACGATGTCTCTGCGAAAGCAGGGACCCATCAGGGTTTCTCGCCCCGTTCCGCGCCCTCTGATCAACAGCTATGTTGCTGCAGCGCGGCATTTCGCACTTGGAGATGCCGCAATTTATGGTCTACTTAGGCTCTGATTGAGCACATTGATTGCTCGAGACTTGGGACTGGGTGTGAGCGCAGATGTCTGGTTTACCGGCGAAACAGGGTCTTTATGACCCCCGCAACGAGCATGACTCGTGCGGCGTCGGCTTTGTTGCCAACATCAAGGGCGAGAAGTCACACGGCATAATTACCCAAGGACTTCAGATACTTCTCAGTCTCGACCATCGCGGCGCGGTCGGCGCCGACCCGCTCGTCGGCGATGGCGCCGGCTGTTTGATCCAGATTCCGGACGCGCTTTTGCGCGATTGGGCGAAAGGGGCCGGCGTAACCCTGCCGCAGCCCGGCCATTACGCCGTCGCCATGTGCTTCCTACCCACCGAAGCCAAGGCGCGCGACATCACGGTCAAGCAGTTCGAGCGCTTCATCAAGAACGAAGGCCAGATCCTGATCGGCTGGCGCGATGTGCCGACCGATCCGACGGGTCTGGGCAAGATTGTGCTCGAACAGATGCCGCTGATCCGCCAGGCGATCATTGCGCACGGTCCGCAGGTGAAGGATCAGGACACCTTCGAGCGCAAGCTGCTCGCGATCCGCAAGCAGACGCAGAACCCGCTCGTCGCACTTGCCAAGAAACACAAGCTTCCGGGAATCGCGAAATTCTATATTCCGTCCTTCTCGACGCGCACGGTCGTGTACAAGGGTCTGCTGCTCGCGCCCGACGTCGGCCGCTTCTATCTCGATCTTCAGAATCCGCTGACCAAGTCGGCGATCGCGTTGGTGCATCAGCGTTTCTCGACCAACACGTTTCCGTCCTGGCGGTTGGCGCATCCCTACCGCTTCATCGCGCATAACGGCGAGATCAATACCCATCGCGGCAACGTCAATTGGATGAATGCGCGCCGGCGCACGATGGAGTCGGATTTGCTGGGTCCCGACCTCGACAAGATGTGGCCGCTCATTCCGCACGGCCAGTCGGACACGGCAAGCCTCGACAATGCGCTCGAACTTTTGATGGCGGGCGGCTATCCGTTGGCCCATGCGGTGATGATGCTCATTCCGGAAGCCTGGGCCGGCAACAAGCATATGGATGCGTCACGCCGCGCCTTCTACGAATATCACGCGGCGCTGCTCGAACCATGGGATGGCCCGGCTTCGATCGCCTTCACGGATGGCCGCCAGATCGGCGCCACACTCGATCGCAACGGACTCCGCCCGGCGCGCTTCATCGTCACCGACGATGATCTCGTCATCATGGCGTCGGAGGCGGGCGTGCTGCCCATTCCCGACGAGAAGATTGTGCGCAAGTGGCGGCTGCAGCCCGGCAAAATGTTGCTCATCGATCTCGAAGAGGGCCGCATCATCGAGGACGAGGAAATCAAGCGTACGCTATCCGACGCCAAGCCCTACGACGAATGGCTGAAGAAGACGCAGTTCAAGCTCGAGGAACTCGATCTTCCCGACGAGCAAGCCGTCGCGGCGAACGACGCTGCTGCGCTTCTCGATCGCCAGCAGGCGTTCGGCTACACGCAGGAAGACATCCAATTCTTCCTCGAGCCGATGTCCGAACAGGGCGACGATCCCGTCGGTTCGATGGGTACCGACACGCCGCTTGCTGTGCTCTCGAACAAGTCGCGGCTGCTCTACAACTATTTCAAGCAGAACTTCGCCCAGGTCACCAATCCGCCGATCGATTCGATCCGCGAGGAACTGGTGATGTCGCTGGTGTCGATGATCGGCCCCAGGCCCAATCTCTACGGCCGCCGCGCCGGCGTGCACAAACGTCTCGAAGTCTCGCAGCCGGTTTTGACCAATGCGGACCTGGAAAAAATCCGCGGCATCGAAACCGTGCTCGACGGCGCCTTCCGCACCACGACGATCGACATCACCTGGGATGCGTCGGAAGGTGCAGCGGGTCTCGAACGGGCGGTCGAGCGTGTCTGCAGCGACGCGACCAACGCCGTCTTGCTCGATGCCAACATCCTGATCCTTTCGGATCGCGCTGTGTCACCGGACCGCATTGCGATCCCGGCGCTCCTCGCCACCGCGGCCGTGCATCATCATCTCGTGCGCCTGGGCCTGCGCATGCAGACGGGACTGGTGCTTGAGACGGGCGAAGCACGCGAGGTGCATCACTTCTGCGCGCTCGCCGGCTATGGCGCCGAAGCGATCAATCCCTATCTCGCCTTCGAGACGCTCGAACAAATCCGTGTCCAGAGTGGCCTCAGCCTCAAGCCGCACGACGTGCAGAAGAACTACATCAAGGCGATCAACAAGGGCCTGCTCAAGGTCATGGCCAAGATGGGGATCTCGACGTACCACTCCTATTGCGGCGCGCAGATTTTCGATGCCGTCGGCCTCTCGTCCTCGTTCGTGGAAAAATATTTCACCGGCACCGCGACGATGATCGAAGGCATCGGCATCAAGGAAATCGCCGAGGAGTGTGTGCGCAGGCATCGCGATGCTTATGGCGACAATCCGATCTACCGCAACATGCTCGATGTCGGCGGCGACTATGCTTATCGCCTGCGCGGCGAGGATCACGCCTGGACACCGGAGTCCGTGTCGGCGCTGCAGCATGCCGTGCGCGGCAATCTGCCGGACGAGTATCGCCAGTTCGCCACGTCCGTGAACGATCAGAGCGAGCGGCTGCTCACCCTTCGCGGGCTGATGCAGTTCAAGTTCGCCGAGAAGCCGATCCCGCTCGCCGACGTCGAACCGGCGGCCGACATCGTCAAGCGCTTTGCCACAGGCGCGATGAGCTTCGGCTCGATCTCGCGCGAGGCGCACACCATGCTCGCGGTCGCCATGAACCGCATCGGCGGCCGTTCGAACACGGGCGAGGGCGGCGAAGAATCCGATCGCTACGTCCCGCTCGCCAACGGCGATTCGATGCGTTCGCGCATCAAGCAGGTCGCTTCGGGCCGCTTCGGCGTGACGACGGAATATCTCGTCAATGCCGACGACCTGCAGATCAAGATGGCACAGGGTGCCAAACCGGGCGAAGGCGGCCAGCTCCCCGGCTACAAGGTCGACAAAAACATTGCGCGTGTGCGTCACGCGACGCCGGGCGTGGGCTTGATCTCGCCGCCGCCGCATCACGACATTTATTCCATCGAGGATCTGGCGCAGCTCATCCGCGATCTCAAATGTGCGAATTCCCAGGCGCGCATCTCCGTCAAGCTGGTCTCGGAAGTCGGCGTCGGCACGGTGGCGGCCGGCGTCGCCAAATGCCGCGCCGATCACGTGACCATCTCGGGCTTCGAAGGTGGCACAGGCGCCTCGCCGCTAACCTCGCTCACGCATGCCGGCAGTCCCTGGGAGATCGGCCTTGCCGAAACCCAGCAGACGCTGGTCTTGAACGGCCTTCGCGGCCGCATCGCCGTGCAGGTCGATGGCGGCATCCGCACCGGTCGCGACGTTGCCATCGGTGCGCTCTTGGGTGCCGACGAATTCGGCTTCTCGACCGCGCCGCTCATCGCATCGGGCTGCATCATGATGCGCAAGTGTCATCTCAACACCTGTCCGGTCGGCATCGCGACGCAGGATCCGGTCTTGCGCCAGCGCTTCACCGGCCAACCCGAGCACGTGATCAATTATTTCTTCTTCGTCGCCGAAGAACTACGCGAGATCATGGCGAAGCTCGGCGTCCGCACGCTCAAGGAGATGATCGGCCGCGTCGACAAGCTCGACATGGTGCGCGCGCTTAGTCACTGGAAGGCGAAGGGCGTCGATCTCTCGCGCCTCCTGCACATGGTCGAGCCCAAGCCGGGCGTCGCGATCCATCATTGCGAGGCACAGAACCACAATCTGCACACCCAGCTCGATCACGACCTGATCAAGGCTGCAACGCCTGCCATCGAAAGCGGTCAGCCGGTGCGCTTGGAACGCAGAATCAGAAACGTCGACCGCACGGTCGGCGCGATGCTGTCGGGCGAAGTGGCGCGTCGCCACGGCCACGCCGGATTGCCGGAAGACACGATCGTCGTTCGCTTCGAAGGCACGGCCGGGCAAAGTTTCGGCGCTTTCCTGGCGCGTGGCGTCAGTCTGGAGCTGACCGGCGACAGCAACGACTATGTCGGCAAGGGGCTTTCCGGCGGCCGCGTCGTCGTGCGCCAGCCCAAGCCCACCAAGCGCGAGCCGACCGAAAATATCATCGTCGGCAATACCGTGCTTTATGGCGCGATCGCCGGCGAGGCGTACTTCGAGGGCGTGGCGGGCGAGCGTTTCGCGGTGCGCAATTCCGGAGCCGTCGCAGTGGTCGAAGGGACCGGCGATCATGGCTGTGAATACATGACCGGCGGCGTCGTCGCCGTGCTCGGACTTACCGGGCGCAACTTTGCCGCCGGCATGTCGGGTGGCATCGCCTATGTCTACGATGTCGATAGCAAGTTCGAATCCCGCTGCAACCAGGCGATGGTCAGGCTCGAGAAGGTCGACTTGGCGCAACCGGACGACGATAGCGGTGCACCGCGCCAGCGTTCGCTCAGTGTTTCGGACAGCGGCATGGGCGATCCGCTCGGCTTCGATGCGCAGCGCCTTCGGATCCTGGTCGAGCGCCATCTGCTCCACACCGGCAGCGCTCGGGCGCGGTATTTGCTGGAAAACTGGGACGCAAGCTTGCCGCGTTTCGTGAAGGTCATGCCGACCGACTATGCCAAGGCGCTTGCCGAATTGAATCGCGAAAAAAAGAGCGGCGCGCGCGCCGTGGCCGCGGAATAGCCATGGCCGATCCATCGGGGTTTCTCAAAGTCGAACGGCGCGAGCGCGAATACGACAAGCGCGAGGCGCGGGTTCAGAGCTATCGCGAATTCACCCGGCCGCTACCCTACACCGAGGTGACGCGGCAGGCTTCGCGCTGCATGGATTGCGGAATTCCGTTTTGCCACACCGGTTGTCCGGTCAACAATCTCATCCCCGACTGGAACAATCTCGTCTATCGCGAGCAATGGCGCACGGCGCTTGAGACGCTGCATTCCACGAACAATTTTCCCGAGTTCACGGGACGCATTTGCCCGGCGCCTTGCGAGGCGTCCTGCACGCTCAACATCGACGACAATCCCGTCACCATCAAAACCATCGAGTGCCAGATCGTCGACCGCGGCTGGGAAGAAGGCTGGATCCAGCCGCAACTTCCCGCACAGGCCAGCGGCAAGAACATCGCGGTGGTCGGTTCGGGTCCTGCCGGTCTCGCCTGCGCGCAACAGCTGGCGCGCGCCGGCCACGGCGTGACCGTCTTTGAGAAGCATGATCGCATCGGCGGCCTGCTGCGCTACGGCATCCCCGACTTCAAGATGGAAAAGCACATCATCGACCGCCGCATGCGCCAGATGGAGGCCGAAGGCGTCACGTTCCGCACCGGAGTCGAAGTCGGCGCCGGCGTGCCGGTCGCGATGCTGCTTCAAGATTACGATGCGCTGGTCATGTCGGGCGGCGCGGAGTTGCCGCGCGATCTCGACGTCGAGAGTCGCGCGCTTTCCGGCATTCATTTCGCAATGGACTTTCTCATCCAGCAGAACAAGCGCGTCGCCGGCGATCCAGAGGAACGCGCCGCACCGGCCGGCACCATCAGCGCCAAAGGCAAGCACGTCATCGTGATCGGCGGCGGCGATACCGGCTCGGACTGCATCGGCACGGCCAATCGTCACGGTGCGGCTTCGATCACTCAACTCGAAATCCTGCCGAAGCCGCCCGAGAAGGAGAACAAGGCGCTCACCTGGCCCGACTGGCCGCTCAAACTGCGCACCTCCTCGAGCCAGGAGGAAGGCAGCGAGCGCGACTGGTCGGTCCTGACCAGGCGCGCCATCGGCGCGAACGGAAAGATCGAAGCGCTGGAATGCGTGCGCGTGGAATGGGTCAAGGGCGCCGACGGCCGTCAGCAGATGCGCGAAATTCCCGACAGCGCGTTCCAGCTGAAAACCGATCTGGTGCTGTTGGCGATGGGGTTCCTGGGTCCGCACCTCGGCGGATTGGTCGAACAGTCCGCCGTCGCGCTCGATTCCCGCGGCAACGTCAAAGCGAGCGTCGCCGACTACAAGACGTCGGTGCAGAAAATCTTTGCCTGCGGCGACATGCGGCGCGGCCAGTCGCTCGTCGTGTGGGCCATCCGCGAGGGCCGCCAGTGCGCGCGCGCCGTCGACGCCTTTCTGATGGGCGCGAGCGAACTGCCGCGGTAACGCTCTCCTGTCATGGCCCACCCAGTGTGGGCCATCCAGGGGAAGACAGTTACGTTGTCGAAGACCTATCTGGCCTAAAGTTCACTCAGTCACGCAACGTTGAATGGAACAGCCTCTACGAAACTTGAACTATTGAGAGGGCCTCACCTGGGTGGCCCGCACTCCGGCGGGCCATGACAATTGGCGCTAAGATCGAGAACCTCATCCTGAGCTTGCCGAAGGATGAGCTTGCCGAAGGATGAGCTTGCCGAAGGATGAGCTTGCCGAAGGATGAGCTTGCCGAAGGATGAGCTTGCCCAAGGATGAGGGTTGCCGAAGGACGAGCTTGCCGATAGATCGCTGTTGAACGACACGCGGCCACATGACGATTCATCCTAGGCGCGCAGGAACCCTTTCATGACTTTTCTTTCACGCTGGACATCGCTTGTCCTGGTTCTTCTTGTCCTCGCCGTTCCTGCGGCCGCCAAGGACACGCCGCCGATCGCGCCGTGGCCGCAGTTGTCGAGCGATCTTCCCGCTGATCCCGATGTCCGTTTCGGCACGCTGCCGAATGGCATGCGCTACGCCATCCGCCGCAACACCTCGCCCAAGGGCGCCGTGTCGGTCAGGCTGCGCATGGCCGTCGGCTCCTTGATGGAGCGCGACAACGAGCAGGGCATCGCCCACATGCTCGAACACATGGCGTTCCGCGGCTCCGAGCATGTCGCCGACGGCGATGTGGTGCGAAAGCTGCAAAGTCTTGGCTTGACCTTCGGTGCGGACACCAACGCGTTCACGCAAGCCACGCAGACCGTCTACATGTTCGACATGCCGAAGAATGATTCGGCGTCGATCGACACCAGCATCATGCTGATGCGAGAAATCGCGGGCAATCTGACGATCGCGCAGTCCTCTCTCGATACCGAGCGCAACGTCGTCTTGGCCGAAGCGCGGTTGCGCGACGTTCCTGTGGCGCATTTGCAAAAGTCGGATTTCGCCTTTCTCTATGGCGATCGCGCGGCTTCGGCACTGACGCCGATCGGGTTGGAGGACATCATCGCGCGCGCCAATTCGAAGCTGGTGCGCGATTTCTACGAGGCCTGGTACCGGCCGGAGCGCGCCACGCTCGTCATCGTCGGCGATGTCGATCCGGAAAAGATCGAGGCCAAGATCAAGGCAAGCTTTTCCGACTGGGAGGCGCGCGCGCCGGCACGCAAAGCGCCGACTTATGCCCCGCCCGCGCAACATGCTTCGAATGTCAGACTGTTCGTCGAACCAGGTGCGCAGACCTATGCCATCTTCGACTGGCTGACGCCGTTCGACACGACACCCGACAGCAAGGCGCACGAGACGCGCCAGCTTCTGCGCTACGCCGCACTCTCGGTCCTGAACCAGCGTTTCAGCGCCTTGGCGCACGGCGCCAATCCGCCGTTCATCTCCGCCGCCGCCAGCCATGATCATGTGGCGACCGTCGCCGACGCGACCGAAATCGATGTGAACTATCGCGCCGGCGAGGGCATCAACGGCGTGAAGGTGGCGCAGCGTACGTGGCGCACGGCAGTGGCGAATCCTGTGCGGCAAGTGGAGGTCGATCAGGTGATCGCGCAACTGCGCACCTATTTCCAGACGAATGCCACCGCTGCCGAGACGACCACGACTTCATACATCGCAAATTCCATCGCGCGCTCGCTCGACGACAATGACGTCTATACGTCGCCTTCTGCCGACCTCGATCTGTTCAATGACATTGCAAAGGGATTCACGGTCGAGACCGTGACGGCGGCCATGCGCGAGGCGTTTTCCGGTCCAGGCCCGTTTGTCTTCGTGAGCAGTTCTGCCGCACTTTCCGGCGGCAGCGACGCAATCGCCGCCGCACTCGCAGATGCCGACAAGACGCCACTCGCGTCCTCGCAATCTGAGCCGGCGCCGCCATGGCCCTATGTGTCGTTCGGAAAGCCCGGCAAGGTCGCTTCGCGCAGCAGCGTCGCCGACCTCGGCGTGACGTTTGTTCGTTTTGCGAATGGTGTTGCATTGACGTTCAAAGCAACGCCGCTTCGGGCCGGACAGGTCTTGGTCAATGTTCGCTTCGGCGATGGCCGTATCGGGTTGCCGCGTGATCGCGTTGCGCCGGCGTGGGCGCTCGGCGGTGCGTTCGTACAGGGCGGACTCAATCGCTACAGCGTAGAAAATCTGCAGCGGCGCATGGCAGACCGCGTCTGGGGTGCGATCCTGGGAACGGGCGACGATGCTTTCACGCTCAGCGGATTTTCGCGCGGCCCCGATCTGACGAACGAGTTGCAGATCCTCGCCGCCTATTTCACCGATGCCGCCTGGAAGGCGGAAGCCTTCGATCAAGTGCGCATCGCCGATGCGAGCATCCAGCTCGAGACGGAGGCATCGCCCAGCGCGCTCTTGGGCCGCGAGTTCTACGGCATCGTGCATGGGGGCGATACGCGCTGGCGGGCGCCAACGCTCGCCGACATCAACGCCGCCACGGTCGACTCCGCCAAAGCGCTCGTCGCCCCCGCCATGGCATCGGGTCCGATCGAAGTCACCATCGTCGGCGATGTGACCCTGGAGCAGGCGATTGCCTCTGTTGCGGCGACCTTCGGCGCGCTGCCGCATCGCTCTGCGGCTCATCCCGCCAACGACGGCGACGAACATTTCCCGGCTCCGACCAAGGAGCCGGTCACGATCACCCATCGCGGTGCGGCCAACCAGGCCGTCGCGGTGATCGCCTGGCCGACCAAGGGCTTCTTCTCCGATCTGCAGGCGCCCAGGACCTTGCGCGTCCTCACGGAGATTTTGAGCCAGCGCTTGCTCGACGAATTGCGCACGCGCGAAGGCATCACCTATACGCCGGGCGCCTCGACCTATTCCTCGCTGGTGTCGCCGGACTACGGCTTCGCCTATGCGCTGGCGCAGATTCCGCCGGACAAGATCGCCACCTTCTATGACGTGGTGGCGACGGTGGTCGAAGATTTGAAGACGAAGCCGGTGAGCGCGGATGAGCTGGAACGCGCGCGCGGACCCCGGATCGAAGACATCCTCCGGCAGCAGCAGACGAACGAATACTGGCTGGCGCTCTTAGCCGGGGCGCAGGCCGATCCGCGCCGGCTCGACATCATCCGAACCACGCTCCCGGATCTCAGAGCCGTCACGGTCGAGGATCTGCAAAAGGCAGCCCAGATCTGGCTCAAACCGGAGAACGCCTTCAAAATTGTCGTCACGCCAGCTTCCACGGCCAGCCGGGCCGAGTAATTTTGACCGATTTCTGCGCATGAAAGTTACGCGCCGTAAGCGCTGCGGCATCATGGGCTTGCCGCCAAGCGCGACAAAGCTGCGAAAAGGCAGCCGTTGCTCTCTTCGCACACGCCGCTACAGTTAAATCGCAACCGGGGCCACCCGGATGGGTGATCAGATGAGCGAACTCGAAACATTTCGGAGCGAAACGCGCAATTGGCTCGAGGCCAACTGTCCGCCCTCCATGCGTGGCACCTCCGTCGAGGACGACGACGATTCGATCTGGGGCGGACGCAAGGCGAAGTTCAAAAATCCGGAACAGAAGCTCTGGCTCGACCGCATGGCCGCCAAGGGTTGGACCGCTCCGACCTGGCCCAAGGAATATGGCGGCGGCGGGCTTTCCAACGCCGAGGCGCGCGTGCTGGCGCAGGAACTCGCCCGCCTCAAGGCCCGCCCGGCGCTGATGTCGTTCGGCATCTGGATGCTGGGGCCGGTCCTTCTCGAATACGCGACCGAGGAACAGAAAAAGCAGTTTCTACCCGGCATCGTGAAGGGCGAAATCCGCTGGTGCCAAGGCTATTCCGAACCCGGCGCCGGATCGGACCTTGCGGGGCTTCGCACCCAGGCGATCGACAAGGGCGATCATTACCTCGTCAACGGTCAAAAGATCTGGACGTCGTATGCCGACAAGGCGGACTGGATCTTTTGTCTGGTCCGCACCGACAACACCAAGAAGCACGAGGGCATCTCGTTCCTGCTCTTCGACATGTCTTCGCCCGGCGTCGAAGCCAGGCCGATCAAGCTGATCTCGGGGCAATCGCCGTTCTGCGAGACCTTCTTCACCGATGTGAAGGTGCCGAAGAAGCAGCTGGTCGGAAAACTGAACGGCGGCTGGGACATCGCCAAGCGCCTTCTGCAGTATGAACGCCAGAATATTTCCGCCGGCGGATTCGGCGGCGGCGGTGGCGGCGCCTACGATCTCGAACATGCCGCGCTCGACTATGTCGGAAAAGACGAGGGCAAAGTGGCGGACGGCGATCTCAGATCGCGCATCACGACGCACAAGATGGAAGCGCGCGCCTTCGCGATGACGGTGCGCCGCGCCGAGGAGGAGTCCAAGCAAGGAAAGGGCCCGTCGGCCGCAACCTCGATCATCAAATACGCGGCAGCGAAGATAAACCAGGAGCGCACGGAGCTCTTGGTCGAGACACTTGGCACGCAAGCGCTGGGTTGGGAGGGTGACGCCTACAAGCCGGGCGAAGTCGCGGCGATGCGCGCCATGCTGCGCGCCAAGGGCAATTCGATCGAGGGCGGCACCTCGGAGGTGAATTTGAACGTCGTCTCCAAGCGCGTGCTTGGTCTGATGGATCATCAATAGAGTTGGGAGAGATTTATGTCGGCGGTTCTTGATTCCGATCTGGAAAGCTTCCGCCTCGAAGCGCGCAAGTGGCTCGAGGCCAATTTTCCCGCATCGCTGAAGGGCGCCAATGCGCTCTCCTTCTTCGAAGGCTTCGGCTCGACCGAACCGGACTATGTGAAATGGAAGAAGGCGATGGGTGAGAAGGGCTGGGGAGTTCCGACCTGGCCCAAGCAATATGGCGGCGGCGGTTTGTCGAAGGCTGAAGCGCGCGTGCTTTTGCAGGAGATGAACCGCATCGGGGCCTTCAACCCGATCGGCGGCATGGGCACGGCGATGTTCGGGCCGACTCTTCTGGAATATGGCAACGAAGAACAAAAGCGCCGCCACATGCCGGGCATCGTCCACGGCACGGTGCGCTGGTGTCAGGGCTATTCCGAACCGGGCGCCGGCTCCGATCTCGCCAGCCTGCGCACGCAGGCGGTCGACAAGGGCGATCATTTCCTCGTCAACGGCCAGAAGATCTGGACCTCCGGCGCGCAATATGCCGATTGGTGCTTCTGTCTCGTGCGCACCGACAACACACGGAAACACGAGGGCATTTCGTTCCTCCTCATCGACATGAAGTCACCCGGCATCGAGACGCGCCCGATCAAGCTGATCAGCGGCAACTCGCCCTTCTGCGAAACCTTCTTCACCGATGTGAAGGTGCCGAAGGAAAACTTGATGGGCCCGCTCAATGGCGGCTGGACCGTCGGCAAGCGCCTCCTGCAGTTCGAGCGCGACGGACAGGGCGGCAACACGCGTGGAGCAAGCTTCCGCGGCGCGGACCAACGCTCGCTCGAAGACATCGCCAAGTACTATGTCGGGACCGATGCCAAGGGCCGTATCGCCAATCCGGATCTGCGCGCCCGTATCGCCAACAACAATATGGACGCGACCGCGATGCGTCTGACCGTGCAGCGCATGAACGATGACATACGCTCCAACCAGGGGCCGAGCGCGGTCACCTCGATCATGAAGAATGCGCAGGTCAGAGTAAACCAGGATCGCGCCGAGCTGCTGATCGAGATCATGGGGAGCCAGGGGCTCGGCTGGGAGGGATCGAACTACACGCCGCACGAAATCGACCACACGCGCAATTGGCTCTCGGGCAAGGCGCAGTCGATCTATGGCGGCTCGAACGAAATCCAAAGCAACATCATCGCCAAGCGGATATTGGGATTGCTCGATCATCAGTAGCGTGTGTCCCTCATCCTTCGGCAAGCTCAGGATGAGGACCGAATAAATGACCTCATGCTGAGCCTGTCGAAGCATGAGGGAGCCGACGAAGGAAAGACGAAGAAATGTCAGCAGCCGAGAAAGTCGATAGCGAACTGGAAGCCTTTCGCAGCGAAGCGCGCCGGTGGCTGGAACAGAATTTTCCGCCCTCGCTAAAGGGCAAGTCCGCCATGATGGTGGACGAGGACGGCCCCGACGGCAGCGCCGATTTTGCCAAGTGGAAAAAGGCAATGGGCGAGAAGGGCTGGGGAACGCCGACCTATCCCAAGCAATATGGCGGCGGCGGTCTTTCGACGGCACAGGTGCGCGTCCTGCAGCAGGAGATGAACCGCATCGGCGCCTTCAACCCGATTGGCGGCATGGGCGTAATGATGTTCGGGCCGACGCTGCTCGAATACGGCAATGAGGAACAGAAGAAGAAGCACGTCCCCGGCATCGTGAAGGGCGAGGTCTGGTGGTGTCAGGGCTATTCCGAGCCGGGCGCCGGCTCCGATCTCGCCAGCTTGCGCACCCAATGCATCGACAAGGGCGACCACTACCTCGTCAACGGCCAGAAGATCTGGACCTCGGGCGCGCAATACGCCGATTGGTGCTTCTGTCTGGTGCGAACCGACAACACCAGGAAGCATGAAGGCATTTCGTTCCTGCTGATCGACATGAAATCGCCGGGCGTCGAAGTGCGCCCGATCAAGCTGATCAGCGGCAATTCGCCGTTCTGCGAAACCTTTTTCACCGACGTGAAGGTGCCGAAGGAAAATCTCGTCGGTCCGCTCAACGGCGGCTGGACGATTGGCAAGCGCCTGTTGCAGTTCGAACGCCAGGGCATCGGCGGCAATGTCGGCGGCGGCGGTCCGAACCGGGGCGGGGAATCCCGCTCGCTCGATCAAGTCGCCAAGACCTATGTCGGCGTGGATGACAAGGGCCGCGTCGCCGATCCGGATCTGCGTGCCCGCATCGCCAATCACATGATGGACATTCGCGCTTTCATGCTGACGCTGCAGCGCTCGACGGCGGAAGCCAAGGGCAATTCCAGCCCAAGCTTCACGACTTCGATCATGAAGAATGCCGGCTCGCGCATCACCCAAGATCGCGCCGAGCTTCTGCTCGAACTCATGGGCACGCAGGGCCTCGGCTGGGAAGGCAACGGTTTCAGCGAGACTGAGCTCGACACGGTTCGTGGCTGGCTCGGTGGCAAGGCCACGACCATCTATGGCGGTTCCTACGAAATCCAGAACAACATCATCTCAAAGCGCGTGCTCGGTCTTCTCGACCATCAATAGCGCGCACAGAACGACAATAAGGGGTTGGTACAATGGCAGTCTTGAGCGAAGAACAGACAATGATCCGCGACGGCGCAAAGTCGTGGGTGCAGGAAAAATCGCCCGTCACCGCGTTCCGCAAGTTGCGCGACAGCGGCAATCCCGACGGCTTCGACCGCGCCGCCTGGAAAGAGATGGCCGAGATGGGCTGGGCCGGCATCCTCATTCCGGAGGAATTCGGCGGCACCGGCCTCGGCTACCTGACGCTCGGTCTCGTTCTGGAAGAGACCGGCCGCACGCTGACCGCCTCGCCGCTCATTTCGACCGCGCTGACGGCGACGACGGCGCTTCTCCTCGGCGGCAACGACGTGCAGAAGAAGAAATATCTGCCGCAGATCGCGGAAGGAAAGCTGATCGCAACCCTTGCAGTCGATGAAGGTCCGCATCATGCGCCTGAGAAGATTGCGTTGAAGGCCGAGAAGTCCGGCAGCGGCTACAAACTCAACGGCAAGAAAAACTTCGTGCTCGACGGCGGCGTCGCCGACCTCGTCATCGTGGCGGCACGCACCTCGGCAAAGCCCGGCGACAAGAACGGCATCACGCTTTTCCTGGTCGACGGCAAGGCGAATGGTCTTCAGCGCGAAAAGCTCAAGACGGTCGACAGTCGCGGCGTCGCCAACCTGACGTTCGGCAATGTCGAAGTCGGCGCGGATTCGATTCTCGGTTCGGCCGATCAGGGTGACGGACTCCTGGAATCAATCCTCGACCGCGCGCGCGTGGGACTTGCGGCCGAGATGCTCGGCCATGCGATGCAGTCGTTCGACGTGACGCTCGATTACCTCAAGACCCGCGTGCAGTTCGGCCAGGTCATCGGCACGTTCCAGGCTCTGCAGCATCGTGCCGCCAAGATGTTCACCGATCTCGAGCTCGCCCGCTCGTGTGTCGAAGGGGCGCTGCAGGCGATCGATCGCGACGCCAACGATGTCGCTCAACTGGCTTCGCTGGCGAAGGCCAAGGTCGGCGATCTCGTCCATCTCGTCTCGAACGAAATGGTCCAGATGCATGGCGGCATTGGCATGACCGATGCGCATGACGCGGGTCTATATCTGAAGCGCGCCCGCGCCCAGGAAGCGACCTTTGGCGGCTCATCGTTCCACCGCGACCGCTACGCGACCTTGCTGGGGTACTAGGGGAAGTCGTCAGACCGTTGGAAGCGGGCGATGCGGTGCAGGCGGCAACGCAATTCGTATCTCGTCGCCCGCTCTGACTTCGCCGCCGGCGATCACGATCCCCATCACCCCGGCCTTGCGGACGAGGTTTCCGTCGCCGTCCTTGTCCAAGGTCGCGGCCATGAGGCCTTTCTGCAAACTGTCGAGTTTAAGGCAGGGATTGCGCAGGCCCTTCACTTCGACGATCGCGTCGGCGCCGAGATGGAGCCGTGCATTTTCCGGCAAGCCGAGCAGATCGATGCCGCGGGTCGTGACATTCTCGCCCATCTGGCCGGGCTCGACACGAAAACCCTTTGCCAGCAACTCGTCGTGCAGTTCGGCGTGAATGAGATGGACCTGGCGCAGGTTCGGCGAGTCCGGATCACGCTTGAGCCGCGACAGGTGCTGAACTGTCTCGCCGAAATGCGCGTCTCCCTCTACGCCAAGCCCGGCGACGAGCCGGATCGATGTCCGCGCCGGTTTGCTGAATTTATGATCCTGGTCACAGGCGACGGCGATGACCTTCATGGTGTTCTCGGCCTTGTGTTGTTCGGCGCGCCGGCTGGTACCTGATCGATCACCAGAAGCTTGACCGGCACCGCGCCCTTGTTGATACCGTAGTGCCAGGTGTCCTGCATTTCGGCGACGAAGTCGCCAGCCTTCACCTCGAACGTCTTGTTGGCATCGGTGTTCACCACGGTGAGCACGCCTTCCAGCACGTAGACAAAGTGCGGATGCGGATGCTGGTGCTCGGCAATTCGTGCGCCAGGCGGAAACGTCGCAAGCGAGACGATGACGTCGGGATGATCCGGCACGATGATCGGCTGGCCGATGATCGTGGTGTTGGTGCGCGCGATCGGCGTCACGACGACCTTGGGCACGTCGGCGGCATGCGCGACGGAGAGCGCCAGCACCGTTGCTGCTGTGATGATGAGCGATTTCATCGTTCCTCCTTCGCGCAATTCAAGATCTGTCCACGCGCAACCCTGTTCGCGACAAGGACTTAGCCCTTCTTATCCAACAGCCGCGGACTCATGGGATAATGATTCGTGGATATTCATTCGGAATTTCGCTGCAAGAACAAGGACGGGAGAGCGATTTGGGGGGAGGGTTTCAAAATCTCAAAAACGAATATGCGGTGTGGAATCGGTCGCTCTTGCGTGAGTCGGTGTAAGCGCTAGCCTTACCCCACCGCTATTGGGAGAAACGTCGATGAAAGCCGCTGTCTATTACGAGAATGGTCCGCCCAGCGTCTTCAAATACGAGGACGTTCCCGATCCCAAATGCGCTCCGAACGGCATCGTCATACGCGTTGAAGCCGTCAGCATCGAAGGCGGCGACACGCTCAATCGCCAAGGCGGCGCGCTCATGACCAAGCCGCATATCGTCGGCTATCAGGCGGCGGGCGAGGTGGTCGAAGTCGGCGCCGAGGTCAAGGATTTCAAACCCGGCGACAAGGCCGTCACCACTGGCTTCAACGGCTCGCATGCAGAATTGCGCGCGGTTGCGGCGCGCACGGCCTGGAAGATTCCCAAGGGTTGCGATGTGAAGCTTGCCGCCGTCGTGCCGGTGCCGTTCGGCACGGCGCATGATTGTCTCTTCGAGTTCGGACGGCTCAAGTCGGGCGAGACGGTGCTCGTGCAAGCCGGCGCCAGCGGCGTGGGCGTCGCGGCCATCCAGCTCGCCAAGCGCGCCGGCGCGCGCGTTCTTGCCACGGCCTCGAGCGATGAGAGGCTCGAACGCCTAAAACCGCTCGGTCTCGACAACGGCATCAATTACAAGAAAGACGATCTCGTGAAGACGGTGATGAAGCTCACCGACAACAAGGGCGTCAATCTCGTCGTCGATTCCGTCGGCGGCACGACTTTGCAGGGGAGCATCCTCTCGCTTGGTTATCGCGGCCGCGTCTCCATGGTCGGCGCCGCGGGGCGCGAGCCGATGCGCGTCGACGTCGGTTCGCTGATGGGGGGAAATCGCAGCCTGTCGGGTGTTTTCCTCGGTGCCGAGATTGCCACGGATCGGGTTCACAACATGATCCAGACGCTGGTCGACGAGGTGGCCGAGGGTAAGCTCAAGGTCCTTGTCGACCGTACGTTCCCGCTTTCGGAAGCCGCGGCGGCGCACGCCTATATCGAGAGTCGCAAGGCTGTCGGACGGGTCCTCCTGATTCCGTAGCGGCGAAGGTACGATGGTGATTATATTGTATAAATTCACCCCGTCGGGCGGGCGAAGCGATCCAAGCTCAGTGGAAGAACAGGTAAAGACTAGCGTATAATAAAGGTTGTGCGTCGCCTGCATCAGAGTAGCCTAGGTGGTGGCGAGGCTCGCGTTAGGGTGTGCCGCGACAGTATTCGTCGTCGCGACGCATGGGTCGGTCGGAGGCGTACATGAGTAGGTTCGACGACGTTCAGCAATTCGTGGGGGAAGCCAATCGCGTCGCTGACATGTCGAGCCTTCGCGGGCTCTTGGAAGATACCGTGAAATCGCTCGGCTTCGACTATTTCGCCCTGCTGCACCATGTGGATTTGTCGCGCCGCTCGCAAGACTATGTGCGTCTGGTCCACTATCCACAGGCATGGAAAGACCAAAGCCTCTCGCAGCATTATTATTCCGACGATCCCATCCTCGCCGTTTCGCAAAAGTCGGTAACGCCGTTCCTCTGGACGGATGTCCCAAGGCTCCTGTCCCTCACGCAGCGGCAGGAAGAGATCCTCAACAATGCGCATTTGGCCGGTATGGGCGATGGCGTCACCGTACCGGTCAATATTCCCGGCGAATTTTCCGGCTCATGCTCATTTTGCATGCGTACAGGCCGCGACATTCCGCTGGCGTCACTGCCGGTGGCGCAATATCTCGGCTGTTTTGCCTTCCAGGCCGCGCGCCGGTTGATCGAGATGCATGCCGCTGTAAAGCCGGCGATCGAGGAAGCGCAACAGCGCCTGTCGCCCAGGCAATTGGACTGCGTCATCCTTGCCGGGCGCGGAAAGAGCGATCGCGACGTCGGCCAACTGCTTGGAATCAGCGGGCAGACCGTTCACCAGCACATGGAAGAGGCCAAACGCCGTTACCATGTCGCAACCCGCCAGCAACTGATCGTGCGGGCCCTGTTCGACAGCCAGATCACCTTCGCCGACCTGATTAACTAGGTCACACTCCCCCAATCAGGGGAATTTTGCTTCGCGCGCGCGGCTGCGACGCTACCGGACCGAAATCCCGGAGTGTCCCTGATGGTCAACCTCATCACCGTCCATAACCGCGCGAAGTTCCGCGCGCCGCTCGAGGCGATGCACCGCGATCGCAAGAAAATCTTCGTCGATGCCCTAAAGTGGGACGTGCCGGTCGTCGACGGGCAGTTTGAGATCGACCAGTTCGACACCGACGAGGCGATCTATCTTGTCGCGCTCGCGCCGGAGTCTCATCGCCATTTGGGGTCGGTGCGCCTCTTGCCGTCGACGGGTCCACACCTTCTGGGCGAGGTGTTTCCGTTCCTGTGCGACAAGGGTGTTCCGGTCGGTGACGACATCTATGAGATCACGCGACTCTGCACCGCGCCGGCGAAGGACATTGAGCCGAAATTGATCCGTCGAAGACTGGCCACAGCGCTCTGCGAGTTCGGGCTCCTCTACGGTATCAACAAATACACCTGCGTCACGCACGTGCAGTATCTGACGCATCTGCTCTCGGTCGGCTGGGAATGCGACATGCTAGGTGAGCCAAAGCAGGTCGGTCCCGACTTGGTCGGTGCGCTGTCGATCAGCATCACGCCGGCGACGCTGCAGCTTTTCCGTGAGAAGCTCGGGTCGCGAACGCCGGTGCTTCAGCTTGATGCTTTCGCACAAGCCGCGTGAGGCAAGGTCATGCGCGGTTCAGTCCTTCGCCGGTCACAGGTCGAACCTCAGGCTCACGACTGGGCCCAGGAGCTGTTGGCCAATGGTTATTGCATTATTCCAGATCTCGTGCCCCGCGCGCTGGTCGGCGCGCTGCACGACGATCTCCGCCTGCGCTTTCAGAAGACTCCGTTCTGCAAGGGGGATTTCTACGGGACGCATACCAAGCGTTTCGGCGGGCTCCTGAAGCGTTCCAGCCATGCCGCCGCCTTCGTCCAACACCCGATCATTCTGGACATCACGCGGAAAATCCTTGGCCCGCACTGCGACCGCTTCCAGCTCAATCTGACTCAGGCGCTCGAAATCTGGCCTGGCGAAGGCGAACAGATTCCGCACCGCGACCAGGACATGTGGCGCGGCGCTCAGGGCGAGATCGAGTATCTGATCAACGTCATGTGGCCGTTCACGCCCTATCGCGCGGAGAACGGCGCAACCGTGGTGTGGCCGAAGAGCCATCGTTGCCAGTCGGAACGGCGCATCGACCGCGCGCTTGCGATTTCGGCGGAAATGGACCCGGGTTCGGCTCTGCTCTTTCTCGGCTCGACCTTGCACGGCGCCGGTGCCAATCGCACGACAAAACCGCGCGCCGGCATGATCATCAGCTACAGCCTTGGCTGGTTGAAACCGTACGAAAACCAATTCCTCGTCTACCCGCCCGAGATCGCGCGGCATTTTACGCCCGAGTTGGCGGCACTCGTCGGGTATCAGCTGCACCGGCCCAATCTCGGCAACTATGAAGGCCAATGTCCGTCCGTCCTGCTCGGCGACGACGTGGTGGACTATCTCGCGGCGACCGACGAATTGCGCCCCGAGCAAATCAAGCCGCTGGCCGAGTTCAAGGCGCGCCAGCGCGCCTGCACTCAATAATCCGCGAGCCGAATCACCAGCGTTCGCGACTTGTTGAATACGATGTACACCTCGTCCCAATGGTCTTTGTGCGGGCGAGGTATATACTTTGCTCCGGATGGGCCCCCACGCCTGATCGCAGGAGCGTGAATGACGACCCGCCTGTTGGCCCTCAAGAGTGCTGTCCCACCTTATACGCTTGATCAAACCGACGTTTCCGTGCGGGCCGCCGAATTGTTCCAGAACCAGCGCGACATCACGCGCCTGCTGCCGGTTTTCGAAAATACGGGTATCGAGCGGCGTTATTCCTGCGTGCCGATCGAGTGGTATGGCGAATCGCATGGCTGGATCGACCGGACGAATCTCTATGTCGAAAACGCCGTAGCGTTACTCGTGCGGCTGACGGATGAGCTGCTCGATCAGGCGAAGCTGAAACGCGAGGACCTCGATGCCATCGTCGTCTCATCGACGACCGGCATCTCGACTCCGAGCCTCGATGCGCTGGTGGTCGAACGGCTTGGCCTGCGCCGCGATATCCGCCGCCTGCCGATCTTCGGGCTCGGCTGCGCCGGCGGCGTGGTCGGTCTGACGCGCGCCGCCGACCTCGCGAGAGCAGATCCCGGTAGTCGAGTCTTGTTTCTCGTCGTAGAGCTGTGCGCGTTGACCTTTCGCAAGAACGACATCTCCAAGAGCAACATCGTCGCAACCGCGCTTTTTGGCGACGGTGCGGCAGGCGCGATCGTGTCGACGAAAGGTGCTGGTCCGAAGGTTGGTCCGGCAGGCGAGTACACCTGGCCCAACTCGCTCGACATCATGGGCTGGGAAATCGAGGAAGACGGACTGAAGGCCCGCTTCTCTCAGAGTATTCCTGCGCTCGTCGCCAATGATTTCAAATCCATCCTGCACAGCTATTTGCAGAAGAACGATCTCAAGCTGAAGGATATCGACGGCTTCGCCTGTCATCCCGGCGGCGCGAAAGTCTTGGATGCGCTCGAAGATGCTTTCGGCATCGCGCATGGCGCGTTGGGCGACAGTCGCGGCGTCTTGCGCGACTACGGCAACATGTCGGCGGCAACGGTGCTCTTCGTGCTCGAGCGCATGAACTGGCGCGATCCATCGGCACGCAACCTGATGACGGCGCTCGGCCCCGGTTTCTCGGCCGTCTTTCTCATGATCGGCGGCGCATGACGATTGCGATCACGGTCATTCTCGCGCTGGTCGTCGTGCAGCGCCTGGTCGAGCTCGTCTATGCGGAACGCAATACGCGCGCGCTCTTGAGGCGCGGCGCGATCGAAGTCGGACGCGCACACTATCCCTTCATCGTGGCGCTGCATGCGCTCTGGCTGGTGGCGATCGTGTTCATGCTCCCGGCAGAAGCGTCGATCCATTGGTTGCTGCTGGCGCTCTTCCTCATGTTGCAAGCCGGACGCATCTGGGTGATCGCCACCCTTGGACCCTACTGGACAACGCGCATCATCACGCTCGACGGCGCGCCGCTCATTCGCTCGGGTCCCTATCGCTTTGTGCGTCATCCAAATTACCTGATCGTGGCGGGAGAGATCGCGGTCCTGCCGCTCGTGTTCGGCGAAGTCGGCGTGTGCCTGGTGTTCAGCGTTCTCAATGCCGCGCTGCTGTTCTGGCGCATCCGTCAGGAAGACGCGGCGCTTTCGGTTCGCCGCGCCGTTGGAATGCCAAGTTTGGGATAGTGCGATGGCGTTTGGACCGTTTCGCTTTGTCGGACCGTTTCTGCTCGTTCTGTCGATCCCGCTTTTCTATTACGCGATCGGGCCGGTCGCGCCTTTGCTGACGATTGCGCTTCTGCTGTTGCTGCTCATTGCTGCAGAGTGGCTGGCACCGGGAAAACGCGTGCTGCATTCGCCCGGCGCGTCGCCGGCCTTTCGCCTCATCCCTTTCGCCTATGTGCCGGTACAACTCGGCGTCATCGTTTGGTCGGCGACGCAGGCGGATGCGGGCGGAACGGGCTTTGCCGCACTCGCGCTCGCCGTCGGCGTCACGACGGGGGTCTTCGGCGTACTTGCGGCACATGAATTGGTGCACAATCAAGAACCGGTGAGCCAGCTGTTCGGCATCGCTATGCTGAGCGGGATGAGCTATCGCCATTTCCGTATCGCGCATGTCTTCGGCCATCACCGCGCAGCCGCAACTGAGCAAGATCCGGCTTCGGCGAGGCTGGGCGAGAATGTCTATCGCTTCTTGGTTCGTTCGATCACAGGCCAGGTGCTTGATGCCTGGCGCATCGAACGGCTGCGCCTGAGCGCAACGGGAAAATCGCTCTTTCGGCACTGTCTGCTGAGCGATGTTCTCGTGATGGCCTCGATCTATCTCGCGATCTTTCTGGTCATCGGGGCAAACGGTGTCTTCCTGTTCGCGGCACAGAGCTTTGTCGGCATCATCGTGCTGGAGACGTTCAACTACGTCGCGCACTACGGATTGAAGCGGGATAGCGGCACTTCCGGCTATGAACCGTTCGGCGCGGCACACAGCTGGAACTCGAGCAACGGCTTGGCCAACGCGCTCATCTTCAACATGGGTCACCATTCGCGGCACCACGCCAGACCCACGGCGCAATACCAAACGCTCGAGCATGACGATCAGGCAAGCGAGTTGCCGTTGGGCTACGCCGCCAGCATGCTTCTGGCGCTGATCCCACCCTTGTGGCATCAAATCATGGACCCGGCAGTGCAAAGTCTGCACACTCAGTCCAGCAACCTGTCCATCTAGGTTTTTCCGTCAATGTCCAAGACCGTCCGCATCTGGATCGGCTTCACGGCCATGTGCGTCGGGATGGCGATGGCGGTGCTGGACATCCAGATCGTCGCCAGTTCCTTCACGACCATTCAACAATATTTTCACGTCACCGCCGACCAGCTGAGCTGGATTCAGACCTCGTATCTCATGGCCGAAGTCATCGCGATCCCGCTGACAGGCTGGCTGACGCGTGCAATTTCGTTGCGCTGGATGTTTGCCGCCGCGACATTCGGGTTCACGATTGCGAGCCTCGTGTGCGCCATGAGCGAAACGCTTCCGATCCTGATCGCCATCCGTGTGATCCAGGGTTTTTGCGGCGGCATGCTCATACCTGGCGTGTTCACCTCGGTTTTTTCGATGATGCCGGAAAAGCACCGCGTGCCTGCGACTGCCCTCGCCGGAACGCTCGCCGTGCTGGCGCCGACGGTCGGCCCGGCGATCGGCGGCTATCTGACCGAGCATTACACCTGGCACGCCATATTCCTCATCAACCTCGCCCCGGGCGCCATCGTCACGGTTTTGGTCGCGCTCTTCGTCCGCGTCGGCGAGCCCGAACTTGCGGAGTTTCGCCGCATCGACTATCGCGCCGTCGGTCTCGCCGCGGTGTTCCTCGCCACGCTCGAACTGGTTCTGAAGGAAGCGCCGAAGCACGATTGGGAAGGGCTCTTCGTCTACGCCAGCATCGGCATCTGCGTGGTCACCGGCACCGCCGCCATCTGGCGCAGCCTCACCAAGCCCCATCCCTTCGTCGATCTCAGCCGTTTTCGGGAACTGACGTTTACGCTGGGCTGCGTTCTCAGCTTCGTCCTCGGTCTAGGACTCTATGGCTCGGTCTATCTGCTCTCGATCTTCCTCGGGCTGATCCGCGATCACTCGCCGCTGGAAATCGGCAAGATCATGATCGTCTCCGGCGCCAGTCAGTTGCTGATCGCCCCGCTTGCGGCCTGGCTCGAAACCCGCACCAATCCGCGTCTCCTGACCGGCATCGGCTACGGCTTGTTCGCGGCCGGACTGCTGGCCAACGGCTTTGAATCGGTGACGACCGATTTCGACGGCTTGTTCTGGCCGCAGGTTCTGCGCGGCGCCAGCGTGATGCTGTGCATCCTGCCGGCGACGCGTCTGGCGCTCGACACGCTATCGCCGGGCGCCGTGGCAGACGGCAGCGCGCTCTTCAACCTGATGCGCAATCTGGGCGGCGCCATCGGCATTGCGCTGGTCGACACGATTTTGACGCAGCGTACGCCCGTTCACGCCGAAGCACTCGGCAGGCGGCTCCAAGCGGGCGACGCGGACGCGGCGCGCATCGTCGGATTGCCGGCGGAATTCTTCCACGGCCACGACATGGGCCCGGTGAACGAGACCATGCGCGCCTTCGCCGAACCCCTGGTTCGCAAAGCCGCCCTGGTGCAGTCCTTCAACGAGGCGTGGCTGTTGATCGGCGCGCTCTTTACGTTCTCGCTGTTTGTTCTGCCTTGGATGCGCCGCATCGCGCGCTCGTCGATGGGACCGGCTTCGGATGCGGTGAGCGCCTGAACTCAGGAATGTGCCAGCTCGACCTGCACGACGTCGGTACGGCCGACGCGAAACGCGGCCGCGCAGATCCCGAGATAGAACTGCCAGTTGCGGAAGAATCTCTGATCATGGCCAAGCGCCAGGATATCGTTCTTGCGCGCCCGCATCGCAGCTGACCAGGCGCGGAGCGTCTGAACATAGTCGTCGCCGAACGAGAACGTGCTCGCCACCTTCAGTCCCGCCTTCTCTGCTTCTTCCGTGAAGCGCGCCAGTGACGGCAGCATGCCGCCGGGGAACACATAGTGCCGTATGAAGTCGCTCTGCAGACGATAGGATGCGAACAGTTCGTCCTGAATCGTGATCGTCTGAATCAAGGCGCGCCCGCCGCGTTTCAGACGCTCGGCGACGGTTTGGAAATAGGCCGGCCAGTAGTGTTCGCCGACAGCCTCGAACATCTCAATCGAGACGATGTTGTCGAAGGTGCCCCGCACCTTGCGGTAGTCTTCCAGCCGCACGTCCACCTCCTTGCCCGAGAGCCGTTCGGTGGCATAGCGGTGCTGTGAGGGCGAGATCGTCAAGCCGGTGACGCTGTGTGCATCCTGGATGGCGCGCTCGGCAAACCCGCCCCAGCCGCAGCCGATTTCGAGGATGGAGGATTTGTGGCCGGGAAGCTTGCTCAGGATCCGTTCGTACTTGGTTTGTTGTGCTTCCTCCAGATTGGCTTTCGGATCGCGGTACAGCGCCGACGAATAGGTCATGCTGCGATCGAGCCACAGCGCGTAGAAATTGTTGCCGACATCATAGTGGTCTTTGATGTTGCGCGACGCACCGCGCACTGTGTTGCGACGAAGGAGGGCGTTGTGAATCACAAAGCCGATACGCTGCAGCAAGCTGCCGTTGGCGAACCGGTCGAAGCCGTCCATGTTCATGAGGAACAGCGCGACCAGTGTTTCGATGTCATCGGTGTCCCAGCTGCCGTCGATATAGGCCTCGCCAAGCCCGATGTCGCCGCGCGCGAGCGTCTGGCGCAAAACGTCCCAGTCCGCGATTTTGAAACTGGCGCGCGGTCCAGGCTGCGCGGCCTTGACGGTCACCGTGTCACCGCTCGGCGTGGTGAAATCCAGCGTGCCGAACTTCAGATTTGATACGGCCTCGTGCCAACGCTTCTCGATCAGCGAGGCTGGAATCAGACTCATCACCCTGTCCTCATGAAGGCAAGTGGCCGTGCCGACCCCTCGCCACAGACCGAGGCATTATAGCGCGCCGGAACCAAACGCCGAGGGGATTTCAGGCGTTTTCCGCGCCTGCGAGGGTGGGTCCCAGAAGCGCCTCGGCGCCGTGGCGCGCAGGTGCCGGTTTGGCGAGGGCGGGCGGCGACGCCGCGCGCCAGGGCGTCTCGGCTCCCAAAAGGCGCGCCACATGCACGGCGCTGGCAAGGCCGTCCTCGTGAAAGCCATGGCGAAGATAGGCGCCGCAGAACCAGCTGTTGCGAGCGCCCTGCAGCGCCTGGACGCGCGGCTGCGCGGCGATGGCGGCATGATCGAACAAGGGATGCTCGAATTCGTGACGGTCGAAGACCAGTTCGCTCCGAAGCGGCGCCTTGGGATTGAGCGTCACGAAAAGCGGCCTGGTGTGGGGAATATTCTGCAGCGAGTTCATCCAATAGGTGACGGATAGTTCCGGTTTCTGGACGTCGCCATCCGACGCGTAGACCCAGCTTGACCAGCAGCGCCGGCTCTTGGGCATCACGCTCGTGTCGCGGTGCAGAACGGCGATGTTCTTCTGATAGCGAAACGATTCGAGCGCCGCACGCTCCTCGGTGCTTGCGTCGGCCAGCAGGCGCAACGTCTCGTCGCCGTGACTGGCGAAGATGACATGGTCGTAGGTTTCACACGCACCCGAACCATCGCGCACGCTGACGCAGCCCTTATCGCGTGTCACTTCGACCGCGGCGCAACCGGTGCGAATTCTTCCCGCAAACGATCGCGTCAGGCGCTCGACATAGCTCTGTGCGCCGCCTTGGACAGTGTACCACTGGTGTTGGCCGCTGGCGCTCAAGAGATGATGGTTCGCCATGAAGCGGACCAGCGTGTGCGCCGGAAAGCGCATCATCTCGCAGGGCGGACAGCTCCAGATCGCGCTGCTCATCGGCAGCAGATAGAAGCGGCGAAACCAGTCGCCAAGACCAAGACGCGCGATCAGTCCGTCAACCGTCAATTCCGGATGGGTCTCGACGATCTGCTGCGCTTCGCTGTTGAAGCGCAGCACGTCGCGGATCAGAAGGCCGAACTTCGGACGCAGGAGATTGCGCCTTTGACCGAAGATCGCATTGGTGTTGTGGGCTCCCCATTCGAGCCAGCCTTCGCGGATCGAAGCGGCAAAGGTCATATCGCTCTTTTGCACCGGTACGTTCAGGTGCCGGAACATCGCCGTCAGTTCGGGATAATTCGCTTCGTTGAAGACGATGAAGCCGGTATCGACCGCGACTTTCGTGCCGTCATAATCGACCGTCAGCGTGCGCGTGTGGCCGCCGATGCGGGGCGACTTTCATACACGGTAATGTCGTGTTTTCGGTTCAGCAGGTAGGCGGCGCCGAGGCCGGAAATGCCCGTGCCGATGATCGCGATCTTTGCCATGTGCCCTTCCAGCGGTTCGGCACTGGTACGGGTGGGCGAACCCGGCGGATCAGGCTGGGGCGCATGAAGTTTTAGTGATCCATCCACTCTTGGTCATCGTAGAACCAGCGGAGGGTCTAGGCGATCATCGTCGCTGTTCCCGCCACCACGTACCAGGTGACGAAGAGGGTCGAGATCACCGCGCCCGGCGCATAAGAATTGGTGCGCCTGTAGGTGAACGTGCTGATCAGCGCCACGATGGCGAGGATCGGCACGAACTGGAACGCCATGATGGCATGCAGCGGATCGGCGCGGATCAGGAGATGATCACTCGTCGCCATCGGCAGATACTCGGCGATCAGTAGCAGCGCGACACCACCGCACATCGCGATCTTCGTGGCGCTGTAATGCACGAACCAGCCTTGTCGCCTCACGGCAAGGTCCGACTGCAGGCCCCGCAGCGTGAAGAAGAAGTAGAGACCGAACGGAATGAGATAGAAGAGGAAGCTCTTGAACTGCCATGGGCTCATCAGCTTCAACGCCACGACCCAGAAGCGGAAATCGACTTGGAAGAACGCGTCGACAAGCAGCAGCGAGATGTACCCGATACCCATCGTCGCCAGCCCGATCGCGAGCGACGGCAGCCATGACGTGCTGAAAGCCGCCTGTTTCTTGCGGAAGAAATAGAGCGCGGCAAAAGACAAGAGGAGGGTGCCCAGCGCCCAGGTCATGACCTGATTGGTGAAGGTCTGCGCAAAGACCGGCGAAGCCGGCAAAAGATATCCGCCAAGGATCATGAGCGGCAGGAAGGCGACGCCCGGAATAAGACCGCCGAGAACGAGCGCCGCCCACCATTGGCGGTCGTGGGTTTCTCGCACCGGCTCGGGCGGATGAACCAGGCTTTTGAAGAAGGAAAGTCCGAGCAAGAGATCGAACGCACCAAGCAATAGGGAGACGAAGCCGGCAAATCCGAGCAAGGTGCCGAGCTCCTTCCAATACCAGATCTGATCGCTCGCAGGACGAGGCGTTCCGCCCTTGAGCGTCCTGGCGAACCAGTCCGCGGCATCGCCGATGGTCTCGGTCGATATGTGTTCTCCGGGATGGGTGACGGCCGGAAGGTAAAGCTGCCGCGCCGTGCCGTCTTCGACGGCGCCATAGAGCGTTCCGACAGCGACGTCGCTCTTGATTCCGAAGTCGAGCTTCAATTTCGGCGTCGTCGTCACGTCCTTGGCGAGAAGTGTGTCCGCCGCCGGCGAGGGTTTGGCGAACTGCATCGAGCCCCACATCAGCGGTGTGAATTCGTCATAACGGCCGAGAATGTAAGCGGCGTTGTGCGGGAAGCTGGCGCTGCCGGCGGCCGGCGGCGCGGTCGTCGAACCGATGAGGATCAGCGAGCGGTATCCGTGCGGATAGGCCAGCGCTGCCGACAGCACGGCCGCGCCTCCAAGGCTGTGACCTTCCAGACCGATATTGTTCTTGTCGACGAAGGACAGGCTGCGCAGATATTTCAGGCCGTCCGGCCCGCCCCATTGATTCGCGAAAGCGGGCGGTGCGCTATAGCCATGTCCGGTTTGATCGAGCGCGAGGACGACATAGCCGCGCCGCGCGAATTCGATCGCGAAGCCGTCCTGCATTTCGCGCGAATTGACCAGTCCATGCACCGCGAGCACGCCTGATGCGGGCGATTTATCGGTGGCGTTGGCCGGAACGTAGAGGAGCGCGCTCATCTCTGTCCCACCCGTGCCGGCAAAACGGATATCTTCGATGCGAACGCCGTCGGCCGTCTGGATGCGTGAAGCGAGTGTCGATCCAGCGACGATCAGAAAAACGCCCAACGCGCTCAACAGCCATTTCATGGAATTCCGCCCCCGCGGCTCTTGCCGATATTGCGTCGACTATACACGCATCGCTCGCCTGCATCTCGACGCTGGCGCGCGATGCCGCTAGCGTGCGCCCGCAAATTCCGGGGGGAGCATGCGTTTCCTGAAAATTGCCGCAGCGTTGTTGGCCATCATCGTCCTGGCGCTCGCCGTCGTCATCGCGACAGATCGCATGGCGCAGCCGCCTGCTCCCGATCCGGCGCCGCTGATCGCCAAGGCGGCGCAATATGACGTCCGCATTCGCCGTGACACGTGGGGCGTGCCCCACATTCTCGGCAAGACCGACGCCGACACGGCCTTCGGTCTCGGCTTCGCGCAATGCGAAGACGATTTTGCCACCCTCCAAGAGGTCGCGCTCGCGACGCGCGGCCAGCTTGCAGCCGATCAAGGCGCAGAGGCCGCGCCGTCCGACTATCTCGTCCATCTCTTTCGCGTTTGGGAGACGGTCAATGCGCGCTATGAGCGGGATTTGCCACTCGCTGCGCGCAAAGTCGCGGAAGCATACGCGGATGGCGTCAACTACTATGCGGCGCTGCATCCGGAACAGGTGAAGCCAGGGTTGCTCCCGCTCACCGGCAAGGACGTCGTCGCGGGGTTCGTGTTCAAGACGCCGTTCTTCTACGGTCTCGACTCCAAGCTGCGCAAATTGAACACCGACACCGGCGGAAAGCCGTTGCCCGAGATTGGCTCGAATGGTCTCGCCGTTGGCCCCTCCCGTTCCGCCGATGGCGCAACGCGGCTCCTGGTCAATTCGCACCAGCCCTATGCGGGAGCGGTCTCGTGGTACGAAGTCGTGCTGCAGTCGGGTGAGGGCTGGCACGTCGCGGGCGGCGTCTTTCCGGGCTCGCCCGTCATGCTGCACGGTCATAACGCGCATCTCGGCTGGGCGAACACCGTCAACGAGCCCGACCTCGTCGACATCTATCGTCTCACCATCAATCCGGCGAACGACAATCAATACCGGCTCGACGGCAAGTGGCGCGATTTCGAGAAGAGCGACGCGGCCATCCGCGTCAAGCTGTCCGGCCCGCTGTTCTGGACCTTCCATCGCGACGTGCTCTCTTCGGCGCAGGGGCCGGTGTTCAAGACCGACCATGGCGTCTTCGCCATCCGCTATGCCGGCATGAACGAGGTGCGCCAGCTTTTGCAATATATGCGTCTCAACAAGGCCCGCGATCTCGACGAATGGAAGGCGGCGATGCGGATTCAGGCATTGCCCAGCATCAACTACATCTATGCCGACGAGAAGGGGAACATCGGTTACGTTTATAACGGCCAGTTCCCGGTGCGTCGCGAAGGCATCAACTGGAAGGGCTTCATCCCGGGCGATCGTTCCGATCTGATCTGGCATGCCTATCTGCCGTTCGACAAAATTCCGCAGCTGTGGAATCCGAAGTCCGGTTTCGTCTTCAACTCCAACAACACGCCGTTCCAGGCTACGGCGCCTGAGGACGATCTGAAGCCGTCCGATTTCTCGCCGACGCTCGGCATCCAGACCGACAGGACCAATCGCGCCTGGCGCGCACTCGAAACCTTCGGTGCCGACACGTCGATCACCGCACAGGAATTTCACGACTACAAATTCGATTTGAGCTACAGCATCCACTCGAACATCGTTCGCATGATCGGCGAAATTCTCGCCGTCGGTGCCAAGGGTGACGCGGACTTACGGAAGGCGCAGCAGATTCTCAAGGCCTGGAATCGTGGGACCGATATCCACAATCGCGGTACCGCTCTCGCGGTGCTGATGGGCGTGCGCGCCGCACCGGAAGAGTCCGGCGGACCGTGGAAGGAGAAACCGATCGATGCGCTCAAGGACGCGATGGCGATCCTGAAGGCGCATTTTGGGCGGCTCGATCCCGAATGGGGCGCGGTCAATCGCTTTCGGCGCGGCAAGATCGACGTTCCGATCGACGGTGGACCGGATGTCTATCGCGCCGTCTATGGCCGCCAGCAGGACGACGGCACGCTGACCGCCGTCGATGGCGACACGCTCATCATGTTCGTGACTTGGGACAAGAACGGCCAACTCTCGTCGCAAAGCATCCACCAGTTCGGCTCGGCCACACTCGATGAGAACTCGCCGCACTATGCCGATCAATCGCCGCTCTTCGTCGCCATGCGCCTGAAGCCGGTCTGGTTCACCGAAGACGAGCTCAAGGGACACATCGAATCGGACTATCGGCCCGGGCAAAGGCGACCTTGACGCGGCTTTACGCCGGGGCCACCAAGACAGGGCAAGGAGCTTTGCGTGTCCACCGCCGTTGATCAGCCGCGCCCGTCGAGCGAAGCCGCGCATCGCACGGAGTTGTCGATCGTCCTTCCGACCTACAAGGAGAAGGACAATGTCGCCGAGCTCATCCGTCGACTCGACTCCGCGCTTGCCGGCATCGAATGGGAAGCCATTTTCGTCGACGACAATTCGCCCGACGGAACGGCCGAGGCCGCCAAGCGCATCGCGGCGACCGATCTGCGGGTGCGCTGCCTGAAGCGCGTCGGCCGGCGCGGTCTCGCCGGCGCCTGCATCGAGGGCATGCTGTCTTCGAGCGCGCCCTTTGTCGCGGTGATGGACGCCGACTTGCAGCATGACGAGCGCGTCCTGACCGCGATGCTCGAGACCTTGCGCGCCGGCAAAGCCGATCTCGTCGCCGCCAGCCGTCACATAGAGGGCGGCAGTGCCGCCTCCCTCGACAAGTCGCGCGGCACGATCAGCAGGTTCGCAACCGTGCTCACCCGTAACGTGCTCTCGGTTCCGCTCTCGGATCCGATGAGCGGCTTCTTCATGATGCGGCGCGAGCGCTTCGATGCCGTGGCGCCGAAACTCTCGCCGGTCGGCTTCAAGATCCTGTTGGATATTGTCGCGACGGCCGGCCCAAGTCTGCGCGTCGCGGAACAATCCTATGTCTTCGGCAAGCGCGAGCAGGGCGAGAGCAAGTTCAACGTGCAGATCGGTCTTGAATTCCTCGGTTTGCTGCTGGCCAAGCTGACGGGCGATCTGGTCGATCCGCGCTTCATCTTTTTCGCCCTCGTCGGCGCCACTGGTCTTGCGGTGCATCTCGTCGTGCTCAAACTCGCGCTGTTGAGTGCGCCGAACTTCGCAATCGCCCAGAGCATCGCGACTTTCGTCGCCATGACCAGCAACTTCTTCCTCAACAACGAGCTCACCTACCGCGACCGCCGCCTCAAGGGCCTTGCCATGTTCGGCGGCTTCCTCGGCTTCTGCGCCATCGGTTCGGTCGGTGCGCTGACCAATGTCGGCCTCGCCAATTGGCTTTATTCCGAACGTTCGGTGTGGTGGGTGGCGGGCGCCGCCGGCGCCATCATGGGAGCCTTGTGGAACTATGCGCTCTCAAGCCTCTTCGTGTGGCGCACGCGATGAGCCTGCCGAGGCCGGCGCAGCTTTGTCTCCTCGCCATTGTCGCCTTGTCGCTGTTGCGGCTTGCCGCGGCTGCGCTTTTGCCGCTCTCGGCCGACGAAGCCTATTACTGGCTCTGGTCGCGACATCTGGCGGCCGGGTATTTCGATCATCCGCCGGCGATTGCCTTCGTCATTCGCTCGGGTACGCTTCTTTTCGGTGACACGCCGCTCGGTTTGCGCTTCGTGCCGTTTCTTCTTTCGCTGATGGCGAGCGCGTTGGTGTGGCGGAGCGCCGCCATTCTTCTCGGCGACGACGTGGCGGGCGCGCGCGCCTCACTCTTCTTCAATCTCACTTTGATGATCTCGGTCGAAACGCTGGCCGCGACGCCCGACGCGCCGGCGGTCGCCGCCGCTGCCGCGTTCCTCTATGCGGTCGCCAGGCTCTGGCAGAGCGACAATGACCGCTGGTGGCTGGGCGTCGGCGTCGCGGGCGGGCTCTCGCTACTCTCCAAGTACACCGGACTTTTCTTAGGCGCCGGCGTGCTGGCGTGGCTCATCTTCTCGCCCAAGGCGCGGCGCTGGTTCCTGTCGCCATGGCCGTATCTCGGAGGCTTGTTGGCGCTGGCGCTCTTCCTGCCGAACCTGTTGTGGAACGCCTCGCACGATTGGGTGACGTTCATGTTCCAGTTGAGCCGCGTGACGGCAGGCCACCTGACGTTTCGCTTTCTCTTCGAATTCCTCGGCGCGCAGCTCCTGCTGGCAAGCCCCTTCATCTTCGTGCTCGCTGCGCTCGGCATGGCGTTCTCAAGCCGCGAACGCGACAGTGCCACCTTCCTGCTCGCGGCGCTCGTCTTTCCGTCCGCCGTCTATTTTCTGGTGCACTCCCTGCATGATCGTATCCAGGGAAACTGGCCGTGCTTTCTCTATCCCGCACTTGCCGTCGCGGCGGCCGAAGCCTTCGCGCGCAGCGATTGGAGCGGTTGGACGGAGTCTGTGTGGCGCGCCTCGCGCCGGCTTGCGATCCCGGTGGCGGCGATCCTTCTTGTCGGCGTCTATGCGCAGGCGCTGGTCGGCGTCGTTCCCCTGGGTCGGAGCGATCCGTTAGCGCGCCTGCTGGCGGTCGGCATGCCCGACGTAACAAAAAATATCGAGCGGCTTGCGGCCCAAGACCAAGTCCAGAGCGTTCTCACGACCGACTATGCCTCCACCGCCTGGCTTTCGTTTTATCTGCCGTCGCACCCGACAATCGTCCAGCTCAACGAGGAACAGCGCTATCCCGATGCGCCGCGTGCCGATGCCGCGCTGCTCGCGCAACCGCTTCTCTATGTCGTGGAAACGCGACTCGACCGGCATGACTTTGTCGCGGGGCACTTTGCGCAGGTGACGCCGATCGCACATGTCGATCGCCTGCGCCGCGGCGTCGCGATCGCGCATTACGTGATCTATCGCGTCGCAGGATTTCACGGCGCGCCGCTTGGACGGACGCCTTAGGCTCGTCTACTTTTTTCGCCGCGAGATGAAGATCTCCGCCGCAGCGACAAGGCCCGCACCGACGATGGCGACCCAGGGGGTTTCCTTGGCGATGGCTGCGAAGAGCGCCATCCAAAGATTTCCGGGCACGACGATCGGTTTCGGTTTCGTGCGGCGGAGCGAGAGGATGATGACGGCCCAGAAGAAGGGCGGCACCACGAAGATGGCGCCGGTGAGGGCGGCGCCGCCTGCTACGCCCAACGAAGGCGCCAGCGCCGTCGCCAAGGCATAAGCCAGAAAGCCGACGCCGAAAAAGAGCAGCGCCAGGCCGATCAAGGCGAGCACGGCCGCCGCAGCAGCCTTAACCCCCAACTGCCCCATGATCAGCGGCGCAGCAACATGGCAAGGAAGGCGCCGGCGCCGACCGCGATGGCGAGCGACGTCAGCGGCTGTTCGCGCACGGTCTCGCGCAGCGTTTCCGCATTCTCGTTGGTCCAGGCTTCGAGGTCTTCCGCCGCCTTGGTGCCGTAGGCCGTCGCCTGGTTGGCGGTGTCCTCGGCCAGGTCATAGGCGCGCTGGGCCAGCTTCTCGGCCGAGCGCAAGGCTTCGTTCGCCCGGTTGGACGCGACGCCGCCGACTTCGCCGGCCAGCCCCTTGATGTCCTTTTGCAGGGTCTCGAGATCGGAACGCAGCGTGGCCAGCCGGTCTTCGATGTTGGAATTTGCAGCGGCTCTGGCGGTCGCGGGCATGGAAAACCTCCGAGGTTTCGAAAATGACGGGGTCGTCTGGGAATATCCCAGAATGCCCCAAAATCTTACTGAATGAAACGCCGAAAGGTCGCCTTTGGCTGCACGCCGGCACAGCCGATTGTGTCGCCGTGAACGCCGGCGCATAAGGCCCCACTGGCGCAATTAAGGAACCCAGCATGGCAGAGGCATTTGACGCGGTCGTCATCGGCGGCGGACCGGGCGGATACAATGCGGCGATCCGGCTGGGCCAACTCGGCCTGAAGGCTGCCTGCGTCGACCGGCGCGGCACGTTCGGCGGCACTTGCCTCAATATCGGCTGCATTCCCTCCAAGGCGCTTTTGCACACCAGCGAATTGTTCGAGGAAGCGGGCAAGGATTTCGCCAAGCTCGGCATCAAGGCATCCGTCAGTCTCGATCTCCCGGCGATGCTGGCGCACAAGGACAAGGTCGTGGCGGAGCTGACGCGCGGCGTCGAGTTCCTGCTCAAGAAGAACAAGGCCGAAGCCATCGTCGGCGAGGCGCGCATCGCTGCGCCCGGAAAGGTCGAGGTCAAGACCAAGGATGGCAGTGTCCGCACACTCGAGACCAGGAATATCGTCATCGCGACAGGCTCCGAGGTCGCCGAACTTCCCGGCGTCAGGATCGATGAGAAGCAGATCGTCTCCTCCACGGGCGGGCTCGCGCTGACGTCGGTGCCCAAGCGCATGCTCGTCGTCGGCGGCGGTTACATCGGACTCGAACTTGGATCGGTGTGGAGGAGGTTAGGCAGCGAGGTCACTGTCGTCGAATTCCTCGACCGCATCACGCCCGGTCTCGACGGCGAAGTGAGCAAGCAGTTCCAGCGCATCCTCAATCGTCAAGGCATGAAGTTCCAGCTCTCGACCAAGGTGGTCGGCGTGGAGAAAAAGGGTGGCGCACTCTTGGTGACAGTCGAGCCTGCGGCCGGTGGCGAGAAGCAAACCCTCGAGACCGACGTCATGCTGGTCTCGATCGGGAGGCGGCCCTTCGTCGACAATCTCGGTCTCGAGAAGGTCGGCGTCGCACTCGATGGCCGCGGCCGCGTCATCACCGACGCGCGCTTTGCCACCAACGTCGCGGGCATCTGGTCGATCGGCGATTGCCGCGAAGGCCCGATGCTGGCGCACAAGGCGGAGGACGAGGCGGTCGCCTGTGCCGAACGCATCGCGGGCAAGGCTGGACACGTGAACTATGATGCCATTCCGGCCGTGGTTTATACCGCGCCGGAAGTGGCGAGCGTCGGCAAGACCGAGGAAGAGCTGAAGGCCCAAGGCATCGCCTACAAGGTCGGCAAGTTTCCCTTCACCGCCAATGCCCGCGCCAAGACGATCGCGAAGACGGAGGGTTTTTCCAAGATCATCGCCGACGCCAAGACCGACCGCGTGCTCGGCGTCCACATCATGGCGGCGCATGCCGGCGACATGATCGCCGAAGCCGCGCTCGCCATCGAATTCGGCGCGTCGTCCGAAGACATCGCGCGCACCAGCCACGCTCATCCCACGCTGAGCGAGGCCGTTCGCCAATCGGCGATGGCGGTCGAAGGCTGGACGATGCAGATGTGAGTCCAATGTCCCGCGCCCCCTGCACATCCTTGACGCTGACGATACGAACCGCGCGGACGGCGTGGGAGATTGCGGAGGCAGCCGCGCTTTACCAACGTTCGGGTACGGCGGCCTTCACTTGGCGCCCGCCCGGCTATTTTCAGGCCGCCGACTTCAAGCGCTTCGCCGAGGAAGAGGACGTCTTCATGGCGCTCGCGGGCGACGCGCTCGTCGGAATCCTCTCGCTCTTTCGCGCCGACAATTTCGTCCATTGCCTCTATGTCGATCCCGATGCGCAAAGGCTCGGCGTGGGGCGCGCCCTCGTCGCGCATGTGCGAAGGGAAACCGGCAAGCCGCTGACGTTGAAACTCGACACGCCGAACTTCAAAGCCATCGCCTTCTACGAAAGGACCGGCTGGACGCGCATGGCCGGCCCCGAGGATTTCGGCACCGACCTGGAGGGGGTCAACTGGGCGCGCTACCGCCTCGCTTGAGAATGACCGGGCTGACATGCTCCGGCCGAACCCCGATGCCGACGAAGCGCGCCGGCCAGCGCCTCAGCCAGCGCCAGCGATTAAGCAGGCGAAGAACCCACGGCGGTTTCGGCGTTTGTTGCGCGCGAATCGTCGGCGCCAGCAAGCGGTTCTGAATCTGCACCTGCGCCCATTGCGTGAGTTTGGTGGGAAATTCACGCCGATTTTGCACGCGCGCGAGTTCCTTCGGCGTGGGGACATGCGTCTTGAGAATTGGCGCAAGAATATTGGCGGCGGCAACAGCATCCTGGATCGCGAGATTGATGCCCACACCACCGACCGGCGACATGGCATGCGCCGCGTCGCCGATGCACAAGAGCCCCGGCCGCGACCAGTGCTTCAACCGGTCGATGATGACGGTTAAAAGCTTGACGTCGTCGAAGCTCGTGATCGTGCAGACGCGGTCGCGGGCGAAACCGGCCGAGGCGCGCAGCCGCGCATGAAAAGCGTCAAGCCCTTCGGCCTGCAACGTCTCGTAGCCGCCCTTGGGAATGACCATGGCGCACTGCCAATAGTCCCGCCGGTTGAGCATGATGAACAAGCCGCCGGCGGTGAGACGTGCCACCGGCTGGTGTGGATCGCCCTCTTCTGCAGGAAGTCGCATCCATAACACGTCGAACGGCGCGCCGATATTTTCGACGGCCAACCTGGCCCTCGCACGCACGGTCGAATGGCGCCCATCGGCGCCGATCACCAGATTGGCGGTGATGTCGCCTTCACTGTCCGGCGTCTTGACACGCACGCCCATGATGCGGCTTCCGCGGGCGAGAAGCTCGACCACTTCGGCCTCCATGAAGAGATGAAAGGTCGGGAGCGTCTTCGCCTCTGCGGCAATGAAATCGAGAAACTCCCATTGCGGCATCTGCACCATGAATTTGCAGCGGGTAGGAAGCTGGGTGAAATCGCCGGCGACGAAGCGCTCGTCGCCGATCTCGGCGGTGACTTCGCGCACTTCGTCGTGCGGGCGCGCAAGAAACGTCTCGAGCAGGCCGAGCTCGCCGATCAGTTCGAGCGTCGAGGGATGGATTGTGTCGCCGCGAAAGTCGCGCAGGAAGTCCCTGTGCTTTTCGAGCACGATCACGTCCACGCCGGCGCGCGCCAGAAGATAGCCGCAGATCAGCCCGGCCGGCCCGCCGCCCGCAATCACGCACTGGGTCGAAAGCTTGTCCACGTAAACGAGCTTATCCGCGCGGACGTGCGCGTCGCAAACCGATGGTATAGAGTCGTCGAACAGTCGCAATCCAGAGAGCCAACATGCGCAGCAATCGCCTGAGAGAAATATGGGCCGACGGGAAACAGGCGACGAATATCTGGCTTGGATTGCCGAGCATGCTGGCGGCCGAAACCATCGCGCATCAGGGCTGGGACAGCATGACCGTCGACATGCAGCACGGTCACATCGATTTCGCCTCGATGGTCGCGATGCTGACCGCCATCTCGACGACACAGACCGTGCCTTTGGTGCGCGTGCCGTGGAACGAGCCTGGCGATGTCATGCGCGCGCTGGATGCCGGCGCCTATGGCGTCATCTGTCCCAACGTCGACACGCGCGAACAATGCGAGCGATTCGTCGGCGCCTGCCGCTATGTGCCGCTCGGCTATCGCAGCGTCGGCCCGAGACGCGCGGTGCTCTATGGCGGAACGGATTACCTCGCCAAGGCCAACGAAACCGTGCTCGCCGTGGTTCAGGTGGAGTCGGCGCTGGCGCTCAAGAACGTCGCCGAGATTGCGGCGGTCAAGAGCCTCGACATGATCTATGTCGGCCCAAGCGACCTCGCGCTCTCGCTCGGCCGCGACTTGCGCACCGGCCTCGCTGACTCAGTCGTGTCCGAAGCGATCGACAAGATCCTGGCCGCCGCCAAAGCGGCCGCCATCAAGACCGGCATCTATTGCCGCAACGCCGACGATGCCAAGGCCATGCTGGCGAGGGGTTTCGATCTCGTCACGGTCACCTCCGACGACGCGCTCCTCGGCGCCGGCGCCGCGATTGCCGCGAAATTTCGTTAATCTGGCGCCGAGTTTTTCGTTTCCGATGTGGCATCGGCGCCACTTACGCCGGCTTGCGAAACCGGCTATAGCTCTCGCCGCAACAAATTCTGAAAGGAGGTGATCCAGTGTCTCATTGTCATTACCTGCGGACGTCGAAAGCCGCGACCTGGATCCTCGCCCTTTGCGAGGTCAACGCCGCTTAAGTGCGACGCCTGAGCGGTGCTTCACGCCCCGCAGTAAGACAATGGAAGGGTCGTCCTCAAAAAGGGCGGCCCTTCTTTGTTTTTTGATTTTGGTTTTGCGTCGAAATGCATTTTCGACCAAGAGACTGTCGTCCCTGGGTGGCCCGCACTCCGGCGGGCCATGACAATTGGAGAAACCTCAGGTGTCATGGCCCACCTAGTGTGGGGCCACCCAGATGGGGCTCTCTCAACTGTTCAAAGTTGTGCTCACTCCCTGGTGCGGTGATCTTTGCTGATGACGTTGGTGCCGGCGCCCATCGCGCGTGTTGATTGAGCGACCCGGCGGGCTTTACGCGTTCGTCGTGACGAGCGCCGCCGCGGCTTGTCCGGCAGCGAGGGCATAGGCGGGATCGCGGTGGATCAGCACCTGGGCCGCAGCGCCATCGAGAAGAATCATCACCTGGCGAGCGCGGAGCGCAGGTTCGCTCAAGCCCTTCGCGGCGATGCGGCCTTCGAGCCACGCTTCGACCCTCTTCTTGTGTGCCGATCCGATCTTCAGGGCGGGGTGGCCCGGCGTACCCGCCAGCTCCGCCGCCGCCCGGATAAATCCGCATCCCTTCCAGCGCGGGGCGTTCATCGCCCGAGCCAGATTTTCGAACAGTCCGAGGACTTGCTCGGGCAAATCACCCTTGGTCTCGTCCAGCCACGCGGCCTGTTTGGCGAATGTCGGCACGTCGCGTGCAGTGAGATAAGCCGCAATGAGGTCATCCTTGCTGCGGAAATGATAGTAGAGTGTGCGCTTGGTAACGCCGGCCTTCACCGCGATCGCGTCCATGCTCGCGCTGCGGATCCCCTCTCCATAGAAGAGCGCGTCGGCCGCTTGAATGATCTGTTGTCGGGTCGCATGCGCGTCTCGTGCCATGGCCCTATGTATACCGACTAGTGAATATACACAAGAATCTGGTTCGCCAATACTTCCTCATCGATACGGCACGCACCACGAGGAGAACCCGATGCCCCAGGTCGCAGTGATGAAACTCTATTCCGCTGATCTCAGCCCCTATTCCGCCCGTGTCCGCATGCAGATCTACGCCAAGAGCATTGCGGGCATCACCGTCGAACTTCCAGAACATTGGGGCATGCCAAAATTCCGCGAGAGATTTCCGATCGGACGCGTTCCGGTTCTCGAGATTGATGGCGACACGATTCCAGAATCCGAGGTAATCGCGGAATATCTCGAACAGGTCTATCCCAAGCCTTCTTTGTTGGGAACGACGCCGCGCGAGACCGCGCATATCCGCATGCTGGCCCGCCTTGGCGACATCTACATCACAAACAACACCTTCGCACTTTCCCGTCAGACAGGCGCTCTGGGCCGTCGAACGCCCGCTGCCGCACGCGACGATGGCGTGAGCGCGCAGCTCGTCGTCGAAATCAAGCGAAACCTCAAAGCGCTCGACAGATTGATCGGCAAGGATGGCTTCGCATGCTGCGGTCGCATCACGCTGGCGGACTGCGCGCTCGTGCCGGGGCTCTTCTTTGTCGAATATATCCTACCGGTCGTCGGCGTCGGCGCGCCGATTCCGGCCCTCGCCAATGTCGCCGCCTATTGGGCGGCGATCCAGAAGAACGAACATGCGGCAAAAGTACTCGTAGAACTGCGCCGCGGCGTCGAGGAGCGTCGCGAAATGATCCGCAGTGGCGAGATCGACCGCTTCAGGGCTGCCTCGACCGCCGCATGGGCCGCGGCGGACGCGCAAAATTGATGGGTTGCGCGGGTTGCGTTCATCCGGCCGGTTGAGCGTCAGCCGGCGCACGAACGAAGCGGGATCGTCGAGCAAAACCAGGGGTTCGGCCGTGGCGGCACCTCATTTTGGGTCGGGCCCCGTAGTCGGCCCTCTTGCGCAAGGGGAGCGCTCTGCTTCACGCTGTACCGGGGTTTTCGGGAAAGAGTTCGTCATGCCGCTCCGCCATTTTGCCCGCACCATCGATGCCAAAGACATCACCGCCGCGCTCAAGGAAGATGGCGCGGCCATCGTCGACAACGTTTTGACTTCGGCCGAGGTGGATGCGGTCGCGGCCGAGCTCAAACCCTGGATGGACAAGACGCCGTTCGGGCCCGACGATTTTTCCGGCCATCGCACCAAGCGCACCGGCGGCCTTGTCGCGCGCTCGCCCAAATGCCGCGAACTGGTGATGCATCCGCTGATCCTGGGTGCGGCCGGCGAACTTCTCTCGCACGCGGCGAGCTTTCAGCTTCACCTGACGCAGGTGATCGCCATCGGTCCGGGCGAACCGGCGCAGATGATCCATCGCGACCAATGGGCCTTCGACTTCTTTCCCTTTCCCAAGGGCTATGAGGTTCAGTGCAACACGATCTGGGCGCTGACCGATTTCACCGAGGAGAATGGCGCGACGCGCGTCATTCCCGGCAGCAACACGTTCGAAGACAAGATGCGTTTCGAGGAGAAGGACACGATCCCGGCCGAGATGAGCAAGGGCTCCGTCCTGTTCTATACCGGCAGCATCTATCACGGCGGTGGCGCCAACCGTTCCAACGCGACGCGCGTCGGCATCAACGTGACCTACAACCTCTCCTGGCTCCGGCAGGAAGAGAACCAGTATCTCTCCGTGCCGATCGAGATCGCGCGCACCTTGCCGGTCGATCTCCTGAAGCTGATCGGCTATCGCCGCGGCGCCTATGCGCTGGGCTATGTCGATGATCTGCGCGATCCGTTGGACGTGGTGAAACCCGGCCACGCGAAGACCAGCTTCGGCGATCTCAAGGAGACGCTGGAGAAACTCGATAGTTGACGGGCAACATTGACAATGTCGGGGCTTTGTCGGCCGATTGACGGGTTGCTGACGTGGCGGCCCAATAAGGAAGCGCGCAAGAGTCCGCATCAGATCGCCCGCAGGGATTTATATCATGCTGATCCAGAAGCTGAGGTTGCAACGGGGATGGTCCCAGGAGCAGCTGGCCGAGGTCTCTGGCCTCAGCGTGCGCACCATCCAGCGGCTTGAGCGCGGCCAACCCGGCAGCATCGAGTCGTTGAAGGCCTTGGCGGCGGTCTTCGAGATCGACTTCAACCGCTTGAAGGACACCGCGGAAATGGACCAGCCTCGCTCCCCTGATGTTCGTCCCGACGAAGCTCTGGCGCTCGCCCACGTGCGCAAAGTGAAGGGCTTCTACATCCATCTCAGCCAGTACGTGATCGTTATCGCAGCGCTCGCCGCGATCAATGCCTTTGCATTCCCGCGATACTTGTGGGTCGTCTGGCCTGCTCTCGGCTGGGGTATCGGAGTGATTGCCCACGGCTTCTCCGTGTTCGACGCCTTTCCGTTCCTGAATGGTGCCTGGGAGAAGCGTCAGGTCGAAAAGTATCTCGGTCGCGAGCTTTAAGTTCCGCGTCGCATCGCGCGAATTATTTACGTCACAAAAAATCAGCGCGGCCTTGAACCGTGACGGTCGAATCCCTATTTGCGCTATATCCCCACGAGTGCGCCTGAAAGCGAACGCGTTTTTCCACGCGTGCGACGGACGCGAGCACGGGTGACGATGTTTTTCGAAAATGCGCAAACCCATGCACGCTCGGATTCTGTCCAAAACGAACGTGAGATTTTTTTCAGCTGTTGGATAAGTGGCCCGGGACCTAGTCGAACGGTCACGTCCCCTTCGCGACGCGGTCTTCGACTGAGACAATGGTGAGACAAATGCGATTGACTGACATCACAACCCGTTCCCTCAAGGCGCCGCAGCAGGCAGTCGTGATTTACCGGGGCGTCCACATTCCAGGTTCTGACGAGGCCAGCTTCTTCAGGGCGCGGACAACCGGAATTGTTCGCTAGTACGACTCACCATTTCTCGGACCACGGTCGAAGTACGACTTCGAACGCCCAAGTCGATCGGTGTTGTCGATGCAGTTGCAGATACGTTTCCGCGATCCGGTCCGGATCGGCCATGTTGTCGTCGACGGCCTTTCCCGCCAGTCGGTGCGCGCGCGAACCGTCGTCCTGCGTCCAGCCGATCGCAGCGTCAATCGGCACATTCGCCACGTGAATACCCTGAGGCATCAGTTCCCTGGCCATACTCTGTGCGAGCCCAGATTTGGCATGACAGGCCATTGCGAAGGCAGCGCTCAATGGGAATCCTTTGAGTGCTGCGCTTGCGTTCGTGAAAATAATCGTTCCTCTTGCACCATTGGCATTGAGTTTGTTTTGGAGCATGTGGCGAGCGGCCTGTTGACTCGTCAAAAAAGCGCTGAACGCTGCGTTCCGAATGGTCTCGAACGCCATCACTGGGTCGGCTTCGACGATCCCTTTGCGGAAAATGCCGGGTACCCGTCCGTCGATGTTGTGTACGACAAGAGTGGGGCTCCCCAAGTCTTGAACCGCGTTTCGGAACAGCATCTCGACTGAGCTTGGATCGCTTGCATCACAGGCGTATCGCCGCACACCGTGCGTCTTCTCTAGAGTCTGGAGCACGGCTTTGTCCGGGTTCCTGGCCGCGATGCCTACTCTCATGCCGTTCGCCGCGAACAGTCTTGCGCAACTCGAGCTGACTCCGGGGCCACCTCCGACAATTAAAGCGACGTCCAGGTTGGATGGCTGGGTGTTGTACTCGTCTACTTGAGTCACTATTCGTACTCCCTCCTGCTGTCCCGTGGTTCAAACAGCGAATTGCGGGCGCAATCGAGCTCGGCGAGTTGCCGAACAATCGCAGAGCCGATGAAGCCCGTGGCACCGCTGCCGCATGACCTCGCACCCCCTGCTACAGATGATGTTGGTTCAAGCATCAGTGGCTCTCCGCCGGGGTCACATCGTCGCCCAATGGAGGCACCCTGGCGAACGGCACGATTACCAACGCGAATACAAAAAGCGCGGCGAGCAAAAAGAACACGTCTTGAAACGCCTGGGACAGCGCTTGCTGGGTCACGAATTGCGTGACCTCGCCGGAAAGCACCAGCCGCGCGCGCGCGGCATCCGCCCCGAACGAGGACAGACGCTCGAGGGCAGGGCCCATCAAGCTCTGATTGCCGTGGCTGAGTGCCTCGCCAAACGCTTCGCCGTGAATGCGCCCATAGTCTTGCAGCAATGTCGTAACGATTGCGATGCCGACCGCACCGCCGAGATTGCGCATCAAATTGAACAGGCCCGACGCATAGCGCAGTTCTGCCGGTGGCACCCCATTCAGTGCCATGCCAACTGACGGAACGATGCAGAGCAGGATCGCGAAGCCTCGGATCGTTTGCGGCCAAAACAGCTCCCAAAACCCCCACTCAGGCGTGACGTGGGCGAACATCCAACACGACAACGCGAACAGACTGAAGCCGACCGCGATGACCACGCGCTGGTCGACGATCGTCGTCAGCCGCGCGGCGAGGGGCGCGCTGAACATCATGGCGATGCCGCTAACAAAGACGGTCGTGCCGATGTCGAGGCTCGAATAGCCACGAACCCGGCCGAGGAAAATGGGGAGCAGATAGGTTGCGCCGTAGAGTCCGATGCCGATCACGACGTTGAGCGCGCAAGCCATGGCAAATGTTGGGCGTCGGAACGGCGTTAACTTCAGTACGGGAAGAGCGGAATAGAATGTGCGTTCGAAAAACACGAGTGCTCCGACGAGCGAGATCCATGCCACGGTCGTCACCGTCGGATCTTCCAGCCATTGGTGTCGCGGCCCCTCTTCGAGGAAGTACTGCAGCGACCCCAGAAACACCGCGAGCGAAATTACGTGCAGCCAATCGATGCGCTTGAACATCGAAAGGTTCGGTTCATCGACTTTTCCAAGAAGGGGAAGGGATATGGCGATGAAAGTGCCTGGAATAATGTTGATGAAAAACAGCCAATGCCAGCTCAGCGAGTCGGTAATCCAGCCTCCGACGGTAGGACCCAGAGTCGGAGCAAGGGTCGATACCATGCCAAGGATCGCCGGAATCATGGCGCGTTCTTTGCCACTGAACATGGAGAAGCCCGTCGCGAATACGGTCGGAACCATGGCGCCGCCGACAAAGCCCTGGATGGCACGGAAGACCGTCATCGATTGAATGCTCCACGCCATGCCGCACAGCAAGCTCGCCAGCGTGAAGAGCACGACCGAAGCCGTGAACAGCCAACGAGTCGACAGCGCCTGACTCAGATAAGCAGCTAGCGGAATCATCACGATCTCGGCCATGAGGTAGGCGGTTTGGACCCAAGCGATTTCGTCGGGTCCGGCGGACAGGCCCGCCTGGATTGAGTTCAGCGAGGCCGCAACGATTTGGATGTCGAGGAGCGCCATGAACTGCCCGAAGGCCATGATTCCAAAGATCAAAAGCTTTCGGCGATGGCTGTAGCCAGCAAGCGGCGATAGACCTGCAACCCCGGTTCCGGCCGCGCTCAACTTGACCTCTTGAATAGTTATATTACGATCATCATATAATGAGCCTGAGAGAGGGCGCAAGGTGCGTTACACCGACACCCACAAAGACGAGACGCACAAGAGGCTGCTGAAAATTGCCGCGGCGCAATTGCGCGAGAAAGGCCCGGAGCGTCTCGGTGTCGCCGACGTTATGAAGGCCGCGGGCCTTACCAACGGCGGCTTCTACGCACACTTCAAGTCGAAGGATGACCTCTTGGTCAAAGCCATCGAAGCCGGGTTCGCCCAGGCGCAACGCCGCGTCGCGCGCATGGTCGAAGGGTTGCCGCCACGCCACGCGCTTGCGACTTACATCGACTTCTATGTCTCAGCCACGCACCGCGACAACCCCGCCAACGGCTGTGCCATCACAGCGCTCAACTCCGATCTGCCGCGTCAGTCCAAGAGGTTTCGCGCGGCATTCGAGGTGGGCGTCAAAAGTCTCTCCATGAGCTTAGCCGGCTGGATGAAGGCTGCCGGTATCGTCGACGCCGAGCAACTCGCGCCGTCGATCCTGGCGGCCATGGCGGGAGCTGTGTCCTTGTCTCGCACAATTTCTGACAGTGACTTGTCGGACGAGCTGCTTGCGTCCACCCGCGCCGGAATCAAGGCGCGTCTTGGTCTAACCGAAACTGCCCTGGCCGGCGAGATGAAGCGATGAGCGCGGCCGTGCTTGCCAAAGAACCCGCTGGCCTCGAACAGATTCGCGCGCTAATGACCGGCGCTTCCGAGTATCGCGGCATCGCTCATCTACTCGACTTCAAACCGATCGAAGTGGAAGAAGGATTTGTGGTCTTCGAGGGCCACCCCACGACGTCCGTCTACAACCCGATCGGCAGCGTTCATGGCGGCTACGCAGCCACGCTGCTCGACAGCGCGATGGGCTGCGCGGTCCACACCATGATGAGGCCGGAGCAGGGCTACACGACGCTGGAACTCAAAGTTGCCTATCACCGGGCCATGAGCGATCGGTCCGGGCCGCTCCGGGCGGAAGGCAAAGTCATCAGTCTCGGACGTCGTGTCGCTTTCGCTGAGGGCCGGCTGCTCGACAAGGACAACAAGCTCTGTGCCACAGCCACCACAACCTGCCTGGTATTCGACAAATGACAACGACCACATTCCAAGAGACGATTGCGCCGTCTTCGATCGGAACGCGCATTCGCGCCCTTCCGAAGCGCGCGTTTATCGTGGCCGGCGCCGCAATCGTGCTCGCCCTAACGGGGGCCTGGTGGATCACCTTGGCCCCTTCGAGCGTCTCGACCGACGACGCCTATCTCAAGGCCGACTCCACGATCATTGCCCCGAAGGTGCACGGGCTCGTCGCGGCAATACTTGTCCACGACAACCAGGTCGTGCGAGTTGGTCAACCGCTTATCCGTCTCGACAATGACGACTATGCCCAAGCAGTCGCTGCGGCTGAGGCAGACGTTCAGACCGCGCAAGCTGCTCTGGACCAATTTACAGCGCAGAAGAAGCTCGCCACTGCAAATGCACTGGCTGCTTCGGCAGCGATCCGCGCCGCTGATGCCGAGAGTGTGCGTGCCGCTGCCGACCGCCGCCGTTTCGACACGCTTGTGGCTGACGGAGATGTCTCGCGCCAGCAAGCCGACCAGATGCGCGCGATTGCGACTGGTGCCGCTGCAGACGCCGACAAGAGCCGTGCCAATTACGCGGCCAGTCAGGCACAGGTTACGGTGGTCGAGCAGAGTCAGGGTCAGCTGCTCGCCGCTCTGGCCCGCGCGCGCGCAGCGCTAACTCTCGCGAAACGAAATCTCGAGCACACCGTCATTCGAGCGCCCGTCGATGGCGTCGTGGGCGATCGTCAGGTGCAGATCGGCGAATACGTTCAAGCTGGAACGCAGCTACTGACTGTCGTCCCGCTAAACACACTCTACGTCTTGGCAAACTTCAAGGAGACTCAGACCTCGCGCATGCTGGTTGGACAGCACGCGAGCGTTACGATTGATGCACTTTCCGGCGAAACACTGGAAGGCACGGTCGAAAGCTTTGCACCAGGCTCGGGCTCGGAGTTCTCTCTGCTGCCGTTCGAACCTGCGACAGGCAATTTTACGCGCATTGTACAGCGCGTGCCGGTTCGCATTCACTTCAATTCCGGACAGGCCGACATCGCGCGTCTGCGGCCGGGTCTTTCGGCGGAGGTTCAAGTCGACTTCACACATTGATGCGACGCGGCCGCTCCTGTGGACTCCATAGGCAGAACTGGCGGCGTGGTCCTGCATGTCTGAGCAGAAGACCGCTCTAACGACGATCCTTCCGGGAGCGATATTTGGACCCGTGCTGACACCGAACCAGCAAGGCTCCGTCAACCTCATTCGACTGCTGCTGGCGGGAAAGCCGGCGCAGGTGCCGCGCCTGGCATTCAACATCATGGCTGTTCGCGACCGCGCCGAGCTTCACATCCGCGCCATGACGACTGCCGAAGCAAATGGCGAGCGCTTTATTGCCCTAGGCGATTCGCTTTTGGTTCATGACGTGGCGAGCGTTCTGAGGCGAGGGCTCGGAAAAGCCGCCGCAAAGGTGCTGACGCGGCAGATGCCTCGCCGCGGGCAATGCGTCGCTGCTAACGGTGGCGTCGATTGAAGCTTCTCAGCATAGCCAGCACTGCTGAACATGGTGGCCCCGGACCGAGTCGAACGGTCACGTCCCTTTCGGAACTACGGATTTTAAGTCCGATGCGTCTACCAGTTCCGCCACGGGGCCAAGGCTAAGAAACTCCGTGGCGCGCGGGCGTGCGTCAAGCCGAAAGGTTAACGCCTGGGCTCTCGTCCTTCCGCAAGTTCAGGACGAGGAACAGAAAAATGCCTCATCCTGAGCCTGTCGAAGGATCAGGCATCGCGCGGTTACGTCGGAGCGCGATTTGGCCTAGGATCGCGCCTGCGGGGATACGAAAAATGAGAGCTACCGGGCGCATCCTGGTTGCCTGGATGCCGACACTTCTGTGGTTCTACATCGCACGCGCTACAGGCGAGCGTGTGATCGGCGCCGTGTCTGCCTACACCATGCCGGTCGCGGGCCTGACGCTGACGTATGTGGCGATCGTCGCGCTCTATCTCGCGTCGTTCCTCTTGATCTTCGAAACCGGCCGAGCCTTCGGTTTTTGGCTCTGGCCGAAATACAAGATCAAGCGCTGAGGCGCGTGGCGGACATCGGCAACACGGCCCACTCGGAGGTCGCGCGCTGGACGTTCCTCGGCGCACTCGGCTTCGTCGTCGACTGTGCCGCCCTTCCCGCCGCCTAAGCGTCCAGCGCGCGCATGTGCGCTTTCCTCTGATTCATCAATCTGTCCCGTCGCAATCCGCATAACGTGGACGGCGTTGCCGATCACATCGGCAGGGCGTTCGGCGCCTGTTGGGGTCTTGGGAATGCTGATAGTATGGCGAGTTTTTGGAGCGGGGGAAAATCGGCCATGCGGGCTTTGTACGTCGGCCTTTTGGTGTTCAGTCTTGCAACGCAAGCTTCGGCCGCGAACGTAGAGTTCACGTTTACGGGGACCGGAAAACCCGTCATTCGCGCCTACCTCACCTTCGAGGGCCACCTCGTTGGCGCGACTACTACCGCGGTGTCGATTACCTCAACAGTTCCACATGGCGAGGTCCAATCAGCTATCGGGATTTGTCAGTCATGGACGTTGGACCCTCAGTCGGGTCATTCGTTCGAGACCGTGTGCAACTACTCGAATAGCGTGGGTACCTTCGCGACAATCGATTGGTGCCCACTGCAATCGACCGCGGATTGCACTGGCAACCTCATTGGCAAAGGTGGCGCGTACGAGAACAAGACGGGGTCTTTTGCGGCTCACACGAACGATGATGCTGATGGGACTCACGAGTACACTGGGTCAGGCCAATGGAACTGATGCGGTCAAACTGGACCAGTGCCGGTAACTTGGGTCGTCGCGCCGCAAGCACTTCTTTGCACTAAGTATTTTTCGAGCCACTCAACCCAGGCGTGTGGATTTGACTTCGAAAAGTCGCCGACTATAGTGCGCCGCCTTCGCGGGCGAGCGGCTCGCAAAACCAAGTCTGGACGAGCATGAGCAAACGCACGAATACGAAATACAAGATCGACCGCCGCATGGGCGAGAGCATCTGGGGCCGCCCGAAGAGTCCGGTCAACAAGCGCTCCTATGGTCCGGGCCAGCACGGCCAGCGCCGCGCCAAGAAACTCTCCGACTACGGCACGCAGCTTCAGGCCAAGCAGAAGCTCAAGGGCTATTACGGCAACATCACCGAGCGGCAGTTCCGCAAATACTACCAGGAAGCCTCGCGCCGCCAGGGCGACACGGGCGAGAACATGATCGGCTTGCTCGAACGCCGCCTCGATGCCGTCGTCTATCGATCGAAGTTCGTGCCGACGCCGTTCGCCGCTCGCCAGCTCGTCAGTCACGGCCATGTCCGCGTCAACGGCCGTCGCCTCACCGTCGCCTCGTTCCAGGTCAAGGAAGGTGATGCGATCGAGTTATCGCCAAAGGCCAAGGCGATGGCCTTGGTGCTCGAAGCGACCAAGAGCGCAGAGCGCGATACGCCCGATTACATCGCTGTCGATCACGACAAGATGACGGCGAAGCTGTTGCGCACGCCGAAGCTTTCGGATGTGCCTTATGCCTCGCAGATGCAGCCGCATCTTATCGTCGAATTCTATTCACGTTAGCGTCCATGGCCGGGCATGACCCGGCCACCCATCACCCATGCAAAAGCCGCGAGCATGCTCGCGGCTTTTTCCATTAAGGTACAACCATGAGCTACACGATTTTCGGCGACAAAGGTTCGGGCGCATTTTCCGCGGAAGCGGTCCTGGCCGAAGCCGGCGCGCCTTACGAATTTCATCACATCTCGTTGGAGAAGAACGAGCAGCGCAAACCGGAATTTCTCGCCATCAATCCGAGCGGGAAAATCCCGGCGCTGCGCCTTCCCGAAGGTGAGGTGATCACGGAATCCTCCGCGATCCTCCTGACCATTGCCGATCACTTCCCGAACGCGCGTCTTTTGCCGCCGCAGGCGAGCGCGTTGCGTGCGCAAGCCTATCGCTGGCTAGCCTTCATGGCGGCCGAGATCTATCCGATGGTCGAAGTCTCGGACTATCCCGAGCGCTTTGCGCCGGAAGGCGGCGAAGCTGAAGCCTTGCGCCAGAAGGCGAAGGAACGAATCCGCGAACGCCTCATGATCATCGAGCGTTTCGTCGCCGGGCCGTGGTTTCTCTCGTCCGGCTTCTCGATCCTCGACATCTACGCCTCGATGTTCACGCGCTGGCGCGGCAGCATCGGCAAGGAGTGGCTCGCCGAGCACCACCTGCCGAAGCTAGAAGCGATCTCCAAGGAAGTGTCGCAGCGAAGCACCATCGCACCGGTCTGGACCCGCCACTTCACCCGTTGAACCGACGCGAAAAAAACTTGGCACAATTATATTGCCGAAGGAAAGTTATCCCTACCGATCTTGCTGCAGGCGCAAGGCCTTAGGCGTGAAACTGGCGAATTGAATGTTGAAAACAACAAAATATCCAGGTGGTGGATTTGTTGGTAACGGGGGGAGGATTTGCGGCTAAACGTTCTCGAGCGCGATGCCGTGCTCGGCGAAATACGTCCCGAGTTCCTCGTTCTCGAACATCTCGCGAATAATGTCGGCGCCGCCGACAAACTCGCCCTTGACGTAAAGCTGCGGGATCGTCGGCCAGCTGGAGAATTCCTTGATGCCCTGGCGGATCTCGGGGTCCTTCAGCACGTCTATGGCTTTGAACTTGACCCCCAGATGCGAAAGGATCTGCACCACGGCGGCGGAGAATCCGCATTGCGGAAAAACCGGCGTCCCCTTCATGAAGAGAACGACGGGATTGTTCTTCACCTCATCACCGATGCGGGTCTGGACGTCAGCCATTTTGTGTCGCGCCGTCAGGCACCCTCGTAATGTTCGATCACATTGATCTAGGCTTGATGTTGCGGCGCGTCAAGGTTTTGCCGTTGCGCGAAAGAGCCGCGCCATCGAGAAAAGGCAAATGAATCCGTCGCTTCCAGCCGCCTTGAAAGCGCGCATTGCTGTGTTGCTGGACGGCGTATCGCGCAATGACCTGGCGGCCAAGGCGTCCGCCATCTCGGCTGCGTATCGCGCCGGCGACGCATCCGTCGCGACCATAACCGATGAAGCGTCGGTCATCGCCTATGTCCTGTCGCGGATGCCGGCGACCTATGCGGCGACGCTGGCGGTGTTCGAAGCAGTCCGTGCAGCGTTGCCGGAATATGCGCCAAAGAGTCTGCTCGACGCCGGCTGCGGACCGGGCACGGCAAGTTGGGCGGCGACCGAATCCTGGAGTGGGATCGCTGACGTGACGATGACGGATTCCAGTGCGACATTTCTCGCCGTGGCGAAAATGCTGGCCGCGGACTTGCCTGCGAGGGTGACGTGGCTTGCGGCGAATCTCGGTGCGTCCGCACCGCTGCGCGCAGATCTGGTCACGGCTGCGTATGTCCTCGCCGAGATCGGAGACACGGGGCTGATTGTCGAACAGCTTTGGTCTGCGACAGAGGAAGTCCTCGTCTTGATCGAGCCTGGAACGCCGGCGGGTTTTCGCCGCATCCGTGCGGCGCGCGAGCAGCTGATCGCATCGGGCGCACATGTGTTGGCTCCCTGCACGCATGATGCGGCGTGTCCGATCACAGGAACCGACTGGTGTCATTTCTCGCAGCGATTGCCGCGCAGCCGCGACCATTTGAAGGTCAAGAGTGCGTCGGTACCGTTCGAAGACGAGCGTTTCTCCTACGTTGCCGTGACGCGCCGACCGGTCGAGCGAAGCAACATGGCGCGCATCATCGCGCCACCGGAAGAAACGAAGGCCGGCGTGACGCTGCCGCTCTGTACCGAGCGCGGACTGCATCAAGCGTTCATCTCGCGCCGTCAGCGCGATGTCTTCGCGACGCTGCGCAGGGCAAAGTGGGGCGATACGATTTTGTCGGAGGAGTGAACCACCCGTGTCATGGCCGCCACCCGGATCCGCGCGAGAGCGCGGTCGGAGTGTAAACTCCGTGCGGGCCACCTAGGTGACATCGCCTGTGTTCGTGATGAATTGAGCGCGGCGTCAACTGGGTGGCCCACACTAGGTGGGCCATGACAGTGTGCGCTAATCCTTGATTTGCGTCTGTAGTTGCAGCGCGTGCAGGACGCCCCCCATGTTTCCCTTCAGCGCCGCATAGACCATCTGGTGTTGCTGCACGCGGGTCTTGCCTTGGAAGGCGGCCGAGACAACCACGGCGGCCCAGTGATTGTCGTCGCCGGCAAGATCGGTGATGGTCACGTCGGCATCGGGAAACGCGTCCTTGATGAACTTCTCGATTTCTTCGGCCTTCATGCCCATGAGGGAACCTCAATTGCTCGCAGGGATCGCTTCGCCGGCCATGTAGTGAGGGAACCAGCTTTCGTGCGCGGTGCGCAACGTGCTGAGCGCAATAGCGCCTTCGCGCTCGATGTGCAGCACCTTGTTCTTGGAGGTCCGGCCGATGATGGCATGCACGACGCCGATCTCCCGGAGTTCGCCATCGATCTTGTCGACGACGTCGGGCGCAGCGGCCACAACATAGCGGCCCTGGTCCTCGCCGAAGAAGAAGGGAATCGTCTCGGCCGTGCCGGCGACGCCGATCTCGACGCCGATATCGCCGGCGAGCGCCATCTCGGCGACCGCCACGAGCACGCCGCCATCGGAGACGTCATGCACGGTGTCGACGCGGCCGTCTTCGATCAACTGGCGCACGAAGTTGCCGGCCCGTTTCTCCGCCGCCAGATCGATCGGCGGGCATGCGCCTTCCTCTCGGCCTTCGATCTCGCGCAGATAGATCGACTGCCCAAGATGACCCTTGGTGTCGCCGACGAGCAGGATCGCGTCACCCTCGCGCTTGAGCGCGAGCGTCGCCATGCGATGGACGTCGTGCAACAGACCAACGCCGCCGATCGTCGGCGTCGGCAGGATCGCCTCGCCATTGGTCTCGTTGTAGAGCGAGCAATTGCCGCCGATGACCGGAAAGTCGAGCGCGCGACAGGCTTCGGCGATACCTTCGATGCCGGCGACGATCTCGCCCATGATCTCGGGCTTCTCAGGGTTGCCGAAATTGAGATTGTCGGTGACGGCAAGCGGCTTGGCGCCGACGGCTGTGATGTTGCGCCAGGCTTCGGCCACCGCCTGCTTGGCGCCTTCATACGGATCGGCCCTGCAATAGCGCGGCGAAACGTCGGTCGAGATCGCGAGGCCCTTGTTGGAATTGTGCACGCGCACCACCGCCGCGTCGCCGCCGGGCCATTGAACGGTGTCGGCCATCACGGAGTAATCATATTGTTCCCACACCCAGCGCCGCGAGCACATGTCCGGTGCGGCGAGTATCGTCTTGAGCGACGTCAGCACGGGCCGCGTTGCATCGAACGACGGCTTGCCGGCGGCGGTGGGGCGCTTCGCGAAAGGCCGCTCATAAAGAGGTGCCTCATCGGAAAGCGCCGTCACAGGCATGTCGGCGACGATCGCGCCTTTGTGCTTGACGACGAGGCGATGCGTGTCGGTGGTCACGCCGATCACGGCGAAGTCGAGCTCCCACTTGCGGAAGATCGCCTCGGCTTCCGCTTCACGGCCCGGCTTCAGGACCGCCAGCATGCGTTCCTGGCTTTCTGACAGCATCATCTCATAGGCGGTCAGGTTCGCTTCGCGTTGCGGCACATGATCGAGATCGAGCTCAATGCCGCTGCCGCCCTTGCCCGCCATTTCCGACGACGACGAGGTGAGACCGGCCGCGCCCATGTCCTGGATGGCGATGATCGCGTCGGTCGCCATCAACTCGAGACAGGCTTCGAGCAGGAGCTTCTCGGTGAAGGGATCGCCGACCTGCACCGTCGGGCGTTTTTCCTCGGAGTCTTCGCTGAACTCCGCACTCGCCATCGTCGCGCCGTGAATGCCGTCGCGCCCGGTCTTGGAGCCGATATAGACGACGGGATTGCCGGCGCCTTCGGCGGCGGAAAGGAAGATCTTGTCCTTGCGGGCAAGGCCGACGCACATCGCGTTGACGAGGATGTTGCCGTTGTAGCTCTTGTGGAAGTTGACTTCGCCGCCGACCGTCGGCACGCCCATGCAGTTGCCATAACCTCCGATGCCCGAGACGACGCCGCTGACGAGATGACGCGTCTTGGGATGCGAAGGCTCGCCGAAGCGCAGCGCATTCATCATCGCGATGGGTCTGGCGCCCATGGTGAACACATCGCGCATGATGCCGCCGACGCCGGTGGCAGCACCTTGATAAGGTTCGATGAAGCTTGGATGGTTGTGGCTTTCCATCTTGAAGATGCAGGCATCGCCGTCGCCGATGTCGATCACGCCGGCATTTTCGCCCGGACCTTGCAGCACCCAGGGCGCCTTGGTCGGGAGCTTGCGCAGATGGATGCGCGTGGATTTATACGAACAGTGTTCGCTCCACATCACGCTGAAGATGCCGAGCTCGACCAGGCTCGGTTCGCGGTTCAAGAGTCGCTTGATGCGGCCGTATTCGTCGTCGCTCAGCCCGTGTTCGGCGACCAGCTCCGGCGTGATCTCGGTCATGACAGCGTTTCGATCAGGCTTTCGAACAGGGCGCGGCCGTCCGTGCCGCCGAGTAGCGGATCGACGACGCGTTCTGGATGCGGCATCAGTCCCAGGACGTTGCGCTTTTCGCTCAGGATTCCGGCAATGTTGCGCGCCGAGCCGTTGGGGTTGTGGCCGGGCGTATAGCGGAAGACGACGCGACCTTCGCCTTCGAGACGGTCGAGGGTCTCGTCGTCGGCGACATAGTTGCCGTCGCCATGCGCGACGGGAAACGTCACGTTCTGACCGCTGGAATATTTTCGCGTGAAGACGTTCTGCGTCTCCTCAACGGTCATTGTGACGGGACGGCAGACGAATTTGAGCTCAGCGTTGCGCATCAGGGCGCCCGGCAGCAAATGGGACTCGGTGAGCACCTGGAAGCCATTGCAGATGCCGAGTACCGCGCCGCCCTTGTCGGCATGCGTCTTGACGGCGCGCATGACCGCAGACTGGCTCGCCATGGCGCCAGAGCGCAGATAGTCGCCATAGGAAAACCCGCCCGGCAGCACGACGAGGTCGACGTCGGGCAGGTCCTTTTCCTGATGCCAGACCATGTGCGGCGCGTTGCCGGTCATCTGCTTCAGTGCAACCGCCGCATCGCGATCGCAATTGGAAGCTGGGAAGACGATGACGGCGGATTTCATAGGTGAGTCGCTCCACTCGCATGCGCCGCCTGGAAGCGTGCTTGGGCGCGCACCATTGCGCCCGCCAGCCACAGGTAGTCGACGCTCGAAATGTCGCGCATCACCTCCGGCTCGGCGTTGGTCAGCTTCTGACCGATGTCGCTCTGCAGCATCCGCGTCCATTCCCTCAGCTCGGCGGCGGTGAAGTGTTCCGCGTAATATTTGGCGCGCAGTTCGACCAGCTTGCCCACATCGCGCTCCAGCTCTTCCTTCAGGATCGCAACATATTCGGCCACGTCGGCGTCGCTCGCACGCGGCAGTGTCTGTCTGAGTTGTTCCTTGGCACGGTCGACCACCAAACCGATCCGCACCTCCTGAAGCTCCGCATTCTTGCCTACGCGCAGGAGGTCGCGCGCCGCCGCCAGGCGGTCGTTCGCATCGCCGTCTGCTGCATGCGCCGCCGTGCCCAAGGCCAACAGCGATGCAAAAACCAACGCGAACAGCTTCATGTCTTGAGCTCGATCTCGTATTTCTCGATTACGGTGTTGGCGAGCAGCTTCTCGCACATTTCCTTCAGAGAAGCGCGGGCCTTGGCTTCGTCGCGCTCGGTGAGTTCGAGATCGATGACCTTGCCCTGGCGGACTTCTCCGACGGCTGAGAATCCGAGGCCGTTCAGCGCATGTCCAATGGCTTTTCCTTGGGGATCGAGCACGCCGGTCTTCAAGGTCACGAATACTCGTGCTTTCATCGGACGAGCTGCGGTCCCTTGCTTTCGCCCTGGATGGACTCCGGCATGATGCCGAGCCGGCGGGCAACTTCGCTATAGGCTTCAACCACGCCGCCGAGATCGCGGCGGAAACGATCCTTGTCCATCTTGTCGTTGGTCGTGGCGTCCCACAGCCGGCACGAATCCGGACTGATCTCGTCGGCGAGAACGATGCGCATATATTCGTTCTCCCACAGCCGTCCGAACTCGATCTTGAAATCGACCAGCTTGATGCCGACGCCAAGGAACAGGCCGGAAAGAAAGTCGTTGATGCGGATGGTGAGATTGACGATGTCGTCGAGGTCTTGCGGACTGGCCCAGCCGAATGCCGTGATGTGCTCCTCGCTGACCAGCGGATCGTGCAGCTGATCGTTCTTGTAGCAATATTCGATGATCGAGCGCGGCAGGATGGTGCCCTCCTCGATGCCGAGCCGTTTGGAGAGCGAGCCGGCGGCGACGTTGCGCACGATGACTTCGAGCGGAATGATCTCGACTTCCTTGACCAGCTGCTCGCGCATGTTGATGCGCTTGACGAAGTGGGTCGGAACCCCGATCGCGTTCAACTGGGTCATCAGATATTCGCTGATGCGGTTGTTGAGCACGCCCTTGCCGTCGAGCACTGCTTTCTTGGTGGCATCGAACGCGGTGGTGTCGTCCTTGAAATACTGGATCAGGGTGCCGGGCTCCGGCCCCTCGTAGAGGATCTTGGCCTTGCCCTCATAGATCATGCGCCGGCGCTTCATGGTGCTTTCCTCTGCCGCCTAAAACGCGAAACGGGGACTCGACTTGCGGCCCCCGTCGAAGCGGCAAAATAGCGATGCGGCGAGGCTGCGGCAACGTTGCGAAAGCGCACAGCCCGGCCTATCTGTGCGCTGTCCACAAGCTTGCGCTAGACTGCGGAAGTCAAGCGGCGATGTGGCAGTTTCTATATTCACTTCAAGAGGTTAAACATGAGTGGGTCGTTCGATGATCGCCGCAAGGGCTTCGAGTCGAAATGGGCGCACGATGCCGAGGTCCAATTCAAGATCATGGCCCGTCGCAACAAGCTTTTGGGCTTGTGGGCGGCGGGTGAGATGGGACACACCGGCGACAAGGCCGATGCTTATGCGAAGTCGGTCGTGGCCGCCGATTTCGAAGAGCCTGGCGAGGAGGATGTCTTTCGCAAGGTGCGCGGCGATCTCGACAAGGCGAAATTCTCGGATCACACGATCCGCAGCAAGATGGCCGATCTGCTCGAAACCGCGGCCGAGCAGGTCCAGAGCGAGACGAAGAAGTAGCTAGTGTCCCGACGCCGAAATTCGCCCACCCTCGATATCGGCATTTTGCTAATTTCGGGATCGCAAGGACACTAGCAACTCATTCATTCCTAATGTCGTCCCGGTTTCGAAGTTCGCAAGTTGGTGACATCGAGGTGCGGGCGAACTTCGAAACCGCGACACTAGGCTGATTTTAGGCTAGCGAGCGCTTCGGGAAAGCGTCGCGACAAGGGCACCGTCAGTTCACCGATCTCGACTGTGTAGTCACCGGAGCCATCGGGTCTCAGGCCCGTCAGGGCGGCGCGATTGATGAGCCATGAGCGATGCACGCGCACGAAGCCGCGCGGCGTGAACTCGGTCTCGATCTGTGACAGTGCGCTGCGCATCAACTGCCTGCGCCCGTCGCGCAGCACGAACTCGACATAGTTTCCCGCCGCTGTCACCGCCAAGATGTCTCGGACAGGGACGCGCAAAATTCGCGCGCCATCCTTGATCGCGAACATCTGCTCGTCCGCCGACTGCGCCACGGCCACGGGTCGCATCAGTCGCGCGAAGAGCGCGAAGCCGCAGACCTGCATCGCATATCCCATCCAGTCTTTGCTGAACTCGTAGAGGAAGTTCGGAACCACCGCCCCGAAGTCGTAATTCGCGCCCGCCGCCCAATAGACCAATTTGCGCAGCAGGACGAAGGTCGTGACATGGCAGATTCCGAATAGGAGCGCGCCCAACGGGTGCACCACCAGCATTCGCCAGCGCGGCCGCTCGAAAGGCGGCGCCAACCGGTATCCGATCCAGGGAATCCAGACGAAGGCCATCAGGGCGACCCAGCTGGTCGCTTCCCAGATGATGGGTCCAGCCAGCCCCCATTGCGGTTCGTCGTGCTGCCGGGTGATGACGTTCAACACGTCGATGATGGCGACAATCGCTGCGGTGATCGCGGTCGTGTAACCGAATACCTGCCAACCCGCGCCGTCGGTCCCGGCTGGGATGCCTCTTGTCCCAACCCCTTGCCAGATATCACCGATCCGGCGCACCTCGCCCCGGCCCGCTTTTTCAGGCGAACTGGTTGAAGCAGATTGCATCGGCTCGAGACCTGGCATCTTCACAATATAGGCTTCTCGGACGCAAAAACGGGAGACTGGGATGAGAAAGACATTGCTGGCTCTGGCGGCGGGATTGGTGTTGGCCGGTCCCAGTTTTGCGGCCGACCCAGGTTGGCCCGAATACGGCGGGGATGCCGGCGGCCAGCGTTTCTCAGCGGCGCGTCAAATCACACGCGCCAATGTTGGAAATCTCGCGGTTGCCTGGACCTATTCGACGGGCGACATGACCACCCATGGCGATGTGATGAAGCGCGCCTCGTTCGAGAATACGCCCGTTCTTGCGGAAGGGCGGCTCTATGTCTGCTCGCCCTTCAACGAAGTCAGCGCGCTCGATCCCGGCACGGGACGGCGGCTGTGGCGCTTCGATCCCAAACTCGACACGCGTATTCGCTATCCCAACGACTATATCTGCCGCGGCGTGGCATTCGCCCGCCACGCGATGTCTGGCGCCTGCGCGGCGCGCATCTACCTGAACACGGCCGACCGTCGCTTGATCGCGCTCGATGCTGCGAACGGAAAACCCTGCGCCGATTTCGGCAAGCGAGGAACCGTGGTGCTGGTTCCCGACGGCGTCCAGAAACGGCACGGCGAGATTCACACGACGTCGGCGCCCGTCGTCACGCATGGTCTCGTCATAGTCGGGTCGTCCATCGACGATAACCAGAAGGTCGATGAGTTGCGCGGCACCGTGCACGCATTCGACGCCATCACCGGAGCGCCGCGCTGGAACTTCGATCCTTTGGCCAACGAGCACGCGCCGTTTCGCGGCGGTGCTGCCAATGTGTGGGCGCCCATGAGTGTGGATGAAGCACGTGGCCTGGTGTTTTTGCCGGTGTCGAGTACGAGCCCAGACTTCTTCGGTGGGCTGCGCGTCGGCAACGGCGCCTATGCCAATTCCATTGTCGCGTTGCATGTCGAGACCGGCGACGTCGCCTGGTCGTTTCAGACCACGCACCATGATGTGTGGGATTATGACCTGCCGGCGCAACCGACGCTCGGCATGGTGACCTACAACGGGCAGACCGTTCCGGCCGTGTTGCAGCCGACGAAGCAGGGCCTGCTCTTCACGGTCAATCGCGACACCGGCCTGCCGATTATCCCCGTCGTGGAGCGCAAGGTGCCGCAAGGCGGTCCACCGGGCGAGAAACTCTCGCCGACGCAACCGATTCCCATCGCGCCGGCAGCGCTCTCGCCCAGCCGCATCAAACCCGAAGATGCCATGGGTCTGACCTTTTGGGATCGCGGCAAGTGTCGCGACGCCATTGCCGCCGCGCGCCACGATGGTCTCTACACGCCACCGAGCTTGCAAGGCACGCTCATCTATCCATTCACCGGTGGCGGTACAAATTGGGGCGGCCTCGCCTTCGATGCGGCGCATGACATCGTCTATGTCAACACCTCGAACATCATTCATCTCGTCACGCTCATTCGGCGTGGCGAGTATTCCGCCGTCGAGGAACGCTTCTTCGACAAGGAAGTCTCGCCAAACGAAGGTGCGCCGTTCGGGATGAAGCGCGAAGTCCTGCTGTCGCCGATCGGGCTGCCGTGCAATCCACCGCCCTGGGGATTGCTGCACGCCATCGACATGCACAGCGGCAAGATCCTCTGGTCGGTGCCGCTGGGTACGACCGAAGACCTGGTGCCGTTCAGCGAATATTTTCTGGGTGCGAGCGGCACGCCCAATCTTGGTGGGCCGATTGCGACCGCAGGCGGTCTTGTCTTCATCGGCGCAGCCGCGGACGATTATCTGCGCGCCTTCGACGCCAAGACGGGCGCTGAGCTATGGAAGGGCCGCCTTCCGGCCGGCGGCCAGGCGACTCCCATGACCTATGTCTGGAAAGGCAGACAGTATGTCGTCATCGCGGCCGGCGGTCATTCCAAGCTCGGCACCAGGCGCGGCGATTCCGTTGTGGCATTTGCCTTGCCGAATTGACTTCCGTCGCGGCAGACAGGCGATAGAATTGTAACGCACACAATGGACAAGTCCGATGGCGTCTGCACGCGACAACGCGCTCGTCTCTCCCGTCACCTACGGCGATGACGCCGAAATCCATGCTCTTTTGACCGATCTACGGCGGAAGGATCCGGTGCATTGGACAGAGCCGGATGGCTTTCGTCCCTTCTGGGCCATCACGAAATATGCCGACATTCTCGAGATCGAAAAACTCAATGATCGCTTCTTGAACGAGCCGCGCTCGGTCCTGATGAGCAAGGAGGCTGAGCACAATCTGGCGGCGATGTGGGGTGGACCCGATCCGAAAACCGGGCGCGTCTCGCCGCTTAGAACGCTCATCGATATGGACGGCGCCGATCATCGCGCCTATCGCGGGCTGACCCAGTCCTGGTTCATGCCGGCAAACCTGAAGAAGCTCGAACCGCGGATGGCGGAACTCGCCAGGCGTTATGTCGACAAGATGATGGAGATGGGGTCCGAGTGCGACTTCACCAAGGACATCGCGGTCTACTATCCGCTCCACGTCATCATGTCGATCATGGGTGTGCCGGAAAGCGACGAGCCGCGCATGCTCAAGCTGACGCAGGAATTGTTCGGCGGTGGCGATCCCGACATGCGCAGGAGCGAACGCGAAGGTGACTCCAACGTGATCGCCGACTTCTTCGCCTACTTCAATAAGGTGACGGAGGAACGTCGTGCCCATCCCGGCGAAGACCTCGCCACCGTGATCGCCAACGGCAAAGTCCATGGCTGTCCGCTTGGCCTGGTCGAGACCGCTTCCTACTACATTATTGTCGCGACAGCGGGACACGACACGACTAGCTCGTCCATTGCCGGTGGGTTGCGGGCGCTGATTGAAAATCCGGATCAGTTGAGAAAACTCCAGCAAAATCCCGAGCTGCTGGGCACGGCAACCGACGAGATCATCCGTTGGGTGACGCCGGTGCAGCACTTCATGCGCACGGCGACCGAAGACTATGTTTTGCGGGGTCACAAAATTGAAAAGGGTCAGGCCGTGATGCTGCTCTACCTCTCCGGCAATCGCGACGAAGAGATCTGGCCCGACCCGTTCAAGTTCGACATCACACGCGAGAACAATCGTCATGCCGCGTTCGGCTATGGCGCGCATGTCTGTCTCGGACAACACCTGGCGAAGATGGAAATTCGTGCCTTCTTCAAGGAATTGTTGGGAAGGCTGGATGCGATCGAGATGACGGGCCCGGCGAAGCGCGTGCAATCGACCTTCGTGAGTGGCCTGAAGACTCTGCCGGTACGCTACAAGCTGCGGGCAGCGTAGCGGAGGATGCTCATCACATTCATCGGTCTCGCGGCCGCGTTCTGCACCACCGTCGCGTTCTTACCGCAGGTGATCAAGACTTGGCGCACGCGTTCGACCAAGGACTTCTCGCTCGTGATGTTCCTCGTCTTCACGACGGGCATCTTTCTTTGGCTGGTCTATGGCGTGATGCTCAGCGATCTACCGCTGATCGCTGCCAACGGAACGACCTTCGTGCTCTCGGCGACGATTTTGTATTTCAAGTTGCGCCACGGGTAAGCGCGCGCACCTAGTGCTTGCGCTCGCGCGGAACAGAAGGATCGTGCCGCAACACGGTGTCGGAATCGCGCCACTGGCCATGCCGATCCTGGATCTTCACTTCGCCGCCGCCGTAGTTGTGCACGATTTCCTTGGCGCGCAGTTCGGCTTCCCGCTGCGTGGCGAAGATGGCGCTGGCGCGATCGGCATAGGATTTCTTCACGGCCCATCCATCCGGATGGTTCACCACATAGCGGTCGTTCTTGTTCATGAGCGCCCCCGGCACGCACAAGTTGCACGTCGAAGATCGTGTAAAACACAACATCTGTCAAGAACAAACGTCGAACCGCCCAAGATATAGGGTCGATTTAGGGCCCAAAGACGCGGTTGAAGATCGTGTCGACTTCCTTGGTGTGATAGCCGATGTCGAACATGGCCTCGAGCGCTTTGGCCGGCAGGGCGCGCGAAACGTCCGGATCGGCCTTGAGCAGTTCGAGCAGTGTACCTTCGCCCTCCCACGCCCGCATCGCGTTCTTCTGCACCAGTTTGTAGGCCGCTTCGCGCTCGATTCCCGCTTGCGTCAGAGCCAAGAGTGCGCGCTGCGAATGGATGATGCCTTGTGTCGAATCGAGGTTCTTCTGCATCCGGTCGGCGCGGACCAGCAGCTTGTCGATCACGCCCGCCATCCGGTTCAACGCGAAGTCCAGCGTAATGGTGGCATCCGGCGCGATGAAGCGCTCGACAGAGGAATGCGACATGTCGCGCTCATGCCACAGCGCGACATTCTCGAATGCTGGCGTGGCGTAAGAGCGCACGACCCGCGCGAGGCCGACGATGTTCTCGCTCAGGATCGGGTTGCGCTTGTGCGGCATCGCGGAGGAGCCCTTCTGCCCCTCGGCGAAGAACTCCTGCGCCTCTAGCACTTCGGTGCGTTGCAGATGGCGCACTTCGGTCGCCAGCCGCTCCAGCGAGCTTGCGACCACCGCCAGGGCCGCGAAATACGCCGCGTGCCGGTCGCGCGGAATCACTTGTGTCGAAACGGTCTCGACGCTGAGCCCCAGTTTCGCTGCGACATGCGCCTCGACGCGCGGGTCGACATTGGCGAACGTGCCCATCGCGCCCGAGATGGCACAGGTCGCGATTTCGTGCCGCGCGGTCGTGAGTCGCTCCTTGTTGCGCGCGAACTCGGCATAAAAGCCCGCGAGCTTCACGCCGAATGTCGTCGGTTCGCCATGAATGCCGTGGCTGCGGCCGATCGTGAGCGTGTATTTGTGTTCGAGCGCGCGTTTCTTCAGTGCCGCCAGCAACGCGTCCACATCGGCGATGAGGATGTCGGTCGCGCGTGCGAGCTGCACCGCGGTCGTGGTGTCCAGCACGTCCGACGACGTCAAGCCCTGATGGATAAAGCGCGCGGTGGGGCCGATCAGCTCCGCCAAATGTGTCGTGAACGCGAGGGTCTCGTGCCGCGTCTCCTTCTCGATCTCGACGATGCGGTTAGGGTCGATCTTTGCGGCGTTGCCCTTCGCCCAGATCTCGGCGGCGGCCTCTTTCGGAATGACACCGAGTTCAGCCATCGCGTCGGCGGCATGCGCCTCGATTTCGAAATGGATGCGATATTTGGTTTCGTCCGACCAGATCGAAACCATCTGTTCTCGGGCGTAGCGCGGGATCATGAAACCGAACCGGTTCGTTACCGGGTCTTATAGGTCGGCAAGGCGGCAAAAGCCATTATCCGGCGCATTCTGTCACAGCTTGTACCGAGAAAGCCCTGAGAAACGCAGAATCAAATGAGACCCAGCGATTTGAAACTCGCGTGACCGCTGCGGCCGACGACGAGATGGTCATGGACGGCGATGTTCAAGGCCTTCGCGGCGGCGGCGACTTCGCGCGTCATGTCGATGTCCGCCCGACTGGGTGTCGGGTCGCCGCTGGGATGATTGTGCACCAGGATGATCGCCGAAGCGCCGAGTTCGAGCGCGCGCTTGACGATCTCGCGCGGATAAACGGGTGTGTGGTCGATCGTGCCGCGCGCCTGAACCTCGTCGGCGATGAGGATGTTCTTGCGGTCGAGGAAGAGGATACGAAATTCCTCATACGGACTGCGCGCCATGGCGGCGGTGCAATAGTCGACAAGCGCCCCCCACGAACTGAGTGCCGGCTTGTTGAGCAGTTCGGTCTTGGCGAGGCGTAGTGCGGCCGCTTCGACGATCTTCAACTGCGTTGCCACGGATTCGCCGATACCGGGCACCTCACGAAGGCGTGCCTGCGGTGCGGCAATGACTTCCGCAAAACTTCCGAATTGTGCGATCAGCTGTTTGGCGAGAGGCTTGACGTCGCGTCGCGGAATGGCCGCGAACAAGACGAGTTCCATCAGCTCGTAGTCGGGCATCGCATCCGCACGCCCTTCGAGAAAACGCTCGCGCAGGCGTTCGCGATGACCCGTGCGCAAAGATTCTACTTCAAATCCTTGCCCGACCTCGGCGAGTTCTGCCGAACGAGGGGAAGGCGATTTCGACGGCATGGTTGGGCGCGCCCATGAAGAATGTGCCCGCCACTACACGAAGCGGGCGCTTTCGACCGGATAGTGCACGACAGTCGAAGTCGTAGGGAAGCGCGACCTATGTAAGGGAGTTATTTATACCTTGTTACAGTAATCGAGACTCGCGACAGCTAGACGTAAGGCGGTTTGTCCCAGCCCTTGGGCGAACGGGTAAAGATCTCGACGCCTGTCTCCGTAACGCCAACCGAGTGTTCGAATTGCGCGGACAGCGAACGGTCGCGCGTCACAGCGGTCCAGCCGTCATTCAGGACTTTTACGCCATACCCGCCGAGATTGATCATCGGTTCAACGGTGAAGAACATGCCGGGCTTCAACCCGATGCCATGACCGGGCTTGCCGTAGTGAACGACGTTGGGAAGCGCATGGAAAATCCTGCCCAGCCCGTGACCGCAGAAATCGCGCACCACGGCACAACGCTCTTCTGCTTCGGCATAGGACTGGATGGCATGCCCGATGTCGCCGGTGGTGGCGCCGGGCTTCACGGCGGCAATGCCGCGCATCATCGACTCATAGGTGATGTCGACAAGTCGCTTGGCCTTGAGCTTGACGTCGCCGACGAGATACATCCGGCTGGTGTCGCCATGCCAGCCATCGACGATCACGGTGACGTCGATGTTGATGATGTCGCCATCACGCAGGGGTTTGTCGTTCGGGATGCCATGGCACACGACATGATTGATCGAGGTGCAAAGGGTGTGGCGATATCCGCGATAACCCAGGCAAGCGGGAATGCCGCCATGGGCGGTGGTGTAGTCGAAAGCCAGCTTGTCGAGGTGTTCGGTCGTCACGCCCGGCTTCACTTCGGGAACGAGCAAGTCCAGCACTTCGGCGGCCAGTCGCCCCGCTCGGCGCATCCCTACGAAGTCGCCCGCGTCGTGCAAGGTCACCGCAAAATGGGCGCGACGGGTGGCTTCAAACATATTCGCATCGGGCATGACGGTCATGGCAATCGGCTCTTCAGCGGGGAGCGCTTGATGTAGGGGCCATCCCCGTGTTTTCTAGGCCCCTCGGACTAAACGATTTCTTACACCGGCCAGCAGAAATGAGCCAGACCGAGCGTGTGACAGCCGCTATCCTTGTGATCGGAGATGAAATTCTCTCCGGGCGAACCCAGGACACCAATACCGCCTATATCGCGAAATTTCTCGGCGCATTGGGCATCGATCTGTGCGAGGCGAGGGTTGTGGCCGATGTGCAGGAAGAAATCGTCAGCGCTCTGAATGCACTGCGCTCCCGCTATACTTATGTCTTTACGACCGGCGGCATCGGTCCGACGCATGATGACATCACGTTTGACGCAGTCGCGGTCGCGTTTGGCGTGGGCATCGATTATCACCCCGAAGCGATGGCGATGATGGCCGCGCGCTACAAGCCTGGTGAATTCAACGAAGCGCGCAAGCGCATGGCACGCATTCCGCTGACCGGCGAGCTCGTCCGCAATTCCGTTTCCACTGCGCCTGGCGTGCATATCGGGAATGTCTTCGTCATGGCCGGCGTACCGATGGTGATGCGTGCGATGCTCGACGCAATCGCACCGCGCCTGAAGCGCGGCGCCGTCGTTCATTCGGCGACCGTACAAGCCAGAGTTCCGGAAGGTCGTATCGCCGAGGGACTCGAGAAGATTCAACGTCTGCATAAGGAGCTCGCGATCGGCAGCTATCCGTACTACCGCGAAGATGGACCGGGCGTTCAGCTTGTCGCACGCGGCCGCGACAGCGCCGATGTGGAAACCGCGGCCACGGAAATCGAGGCCCTGGTGCGTGAATTGGGTGTCGAACCATTTCGCGTCGGCAGTTGAGCGGACTTGCCAAAAGCCGTGACTCGGGGCTGACAATGCCCTCGCGCTTGTGTAGGTTTTGTCTCGGACCGAGACAGATGCCGCCATGTACGGCATTCCAAGGTAGGGGCGGAAATCAGTAGAACGTACGGCTTTGGGCCTTTTGAAAGGAATCGGACCCGCGCGAGGGTCCTTCACCGGTCGACTTTGCAGCAGCTGGGAGTTGAAAAATGACGATCAAGCGGGTCCTGGCGGCAGCAGTCGGAGGGGTGTTGGTGGCAGTGGCCGGCGTCGCCGTGGCAGCCAACTTTACCTCGGCGAAGCAGGCCGATTTCTTCGCGCCCGGCCGGCATCAGTTCTACGTCTGGTGTGCTGGCGGCTCGGATTACATGGCGGCCGAGAGTGGAAACTCGGCGGAAGACGCCCAACTCAGGCTCTACAACGAGACGAAGCGGGTCGGTAAAACCAATTGCTGGCCCGTCTGGCAGGGACGGATTTCGGGCTGAACTTGCTATTGAGATGGCCCTCGCGGCGGCTTTCGAGCCGCCGTTTTGTTGACTACCGTGCCGGCTTGACTTGGCGCGTATCGCGGTAAGTATGCGTTTAAGACCGAAGTGGAGGTTACGCCGTGAGGTTCAAATACGGAATTGATTACCGGTATCTGCCCAAGGGCGCCGCGACACCGGTCGACAATACCGTGCCGGTAGACGTCGAAGTCGACTATGAGCAGTTCGCGCTTATTCCGAATGTCGGCGACTTTGTCGACATACCCGGCGATGATCCCGGCATGCGCAACGTGCCGCTGAAGGGCCGGGTGCGCTCGCGCCTTTTCAAGTATGTGATGAACTATTGCTACATCACGATCGTCGTCGAAGACTCGACTGACGACTGGACCAAGATCCGCGCCAAGGCGGCTGATACCTAGAGCCCCAGGGATTTCTGCTCCGCATCCAATGCCGCAATCTGCTCGGGTTGTGCGGCCATGGCCTTGCGTGCATCGGTGATTGCTTGCCGCGCTTTGTCTTTCTGGCCCAGCACGGCGTAGGCGCGGATCAGCCTCTGCCAACCGGGCCCGTCATTGGGGCTTGTCTTCAGACGGGCCGCGAGGCTCGCGACCATCGAAGCGATGTCCGGCGCTTGGCCGCCCTTACGCGCGGTGAGTGCGGCAATTCGGTCGACGAGATCCTGATGCACCGCGGAGTTGGGCGGCACGTCGGCGAGCAGGCTCTGCCAGAGTTCGAGGGCCGTGTCGCTATTGCCGCGCGCGGCCGCAGCCAATCCAAGATAATAGCGCGCGGCCCGATCCCTGGGATCGCCGGCCAGCGCCTGCGTGAAGGCGGCTTCGGCCTCAGGCGTCACGGCACCGGCCGTATCTTGGGTCAGCGCTTCGCCATAGGCGGAATAGAGGAATGGCTGGACAACACCGCTTGCGCTTTGCGCGGTGATGGCGCGTGCAAATGACTTGGCGGCGTCGCTAGGATCTCCGGCGGTCAGATAAGCGCGCCCCAGAATGGCCCAGCCGCGCGGGTCGGTTGGCCGGTTCCGCACCACGACAGCAAGCCGGCCGATCAAGGCATTCAAGTCTCGCGCCTCGTCGCCTTGCAATGTGCGCGCCGCAAGTTCGGGATGGCCGAATTGCAGATACAACGCTCCGCCTGCTCCCAGTACAAAGAGCATCGCTGCCGCCGCCAGCACGACATGACCGAGATTGGTCCGGCTACGCAGAACCGGCAGCGCCACAAAGGCGCCGGCGCCTGCGGCAATCAGGGCGAAGATGACGTAGGTCAGAACCGTCATGCGCCCTCCGGCGGTTTCTTGCGGTACTTGCCCTTGGCGAGCGCGACGATGACGCCGCGCAAGGTGCGTACCTCCTGATCGGTCATGTCGGCGCGATTGAAGAGCGCGCGCAGATTGCGGATCATCGGCGTCTCTTTGGATGGCGGATAGAGAAATCCGTCTTTCAGCAATTCGTCCTCGAGGTGTGCAAAGAGCTGGAACATCTCCTCGCGGGTCGCCTTCTTGGCCACCGGACCGTGATCGATGCGCACGGCAGGTGTTTCATCTTCGAAGCGAAACCACTCATAGCAAAGCAGCATCACCGACTGGCCGAGATTGATGGACGAAAAGCCGGTGGTCGGGATGGTCACGACGGAAGTCGCGAGCGAGACTTCGTCGTTGTCGAGACCCGCGCGCTCGCTGCCGAACAGGATACCGCAACGCGTCCCTTGTGCCACAGCATTCCGCAGTTGGCGCACGACTTCGAGCGGAGTCAGTACCGGCTTGGTCACACCGCGTTCGCGCGCGGTGGTGGCGACGACGAACTGCAGATCGGCGAGCGCGGAAGAGGCATCGCCGAACAGCTTCGCCCGTTCCAGGATGTCGACCGCGCCGACCGCCATGTGGTTCGCTTTTTCATTCGGCCAGCCTGAGCGCGGCGCCACCAGGCGCAACTCCGAAAGTCCGAAATTCTTCATCGCCCGCGCCGCCGCGCCGATATTCTCGCCCAGTTGGGGGCGCGACAGGATGATGACGGGCGTGGTCATTTGCGGCTTTGACGCGTTTGCGCCACCTCGCTATAGCCTCCGCCGGCCCATTTCCAGAGGATTCCCGTGGACAAGATCAAGGTTGCCAATCCCGTCGTCGAGCTCGACGGCGACGAGATGACCCGCATTATCTGGGCGCTCATTCGCAACAAGCTGATCCTGCCCTATCTCGACATCAAGCTGGAATACTACGATCTCGGGATCGAGCATCGCGATGCGACATCGGACCAGGTGACCATCGATGCCGCCGAGGCGATCAAGCGCGTCGGCGTTGGCGTCAAATGCGCCACCATCACGCCCGACGAAGCCCGCGTCGAGGAGTTCAAGCTCAAGAAGATGTGGAAGTCGCCCAACGGCACGATCCGCAATATTCTGGGCGGCGTCATCTTCCGCGAACCGATCATCTGCAGGAACGTGCCGCGCCTTGTCCCTGGTTGGACCAAACCTATTGTCGTAGGACGCCACGCTTATGGCGATCAGTATCGCGCCACGGATTTTCGTTTTCCCGGCAAGGGCAAACTGACGATCAAGTTCGTCGGAGAAGACGGCAAGGTGATCGAGCACGACGTGTTCCAGTCGCCCGGATCCGGCGTTGCGTTGGCGATGTACAATCTGGATGACTCGATCCGCGAATTCGCCCGCGCCTCGATGAACTACGGCATCATGCGCAAGTGGCCGGTCTATCTCTCGACCAAGAATACGATCCTCAAAGCCTATGACGGCCGCTTCAAGGATATCTTCCAGGACGTGTTCGAAACTGAATTCGCCGCCAAGTTCAAGGAGCTCGGCATCACCTATGAACATCGTCTGATCGACGACATGGTGGCGAGCGCGCTCAAATGGAGTGGCGGGTATATCTGGGCCTGCAAGAACTATGACGGCGACGTGCAGTCCGACACCGTGGCGCAGGGCTTCGGCTCGCTCGGCCTGATGACGAGCGTTTTGCTGTCGCCCGACGGAAGGACGGTGGAAGCGGAAGCCGCGCACGGGACCGTCACGCGCCACTATCGCGAATATCAGAAGGGCAAGTCGACCTCGACAAATTCCATCGCCTCGATCTTCGCCTGGACGCGCGGCCTCGCCCATCGCGCCAAGCTCGACAACAACGCGGCACTCGACACGTTCGCGCACACGCTGGAGAAAGTCTGTGTCGATACGGTCGAAGCGGGCTATATGACGAAGGATCTCGCGCTTCTCGTCGGTCCGGAACAAAAGTGGCTGACGACCGAGGGATTCCTCGACAAGGTCGATGAGAATCTGAGAAGGGCGATGGCCTGAATCCGACCGATCACGAATAGTTGTTCTTGCTTTGTTCCAAGCGGTTCGATATCCTTTCCGGCCAACCTGGGGAGCAAGACAAATGATTGGCTATGTGACGATCGGTGCCAAGAACAGCGAAACGTCGGGCAAATTCTATGATGCCGTTTTCAATGCTGTCGGCCATGAGCGCAAATTCGCCGATGGCGGCTGGATCGGTTATGGACCCAAGGGCAAAGACGAGAACAGCGTCTTCGTCTGTCCGCCCTTCAACAAGGAACCGGCAACGTTCGGCAACGGCTCGATGGTCGCATTCAAGGTGAAGAACGCGGACGAAGTGAAAGCAGCTCATGCGGCCGGTCTCAAGTCCGGCGGTTCGGATGAAGGTGCGCCAGGATATCGCCCGCCGGAAAAGCAAAGCTGGTACGGCGCCTATCTGCGCGATCCAACCGGCAACAAGATTTGCGTCTATTTCACGCCCTGAAAGGTCTTAGGCGGCTGGTGCCAGTGCCGCGAGTCGTCGCTCGATCGCGGCAATTGCGTCGGCCGCCTTTGCGCCGTCCGGTCCACCGGCTTGCGCCATGTCGGGGCGTCCGCCGCCGCCTTTGCCGCCCAAGGCTTCCGACCCTGCACGCACCAGGTCGACGGCGCTGATCCGCGATGTCAGATCCTCGGTCACGCCGACCACGAGCGAAGCCTTGCCGTCAGCCACGGCAACAAACGCGACCACGCCGGATTTGATGCGAGCCTTGGCGTCGTCGGCCAGGCTCTTGAGGTCTTTGGCGACGACGCCTTCCACGATGCGCATATCGGCCCGGACGCCGCCGACAAGCTTTGCTTCCACGCCCGAAGTAGTCGACGACGTGCGCGCACTCGTCCCTCCGCCGAGCGCAAGTGTTTTTTTCGCATCTGACAGTTCGCGCTCGAGGCGACGGCGTTCGTCCGACAACTGTGCCACACGCGCGGATAATTCGGACGCGCTCGTCTTGAGAACCGCTGCTGCGTCGCGTGCGATTTCCGCCTGGCGCGAGAGATATTTGCGCGCGCCTTCGCTGGTCAACGCTTCGAGGCGCCGAACGCCGGCGGCGACCGCGCTTTCCGACAAAATCGTGAAGAGACCGATGTCGCCCAGGCGGTGCACGTGCGTGCCGCCGCACAGTTCGACGGAATAGGGCTTGGTCTCTTTCAGGTCGTCGCCCATCGTCAGAACGCGCACTTCGTCGCCGTATTTCTCGCCGAACAGAGCCTCCGCGCCGGCCGCTACCGCTTGATCCGTCGGCATGATGCGCGTCATCGTGTCGGAGTTCTGGCGAATGACGGCATTGACCATCTCCTCGATCCGCTGAAGTTCGTCCGGCGTCACAGGTTTCGGATGGCTGAAATCGAAGCGCAGTCGATCGGGCGCGACGAGTGAGCCTTTCTGCGACACGTGCGATCCCAGAACCCGCTTTAGAGCAGCATGCAACAGATGCGTTGCCGAGTGGTTGGCGCGGGTCGCGCGCCGCTTTTCGGAATCGACGATCAAATCCACGGCATCGCCGAGCTTGAACGCGCCCTTCGTCACCTTCACGACATGGACGTGCAGCGCACCAAGCTTTTTCACGGTGTCCTCGACGACACCTTCGCCGTTGGCCGATTTGATCAGCCCCTGGTCGCCGACCTGGCCGCCGGACTCGGCGTAGAAGGGCGTCTGGTTGGTGAGCAACAGCACCGTGTCGCCCGCCTTGGCGCTTTGCACGCGTTCGCCGTTGCGGATGAGGGCCAGGATCTTGCCCTCGGCTTCTTCGGTCTCGTAGCCGAGAAACTCGGTAGACCCGAATTCGTCGCGGATCCCGAACCACTGCGCGTCGCTGGCCGATTCGCCGGAGCCGGCCCAGGCCTTGCGCGCATCGGCGCGCTGCTTGGCCATGGCGGCTTCGAAGCCTTGGGTGTCCACGCCAATGCCTTTGGCCTTGAGCGCGTCTTGCGTGAGATCAAGTGGAAAGCCGTAGGTGTCGTAGAGTTTGAACGCGATGTCGCCGCCGAGCCTGTCGCCTTTCTTCAGCGCGCCGCTCGCATCGTCGAGCAGCTTGATGCCGCGTGCGAGCGTCTCGCGGAAGCGGATTTCCTCGAGCTTCAAAGTCTCGCCGACAAGAGCCTCGGCACGCTTGAGCTCCGGATACGCCTGACCCATTTCCGCCACCAGAGCCGGGACCAGCCGATGCATCAAAGGGTCCTTCGTCCCGAGGAGATGCGCATGGCGCATGCCGCGCCGCATGATCCGGCGCAGCACATAGCCGCGTCCTTCGTTGGACGGCAGCACGCCATCGGCGATGAGGAACGAGGTGGCGCGAAGATGATCGGCGATGATGCGATGGCTGAACACGGCTTCGCCTTCCGCCTTGGCGCCTGAAATGTCGACGGATGCCGCAATGAGGTGGCGGAACAGGTCGATGTCGTAGTTGTTTGTGACGCCTTCCAGTATTGCGGTGATGCGCTCCAGCCCCATGCCCGTGTCGATCGAAGGACGCGGCAGATCAATGCGCGTCTTCTCGTCGACTTGCTCAAACTGCATGAAGACGAGGTTCCAGAATTCCAGGTATCTGTCGCCGTCCTCGTCGGGCGAGCCCGGCGGACCGCCTTCCACGGAATCGCCTTGGTCGTAGAAGATCTCGGAATTGTAACCGCACGGACCAAGCGGCCCCATCGCCCAAAGATTATCCGCATGATCGACGATGCGGGAATCGGGAAGACCGGCGATCTTGCGCCACAGTCCGCGCGCAACATCATCGGTCGGGTGGACCGTCACCCACAGCTTATCCCTGCCAAGGCCCAAGGTGCCCAGCATATGCTCCCAGGCATACTCGATCGCGGCTTCCTTGAAATAGTCGCCGAAGGAGAAGTTGCCGAGCATCTCGAAGAAGGTGTGATGGCGGGCGGTATAGCCGACATTGTCGAGATCATTGTGCTTGCCCCCGGCACGCACGCATTTCTGGACGCTGGTCGCGCGCGCATAGGGACGCTTTTCCGCGCCCGTGAAAGTGTTCTTGAACTGCACCATGCCGGCATTGGTGAAAAGCAATGTCGGGTCGTTGCGCGGCACAAGCGGCGAGGAGGCGACGACGGCGTGCTGCCGGTCGCGGAAGAAGTCCAGGAATGAGGCTCGGACGTCGGCGAGGCTTGTCATGGCCGTTTATGTAGCCGCCGCGCCATTAGCTGTCATCCCCAGCCCAGGAATAGCGGGTTTTCCTCATTCGAACCGGGCGCAGAAGAAAACGAAGGGGCGCCCCGTGGCGGGAGCGCCCCTTCGCCGGAGTCGTTCCCTCATGCCAACAAAGGAACGAACGCTGTGAGGGACGACTGGCCTATTCGGCCGCATCCGAATCCTTTTCTTCTCCGCCGATCACCAGGTTCTGACTGATCAGACCGGCATTCGCGCGGATGGCGGCTTCGATCTTGGCGGCAATGTCCGGATTGGCGGCGAGAAACGCTTTCGCGGCCTCTCGGCCTTGACCAATGCGCTCGCCATCACAAGAGAACCATGAGCCGGACTTCTCCACCACATTGGCCTTGACGCCGAGATCGAGCAGCTCGCCGGTCTTCGAAATGCCGGCGCCATACATGATGTCGAATTCGACCTGCTTGAAGGGCGGCGCCACCTTGTTCTTGACCACTTTGACGCGGGTCTGGTTACCCACCACTTCATCGCGGTCCTTGATCGCGCCGATGCGCCGGATATCGAGCCGCACGGAGGAATAGAATTTCAATGCGTTGCCGCCCGTCGTGGTTTCGGGATTGCCGAACATGATGCCGATCTTCATGCGTATCTGATTGATGAAGAGCACGATCGTGTTGGACTTGGAGATCGATGCCGTGAGCTTGCGCAGCGCCTGGCTCATCAAGCGCGCCTGCAGGCCAGGAAGCGAATCGCCCATCTCGCCTTCCAACTCCGCCTTTGGCGTGAGGGCGGCAACCGAGTCGATGACGACGATGTCGACGCCGCCCGAGCGCACCAGCGTGTCGCAAATTTCAAGCGCCTGCTCGCCGGTATCGGGTTGCGAAATCAGCATCTCATCGATGTCGACTCCGAGCTTCTTGGCGTAGCCCGGATCCATCGCATGCTCTGCATCGATATAGGCCGCAATGCCGCCCTTCTTCTGGATTTCGGCGACGACGTGCAGAGCCAGTGTCGTCTTGCCCGACGACTCCGGACCGTACACCTCGATGACGCGTCCGCGCGGGAGCCCGCCGATGCCGAGCGCAATGTCGAGGCCGAGCGAACCGGTCGAAACCGCATCGGTCGCAACGCCCAGATCGCGCGCACCCATTTTCATCACCGAGCCTTTGCCGAAGGCACGATCGATCTGCGTCAGCGCCGCCTCAAGGGCTCGCTTCTTCTCGGTGTTTTCTTCCTTGCCCACTACTCTTAAAGCCGCCTGTGACATGAGAACCGTCTCCTTATTTCAGAGCGGGATGGAAAACCCAAGCCGCCGCCACGAGAGCGCCAAAGTACACGCTTTGTTCTCATTGGCAAGACGCTGGTCAATGTATTGAAAATAAAGAATTATACCACATCTTGTTCTTATCCCGTTCTACCAAAGACCACGACGCCTTGATGAAGGAGAATCCCTCGCCTTTTCGCATCTGATTCCATAGGCGCTCTTTCGGGCAGCACCGGCTGGAATATGTAGGGCGTAAAAAACGTCTACGGCGGGCACGCAACAAGGCCAGCCATGCGAATTTCCAAACCCATCACGCTGCCAGACGGTCGAATTGCGCGCGGACGCTTTGACACCGCAACCATCGCACTCCATTGGACGAGCGTATCGCTGGTTCTCTTCCAATTCGCCAGCGGTTGGGCGATGGCGGAGTTTGGCGCGCTCGCCACAATGCCAGACTTGCTGCTCTATCACCGCTCGGCAGGGACGCTCGTCTGGTTGATCACGTTTGCGCGGCTTTATTGGCGCCGCTTCAAGGCAACCTTTCCGCCTTTTCCGTCAGATCTTTGGCGCATCACGAAATGGTCCGCACACGCCACCGAATATGCGCTCTATGCGATGCTGTTCATCCAACCCTTCACCGGCCTCGCCTACACACTATTGCGGGGCCGCCCAGTCCAGATTTTTGTCACGTCAATTCCCGCACTCTTGCCGCGCAATCCGGAGCTATCGGAACAATTCCACCAGCTTCACATTTTCGGCGCTGTGGTGTTCGGCGGATTGGTGGGGCTGCACGCGGCCGCGGCGCTGATGCATCATCTGGCCTTGCGCGACGATGTGCTCGAGTTGATGGCGCCAGTGTTTCGTCGGCGCGTCGAACCGAACGATGTGCGCGACGAAGTATTCGACGCTCAGTCCTAACCAGCGGAAAATCGCGCGATCACGGTTTTTGAAACTTCAGAGCGTATTGGTCAGTCTTGCCGCGAATAGTGGGATCGAAGATCGGCTTGGTATGATCATCGCCGGTGCGATGCAGGAAATTGCCCTCGGCCACCAGCTTGAATCCCGCCGCGGTCACTTCCCGAATGACTTGCGACTTCTCGATGCGATGAAACTTCGCCATGTCCTTGTCGCTCAAGCCCGCATTGGCTTGGTGATCAAGGATGAAATAGATGCCGCCGGGCTTCAGCGATTCGAAAACATGCCGGTTGAAGGCCAGCATGCCGACTGCGCCATAATCCTTGATGTGCAGGTCGTGATAATTCTGCGTGATCCAGAACAAGTCGACTTTCTCGGGCAGGCTGAACACGCCGAATGGCGCGGCGCTGATTGAGATATTTTTGCGTCCCGGTTCGGCCGCCATTTTCTGGTCGGCAGGCGCGCACCCCTTCCAGCGTGTCGTTTCAAGGCCATAGACCTTGCCCTTTGGCCCGACGACGTCGCCCAACATGCGCGAAAAGTAGCCTCCGCAAGGGTAGAGTTCGCCGATCACCATGCCAGGCTTGATGCCGGCAAACGCGATCGTGGCGGCGGGATTGCGCAGTGCATCGGCCGTTCGATCGCTTTGCGGCCGCGTCGCGTCCGCCACTGCTGCCGCAATGGGATCCCTGTCCGCCAGAGCCGCTGTATTGATCAGCGTCGCAAGTAGCAGAGTCGCAATTTGAAGTGATTTCATGGACAGCTTCCTCCCGCTCCGACCCGAAGGCTAAGTAGAAGCGGTGCACGCGCCCACACACAAGTTCGTTATGGGTTCCTAGATTAGCCGACGCGCTTGGGAGCCGGAGCGCCGGCGAGCACGTCCTTGACCTTTGCCGCCAACTGCTTGAGCCCGAATGGCTTGGGCAGGAAGTGCAGGTCCTCCGCCTTCTCGTCGTTGCGGCGGAACGCCTCTTCGGCATAACCGGACATGAAAATCACGGCCATCTCCGGCCTGATGCGCTTGACGGCACGTACCAAGGTCGGCCCGTCCATGTTCGGCATCACGACGTCGGTGATCAGAAGATGGATCGGCGCCTTGGCATTCTGCACGATCTCGAGGGCTTCTTCGCCGCCGGCCGCTTCCAGCACGCTGTAGCCGCGCAATTTGAGCGCGCGCGCCGCAAAGCTGCGAACCGCCTCCTCGTCTTCCACGAGAAGGATCGTGTCCTGCCCGGTCACGTCGCGCGGTCCGGCAGGCTCTGTATCCGCTGCCATCGGCGCATTTTCCTCCACGCGAAGACGCGGCAAGAAGATGCGGAATGTGGTGCCCTTGCCGATATCGCTGTCGACCGTGATGAAGCCGCCCGTCTGCTTGACGATGCCATAAACAGTCGCGAGTCCAAGTCCCGTGCCCTGTCCGACGGGTTTGGTGGTGTAGAAGGGATCGAAGATCTTGCCGAGATTCTCTTTGGGAATGCCGATGCCGGTGTCGGATACCTCGATGCGCACATAGTCGCCGGCCGGCATGATGGCGGTGCCGAGCGTCGCGGGCGCTTTGACGACCTCGTTCGCCGTTCGAATCGTCACCGTGCCGCCCTTGGGCATCGCGTCGCGCGCATTGACGACGAGATTGATGATGGCGTTCGAGAGTTGCGCCTCGTCGGCGTGCACCGGCCAGACATCAGCGCCATGTTCGAGCTTGAGCTCGACGCCTTCGCGCAATAGGCGGCGCAACATCAACGCCAGTTCGCCGACGACATCGCGCACCGCGAGGACGCGCGGCTGCATCGTCTGCTTGCGCGAGAAGGCCAGAAGCTGACCGACCAACGTTGCGGCACGCAATGCGTTTTGATGGATCTCGTTGATTTCCTTGAACGACGGATCGCCGGCCTGGTGGCGCATCAGCAGGAATTCGGAATTGCCGATGATGACGGTGAGCAGATTGTTGAAGTCGTGTGCCACGCCGCCGGCAAGCTGGCCGACGGCTTGCATCTTCTGCGATTGCGCAAACTTGGTCTCGAGCGCCTTCTGTTCGGACACATCGACCAGATAGAGGATCACGCGGCCGCCGCTGACCGGGCTCGCGAAGAGTTCTGCGGAGCGTTGTTCGTGCCCGGCCGCGCGCAACTCTGCCGACGCGACGTTGTTCTTGCCGCGGGCCGCCTGCGCAATCAGTTCGGCAATGCGCGCTCGATCCGCCGCTTCGACCAATTCTCCGAAGCTACGCCCGCCGAGCGCGCCTGCCACTCCAAAGAATTTCGCAAAGGCCGGATTGGCGTCGACCAGCTTGCCCGCGCCATCGGCAAAGGCGACGCCGACGGGTGCATCGCGAAAGACGTCACCCAGATGTGGCGGCGTAGCTGGCGTCTGTGAGTGCTCCGCTGCGGCTGCCATGGCGGCTTTTGACGCAGCGAGACGGGGAGCAAACCACCAGGCCGATTGCGCATCCTTCAGCGGTCGAACCGCGGCGACGACCTCGATGCCGGCACTGACCGCGAAGGATTCCTCGCGCATCTTCCCCTCGGCGGCTGCGCGCGTCAGGCGGTATAGAACCGCAGCCGAAGGCTCGCCCGCCAACGCCAGTTCGGGCGGCGGCGCGGCTTGTCCTTCTTCCGCCCCGGACATCCGGCGATAGACATCGTTGCAATCGAGCACCGCGCCGTCGCTGCCTGTGATCGCCCAGGCGATATTTGCACGTGCGGCGGCTTCGGCGACGCGCCGCGCGTCTGATGTGCTCAGGCTTTCCTTGGGCCAGACGGCGAAGAGAAAGAGGCTCGCCACCGCGCCGATCGCGGCCAGGAACATGATGCCCATCCAGCCCACATAGCTCGCGGACATCACCGCCAGCGCCGCGGCGCCCAAGGTCAGGCAGAGAAAAAAGAGCGCCGCCCAGCGCCAAGCGCCGGCGGGAACACCCATGCTCAGGCCCGAAAGCCCGCGAGTCGCCATCATGATTCGAGTCTAGCGGCCTTCCCGGGCGAGGACGAGCACCCCTCGGGGCAAGTTCCTACCCAGTTACGTGCCCAATTTCTTAAAGTCCTTGGCAAGACGGCTACTGGAGTGTTTTCGTGGTTTGGAAAGGACGAACCGATGTCCAGCGCTGTCCATTCCAACCCGGTCCGTCCGGCGGCCCATATGGATGAAGCCAAGCAAAAGCTCGACAACGAGGGCTATTGCATCGTCGAGAATGTGCTATCGCGTACCGAGATCGCGGCACTCAAAACAAGGTTGGAAGAGCAGGCCGAGGGCGAACGGGCTCTTGGTGTCGCCTTCCATGACGGTGGACCTTCGCGTCCCAACCAACGGGTCTGGATGCTAGTCAACAAGGGCCAAGTCTTCCGGGACCTGATGCTGCATCCCGTTATCGATGATTTGATGGGACATCTGCTTGGTGCGGACTACCTGCTCTCCAGCCTGACCGCGAACATCGCAAGTCCCGGCGGCGAACCGATGGTGCTTCATACCGACCAGGGCTATGTCGGATTTTGGACACCCAAGCCCGTCGTGGCGAACATCGCCTGGATGCTCGACGACTTTAGCGAGGCGAATGGCGGGACCCGTCTGGTGCCTAGAAGTCATCTCGACCGGAATGCAACGCCGCGTTCCTCGTCCTTCGTGCCCGAAAATCTCGCGAACGTTCCAAAGCCCGAAGAAACGATCGGGGCCGCGGGCAAGGCCGGCAGCATCCTATGCTTTGACGGCCGGGTCTGGCATGGGACCGGGGCCAACAAGACCGATCGCCCGCGCCACGCGCTGCTCAGTTACCATTGCCGGCCTTTCGTGCGCCAACAGGAAAACTTCGTGCTCGGACTTCTGCCGGCGATCAGAGAAACGGAAAGGCCCGCTTTGCTCAATCGACTGGGGTTTGCGGTCTGGGCCGGTCTCGGCCGCGTGGAAAGTCCGCGCCCTTCGACCCCGCTCTTCAAAGAGCCTGGCGCCGTGGGCGCACTCGCCAAGGATGGAACAGCCATTGACGATTGAACGCACGCGGAAACTTGGCAACACCGGAATTTCGATCGGCCCCCTCGGTCTCGGCTCGGTCAATTTCTCCTGGCTGACGGAAGAGCCTGAGAGCTTTGCGATCATGGATGCGGCGCGCGATCTCGGCGTGAACTTCCTCGACACCTCCGACAACTACAATGCTGGCAAGACGGAGGCGTTGATCGGCCGCTGGTTCGGCCAAGGCGGTGGTAGGCGCGAGCAGACCGTGCTCGCGACCAAGGTCTTCTCGGCGCCGATGGAGTGGGGCTCGAGCGACCCGGTCAAGCGCAGTGGCAGCTGGGTCGGGCCAAACCAGAAAGGTCTTTCCGCAAAGCATATCCGCGAAGCTTGCGATGCCAGTTTGAAGCGGCTCAACACCGATTACATCGACCTCTACCAGATGCACCACGTGGACCGGAACACGCGCTGGGAAGAAATCTGGCAGGCAATGGAGCTGCTCGTCCAGCAGGGCAAGGTGCTCTACGTCGGCAGCTCGAATTTCGCCGGCTGGCACGTCGCGCAAGCGCAGGAGCTGGCCAAGCAACGCCACTTCCTTGGCCTCGCGTCGGAGCAAAGTGTCTACAATCTGATGAAGCGCACCGTCGAACTCGAAGTCATCCCGGCCTGCCGCGCCTACGGCATGGCCTTCTTTCCCTACAGTCCGCTTGCGGCCGGCATGCTGGGCGGCAAGCCGACGGAAAACGAGCGTGGGCGTCGTTCGTTTCTGCGTCAGAACGACCGCATCGATAAGTTTGAAGAGCTATGCCGTTCGATCGGCCAGAAGCCTGCCGATGTGGCACTCGCCTGGTTGGCGCGACAGCCTGGCGTGACGGCACCGATCGTGGGCCCGCGCACGATGGCGCAGTTCAAAGCCAACCTCGCAGCGCTCGAAATCGGGCTCAGCGCCGAAGTGCTGAAGAAACTGGATGAACTGTTTCCCGGTCCGGGCGGACCCGCACCGGAAGCTTATGCCTGGTAGCTGATCAATTTGAGGAGCGCGTCATGAATAGACCGGAACGCATCGTGAGCGATGAGGTCCTCTACAACGTGAAGGATCACATCGCGACCATCACGCTGAATGCACCACAGCGCATGAACACGATCTCGGGCGAAATGCTGGGCGCGCTGACGCAATGCCTGGTCGATGCCGATGCCGACCGCGAGGTGCGCTGCGTCATTCTCACCGGCGCGGGCCGCGCTTTTTGCGCCGGGCTCGATCTGGTTGCGCAGACGCAAGGCAAAGGTCTTGCCATCGGCGGTGCCGGCGCCGTGTCGACCGATATCGATCTGCGCAACACGCCGCCGACTGTTCTGCATGCGATGAACAAGCCCGTGATCTGCGCGATCAACGGCGGCGTCGCTGGGTACGGCGCGGACACGGCGCTCGGTTGCGACATTCGCCTGATGGCCAAGTCCGCCAAGTTCGCGCTCTCGTTCGTCAAACGCGGTATCCTCCCAGAGTCGGGCGGCACATGGCTACTGCCGCGCATGCTGGGCTGGTCGAAAGCCGCGGAGATCTTCTTCACGGGCCGCACGCTCACGGCGGAGCAGTGTCTGGAATACGAACTCGTCTCCGAAGTCGTGCCCGATGCGGAATTGATGCCGCGCGCCTTGGCGTTGGCCTCGGAAATCGCCGCGAATGCGCCTCTCGCCGTCCAAGCGGCCAAGCGGATGATGCGTATGGGGTTGAACGAGCCGTTTGCGGAACATGTGCATCATGTCTATCTGCAGCTTCTGCCCATGATGCGAACGGAAGACGCGAAGGAAGGCATGCTCGCCTTCGTGGAAAAGCGGACGCCTGTATTCAAGGGTCGCTAGCCGCTCTGCCTATTCCGCAGCGATCTTGGTGTCAGCCGGCTTGCGCGAACGGTGGAACGGACGATCGCCCAGGATGGTCGCGCGATTCATGATGCGGCGGTGGGGCAGGTAATCATTCACGGCGTAGTGCTGTGTGATGCGGTTGTCCCAGAAGGCGATCGAATTCGGCGTCCACTTCCAGCGCACCTGAAACTCGGGCTTCTGGATGTGAACGAACAACATCTTGAGAAGCGCATCGCTCTCCTCGCGGCGAAGGCCCTTGATCCGATCGGTGAAGCCGTAATTGACGAAGAGCGAGTCGGCGCCCGTTTCCGGATGCGTCCTGACGACGGGATGGATAACGGGGGGATGCTCCGCGACGGCGCGCGCATGCTTATCCGCGCCTGATTCTTTGGCGACCTGGCCACGCGCCGGAAAGCCGCGCGCAAAGTCATGCACGGCGTCGAGCTCGACCAGAAATCTTTGCAGCGGTTTGGATAGTCCCTCATAGGCCGCTTGCATGCTGGCGAAGCAGGTGTCGCCGCCTTCGGGCGGCAGAAGCTTGGCATAGAGGATGGCGCCGAGGGGCGGCGTCTCGATGAATGTCACATCGGTGTGCCAGGCGTCATTGTCCGTCGGATTGCCCGAATGGTTGTCGAGGATGAACATCTCCGGTGCTTCGGGAACGCCTGGGTAGAGCGGATGGGTGTGGAGCGCGCCAAAGCGCGCAGCGAAATCGCGCTGCTGTAGCGGCGTGATGTGCTGGTCTTCGAAGAAGATGACCTTGTGCGCGAGAAGAGCGGCGCGGATTTGGGCGATCTCTTCGTCGTCGAGACGCCTCGACAAATCCGCCCCTTCGACAACTGCGCCGATGGCGGGCGTCAGCACCCGGGTGGTGAACTTGGCCATGGTCGTCGTCTCCGCTCCCCCGCCAGTATGGTCGATTTGAGGGCAATGGCGAAGACTATTGCGCCGGTGCAGGCGTCGCCAGAACCTGTCGACCAGCCATGACGAACCCGGCGCCGAACGCCACCCCTGCGGCGATGGTCATGAGCGGAGCCACGAGGCCGAGTGCGCCAACAATCCCGAACAATAGTGCCGCAAGCCACACGACGGGCGCCGCTTGGACGCCTCTCCGACGCCACAGTTCTTCGCCCGAAAGAATGGCGAGCCCGATCAACGCAATGGCGGCGCCAAGCTGATAACCATTCGCGCCCGGCATCGTGTAAGCGGCGATTCGAATCCAGATGATGGCGAGCGCGAATATGGCCGCTCCGGTAGTACCTGCGATGCCAAGCGTCGCTCGTCGGCTCCAATAAATTCCGGCAATTCCAAGCAGCAGAAGCACGTCCGTGACGAAATAGAGCAGAGACAAGATCTGCGGCGAAAGCACCCCGGTCGTAAAGCTGTCAACGATGCGCAGTACACCGCCTGCGATGGCCGCAATCCCGAGCACGCGCACGAGGTTCATCCTTCCTTCGCGATGAAGTCTTGCGCCTGGGTGGCAAGGCGTAGCCCATGATGCCGTTTTTGCGGCGTGTGAAGATAACGCTTCATGGCCGCGCACATCGTCTCGGCCCAGGGCGCATCCGGCTCGGCCGTCAACTCATCTTCCAATGCGAACAGCATCTTGATGCGATGACACGCGATGATCGGTTCGACGATTCCGTGATCGAAGAGTTGGCCCATCTCGTCTGCAATGAACCTGTTGCTGTCTTTGACGCGAAATGCGTCCACATCCTGTTGCGCGCTGACGTAGGACTTGTTGCGCCCGACGAAGAGAGCAAGCTGCAATAATGCATTGGGCCAAAGGTCAGGCTCAGCTTCACAAATGTGCCGCGAGGCGTTCGCAAAGGTGAGCGCGTGCGTGAAATCGAGCCAGCTGACATTGTCGGCTATCTGATTTCCCGTTGCGGCATCGAATGCGACATCAAAATGCAGAAGATTCCAGGCAGCCGCACCGAGCAAGGCGTCATAAAGCCTGCGCGGCTCCTGGCCCGCCGACTGCAAAACGCGGTTGAGGGCGGCATCGATCGAAAGCCCGACGAAATCCTCTGCTTCGACGTCCGACGTGTGCGTCGGATCCCAAGCGGCGCGCGCTTTGTCGTAGGTGCGAAATTCCGGCAGCCTTTCCTCGCGCGTGGCGTTCGTCAGCGACCGCACCAGTGCAAGCAGAATAGGTTCCGCGGATTTAGGTCCAAGCCGCTCGATCAGTTGCCGGGTCTTGAAGGTATAGATCGCGCTATGGCCGAAGTCGGCATAATGCGCCAGCGCCGCGCGGCCAAGCACGCGACCGATTTCATCGATCGAGACACCACCTCGAAGTGCGCCGCGAAGGAGCGCGATGGCGACGTTCTCATTTTCCGATTCGATCGCAGCCAGCAATGCATCGCCATCCCATGAGCGCACTGCTCCGACATAGGGAAAGGTCGTCGCCCCAACGGTGTCCCAGGCAAGATGGGCGATCGGCTCGATCATCGCCGTCAGGCGCGCAGCGTCCGATGGAGCGCGCTCGGCCAGCGCCAGCCAATCCGCCGCCGCCGCATGGGCGTGGGTCGTGCCAAATTCGAGTCGCTCGTTCTGTACGTCTATGGCATGCGCGACGGCGATATGGGCATCAAACCCCGCCCGCTCCAAACGCGCCACCTCGCGTGCCATCCGCGCCATATCGTTGTCGGCTATTGCGGCGGAGAGACCGTCCAGCGCGCGCTTCTTCTGTTGTTCCGCCGGCGGGTCTCGCAAATCCACGAAGATCTCGCCGGCGCGCAGTTCAACCGGATAGGTGCGAACGGGATCGCGACCGACCAACGCCTCGCCGGTGCTAAGGTCAAATTTCCAGTTGTGCCAATTGCAGGTCAGAACGCAGCCTGGTCCTTCGGTGCCCTCGCTCAAGGGATAGCCCTCATGTGGGCAGCGATTGGCGATAGCGAACTGCCGGTTTCCGACCGCCAGCAGCAAAACTTGTTTGCCTGCCCGGCGAATGACTTTTCGGCCGCTCGCGCGAAGCTCGCTTTCGCTGATGCCCGTGGCAGTGAACATGGCGGCCCCTTTTCAAAAGTCCGAGCTTTAGAATACCTCAGGCCTTGATTTAATCAAGTACGACCTTTAGAAAATGACGCATGGCTGACAAGCACCATTTACACGCTACGACTGGACGCGCCGCGGTGCGCGAACTTTTGAAACGCGAAGGGCCGATTTCGGCCGATTCCGCGGCCGAAAAACTCGGCATCACGGCCATGGCGGTGCGCCAGCACCTGTACGCAATGGAGGCCGAGGGCGAGGCCGCGCATGTTGACGAGGCCCGTCCGCGTGGCCGCCCAGTCAAACTCTGGCGCGTGACCGAAGCTGCCGATGCCCACTTTGCCGACTCCCATTCCGGTTTGGCGACCGATCTGATCATCCAGATGAAAAAAGCTTTCGGCGAGGAGGGCGTGGACCGGTTGCTCAAACTGCGCAATGCCGAGCTCGAGAAGACTTACCGCGCGAAGACGGACAAGGCGCCATCGTTGCGAGCGAAGCTGGATGCGCTCGCCAAGATCCGCAGTGCAGAAGGCTACATGGCAGACGTGAGGCGCGATCCTGAAACCGGACAATGGTTGTTCGTGGAGAACCACTGTCCGATCTGCTCGGCAGCGCGCTTGTGCACGGGTCTCTGCCGCGAAGAGCTCGCGCTGTTCAATCGGGTTCTCGGCAAGAACGTTCGCGTCGAACGCGTGTCGCATATCCTTGCCGGTGCAGGACGCTGCGCCTATCGCGTCACGGAGACCTGATTTAGGATCGCCCGCCCTGACGCCGGATTCTCCGTGACTGAGCCTGTCCTAGAACTCCACGACGTCACCAAGCGCTTTGGCGATTTTACCGCCGTCGACAAACTCAGTTTCACGCTGACCCGTGGCCGCATTCTCGGCTTTCTTGGTCCCAATGGCGCGGGCAAGACGACGACCTTGCGCATGTTGCTGGGCATCCTCGAGCCTGACAGCGGCACGATTGCGATTTTGGGCGGAAGCATCGCGGATGTGCGCCCCCGCATCGGCTATCTTCCCGAGGAACGCGGCTTCTACAAGCGCATGCGGGCGGATGCGGCGATCGCCTATATCGCCACACTGAAGGGCATGAAACGTGCGGCCGCGTTGGCCAGCGCGCGCAGGCTGCTGCGCGAATTCGGCCTCGAGCCCTTTGCACGCGTGCGCATCGAAGGCCTCTCGAAAGGTATGGCACAAAAGGTGCAATTGCTCGCCGCCGTTGCACATGATCCGGAATTCGTCATTCTCGACGAACCGTTTTCGGGCCTCGATCCGGTCAATCAGGCCGAGCTCGAGGTTTTCATCCGCAAGCTCGCGGCGGCGGGGAAGACGATTCTCTTTTCCACCCACACGATGCAGCATGCCGAAAGGCTGTGCGACGGGATCGTGGTTCTGACGAATGGTCGAAAGCTGTTCGATGGCACGCTTGATGCGGCACGCGCGCTCTTTCCGCGCAGAGCCCGTGTCGGCGCCGACGCGGATCTGAGCTTTTTGCGTCAGGTACCCGGCGTCCAACAACTCGCCGCGCCTTCGGCGGATCAGCCCTTGTGGATTCTTGACCTGGCTGAAGGCGTCGACGGACGCGCCGTGCTTGCCGCCTGCTTCGAAAAGGGCGTGCCTTTGACGCATTTCGACATTGCGCCGCCGACGCTGCACGACATCTTCGTGTCGCTGGTCGAGGAGGCAGCATGAGAAACGCTCTCCTCATCGCGCGCCAGGAATTCGTAAAGTACGTCACGCGACGTGGGTTCTTCATCTCGATCCTGATGTTCCCGATCTGGGTCATGATCGTGCTGCTGGTGCCGCGATGGACATCGGCAGCTCCGCAACGTCCGTTCACGATCGTCGATCACGCCGGCGGATATCGCGCCGCCATTCTGGATTCTCTTTCGCGAGAGGATGCCGAGCGCGATCTGGCTGCGTTGGCGCGCTATGCCGCGACCAACGTCAACCTGGCCGGCCTTGAGCGCGCGCAGCCGCGGCTGTCCAGTTTGCTTGAAAATCCGCAAGAACCGCATGCCGTAGCCACATTTCAGAAATCGGGAGGTGAGAATGCTGCGCTTTCTGAAATTCGGCCGTTCCTGAAGTCGGCTGCCAAGCCATTTCGGTCTCCGGCACCGCGCTTCGTCTACATCCCGCCGTCCCCTGAACTTTTGCGCAGCTCAGGCGAACGTTTCGCCAGTTCCGTCAAACACGTTCTCGAATCCGGGCGCTATTTCGCCGTGATTCTGATTCCGCATGACTTTGGTCAGGATAGTCACGCGTCGATGCAATACTATGCGCGCGATCTGTCGGATTCCGATCTGCTTGATTTTGCAACTGGCGCACTTGACAACGCGCTGCACAGAAATGTGCTCGAACGCTATGCACCGCAATTGGTGGACAACGATGCACTTGAAGCGACGACGGCGGTCGAGACCCACAACCCCACAAAGGCCAACTCTCAGTCGAGCCGGGATGATTCGCTGATCAAGATCGTACCGATTGCGCTGGCCGTTATCCTCTTCATCGTCTCGGTGATGAATGCGAGCGTCCTGCTGCAAGGCGTGGTGGAAGAAAAATCCACGCGCATGATCGAAGTGTTGTTGTCCTGCGCCACGCCGCGCCAGATCACCAGCGGGAAGATGGTTGGCGTTATTGCGGTTGCTTTGCTCACGATCACGATCTGGTTGCTGGCTCTGTTTGGTTTGATGGCGCTTGCCGATGCGCGGACCGTCACGCTCGTTTTCGACGCGCTGGGCTCGGTCGCGACGATCGATACCTTACCACTGCTCCTGCTGTACTTCTTCTGTGGGCTCTTGATCTACGGCTCGCTGTTCCTGGCGATCGGCAGCATGGCCAACTCGCTCGCCGATGCGCAGTCCCTCTTGGGACCATCGATGCTGATATTGATGCTGCCCAATCTTCTGATCTCGGGGATCATGCGCGACCCGAACGGTCACCTGGCCTCGATCGTTTCCTGGGTGCCGTTCTACACGCCGTTCTTCATGATGCTGCGCATCGCCTCTCACCCGCCCGCCGCGCAAATCTGGGGAACGACGGTGCTCGCCATTGCTACGACGGCATTTTTGATCTGGTGGACGGGTCGCGTTTTCGCCAACCACGTGCTGACGACCGAACGGCCGCCGTCGCTCGGCGGACTCGTACGGCGCGGGGTTCTGGCACTCAGAGGTCGAAAAGCCTGAGTGGTGAGTTAAACAAAAGGCCGCCCCATGGGACGGCCCGTATAACTCGAATTGAAGGCCCGCGTCAGCGCGGGATCAGGCCCTCGCGCTGCAAGCGCTTGCGCTGAAGCTTGCGATAGCGACGGATGGCTTCGGCCCGTTCGCGCGCGCGCTTTTCGCTCGGCTTTTCGTAGTGACCCCGGAGTTTCATCTCGCGGAAAATGCCTTCACGTTGCATCTTCTTCTTCAGCGCCTTCAGCGCCTGATCGATGTTGTTGTCGCGAACGATGATCTGCAAAATGCACTCCTTTTGGGCCCAAATTTGGGAGGCGCGGGTGATAACAGAAGGGTTTCCAAGTGTCCATCGCACCACTTGCACAACGCTGACTTCATTCCTATATGGTGCGGGCCAGGGGTCGCTGATGGCGGATTTGTCCGATGTAAAGCGAGAGGGGGGAGGGGTGAACGAATACTCTTAAAAGCTCGGTTCGAATGTACACGGATGTAATAGAATCAAACACATGGCAATTCTAAAAATAGCCCGAATGGGCCACCCCGTATTGGCGCAAGTGGCGCAGCCTGTCGCCAACCCCGCCGCGCCAGAGATCCGGCGGCTTGTCTCCGACATGATCGAAACGATGATCGACGCGAACGGAGCCGGCCTCGCCGCACCGCAGGTCCATGTCCCGATGCGTGTCGTGGTGTTCCAGGCGCCGGAGGGGCGCAGCGATCCCGAGCTCGCCGAGAGCTTCGATCACACCGCGCCGCTGACCGTGCTGATCAATCCCGAGATCGAGATCATGAGCACCGAGATTGAAGGCGGCTGGGAAGGATGCCTATCGGTGCCGGGCCTGCGCGGCTTCGTCGAACGTGCGTTTCACATTCGCTATCGCGGCTTCGATGTCGACGGTCGCGAAATCGCACGCACGGCAAAAGGATTCCATGCCCGCGTCGTCCAACATGAATGCGATCACCTGGACGGCATCTTGTACCCGAGCCGCATGAACGACCTCGGAAAACTGATCTTCGAAAGCGAAGTGCGTCATTGGGCGAAAGAGCTATGACGGCGCGAAAAAAGAAGACCAGCGACGCAAATCTCAGGAAGGCTGTACTGGCGGCGGCGCTTCCTCACGCCGTGTTCGATGGCTTCACCGATAAGCTTCTTGCCGCCGCTGCAAAAGAGACAGGCGTCGACAAGGCCACAATGGCCCGCTTGTTTCCGGACGGACCGATAAGCCTGGTCGAAGCGTTTTCCCAAAGCGCAGATGCCGACATGGAAAAGGCGATTGCTGCGCTCGACCTCAAAAATATGAAGGTTCGGGAACGCATCGCCGCCGCCGTGAAGGCGCGCATTGCAGCCTTGCGTCCGCACAAAGAGGCCGCGCGACGGGCTGTGGCGTTCCTCAGTCTTCCACCGCACGCCGCGGTCGGTGCCAAGCTCGTCTATCGCACCGTCGATGCGATGTGGCGGGCGATCGGCGACACGTCGACGGACTTCAATTTCTACACCAAGCGCGGAATTCTCGCCGCGGTCTACTCGTCGACGTTGCTGCGCTGGTTCTCCGACACGAGCGCCGATGAGTCCGCGACCCAGCAATTTCTCGCCGACCGCATCGAAAACGTGATGCAATTCGAGAAAATCAAGGCGAAGGCGAAAGAGGCCTTCGACCAGCTGCCGCCGCTCTCCGAGATCATCGGCGCCTTCAACGTGCGTCGCGGTTGACGAGGTACTCGGCAATCTGGACCGCGTTCAACGCGGCCCCCTTCAGCAACTGATCGGCGGCCACGAACATCGCGACGGAATGTCCCGATGGATCGCTCAGGTCCTTGCGGATACGGCCGACCAGGACATCGTCCTGTCCTGAAGCGTCGATCGGCATGGGAAAATAATTCTTCGCGCGATCATCTACGATCTTCACGCCCGGCGCATCAGACAAAATTGCTCGCACTTCGGCTTCCGTGATGGGATCTTCGCACTCAAACGTGATCGACTGGCTGTGTGCCCGCAGAACAGGAACGCGGATGCACGTAACACCGATCGCGATTTTGTCGTCCTCGAAGATCTTCTGGGTCTCCCGCATGACCTTCGTCTCTTCGTCATTATAGCCGGTCACAGGATCGATCGCCGTGTTGTGGCTGAAGACGTTGAAGGCGTAGCGATGCGGCAGCACCTTCGGTTCGAACGGCCTTTTGTCGAGATACGCGCGGGTGGAGTGTTCGAGCTCGCGCATGGCAGCCGCACCCGCGCCACTCGCGGCCTGATAGGTCGAAATGATCATGCGCTTGATGCGATTCTTCTTGTGGATCGGCCACAAGGGGACGAGCGCCGTGATCGCCGAGCAATTGGGATTGGCGATGATACCTTTGTGCTCTGCAATTCGTCGCGCGTTGATTTCGGGTATGACCAGCGGCACGTCGCCTGCCATGCGAAAGGCCGACGAATTGTCCACGACGACTGCGCCGGCCTTCACGGCACTTGGCGCGAACTTGCGCGAAACGCTTGCACCCGCTGAGAACAAGGCGATGTCGACGCCCTCGAATGATCTCTCCATCAATTCTTCGACGTGGATGACATCCCCGCGAAACTCAAGCGTCTTGCCTACCGAACGGGCGCTCGCCAGCGCCTTCAGCGTGCCGACCGGGAAGTCGCGCTTCGTCAGGCAGCCGACGAATTCGGCGCCGACGGCTCCGGTTGCGCCGACAATGGCAATGACTGGCTTCTTCATGCTCCACTCCTAACAACAACAAAAAAGCCCCGAACCTTTCGGCGGGGCTCCGGATCAGGCGATGCGACCAACTTCAGGCGCGCGTGCCCTCCAAAACCCGAACGGGCTTCGTCGTCTTGGTCATGCGCTTGGTCGTCGGTTTCATAGCGGCGGACCCTATGGGCGCCAAGGGGACTTCGTCAACGGGGCAAGCGTGGTGAAGTGTCCCATCTTCCGCCCCGGGCGAATTTCGGATTTGCCATAAAGATGAAGTGCGCCGCGCCGGTTGGCATAGCGACGCCAATCGGCCGCTTCGTCGCCAAGAATATTCTCCATCACCGCGTCGGCATGGCGCACCGGATCGCCCAACGGCCAACCGGCGACCGCGCGGATATGTTGCTCGAACTGGCTGACGGCGCACGCTTCCAACGTCCAATGGCCGGAATTGTGCACGCGCGGCGCGATCTCGTTGATCAAGAGCGTTCCATCGCGACGGACGAAGAGCTCGACTGCAAGCACGCCGACATAGTCGAGCGCCTTCGCGATCGCGCTGGCGATTTCCTTTGCCTCCTGCGCTTGTCGTTCCGAGAGCCGGCTCGGCACGACGGAGCGGCGCAGGATGTGGTTCTCGTGCGAATTTTCCGGCGGATCGTAAGCCGCGAACGAGCCGTCTTGACCACGCGCCGCAACGATGGAGGCCTCGAAATCGAAATCGATAAACGCTTCGAGCACCGACGGCGCATGCTTGAATGACGCAATCGCCGCGACGGCCTCTTCGACTGTCCTGACCTTGATCTGACCTTTGCCGTCGTAGCCTAGGCGTCGTGTCTTCAGCACGCCTGCACCGCCGCCCAAGGCGGTGAAGGCCCGGCGCGCATCGGCGTCGCTGGCGATCGCATGGAACGGCGCCGTGTTCAGACCGAGCGATTGGATGAACGTCTTCTCTTCCAGTCGGTCCTGCGTGAAGCGCAGGGCCTTGGCGCCGGGATTCACCGGCTTTAAATGGGCAATCAACTCAATCGTCGTTGCCGGCACATTTTCAAATTCAAATGTCACCGCATCGCAGCTTTCGGAGAAGGCTTGCACAGCTATGCGATCGTCGAACTCGCCGCAGGTGTGGCGGTCGGCCACCTGAAAGGCCGGCGCCTTGTCGTCGTGGCAATAGATGTGCGTCTTCAGTCCCAGACGCGCCGCCGCGAGGCTCAGCATGCGGCCAAGCTGGCCGCCGCCGAGAATCCCGATCGTCCCGCCCGGAGGCACGGGCGCTGTCAGCCGCTTGATGTCGCTCATTTGTCCGACGGTGTTTCGGCGACGGCTTTGGTCTGTTCGGCGCGCCACTTTGCGAGCCGCTTTGCCAGCGTCGTATCGGACAGCGCCAGGATGGCTGCGGCATGCAAGGCGGCGTTTTTGGCGCCGCTCTGACCGATGGCGAATGTCGCGACAGGAACGCCGCCCGGCATCTGGACGATGGAGAGGAGGCTGTCCATCCCCTTCAGCGCCTTGGACTCCACTGGCACGCCCAACACCGGAAGCGTCGTCAACGATGCCGTCATGCCGGGAAGATGCGCCGCACCGCCCGCGCCCGCGATGATCACCTTGAGACCTCGGCCAGCGGCACTCTTGGCGTAGGACGTCATGCGCTCGGGCGTGCGATGCGCGGAGACGATTTTGCTTTCGTGCGGCACGCCGAGCGCGCGCAAAATTTCCGAAGCGGGCTTGAGGGTCGGCCAGTCCGACTGGCTTCCCATGATGAGACCGACGAGCGGTTTTTGGCGGGGCATGCTTCCCTGATGGTTTGGCGGGCAAATCACCCGTGAGGAAGCGGCGCATTATAGGGGCACAAAGCCAATGGAAAAGCCCCGTTCACGGGCAAATTAACCAGTTGGTCTTATTCGTAAATGAAACGTTAAAGCTGCCGGTGTATTGTTTTCCTTCCGCGGATAGCCAAACAAGGCGGCGATGAAACTCGAACGAACAGGCACTTCTGCTCAAGCTGAACGGCGCGCGACCGAGGGTGCGTCGCACCTGGCGAGCGCGGCCGCCAACATCCTCGGCATTCCCGAAAAGGAGTTCACGCCCAAAGTCCGCGACGCGCTGACCGCTTTGATGGGCGAGATGGAAGACCTGCGCAGCGAATTGCGCGCCACGCGCGAAAGGCTGGACCTCGCCGAGAAGAACGCCGATCGTGATCAGCTTCTGCCGCTGCTCAATCGCCGCGGCTTCATGCGGCAGGTGACTCGTTACATCTCCTTCGCGGACCGCTATGGCACGGCATCGAGCTTGATCTATTTCGATCTCAACCATTTCAAGCTCGTCAACGACACGCATGGCCATGCCGGCGGCGATGCGGCACTCCTCAAATTCGCCCAGGTTCTCCTCGCCAATGTGCGCGATACCGACATCGTCGGCCGTGTCGGGGGCGACGAGTTCGCGATTCTTCTGAGCCACGCGGACCAAGCGCAGGCCCATAGCAAGGCCGATCAACTCGCGGAGCAGGTTCGTACCTCGCCCGCCATTTGGAATGGCCAGCCCATCCCGCTCAGCTTCGCCTATGGCGCGTTCGAGCTTCGGCCCGATGACGATCCCGAAACCGCCATGGCGCGGGCTGATGAAGCGATGTACGCGCACAAGCGCGGCGCGCGCTGAGCTGCCCCTCACGCGATGATATCCGGCAATAGCCTGTCGTTCACGCGGCTGATCTCGTCCTTCAAGTGCAGCTTGCGTTTCTTGAGCCGCGTGATCTGCAACTGATCTCGCGCGCCCGCTTCGGTCAGCGCCGCGATGGCGTTGTCGAGATCGCGATGCTCCTGGGTAAGCTCCGCCAGCTTGGCCCGGAGAGCGACTTCGTCGGGCTTGGTGACTTCGCTGGACATAGACGCTCAAGTCCTGGTGCGAGGCTTGCGGGCGCCCTTCGCCGGGCTCTCGCCCCACCGTTTCTGCGACGGCCAATTATAACCCATCAGGTCGAGCGCGCGGCCCACGATTTGCTCGACGAAATCCGAGAGCGTGTGCGGCTCGGCATAAAAGGCCGGCAGCGGCGGCAGGATGATCGCGCCCATCTCCGCCAGTTGGGCGAGCGTGCGCAGGTGTCCGACATGCAACGGCGTTTCTCGAATCATCAGTACCAGCGGCCGGCGTTCCTTGAGCGTCACATCGGCGGCGCGGGTGAGAAGATTGGTGGTCACGCCGGTTGCAATCTCCGACCAGCTGCGCACCGAGCAGGGGGCCACGATCATGCCCTTGGTGCGGAAGGTTCCGGACGCGAGTGCGGCGGCAATATCGCCAGGCACGTAGGAATAATCCGCTTTGGCCGCGACCTGTTTCGGCTTCAACGATGTCTCGAGCCCGATCGTCATCTCCGCCGCCTTGGTCATCACCAGATGTGATTCGATCCCCAACTCGCGCAAGGCCTCGAGCAGCCTGATTCCGTACACCACGCCGGAGGCGCCGCTGATGCCGACGACGAGCCGTTCTTTTTCGGGCGTTTCCAGGGGTCTGGTCATGGGTCCGTTTATAGGCTGTAAGGGACGCTCGGAAGAGGGGCGTGACAGGACCCCCCGGCAGTGATCTAATTCCCTTGCCTATGATAGCGAGGTGCAAGCATGGCACTGCAAGGGCATATCCAGGAACTGTCCGAAAAACACAAGAAACTCGAAGAACGCATTCACGACGAAATGGCCCGCCCCGATTGGGATGAGATAAGGGTCGCCGCTCTCAAAAAAGAAAAGCTCCGGATCAAGGACGAATTGGAACGACTGCGAAACAGCGTTCACTGATTTAAGCCACGTCTGACCTCCCTCACTCTGCCGGTGCCAGCGCGGCGTGCGGTTTCGTGCGCGCGAAAAGTCCGAGCGCGGCGAGCTCGCACAACGCCGCCGCCAGAAACGACGCGCCGGCGAAATAGATTGGCGCTGCTGCGCTGGTGAAGTAGGCGAAGAGGCCCGTCATCACCACCGGCGCGATGATGGACGTGATGCTGTCCATGCTGGCGCGGGCGCCCATGAGTTCACCTTGTTCGTCGGCTGGCACCTGCGCCGACATGATCGAGTTCAGCGCCGGTCCACCGATTCCGCCTAGCGACCACACCACCATCCAGGTGTAGAGCATCCATGGCGCGGCCGAGAATGCGTAGCCCGCGTAGCCAAGGGTGGAAAAGGCGAGTCCGAGATAGACCGCATTGGTCTCACCAATGCGAGGTACCACCAGGCGCGGCAGGACGCCGAACGAAACCGCGGTCAGCGCGCCGACCGCCATCAGCGAATAGCCGACATCCGCGCTCGTCCAGTTGAATTTGAGCATCGTGTAATAGGTCCAGGTCGCGGGCAGCGCATCATGGGCGAGTTGCAGCAGAACGCCCACGCCGATCAACCCGAACATCATCGGAAAACGGCGCAGCGCAATCAGGCTCCCGATCGGATTGGCGCGCCACACTTCGAACGTGCGCCGCCGTTCGAGCGGCAGAGATTCCTTGAGCACGAAGAATCCGAACAGCGCATTGGCGAGTGCGACCGCGGCAGCGACGAAGAACGGCATGCGCGCGCCATAAGCATTGCCGATGATGCCGCCGAGTGCCGGACCGATGATGAAGCCGATGCCGAAGGCGGCACCCGTCAAACCAAAATTCGCGGCGCGCTTTTCCGGCGGCGAGACGTCGGCGATATAAGCGTTGACCGTCGGATAGGTCGCGCCCGCCATGCCGGAGAGGATGCGGCCCACGAACAGCCACACGATGGTCGGCGCCAGACCGGTGATCAGATAGTCGATGCCGAGCGCGATGAGCGAAATGATCAGCACCGGGCGGCGGCCGAAACGGTCGCTGAGATTGCCGAAGATCGGCGCGCAGAAGAACTGCATCAGCGCGAAGACGAACATCAACCAGCCGCCCCAGCGCGCCGCGCTCGAAAGCCCCTCGCCCGTCAATTGCGTGATGATCTTGGGCGTCACCGGAATGATGATGCCGAGGCCGATCGTGTCGACCAGCATGGTGATGAAGATGAAAGCCAGCGCGAAGCGGCTGGCCGGCGTAGAAACGGGTTCGCTCATCCTTCCCCCAGATCCGACGGATGGCATCGTAGTGGGCGCCCCTTGAGGCGTCTCGCGATATTTTCCGCGGCATTCTTGCTATGACGCGGGCATGACCCTGTCATCGAATGTCTCCATCCGTCTCGCCGTTTCCGAAGACGCCCAGTTCTTGCCGCAGATCGAACAGTCCGCAGGCGAGTTGTTCCGCAGCTTGCCCGAGCTCGCCTGGATCGCCGACGAGCCGATCGGAACGGCGGAGGAGTTCCTGCCTCTGATCCTCGCCGGCACGGTGTGGGTGGCCGAAGCCCGAGCATCGGGTATCGTGGGAGAACTCCGCGGCACGATTGCCGATGATTGTTTGCACATCGTCGAACTCGCGGTGGCGCGCACCTTTCAGCAACGCGGCATCGGCCGCATGTTGATTGATGCCGCTGCCGAGTGGGCGGGCCGACGCGGCTTGCGCGCCCTGACGCTCACGACTTTCCGCCATGTCGCGTGGAATGCGCCCTTCTACGCCCGTTATGGCTTTGTCGAATTGCCGGCCGACAGCGACGGACGGTTGAAGGCGATCCTGATCCGGGAAACGGCGCACGGACTTCCCAACCGCTGCGCCATGCGGTTCGACTTGAAATGACGCGTTCGGTGCCCGCGCGATCCGTTTGGTACGGGCTACGAGTTCGCGTGAGCGGCTGAGGAGGTCGCGCAAGTTGGCGCGCAGCACTCTAGCTTCGCGCGTATGAAATCCGTGCCGCAACCGATTGCAGTTGCCGGTCTGGCCGCCTCGCATTCGCTTGGGCAGGCCGAGAGCCTTGCGCAGATGTACCTCGGCGCGCCGCGAGATTTTGCAAGCCTTTGATTGCGCTTGATCGGCGTGCATTCGAACCGCCCGAAAAGCGTTTTTATGCCCTCCCTCCCCCTCGGCATGCGTCTTGCCGCACGTCCCGGTCTGGCAACCAATTTTGCTCTCCTCTGATTGTCTTTGTTCACTATATGTTCTAATAGGAAAATAGTCAAGCGTAGATATAGACAAGATAACTGGACACTTTGTATAATATACTTTACATATAGTCGAAGAAATTAGACTTTTGGGGAGCAAACCATGCCATTCCGCGAGAAAACCGCCTGGATCGCCGTCGTGTCGATGACGCTGATCTACGCGAACTACTTCTGGGGCATCCTCTCGATGCCGCACGGAGGCTCGAACTTGTCAGGCTTGCTGGGCACCGTCATCGCGCTGGTGGTCGTCCAGGTCACGCTCACGATCGTGGCGGCGATCTTCTCGCCCACGGATGCCAAGGCGCCGCGCGACGAGCGCGAGCAGCTGATCGGGTTGCGCGCCTCCCGCGTCGCTTATTCCGGGCTCGCCACCGGCGTGGCCTGCGCCTGCTTCTTCGGCGCCATCAATCCGCCCGTGGTGTTCAACGCCAATTCGCTGCTGTTCATTCTGGTGACGACCGAGATCATGCGCTGCTCGTGCCTCATCATCCAATACCGGCGCGGAGCCTGACATGGCGCAGATCAGAAACGAGATCAGGCGGCTTCGCTTCGAGCATGATGAGATGACCCAGCAGGAACTCGCCGAGAAGATTCGCGTTACCCGTCAGACGGTGAATGCGATCGAGCAGGGAAAATATTCGCCGTCGCTGGAGGCGGCGTTTCGCATCGCCGAGGTCTTCGCGCTGCCGCTGGAAAGCGTGTTCCACTACGACAAGGACGAGCCTGGCGAGGAGGAAGAACCATGATCCGCAAACTGTCGACGGGCGAGTACCGCCTCTATTCGCGCAAGAAGAATCCCCGGACCGGCAAGCGGCGCAATCTCGGAACGTTCCGCACACGCGCCGCCGCGATGAAGCACGAACGCGCCGTGCAGTATTTCAAGCGCGGCGGGTGATCACCACTTGTCATGGCCCGCCGGGCCACCCAGGTGACGTCTTCTCAATTGTTCAAGGTTTCCTGGTCGAAATTGTTCTTCGACAATGTGCCTGTCTTGAACTGGGTGGCCCACACTAGGTGGGCCATGACATTGAGGTTTACCTCCTCATCCTTCGGCAACTCAGGTTGAGGAAGGTTTAGCCCCCATGGTCATGGCCCGCCGGGCCACCCAGGTGACGTCTTCTCAATTGTTCAAGGTTTCCTGGTCGAAATTGTTCTTCGACAATGTGCCTGTCTAAACTGGGTGGCCCACACTAGGTGGGCCACGACACTGAGGGTTAACCTCCTCATCCTTCGGCAACTCAGGTTGAGGAAGGTTTAGCCCCCATTGTCATGGCCCGCCGGAGTGCGGGCCACCCAGGTGACGTCTTCTCAATTGTTCAAGGTTTCGTAGAGATCATTCCACTCGACGTTGCGCGATTGGATAAGATTGATCTTCCATTCGCGCTTGTATTTCTTCAGACGCGTTTCGCGAAAGAGGGCGGCTTCGATGCTCTCAAAGACTTCGAAATAGACGAGGCGACCCACGCCGTACTTCTTCGTGAAGCCCGCGACCAACCCCTCTCGGTGCTCGGAAACGCGTCGTATGAGATTGTTCGTTACGCCGATGTAGAGCGTGCCGTTGCGTTTGCTTGCCAATATGTAGACGAAATAGTTATTCGACAACGTGACGGTCTTCACCTGGATGGCCCACACTCCAGCGGGCCATGACATGGGAGTATGCTGCTCAGACAACGTCCTTGGTCATCTCGCGCAGCTTGAATTTCTGAATCTTACCGGTCGACGTCTTCGGCAGTTCGGTGAAGACCACATAGCGCGGGCATTTGAAGCGCGCGAGATTGGCGCGGCAATACTCGATCAGCTCGTTTGCCGTCACCTGCTCGAAGCCCTTCTTCCGCTCGACGAAGGCGCATGGCGTTTCGCCCCATTTCTCGTCGTCCTTGGCGACGACGGCCACGAACATCACCGCTGGATGTTTGTTCAGCGTGTCCTCCACCTCAATCGAGGAGATGTTCTCGCCGCCCGAGATGATGATGTCCTTGGAGCGATCCTTGATCTGGATATAGCCGTCGGCTTGCATCACGCCGAGATCGCCGGAGTGGAACCAGCCGCCCTCGAAGGCTTCCTTCGTGGCCGCGGCGTTCTTGAGATAACCCTTCATTACGATGTTGCCGCGGAACATGACTTCGCCGAGCGTCGCACCGTCGGCGGGCACCGGCTCCATCGTCTCGGGATCCATCACGGAGAGACTGTCGAGCGCGTGATAGCGCACACCCTGGCGCGCCTTCTTGGCGGCGCGCGCGCTTTTGTCCAGGTCGTTCCAAGCCGCCGTCCATTCGTTGACGACGGAGGGACCATAGGTCTCGGTCAGGCCGTAGACATGGGTGACGTTGAAGCCGGCATCGCTCATCGCCACCAGCACCGATTCCGGCGGCGGCGCGGCGGCGGTGATGAACTCGACGGTCTTCGGCAGCGGGCGACGCTCCGCGTCGCTCGCATTGATCAGCGTCGACATCACGATCGGCGCGCCGCAGAGATGCGTCACCTTGTGGTCGGCGAGCGCATCGAAGATCGCCTTGGCGCGCACCCAGCGCAGGCAGACATGCGTGCCGGCGACGACCGAGAGCGACCAGGGAAAGCACCAGCCGTTGCAGTGAAACATCGGCAGCGTCCAAAGATAGATTGGATGGCGCGGCATCTGGGCCGCGAGCACGTTGCCATAGCCCATCAGCGCGGCGCCGCGATGATGGAAAACCACGCCCTTGGGATTGCCGGTGGTGCCCGAGGTGTAGTTGAGCGAGATCGCGTCCCACTCGTCGGCCGGCGGCGACCAGGCAAAATCGGGATCGCCGCTCGCGATGAAGGCTTCGTAGTCGATGTTGCCGAGCCGCGCGCCGCTTTGGGGAAATTCCGGATCGTCATAGTCGATGACGATGGGCTTCGCCTTGGCGAGCTTCAGCGTCTCCTGCATCACGGTCGAGAATTCGCGATCGGTGATGAGATATTTCGCTTCGCCATGATCCAGGATGAAGGCAAGCGCCGGAGCATCGAGTCTGGTGTTCAGGCAATTGAGCACGCCGCCCGCCATCGCGACGCCGTAATGCGCTTCGAGCATCGGCGGCGTGTTCGCGAGCATCACCGCGACCGTGTCGCCTTTCTTGATGCCACTCTTGGCGAGCGCCGAGGCAAGGCGTCGCGCACGCGCGTAATAGTCGGCGTAGGAAAAGCGCTGGTTGCCGTGGATGATGGCGGTGCGCGTGGGAAACACACTCGCCGCGCGCTCGAGGAAGCTCAGCGGCGTCAGCGGCTGATAGTTCGCCGGATTGCGCTCGAGATCGACGTCGTACTTGTCGCCGCCAAAACGCGGCATGAGGCGCGCCATCGGCCGCAGCGCACTTTCGCCGACTCGGCGGATGAGCGACTTGCCATGGCGCCGCCTGCCATCAGGTTTCGCGGCGGGGACGATGCGAACGGGCTTGGCGACGCTTTTCTTCTTCGCCGGCTTGCGCGTTGGCTTCTTCGCCGTGCGCCGCTTCGCGACTTTCGCTGGTTTCTTCTTCTTTTTCGCTTTTGCCATGGCTGCCCGCGGGTTTCGTCTTTGGCGTGAAACGCTAAAGAATGATGCCGTGAGCGGCAAGCTTTGCGCGATGGACGGCGCGACACGCCATTGCTAGGAAGATCGCTCTGCGAGGGACCTTCATGTCCGAACCGAGTGAGGCCGCGCCGCGCGGACTGCGCCGTCTCTACGCCTGGATGATGCGAAACGCGCAAGGGCCGCACGCCTGGGCCGGACTTGCCGCATTCGCCTTCGCGGAATCGTCATTCTTTCCGATTCCCGCCGACGTGATGCTGGTGCCGATGGTGTTGGCGAACCGCCGCCGCGCTTATTGGCTCGCGGCCTGGTGCACGCTCTTCTCCGTGCTCGGCGGCGCACTCGGCTACATGATCGGCGCGGTCTTTTTTGATACGATCGGGACCTGGTTGATCAAAACCTATGGCCTCGGGGCCGCCTTTGCAGGCTTCCGCGTGGCCTACGCCAAATACGGCTACTGGATCATGGTCCAGGGATTGACGCCCATCCCCTACAAGCTCGTCACCATCGCCAGCGGCTTTGCCGGCTTCAACTTTGCGCTCTTCATGGCGCTTTCGACGGTCACGCGCGGGTTACGCTACACGCTGGTCAGCTCGCTGCTCTATTTCTTCGGCGCACCGGTGCAGGCGGTGATCGAAAAATACATGGAAATCGCGCTGATCGGATTCCTGGTCCTGGTCGTGCTCGGATTCGTCGCGGTGCACTACATTTTTTGAGCAAAAGGGGCTATTTTGGTGGTCCGTCGCATTGGGGGAGAGATGAGATGGTTTGGGCGATCGCAGCTGTCGGACTTCTTCTGCTGGGCGGTGGTGCCTATCGCGAGTACTTCGCCGAGAATGAAGACGAACAAGGCGAAGGCTCGCTCCTGACCAACGGACTGTTCGTCGCCGGCGTCCTGTTGCTGGTGTGCGCCGGACTGTACGGCTTGTACCGCCTGGCCGGAGGTTGAGGCGCTACGCCGGCGGCTTTCCGGCCAACCCGCAACAAGCAATCCACACGCGCCGCGCACGAAGCTCACTCGTACGCGAGCAACCCTGCGCGTGCAAATTGAGAGCAAACCCATGGGCAATGAAAACATCTGGGATGAAGAGACAGCAAAGAGCTACGACACACCCGGCACGGGAATGTTCGCGCCCGAGGTGTTGGGCCCCACGGTAGACCGGTTGTCGGAGCTTGCGGGAGAAGGCCCGGCGCTGGAATTTGCCATTGGCACTGGTCGCGTGGCGCTGCCGCTGAGACAACGTGGGATTCCGGTGGCCGGAATCGAATTCTCGCCAGCCATGGTGGCCCAGCTGCGCACGAAGGCCGACGAGGCGATGATTCCCGTCGTTGTCGGTGACATGGCGACGGCAGTCGTGCCGGGCAAGTACACGTTGGTCTTTCTTGTTTTCAACGGAATATCAAACCTGCTCACGCAGGCGGAACAGGTCGCCTGCTTCAACAACGCGGCGCGCCACTTAAATCCAGGGGGTCGCTTTGTGATCGAGCTTTGGGTACCCGAACTCCGGAAGCTCCCAATGGGTGAGAGCGCTATCGTCGCGACATCGGAACGGAACCACTTTTGCGTTGACACCTATGATGTGCTGCGCCAGCAGGTCGTATCGCATCACTTCTTCTTCGGCAAAGGTCGCGGAGCCGTGACGGGCCGTAGTCCTCATCGCTACGTCTGGCCCGCCGAGCTGGACCTCATGGCTCAGATTGCGGGATTTGAACTTGAGAGCAGACACGCTGACTGGGTCGCCTCTGACTTCACGGCGGAGTCCCGTTCTCACGTCTCGGTCTATCGGCTTCCTCGCTCGCAATCATGAATTGGGGAGTGGTTTAATTCAAAGCAGGTGTCTTGCAGATAGCGTAGACGGAGCGCAGTTAAGTCCGTCCACTATGAGCGTTGCCCCAAGTGGGTGGCCCGCTAGAAGTTTACACTTCGACCGTGCTTTCGCGCGGATCGGGGTGGCGGGCCATGACAATAGAGAGTTGCCGTAGGACATATGCGCAAACAGCTCCTCGCGATCGGCGCCATTCTCTTTTCGACCTCGCTCTACATCATGGGCAATGGCCTGGTCGGCGTGCTGATCCCGGTGCGCGGACACATGGCCGGGTTCTCCAACCTGACGCTGGGCTTCATCGGCTCGTTTTATTTCGCCGGCTTCGTGATCGGCTGCTTCGCGGGACCAAGGCTCGTCGCGCGCGTCGGCCATAGCCGGAGCTTCGCGGTCGGCGCCGGCATCTCAGCGGCGACGGTCCTGCTGCAATCCATGTTCGTGTCGGAAATCTTCTGGATCCTGTTGCGCGGCGCCTTCGGCGCGGCCGCCGCCTGCATCTACATGGTGATCGAGAGCTGGCTCAACGACCGCGCGACCAATGAAAATCGCGGCCGCATCTTCTCGGTCTACCTGACGGTCAATTTCATCAGCATCATCCTTGGCCAGATGTGGTTCGCCACTGCGAACCCGTCGAGCTTCGTGCTTTTCAATCTGTCGGCGGTGTTCTACGCGCTCTGCCTCGTGCCCTTGGGACTTACGCAGTTGCCGCCGCCGCATGCCGCGCATGTGCCGAAGCTTCGACCTTTGCGGCTCTACCGCATCTCACCCGTGGGCGTGATCGGCTGCATCGCGGTCGGTTTTGCCAACAGCGCGGTTTGGACACTCGCGCCCGTCTTTGCCCAAGCGCACGGCTTGAACAAGGGCTGGATCGCGATTTTCATGAGCGTCTTCACGCTGGGCGGCGCACTCGTGCAGCTCCCGCTCGGCCGCTGGTCGGATCGCATCGACAGGCGGATCATCATCGCCGCAGTCTGCGGCCTGTCGTGCCTGCTAGGTCTCGCTCTCGCGACATTTGGAGGAACGGAGCCTTGGGCGATCCTGCCGCTCATCTTCTTCTTCGGAATGGTGGCGCTGCCGCTCTATGGGCTCTCGGTCGCCCACACCAATGATCGCATCGCGCGCGCCGACTTCGTCGAGACCTCGGCGACGTTGTTGCTGATCAATTCGCTGGCCTCGGTGGTGGGACCGACCTTGGCCGCTTTGGTGATGGGCTGGGCGGGAACCGGCGCCTTGTTCTTCTATTCGGCCGCCATCCATGCCGCGATGGTCGCGTTCACGCTGGCACGCATCTCCATCCGCGACGAGCCCCCTGCCGCGCACCGCGATCCCTACGAACCGCAGCCGGAACAGGCAACGCTGGCGACCGTCGAGTTCGATCCGCGTAGCACCGAAGAGCGCACGATCCACTGATGGAATGCGGATTTCCGGCCCTTTCGCGGCGCATCCCGTTCAGGCAGCGTTCATGTCGCTGCCGCGATAGTGGCTGAAAACGGAGCGCTGTCTCGCGCAATCAGGAGTATCGCATGACGATGAAACGCGTACTTGCCGCCAGCCTCGCCTTGAGTTTGCTGGGCACGACGGCGGCACAGGCGGACAGCTGGCACGGCGGCTGGGGCCATCACGGACATTTCTTCGGTCATGGCGGCGGCGGTCTCGCCCTCGGCATCGGCCTTGGCATTCTCGGTCTCGGCCTTCTCGCCTCTTCGAGCCACCGCCACTATTACGATGATGGCTATTACGGCGGGCCGCCCGGCCCCGGCTATGGCGGCGGCTATCCCGGCGACTATGGCTATGGACCGGGCTACGCCCCTGGAAACGGCTACGGCTATGGTCCGGGCTACGACCCCGACCGGCGCTATGGCAGCGACGATAGTTATCCGCCGGGCGACAACTACGCCGGTCGCGGCTATGGCGACGACAATGGCTATAACGGCGACGACAATCGCTATGGCGGCGATGACAATCGCTACGGCGGCGACAACCGCTATGGCGATCCGAACCGCGACCGCAATGGCGCGCCCGATCCCTACGACAACGATCGCGACGACGACGGCGAGTAGTTAGCTCGCGCGAGCGCTCTAGCCCGGACTGTCGTCTTCCTGCGGGAATTCCAGCGGGTCCGGCGGCGGCGCCGGCTTGGACTCCGGCAAAGGTTCCGGCTTCGGCTCAGGGAGCCGCGCAGCCTCGGTCTCTTCGTGCCTGGCTTCTTCGAACTTGGGTTCTTCGACCTTGGCTTCGGGGACGACGGTTTCGGAAATCGGCTTAAGCGTTGCCCCGGCCTTCTCGGCGCGTTTCAATGCGCGGTCGCGCTTGGCGGCAGCGCGCGTCACCGCGAGATCGAGTTCGAGCTGCGAGCACAATCCGAGCGTCACCGGATCGACGGCCTTGATGTTGGTCGCGTTCCAATGCGAGCGCTCGCGGATCTTCTGGATCGTCGCCTTCGTCGTGCCGATCAGCTTGATGATGTCGGCATCGGCAAATTCGGGATGGTTGCGCAGGATCCAGTAGACCGCGTCGGGCTTGTCCTGACGCTTGGAGACGGGCGTGTAGCGCGGCGCCTTCTTCTGCTTGACCGACGGCATCTTGTGCTTGGGCGGCGCCATCTTGAGACGGGCCTTCGGATTCTTCTCGGCTTCCTCGATCTGCTCGCGCGTCAACTGGCCGCTCGAGACCGGGTCCTGGCCCTTGATGCCCTTGGCGACGTCCTCATCGGCAATGCCCTTCACTTCGAGCGGGTGCAGGCCGCAGAAATCGGCGATCTGCTCGAAGGTGAGCGAGGTGTTGTCGACCAGCCAAACGGCGGTCGCCTTGGGCATGAGCGGTCTGTTTTCGACGGCCATAAAACTTCTCCCTTGCCGGCGGCCCGTTCACCGGACCCACCGACCTCTAAAGGATCGACCTTTTCGAGGAATAGCAGCGTTTTAGCGGCTGTCGCGCGGAAGGGGAAGGGAATAAACGAAGCAGCCTGAGATTGCTTTTTTTCTGGTATTTTGGTACATATATACCATGAAGACAATCGAACGCATCCAGACAGGCGTGCGCATCGAACGCCGTATGTTGAAGGTGCTGAAGGGGCTCGCCGAAGTTCTCGACCTGACGCTCGGCGACCTCATCGAGGGTGTCGTGCTGCACGCCTTCGAAGGCAAGGTTGCCTTCAGCGCCGAGACGCTGGCGCGGATCGCGCAACTCAAAAAAGTCTATGGCCTCGATCTCACGGCCGCGGATGCGCACGCGCTGACGGAAGGCGGCGATGGCGCGTGAGGGCATCAGCGCAGCGTTGCGCGCATTCCTGCACGGCGAGACCGACGCCGCAGCGTTCCACCACGCCGATCATGTGCGCATGGCATTCGAGATTCTTTCGCATCACCCGAACTTCGTGACAGCTGCCGGCGCGTATGCCTCGTCGCTGCGCAGGATCGCGGCGCGCGCGGGACATGCGAGCGCCTATCACGAGACCATCACGCTCGCGTTTCTGTCCCTGATCGCCGAAAGACTTGCTCGCAATTCGTATGGCAACTTCGAGCAATTCGCGCGCGCCAACGCCGACCTGCTGGACAAGAGCGCGCTGACGCGCTGGTACAGCGCCGAGCGGCTCGGCTCGCCCGTCGCCCGCGCGACATTCGTCCTCCCCGCGCCGAACCACCGGCCGCCGTCATTGCCCTAATCGTCATGGCCGCCCTCGAGGCGGCCACCCATCAGGCGCGCGTCTCGCGTCGGAAGACTCTTTTGCGTCCGCTGACGCGGACGCGATAAGTGGCCGGGTCAAGCCCGGCCATGACGATTTGAGGGACGCCGGCCATGACGATGGAGACTCACAGCGTCAGCAAAATCTTTCCGATGTGTTCGCTCTTCGCCATGCGCGCATGCGCGGCTTGCGCTTCGGCGAGCGGAAACGTTCGGTCGACCACGGGTGTGATCTTGCCGGCTTCGAGCAACGGCCACACTTCGCGCCGAACCGCATCGCGGATCGCGCCTTTCTCCTCGTTGCTGCGCGCGCGCAAGGTCGTCGCCAGAAGCGAGAGCCGTTTCATGAGCAGCGGCGCAAAATTCACCGTCGCCTGCATGCCCGACTGATAGGCGATGTTCACGATCCTGCCCCAGAGCGCGGCTGCGCTCATGTTGCGCTGGATGTAATCGCCGCCGACCATGTCGAGGATGACGTCGACGCCCTTGCCGCCGGTCTCTTTTTTCACGACGTCGACGAAATCTTCCTCGCGATAGTTGATGGCGCGCGTGGCCCCGAGTTTCTGGACTGCAGCGCATTTCTCCGCACTTCCCGCGGTGGCGAAGACGCGATGGCGGCGCGCGGCGCACAACTGGATCGCAGCGGTGCCGATGCCGCTCGAGCCGCCATGGATCAAGACGCTCTCGCCCGTCTTCAGGCGCGCCGTGTCGATGAGATTGGTCCAGATCGTGAAATGCACTTCGGGCAACGCGGCCGCTTCGATTATGCCGACCCCGCGCGGCACAGGCAGAACACACAACTGCGAGACTGCCGCGAATTCGGCATAGCCGCCGCCACCAAGAAGGGCACAGACCTTGTCGCCGAGCGAAAAGGCGCTGACACCGGTCCCCAGCGCAACGATTTCGCCCGCCACTTCGAGGCCCAGCGTTAAGGGTGCGCCGGGCGGCGGCGGATAGCCGCCCATCGCCTGCACCAAGTCTGCACGGTTAATGCCGGCGGCTGCCACCTTGATCAGCACTTCGCCGGCCTGAGGAGTGGGCTTTTCGATCTCCGCGACCTTGAGCGCATAGCCTTGTCCGGGATTTTCGACGGCGATGGCGCGCATGGCGGGTTCTCTTGGCTTGCGCGCTGCAGCAATTCGCGCTGACACTAGTGGAGCATATTTCGGCGAAGGACACGAATATGGCGATCGACCCGGAAGAATTGCTGCCCAAGAAGAAGCGCGCCGGGATCGTGCTCGGCGAGGACCTGTCGGAAATGTCGGCGCCGGAATTGGAATTGCGCATCAGCGAACTCGAAACCGAGATTGCGCGCTGCAAGGAAGCCATCACGCAGCGCAATGCAACAAAGTCGGCCGCGGCAACCTTCTTCAAGCGTTGAGAGGGTCTTGCGACGCGCGGTTCCACGTTTAACAAGATTAATATGCACAGTCCCGACGTGCGCAGAAACCTGACTGCTTGGTTTACGCAAATGATAAAGACGGAATCGTCTTGCGCATCGCGTATGAGTTGGTAGCGTTCGTCCCGCAATAGCGGGGCGTGGACGTAATGGGTACGCAATCGGCGGACGAAGGTGCCGTGCGCCTCGACTCCTTCCAAAGCTTCACCGGTTCCGTGTTGTTCGAGCGCACCTTCGACGAAGGCATGTCGCTGGTCGAAGAGACGGCGAAATATCTCGATGGCAAAGGCCGCCAGGAATCGCGCGATCTGCCGCGCAAACTCGCGCTCCTCTATGCCGGCGAAAGCATGCGCGTGACGACGCGGCTGATGCAGGCCGCAAGCTGGCTTCTGGTGCAACGCGCCGTGCATGAAGGCGACATGCCGGCTGAGGACGCGACGAGCGAGCGCTACCGCCTGGGTTCGAAGGAGATCTGCCTCGCCGCCAGCAACGACGGCGTCGAGCTTCTGCCGGGAAAGCTGCGCGATCTGCTTCACCGCAGCGACAATCTCTATCGCCGGATCCAGCGCCTCGACGACGTGTTGTTCGCGGCGGCGAGAAAGCGCGATGCCGGCGTGAAAGACCAGTTCACGCGCCTAGAGCAGGCGTTCGGCAGCGACGGCGCCGCTTAGCACTCCCCTCGTCATGGCCGCCCGAGCGCGGGCTACCCAACCTCGATGTCAGGCCCGCCAAGTGCGGGCTCGCGACGGATTGCTTGGAACTAAAGGTCTCCTCGATGTCATGGCCCGCCGGAGTGCGGGCCACCCAGTTGGGGCAATGCTCGGGCTTGACGGATTTAGCTGCGCTCTTTTTTTCGCTGACGACAACCTGCATCACCTGGGTGGCCCGCACTCCGGCGGGCCATGACAAGGGTGGTCTTACGACTTGATGATGCCGGCGAACTTCTTGTTGAAGCGCACGGAGCAGCGGGCAGGCGCGAGAGCGCCGTCGCCCGTGCGACGAAAAAACGAAGCGAACGCGCTTACGACTTGATGATGCCGGCGAACTTCTTGTTGAAGCGCGTGAGCCGTCCGCCGCGATCCATCAGCTGCTGCTGACCGCCGGTCCAGGCCGGATGCGTCGTCGGATCGATGTCGAGCGTCAGCTGTTGACCGGCCTCGCCCCAGGTCGTGCGCGTCTTGTAGGTCGAGCCGTCGTTCAGACGCACTTCGACGAAGTGATAGTTGGGGTGAATGCCCTTTTTCATGGCGCGGTCGCCTTCATTCCCGTTCGGAGCGGCGGGTTATAGGCGAGGGCAAAGCGCTTTGGCAAGGAGCGGCGATGGGTCCCTTAGCCCGGCCCGGCGCGCTCCTATATAGGAGACGGGCGGGTCACTGCTTCAAAGGCGAACGTGGCTGAAACCGGCGAAGAATACGCGGAACATCTACAATATGCGGCGGCGGGCCGGGCCAAGAGCCGTTCGCTTCGCCCCCTCATGGCGCTCTGGCCGTTCGTGCGCCCGTTCCGCTTTCGCATCTTGGCGGCCAGTGCGGCGCTCGTTATTTCATCCGCCGCCACGCTCGCCCTTCCGGCGGCGCTACGCTCGCTGATCGATCGCGGCTTCTCGACCGACCAGATCGCCGCCATCTCGCATTACTTTTTCCTTTTCCTGATCGCGGTCGCGGTGCTCGGCGTCGCCACCGCGATCCGCTTTTATTTCGTCACCTGGCTCGGCGAGCGCGTCATCGCCGATCTGCGCAAGGCGGTGTTCGCCAATGTGATCGGATTGTCGCCCGCCTTCTTCGAAGTGACGCGCACAGGCGAGGTGCTGTCGCGCCTCACCGCCGACACGACGCTGATCCAGACGGTGGTGGGATCCTCGGCGTCCGTCGCGGCGCGCAATCTCGTGATGTTCGCAGGCGGTCTCGCCTTGATGTTCGTCACCAGCTTCAAGCTGACCGCGTTCGTCATCGGCGCGGTGGTGCTGGTGATGATTCCGCTGATCGCGTTCGGGCGCTGGGTGCGCGCGCTATCGCGCCGGAGCCAGGATCGCATCGCCGACACAAGCGCGCATGCCAGCGAGACGATCAATGCGGTGCAGACGGTTCAGGCCTTCACGCACGAGAATCTGGAGCGGACGCGCTACAGCAAGGGCGTCGAACAATCCTTCGCCGTCGCGATATTGCGCACTCGCGCGCGCGCCGTCATGACGGCGGTGGTGATCTTCGCCGCCTTCGGCAGCATCATCGGCGTCGGCTGGGTGGGCGCGCAGGATGTCGTCGGTCACCTGATGACGGCCGGGCAGCTGGTGCAGTTCATCTTCTATGCCGGCATTGTGGCGGGTGGCGTCGGCGCGATGAGCGAGACCTGGGGCGATCTGCAGCGCGCGGCCGGCGCCTCGGAGCGGCTGGCGGAATTGCTGCAGGTAAAGCCCGACGTGGATGTGCCGACCGACGCGATCGCAATCCCCAAGCCAGCGCATGGCGCGGTCAAGTTCGAGAACGTCACCTTCCGCTATCCCTCGCGACCGGATTATGCGGCGTTGAACGCGTTTTCGCTGAACGTAGCCCCGGGCGAGACGGTGGCGCTGGTCGGTCCGTCGGGCGCAGGAAAATCGACCGTCTTCCAGCTTCTGTTGCGCTTCTTTGCGCCGCAGAGCGGCAGCATCACGTTCGACGGGTTGGATCTTGCCCGACTCGATCCGACCGACATCCGCCGCAACATCGCTGTAGTGGCACAGGACAGCGTCATCTTCTCCGGCACGCTGGCCGACAACATCCGCTACGGCCGCCCCGAGGCGAGCGATGCTGATGTGCGCAAGGCCGCCGAAGCCGCGGCCGCGGCGGAGTTCATCGAGGGCCTGCCGCAAGGCTACGCGACGCTGGTCGGCGAACGCGGCACGACGTTATCCGGCGGCCAGCGCCAGCGCATCGCCATTGCGCGCGCGATTTTGCGCGATGCGCCGCTGCTCCTGCTGGACGAAGCGACGAGCGCGCTCGATGCAGAGAATGAACGCCTGGTACAGATTGGTCTCGGCAATCTCATGGCCGGACGCACGACCATCGTGATTGCGCACCGTCTGGCGACGATCCAGCGGCTGAAGCGCATCGTGGTGATGGAACATGGCCGCGTGGTGGGCGAGGGGAGTCACGCCGAACTCGTCGCGAATGGCGGCCTCTATGCGCGCCTCGCAGATCTGCAATTCTCGGGCGCGATGGCGCTCGCCAGCTGAGGATGCGTCCGGCCACCCGTGCAGCGATTACGGCCGTTTCCGTAGTCGTCATCGTCGCACTCGCTCTTGGCGCGCGCACGCTGACCGCGTTCGGCGTCTTCACCGACGTCACGCCGGGGTTCTCCGGCACCTGCCGCGCAATCGAGGGCGTGCGCGGTGCCGAGGATATCGTGATCGACAAGACGCTCGGCATTGCGCTGATCTCGGCGAGCGATCGGCGGGCGTTTCTGAACGGCAAGCCATCGGCGCAGGATGGCCTATATGTTTTGAAGTTGAGCCGTCCGTCGCAGCCGACAAAAATCTCGGGCACGCCTTCGGACTTTCATCCGCACGGTATCAGCCTCGTGCGGGCGAGTGACGGCACGTTGACGCTTTTTGCGATCAATCATCGGAGCGACGGCACCTCGAGCATCGCGTCGTTCGATGTGGTGACGAAAAACGGCGAGATCAGCCTGCACGAGATCGGCAACGTCGAGGGCGGCGAGCTCGTCAGTCCGAATGCCATCGCGGCCGTCGATCGCGTGCGCTTCTACGTCTCCAACGATCACGCCAACAAAACCGGGCTTGGCCGCACGCTCGACGATTGGCTCATCCTGCCGCGCGCCAACGTGCTTTATTTCGGCGGCGCCGTCTTTCGCGTCGTGGCCGATCGTCTGAACGCGCCGGCGGGCGTCGTGCTGTCGCCGGACGGGCGTTTTCTTTATGTCAGTGAAGCCTTCAATCGCCGGCTCGACACTTATGCGCGCCACGATTTCTCCGGTGCACTCGATTCCCTCGGCACGCTGGCGGTCCCATCCAATCTCGACAATCTGCGTTTCGACGACAAGGGACGCCTTTGGGTCGGCTCGCATCCCAAAATGTTCGCGATGGGCGCGTTCTTTGCCGATCCCTCCAAGCCCGCACCGTCCGAGGTCTTCCGCGTCGATCTCAGCGACGGCATGCCGCGAGCGGCAACGCTGATCTACAGCGATCTTGGCCAAGGCATCGGCGGCGCCAGCGTCGCGGCGGTTCTGGGCCAGCGCCTGCTGATCGGCTCGCCGCTGGACGCGAAGATTCTCGACTGCACGATGGCGAGCGAATGACAAAAAGGGCGCCGCGAGGGCGCCCTTCTTATTCACGAAACGCGGACAGTTCAGGCAGCGACGATTTCTTCGCCCGACGGATCACGCAGCACATAGCCGCGGCCCCATACCGTCTCGATATAGTTGTCGCCGTTGGTTGCCGCCGCGAGCTTCTTGCGCAGCTTGCAGATGAAGACGTCGATGATCTTGAGTTCCGGCTCGTCCATTCCGCCATAGAGGTGGTTCAGGAACATTTCCTTGGTCAGCGTGGTGCCCTTGCGCAGCGAGAGCAGCTCCAGCATCTGATATTCCTTGCCCGTCAGATGCACGCGGCTGCCATCCACTTCGACGGTCTTGGCGTCGAGATTGACGATGAGCTTGCCGGTCGTGATGACCGATTGCGAATGACCCTTGGACCGGCGGACCACGGCCTGGATGCGGGCGACGAGTTCGTCCTTGTGGAAGGGCTTGGTCATATAGTCGTCGGCGCCGAAGCCGAGAGCCTTGACCTTGGCTTCCACGATGGCATTGCCGGAGAGAATGAGAACGGGTGTCTGCACCTTGGCTACGCGAAGCGCCTTCAGCACCTCGAAGCCGCTCATGTCGGGCAGCTGCAGATCGAGCACGATGATGTCGTAATCATAGAGTTTGCCGAGGTCGATCCCTTCCTCGCCCAAATCCGTCGTGTAAACGTTAAGACCTTCGCTGCGCAGCATCAGCTCGATGCTGCGCGCCATGGCGCTATCGTCTTCGATCAAGAGAACACGCATTGACGGAACCCCCTAGGAACAGCATCGACCGGCGCGAGCCGTGCGATGTCGTCGTGACCGTATTCTTAACTGGTTAACACACCGTTGCTGTGACATTTGCGGGCTCAGCACTTGCGAACCCCGGCTTAAGAATGCGTTGGCAGATCGTCCCCATCTCCTTGATTCGCTTCGCTAAGTTTACTGCCTTTTGAATCCTTGCCTGCAATATGCGGCAACTCGAAGGCAGAACGCTCGAACGGATGGCGCCGGCTGTCGCAACCATTTTGGCGCTCTCGGCCCGACCAGGTGGGTTCGAGCAAGGTTTTTTGCCCAAGCGTTGCTCTAAGTATCTGAAAATATAGATAAATCTTGAGCACCACGCGTCCACGACGAGGTTGGTCCCAGGAAGAAGTGAGCGCGCTCAGTCCGGCGACTGGCGCGCCGGCTCGACGGCGATGACCATTTTGAGGCGACTGCTCCGAGATGAGGACAATCGGCATGTGCTGGAACGAAACAGCGTAAAGCGACGCAGTTCATTTGCGCTCAACCTTCTTCACTCAGTTTCGCGCACCATCGCGCGGCGCAAACCATCGGAAGAACAGATACTTGTCGTGCAGGCATCGTCTTTCTGAACATTTACGAAAGCACGGAAACTTCGAAGCGATCGCGACGCGCGCAAAAACTGGCACGAATGGTGAATAAGAGTGGACAGTTAAGCTTTATTCGCGCCTCGCAAAAAGTTTCTGATGAAACCGAGAATCGGGGCTGTTCGTTTACCGAATGCTATCGCCGGCTTGAGATGATCTTACGGCCCGCAATAGCGGCGAAAGGTGATGGGTCATGAAACGAAGCGATTCCCTGCTCCGGCTTAAACGCTTCCGCGTCGAAGAGATGAAGCGCCAGATGGCCACGCTCGACAGCATGAAACTCGATGCCGAACGCAAGCTTGCCGATCTCGAAGACAGCGTCGTGCGCGAGCGTCAGCGCGCCGGCGATTCCGATATCGGCCGTCTCGCCTTTCCGTCGTTCCTGCGTTCCATCGAAGTACGTCGCGAAAATCTGCGCGCCACGTTGAAGGAGATCGAGCGCGAGCGCGCCATCGCCCAAGGCGAGCTCAATGTCGCGTTCCAGGACCTGAAGAGCCTCGAATTCGCTGCCGAGCAGCAGGCGCGGCGCGCCGCCGAAGGCGAATCCCGCCGCTCCCAGTCGCGTCTGGACGAAATCGAGTTGGTACGCCACCTGCGCAAGCACCAGTTGCGCAGCGCATAGAGGCGCGCTTTTCTGTCATGGCCCACCTAGAGTAGGGGTCACCTGGGTGGCCCGCACTCCGGCGGGCCATGACAATAAGTGCCCTGTTTGATTACCAGCCGCCGCCACCACCACCGCCGCCACCGCCGCCGGAAAAACCGCCGCCGCCGCTCCCTGAACTGGAGCCGGGCGCGGTCGCGGCCGAAGCCGCGGCGCTGCCCAATGACGAGCCGATGGCCGACGCAAAGCCCGCAGTTCCCAGGCGCGAGAAGGAATTTCCGGAGTACCAGACAGGCGTGTAGCCATAGCTCTGATCGCTGCCCATGCCGGCCGCCGCGGCTTGCGCCTCGAACTTCTTGCTCCACTGGTTTTCGCAGTCGAGTGCGATGGCATAGGGCAGGAAACTCTCGAACATCGCAGGCGTCACGTTGGGCGGGTTGAGCACTTCCAGCCGATCCTTCTCCGCGGTTTCGAGAAAGAGCTTGAAGCCTTCGATCTGCTCCATTGTGTGGGCGCCAAGCGCGGTCGGTGCCTTCAGCAGATGATAGAACACGTAGGCGAGCACACCGCCGGCGGCGAGCGCGACGCTGGCCGCCAGCAAGAGAGCGTGGCCCAGGAGGAAGAGCCCGACAAACAAGCCGGCGGTGAAGGGTGTCGCGAACGTCGTCATGACCAGGGCGCTGAAGAAGCTGCTGATCGGCGAAGGTCCCCTGAACACGTCCCGCCAAGCGTTGACCGCCTGGTGAATGATGAAAGCCGTGCCGACGGACCAGAGCGACAGCCACAGCATGGCGGCCCCGGCGACGCCGCCATTCTCGCTCAACGACGCGGCCGCGGCGCCGGTCAATCCGAGGATCGCAAGCCCACCCAGGAAATAGCCGCTGTTGGTGACGAAATAATTCTTCTCGCACTCGCTCTTGAGCTTGGCTTTCAATCCGGCGATGGCGCCTTGGATCTTGGTGTGATGCGCTTGCTTGAGTTCGATCGAATCCGAAGGGCCCGTGAAGAGCGCGTTCGACATCGCGATTTCGCTGGCCGACAAGCCTGCTTGCGCTTCGCTCTTTCCCGTGCGCGTCAGCGTGAAGGTCGAACCGTCCTGCGCGATGGTGAGAAAGCCCTTGACCGCCATGTTGATCAGCGCCGCGGCGAACGACTTGCGGTCATAGGACATGCGGTGGATGTAGCGCACGGCCTCGGGCGACAAGCTCGCCGGCGGCGCGAAGAGGGGAATGATCGTGCCACGCTTGGGATCGCGGCCATGGTGCCACCAAGTCACCAGATAGAAGATCGCGAGCACGAAGACGCCTAGCAGCGCGACGATGGCGCTGGCATTGTCGATGATGAAGTCGCGGCGCAGTTCCTCCGCGCTGGGCGGAACAACCGCGCCCTTGGCAAAGCCGACGGCGACCGTCAGCCCTTCATGCGAACCAAGCAACTCGGTCGTGGAGAAATGGATGGTATCGGGCGAGAGGAGGTCGGCTTCGGCATTGTGGGCGTTCGAGCCCTGCGCGCCGGTATAGAAGGCGTTCTGCGTGATGCGCGCGCCAGAGGGCAGATGGATCGTCGCGCTCGCCTTTTCGATCGGAAAGATCCAGCCATTGCCGGTGACGTTCCAATAGAGTTCGTCATAAGTGTCGAAGAACCCGATCTGCCGCGCCGTCATGTAGCTCAGCGTGTAGGTATGCGGACCCGTCTCGATCAGCGTGTTCTTGTCGCCGATCTTTACGCGCACGCCATTGTCGATCGTTTGCGTGCTGCAAGGCTCGTCATGGCCGTCGCGCGTCACGCCCGTGACGTCGAAACGCACATGCACGCTCATGCCGTTCTTGTCGGTGTAGCGCGTGGGAAAATCGCGGTAGATGCCGTGGCGGATCTGTTCGCCGTTGGCGTAGACCGCGATCGTTTCGGTCACGCTGAGCGTGCCGTTCCGGGCGACGGTGATGTCGCTGTCGAAACTCGTGATGCGCTCGGAGGCATCGCCGGATTGCGAATCCTGCGCCAGCACGGGAAGCGCGAAGAACGCAACCACGAGCGCGAGAACCCAACGCATCATCCGCTGAAGGAGACTTTCGGCGCCGTGCGCTCGGCGGCGCTGTCGAGCTGGAAGAACTGGGCCGCGGTGAAGCCGCCGAAATTGGCGATGAGGTTGGAGGGAAACTGCTGCACTGCCACGTTCAGGTTGCGCACGGCGCCATTGTAGTAGCGCCGGGCGAGCTGAATCTGGTCTTCGATATCGGCAAGATCCTTTTGCAATGTCTGGAAGTTCGCCGAGGCCTTGAGATCCGGATAGGCCTCTGCGACCGCCATGACCCTGCCGATCGCGGCGGTGATCGCGCCTTCGGTCTGCGCCCGCTCCGCCGGATTCTGACTGCCGGCCTCCGAGCGCATCTTCGTCAGCTCGTCGAAGGTTTGGCGCTCATGCGCGGCATAACCCTTCACGGTCTCGACCAGATTGGGAATGAGATCGGCCCTGCGTTTCAGTTGGGCATCGATGCCGCTCCAGCCTTCGGCGACCATGGCGCGACGGCTCACCAAGCCGTTATAGGTCAGGATCGCCCAGAGGACGATCAGGACCGCAAGGCCGACAAGGACGAACAGAATCATGCGCGCGACGCTATCCGTTTCGTACCGGCTGCGTCCATGCTGTCGCTAATGCTCTGAGAGGGCTCGGCTTTGGCGTGCAATCCGCGCGCGCGCTTAATTTCGATATTGCTGGACGCGTGTGGCGCGCAGGCCGGGCATGCCGAAGCGTTCGATGGCGCGCTGCCAGGCGAGAAACTCTTCGACCGTCAGCGTGTAGCGCTGGCACGCGTCGTCGAGACTGAGCAATCCGCCGCGCACCGCCGCGACGACTTCTGCTTTTCTGCGAATGACCCAACGCCGCGTTCCCGGAGGCGGCAGGTCAGCCAGCGTCAACGGACTCCCATCGGGTCCGATCACGTAGCTCACGCGTCCCTTGCGGTCGTCCACCATTTTTATGCGGGCTCCAGATTCCATGCTGAGGCGAATTTAGCGCCGCGGCCTTTAGAATTAGAGAATAGCTGTGGTAAATAAATCGTACCGTTTCAATTTCAGTTGTATCGAAAAGGCACGCGCGAATACGCGCTGTAACTCGCGGCGGCGCGTTGGTGCGCATTTCAAGACGGAGATTTCGCGAGCGGCATTCAAAGGTAATCAGATCGATAATTTTTGCCGCGACAGGTTCGACATGCGGCATGCCGATTTTGGGACTGTCTGGGGGTCCGAAGGGGCCAACTTGCAGCGTAAGCCACAGCGGAATATAGCCACGCCATGAACTCTGATCGCACATTGCCGAAGGGAGCGAGGGTCGTCGCTGCCATGTCGGGCGGCGTGGATTCGTCGGTGACGGCCGCGCTGTTGCAGCGCCAGGGCTATGATGTGATCGGTGTCACGCTGCAGCTCTACAGCGCGGCGGCACCCAAGCGGAAGGGCGCCTGCTGCGCCGGCCAGGACATCTACGACGCGCGCCGCGTCGCCGAACGGCTCGGCATCGCGCACTATGTTCTCGACTATGAGCAGCGCTTCAAGGAGCGCGTCATGGCGGACTTCGCGCAGTCCTATGCACGCGGCGAAACGCCGATCCCCTGCGTGCGCTGCAACGAGCGGGTGAAGTTCGCCGATCTGATGGAGACCGCCCGCGAACTCGGCGCCGCCGCTCTGGCGACGGGGCACTATGTGCGTCGCATCGAAGGCGCGCACGGACCGGAACTGCATCGTTCGGTCGATGAAAGCCGCGACCAGAGCTATTTCTTGTTCGCGACCACGCCGGCGCAACTCTCCTACCTGCGCTTCCCCCTTGGCGGCATGGCGAAGGCCGATGTCCGTGCGGTGGCGGCAGAACTGGAGCTTGGCGTCGCCAGCAAGCCCGACAGTCAGGACATCTGTTTCGTGCCCGATGGCGACTATTCGCGCATTGTCGAGAAGCTCGAACCGGGTGCGGCGCAGCCTGGCGACATCGTTGATCTCGCGGGAAGTGTCATCGGCCGTCATGCGGGCGTGCACCACTTCACCGTCGGTCAAAGGAAGGGACTCGGTCTTTCCGGCAACGTCGATCCCCTTTTCGTGGTTTCGCTCGATGCGCCGAATGCACGTGTCGTGGTCGGACCACGCGAGGCTCTGCGCACGCGGTCCATTCTTTTGCGCGAGGTGAACTGGCTGAGCCACGCCTCGGGTCCGTTCGATTGCACGATCAAGGTCCGCTCGCAGCGGCCGCCTGTTTCGGCACGCGTCACGCCGCTCGCCGAACGCGGCGCCATGGTCGAGCTTTTCGCACCGGAAGAGAGCGTGGCACCCGGACAGGCGTGCGTGTTCTTCGAAAGCTCGCGCGTCCTCGGCGGCGGCTGGATCGCCCGGGCGGAGACGCTGCAGGCCGCGGCCGAGTAGGTCCGGACCCAAGGATTGCCATCGCGCGTTCGACACGCTCAGGATGCGCGCGTCGTTCGCTGGGGGTCGATATGTCCCACGCCGTGTTTCTCGAAGCCGCACCCTTCCTCCTCGTCGACGATGTGGTGAAGGCGGCGGAGTATTATCGCGACAAGCTGGGCTTCGAGCTCGGCCGCTATTTCGGGAGCCCGCCCGGCTTCGTCATCGTCCGGCGCAACACCGCACGCATCATGCTGCGACAGACGAACGCGCATCCTGCGCTCAACTCGAACGTGACGAAACTTTCCGACGCGCTCGATCTCTATGTCTGGGTCTCGGACGTCACGGCGCTCGCCGACGAGTTGCGCGGTCGCGGCGCCACGATCGTCGGCGAACCTGAAGTGGAGGACGGGCGGCGCGAGATGTTCGTCAAGGACCTCGACGGCTATCTCATTTGCTTCGGCGAAGTCGAGAACTGGCCGCACTAGCCACGCTTGTCATGGCCCGCATTAGTGTGGACGGGTGATGCAGGACTACCCCAGCGGAGCTTGCAGCTCCGTAAAGAACCAGATCCACAGGACCGACACGATGACTATTGCCGCTGTTTGAACGATGCGGCTCTTGCGAAATATTGCGGAGCAGCGGACTAGTGCGAGCCGTAGCGTTCATAGTGGCCGCCTATCGCTCCCTTGCGAGGTCAAATCCTCGGCGAACGCACCCCCGCGGGAGCCTCGCCCGTGCTCGTCCATCCGAATAGTATCTAAAGTGGGAGAAGGCTCGCATCATGGTTCATGCGTGGGATCTGATCCTTGGCTAAGCTGGCGGGCAAGGAAAGCGAGTGGAGAATGACGATGCATAGTGACGTAACGCCAGACCAAATCATGCAGATCGGCATGGGATATTGGGCGTCTAAGACGCTACTAAGCGCAGTCGAATTGGGCGTGTTCACACAACTGGGGAATGGATCGAAGACAGGACCTGAGTTGGAGCGCGATCTCGGCTTAAGCCCGCGGGCGACGTACGATTTTCTCGATGGCCTCGTCGCTCTGGGCCTGCTTGACCGAGATGGCGTCGGCGCCACGAGCCGTTATCGCAATACGCCTTCAACGGCCTTATTCCTCGACCGGAAAAGTCCGCAATACATTGGCGGCATTCTTGAGATGTCGAACGCGCGGCTCTACCGATTCTGGGCCGATCTGACATCGGCACTGAAGACCGGCAAACCGCAGAACGAGATCAAGCACTCCGGCAAGCCAATGTTCGATGAGCTCTACGCCGACCCCGCGCGGTTGGAAGGGTTCATGGACGCGATGACGGGAATTTCCTTGGGAAACTTCACGACATTCGCCGACAAGTTCGATTTTTCCAAATACAAGACGATGGTCGATATCGGCGGGGCAACCGGCCAGTTGTCCTGCTTCGTCTCGGAGCGACACCCGCACATGTCCTGTCGGACATGCGACCTGCCCGCAGTGAAGCCGATTGCCGAACGCCGGGTAGAGCAGCGCGGCTGCAGCGCCCGTGTCAAAGTGGAAACAGTCGATTTTTTCAAAGACGAATTCCCAAACGCGGACGTCATCACTATGGGGATGATCCTTCACGATTGGAACCTCGCGATCAAAAAAATGCTGATCGCAAAGGCCTACCGAGCACTGCCTAAAGGCGGCGCGCTAGTCGCGATCGAGAACATCATCGATGACGAGAGGCGAAAAAACGTTTTCGGACTAATGATGTCTCTCAACATGCTGATCGAATTCGGTGAGGCGTTTGACTTCACCGGTGCAGACTTTACCGAGTGGTGCGCAGAAGCAGGGTTCAGCCGCTGCGAGGTGATCCCGCTGACGGGACCGGCGAGTGCTGCGGTGGCCTACAAGTAGCGCAGCGGACTGGATGAAACTGCGAACTGGGTAGTCGTCGTTGTCCGCATGGACCGCCCCGGACTGAGCCGCTAGCGGCGCTTTCGCGTGCGCCTCACGGATTTCTTGACGCGCGCCTTTTTCCGTGGCGCGGCCTTTGTCTTTTTCTTCGCGACCCGCGCTTTGGGCAGGTGCTGCTTGGGCCTTGGATGGAGCGGCTCGTAGATGCCGAGCTTGCCGCCGCCGGGAAGCGTCAGCGTCGTCAAGCGTCCCCAGCCCGCTTCCCGGATTGGCGAGGTGGCAATGCCGTTCTTCTCCATCTGGGCGATCGTGGCGTCGACGTCGTCGCACATGAGATAGAATTCGTGCACATCGTTCTTGTCCGAGGGATGGATCGCGACTTCCGACGGCGGCAGGCCATAGATGGTGAAGCCGTCGGGCATCGGCACCGAAGGCAAAGTGAGGTCCTTGAGAAATGCTCTGTCCGCTTCGGCATTCTTCGAGGTGATGATGACATGCGCGCCGATGATCATGCTCGTTTCTCCTCTCGCTGAAATTCGCTTGCGATCTTCTTGGGTGCCGCAGTGCGCCAGGCCGCCGTCACATAGTCACGCAACTCCGAGCTGTCGAGGCGCTCGACATCGACATAGATCCACAACAGCGAGCCGCTCTTCATCGGCTTGAAGACCTCGGGCCTGACCTCGAGCAACATCATCACCTGATGGCTGGGCAGTTTCAGGATCCAAAGTTCCTCCTTATCCCAGTAGAGCGCAAAAACTTTTTTGCCGACGAGGAACCATGGTCCGTGGCGATGGCCTTGCTCGCTGACACCCGGAAGCGACAGTGCAAGTCGCTTCAGCGCGGCATATTTCGGCGGCTTTTTGATGCGGGTTTTCGCCATGTTAGGCCACATTATGCCATGACGCGCCGGCCGGAACGTGTCAGCAGCGGCGCTTCTTGACAGGGGCAAGAGGCGACCCTTACATCGCCGGCCTCGACGGGTTTGGCAGCGTAGCTCAGTGGTAGAGCAGGGGAATCATAATCCCTTGGTCGGCGGTTCAAATCCGTCCGCTGCTACCAACATTGTTGGCCGGTGCTCGATGAAGATCTTTCGCTGCAAATTCGTGATCGCCACCGCGCTGCTGGTTGTCGTGACGCCCGCTCACGCGCAAACGGTTGTGCAATTCGAGCGCGCCTTTCATCCTTCCGAGGTCACGATTGCTCGCGGGGAAACTCTGACGATCAGCAATCACGATGAGTTCATTCATCAGATCTATGTGAATTCGAGCGCGATGAACTTTGACTCTAACGAACAACCGCCGGGGCAGGACGTTCTCGTGAATTTCCCATCTGCCGGCACGTTTGAAGTCCGCTGCCACATCCATCCGCGGATGAGGTTGAACGTTCATGTGAAGTGAACGTATGGGACTGGTCGCGCAAATCATGTGAACTGCGCATCCGTTATGTTTAAGAAAGTTTAACCACGTTCGCGCGATATTGCGTAAATGCGTCTACGCGCGTCCGCTTGGTTGATAACGCTTGCGTTCGCCCTCGGCGCGAACGCGAGAGCGGCGGACTTGTCGTCTGAGGGTTACGCAGATTTTCGTCTCGTCGTGCCGGGCAGCGAGACGGGGTGGCTCGATGGCGGCTCGGGCAAGCTGCGCTTCGGCGGCGACCAGCCTGACCCGAATTTCCGCTTCGCAGAGGCGATAGGACAAGCGACGCTTTCGTTCAACGACAATCTGCACTTCGTCGCCGTTGGCCGGCTTGAGCCGGAACAAAGAAGCGGCATCGACATGCTCGAAGCTTATGCGTCCTATCGGCCGGGTCTTGACGGTTGGAATGTGGCGCTCAAGGCAGGCGCTTTCTTTCCGCCCTTCTCGCTCGAGAACACGGATATCGGTTGGACGAGTCCATACACGCTGACGCCGTCCGCCATCAATTCCTGGATCGGTGACGAACTGCGCACGATCGGTGGCGAGGTCCAGATCGGACGGCAGACGTCTATAGGCACGTTCGTTCTGACGGCTTCCCTATTCTGCTGCAACGATCCCGCCGGCGTGCTTATTGCAGATCGCGGCTTTACGTTGGACGACCGCCCGACCGGGCTCTTCGAGAATGTACGTGAGCCTGACGCCACGCTGGAACTGTTCCACGCTGCCCATCCGGATCGCACACCGCTCTTCCTCGAGATCGACGACAACGTTGGCTGGTATGCCGGGGCAACCTGGTCGATGGCAGGCATCGGCAAGGCGGCGGTCTATCGCTATGACAATGAAACGAACCCTGCGGCCCACATCGACGATTATTTCGGATGGCGAACCCACTTTTGGAGCTTTGGCTGGGAGAGCCATTTCGGCGCGGTGTCGTTCTTGGCGCAGGGCCTGACCGGCGACACGGCGATCCGACCCTTTCCCGGTTTCACGGCGACGACCACGTTCAAGTCCGCCTACTTTCTGGCTGCTTATGATCTTGATGATTGGCGGTTTGCTGCGCTGGCTGAAACTTTTCAAACGCGCGCCAAGGCGGCGCCCGGCGTGCTCGACGAAGACGGAAATGCCTTCACCCTCTGCGCGTCATGGGCGCCGAAGGACTGGTTGCGACTTTCATCCGAAGTCATCGCGATCACGTCCAGGCGTGGCGAACGAGCGATCGTTGGCTTGCACCCCACGCAATCCGACACGCAGTTCCAGCTGAGCGTCAGAATTCTGATCTGACTTTGCCGGTGCCGCGCGCGCCGGAACTACGCGTGGTATCGTCGAAATCGACGAATACCGGCTAAAGGCGCGCTTTTCCTGGCTCCCTATTAAGCCTCACGCAACCTCTAGGAATTAAAGTCGTGGGCTGGGAACCAGGAGTGTTGGCGTGGCGCCAACTCCGGACGATGCCAAACTTCAAGCTGTCCATCAGCGCGAAATTACTGGTCGCGTTCCTGGCACTCGGCGCCATCATCGCGCTGCAGGGCCTCTATGGTTATCGACTGCTCGAAAAAGCAGGCTCGATGGTGGTCGATACATTCGACGGGCCATTGATGGCCGTCAACTACGCGCGCGCCGCCAACTATGATTTCGCGCAGATAGAACTCAAGCTCGCACAGCGCGTTACTGCCAAACCGTCTGAGCAGGCTGCGTTGGACACCGAGATCGACGATCTCACCGCAACGTTCCGCGCCGACCTGAGCGTTGCGGAAGAACGCTCGGCAGAACCCGACGAACGCCATGAAATCGAAGTCATCAAATCGCTTGTCGCGCGGTGGTCGAGTGCGCGGCACGCCGCTGATGCAACCCAAATGGACGTGTTGTCTGACAAGATCTCCCACGCATTCGATTTGCTGATCGAGTTCAACACGGACCACAGTTTCAGCAGCCGCAGAGAAGCAGCTGGGACGGTTGTCGAGTACCGCAACGTGCTTGCGGCCGGCTTGCTAGGCTCTCTTTTGCTTTCGGTGTTCATCTCGGTCTTTCTCGCGCGCCAGATCGGCCGCCCCTTGTCCCAGGCCGCCTCGGTCGCCAATCGCATCGCCGCGGGCGAGTTTGAAACACCGATCCCCACTGCCGGCTCCGACGAGACCGGCATTCTGCTGCGTTCGATGAAAGTCATGCAGGACAATATTCGCGTCATGGTCGAGCGCGAAAAGGCGCGCGCGACATCGGCAGAGATGCGCCTCGCCGACGCACTCGAAACATCGGACGAAGGCGTAATGCTGGTCGGTTCCGACGACAGCCTCGTGATGGCCAATAGCCGGCTGGCGTCGTTCTTCCCCGCCGCTGTGCAGAGTTTTCGACCCGGTGCATCATTCAACCGGTTGAGCGATGTTCTGAGCGTTTCCTTCGTCGAGCCGCACGGCGGTGACGGCTCAGACAAGAACACGCAATTGCCCGGCGAGCATCTCTTGCCCGATGGTCGCTGGATACGCATCTCCATCAGTCCGACAAGTAACGACGGCAGAATCGTCTTCGTCATCGAGATCACGCAAATCAAAGAGCGCGAGGAAGGCTACAAGCTTGCCAAGCACGAAGCCGAAGCCGCCAACGCCGCCAAATCGCGTTTCCTCGCCAACATGAGTCACGAGTTGAGGACGCCGCTGAACGCCATCATCGGGTTTTCCGAAATCATCCAGGACGAACTTTTCGGAAAGTTGGGCAGTCCACGCTATGTCGAGTATGCCGGCGACATCTTACGCTCCGGACGCCATCTGCTGAGCGTCATCAACAGTGTCCTCGACCTGTCCAAGACCGAAGCGGGGAAACTGACGCTGCACACGGGGGATGTCGATCTACGCGACACACTACGTGACTGCATAAAAATGGTCGCGCCACAATGTGCGCAGGCGGGCCTTGTGCTGAATGTCGGCGCCTTCGCCGAACCGTTGCCGGTGCGCGGCGAGGCGGCCAAACTGCGCCAGATTTTTCTCAACGTGCTTTCGAACGCCGTCAAGTTCACAGAACGCGGCGGCGTCTTGTCGCTGAATGCTTCTCGTAGCGATGGCGAAATCGTTGTCTGGGTGCGCGACACCGGCATCGGCATGTCGGAGGAGGACATCCAGGTAGCTCTTACCCCGTTCGGTCAAGTCGATAACCGCCTCGAGCGAAAATATGAAGGCACTGGACTTGGCCTGCCCATCACCAAGAGCTTCGTTGAACTCCACGGTGGTGTTCTTCAGATCGAAAGCGTTCGCGGACAAGGAACGACGGTACGCGTTCGTTTCCCCTCCAGGGCAATTGCGGAATTGGCAGTCGCCTGACGGCGGCCCTTACCGCCGGCACCAACCCATTCGCGAGTGAGCGAACTCGTGCTACAGCAAGTGCTGGTCGGCGCGAGCATCCGGTCCGCTGCCGTCAACCGTGTCGCTGAGGGTTGCCCGTGACGTCGAAGACCGCTCCCAACATCGACGACATCCGCGCCGCGGCGCGCGCCATCAACGGCGCCGTCGAGCGCACGCCGACGCGCCACTCCGACACGCTGTCGCGCATCACCGGCGCCGATATCCATCTCAAGTTCGAGAATCTGCAATACACCGCCTCCTTCAAGGAGCGCGGCGCGCTCAACAAGCTGCTCTCGCTCAGCGAGGACGAAAAGAAACGCGGCGTGGCGGCGATGTCGGCCGGCAATCACGCCCAGGGCGTCGCCTATCATGGCGGCAGGCTCGGCATTCCCGTCACCATCGTGATGCCGGAAGGAACGCCCTTCACAAAGGTCAAGCACACCAAGGATTTTGGCGCCCGCGTCACCTTGCAGGGTGCAACGCTCACCGAATCCTATGCGCGCGCGACCGAGATCGCGAAGGCGGAGGGCCTCACCTTCGTCCATCCTTATGACGATCCGGCCGTGATCGCCGGCCAAGGCACCGTGGCGCTCGAAATGCTCGCCGACGCCGAACAGCCCCTCGACATGCTCGTGGTTCCGATCGGCGGCGGTGGCCTCATCTCCGGGATTTCGATTGCCGCCAAGGCAATCAACCCGGCGATCGAGATCATCGGCGTGCAGAGCCGCGCCTATCCCTCGATGTATGACGTCTTCAAGAGTGCCAACCTGCCGGCCGCAGGACAGACCATCGCCGAAGGCATCGCGGTCAAGGAGCCGGGCGAGCTCACGCGGCATATCGTGCGCGCGCATGTGAAGGACATCCTCCTCGTCGACGAAGGCCAGATCGAGCAGGCGCTCGCCGCTCTTCTCGAGATCGAAAAGACCGTGGTCGAAGGTGCGGGTGCCGCGGCCTATGCCGCCGTCGTCGAGCACAAGGACCGCTTCGCCGGACGAAATGTCGGCATCGTGCTCTCCGGCGGCAATATCGACATGCGACTCTTGTCCAACGTCATTCTGCGCGAGCTGTCGCGCGAGGGTCGCATCCTGTCGCTCGAAGTGATGATCGAGGATCGCCCGGGCCTGCTGGCACGTATCGCGAGCCTGGTCGGCGAAGCCGGCGGCAACATCCTCGAAGTCAGCCACAACCGCATGATGACCGACACGCCGGTGAAATCGGCCTATCTCGGCATGGTGGTCGAGGCGCGCGATGCGACGCACGCCGAGGAAATCCGCGCCTGCCTGCGCGATGCCGGCTTCACACTGCGCACGCCGGGGTAAGCACAACTGTCATGGCCCGGGATTCCGGGCCACCCAGGGGATGCAGCGTTCCGCGAAAGTTTGAGCGCTGCCACATCCGTCGAGGAAGGAGCGCTGCTCAAACTGGGTGGCCCGCACTCCGGCGGGCCATGACAATCGAGATTGCTACCCCGCGTTCGCCGCCTTCTTGCAGGCGTCATAGAGCTCCTTGATGTCGTAGCTCTTGCACTTGGGCAAAAGCGCGCTGGCACCGCCGAAGTCGCCTTGCCCGGCGAGGATCTGGATTCGCTTGGGCATCAAGACCGGCGAATCCTCGAAGCGCGTCACCGCCTGGTCCATCAGCCTTTGCGCGCCGGGATAATCCTTGCGCGCGAGATAGATGTCGATCAGTCGCGAATACACTTCCCACGACGCTTCCGGTCCGTTGGCGGCACGTTGCAGCGCGGCTTCCGAGAGCGGCTTCTGATTGTTCTTGTCGTAGTATTCGTAGGCGACGAATTGCGTGTAGGCGTGATCGGAAGTCGGCGCCGTCGACGAACGCATCACCTCGCTGCGCGCGCTGTCGGCCGAGCCCTGGCGTGGATCGGCGATATAGGCCGCAGCATTCTCCGCCGCTGCGTAGTGCGCGAGCAGAGACGTCATCGCGAGACCGTCCTTGGTCTTGTTGCCTTCGGCCCAGGGCAACGGCGTGGGCTGTGCCGGCAACGTGTCGCGATACTGTTTGAAGGCATAGGTACTGAGGAGCTTCAGGCGCTCGGGTGCTGGATGATGCGCCACCGCCTCGTCCGACATGTTGTCGACGGCCGTGTCGAAGGCGAAAATCGCGACATCCTTCCAGTTGCCCGACATCGCATTGCTGACGGCGCCGAGAATATTGCCGAACGAAGGCCCGCTCGAACGCTTGTCGTCGCCCGAAGCTTCGCGCGCGGCGCGCGCCGTGGCCGCCGCTTCGGCTTCCTGTTCGGCAAGCTTGTCCATAACCGCGAGCGCCGCTTCGGAGTCATAGCCGGCACGGATCATCAGGTCGAAACCGAGCGCATCGGCCGCGTCTTCCTGGTTCTGCGACATCTGCGGCGCCAACACGTTGGCGCTCAATTTCGCGAGATGACTGGCGACATCGAGGCCGCGTGCCACGTCGCCGCCCGCAAGCCCGCCGAGACCGGTGCGATAGGCGACGTCGGCGATGCCCTGGACGGCGGCGCCGTTTACCACCGCGAAATACTGCGATTTCTTGAACCAGTCCTTTTCGTGATGGCGATAGATCGCATGGCTGACCTCATGGCCGAGGATGAAGGCGAGCTCGTCTTCATTGTCGAGCTGCTCGAGCAGCCCGATTGTCACGATGATGGTGCCGTCCGGTGTGCACAACGCACTGAACTCCGGCGCAGCCAGCACGCGCACCTGAGGCTGGAACGACGGCGGGAGCGGGATGCCGGCGAGAAGCTTGGCGAGCACCGCATTGGCATAGGCCTGCATCACCGGCGACGGCACGAAACCGTTGGCGCGCGCGCGCATGATGCCGAGCGCAAGCGCGCGGCCGCCGGCAATGTCGCTGTAATCGCTCGCCGGATGAAGCGCGTCGATGGCGCGGCCGCTCGACGGATACCCGTTTGCGAATGCGGGCGAGGCAAGAAGCGAGAGCGCGATCGCGCCGAGTGTGAGCAAGCGTCTCATGGCGCACCGACTTTCTGCGGGCAGTCTTCGCCGAGCGCGCGCGTGGCGCCGACCTTGGTGTCGTTGCCGCCCATCGCGAGGTTGCGGCAGATCGCGGGCTTCTTGCCCGTTAGACGATAATTGACCATGTGCGGCGGCACCCAGACGACCGCACCGTCGACCGAAACCTGAAGCATCATGTTGGGCGCGCGCTGCGTCACCGCCAGGCATTTCGGAAACTTGTCCTGATCGACCGACTTGATGCGCTTGCCGTTGGGCGCATCGTAGAGGTCGACTTGCGGCGTGCGCGCCGAAAGGACCGCGTCGCCCGACAGACTGCTGCATTCGTTCGAGTCCGCCGCCAGCGCCGGAAGCGCACAAAACGACGCTGCGCCGGCAACAAGCGTGATGAGTAATAGACGTTTCATGATGCTCCCTCCGAATGAGCGGGCCGCCCGCCCGCGACATGATGCAAGTAACCCCAGAATGAATCCGGCACGCCGATCAGGAGCATCGCTGCCAGCTCGACGGCAATGAAGACATCCTCGACCCAGTTCGCGACGGAAAGCCCGACCCACATGGCGAGCAGAAGTCCGATCCCGAGCGCGAGGAAGAAGGCGAGCCAATGCCAGAGTTTCTCGACGCCCTTGCCAAGGAACCATTCCATCATCGCACCATGCTCTTTGCGTGTCGTCTTCTTCTGGCGCCAGCGGATGCGGCGCATATGCATGTACGACAGGATTAGGACGATGGGCACGATGGCCATGATCTGTGCCGGATTGTTGGAGAATGTAGTGCCGCCGACCGTCATCACATTTTGCTGCGGTCGGCCCTTGAAGCTGATGAGATTGTCGAGCGCCATGGCGTGGACGAAGACGTTGGGCTGCAACCGAGAATTCACCGGCGTGAACGACTTGTCCTGCGCGCCTTGCAGCGAGCCGCCATAGAAGATGACGTGATCCGGAATAAGCGCTGAGACATCCTTGTCCTCGAGTCCCATCATTAGCGCCTGGATCGGTACGATGGCGGTGTAGGGACAGGCGGACTGCGCCGTGTGCTTGTCGAAGAAGGCGCGATAGGTGCGCACCAGCGCGCCCGACTCTTCGCTGCACGGTTGCGGCTTGCCGTTGGCATCGTGATTGAGCTTGACGTTGATCGGCGCAGTCTTGGTGCCCCAGACGAGCTCGATCTTGTCGTTCAACGGCGCCAGCGGATATTGCGGATAGACGTCCTTGAAGACTTGCAGGGCCGCCGACAGGCAGGTGTCGCCACCACTGCCGCGGTAGCAGTGGCCGCTCGTCGGATATTGCCGCGCGACGCCGTCATAAAGCTCGATGCTGGGATCGAGGATCGGCACGCCGGTGGCGGCAAGCTTGGGCAAAAGCGGCGCTTCGCCATAAGGCAGGTTGATGCCGCCTTCGAAATAGAGCGGCACGCCCGCCTTCTTGTAGCGCGCGATGGCATCGACCAGCTCGGACAAGGTGTCGTCGTTGCGCTCGTCGACGAAGAGAAAATCGATCACGACCGCCTTCGGGCGATATTCGAGCAGCGCGCCGAGCGCGCGGGCGTGATCGCCATAGCGCCACGGCCACGGCATCTGCAGGCTGTGCAGCGATTCCTCGTCGATCAGCGCGACCGTTACCTGGTCACGGCCCGTCGTCGGATAGAGATAAGGTCCGGTGATGAGCAGGTTGGCGATGTCTTGCGCATAGCGCTGGGTGAGATCGCTGAAGCCGAACGGGTTCAGCATGATCTGCAGGATGGAAAAGCCGAGCAGGACGAGCACGACGAACCAATAAGGCACGCGGGACTTCAGGGCCTCGACATGCGCGCGATCCGGCCGTCGCGCGCGCTCCCAAGTGCGCGCCGCGCGTCCAAGCGACGAATGCATGGCTGGGCTTGTCATGTGTGCGGAACCGGTCCCCGTTCGGCAAACAACAGTATCACGTTACGGACGCGACGAAATATGAAGTTAGATGGCGAAGCTTCGTCGGGAGTTGTCGGTGTTAACGCGAAAATTTCTCCGACAGGACGATGGATGAGACGGTTCGCGCCACGCCGTTGGCGCGGCCGATGCGATCAAGCAGCTGATCGATGCGCGCCGGCGTGTCGGTCTCCACCGTCGCGATCAGGTCGAAAGTTCCTGCCACCGCCGAGAGCGAGCGCACTTCGAGCATCTTGTTCAATTCGATGGCGACGCGGTCGGCGCGTTTGGGATCGGTGGAGATCATCACCACGGCGCGGAGCTTTCCGGCCGTCGCCTCATCGGAAAGACGAACGGTGTAGCCCTTGATCGTGCCCTGCCGTTCCAGGCGCGCGATCCGCTCCTGCACGGTCGAGCGCGCCAGGCCGAGCTTGCGGGCGAGCGACGCCGTCGGCTCGCGCGCATTGGCGCGCAGAAGGGCGACGAGTCGCTCGTCGGTGTCGCGCATAGCGTTCCCTGCAAATCGCCGGATTACCCTGCGATTCGTCGGGAGGAAATGCAAGTTCCGGCGCTTTGCCGTCTCCCCGGCGGCACCCAGCGAGAGCATTGTTTGTCCTCGATAATTTGCGAGGAAATGGCCATGAGAAACGTCCTTCTGGTGGGCGGCGGCAAGATCGGTGTCGCGATCACCGAGTTCCTGTCCGGCTCAGGCGACTACCGGCTGACGGTGGCCGACCGCGACGCCCAGTCGCTGGCCTTGCTGCCGGAGAAAAATGTCTCGCGCCGCCAGGTCGAGATCGGCGATGCCGCGAGTTTTGCGAAAGTTGTCGACGGTCACGACATCGTCTTGTCGGCGACGCCCTTTCATTTGACCGCAACGGTCGCCGAAGCGGCCAAGCGGGCGCACGCGCACTATCTCGATCTGACCGAAGACGTCGAATCCACCCGTCTCATCCGCAAACTCGCGCAAGGCGCGTCGACTGCCTTCATCCCGCAATGCGGCCTCGCGCCGGGTTTCATCTCCATCGTTGCGGCGGATCTCGCCAAGAAATTCGACAAGCTGCGCGAAGTGCAGATGCGCGTCGGCGCGCTGCCGGTTTTTCCCACCAATGCGCTCAAATACAATCTGACCTGGTCGACCGACGGACTGATCAACGAGTATTGCAATCCTTGCGAATCCATTCGTGACGGTCATCGCGGCGAAGTGCCGGCGCTCGAAGAGCTCGAAGAGTTTGCCCTCGACGGCACCGAGTATGAAGCGTTCAACACCTCCGGCGGGCTCGGCACGCTGTGCGACACGCTGGAAGGCAAGGTCGAGAACCTGAACTACAAGACCGTGCGCTATCCGGGTCATCGCGACATCGTCAAAATGCTGGTGCGTGACCTGCGCCTCGGCATGCGCCGCGACATTCTCAAGGATGTCTTGGAGACCGCGATCCCGATCACCTATCAGGACGTGGTGCTGATCTTCGTCACCGTCTCCGGCTGGCGCGAAGGACGGCTGACGCAGGAGAGCTATGCCAAGAAGATCTACGCCCAGACCGTCGGCGGCAAATTGATGAGCGCGATTCAGGTCACGACGGCGGCGGGGATCTGTGCCATGTGCGACATGCTGGTCGACGGCAAGCTGCCGCAGAAAGGTTTCGTGCGGCAGGAAGAAGCGCGGCTCGGCGATTTCCTTGCCAACCGGTTCGGTCGCTATTACGGCCAGGATTAGCAGGCCGAACAGTCGCGGTTGAGGTAGTCTTACGTGGTAATGGCGGTGAAATTCGCTCTGCAGGATTGGCAAGCGGCCGGTCTGCGTCTTTCATTCCGCTCGACGTTGCCAAGTCAAAGGCGTCCAGCACGGATTGCGGCGAGGATGATCGGATATATCGCGGGATATATCGCAAGACACTGGCGCGGCCAGTTGCCGCTCACCCAATCGTTTGGCTTGGGCGCCCTGGTGATGGTGCCGTTTGCCCTGTGGTTCGTCCTTGCCGCGAACACCATCGCTTCGCATTCCGGCGCGACGCCATCGACGTTGATCCTCAGTGTCGCGGTGCCGTTCGTCCTGTTCGTGCTTGCCGACATCTGGGGTGCCGTCGGCATCTGGCGTTGTGCGAGCAAGTACAACAAGTTCGCACGCCCGATCGCCGCCTGGGCCGCGCGAACGGCACAAACGGCCGTCGTGGCGAACTTCGTCGTGTTGCTGGCAGCGACCGTCCTGTTCAGCAGTCAACTTCGCGCGATTCTGGAGCGCCCGCGCGCGGTTGTTCCATCCTATGAAGTGACCTTGCGCGGCAACACCGCCGTCTTCCACGGGCGCCTCAGTCAGGCTGCGGCCGGCGAGCTCGAATTGCTGCTGGGCGATAAGTCGGTCAAGCGCCTGGCCATTGCGGATAGTTCCGGTGGCGAGGCACAGGCCGCATCGCCGCTCGCGAAGCTCATCCATACGCGCAAGCTCTTCGTCGTTGCCTTGGCCAATTGCGATCCCGCGTGCGTATTTTTACTCTCCGCCGGAAGCGTGCGCGCCATCCTGCCGGAAACGCGGCTCGACTTCGGCAGTGGCATCGACAGCAAGATCTATCGGCAGGCGGGCCTTGGCGGAATGCCGTTCGATGCGCTGCACGCCAAGCGTGCCGGAGATCCATTCGTGCCATCCTTGCGAACGCTGATCGCGAACGGCTTCGTCACGAGCATCTTTGTCTTGGCCAATCGGCGCTATGTGCGCGCAGCCGAGTGGTGTGTGAAAAATCCTGTGGCCTGCAATCGGTCGGCTGGTCAGAATGCCGGCGCTCATGAGACGCCAGGAGGCGGCTAGCATGGCTCACGAACTATTGACGGCTCTGGGCGTTGCGGCGAGCGACGGATCGCACGTGGTCCGCTCTCCGATCGACGGCGGCGAGATCGGACGCGTCTCCTTCGACGATGCAAAGGCGATCGACGCCAAGATCGCAGCAAGCGCCGAAGCGTTCCGCGCTTGGCGCGAGGTGCCGGCGCCCAGGCGCGGCGAGCTCGTGCGTCTCTTCGGCGAGGAACTGCGCGCGCACAAGGAACAGCTCGGGCGTCTCGTTACGCTCGAGGCGGGCAAGATTCTCCAGGAAGGCCTCGGCGAAGTGCAGGAGATGATCGACATCTGCGACTTCGCGGTCGGCTTGTCGCGCCAGCTCTATGGTCTCACCATCGCCTCCGAACGTCCTGGCCATCGCATGATGGAGAGTTGGCATCCCGCGGGTCCGGTCGCGGTGATCTCGGCCTTCAATTTTCCCGTCGCGGTCTGGGCGTGGAACGCCGCACTGGCTCTCGTCTGCGGCGACAGCGTGATCTGGAAGCCGTCGGAAAAGACGCCGCTTACGGCGCTCGCGTCACAGGCGCTGTTCGAACGCGCCGCGAAACGTTTCGGCACGGCGCCGGCGCACTTGTCGCAAATCGTGCTCGGTGCCCGCGACGCCGGCGAGTGCCTGGCAAGCGATGCTCGCATTCCGATCGTCAGCGCGACGGGCTCGACGCGCATGGGCCGCGAGTTGGCGCCGACAGTTGCGGGACGTTTCGGCAAGTCGATCCTCGAGCTCGGCGGCAACAATGCCATGATCGTAGCGCCGACGGCGAAGCTCGACCTCGCCTTGCGCGCGATCCTGTTCGCGGCCGTCGGCACGGCAGGGCAACGCTGCACCTCGCTGCGACGGCTCTTCGTGCATGACGCGATCTACGACAAGCTCGTCGCCGCCCTGAAGGCGAGCTATGGCAAGCTTTCGATCGGCGATCCGTTGAACCAGGGCACACTTGTCGGTCCGCTCATCGACAAAAGCGCGTACGAAAACATGGAGCGCGCGCTCGCGGCGGCGAATGCGGAAGGCGGCAGCGTCACTGGTGGTGGACGCGTGCTCGACGACAAATTCCCGAACGGCTTCTATGTGCGTCCCGCCATCGTCGAGATCAAGGAGCAAACCGAGACTGTACGCCGCGAGACCTTTGCGCCGATCCTCTACGTGATGCGCTATACGCGCTTCGAAGATGCGCTCGCCCAGCACAATGCCGTACCGCAAGGCCTCTCGTCCTGCATCTTCACGTTGGACATGCAGGAGGCCGAGCGCTTCATCGCGGCTTCCGGCTCCGATTGCGGCATCGCCAACGTGAATATCGGTCCCTCCGGCGCGGAAATCGGCGGCGCCTTCGGCGGCGAAAAGGAGACCGGGGGCGGGCGCGAAAGCGGCTCGGACGCCTGGAAGGCGTATATGAGGAGGCAGACCGCGACGATCAACTACTCCGACGCTTTACCCCTGGCCCAGGGAATCGAGTTCGGCATCTAGAATATTTCCCCGGCAATCCCATATCTGGACCGACATTGGGGAGAGAGCGCCATGCTGCACGCCTTCCTGTTTTTTCCATTCTTCTGGTTTCCGTTCCATGGGCTGATCACGCTTATCGTCATCGTCTTGATCCTGAGCCTGATTTTCGGCCGCAGGCATCATTACTATTACGGAGCGCCGCCGGCGCCGCCCACCGCCGCCAGCACCAGCCGGTCCGACGCGCTTTCAATCCTTGAGGGCCGCTATGCCAGGGGCGAAATCCAGCGCGAGGAATATCTCCAGAAGAAGCAGGACCTGAGCCGCTGAACCGCGGAAATTAACTTTTTCTTGACCATGTTCTTCCCGTTCTGCCGGCCATGGCCTAGCGTCGTGGGCAGCAGCGCCAAGAGCATGGTCGGATGCCGAGAAACATCGCGCAATTCACCGGAATGGTGGTCACGACCATCATCGTCATGGGCGCCGACATGGATGTGTTCTATGCCTTGCCGCTCGGCATCATGGCCGGCGCGCTCGCGAGTTACTTCGTGGCACTTTCGGAAGCGCGTGCGAAAGCAGTGAAGATCTAAGTTTCACCAGCCAACGAAGCTTCAAACCGGATTGTCATGCTGGCTGGCGCCAAGTCCTTTGTCTCCCGATTGGGTTTCGGCGCGATGATGACGGCGAAGGCGTTGTGGGCGCCGGTCGCGCTCGGCGTGCATGCGTTGATCGTTGACGCGGACGGCAAGGTTCTGCTTGCGCGCCACAGCTACATGAAGGGTTGGTCTCTTCCCGGTGGCGGCGTCGGACGCGGCGAGCCGCCGTTGACGGCGCTCCGGCGCGAATTGCGCGAGGAGATCGGCAGCGTCACGTCCGCCGAACCGGAGCTCATCGGCATGTATTCGCGCCGCGCCGGTTGGGCGACCAATGTTGTTCTGCTCTACAGGCTCAGCAATGCCAGCGTCGTGTTCACGCCGAACTTCGAGGTGCGCGAAATCGTGTTCGTCGATCCTTTAACGCCGCCGCCCGGCACATCGGCAGGGACCAGGCGCCGACTCGCCGAACTCGCGAGCGGCTCGCCGCCTGCTCTTACGTGGTGATCAACTGGCCTTGGCCTTTGCCGGCTCGGGCGACGTCGCCGAACGCGATACCGGGAAGAATTTCTCCTTCATCTGGGCGAAGGCTTCCTTCGCGATGCCTTCCGGTGTCCAGCCGCCTTCCTTGTTGATGTTCATGATGGCGCGCGGCTGGCTGTACAGCTCGATCGTGTCGGCGCGGGCGCCGAAGATCTGTCCCGATACATCCTTCGCCAAGTCCGACACGAGTGCGACGGCGAGCTTGGCCGGCTGGTCCGGGCGGATCGTCGCCGCCATCTGCTCGCGGCGCTTGGCTTGCGCTTCGTCGCGGATCGGCACCGACTGCGTCATGCGCGTCCACGCCACTGGCGCGATGATGTTGGAACGGACGCCATATTTCGCGCCTTCCATCGCCAGCACACGCGACAAGCCCATGATGCCGAGCTTCGCCGCGGCGTAGTTCGTCTGCCCGATATTGCCGATCAGCCCCGAGGTCGACGTGAACAGCGCATAGGCGCCGTCCTGCTGCTCGCGGAAATGCTCCACCGTGGCGCGACAGACATTGTAGGAACCGCGCAGATGGACCTCGATCACCTTGTCCCAATCGAACTCGGTCATCTTGTGGAACATCGCATCGCGCAGGATGCCCGCCGGATTGATCACGCCGTGTAGTCCACCGAATTCCTTGAGCGTCTGGTCGCGCAAGGCTTCCATCGCTTTCAGCGACGACACGCTGTCGGAATTGGAAAACGCCTTGCCGCCCTTGCTGCGGATTTCCGCCGCTACCGTCTCGGCAGGACCGGCCGAACCTTCGTCATCGCCCTTGAAGCCGCCGCCCAGATCGTTGACCACGACCTTGGCGCCTTCCTTGGCCGCGATCAGCGCGGTGTCCTTGCCGATGCCGTTGCCGCCGCCCGTCACCCAGACGACTTTGCCTTCCAGAATGCCCATCGTTACCTCCGTTGTTGTTTTTTAAACCGGGTCCCAGCCGAACGTGCCTGTCGTCGGCTGCAGGTCGGTGAAGTTCGGCTTCAGCGCCGCCATGCAATGCTCGGCGATCGTCGCCGGCGTCCAGCCCTCGATTTTGCCGAGTCCGCGCACCGGGCGCGGCTGGCTCATCAGGAAAATCTCGTTGCCGCGCGCGGCGAAGATCTGTCCGGTGACATCCTTGCAGGCGGGCGAAGCCAGCGACACCGCGAGCTGCGCCACCTGATCGGCGCGCATATAGTTCTTCATGCGCTCGACGCGCTTGGCCGACGCTTCGTCCTTCACCGGGATGGTCGCGATCATGCGCGACCAGGCGAAAGGCGCGATGGTGTTGGAGCGCACATTCTTCGCCTGTCCCTCCATCGCGATGATGCGCGACAGACCGACGACGCCCATCTTCACAGCGGCATAGTTCGCCTGGCCGATATTGCCGATCAGGCCAGACGTCGAGGTGAAGAGAACGTAGGAGCCTTCCTGCTGCTCGCGGAAATGATTGATCGTCGCGCGTGTGACGTTATAGGCGCCGTTGAGATGGACATCGACGACCATGTCCCAATCCTGGTCCGTCATTTTGTGGAACATCGTGTCGCGCAGGATGCCGGCGGGATTGATCACGGCATGCAGGCCTTTGAACGTGTCCATGGCCTGCTCGATCATGTGGGCGACGCCCTTGCGGTTGGTCACGCTGTCGGAATTCGACACCGCCTTGCCGCCGGCCGAAACGATTTCGCGCGCCACCATCTCGGCCGGTCCGGCGGAACCTTCATCGCCGCCCGCGACCGCGCCACCGAGATCATTGACGACCACGCTGGCGCCTTCCTTCGCCGCCAAGAGCGCGCACTCTTTGCCGATGCCGTTGGCGCCACCTGTCACTAGAACAACCTTGCCAGCAAGCACGCCCATGTGGTTTCTCCGCGCGAGATTTATCTGGCCTTGAGAGTAGCGAGCCCGCCTTGAACGACGCAAGCGAATGGACGATCCGTTCCGAACGGCCGGAAGACGCGCCTTTGGTCGACGCCTTGAACCGGGCCGCCTTCGGTCCCGGACGGTTTGCCAAATCCGCCTATCGCCTTAGGGAAGGTGTGTCGCAGGTCGGCGAACTTTCTTTCGTCGCGGTCGAAGATGGCAAGTTGCGCGGCTCGGTTCGCTTCTGGCCGGTGGTGATCGGCGAACGGCGCGCATTGATGCTGGGCCCGCTTGCGGTGGAGACTGTCCAGCGCGGACGCGGCATCGGCGTCGCGCTGATGGAACGCGGCATCGCGGAAGCGCGCGCACAAGGCCACGAAGGGGTGATCCTGATCGGCGACGAGCCCTACTATGCGCGCGTCGGTTTCGCGCGTGTGCCGGCGGGCAGCGTCCGCTTCCCAGGACCGGTCGATCCGTCGCGCATTCTTGGTCTTGCGCTCAAGCCTGGAGCAACGTTCGATCTCTCAGGCGATGTGCGCCGAGCGCAAATAGACGACCCCGTCTGCGCCGATAGCGCGCCGTCCTCATAGTTGAATTGACTCGGATACCTCTATGTCATGGCCCGCCGGAGTGCGGGCCACCTAGGTGACGCAAGTTGCCGGAATTGCAAAATTGAGCGCAGCCAAATTCTTCTACCGAACGCATGTCCACAACTGGGTGGCCCGCACTCCGGCGGGCCATGACAGTTTTGGTCCAGTCAGCGTCCTTCGACCCGCCAGGCGAGGAGGAGGGTGCCGAGGAGAAACAACAGCGCCGCCCATGCCGGGAGCAATGGTTGCTGTTCGACGCTGGTCACGCGATAGGCGCCGTTGGCGCGCAATCCGATCCAGTTGCTTCCCGCCGCGGTGCCGCTCGCCCCGACGCGGCGCACCTCCGGCACGCCATCGACGAGCCAATGCACCGAACCGCCGCTTGCTTCTGTGATTGGCGCGAGAATGCGATCGGTCGCGCGCATGTCGGCGACTTCTTTCGGATTAAGCGGTCCTGCCGCGGCGACTGCCGTCAGCGTGCCGTCGGTCAGACGATAGAGCCCGAGTTCGTCGGCTTTGGCGCTTGCGCGCCACACGCCAGGTTCAACCTTGTTCAGGTTCAAGGTGAGCTTCTTGCCGGAGGGATAGCTCAGCGTCACCGGCTTGGCCGCATCCGCCATAGTGCGTCGCTCGATCCGGATCGTGCCTTCCGCGATCGTTGCGGCGAGGCGCTCTTCCTCGAGTTCGGGTTCCTTCATCAGCCAGTGCGCCAGGCGGCGCAGCAGTTCCGCCTGTGGTCCGCCGCCTTCGAAACCGCGCGCCCAAAGCCAGGCGTGGTCGGAGAGAAGCTCGGCGACGCGGCCCTGCTTCACCTTGTCGAGGACCAGAAGCGGCCTGTCGTTGGGGCCGCTCATCACCGTCTCGCCGGCGATCTTCGTCGCGCCGATGACGCGAAACCAGCGGCCCCAGCTCGGCGGCGCGGTCGCGCTGTTGGCGCCGGGCAGCTCGCGCGTCACCGGGTGGGCAAAACCTTGGGGCGTGACGATGGGCTTGAACCCTTGCGTCAGGATCTCGCCCGTGGGTTGCGCCGGAAGCACCGAAGCGAGCGGTGTGCGCGAAATGCTGATGTCGGGCGTGAATTCCGGTCCGACATGGGCGAACTCCGGTCCCGAAGCGACGAGAAGGGCGCCGCCATTTTCGACATAGGCCGCGAGATTTTCGTAATAAAGCAGGGGAAGGATGCCGCGTTCGCTATAGCGATCGAAGATCACCAGGTCGAAGCTGGTGAGTTTTTCCTGGAAGAGTTCGCGCGTCGGAAACGCGATGAGCGACAATTCGTCGATCGGCGTCGCATCCTGTTTGGCCGGTGGCCGCAGAATCGTGAAGTGGACGAGATCGACGGAAGGATCGGCCTTCAGAAGATTGCGCCATACCCGCTCGCCCGCATGCGGTTCGCCCGACACAAGAAGCACGCGCAGTCGGTCGCGCACGCCCGATACGGTGACGACAGCGCGATTGTTCTGCAGCGTCAGTTCGGCTGGTCCGGGCCTGGCCTCGACTTCGACGACATTCTCGCCGCCATGACCGACGGGGATGTCGATCGTCGTGTCCTTGCCGACAGGCACGCTCTTCGTACCGACGGGGTTGCCGTCGATGCGCACGTCGACGTCGGCCTTGCCGCCCTCGCCCGCACCGAAATCGTCGACCCTGACAACCAGTCCCGCCGTCTGTCCAACGATGGCGAAGCGTGCCGCGTTGACGATGGTGAGCTTGCGGTCGCGTTCGTCCCGGCGACCGGCGATCAGCGCGTGGATCGGCGCGTGAATGGCGAATTTGTCGGCCGGCGGCGCGTCATGGACTTCGCCGTCCGTGATGAGGATGGCGCCGGCGATGCGTTCGGGTGGAACGTCCGACAAGGCCGCGTTCAGTCCGGCGAACAGCTGGGTGCCATTGTCCTCGCCGGTCGTGGTGGTCGTAACGACGCTCTCGCGCACCTCAAGATTTTTCTCCGCCGCCAATCGCTTGCGGAGCGTGGCGAGGGCTGTCTCTTCCGCCGCGCGCCGGTTTTCAATCCCCATGCTCTGCGAGCGGTCGATGACGATGGCGGCCACATCGGGAAGCGGGGAGTGCGTCTCGTGCACGATCAACGGATTGGCGAGCACGAAGATCAAGGCCGCAAAGACGAGTGCGCGCGCCCAGGCGCCGCGCGCGCGCACCGCGAAGGAAAAAATCGTCAGGACCGCGCTGATGGCGATCGCGCTCCATAAAAAGAGGAGCGGAAGCTGCGGCGCAAAGTCGATGCTGGTGCTCATTTGCCGAGCCTCTGCAGCAGCGCCGGAACATGGATCTGGTCGGCCTTGTAGTTACCGGTGAAAGCGTACATGACGAGATTGACGCCGAAGCGATAGGCGAGTTCGCGTTGGCGCTCGCCGCCGGGGACGACATCGGCGATCGGTGAGCCATCGGCGCGCACGGCCCAGGCCGCGGCCCAGTCATTGCCGCCGATGATCACCGGCGAAACGCCGTCGCCGCCGCGTGCCGGCGTCGGCCCGGCATTCGGATCGGCGGGCGGCAATGCTTCCACCCAAACCTTGCCGCCATCCCAACGACCGGGGAAATCCTGCAGAATATAAAAAGCCTTGGTCAGGACGTGATCGCCGGGCACGGGCTCCAGCGGCGGCAGGTCGAGCTTCGCGAGAAGCCGGCGCAGCGTCTGCTGCCCCGGCGACGACGCACTTTGCGTCGCGCCGAGCGTCAGATCGCGCGTGTCGAACAGGATCGTGCCGCCGTTGCGCATATAATCTGAAATCTTGGACAACGCCTCCGGCGTCAAATCCTTCTCGCGCGGATCCATCGGCCAATAGAGCAGCGGAAAGAAACTGAGATCATCCTTCGTGACGTCGACGCCCATCGGTTCCTGCGGCTCGTACGACGTGCGCAGCTTCAATTGATTGCCGAGGCCGATGAGCCCGGCCTTGCTCATGTCGTCGACATCGCCCAATCCGGTGATGACATAGGCCAGGCGCGTATCGGTCGCGGCCTTCAGGTCGAAGGCATCGTCGGCGCGCACATCGCGACTGTGCAGGGCGAACGTAAGAGCCAGCATAACCGCCGCGGCCCGCGCGAATCTGAGACGCGAGAGATAACCGCGCATGAAGAGCGAAATCGCCGCGTCGGCGAAGAGCAAGGCGATGGCGATCGCGAGCAGGAAAGGCGCCAGCGCGACGACCGTCGTTTGCGCATATTGTAGGATCGGACGGCCGAGATCGCCGATCGCGAGCAAGGCGTCCTTGGCGCCGACGGCGTTGAGCGCATCCTCGGTTCCCGCCACGCCGTAGAGGCCGGGAGGATGGGTGCGCGAGGGTACGGTTCTCGCGATATCGGCGGCGCGGATGGGAAAGACTTCTGCCGGCGGTTTGCGCGGGCGGCCAAAGCCGTCGAGCGTCAGCACAGGTGGCAAGGTTGTCGCACTCTTCATGTCGCTCGAGCGCGATCCGCTCGAGAGCGCCATCAAGCGCCGCATCATGTCGACATAAAGCCCAGAGAGCGGCAGCGACGACCAGGTTGGTCCCGCCGTGATGTGGAAGAGAACGATCCAGCCCTTGCCTTGGGCGCGCGCCGTCACCAACGGCGTGCCGTCAGCAAGACGCGCCCAGCTGCGGTCAGAGAGTTCGACCGACGGTTCGGCCAGAACCTGGCGCGTGACCGAAACGTCGCCTGGAATAGTCAGGCCTGCGAAGGGACTCGCGTCCGAAAACGGAGCGAGCTTCTGCGGCTCGGCCCAGGCGAGCGCGCCGCCGAGATAGCGCCCGCCGACGCGCAGCTTGACCGGAACCAGATCGTCGGTACCGGCCGTCATGCGCTGGCCGGCAAAGCGAACGAGCAACCCGCCGCCGGCGACGAATTTTCCGATGCGGTCATAGTCGGCGCCGGCGATCCTGCCGATGTCGGCGAGGACGAGCACCGAGACATTGCGCGCCAGCAGATCGCTGATCGTGCCTTTGCGCACATCGGCATAAGGCGCCAGCGCGCGCTCGAGATAATAGAGGTCGGAGAGAAGCGGCTGTTCGTTCTCGTTGCCGCGCGCCGAGACGATGCCGACGGAACGATGCGCGCCGCTGCCGCCCAGAAGCTGCACGGCCCCCGCCGAGTCCATGCCGGCAATGGCGATGCGCGCGGTTTCGTTGCGCACTTCGAGCGGCAGCACGATATGCGCCGTCGCGCGGTTGGCACCGGATGCAAAGCGAAAGCGCGCGCTGGCGAGCACCTCGTCATGGCTTCCCAAGGCCGCGACGTCTCCGTTGCGCTCGCCTTCGGCGTTGGCGCGCAGGAGTGCGACATCGAAGCCGCGCGGATCGCTCGCCGGCGGCAGCAACGCGAGCGTGCCCTTGCCGACACCGTCGGCGTAGATCTTGAGCGCGCCGGCCGATGCCAGTGTCTGGGCCGTGGCGGCGGCGGTGCCATCCTCGATTCCATCGCTCAGCCAGATGATCTCGGGCCGCGCTTTGAACTTCGCCTTGGCGATGGCTTTCGCGGCGCGGCTGCGATCGGGAAGCCATGGTTCCGGCGTCAGTGCCTGCGCGATGCGCGCCGCCTTTCCGGCATCCATCAGACTCACATCGGGTACGTCGGCCGTCGGGACGATGGCGACCGCGCGGCTCTGTTGCGAGGCGGTGCGCAGGACATCGGCGATCACCGCCTCGCGCGCGTCCCAGTTCGCCGCCGCGGTCCAGCCATTGTCGATGAAGAGGACCATCGGTCCGCTGCCGGGGATCGGTGGCGGTTTGCCGAGCAGCGGATCGGCCAGCGCAACGATGACGCTGGCGGCCGCAACGAGTCGCAGCAGCAGCAGCCACCAGGGCGTTTGTGCCGGTGTTTCCTCCTCGCCCGTCAATCCCAAGAGCAGGCGAAGCGGCGGAAACACGACGCGGCGGGGCAAGGGCGGGGTGACCCGCAAGAGCCACCAGATCGCCGGCAGCACAAGGAGCGCCGCCAGAATCCAGGGCGCGCCGAAACTCAATCCGGAAAGAACATCCATAATTTCCAGTGTCCCGATTCCAAAATTCGCGCTACGCGCCGCTCATGTCGGCATAGAGCGCGGTCAACGCCGTCTGCGGCGAACGGTCGGTGCGATGCGCGATGCAACTCCAGCCCAAGCGCCGCGCCAGCGCGCCCAGCGCCTCGGCATGCGCCTTGAAGCGCGCGCGATAGGCGCCGGCGATGGTCTCGGCGCGGCCTACGATTTCGCTTTGCTCGGCCAGCGCGTCTTCGAAGCGCGTTCGTCCGGTGAAGGGAAAGTCCTCTTCGGCGGGATCGATGATATGAACGAGAACGCCCGCCACCGCCGAACGCGACAAACGCCTGAGCGTGATCTCGACATCGTCGAGCGGCGAGAGAAAATCGCTCAGCCAGACGAATTGCGCGTTCTTGGTGATCGCTGCGTCAGGCGGTAGTGCGCGATCCACTGCCGGCAGCGCGAGCAGCGTGTGCCCGATGCGCCGCAGCGCCGCGCGCGAACTCGCCGGCGCATGCGCGGCGCCATAAAGCGCGACGCGTTCCCCGCCCCGCACCAAAAGCGAGGCCAGGGCGAGCGCGATCAGCTTGGCCCGCTCCGATTTGGTGACGCGGCCGGATGAGAAGCGCATGCCGGGCGAGGAATCGCACCAGAACCAGACCGACTGCGCCGCTTCCCATTCGCGCTCGCGCACGAAGAGATGTTGCGACTTCGCCGATTGCCGCCAATCGATGACGCTGGAGGAATCCTCCTGGCGATAGCGACGGAATTGCCAGAAGCTCTCGCCCATGCCCGCCTTGCGTCGGCCGTGCACGCCCAAACTGACCGCGCTGGCGAGGCGTTCCGCATCGACCAGGAGCGGCGGCAGGCTGGCGCCAAGCGCCTCGGCTTCGTATTGCAGATTGCCGCTTCGGCTCAAAGAAGACTCCGGCTGAGCCGTTCGATGACGGAGGCGATCGTCAGGCCTTCGGCGCGGGCCGGAAACGTCAGCGCCATGCGATGGCGAAGCACGGGATGCGCCAGCGCGACGACATCGTCCGACGATGGCGCGAGGCGTCCCTCGAGCAGCGCACGCGCACGCACCGCCAGCATGAACGCCTGACTGGCGCGCGGGCCCGGACCCCAGGCGATGGCATCGCGGACGTCTTTCAGGCCTTCCTCGCCCGGCCGTGCGCCGCGCACCAGACGCAGAATGGAATCGACCACCGCTTCGCCGACGGGAATGTGGCGCACGATGTGTTGTGCCGCCATCAGGTCGTCCGGCGTGCAGACCGGTGACGGTTTCGTTTCCTCGCCGAAGGTGGTGGAGAGCAGCATGCGCCGCTCCGCCGCCTTGTCGGGATAATCGATGTCGATCTGCAAGAGGAAACGGTCGAGCTGCGCTTCGGGCAGCGGGTAGGTGCCTTCCTGCTCCAGCGGATTTTGCGTCGCGAGAACATGGAACGGGCTCGGCAAGTCGTAGCGTGCGCCGGCGACCGTGACGTGGCGTTCCTGCATCGCCTGCAACAACGCCGATTGCGTGCGCGGGCTGGCGCGGTTGATTTCGTCGGCCATGAGAAGTTGGGTGAACACCGGGCCGTTGAGAAAGCGAAAGGCGCGCCGGCCACCATCTTCCTCCAGCACTTCGGAGCCGATGATGTCGGTCGGCATCAAGTCGGGCGTGAATTGGATGCGTTTCCAATCGAGGCCGAGAACGATGCCGAGTGTCTCGACAAGCTTGGTCTTGGCGAGCCCCGGCACGCCGATCAAAAGGCCGTGGCCGCCCGCCAACAGTGTGACGAGCGTTTGTTCGATGACGGCATCCTGGCCGAAGATCGCCTGACCGACGGCCTCGCGTACCTTCCCGAGCGTCGCGACGGTGCGTTCGACCTGGGCGGTCGCGGTTTGGGCCGTGGGATTCGCGGTGAGTACAGTGTCGGGCATGAAATCGTCCGGATGCTTGGTTGCCGGTCCTCTGGGCGCACTTTATCCTTTGCGAGCACCGGGACGGGGTTATGTACCCCGGCAGTCCAGTCGCAACAAGGAAAAGCCCTGCGCGCACGGTGACGTGAAGTTCGGATATGCAACGGTAACGATGAACAGCGGTTTTTCCATCGGCCCTCTTCAAATAGGATTGGCCAGCCTGCAGCGCGAAGCATCGGCCGGGCGCAGCCTGCCGCCAGTCGACAAGTGGCATCCCGTCCATTGCGGTGACATCGATATCCGTATCGCGCGCGACGGCATTTGGTTCCATCAGGGAACGCCGATCGGACGCAAGGAACTCGTCCGCCTTTTTTCCACCATATTGCGCAAGGACCCGGACGGTTACGTTCTGGTCACGCCGGCGGAGAAGATGCGCATCGTCGTCGAGGATGCGCCGTTCGTCGCGGTGCTGCTCGATGTCGAAGGGTCAGGTCGCGAGCAGAAACTGATCTTTACCACCAACGTCGGCGATCAGACGACGGCCAGTGTCGACAATCCCATTCGCGTCGAGAGCGATCGCGCGACGGGCGAACCCGCACCGTATGTTCATGTGCGCAAGGGATTGGAAGCCCGTATCGCGCGCGCCGTGTTCTACCAACTCGCCGATCTTGCGGTTCCGGGCGACGGCGAACATGCCGGCTTTCTCGGCGTGTGGAGCAAAGGCGTCTTCTTTCGTCTGGGCCTTCCGGCATGAACGACGAAACTCCGGCATCGATCGGCCAGCGCATCGTCAGCGGCGGCGTGGAGCTGCTGCGCAGCCGTCTCCTCTCCGAGCCGCCGGTACTGCCGCTCATTCCGAAGCGCGGCGACTACGATCTCAACCCGCAAAACCGTCCGGCCGAAAAAATCGACCTCAAGCCGGCCGCGGTGCTTCTGCCGCTGGTTTTGCGCCATGAGCCGCACGTGCTTCTGACGCAACGCACGCATCATCTGACGCGTCATGCCGGGCAGGTGGCGTTTCCCGGCGGCCGCGCCGACGCAAACGACATCTCGCTTGTCGAGACCGCTCTGCGCGAGACGCAGGAGGAAACCGGCATCGATCCCGCTTTCGTCACGGTGGCGGGATTCCTCGACGCCTACGAAACCGGCACCGGCTACGCCATCCTGCCGGTGGTCGGACTCCTGAGCGACGGCTTCGCGCTCTCGCCGCACGCGGTCGAAGTCGCCGAGATTTTCGAGGTGCCGCTAGCCTTCCTGCTCGATCCCGCCAACAAGCAGCAACAATCGCGCGAATTCCAGGGCCGCCTGCGCAGTTTCTATTCGTTCACCTATGAAGGGCATTACATCTGGGGCGCGACGGCGGCGATGTTGCTGAACTTCGCCGAGCGGATCTCAGCGCCGTGACCCGCATCATCCTCGAGCGGCTTTTGCTCTTCGCCGTGCCCTTCGCGCTCTATGGCGTCTATCTCGCGGTGATGCTGATGCGCCCGCCGCCCACGACGGCACGCGCCACGCCCTGGACGCTGCTGTTCATCGCGGGGCTCTCCCTTTTCGCGCTCAGCTTCATCATCTGGGGCATCACCGAAGGCGAGCCGACGACCGGGCTCTATGTCGCCCCGCATGTGGTGAATGGAAAGGTCGTTCCCGGCTATGTTCAGCCGGCGGAGAAGCCCCGATGAAGCTCGATCCCAAGCGCCACACCTGGCTGAGCGATGCAAAGACCCGCGCCGTGCTGGACGCGCTTGGACCCGACTCGCGTTTCGTCGGCGGCGCCGTGCGCAACGCGCTCCTGGGGCGCGAAGTGTCCGACATCGACATCGCGACGCCGCTTCTGCCTGACGAGGTGACGAAACGCCTGAGCGCCGCAGGGCTCGGTGCGGTGCCGACTGGCATCGAGCACGGCACCATCACCGCGATTTCGTCCGGCAAGCCGTTCGAGGTGACGACCCTTCGCCGCGATGTCGCGACCGATGGGCGGCGCGCCGTCGTCGCTTTCACCACGGACTGGAAGGAAGATGCCGAGCGCCGTGATTTCACGATGAACGCGCTGTACGCGACGGCGGACGGCGACGTGATTGATCTGGTCGGCGGCGTTGCGGACTTGAACGCCGGCCGCGTGCGCTTCGTCGGCGACGCGACGACACGCATCCGCGAGGACTATCTGCGCATCCTGCGTCTCTTCCGCTTCCATGCTTGGTACGGCAAGGGCGAGATCGAGCCGGGGGCTCTGCGCGCGGCGGGTGCCGAGAAGGCCGGTCTCACGCAGCTCTCCGGCGAACGTGTGCAGAAGGAATTGCTGCGCTTGCTGGAAGCGGAAAATCCCGCGCCCGTCCTGCGTACCATGGCGGCTGCCGGAATTCTCAGTGAATTGCTGCCGGGCGCTCTATCCATCGCGCGGCTCGAACGCTTGGCCGCGATCGATGCGGAAGCCTTCTTCACGCCCGATCCTCTGCTTCGCCTGGCGGCGCTCCTGCCCAACGATGTCTCCAACGCGCAGGCTGTCGCAGCGAAGCTGAAACTGTCGAATGCGCAAGCACTGCGACTCGAGGACATTGCCGGCGCCAAGGAAAAGATCGTCTCCTATCTCTCCGTCAAGGAAGTGCGCAAACTGCTTTACCGAATCGATACCGGCCCGTTCAAAGACCGTGTCTTCCTCAAATGGGCCGAGGACACGAAAGAGTCCAACGCCGTGCAATGGCGCATGCTGCTCGCGGTTGCCGATGCCTGGGAGCGCCCGCGCTTTCCCTTGAGCGGGCGCGAAGTCATGCTCGCCGGCGTGCCGGAAGGACCGCTCGTCGGAAAGATCCTGGCCGAAGTCGAGGACTGGTGGGTGGATGCCGATTTCATCGAGGACGAATTCTCGCTCGCCGAGCGCCTGAAGGCCGTCGTGCAGGCGACGGCGTTTTAGCTCCGCTGTCATGGCCCGCCTGGTGTGGGCCAACCAGTTGGGGACGGGTGCTGACGGCCGAACATCGTGTGCGGCATCACCTGGGTGGCCCGCAGCCGCGGGCCACGACAAAGTTTGCAAAGGTCAACATGCCTTTCGAAATTCTCGACACGTTGTCCCTCCCAGGCGATCCGTTGAAACCCAACGACGACGCCTTCGCGCACCTGGACAATGCTGCGGTGGTGCTGGACGGGGCGACCAGTCTCGGCGATCCCTTGATGCCCGGAGAAAGCGACGCCGCCTGGCTCGCGCACTTCGGCGCGCGTCGTTTGATGGCGCATATCCGCGATGGCGAAGCGCCTGTCGACGCGCTGCGTTACGCGCTCGCCGATGCGAAGAAATCGTTCGAGGCGCTGCGTCGTCGCGAGCCCGAGGAGGTGTGGGAATTGCCTCTTGCCTCGATGGCGTTGGCGCTCGAAGCCGAGAATGGTTTCGACTTTCTCTGGTTTGGCGATTGCGCCGGCTTGCTGCGGCACGGGGACAGCAAGCTCGACGTGCTCGGCCATTCCTTCGTCTCCAAAGCGCGCGAGGCGAAAGGCGCAGCGACGGCGGCGAGCGAATTGAAGCGCGCGCCGGTCGCGGAAGGGTCGCTTTCGCCCTACCTGCCGCTGCTGCGTCGCGAACGCAATCGCATGAATAGCGGCAAGCGCTGGGCCTTCTCGCCCGATCCCAAGGCCGCTGAGCATGTCCTCAAAGCGCCTGTTCGGGCCAAGAAAGGCGCGCATCTCGTGCTCGCCTCGGACGGCTTTCTCGCGCTCGTCAGCGACTATGGCGCCTACACTGCGGAAAGCCTGTTCGCAGCTGTACTGAAGAAGGGTCTTGGTCCACTCGGCGAGGAACTGCGCGCCATCGAAGACAAGGATCCAGAGGGCCGGAAATTTCCGCGCTTCAAAAAGAGCGACGATGCGACGGCAGTGTTGCTGAAGCTCGTTTAGCCAGGGACCGCGTGCCAGATCATGTAGCCGCCGCGCCAGATCATGTTGAGCGCGACATAGAGCACGATGAAAAGGCCGGCATAGCTGATCCAGGGATGCTTGCCCAAAACGCGCGCTATGACATTGGCCGCCACGCCCATCAGCCCGATCGAGAGGACGAGCCCGATGGCCAGCACCACGACATGGTTGCGCGCCGCGCCGGCGACGGCGAGCACATTGTCCAGCGACATCGAGAGGTCCGCGGCGGCGATCTGCACCACGGCCTTGCGCACCATCGCTGTGGTGGCGTCGATGGCATAAGGTCCGCCGAGCTTTTCGGACTCCTCCTCCATCGCATCGACCGACCGCTTTTCCTCGGCGGCATCGCGGATGTCGCGATAGAGCTTCCAGCACACCCACAAGAGCAGGATGCCGCCTGCGAACATCAGTCCGATGATGGCGAGAAGCCATGTGGCAAAGGTGGCCAAACCCACGCGCAGGACGACTGCCGCAACGAGGCCCCAGAAAATCACCTTTCGCCGAATGATTTTCGGAACGCGCGCCGCCGCCATGCCGATGACGACGACATTGTCGCCCGCCAGCACGATGTCGATCAGCACGACCTGAACGAGCACGAAGAAGCCGCCGTGATCGAATGAAAAATCCAACGGCATTACCTCAGTGAGACCGTGTTACGGCCAGCGAACTTCAGGGGGCATCGACACGAGGATCGCGTCGATATTGTGCCCGGTCTTGAGGCCGAAAAGGGTGCCGCGGTCCCACAAAAGATTGAACTCGACATAGCGCCCGCGACGCACAAGCTGGTGATCACGCTCGGTTTCCGTCCACGGCTGCCCCATCCGCCTCCTTACGATTTGGGGATAAACCTCGGCAAATGCCAGCCCCACTTCGCGCACGAAGGCGAAATCCCGCTCGAAATCGCCGCTGTTGTGGCGGTCGAAGAAGATTCCGCCCACCCCGCGCTGCTCTTTTCTATGCGGCAGATAGAAATATTCATCGCACCATTTCTTGTAACGGGCATAGGTGTCCCCGCCTAGGACAGCGCAGGCTCGCTGCATCGCAGCATGAAAGTCAGAGGCGTCTTCGGCATTGGGCATCATCGGCGTCAGGTCGGCGCCACCGCCGAACCAGCTCTCCGTCGTGATCATGTAGCGCGTGTTGAGATGCACGGCTGGCACGTGCGGGTTCTGCATGTGGGCGATCACGGAGATGCTGGTGGCCCAGAAGCGCGGATCCTTCTCGGCGCCGGGCACCGTCTTGGCGAAATCCGCGCCGAGCGTGCCGTCGACCGTCGAGACATTGACGCCGACCTTCTCGAAGACGCGGCCCTTCATCACGCTCATCACGCCGCCACCCGCTTCGCGCCCGTCTTCGTCGAATCTCTTTGTCGGTGTACGGACGAACTTGCCGGCTGGCCGCTCCGACAGCTGGCCGCAATGTTCCTGCTCGATCTCTTCGAAGGTTGCGCAAAGCTTGTCGCGCAAGGCTTCGAAGCATTCGCGGGTGCGGCGTTTGCGGTCGGTGTCGATCTCGATTGCCGTCATGCTGGAAACGACCCTGTCTGGCGCAATGCTTCCCCCAGTACCATGGCTCCAGCCTGCGCCACATTGAGCGAACGCAAGCCCGATTTCATGGCAATACGCAAGCGCGCATCGGCCCGCTCATGGACGAAGCCCGGAACTCCGGCACTTTCGCGGCCGAGCAAAATCGTGTCGTCGGCCGAAAATGCAAAGTCGGTGTAAAGTTGCGTCGCCTTGGAACTCAGAAGAACGATCCGTCCGGCGACGCCCGCGGCCAGGTATGTCTGCCACGACACATGGCGCACCATGTCCGCCGACGCGAGATAGTCCATGCCGGCCCGCCTGAGTTGCGGATCGCTGAAGAGAAAACCGCACGGCTCGATGATGTCCACCGCGATGCCTAGGCAAGCGCCCAGTCTCAGCAAGGCGCCGGCATTCTGCGGGATATCGGGTTCGTAGAGCGCGAGACGCATCAAAGTCCAACATCAGGGAAAGTTGTGAGCAGATCATAAGGCTGCCGGGCAGTGAGCCGTGACGTGCGCTTCTTGGCGAAGTCTATCTTGCGGTTATGCCTTGCTGACTCGCCTTTTTCGCCAAGCCCGTGAATCTCCGGCATTTTATGCGTCATCGTGCCGCAAGACCCTCCAAATTCATCTCTCTATTTTACCGCCAGCAATTGGGCGCGCCGTGAGATTCCCGGGGCAGGCGAGCCATAAATCCTCCTGCCGCCCGGAGCGCCTGAAGCGATAGGTGAACCCTTGGCAACCACCACGACCGCTGAACCGACGCGGCGCGACTTCCTCTACATCGCAACCGGCTCGGTCGCCGTCGTCGGCGCCGCCGCCGCGGCGTGGCCGCTCATCGACCAGATGAATCCGAGTTCGGCGGTGTTGGCGCTGGCCTCGATCGAAGTCGATCTGACGCCGATCCAGGTCGGCCAGTCGGTGACCGTCAAGTTCCGCGGCCATCCCTTGTTCGTGCGCCGCCGCACGCCGAAGGAAATCGCCGCCGCTGCCGCCGTGCCGCTGTCCGATCTGCCCGATCAGCTCGCGCGCAACGACAATCTTCCCGATGACGCGCCGGCGACTGCCGCCAATCGCGAGATCAAGGCCGAGTGGCTGATCGTCTCGGGCGTGTGCACGCATCTCGGCTGCACGCCGACCGCGTTCGAAGGCGACTATGGCGGCTGGCTCTGCCACTGCCATGGCTCGATGTACGACACCGCAGGACGCATCCGTAAAGGTCCCGCACCGCAGAACCTGGCGATTCCCGCCTATTCCTTCCTGTCCGATTCCCGCATCAAAGTCGGTTGAGGAGCGCCATCATGTCCGGCCCATCGACATACGTTCCGCAAACCGACCTCACACGCTGGCTCGATTCGCGTCTGCCGATCCTGCGCCTCGCGCATGACACGATCTGGACCTTTCCGACACCGCGCAACCTGAACTTCTGGTACGCCTTCGGCGCCATCCTCACCTTCTGCCTCGGTGTTCAGATCGTCACCGGCATCGTTCTGGCGATGCACTATGTGCCGAATGCCGGCATGGCGTTCGACAGCGTCGAGAACATCATGCGCGACGTGAATTACGGCTGGCTCTTGCGCTACGTCCATTCGAACGGCGCGTCGATGTTCTTCCTCGCCGTCTATGTCCACATGTTCCGCGGTCTTTATTACGGCTCGTTCAAGGCGCCGCGCGAAATGCTTTGGATCCTGGGCGTGATCATCTATCTCCTGATGGTCGTGACCGCTTTCATGGGTTACGTGCTGCCCTGGGGTCAGATGTCGTTCTGGGCGGCGACCGTCATCACCAACCTGTTCACCTCGCTCGACCAGGTGATCCCGCATCTGGGCTCGGTCATCGCGACCTGGCTGTGGGGTGATTTCGCGGTTGGCGACGCGACACTCAATCGCTTCTTCTCGCTGCATTATCTCCTGCCGTTTGTAATCGCCGCCGTGGTCGGCTTGCATATCTGGGCGCTGCACGTGCCGGGCAATAACAATCCGCTCGGAATCGACGTGAAGGGACCGCAGGACTCGCTTCCCTTCCATCCGTATTACACAGCCAAAGACGCTTTCTACACCGGGCTCTTTGCCATCCTGTTCGCGGTTCTGGTGTTCTATTTGCCCGAATTTGTCGGCAATCCCGACAACAACATCCCGGCCAATCCGCTCGTGACGCCGACCGACATCGTGCCCGAATGGTACCTCTTGCCGTTCTACGCGATGCTGCGCTCGGTGCCGCAGAAGCTGATCGGCGTGCTCGTACTCGTCGGGTCGCTTCTGACGCTCGCTTTCATACCCTGGCTCGATTGGAGTCCGGTCCGGTCGAACCGCTTCCGTCCGTTGATGAAGCAGCTCTTCTGGGTCTTCGTGGTCGATTGCATCGTGCTCGGCTATTGCGGTTCGCAGTCGGTCGATGCGGTCCGCTTCGGGATGCCCATGGTCGTAGTGGCGCGAGTCGCGACCGCTTACTATTTCGCGTTTTTCTGGCTGATCATGCCGATTCTAGGGCTGATCGAAACGCCGAAACCGCTGCCCGACAGCATCGCCAAATCCGTGCTCGGCACCAGCGCCGCGCCAGCCGAGTGAGGTCGACCTCCATGCGCTTCGCACTCCCGCTCGGATTGGCCCTTGCTGTCGTCTCGTCTGCGCCCGCGCTCGCGGCCGTGGGCGATCAGATGCCGCTGAAGCACGTCGAATGGTCGTTCGAAGGACCGCTCGGCACCTTCAACCGCGCCGACCTGCAACATGGCTTCCAAGTCTACAAGGAAGTCTGCTCAGCCTGTCACAGTCTCAATCGCGTCGCCTTCCACACGCTCTCGGAAGAGGGTGGACCCGGCTTCACCGATCCGCAGATGAAGGCGATCGCCGCCGCCTACAAGATTCCCGCCGGACCCAATGACAAAGGCGAAACGGTCGACGACAAAGGTCAGCCGCTGATGCGTTCGGGCATACCTTCCGATTATTTCCCGGCACCGTTTGCGAACGAAGACGCCGCGCGCGCCGCCAATGGCGGTGCACTGCCGCCGGATCTCTCGATCATCGTCAAGGCGCGGCCGGGCGGGCCCGACTATGTCTATTCCATCATCTCGGGCTTCGGGCAAAAGCCGCCGCCGGGTTTCAAGGTGACGGAGGGCAAATACTACAATCCCTATTTCATCGGCTGGAACATCGCCATGCCGCCGCCCTTGACCGACAACCAGGTCACGTTCGCCGATGGCGCGCCGGCCAAGATCGAGGACGAGGCGAAGGCCGTCGTCACCTTTCTCTCCTGGACGAGCGAACCGCATCTTGAGGACCGCCACCGCATGGGCTTGGGCGTGATGGTGTTTCTCATCGTGCTCTCGGGCCTGCTTTACTTCTCCTACCGCCGCGTCTGGAAGGACGCGCACTAGACGGAAGCCGGAAGTCGGAACTCGGAATTTCGTGCCCGATGTGGTTACCTGACTTCTGATTTCTGACTTCTGGATTCCGAATGCGAAGCATTCTCGGCATCATCGGCGGCAGCGGCGTCTATGACATTCCCGGCCTCGAGAATGCGCGTTGGAAGACGATCAAATCGCCCTGGGGGCAGCCATCCGACGCGCTCCTCTTCGGCACCTACAAGGGCACCGATCTCGTCTTTCTGCCGCGCCATGGCCGCGGCCATGTCCAGACCCCGAGTTCGATCAACTATCGCGCCAATATCGACGTCTTGAAGCGCGTCGGCGTCACCGATCTGATCTCGGTTTCAGCGTGCGGCTCGCTCAAGGAAGAACTGCCGCCGGGAAAGTTCGTCATCGCCGATCAGTTCATCGATCGCACCTTCGCGCGCGAGAAAAGCTTCTTCGGTCCGGGCTTCGTTGCGCATGTCTCGATGGCGCATCCGGTCGACAGTCGCATCGCCGATGCCCTGCAAAGAGCCTGCGCCGAAGAAAACATCGAATATGCCAGGAGCGGCACCTATGTCTGCATGGAGGGCCCGCAATTCTCCACGCTGGCCGAAAGCAATCTCTACCGCTCCTGGGGTGCGAGCGTGATCGGCATGACGGCGATGCCCGAAGCCAAGCTCGCGCGCGAGGCGGAGTTGCCCTACGCCATCGTTGCGATGGTCACTGACTATGATTGTTGGCATCCCGAGCATGACCATGTCACTGTCGATCAGGTGGTGAAGGTGCTGCACGCCAATGCCGAACATGCGCGTCGGCTCATCATGAACGTGTCGGGCAAGCTTGGGCCTTATCACACCGCGTCGCCGGGGATCGAGCGCGTGCTCGACACCGCGATCATCACGGCACCGGACAGCCGCGACCCGAAGCTGATGCGAAAGCTCGACGCCGTGGCGGGACGAATCCTGAAAAAGAAAAAGCCGGGCGCCACACGCAAGAGGTAGCGATATGGACTTCAAGAGCGTCATCCGCACGATTCCCGACTATCCCAAGAAGGGCATCATGTTTCGCGACGTCACCACGCTGTTCGGTAATCCGCGCGCCTTTCGCCGCGCGGTGGACGAACTGGTGCAGCCTTATGCCGGCGTGCGCATCGACAAGGTCGCGGGAATCGAAGCGCGCGGCTTCATCCTGGGCGGCGCCGTGGCGCATCAGCTCTCGACCGGCTTCGTGCCGGTGCGCAAGAAGGGCAAGCTTCCCTTCGAAGTCCTGGGCGAAGACTATGCGCTCGAATACGGCACCGACCGCGTCGAGATTCACACCGACGCGGTCCGGAAAGGCGAAAATGTCATCGTGGTCGACGATCTCATCGCCACCGGTGGCACCTGCCTTGCCGCCGTCAAGCTGCTCGAACGGGCCGGCGCGAACGTCGTCGGCTGCTCCTTCGCCATCGATCTGCCCGACCTGGGCGGGGCGGAGAAAATCCGAAGGCTCGGCAAGCAGGTGACAACATTAGTGGCCTACCAGGGCCACTAATGTTGTCATCCCCGGCGAGCTTCGCGCATCTCGTGCGCGAAGTGAGGGAAGGGGATCCGGGTAGCGAGACCGAACTTGATCTCACCGCCTGGGTGCCCTTCCCCTCGCATCGCTGAAGCGAGGCTCGGCCAGGAATGACATTTGATGGCTAAGGAGTGTCGTCATGAAGCTTTACACCAATCCGGCCTCACCCTTCGCGCGCAAGTGCCGCGTCGTGGCGCACGAACTCGGCATCAAGCTCGAAGAAATCGTCGTCAATGCGCGCGACGACGAAAGCCTGCGCGCCATCAATCCGCTCAAGAAGATCCCCGCGCTCGTGCTCGACGATGGCTCCACGCTCTTCGACTCGCCGGTGATCTGCGAATATCTGAACGAGGTCGGCGGTGGCAAATTCTTTTCACCGGCCTCGCTCTGGAAGCCGGTCAGCGGACGCTGGAAGGCGCTCGGCTTGCAGGCGCTGGGTGACGGCATCATGGACGCAGCGGTCGCCTGCCGCTACGAGGTCATTCAATCGGAGGAACGGCGCAATCCCGAGCACATCGCGCGCTACAAGGCGACGATCAACGCTGGCCTCGATGCGCTGGAGCGCGTGACCTTCAACGAGCCGCCGACCATCGGCGAGATCGCGGTGGGCTGCGCGCTCGGCTATCTCGATTTCCGTTATGGCGATCTCGGCTGGCGCCAGACGCATCCCAGGCTCGCAGCTTGGTACGAGAAATTCGCACAATATCCTTCGATGCTGGCGACGACCCCTCCATCCCCCTGAGTGTGCTAGAAGCGCCACCATGAAGATCAACGGCAAGCATTACCGCTCCGTCTGGCCGCAGGGTGACGATGCGTTCGGCATCATCGACCAGACAAAGCTGCCGCACGAATTCGTCACGCTGACGCTGCGCTCGGCGAAAGACGCGGCGCAGGCGATCCGTTCAATGCAGACACGTGGCGCGCCACTGATCGGCGCGGTCGCCGCCTACGGCCTGGCGCTTGCCTTGCGCGCCGATCCGTCGGACGAGACTCTGACGACAACGTCCGACACGCTCCGCGCCACGCGCCCAACCGCCGTCAATCTCGCCTGGGCCCTGAAGCGCGTCGGCGACGCCGTGCGCAACCGGCCGCGCGGCGAACGTGCCGCGCTGGCGTGGAAGGAAGCCGCTGCGATCGCGGACGAAGACGTCGCGATGTGCGAATCGATCGGCCGGCACGGCCTTGGCCTCATTCGCGAGCTGGCGGCCCAGAAGAAGCGAAAACTCAACATCCTGACGCATTGCAATGCCGGCTGGCTCGCGACCGTGGATTACGGAACAGCTCTGGCGCCGATATACCTGGCGCATGACGCCGGCATCGCGCTGCATGTGTGGGTCGACGAAACACGCCCGCGCAACCAAGGCGCCGCTCTCACCGCTTTCGAACTCGGCGGCCATGGCGTCGAGCACACCATCATCGCCGACAATGCCGGTGGCCATTACATGCAGGCAGGCGAAGTGGACCTGTGCCTCGTCGGCACGGACCGTGTCACGGCCAACGGCGACGTCGCCAACAAGATCGGCACTTATCTGAAGGCACTCGCCGCGCAGGACAATGGCGTGCCGTTCTATGTCGCCTTGCCGTCCTCGACCATTGACTGGTCGCTGCACGCCGGTCGCGACATCCCGATCGAGGAGCGCTCGGCGGATGAAGTCTTGAAGCTGGCGGGCCGCACGCCGGACGGGCGGCTCGCGACGGTCGAGATCGCGGCACCTGGTAGCGCCGCCGCCAATCCGGGTTTCGACATCACGCCCGCGCGCCTCGTCACCGGCTTCATCACCGAACGCGGCGTGTGCGCTGCGAGCGAAGAGGGCTTGCGGTCCTTATTCCCTCGTGCTTCGACAAGCTCAGCATGAGGGAATAAGGAAACGCCTCATCCTGAGCTTGCCGAAGGATGAGGTGGTCATTGAAAGTGGCACAACCATGAAATCGCGCTGGTCCGATACCGAAGCCGAGGCGTTCGTCGCGCGTTATGGCGCTGAAGGCGTCAATCGCGATCTGGCGCTGCGCACCTATACGACGCGGCTGCTCGGCTCCGATCCGAAGCTCGTGCTGCATGGCGGCGGCAACACCAGCGTCAAGACCAAGGCGCGCGATCTTCTCGGCGACGAGGTCGACGTGATCTGCGTCAAAGGCTCCGGCTGGGACATGGGCAATATCGAGCCTGCTGGACTTCCGGCCGTGCGCTTAGCCGAGCTGCGCCGTCTGCGCGCTCTGCCCAAACTCTCTGACGAAGACATGGTGAATTTCCAGCGCGTCAATCTGCTGGATTCGACGGCGCCGAATCCCTCCGTCGAAACGTTGCTCCACGCCTTCCTGCCGCACAAATTCATCGACCACACGCATTCGACCGCCGTGCTGGCGCTGACGGACCAGCCGGATGGCGAAGCCGTGGTGCGCTCCGTCTTCGGCGACCGCGTCGCCTATGTGCCTTACACGATCCCGGGCTTCGCGCTGGCCAAGTCGGTGGCAGATGTCTTCGACAAAAATCCGAAGGTCGAAGGTCTCGTCCTTCTCCAGCACGGCATTTTCACCGTCGGCGACGATGCCCGTCAGGCCTATGAGCGCATGATCGCGTTCGTGACGTTGGCAGAAGAGCGTCTGGCGCGGCAGAGAAAACCGCGCGCTCGGGCCAAGCTTCCGGCGAACATTGCGCGCTTGTCCGACATCGCGCCCATCCTGCGCGGCGCGGTCGCGCTCGAACGCGACGAGATGGCCGGCACCGTCAAGCGACAAATCCTCTGCTTCCGCACCAGTCCCGCGATCCTCGACTATGTCAACGGCGCCGAGCTTTCGCGCTATGCGCAGCAGGGCGTGGTAACGCCCGATCACACGATCCGCACCAAGAATTGGCCGCTCATCGTGCCGACGCCCGACGCACATATGCTGGAAGCGTGGAAGAAGGAGGTGGCGGCCGCAGTCGACGCGTTCGTGGCGCGCTATCACGATTATTTCGCGCGCAACAACAAGCGCGCCGAGCCGAAGAAGAAGGAGCTCGATCCCTTGCCGCGCGTCGTCCTGGTGCCCGGTGTCGGCCTCTTCGGCGTAGGCGCCAGCGCCAAGGATGCGGCGATCGCCGCCGACATCGCAGAAAACACGGTCGAGGTGATCGGCGATGCCGAGGCTATCGGCGAATATCGCTGCATCTCGGAAGCCGACATGTTCGATGTCGAATACTGGTCGCTCGAGCAAGCCAAGCTCGGCAAGGCGGCGGAGAAGGTTCTGGCGCGGCAAGTCTGCATCATCACCGGCGGCGGCTCCGGCATTGGCGCTGCTACCGCGCGCGCCATGGCCGCCGAGGGCGCGGAAATCGCGATCCTCGACCGCGATCACGAGATGGCGGTGAAAGCCGCGAAAGCCGTGCACAAGAATGCGCTGGCGATTCAATGCGACGTGACCGATCCGATGTCGGTGCGCGCTGCCTTCGACGCCGTCGTCGATGCCTTCGGCGGCGTCGACATCGTCGTCTCCAATGCCGGTGCGGCCTGGCAAGGCAATATCGGCAGCGTCGACGACGAGGTGTTGCGCAAGAGTTTCGAGCTCAACTTCTTCGCGCATCAAAGCGTGGCGCAGAACGCGGTGCGCATCATGAAGGCGCAAGGCACCTATGGCTGCCTCCTGTTCAACACCTCCAAACAGGCGGTCAATCCGGGCAAGGACTTCGGACCCTACGGATTGCCCAAGGCGGCGACTCTTTTTCTCGTGCGCCAATATGCGCTCGATCACGGCAAGGACGGCATCCGGGCCAATGCGGTGAACGCCGATCGCGTGCGTACCGGACTTCTGACCGACGAGATGGTCGCGGAGCGCGCCAAGGCGCGTGGCGTGACGGAGGCGGACTACATGAGCGGCAATTTGCTCGGTCGCGAGGTCTATGCCAACGAAGTTGCCGAAGCCTTTGTCTATCTCGCCCATGCCGAGAAGACGACGGCAGCCGTCATCACCGTCGACGGCGGCAATATCGAAGCCGCGCTGCGCTAATTATTTTGAAGGCGGTTTTCCAGCTGCCTTCAACTTTGCATCCAAAGCGGCCTTACGCGCTTTTGCGGCGGCTGGATGCACGTAAAAGTGCTGAAATGTCTCCTCAAGTATTTCCAGGCACCACTCTGCCTCGTGCGGTTCTACGTCTATGATCTGGAGCGACGTAACGTCGGTAATCGGATGAGCGGAGAAGTTTCCAAAATTTCTAATGCCGTCGATAGTGGAGCGAAGGGTAATGGGAATGGCCTTGGCCGGATTTGGCTCATCCAACAAAAGATCTATTTCCGTCGCTAAATCCTTCGCATGGTAGCCATGCGATCTAAGAACACTCTGCAGGCATCTGCGCGCAATTGCAGCAGAAGCCTTGGCGCTAGTCGGCAGGACATTACAGGCTTCAACATAGTCTTCAGCAATTGCTTTCGGCACCTCTGGTGGCACTCACCGGGCCGCGGTTTGCGCCTAGCGGAAAAATCATACGTTCCTCTTCTTCGGTCGCAACTTGGAACACAATGGTGAATTGCTTGCATTCCGGGCACTTGGTGTGCCGTTCGACTGCCAGCGGAGTGGCATCGTAGTTGCTGGCTTGAATGTAGGTCGTTGTCCACGAGACGTGAAAACTTGTGTTGCAATGGGGGCACTTCATTTCTACCCACCGTTGGCGCGGAACAGATCGAGCGTGCGCTGGCGCGCGAGCTTGGCGCTTTCCTCGTGATAGTCGGTGCGGCGATCCGAGTTGAAGCCGTGGCCGGCCGGATAGACATAGACCTTCACGTCGGGATGCGCGTCCTTCACCTTGGTGACGATCTCCATCGGGATGCCATGATCCTTCTCGCCGAAATGCAGGATCGTCGGGCACTTCGGATTGAGGTCGATCATCTGTCCGATATTGCCGCCGTAATAGCCTGACGCGGCCGACAATCCGGTGCAGCGGCCAGCCGCGGCCCAGGTCACCGAGCCGCCGTAGCAATAACCAGTGATGAAGACGTTGCCGCGCTTCTTCAGGTCGTCGATGCAGACCTGCGCATCGGCGACCGACAGATCGAAGGGATGTTCGCCGCGCGCGATCTTGATCGCTTTCTGGATGTCTTCCGGCGAATAGGTCGCCTGGAAGTTCGGCGCTTCGCGGTCGTAGATCGCCGGGCCCAGCACTTCATAGCCGTCGGCGGCATAACCGTCGCACAGTTCCATGATGTGCTCGGTGACGCCGAAGATTTCCTGGATCAGCACCAGCCCGCCGCGTCTCGCAACGCTCGGCTGCACGTGATAGACGCCGATCTCGGCGCCGTCGCTCATCTTCATTTTTTCCATTTTGCCTTTGAGGGCCATCAGCATTCTCCATGGCCGGCCGCCGAGCCGGCCACCCAGCGCGCACGCGTCCGCGTGCGCAAATAACCCGCAAAATGGGTGGCCGGGTCAAGCCCGGCCATGGTGATTTGATTTGCGTTACGCGTTGAAGCGGAAGTGCATCACGTCGCCGTCCTGGACTACATAGTCCTTGCCTTCCAGACGGAACTTTCCCGCGTCGCGCGCGCCGGCTTCGCCGTTTCCTGCGACGTAATCATCGTAAGCGATGGTCTCGGCGCGAATGAAACCGTGCTCGAAATCGGTGTGGATGACGCCGGCGGCTTCGGGCGCGCGCGCGCCCTTGGTCACGGTCCAGGCACGCGCTTCCTTCGGCCCCGCCGTGAAGAACGTGAGCAACCCAAGAAGCGCATAGCCTGCACGAATGAGACGGTTCAGGCCCGGCTCTTCGAGGCCGAGACTGGCGAGAAATTCCACGCGCTCGCTCTCGGGAAGTTGCGCGACTTCCTCTTCGATGCGGGCCGAGATCGTCACGACGCCCGCGCCCTGCCGCTTCGCCATGTCTTCGACGGCGCGGGAATAGGGATTGCCGGCCGCGGCTGAACCTTCCTCGACATTCGAGACATAGAGCACGGGCTTTGCCGTCAACAGTCCGAGCTGGGAATAGGGCGCGCGTTCCTCGTGCGACAACTCGGCGAGCCGCGCGGGCTTGCCGTCGCGGAGCAGCGTCACCGCCTTCATCATCAGTGCGAGTTGTTGCTTGGCTTCCTTCTCGCCCGACTTTGCCTTCTTCTCCAGAGGTGTGATGCGTTTTTCGAGGCTTTCGAGATCGGCAAGCATCAATTCGGTCTCGACGGTCTCCGCGTCGCTCACCGGATCGATCTTGCCTTCGACATGGGTGATGTCGTCATCCTCGAAGCAGCGCAGCACATGCGCGACCGCATCGACTTCGCGAATGTTGGCGAGGAACTGGTTGCCGAGCCCCTCGCCCTTGGACGCGCCGCGCACCAAACCGGCGATATCGACGAAGGTGATGCGCGTCGGGATGATTTCGGCGGACTTCGCGATCGCGGCAAGCTTCTCGAGCCTCGGGTCTGGCACCGCCACGTCGCCGACATTGGGTTCGATGGTGCAGAAGGGATAGTTCGCCGCCTGCGCCGCCGCGGTCTGCGTCAGCGCATTGAAGAGCGTCGACTTGCCGACATTGGGCAATCCGACGATGCCGCATTTGAAACCCATCGCTACAAGTCCCTTCGAAGAAGGGCGTCCGAAAACACAACTGTCACGGCCCACAAGGTGTGGGCCGCCCAGTTGAAGAAGCGCGCTGCGGCAAAAGGTTGAACCGCGTCACCTGGGTGGCCCGCAGTCGCGGGCCACGACAAGGTTTGTTTGAGTGTACTCATCGCGACGCGTCGTCCTTCGTGGCGATTTTTTTCACCGGCGGATGGAGAATGAGCGTCACCTTGTTCATGAATCCGGAATCATCGTCCTTGGCGAGGAAGGGCGCAGCCTCCGTGATGGCAGACAACATCGGCACGAGCCAGTCTTCGTCGGCCTTGGTGAAATTCCCCAGCACGTGACCGCTGACACGGTGCTTCTCGCCGGGATGGCCGATGCCGATGCGCACGCGGCGATAATCCGGCCCGATGGCCGCGGTGACGGAGCGCGCGCCATTATTGCCGGCGTCGCCGCCGCCCGTCTTCACCTTGAGCTTGCCGGCCGCGAGCGCGATCTCGTCGTGCATCACCACGACAGCTGCGAGCGGCAGCCTGAAGAATTGCATTGCCGCGGCCACGGCGCGTCCGCTCTCGTTCATGAACGTCGTCGGCTTGAGGAGATACGTCTTGCGGCCGCCAAGCGCGCCTTCGCTGATGACGCCGTGAAAGCGCGAGCGCCACGGACCGAATGTGTAGCTCGCATGGATCGTATCGACGGCCATGAAGCCGGCATTGTGCCGGTTGCGCGCGTACTCGGCGCCAGGATTGCCGAGGCCTGCGAGCAGAAGGGGAGACTCAGCGTTGGAAGGCATCGGCCTGATGGCCCCGGTCCGGCCGTTGGCCGGCCGAAGGCTAGGAGTTCACAAGCTCACCATGAGGGCAAGAAAAACCTCATCCTGAGCTTGTCGAAGGATGGGGACTCGCGAGGCTATTTCTTCTCCGGAGCCTTGGCTGCTGCGCCGGCGGCAGGTGCTGCGCCGGGCGCTCCAGGCGCTGCGGCTCCAGCGGCGGGCGCGGCACCCGGTGCTCCGGGTGCTCCCGGAACGGCACCTTCCTCCGGCACTTCGCCTTCCTCGACGGGCGGCAACAGCGCAGCAGCGGCGGCGGCGGCTGCAGCGGCCTTTTGCTCTTCGATGACGCTGGTGGGCGCCACGATCGAGCAGATCGTGAAATCGCGGCCGCGAATGATCGACTTGACGCCTTCGGGCAGCGTGACCGACGAGATGTGAATCGAATCGTGAATGTCGAGACCGGTCAGATCCACTTCGATCGTGTCGGGGATGTTGTCGGCGGGGCAAATGACGTCGATTTCGTGCTGCACGATGTTGAGCACGCCGCCGCGCTTCAGGCCGGGCGATTCACCCTGGTTCCTGAAGTGCACAGGGATGGCGATGCGAATCTTGGCGCCTTCGCTGAGACGCATGAAATCGATATGCACGGGGCGATCGCTGACCGGATCGACCTGCAGCGCGCGCGGCAGGACGCGTGTCTTCTTGCCGTCGACTTCGAGCATAAGAAGCGTGGTGAGAAACGTGCCGGTCTCGACGTGACGCTCGAGCGTGCGATAGTCGACCGAGATATTCTGCGGTTCTTCCTTGCCGCCATAGATCACGCCGGGCACGAGGCCCTTTTGGCGAATCTGGAATGCGGCGCCCTTGCCCGTGCCGGAGCGCGGTTCGGCGCGCAGTTCCTGTGTCTCACGCATCGAAGGAATTCCCTGGACTTTCCGGCCTTTGACGGTGTGCGAAGCCGGAAGGCGCGGCTTTTAGCGGATGCGGCGAGGGCATGCAACCGGTCGGCGGCCGCCTTGGTGGACGTTCGCTAACATGCTGAATCCGCTCGAAAATGAAGCAGTGTGCCGGACCCGCTTTCGATGGCATCCAGATCGTCTGCGGGATCGTATATGGACTACTTCCAGGATGTCCGCCGCACCGCTCCGCTTCCTGTCGCATGCGCTGGCCGCCGCCGGCAGCGGCGTGTTGTCGGTTTCCGCACCGCTGTTCAATCTGGCGATTCCGAAGGCGGGCTATTCGCTCATTCGCGACATCGCCTATGGCAGCGAGCCCCGTGCGCGGCTCGATCTCTACATTCCCGATGAGCTTGCGGCGCCTGCCCCGGTGCTTGTGTTTTTCTATGGCGGCAGTTGGCAAAGCGGCAGCAAGGATTTCTACCGTTTCTTCGGTCAGGCGTTTGCAAGCGTCGGCATCATCGTCGCGGTTGCCGATTATCGGCTCTATCCTGAGGTGAAATATCCCGCCTTTGTCGAGGACGGGGCGGCGGCTTTCCGCTTCGTGCATGACGAGATCGCAGGCTATGGCGGCGATCCGACGCGCGTCTTCCTCTCAGGCCATTCGGCAGGCGCCTTCATCGCGGTGATGCTCGCCTGCAATCCCGCGTTCGGTATCGATCGCGCCCGGATACGCGGCGTCATCGGCATCGCCGGCGCTTACGATTTCCTGCCGCTCTACAGTCCGGTCCTGATCGACATTTTCGGCGGCGACCGCGTGATGGCGACGCAGCCGATCAAGTACGCGCGCAACCCGTCGCCGCCCATGCTGCTCGTGCATGGCACGAAGGACCGCACGGCGGGTGCCGGCAACTCGCGCCGCATGGCAAAGCGTCTCAGTGAAGCGGGCAACGAGGTCGAGCTGATCGAGTTTCAGGACGTCACGCACCTCGGGATCATGCGGGCGCTCGCACCCGGCTTTCGTGCGCGCACGCCACTCCGCGCCGACATGCTCAGCTTCATCGCGCGGATGAGCGCACCAGAGTCCTCATCCTGAGCTTGTCGAAGGATGAGAGTGTCGTCCCTCGCCCTTCGGCAAGCTCAGGGTGAGGGACGTAGAATAATCGTCATCGTGTTTTACGTTTCGCCCGCGCCTTCTTTGGCGCGCCTTGCGACGGACTGTTGAGCACATGGGACTCGCGCATCAAGGCTTCGAGCTCGCGCTTGGAAATCTTGTCGATCTGCACGATGACGTTGGCGCGCTTGCCCCACATGTATTTCACGAAGACCTTCGGATCGGCTTCGAAGAGAAATTCCTTCCGCTCGTCGGCGAGATTGAGATAGAGCCCGTCGGGCCGCATCACGGCGAAGATGCGCTTCTTGGTGCGCCAGGCAGGACGCGCGAAGTGATCGATCTCGCTGACGCCCGGCAGCGACAGCGCAATCTTGCGGACATCGGCCGGCGTGGGCATGGCGCGCTCCTATTTTCCTGATGCTCAATCTGCCATGTGCCGCGGCTAGTTGCGACGCATGTCCGCCGGCACACGCAGCCATCGCTTGCATTCGCCGGTTCTGGCACGATGTTTCAGGGGCGGGAGACGACCATGGTGTTATCCGAGACGAGGCACGAAGCGCGCCCGATTCTGCGGCCGCTCGCCACCTTTCTCATCGTCGGTTTTGCGCTCTCCTGGTACCCCTGGCTGCTGCATGCACTCGGCCGTCCCGGCAATGGTGGGCCTAATCCCATCGGACTGCTGCTCGCCGCGTTGATCGCAGGTTTTGTCGACCAAGGTTGGCGCGGTTCGCGCGCCATCCTGCGCAGCATCGTGCGCGTCCGCGCGCCCTTCGGCGTGTGGGCGCTGGCCTTGCTGCTGCCGTTCGTGACGCTCGGTGCAGCGCTCATCATCGCATCGCTCGCCGGCGTCGTCATCGTGCCGCGGCCGGTGCCATGGAGCGACATGGTCGACAAATTCATCATCATGTTCCTCTTCGTCGGACTGGGCGAAGAGCCATCCTGGCGCGGCTTTCTCCTTCCGATCTTGCAGCGCATCGAGACGCCGTTGCGCGCGACGCTTGTTGTCGCCGCGGTCTGGGCGATCTGGCACTTGCCGCTGATGGGGACGGAATTCGCCTGGCCGTTGGTGCCGGCCTTTCTCGTCAGTCTCCTGGGCGCCGCCTTCGCGCAAAGCTTTCTCTACAATGCTTCGCGCGGCAGTTCGCTCCTGCCGATGCTGGCGCATGCGATCGTCAACACCGTTGGCTCGGGCTATGTCTTCACGCTTATAGCGCCTTCGTCGCTGGCGCTGTTCTGGTGGATCTATGCGCTGATCTGGCTCGGCGTCGGCGCAAGCGTCGCCGTGCTCACGCGCGGCCGCCTCGGACTCTAGTCGAACAGACTCGAGACGCTTTCTTCGTGATTGATGCGGCGCATCGCTTCGCCGATCAGGGGCGCAATGGAGATCCGCCGGATGCGCTCGCTCTTGCGCATGTCCTCGGTGGCCGCGATGGAGTCGGTCACCACCATCGATTTGAGCTTGGAACCGGCGATGCGCGCCACCGCGCCACCCGAGAGCACGCCATGCGTCGCATAGGCGCACACATCCTTCGCGCCTTTCGCGACCAACGCTTCGGCCGCATTGCAGATGGTGCCGCCGGAATCGACGATGTCGTCGATCAGCACGCAGGAGCGGCCCTTCACGTCGCCGATGATGTTCATCACTTCGGATTCGCCGGCGCGTTCGCGGCGCTTATCGACGATGGCGAGATCGGCGTTAAGTCGCTTGGCGAGCGCGCGGGCACGCACCACGCCGCCGACATCCGGCGAAACCACCATCAGATGGTCGCCAGTGCCGAGATAATCCTCGATGTCCTTTACGATCACGGGCATGGCGTAGAGATTGTCCGTCGGGATGTCGAAGAAGCCCTGGATCTGTCCGGCATGGAGATCGACGGTCAAGACGCGGTTGGCGCCCGCCTCGGTGATCAGGTTTGCCACCAGCTTGGCGGAGATCGGGGTGCGCGGACCGACTTTGCGGTCCTGCCGGGCATAGCCGAAATAGGGAATGACGGCGGTGATGCGCTTGGCACTCGCGCGCCGAAGCGCGTCGATCACGATCAGAAGCTCCATCAGATTGTCGTTGGCGGGAAAGCTCGTCGACTGGATGACGAACATGTCCTCGCCGCGGACATTTTCCTGCACCTCGACGAACACTTCCATGTCGGCGAAGCGCCGGACGACGGCCTTGGTGAAGGGAAGCTTCAGGTACTGGCCGATCGCCTCGGCCAGCGGGCGGTTCGAATTGCCCGCGAGCAGCTTCATGCCCCGCGATCCGTTCTCGTCGGCCATGGCAGCTCGCCCCGCAATGCGATGGTTTGGTGACGGGCTTGTAGCAAGACCGCCCCCAGCGGTGAAGTGCTACGCGAGCACTATAGCCGATAATTCGCGGCCATAGTCGGCTTCGCCGCGATGGGTGGCGCGCCGGAAGCTGAAAAACTCGCCTTCGCGCGCATACGTGCAGGCCACGAGCCGCGACACATTATCCACCCCGGCGCGATTCAAGCGGTCGGCCGCAAATGCCTCCAGATCGAACTGGTGATGCCCGGCGCGGCTCCCGGCAACGAAGAATCGGGCGTTCGCCGGATCGCCGTCGACGAATCGTTGATGGAATTCGGCGCCGACTTCGTAATTCGCCTGCGAAATGCAAGGCCCGATGGCGGCGGCGATTCGCGCTCGCTGCGCGCCGAGTTTTTCCATCGCGACGATAGCGGCTTCTATGACGCCGGAGAGAGCCCCCTTCCAGCCCGCATGCGCAGCGCCGATCACGCCGGCGTCGGCGTCCGCCAGGAGAACCGGCGCGCAATCGGCGGAAAGGATGCCGAGCGCGATGCCTTTGGTGTTGCTGACCATGGCGTCGGCTTGCGGGCCGGCGTTCCAGGGCGCTTCGACCGTGACGACCGATGCGCTGTGGACCTGGTACAGCGTGTTGAGCGCGGCGGCGCCGAGCGCGTCTTGTGCGCGATGACGATTCTCGCGGACATGGTCGGCATCATCCGATGAGCCAAGTCCGCAATTCAGCGATTCGTACAAGCCGCGCGAGACGCCGCCGGTGCGGCCGAAAAAGCCGTGCGCGATGCCCGGCACGGTCAGGAGATTCTCAGCGCGATTTATCAGCAACCTTTGTCCCGAATCCGTAGAAATATCCTTCTACTCCAAATCCGTCATCGCCCGGCTTGTCCGGGCGACCCAGCTTGCTGGACACGGCCAAAACAAAATGGTTCGCCCGCATGAAGCGGGCGATGACGATTGTTTCGGTCAGCGACGAACGCACTCAAAATCTTTTTCTACTCCAAATCCGTCATCGCCCGGCTTGTCCGGGCGACCCAGTTTGCTGGACACGGCCAAAAACAAAATGGGTCGCCCGCAGGAAGCGCGCGATGACGATTGTTTTGGTCGGCGACGAACGCACTCAAAATCTTTTTCTACTCCAAATCCGTCATCGCCCGGCTTGTCCGGGTGACCCAATTTTCTATTTCGGTTGGCGTCATCGCAGCTGGATACCAGTTCGCCGCCAGATCGTTCCAGTCTGGGTTCTCCGTTCGAATCAAGTTTATCTTCCAAACGCGCGGCCATTTCTTGATGCGCTTTTCGCGACGGATTGCGGCGTCCGCCGAACCGAGCTCCTCGAAATAAACCAGCGTCTTGACGCAATATTTCTTCGTGAAGCCTTCCAACAATCCCTCGCGATGCCGAAACACGCGCGCTTCAATGTCGCTTGTCACGCCTGCGTAGAGCGTACCCCATGGCTTGCTCGCCATGATGTAGACCCAGAAGCGCTTGCTCATGCGAAGGCCGCACTTTCGCGGGATCCAGAATGGTAAGAAACAAATTGGGTCGCCCGGACAAACCGGGCGATGACGATCTTTTTGTTTGATGACGAACGCATTCAAAATCCCGCAGGCGTCGGCGCGCCCTTCGGCAGAATTGCCAGCGCCTTGAACAATGTGCCCATCTGATCCGCGTTGATGAGCCGGTCCAGTTGCGCCGTCATGGTCTCGAGATGGTTTCGGCTCAACGCTTCGGCGCGCTCGACAATTCCGATCGATGTCAGGAACGCGCCTTGTTCGACCGGACCGAACACGCTCCCGCCGCCTTGCCGCGCCGCTTGTGCGAGCGCGCGGAAATCGACATGCGCGGATAGATCGCTCGCGCCCGGATCGGCGAGCACGTCGGCGAACTGATGGCCCGCCACCGCCTGCAGCGTCTCGCCGAAGCCGGGCGCGTCGTAGCCATAGTCGATGATGAGCGCGGTGCCGCCGTCGCGCGCAATGACATGCGCGATCTGTTCCGAGATGGCTTCGCCGGCGACGGATCGCTCGTAGACGCCGCCCTCCGGCGCGCCGTCGCGGTTGTCAGGAACGAGTCCGGCCGGCAACGCATCAGGTGCAAGGGCGAAGGCGAGCGCGCCATTCTCTCCGATCGTCACCATGCGTTCACACCAGCCGCGCTCCGTCTTGACATATTGGCGAAGCGGCAAGGCGTCGAAGAATTCGTTGGCGATGAGGAAGATAGGGCCCTTCACGGATTGGGCGTCGAAACTCTCGGACCAGCGCAGCGGCACGCCGCAATCGGCGAGCGTTTCCGCCTGAACCTTGCTCAGCGCCGGACTCACTTCCACGAGCACGACTTCGAGCGCGTTGCGGAATTCCGGCATCAGCTTCAGCGCGCGCAGCGCATCGCGCAACAAGGTGCCGCGGCCGGGACCGAGCTCGACGAGGCGCGGGTTCTTCGGCTTCTTCTGGTCGTGCCAGGCTTGCGCCAGCCAGAGCCCGATGAGTTCGCCGAACATCTGGCTCACTTCCGGCGCCGTGACGAAATCGGCGCTCAACGTATCGCGCGTCGCGTAGTAGCCGCCCTCGCGATCATGCAGCGCCAGCGTCATGAACTCGGCGATGGAGATCGGGCCCTGCGCCGCTATCAGCGCCGCGATGCGCTGGCCAAGCGGCGTCATGCGCGCGCCGGTTTAAGCGAAACCCAGAGAAGGGCGATCGCGCCCAGCCAGAGCGGGATCGACAACGCCATGCCCATGCTGAACCAGCCGAGGAATGGTCCATCCGGCTCACGGAAGAACTCGACGAAGAACCGAAACGCCCCATAGCCGGCGAGAAAAATTCCGGTCTGCAGTCCGGGCCGCTCATGCAGGCGAAAAACGCGCAACCCGATCTGCAGGATTACGAACAACACGAGTCCCTCGAGTGCCGCTTCGTACAATTGACTGGGATGGCGCGGTTCGATTCCGGCCGGACAAGTGCCGCCAAACTGCTCCCGGATGTGCCGCGTACAGAACACCATGCCCCAGGGCACATCGGTGACCTTGCCCCACAACTCGCCGTTCACGAAGTTGGCGAGACGGCCGAAGAAGAGTCCAATCGGCGCGATCACGGCGATCAGGTCGGAGACTTTGAACAGTTCGAGCTTATGGCGGCGGCAAAACAGCCAGAGTGCGATGGCAACGCCGGCGAGGCCGCCATGGAACGACATGCCTCCCTGCCAGATGGTGATGAGGCGGAACGGATCGCTGAGGAAGGCTCCAGGCAAGCCCGGCCCGCCTTGTGGTCCCAGGCAGAACGCAGAGTCGGGCGACACGCTGCAAAGCGCTATCCCGTAAAACAGGATCCAGCCGATTCGGCCGCCGAGAATCACGCCGAATGTCGCCCAGACGACCAGGTCGCCGACCTGGTCGGCGGTGAGAGGCGGCTTGTTGTGGAAAGGCGCGTTCTTCCACAAGTCCCGCTCGCGCGTCATGCGCGCCGCGGCCCACCAGCCGAACAAAAGTCCGGCGATATAAGCCAGCGCATACCAGCGAATGGCGAGCGGCCCCCAGATGTGGAGCGCAACGCGGTCCATGTCGGGAAAGGGCAGGGCGGCCAGCTGCATGGCTAAGAAAACGCAGTGCTTCTTGGGTCCTGTCAAGCTCGCACATGCTCATCCTTCGCCAAGCTCAGGATGAGGAATACCCTTAGCCCTCATCCCGAGCCTGTCGAGGGAGAGGGCGGACTCGGGAGCGCCTTGCCGCGCCGCCTTGGGCTCGCCATATAACGCGTCAAGGAGAGCCCCATGGCACAGACCGACAATCCGTTCCTCGACGGCATGGCCAGAATCTTCACCGATGCGGCCGGCGCCGCGAAAAGCGTGCGCGACGAAATCGACACATTCGTGAAACAACGGCTCGAAAGGCTCGTCGCCGACATGGATTTCGTGCCGCGCGAGGAGTTCGAGGCCGTCAAGGCGATGGCCGCCAAGGCACGCGCCGAGAACGAGCGCCTGGAAGCGCGGCTTGCGGCGCTCGAGGCCAAATCGACTCCGCCGAGCTGAGAGTCGATTTGGATTGGCATGACGGAGGTTGTCGTCTGGCCGCCACACACCCCAATCGTCATGGCCGGGCTTGACCCGGCCACCCATCCGGCGCGCGTCTGCGCGACGAGATGACTCTTTTGCGCCCGCCGATGCGGGCGCGATGGTTGGCCGCCTCAAGGGCGGCCATGACGGTGGCGAGATGACATCGCAGGATTCGGATTCAAATTGCCGCAGCGAGCAAAGCTGTGAATGGCTTTGCTTGTCCCATGTTGCGCGGAGTCGGACTCTTGTGCGGCGGCAAAATCTTGTGCCAGTTTGATTCACGACTGCTTCGCGCTGCGTCGCGCTCTTGGAGCCCGTATGACCGTCATTCACCAGGACGAGACAACCCACGCGCCGCATCCCATCGACATGCTCGAGCAAACCGTCGAAGCCAATGGCTGGGCGTTCGAGCGTTCGGGCCGCGACGAGCTCAATCTCTCGGTGGCCGGACGCTGGAGCGATCACCATTTCTGTTTTTCCTGGCGCGAGGACCTGCAATCGCTGCATCTCTCCAGCGCCTTCGACATGCGCATCACCGACGGCGTCCGGCGCAGCAACGTCGCCGATCTTCTGATGTACGTGAATGCCAAGCTCTGGATCGGTCACTTCGATCTCTGGCCCGATGACGGCACGATCGTGTTCCGTCATGCGATGATCTTTCCCGATGCGCGCGCTAGCGTCGCGCAATGCGAAGCGCTGCTCAATCTCGCGCTCGAAGCGTGCGAGTATTACTACCCGGCGTTCCAGTTCGTCCTGTGGGGCGGCAAGAGCGCGGAGGAAGCCGTCGCCGCAGCGGTGCTGGAGTGCGCCGGCCAGGCGTGAGACCGATCCTGCTCATCGGCGCCGGCCGCATGGGAGGCGCGCTTTTGAACGGGTGGGCGAAGAACCAATTCGCACCACTCATCGCCGTCGAGCCGCAACCCTCGCCGACATTGAAGCGCCTCGCGCGCCGCCATCACGTCGCACTCTTCGCGCGCGCCGATAGCATCGCGTCGCTTCGCGCCAGTGCCTGCATCGTGGCGCTGAAGCCGCAGGTGCTGAACCTCGAAGCGGCGCGCCTGCGACCGATCGCGGAAAGCGGCGCATTGATGATCTCGATCGCGGCGGGCACGAACACCGCGACGCTGAAAAAAGCCTGGGGCCCGAAGGCGCGCATCGTGCGCGCCATGCCGAACACGCCGGGCGCCATCGGCAAGGGCATCACCGCGCTTTTTGCCGCCAAGGGCGTGAGCACGAAGGACAAGGCGCTCGCCCAGCGCCTGCTCGCGGCGCTCGGCGCAACGGCCTGGCTCAAAAGCGAAAAAGACATCGATACAGTGACCGCCGTGTCGGCGTCGGGTCCGGCTTATGTCTTTCTTATGGTCGAGGCCTTGGCGGCCGCCGCGTTCGCCGAAGGCTTGCCGCTCGCCCTTGCCGAAAAGCTGGCGCGCGCCACCGTCATCGGCTCCGGCGCGCTGCTCGACGCCGATCCGTCGCCGCCAAAGCGTCTGCGCCAGAATGTGACGAGCCCCGGCGGAACCACCGAGGCCGCCTTGAAGATTCTCCTGGCCAAGGACGGCATGCCGGACTTGCTGAAACGCGCCGTGGCGGCGGCGCGTCGAAGGGCGCGCGAATTGGGCTAGAGCGCAATCGGGTGAAGTGGGTTCACCCGCCAAATTGCGCGACTATCAATAAACCTAGAGACGATTCGAAGAAAAGCGATTTTGCTCTAGAGTGGCGCTCCGAGGAGAACGCCATGAGCTTCATTGACACCAAGAACATCCCCGTCGTCAGCCGCCGGCCCGGCTGGTACGGCCGCCAGTTCGATTCGCCGAGCATGACCTTCGTGCATTACGCGTTCGACGCTGGCGCTTCGATCCACCGCCACGCGCATGAGCAGGAGGAAGTCTGGCACATCCTCGAAGGCGAGCTCGACATCTCGATCGGCAAGGAACGGCGGCGCGCCGGCCCCGGCGATGTCGGGATCGTGCCGCCGAACACCGAGCACGAGGTCAAGGCGTTGACGGCCGGAAGAGCGATCGTCGTCGATTGCCCGCTACGCGCGATGCCGGGATAGATTTTCCGGGCTTTCCCCTCACCACTCCAAATCCGTCATCGCCCGGCTTGTCCGGGCGACCCAATTTATTGAACACGCGAGAAACAAGATGGGTCGCCCGCATGAAGCGGGCGATGACGAACAAATTTGAGTGCTGAGCGCAAAAAACAAGAACCTCATCCTGAGCTTGCCGAAGGATGAGGGTTGAGTTCGGCTCGCCCTCTCAGACCGGTAACCTTATCGTCGCGCGCAGGCCGCCGAGCGGACCCGTATCGAGCAGGATGTCGCCGCCTTGGCCGCGCGCCAGATCGCGCGCGATCGCAAGTCCAAGACCGACGCCGCCGGCCTGCAGGTTGCGGCCTTCGTCGAGGCGATGGAACGGGCGAAAGGCTTCCTCGCGCTTATCCGGCGCGATGCCCGGACCATCATCGTCCACCACGATGCGCACGAAGCGCTCGTCGCGCGTCACCGCGACCTTGACCGTCTTGCCGAACTTGAACGCGTTGTCGATCAGGTTGGTGACGCAGCGGCGCAACGCCTGCCGCTTGATCGAAAGCGCGATGGGCTTTGGAATATCGATGGCGACGCGTTCCATGCCGGCGTGGCGCGCGTTGGCCGCGGAAGAGGCGGCATCGCGCACGAGCTCGCCGAGATCGCTCGTGATCGCCTGCTCGCCGCCTTCGCCGCGCGCGAATTCGAGATAGGCGTCGAGCATGTGCTCCATTTCGACGATGTCGGCGCGCATCGCCAGGATGTCAGGCGTGTCTCCCATCATCGCCAGTTGCAGCTTGAGACGCGACAATGGCGTCTTCAGATCGTGGCTCACCCCGGCCAGCATTTCGGTGCGTTGCTGGACATGGCGGTCGATGCGGCCGCGCATGGTGATGAAGGCTTGCGCCGCGCGCCTCACCTCCGCCGCGCCGTAAGGCTTGTAGTCGCTGACGCTGCGGCCCTTGCCGAAATTCTCCGCCGCAAAGGCGAGCGCCTCGATCGGGCGCACCTGGTTGCGCAGGAAGAGGACGGCGACTGCGACGAGGAAGAAGGCCGAACCCACCATCCAGAGGATGAAGATGTCGGCGCTGGACGCCGTCAGCCGCTCATGCGGCACCACGACCTGGAGCACACCGTCATGCACCTGCACGCGGAGTTCGACGGAAGTGCCGACGTGCAGCGTGGCGAACGGCCGGTGCTCGCCGATCGTCTCGGTCATCACTTCCATGAGCGCGCGATCGAGACTGGTGAGACGGTGATTGGGACGTCTCGCCGCAACGGTCGCACCCGGCTCGAAGCTGATGTCGTACTGCAGCATGCGGCGCTCGCGCTCGCGCAGCGCCTCGCGCTCTTTCTGGGGGTAGGAATCTTCGACGTTGATCATGAAGGCGATGTCGGAGGAGACGTCGCGTGCCATGCGCCGTGTCGTGGTGTCGAAGTGACGCTCGAAGAAGACGTAGGAGGCGATGCCGAGGAGCAGGATCATCGGCGTCACGATGATGAGCAGCGAACGCCAGAACAGTCCGCGCGGCAGGAAGCGCTTGACGAAGCGCCAGGGATCGTAGCGCGCGAGCCCGCGCGCGACGTCAGGTGACGCGGTCTGGGACGAGGACATAGCCGACGCCACGCACTGTTTGCAGATAGAGCGGGAGCTTGGGATCTTCCTCGATCTTGCGCCTGAGCCTGGTGACCTGGACGTCGATCGAACGCTCCAGGCTGACGCCGAGGCGGGTGCAGAGATCGCTGCGCGAGAAGGAGCGCCCGGCATTCGCCGCGAAGAGTTGCAGCAAGGCCGCCTCCGAACTCGTCAGGTGCACGGGCTTGCCCTTGCGGCGAAGCTGGCCGCGTTCGGGATCATAGACCGAATCTCCCATGCGCACTTCCGTGTGCGCGGAGCGGGCTGGCGGCGTGGCGCGGCGCAACAGCGCGCCGACGCGCAGGAGAAGCTCGCGCGGTTCGAAGGGCTTGGGCAGATAGTCGTCGGCGCCGAGCTCCAACCCGGCGATGCGGTCCTCGGCGTCGCCCTTAGCGGTCAAGATCAGGATCGGCACCTGCGAATGCGTGCGCAGCGACTTGGTCAGATCAAAACCGGATTCACCCGGCATCATGACGTCGAGAACGAGAAGATCGAAGGCAATGCTCTTCATCAGCGTGCGCGCATCCGCCGCGTCGGCCGCCGCCGTCACGCGATAGCCGTTCGACGTCAGATAGCGATGCAAGAGACCGCGCAGCCGCTCGTCGTCGTCCACGACGAGCAGATGCGGATCTTCGACCGATGAATGGGCGGCGATCATGGCTGCTATTCCCGGCGCCTTGTTTTCATGACCTAAAGCGGCAGTATAATGGCCCCAAGGGGAGCTAACCCCTTACGATAACTAGGCCCTGTGCGCTTGGCGGGCAAGGGCGAAAGGACTTGGATGGCCGACATCATCCCCTTCGATGAGCGCGACGGCGCGCTCTGGCTCGACGGCCAGCTCGTGCCGTGGCGCGATGCGAAGGTTCACGTCCTGACGCATGGCCTGCACTATGCGTCCTGCGTCTTCGAAGGCGAGCGACTCTACAACGGGCGGATCTACAAGCTGGCCGAGCACACGGCGCGACTCTTCGAATCCGCCCGCATCCTCGGCATGACGATTCCCTACACGGAGGCCGAGATCGACAAGGCCTGCTATGCCGCAGCCGAAAGCCAGGGCATCGTCGACGGCTATGTCCGCCCTGTGGTGTGGCGCGGCAGCGAACAGATGGCGGTCGCCGCACCCGATTCCACGGTCCATGTCGCCATCGCCGTTTGGCAGTGGCCGTCCTATTTCGACGCGGCGGAAAAGCTCAAGGGCATCCGCCTCGAAATCTCGCGATGGAAGCGCCCCGCGCCCGACACCGCGCCGACCAACGCCAAGGCCGCCGGTCTCTACATGATCTGCACCATGTCGAAGCATGAAGCCGAAGCGAGGGGCTATGCGGACGCGATGATGTTCGACTATCGCGGCTATGTCGCCGAAGCCACCGGCGCCAATATTTTCTTCGTGAAGGACGACAAGCTCGTCACGCCGATCGCGGACTGTTTCCTGAATGGCATCACGCGCAAGTCGGTGATCGAACTCGCCAAGGCGCGCCAGATCCCGGTGATCGAGAAGCATATCGAGGCGAAGGAGCTTCCCGGTTTCAGCGAATGCTTCATCGTCGGCACCGCGGCGGAAGTGACGCCGGTCTCCGAAATCGGTCCGTACAGATACAAGCCGGGCAAGATCACCGAGACGCTGACGAACGACTATGCCGAGGACGTCCGCCGTCCGGTCAGCATCGTGAAACTCGCCAAGGCGAGTTGAGATTTCTCTATCGCCCTGGCCGGGCCATGACAATTGGTCTGCGTTTCCTCTTTCGTCATGGCCGGGCCTGACCCGGCCACCCATCGCGTCTGCGTCAGTGGACGCAACAGAGTCATTCGGCGCGCAGGCGCGCGCCTGATGGGTGGCCGCCTCGAGGGCGGCCATGACGATTGAGGGGGCTGAACTGATCTACCGTCCCTTGCGGTCGAGATCGTCACAGATCTCGCAGAGGCGATAGCCGCCGGTTCCTGAGCGTCGTTCATCGGGCGGAATATCCTGGCCCGGACGACACGTGTTGTTGTCGTGATGGACGCGATTGCCTGCGGGCTTGGATGCTTCATTGACCGAGTGAAATGTCGCGACCTTTGGCACGATTTTCTCCTTGAAGAGGCGGACTTACCGACTCGATCTTAAATTGTAAATTCCACTACTACAACTATTACGTGTAGTCGAATCTGGGCGTAGCGCCGGTTCTTGACATTTGACGACATTTCAGGAATCAATGAAGTATGGAAATGACGGACGCCATCAAACGCCTCTCGGCGATTGCCCAGGACGCTCGGCTGGAGGTCTTTCGCCTGTTGGTGAAAGCCGGACCCGAGGGCATGGCGGCGGGCGAGATTGCGCGCAAGCTCGGCATTCAGGCCAATACGCTATCGGCACAACTGCTCGTGCTGTCCAACGCCCGCTTGGTGCACGCAAGGCGGGAAGGCCGCTCGATCATCTATTCCATCAATTTCGAAAGCATGAGCGAACTGCTCGTCTTTCTCACCGAGGATTGTTGCGCCGGCCGCTCGGAGATCTGCGCGCCGCTCGCCGTCGTGGCCAATCGTTGCTGCGCGCCGGACGAGGGGCGAAGCAACGCGCCTTCGCATTCTGTAAAAAAACTTGAGAAGAGGAGAAAAGCATGAACCGATTTCACGTCCATGTCCGTGTTCCGGACATCGCCCAGTCGATCGGGTTCTATTCGACGCTCTTCGGCGTCTCGCCAAGCGTGGTGAAGCCCGACTACGCCAAGTGGATGCTTGATGATCCGCGCGTCAATTTTGCGATTTCCCTGGGCGGTGCCGATGCCAAGGGAATCGATCATCTCGGAATCCAGGTCGAGGCGGATCACGAACTGCGCGGACTCGCAGCGCGGCTCAAGGCAGCGGGTGAAAAGACGCGCGATGAGGAAGCGGTGACCTGCTGCTACGCCAAGGGCAACAAAAGCTGGGTCAATGACCCGTCCGGTGTGCGCTGGGAAACGTTTTACACGTTCGGCGAGGCAACCATTTATGGCGAGGACAGGGATGCGGCGAAACTGGCGTCCGTTGAATCGTCGGCCTGCTGCGCCTGATCATGCGACAGCAGACGCCGGAGCGTCCGTACAACATCCTCTTTCTCTGCACCGGAAACTCGGCGCGCTCCATTCTTGCCGAGGCCATTCTGAACAGGCTGGGCAAGGGAAAGTTCGTGGCCTATTCGGCTGGGTCGGATCCCAAAGGTGCGGTCAATCCGCACACGATCGCGCTCCTCACGCGGCTCGGTTACGCGACCGAAGGATTGCGTTCCAAGAGTTGGGACGAGTTTGCGAAGACCGGTGCTCCCGATCTCGATTTCGTATTCACCGTCTGCGACAACGCCGCAAACGAGGTTTGCCCCATTTGGCCTGGCCAGCCGATGACCGCGCACTGGGGCGTCGCGGACCCTGCAGCGGTAGCCGGCGATGAGCGAACAACCGAGCGCGCATTCAAAGAGGCCTACCAGGTCCTGCAACGCCGGATCGAACTCTTCGCCAATCTGCCGGTGAAGAGCCTGGACCGCATATCGCTCAAGAAGCACATCGATGAGATCGGCAAGCTGGCGGGAGCCGCATGATCCCGGCGTCGACCACCCGACGTCTCGTTGCCGAAGCGCTCGGAACGGCTTTCCTGCTCGCGGCAGTGGTCGGCTCCGGCATCATGGCCGAACGGCTTGCCGGCGGTAACCAGGCAATTGCTCTACTGACGAACACGTTTGCGACGGGTGCCGCGCTCGTCGTGCTGATCGCGATCTTCGCTCCTGTTTCGGGCGCACATTTCAACCCGGCGGTCACGTTGTACTTCGCGTTGCGGCGCGATCTCGATACGGCTCTGGCGGCAGCCCATGTCGCGGCGCAATTGGCGGGTGCCGCCGTTGGAGTTTTTGTCGCGCACGCGATGTTCGCAGCGCCGATTTTCGAAGTCTCGGATAAGTTGCGTGATGGACCGGCGCAAGCGCTGTCGGAGTTCATAGCGACCTTCGGGCTCATCGCCACGATCGCAGGAGCAGTCAGGTATCGTCCGTCGCTGACACCGCAACTCGTTGGCCTCTACATTGCATCCGCCTACTGGTTCACGGCTTCGACATCCTTTGCCAATCCGGCGGTTACCCTCGCACGGTCCTTGACGCGCAGTTTTTCGGGGATCGCGCCACACTCTGTGCCGGCTTTTGTCGCTGCCCAGGTGTTGGGGGCTGGCGCCGGTTATGTGTGCTTCAACTGGCTGTTCAGGGATCAAGCGAAAGTTTGCACAACGCACCAAGACGGGAATGATTCCGCTGCCCACCGCACCCCGCTCGGACGTAAAGCTTGTCCTCCGGCCGCGCTGCGCGCGGACCGGGGCCGGGCGATGACGGATTTGGGGTAGAAAGAACCTAAAATAATATCGTCATGGCCGGGCTTGACCCGGCCACCCAGCGCGTCCGCGTCTGCGGACGCAAAAGAGTCTTCCCGGCGCGCGGACGCGCGCATGATGGGTGGCCGCCTCGCGGGCGGCCATGACGATTGAAGTTGTTTTTAGGATTTCGGCACGACGCCGTCGGGCGTCAGTGCGTCGACGGCATGCGGTAGGACTTGCGCGAGTTTCGCGGCAAGCTGATCAGGCGTCAGACCCGACTTGGCCGCGAGATCGTTCAGCGTTTGCTCGCCGAACGCCTTCTGCATATTAGCCGGCGTCACCGGCGCGTTCGGCCCGTCATTGATCCAGGAATTGACGGTCGCGCCCAACCCTTGCGACTGGAGTTGATTGACGACGCCCTGAACGCCGCCATGCTTCTCGATGAGGCCGTTCACCACCGTCACCATCTCGGCGCCGACCATGCCGCCGATCAGTCCATCCAGAAGCCCCATCGCTTTCCTCCATCACCCTTCGTTGCTGCCTCTTACATAGTAAGTTCAGTCGTAGAGTAGGTTCAAAGATTTATTGTATATATTCCTATATCCATCTTGAATTCCTATTTCTGCCTCCCATCTCTGCTGGAGCGAAACGGGAGCCTTTTGACCATGACTTGAGTTCACCGCGAGACCATACAGGTCTGGGAGCGAGCTCGCGCACTCCCTTGCTTCACGGAACGACCGGTTTCGCTCACTTAAATGGGGCGGCGCACGTCCTCCGGTTTTCGCAACGACCGAGGCGGAGAAAGTGAAGGTGCTTGCGGTTGGCTGTTGCGGTCTTGCGCTGGCCTGCCACGCACTCATGCACCAGGGCGGATGTTGCACGAGCGACGTCCGCCTTTTTTTCGGCGTCAGAGATTGCGCTTCCACAAGGCGAACAAACGCTCCCAATGCCGCTCGGCTGACGCCTTGTCGTACGCAGCACGCTGCGGAAACGCGAAGCCGTGCTCGACCTTGGGATAGAACTCGACTTCCGCGTTCAGGCCCTTCAGTCCGGCGCGCAGCGGCTCGATCTGCTCCACCGGCATCCAGCGATCGACTTCGGCGCAAGCGAAATAGAGTTCGGCCCCTTTCGTCCTGTGCGCCATGCGATGCGGACTGTCCGGTTTGTCGGTGATGAGGAGCACGCCGTAGATCGAAGCCGCGGCTTTGAAGCGCTCGGGAAAGTGCGCCGCGGCGTTGATCGCGTATTGCCCGCTCATGCAATAGCCGACGGCGCCCATCGCACCTTTGCGCGCCGCCGGATCTTCGTCGACGAAGGCGAGCAGCGCGCGCGTGTCGTCCATGATCATGGGAATCGTCAGCGAGCCCATCAGCTCGAACATCTGCTTGCGGCCGGGCGAGTTCGGATCGGGCGAGAGCGGGCCAAGCTCCATAACGCCGGAGCGGTAGTAGAGGTTGGGGAGCACGACGTAGTAGCCCGCGCTCGCGAAACGCCGCGCCATGTCGCGCAGTTCCTCGCGGATCGCCGGTGCGTCCATGTAGAAGAAGATGACGGGGTGCGGGCCGCCGCGCTCGGGATGCACGATGAAGGTCGTCGTCGCGCCGTCCCTGGTGGGGATGTCGATGGTGCGTTCGAGCATGCGTTTTCTCCGCCGTCAGGGATGCGAGTAGACCAGCAAGACCGCGCCCGCGACAAGCAGGACGATGCCCGCCGCCTCGCGCGCCGTCGTCTTCTGCTTGAAGAGGATGTGGCTCACCAGTTGCGCGAAGAGGACGTCGATCAGTCCCAGCGTCCGTACGCTGGCGGCGGTGGCTAGCGCGAAGGCGAGGAACCAGAATTCCGACGCCGCCGAACCCATGAAGCCGGCGTAGAGGGACGGACGCCACAGCCGCATGATGGCGCGAAGCACCCTCGGACTGGTCACTGCGAGATAGCTCGTCAGCACGAAGGCCTGCACCACCAGCCCGGTGGCGAGCGCGAAAGTCGCGGGCATCAGATAGCCGGGCGCGTGCAGCGCCAGAATGCCGCCGCGATAGCCGATGGCCGAGATGGCGAACAACCCGCCTGCAGCTAGGCCGAGCAGCGCCGGGCGCACTCCGCCCGCGCTCTCAGTGCCTCTGCGCAGCGAAATCAGCACCACGCCGGCGGTGGCGATCACGATCGCCAAAACCATGCCTGGCGTCAGGGGGTCGTGCAGGAACAAAAGTCCGAGTGCGGCGACGAACAAGGGCTCGGTCTTGAGATAAGCGACGGTGACGACGAAGGAGCGCTCGATCATCGTCAAGAGCATCAACGCGGTGCCGCCGATCTGGGTCAGCGCGCCGGACACGATCCAGAACCAAAAGGGTGTGGTCGGATGCGGCAGCGACGCGCCCGTGAAGACTGCAACGCCCAGCAGGAACAGAAGCGCGAAGGGAAAGCCGAACAGGAAGCGGACATGCGTCGCGCCCACGGCACCGAGGCTTTGGGTCAGCTCGCGTTGCATGGCGTTGCGCGCCGTCTGGCCAGCCGCCGCGACGACGGTGAACACGACCCAAAGGAAATTCATGATTTGCGCCAGCGCTCCGCCGCCGCATCGTCGGAGGATTTGGCTTCGACCCACTGGGCGCCGCCGCCGCGCTCTTCCTGCTTCCAGAACGGCGCGCGCGTCTTCAGGAAGTCCATCAGGAACTCGCACGCCGCGAACGCCGCCGCGCGATGCGACGACGCCACGGCGACGAGCACGATGCGCTCGCCGACCTTCAGGCGGCCGACGCGATGAATGATCGTCACACCGGAAAGTGGCCAGCGCTTCCCGGCCTCGGCCGCGATGCGCGCGATCTCGCGCTCGGTCATGCCGGGATAGTGCTCGAGCGTCAGCGCCGCGAGGCCGTTATCGCCACGCACATAGCCGGTGAAGGTGGCGACTGCGCCAGTCCCTTCCGGTTGCTCGCGCGTCAACGCGTCGATCTCCTCGGTGACGTCGAAGTCCTCGACCTGGATGTGGATGTTCGCGCTCATCCGCCCGTCACCGGCGGAAAGAAGGCGACTTCATCGCCGGCCGCGATGGGCGCATCGAAGCCACAATGGATCTGGTTGACGGCCGCTCTCAATCGTTTGCGGTCGGCGAATGCTTCCGCATAGCCGCCGCCCCGGCCCGCGAGCATGGTCGCAAGATCGCCGACCGTGCGCAGCTCGGGCGCATGCGCGATCGTCTCTTCGCTGCGGCCGGTCTTCTGCCGCACCCAGGCGAAATAGAGGACGTTCACGCGGTCCTCTCGCGGCGCTTGCGGGTATAGGCGAGGCCCGCGCGGAAATAGGAATAGCCGGTATAGACGGTGAGCACGGCGGCGAACCAGAGCGCGAAATAGGCCAAGACCAACGAGCCGGGCACCCAGCGATCGGCGATCGGACCCAGGATCATCGCGCCGATCGCCACCATCTGGATCGTGGTCTTGAGCTTGGCGATGCTCGAGACCGGCACGCTGACCGAAACGCCGGCAAGGAATTCGCGCAGACCCGAGACGAGAATCTCGCGCGTCAGGATGACCAGCGCCGGTACCAACTTCAGAAGACTGACAAGACTGGTGGTGAGAGGGAGGTTGAACCCTTGCACCTGACCCTCGGCGACCAGCATCATCAGAGCGACGCCGACCAGGATCTTGTCGGCGATCGGGTCCAGCATGCGGCCGAAATCGGAGCCCGCGTTGAGCTTGCGGGCGGCAAGTCCGTCCAGCGCATCGCTCAGACCCGCGATGCAGAAGACCACGAACGCCGTCAGCCGCGCGGCCTCGCCCGGTATGACGAACGCGATCGCGAACACAGGCACCAGAAGGATGCGCAGCAACGTCAGCGTGTTGGGAATCCGGAACATGAAAGGAATTTAGAGCAATTCCTGCTCGGATTGCAGCGGCGTTTATGCAACCCCTTCCGTCGCGGGAGAGGCGATCTGACGCGGAGTTCAGCCGCTCGGATGGAAGAAATCGTAGATTTTCTTCGCCATGGCGCTGCTCACGCCGGAAACCGCGGCGATGTCGGAGGTCCCCGCCGCTGCCACCGCCCGCGCCGAGCCGAAGTGCTGCAACAGCGCCTTCTTGCGCGCTGCGCCGATGCCGGCGATCTCGTCCAGCGGATTGGCGCCGATCGCCTTGCTGCGCTTCTTGCGATGGCTGCCGATGGCGAAACGATGCGCCTCGTCGCGCAGCCGCTGCAGGTAGTAGAGAACCGGGCTCTTCGGATCGAGGCGGAATGGTTCCTTGCCCGGCATGTAGAAGTGCTCGCGGCCGGCGTCGCGGTCCGGCCCCTTGGAGATGCCGACAAGGGTAACGTCTTCGACGCCGAGGTCGGCGAACACCTGGCAGGCGACCGAGAGTTGTCCGGGCCCGCCGTCGATCAGGACAAGATCGGGCCACTTGGTTTTGGGATCCTCGCCTTCCTTGACCAGGCGCGAGAAGCGGCGCGTCAGCACCTCGCGCATCATCGCATAGTCGTCGCCCGGCGTGAGATCGGTCGATTTGATGTTGAATTTGCGATACTCGCCTTTCTCGAATCCTTCCGCTCCTGCGACGATCATGCCGCCCAGCGCATTCGTTCCCATGATGTGGGAATTGTCATAGACCTCGATGCGCTTGGGCGGGGCGTCGAGCGCGAAGAGGTCCGCAACGCCGTCGAGCAATTCGCGCTGTGCCGTGTTCTCCGCCAAGCGGCGGCCAAGCTGTTCGCGCGCATTGGTGAGCGCCATGTCGACGATGTCGCGCTTCTCGCCACGCTGCGGCACCAAAAGCTCGACCTTCTTCTCCGCGCGCAGCGTCAAAGCTTCGCCGATGAGGCGGGCATTTTCGATTGGCTCCGAGAGGAGTACGAGTGCCGGCGCCGTGCGCTCGTCATAGAACTGGCCGACAAAAGCTTCGAGCACTTCGCTCGTCGCCATCTCGCGGGGATGACGCGGGAAATAGGGCTTGTTGCCCCAGTTCTGGCCGGCGCGGAAGAAGAACACCTGGATGCAAGTCTCGCCGCCTTGATTGAAGGCGGCGAAGACATCGGCATCGGAGAAGGTCGAGGGATTGATGCCCTGGTTGAGCTGTACATGGCTCATGGCGCGGATGCGATCGCGCAGACGCGCGGCGGCTTCGTAGTCGAGCGCCGCCGCCGTCTTGTTCATCTCCTTGACCAGGCGGTCCTGCACTGTGCGGCTCTTGCCGGTTAGGAACAGCTCGGCCTCGTGCACCAGCTCCGCATAGCCTTGCTGGTCGATGCGGCCGACGCAGGGCGCACTGCAACGCTTGATCTGGAACAGCAGACACGGCCGCGTGCGCGACTCGAAGACGGAATCCGAACAGGAGCGCAGGAGAAACGCGCGCTGCAACGTGTTGAGCGTGCGTCCAACGGCGCCCGCGCTGGCGAACGGCCCGAAATAGACGCCCTTGGTCGTCTTGGCGCCGCGATGCTTCAAGAGCTGCGGGAAGCCGTGATCTTGACGCAAAAGGATGTTGGGAAAGCTTTTGTCGTCGCGATAGGAAACATTGTAGCGCGGCTTCAGCCGCTTGATCAGGTTCGACTCCAGAAGCAGCGCTTCGGTCTCGGACGCCGTCGTGACGAACAGCATCTCGGCCGTTTCCTGGATCATGCGCGTCAGCCGTTCCGCATGCGCCCTGCCGCTGGCATAGGCCGCGACGCGTTTCTTCAGGTTCTTGGCTTTGCCGACATAGAGCGCGTCGCCCTTGGCATCCAACATGCGATAGACGCCGGGCGCGTCGGGCAGCGTCTTCAGATACGCGGCGATGCGCTCGACGCCCTTGAGCGGTTGCACGTCAGCGGATGGTGTCTGATCGGAATCCATTTGCCGCCATGATAGCAAATTGTCATCGCCGGCGAAGCGTATCGGCTTGTTCTGCAAAGGATGGCAGGAATGTCTACGGCCGCCGTTCGGCATTGCGCAGCGACTCGTCCAACATGAACACGAGCCGCATGAAAAACACTGCCACTATCAGCAGAAAATAGAACACGCCGGTCGCATAGCTTGCCGGCGCGGGGAGATAATTGACAACACCCGCCAGCAGGATCGCCATCGCCACAGCACCCACCGCCGTCGTCGCATAGAATTGTCCCAGTCGAATGCCGCGCGCGGCGTCGCCTCGGAATGTCCGCTGGAGCAAGATGCCGCGAACGGTGAAGGCGACGCTACAGATCACTTGCAGACCGCAGGCGACACGCCAGAGGGTCTGGCTATCGCCGAGGAGCGTAATCGCAAGCAGCGGCGCGGTGGACATGACGATGGTGGCGAGCGCCGTCAGGATCAGGGAGCGCAGGCGGAACGAGGCAAGCTCCGGCGAAACCTGGGCTGCGCCACGATCGATCAGCGCGACGATGCCCGAGAAGCCCGCCAGCGCGACGGCGGCGGCGAGGAAGGCAAGCAAAAGATCGGGAATGGAGATGATCATGAACCGCTGCCCGCCGCTCTACGGTCTCTGCCGCTCGATCTCGACTCCGCCCGATTCGGCGCCCGGCAACGCGTGCAGTTTTTCGACACGGATGCGGGCCGTTTTCACGCGAGCGTCTTCGAAACATGCCGTCGCGATGCGCTCTGCCAGGGTCTCGGCAAGGTTGATATGACCTGCTGCGAGGATGGCGCGAATTTTCTTCGTGATGGCGTCATAATCGACGACCAGGTCGAGCTTGTCGGCGAGGTCGGCCTTGTCCTCCACCGCTAGATCCACATTGATGCGCACCGGCTGCATCTTGCCTTGCTCATGGCCATGCACGCCGATATGCGCCAGCACCTCAAGATTGCGGATGAAGACGTGACGGATGGCCAAGGCCGCGTTGGCAATCGGAAGACGGGTAACGTTGGGACCGGACATGGTGCCTCGGAGGGGAGCGCAGTTGTACCCGTTTGGCCGCGAATGCTAAAGCTCGGCCAATGAAGAAAGTTGCCGCATCGCCGCCGTCAATGCCCGCTTGGTCTGCCGAGAACGGCTACGTCCGCATGATGATCCGCGACCTCGTCACCGAGGTTAGGCTCGGACTCCATCCCTGGGAACGGCATCCCGAAAAGCCACAGCGCATCGTGATCAATGTCGAGATGTATGCGCGCCCGTCGCCGCGGCGTGGCAAAAAAGTGTCGTCGGTCGTCGACTATGACTATGTCCGCGACGCGTTGAAGAAATGGCCGCGCCGCAAGCACACCGTCTTCATCGAATCGTTGCTCGAGGAACTGGTGAAGCTCTGCTTTCGCGACAAGCGCGTGGTGGCATGTCGCGTCTCGATCTTCAAGCCGGACATCTACAACGAAGCCGGTGGTGCCGGCGTCGAAATCTACCGCGTGCGCGCATGACCGGTTCTCCCGACCGCGATGGTTATGCACTCGTCACCGGCGGCGGCGCGCGGATTGGTGCAACGCTGGTCAAGAGACTCGCTGCCGATGGTTGCAGGGTTGCGATTCACTACAATCGCTCGGCCGCGGCAGCCGAAGCGTTGGCGAGCGAGATCAATTCCGCGGGAGGCCGCGCGGTCACGCTGGCAGGCGACATCGGAAAGCTTGATTCCTTCGCCGAGCTCTTCGGCCGCGCCAATGCGCAGTGGGGCTTTTGTTCTCTGCTGGTGAACAATGCCTCGGCATTCGAGTATGACGACGTCTCGAACGTGAGCCGCGCGAATCTCGAAAAGCTGTTCGCGGTCAACCACCATGCCCCTGTGCTGCTGGCGAAGGATTTCCGCAAACAGCTGCGGGCGGGCGCAAAGGGTCTGATCGTCAATGTGCTCGATCAGAAAGTGTTCAATCTCAATCCCGATTTTCTCTCCTACACACTGACCAAGTCGGCACTCGAAGCGGCGACGCGCCTTCTCGCCATGGCGCTGGCGCCGGATGTGCGCGTTTGCGGCATCGCACCGGGTCTTACCTTACGCAGCGGTGAGCAGAGCGAAGCCGGCTTCAAGGCCGCGCACGCGAAGACTCCGCTCGGCACCGGCAGCTCGCCGGAAGACATCGCCGAAGCGCTGAGCTTTCTGATCAAGGTGTCGTCGATCACCGGCGATACGATCGTCGTCGATGGTGGCCAGCATCTGCAGCCGCGCACGCACGACATCATGTTCAGCTACGGCGTCGCGCCCAACGCGCCGGTCGGAAAGCCCGACGACTAGTTGAGATAGCCGACGATCTTCTTCACGTCCTTGAGGATCGGCTCGGCCAGGGCTTCGACCTTCTCGGCGCTGGCCCTCAGGATCTTGTCGATCTCTGCGGTGTCAGCCATCAGGCGGCGCATCTCTTTGGTGATGGGGCCGAGTTTGCTGACCGCGAGATCGGCAAGCTCGTTCTTGAACGTCGAGAACTGCGCGCCGGCGAAGCGTTTCATCACGGTCTCCGCCTTCTCGTCGGAGAGAGCGGCAAAAATGTTGATCAGGTTTTCCGCCTCGGGCCGCCCCTTGAACTCGTTGTGGTTGCTCGGCATCGGGTGCGGATCGGTCTTGGCGCGGCGGATCTTCTGCGCGATCGTGTCCGCATCGTCGGTCAGGTTGATACGTGAATTGTCGGACTCTTCCGACTTCGACATCTTCTTCGACCCGTCGCGCAAGCTCATCACGCGCGTCGCAGGCCCCGTGATGACGGGCTCGGGAAGCGGGAAGAAATCCGGCACGCCATAGTCGTTGTTGAACTTCTGCGCGATGTCGCGCGCGAGCTCGAGATGCTGCTTCTGGTCTTCGCCGACCGGAACATGCGTCGCCTTGTAGAGGAGAATGTCCGCCGCCATCAGCACGGGATAGGTGTAGAGGCCGACGGAAGCGCGCTCCTTATGCTTGCCGGACTTCTCCTTGAACTGGGTCATGCGGTCGAGCCAGCCGACGCGCGCGACGCAGTTGAAGATCCACGCGAGTTCGGCGTGCTGCGGCACACGCGATTGATTGAAGATCGGCGAGCGCGCGGGATCGATGCCCGCCGCGATGTAGGCGGCTGCGACTTCATAGCTCGAATGCGTCACGTCGGCCGCCTTGCGGTAGCCGGCATCGTCGGTGAGCGCATGCATATCGACGACGCAGAACAGGCACGCCATCTCGTTCTGCATTCGCACCCAGTTCTTGAGCGCGCCGAGATAGTTGCCCAGATGCAGCGTGTTGGTCGGCTGCATGCCGGAAAAGACGAGGGACTTGTGCTTCGACGCGGCGTTCATGGGAGGTCTTCAGAGAAAGGAGCGCGGTTATGCCCCGGCAGCCGCCACCGCTTCAAGGGCCCCCGGCTCGAGCGCCTTCAGGAGCTTCGCATGGACGGCCTTGAGCCGTTCGGCATGGCGAACCTTGTGTCCGAAGCCGTCGCGCACATAGAAGACGTCGACTGCGCGCTCGCCGTAGGTCGACACCATGGCGGAGGAGATCGAAAGACCCGACTGGAACAGCGCATCCGTCACTTCATAGAGCAGACCCGGACGGTCCAGGCCTTCGACCTCGACAACGGTTGCGCTCGCCGACGCCTCATTGTCGAAGTTGATCCTGGGCGTGACGCGAAAGGCGGTGGTGCGGCGCCGGGCCGGTCGCTGCGCGATGGCGCGGCGCGGATAGACCTCGCCACGCAGGGTGCGTTCGATCGACTGGCGCAGGCGCTCGACGCGAGCCGCGTCGCCGAAGGTGCCGCCCTCCGCGTCCTGCACCGAAAAAACGTCGAGGGCGAAGCCGTCGCTGGTCGTGAAGGCCTTTGCGTCCACGATGGTGCCGCCTGAAATGGAAACCGCGCCGGCCAACTGGGAGAACAGACCGGGGTGGTCGGGCGTGTAGAGCACGATTTCTGTCACGCTGCGGAAGTCGTTGCTCTCCGCTGCCAGCGAGAAGAGTTCGCCCCTGGCGTCGGCTTCGGCCATGAGCCGCGCATGCCGCGCGTGCGCACTGTCGTCGAAGGCAAGCCAATAGCTGTCATAGTGGCGGGTGAGCGCGCGCTCGCGTGCCTCGCGCGGTAGATCGGCGATGCGCGGTTCGAGCGCCGCCTTGGCATGCTGCACGCGCGCCGCCCGCGCCGGCGTCGCATCGCCGCCCGACATCACGCTCTCCGCTTCGTAGTAGAGTTCGCGCAGCAGTTGGCCCTTCCAACCATTCCACACCCCGGGGCCGACGGCCGCAATGTCCGCCACGGTCAGAACCAGAAGCAGGCGCAGCATCTCAGGCGTTTGAACCTGGCCGACGAAATCCTTCACCGTCTTGGGATCGCTGATGTCGCGCTTCTGCGCCGCATCGCTCATGACCAGATGGTTCTTCACCAACCACATGACCGCGGTGGTGTCTTCGGGCTTGAGGCCAAGGCGCGGACAGAGGCTGTTGGCGATGGCCGCGCCGACTTCGGAATGATCGCCGGGGAGCCCCTTGGCAATATCGTGCAGCAGCATGGCGACATACAGCGCTTCGCGCTGTTTGATGCGCTTGATGATTTCGGTGGAGAGCGGATGTTCGCCCTTGTGCTCGCCGCGGTCGATCGAGGCGACATAACCGATGGCCCGTATGAGGTGCTCATCGACCGTGTAGTGATGGTACATGTTGAATTGCATCAGGCCGACGACACGGCCGAATTCCGGAACGAATCGGCCGAAGACGCCCGCCTCGTTCATCAGCCTGAGCGCACGCTCGGGATTGTTGCGCGACGACAGGATCTCGAGGAACAGCCGGTTCGCCTCGGGATCGCGGCGAACGTCGTCGGTGATGGCATCGAGCGAGCGCGTGATCGTGCGCAACGCATCGGGATGCACATCGACGCTTTTTGCGTCGGCAATATGAAAGATCCGGATCATGTTGATCGGATCGGCGCGGAATATGCTGCCGCGCGCGTTCAGCCGCCCATTCTCGACGAAGAAGTCCTCGCTGCCGGTGCGCGGCTTGAGAAAGCCGGGAAGCATGCTGGCCAGGGTCGGCCGCCGTTTCTTGTTCTGGTCCTCGAGCGCGGCGCAGAAAATGCGCGTCAAATCGCCGACGTCTTTCGCCACCAAGAAATAGGTCTTCATGAAGGCTTCGACGGCGCGGCGCGGATTATCGTCTATGAAGTGCATCGCCTTGGCGAGCTCCGGCTGGACATCGAAGGACAGCCGTTCTTCCGCGCGTCCGACCAAATAGTGCAGACGTACGCGCACGTCCCACAGGAACGCTTCGGCTTTCTGAAAGGTCTTGTATTCGTCTCTGGTGAAGACGTTGTGCTGCACCAGCGCCCCCGCATCGTCGACGTGATAGAGATATTTTCCGATCCAGTAGAGCGTCTGCAAATCGCGCAGTCCGCCCTTGCCTTCCTTGATGTTAGGCTCGACGAGATAGCGGCTCTCGCCCTGGCGGCGATGGCGCTCGCGGCGTTCGTCAAGCTTGGCCTCGACAAAATCCTGGCCGCTGCCCGTCGCGACCTCGCCCCAGAATTTCCGCCGCAATTCCTCGTAGAGCTTTTCGTCGCCCCACAAATAGCGGGCCTCGAGGATGGCCGTGCGGATGGTGCTGTCCTGCTTGGACAGCCGCACGCACTCGCCGAGCGAGCGCGTGGCATGGCCTACCTTCAGGCCGAGATCCCAGAGCATGTAGAGGATGAATTCGATGACGCTCTCGCCCCACGGCGTCTGCTTGAACGGGCGCACGAAGAGGAGGTCGATGTCCGATCCTGGTGCAAGCTCGCCGCGGCCATAGCCGCCGGTCGCGATGACGGCAATGCGTTCGGCGTCTGTCGGATTTTGCGCGTAGTAGAAGTGCTTGGTGGCGAAATCGTAGATAACCTGGATGGTCGCATCCTGCAGCGCCGAAAGCGCGCGCGCCGCGGCAAGTCCGTTCAAGCTTCCCAACTCGACGCTCGATTTCACCGTGGCGCGGGCGTCCAGGAATGCGCTCTTGATCAGCGCGAGTGCTTCCTTGCGTAAGCTCGCTTTGTCGCCGGACCCATGGGCGAGCGCGGTCAGGGCGCGTCTGAGCGCGTCCGCATCCAGCCGATCGATGTCGTGTTCGTCGCCCAAGCGTTGGTCCTTTGTGCGCTTGCGAACAATGCCATGTCCTGCAGGTGTTAGCGAGAAGGCGCCGAAATCCCCGAAAAGCCGAACGGCGCGGAATTGCTCCCGCACCGTTCGATGGTTACCGGTTCAGATGGACTTAGATTGGCGGCCGTGGGGAGTCGGTCACCAGCTTTCGTCGAGTGGGATATGGCCCGGCTCGGCGGCGACGCGCGCCAGCCACTTCACTACCGCCGGATATTCCGAAAGCTCAAATCCGCCGTCCGCCGCGCAGTGGGTGTAACCGTATAGAGCGATATCGGCGATGGAGTAGCGCGGACCGCCGAACCAGTCGTGCGTTTTCAAGTGCGTGTTCATCACGCCAAGCGCGGCGTTACCTCGGTCATGCCACTCGCCGACCAAATGCTGCTTCTTGGCAAGATCCTCCTTGGCCGCGAATTTAAGCCAGAAGCGTGCGACGGCCACGTATGGCTCGTGGCTATATTGCTCGAAGAACATCCACTGCAGTGCCTGCGCACGATCCCACTGGTTTTCCGGCGCGAGCTTCGTGCCTTCGGCGAGATACCAGATGATGGCGTCGGATTCGGGAAGTGTGCGTCCGTCCTCGAATTCGAGCAGCGGCACGCGGCCGTTCGGATTTTTGGCAAGAAAGGCTGGCTTGCGCGTCTCGCCGGCGTGAAGGGGATACTCCTTCAGCGTGATTGCCACGCCGAGCTGTCGCGCGGTGAGGCGAACCTTGTAGCAATTGCCGGACACCTGCATCTGATGAAGCACGGGCATGATTCGTCACTCCGCAATTCGACGCGGATCATGCACGAATCCGTTCGCATCACTTATGCGGTTTGCGCTTGGCGCCTTTGCGCGAGCCCGGCGCGATAGTGCGCTCGATCACGCCGCAGGCGATGCGGTCGCCGGAATTCCCGGCGGGCTGACTGACGTAATCGTCTGCTTTGGCATGCACAATGATCGAGGCGCCATCGCGATCGAAGATCGACTTCTTGCCGTTGCCGAGCGAGATCGCATTACTGATCACCGAAGCGTGAAGCGTGCCGTCGCCAGCGGCGAATTCGTTCGGCAGGTCGCCGGGGTGCGGTCCATGTGACGCGAGGAAACCGTGAAGCTTGGTCGCCTCGAAACTGAGATCGGGGCCGGCCGACGTGAACGCTACCTTCGCATTGCAATTGCCGGAGGTGTGAATGTGAACGGCATGGGCTCCGGGCGCGAGCCCTTTCAGGTCCAGTTCGATGAGAACGCCGTGCGATGTCGCGATGAAGTTTGCGGTTCCCACCGGATGACCGTCGCGGCCGATAAGATGCGCGATCGCCCGCGCCTTGGAAGCCGCTGCAAGCGCTGGCGAAGCGTTTGCGATCGCCAGAACAATTCCCAGCGCGACGGCGCCATTCGAAGCCTTCATTGGTTCCCCGCACGTGTTTGAAAAGCGGCGGGACCATTGCAGCTTTACCTTGTCAGGCAAAGCTTGACATTTCTGTCAGGCTGGACTTGACTGTCAGGGTCAACCTGACAGGAGCCAATCGTGATCGCCAAGCCGAATGCCCAGAGCGAGACGGTCGACACGCTCTACTGTTCGTTCTGCCGCAAGTCGCAGCATGACGTGAAAAAACTCATCGCGGGCCCGGCCGTCCTTATTTGCGATGAGTGCGTCGCGCTGTGCGTGAAGATCATCGCCGAGACGCCCGATGCGACGCCGGACAAGCCGGTGACGATGCAGAAGTGGCACGACATGCCGACCGACAAATTCCTGAAGATCCTGTCTGCTCAGGACCAGATGTATCGCGAGGTGCGCGACCGCGTGCAGCAGACCGTCGACATCCTGCGCAAGCGCGAGGTGAGTTGGGCCGACATCGCCAACGCTCTGAACGTCTCACGCCAGGCGGCGTGGGAACGCTTTTCGTGAACGTGACGGAGCTCGAGCGCTTTGTCGAAGCTCGGGCCATCGTCTTGCCTGCGCCCTTCAATGGTGCGACGTGCGAGCTCTCACATCTCGATCCTCTCAAACAACGTTTGCGCAGCGCAAGACTCGTCATGCTCGGCGAAACGAACCACTTCGTTCATGAGAAGAGCGATTTTCGCCTGCTTCTTTCGCGCGTGCTGATGTCCGAGGGTTGGACGTGCTTTCTGGAGGAACTTGGGCATAGCGATGGCTTTCGGGTCGATCGCTTTCTGCAATCGGGCGACGAGCGCGAACTCGCGCGTCTTCCCTCCTTCGGCTACATCGCGCATTTGCGAAGCGATCGTGACGACCGGCCGGGCGGCATCCTCAAATCCGAGTCCTATCCAACCGAAGCGTTTCTGTGGGAGCAGAAGCGCTTTTATCGCAGGCTGCGCAGCGAAACGGTGCGCAGGGGTGCTCAGGTTTGTCTCGCGGGCATCGACATCGATGGTCTGCCAGGCGGTTCGTACGAAGACATTGCCGACCTCATTCCGGCAACGGCGTCAGAGTCTCACCCGTTCCTCGAAGCCTTGCACCGCGTCCCCAACGAGTCCGCAGCCGATGAAGCCAATCGACTCCGCACAGCCCTTCGCCTCTTGCCGGACGATTGGCCTGACGAGATCGCCGAATCCTTGCGCGCGCTGAGCGAGAGCCTCGAATACATCGCAATGACATATTCCGCTCAAAGCTATGATGCGCTTCGTCCCGGCATGGCGTTTCGCGAAACCGCAATGAAGCGGCGCTTCAAGGCGGCGAAAGCGAAATTTGCCGACGCCAAAATCGTCCTGATGGCGCACGCTCTGCATCTCGCGAAGGACGACGCTGCGATCAAGGCCGGCGGCGTTGGTCCAGGCGGCGGCCAGACTTCATCGCTTGGTCACTGGCTCACGCAGGAAGAGAAAGAAGCAACGTTCTCGATCTGGATGATCTACGGCGTCGGCGAAGACAGCCAACCGCTCGCAAACCTTCCCCGTAAGGCGAACTTCCCGCCGCACAGTTTAAACGCAATGCTGTCACGCCACGGAAAGGCTCTTCTATTTTTTCCGGCCGACGCGCCGGAACTTTTTCGCCCGCCATGCGTAGTCGGTCACATGTATAACGCCCTGTTTGAAACCTCACTCTTGCTCCAGGCCGACGTGGTGGTCTTCCTGCCAGAGGTGACGCCTCTACGCCGTGCATAAACGACGGAAATCCTCCAAAAGACCGCGATTTCGCCACAGGGTGAGCCTATGATCCCGCAGCAATTATGGAGAAAGAGCCATGCGCACATTCGCTAGTCTCGCAATTCTTGCTCTGGCCGCCGCCTCTGGCCCAGCTCTCGCCGACCCGATGGCCATGGACACACCGGTGCAGATGAACGGACTCGAAACCGTTTGCACCGGCGTTGGCGAGACCAAGGACGACCCGAAGTGGCTGAGTTATCCGGTGCGCATCGAATTCTCCAACGGCGGCGCGCAGTATCTCTCCGGGGCAACCGTCAGGATCAGCCATGGCGCCGAGACGGTCGGCTCGCTCGATTGTCCGGGAGCCTGGGTGTTGCTACGCGGCGCTCCGGGCGAGTATCGCGTCGATGTCACGATCGACAACTCTTCGGCCAAAGCAGTCGACGCCTCGTTCCGCATGGGGAGTGGCCCGCAGAAGCGCATCGTGCTGCGCTTCCCGGATTTCCAGCCCAACCAATAGTTACAGACTGAGCTCCCGCACAACGTCTTCGCTGCGGTTGAAGTCGCTGAAGCGGATCCAGCGCGGCTTGACCCGGACCCAGGTGATGCCCGGCCAGCTTTCGCGCGTCGGGCCGTCCGGCCACGCGGCGTAATAGATGCGCTTCAAGCCGACAAGCTCGTCACCCTTGGGTTCATCCGCGATGCCCTCCAGTTGGACGCTTTGTTCGTTGTCCCAGCCGATCACGAAAGAGACTCTGGGATCGCGGCGCAGATTCACCGCTTTGCGCGTCTCGCCGAGCGTGTCGAAATAGATTTCGAGCTCGGGAGAAACGGCAATACCGACCAGCGCCGACTCGGTTGCACCATCGCCTTGCACCGTTGCGACCACGCCATAGCGTTGGCCGGCGATGAAGGCGTGCAGTTCGCCCTTGGTGAGCGCACTCACACCATCACCTGACCGGAAACCTCTTCGCGCTCTTCGTCTTCCGCGCTTTCGATGATGCGCCGCTTCTTCCAATCGCCGCGGGCGAACCAGATCATGCTGACGATCGCGGTCAGGACATTGGCGATCGGAAACGCCCACCAGATACCATGCGCCCCTTGGTGCGCGCGCAGGGCGAGCACGAAGGCGAGCGGAAATTGCAGTACCCATTGCGAGACCAGACTGATCACCATCGCGGCGAACATGTTGCCGCTGGCACGCAGAACGCCCATCAGCGCGAACTGAACGCCGATGAAGCCGAAGCTCCACGAGACGGTGCGGATGAACACGCTGGCCTCGTGGATGACGGCCTTGTCATGCGGCACGAAGAACGCTGCGACATGGTTGGCGAAAGCGAAAGCCACGACGCCGACGCCGGTCAGGACCGAAAAGGTGATGAGGGCCGCGAAGCGCGCCACCGCTTCGGCACGCTGGACATTGCCGGCGCCGATGTTCTGGCCGACCAGCGTCGACGTCGCCATCGAGAAGCCCATCGCGGGGATGACGACGAATTGCAGGACATTGCCGCCGACGCCATAGGCCGCGGTCGTCACCGTGCCGAAGCTCGTGATCAGGAACATCATCAGCGTGACGCCAAGCCCGCGCGCCGAACCTTCGATCGCCGCCGGGTAGCCGAGGTTGAAGGCGCGCGCGATGAACGAAAGATCAGGCCTGAGCTCGCGAAGCTTCAACCGGATGCCATAGCGTCCGGACGTGAGCAGCATGATCGCGACAATCGCCGCAACCGTCTGGCTCACCATCGTCGCCAGTGCCGCACCGACCACGCCCCAGCCGAAATAGAAGATGAACAGCGGATCGAGGACGAAGTTGATGAAGACCGAACCCGAGATGATGTAGAGCGGAACGGTCACTTGGCCTACGCCGCGCATCTGCGACTGAAAGCAGAAATAGGCGAAGGCGAGCGGCAGGCTCAAGAATTGCACCCGCAGGAAGCCGAGCGCGTTGTGATAGACCTCGGGCTCGACTTCCATCAGCTCCAGCAGATAGGGCGCGATGACGAAGCCGATGAGGCCGAGCACCAGCGACACCGCGACCACGGTGAGCAGCGTCTGTCCCGCGACGTGATCCACCATCTCGCGATTGCGCGCACCGACATACTGCGCGATCAGCGTCGAGCCTGCGATCGTGAAGCCCATGCCGAGCGACACCATCAGGAACATCAGCGGCATGGAGACCGACACCGACGCGACAGCGGCTGCGCCGAGGCGCCCGACCCAGAAGGCATCGACCAGCTGATAGGCGATCTGCAGGATGTTGCCGCCCATGATCGGAAAGGCGAGCAGGAACAAGGAGCGTCCGATCGGCCCGTGCAGAAGCCGGGGATCGAAGGCGCGGCCGCCGAAGCCGCCCACGGGTCGGCTCTGGGCCGGCGATGCCGATGATTCCTGGTCCTTGTCGGGAGTCATAACCTAAGTTTCCGCATTCATGAGCGCCTTGGCAACGCGGTGAGAACGGCAGAGACAAAACGGCCGGCGGGGATTTCTCCACGCCGGCCGCTTCGCAGAAATTGAAGCGTATCAGACCGCTTTCAGGTTCACGGCCTTGGCGCCGCGCGCATCCGGCTGGATGTCGAACGAGACCTTCTGGCCTTCGTTCAGCGAGCGCATGCCGGCCGCTTCGACGGCGGTGGCGTGCACGAACACGTCCTTGCCGCCGCCTTCCGGCGCGATAAAGCCAAACCCTTTTGCAGTGTTGAAGAACTTCACGGTTCCGATGGTCATTTCACTTTTGTCCTAGTCACTTGGATTACGCGCCGGCACATGCCGACGCGGTACGAAAAACGGCCATCAGGGAGAGGAAGTGTGGCTGTCTCGTCCAGGCGCGCACATTAGGCGGGCAGGGCTTTAGTAACAGTGCGCTTTCTCTGACGGGACGCCGTCTACGTTGGCGCCCATATAGTCTTTTGGACGGGCCATGGCAATCGCGCGGCCAAAATCGTGATTCAGCGGATTTTTGCCGGTGCGGCCCTCTTTTTCTTGACCGGCTTCGGCGGTTGTTCGGCGGCGAGTTTCATGGCGGCTTCGGCGTCCGCCGCTTCCTTGGCGAGACGCAGCGCGCGCAGCTTCGCGGTCCGGTTGTCGAAGGCCGTGCGCTCCATCTCGAGCTCCTTCTTCACCATCGCATCGCGCTGTTCCGAGGCGGTGAAATGCGTGTTCGCCTTGCGTCTGGCGCTGTCGCGGATATCGGTCGGGTTCGCCATGGCGGACTCCTTGTCTGCGCGGGGTCCGGGTCCGCGTAGGCGGAGAGGGGCTCTGCGGTTTTCGGGGCGGGCGCGCCTGCCGCTTCGGAGGGCTGCGCGGTGACCGTTCTTGTCACAGATTAGCGCAAAATGCTGCGCTGCGGGGGAAAATCTGAACCATGGTAAAGCGTCGAGATTGCAGGCACTTTTGCGACGTGAGTCATGGCTGCGGCCGCAAGTGGCCGTCAACTGGGGGAGAGCTCCATGTTTCGCATTTTCCTTGTCGCGTCCGCGCTCATTCTGGCAGCGCCCGCTTACGCGTCCGAGAAAGACGACGCGATGGTGCCGATCAAAGCCTTCATCGACGGGATCAACAAAGGCGATATGAAAGCCGCCGCGGCCGCGCATGTCGACGCGCCGTCGATCATCGACGAATTCGCGCCGCATCACTGGTCCTCGCTCGACGCCTGGGCGGCCGACTATGGCAAGGATGCGCAGCGGCTGGGCGCCAGCGACGGACGCCTGACGATGCACAAGGTGCACCGCCTGACGATCGAGGGCGATGCCGGCTATGCCGTGATCCCGACGGACTACAGCTACAAGGTGAAGGGCAAGACCATCGTCGAGCACGGCACGATCACCTATGCGCTGACGCGCGCCGCGGGCAACTGGAAGATCGCGGCCTGGTCGTTCAGCTGGTGATGGTTCGACAAGCTCACCATGAGGCTCGGCAAGCTCATCCTTCGGCAAGCTCAGGATGAGGGGAGACGCCACATTCCTCATGCTGAGCCTGCCGAAGCACAACAAGCTCAGCATGAGGTGCGGGTGAAAGCCCTCATCCTGAGCTTGCCGAAGGATGGCTGCAGGGCTCGGAACTGACTCATGGATCCGTTGAACCCCGAGATCTTCGCCCATGTCCGCCTGGTGCTGGGCTTCGTCATTTCGCTGTCGATCGCGCGGCTCCTCACGGGTGTGTCGCGCTTCATCCAGCATCCGGAAAAGCTGACCGTCTATCCGATCCATCTGATCTGGACGATCTCCATGCTCTTCATGCTCGTCCATTTCTGGTGGTGGGAATTCTGGCTGACCGACATCAAGCGCTGGACCTTCCCGATCTACGGCTTCCTCATCCTCTTCACCGTCACGCTCTATCTGCTCTGCAGCCTGCTTTATCCCGACAATCTCGAGGAATATGCCGGCTACGAGGATTACTTTTATGACCGCAAGCGCTGGTTCTTCGGGCTTTTCGCGCTCACCTTCGTGTTCGATTTCGCCGACACGCTGTTGAAGGGCGACGAATATCTCGCCTGGTTCGGCCTCGAATACCTGATCCGCGCACCCACCTACATCGCGATCAGCATCGCCGCGATGTTCACCGAGAACCGCAAATTCCACTGGACGTTCGCGATCCTCAACCTGGTCTATCAGGTCTCGTTCGCGACACGCCTCTTCATGACTCTGAGTTAGCGCATCCGGTTGAAGCTGTTCCAGATCGCGCCGCCCAGCGCCGCCACCACGAACGCGGCGGAGAACGCCACCGCGATCAGGACGAGGGCGCGGCCAATCTCGAACGGTTCGACCTCGGTGTTCGGCGTGAAGAAATGAATGCGTAAGGCAAAATCGACAAGCGTCTGCCCGAAGCCGGCCGCGACCACCAGGGCCCAGCCGATGTGCAGGATGGCCGCGAGACTGCCGAATGTGAATCCCAGCTTGATGGGGTTGACCATGGCGACGACTCCCTGTGCGACGCATCATTGTCGCCGATTCGCGCCTTTTCTGCTTACAGGGTTCGGCAGGCTCATGCTTCGGCAGGCTCAGCATGAGGCATGTGGAGTCTCCCTCATCCTGAGCTTGTCGAAGGATGAGCTTGCCGAAGGATGAGGGACACCTGCGAACGAATGCGTCATGTACGCCGATGCTTCGACACGATAATTGTGCGGCGATTTTTTGCGTTTCTTCACACCCCTCCCCTCTCGAAAAATCACTCCCCCAATCCGTCATCGCCCGCTTCATGCGGCCGACCCAATTTTCCGTGCGCGAAATTTTCTTTTTTTCGACATTCAATTCGCGATTTTCGCGCTCAAGCCCTTGGCGCCGAAACGAAAAGGACGAGGATAGAGCGCGTAAATCCACGCGCTGCGCTTCGCCCATTGCCTCCACCTCGCCGCCCCCAAAACCCGTCGGATGGAGATAGGAATGAATTCCAACGGTTCAAGAGGCGTTGGCGCGACACGCTGTCTCGCTAGGTTGAGGGCCACTGAGAAAAGGTCCGGTGGACCTTTTCGGCCCGAACGGGGCGAGGTTTATTTACGGCAGACCAAGAGGACGAAAACCGCCATGTGCCGCAACATCAAGACGCTCCACAACTTCAAGCCGCCGGCGACGGACGACGAAGTGCGCGCCTCGGCGCTCCAGTTCGTGCGCAAGCTCTCCGGCTTCAACCGGCCGTCGAAGGTGAACCAAAGGGCGTTCGATCGCGCGGTGGAGGACGTGACGCACGCCGCCCATCACCTGCTCGACGCGCTGGTGACGACGGCACCGCCGCGCGACCGCGACGTCGAGGCCGCCAAGGCGAAGGCGCGAAGCGCGGAGCGGTTTGGCACAGCGGCGCGGTAGGGGCAGCGGCGCGCGCGTTTCGTTGGTTGCTTGCCGAGGGCGGCCGCCACGCCCTTCATCAGTTGCGCAATGCGCCAAGTCGAGACGCTCTTCGTCGCTGTCGCTGTAATGCCGTTGAGTGAGCCGTCTTCCTCGAAGAAATCCTCGAATCGAAGCGCGATGCGGTCTCTTCTTCGACTTACTCACACAAACCTCGGATACTTGACAAACAGCCTGAAGAAGCAAATGTTCGCCGCGCCTCCGGATGGAGGCTGAAATAGAACCAGGAGCTGGTTCAGGCAGAACAACAAGGGCGCGGCGAACAACATTTCGTCGGCAATGGTGAAGTTTTGGCTGAGTCGGCTCTCCAAGTGGAGAGCATCATGACAAACAGGCTAATCTTAAAATTCGAACAGTGTGACGAGCAGACGATCAATGGTCTGCGCCGTGTCGTTGGTTTTGTGGAGGGGCGCTCGATCCCGACACTACTCGACGTAGCCGATCTCTCGGCAAATCCAAGGTCAGCAAAGACCGGCTCAGTCACAAGAGACATCATCGAAAGCCTGGAACGAACCCCGGAAGTCTTCCCCTTCAAAACGAAAGGTATGTTGATCGGGACATCGTCCTATCGCGCCTTGGAGCGCCACCGGTACGAGCTTTCGTTCGGAGATCCGGATTTGGAAGGCATTCTCGATGGCGGTCACAATGCACTTGCCGTTGGAATTTTTTTGTTGCAATTCGCCGGCGTCGACGACCGGAAAGTTAAATCAATTCGGACGTGGGCGGACTTCAAGGAAGTCTGGGCAAAACATCGGTCAGAAGTCGCAGAAGTTCGCGACGTGATCGACTTTTTGATGCCCGTGGAACTCTTGGTTCCAGCCGATCCGGCCGACAAGGACGGAATCGCCGACTTCATGTCACAGCTTCTCGATATTTGCTCGGCACGTAACAACAACGTCCAACTGACCGAAGAGGCCAAGGCGAATCAAATGGGCTTCTACGAAAGTCTCCGCAAGGCGCTTCCGGAAACTTTGTCGGTCGAGTGGAAAACGAATGATGGTGGTCGCATCAAAGTCAGGGAGATTCTCGCGCTCGCATGGACTGTACTTCCTTCGCTGGCGGAGCCAGAAGGAATCAAGGTTTTGCCGAACCAGATGTACCGAAACAAAGGCATTTGCGTCGAGCAGTTCAACAGTTTCATGGAGCTTCCGACCGTCTCCCGACAGCGGGATGGCGACAAGGAAAGCTACAAGCGCGAGGTCTTCAATCCGAAAGTTCTGCGCGCTTTCCAGTTGATTGCCGAATTGCCGCAACTCTACGACGAAATCTACGAACAGTTTCCGGATGCCTACAACAAAGCCGGCGGCGCCTACGGAAAAATATCGGCGGTCAAGATGTTCGATCCAGCCAGGGTCGCAGAAAAATCGTCGGAGAAGCGATCGCGCTTTCTGCGAAGGCAACCAAGGACGCCATTCTTTGAAAGAGCTTGCGACTACACCTGCCCAGACGGATTCATAATGCCGCTCGTCTATGGTCTCTCAGCTCTTCTCGAATCCGGTGGCGGTGACATCCGGTGGAAAAAGGATCCATCCAAGTTCCTGAAGAGCCATTTGGTCGACATCATGAAGACGTACCGTTTCTTCATGGAGACCGCGCTGTTCGATCCGCAAAAGGTCGGAAAGAATTTGAGCGTTTATCAATTTATGGCGGTGGAATTCGGACGGCACTAGGACAATTGCAATGACAACGATCAGAGAACTTTCGGACGAGGATCTCGCAAACATCAAGGCGAGGATCAAGAGAGGCGACAAATATGCAGAAATCGCTTCCGACTATCGCATCAACCAAGGACGGATAGCGGATCTGAAGTTTGGCCGGATTCGTCCCGACATCATGGCTGCGGAGTCGTTACCAAAAACCGAACCTTGAGTTCGGAGGGAACGATCTACCGACTCCTACTCCCGAACGTCTTCGGCATGTTCGGGCGGCCGGCGCGTTTCATCCGCGTGCGCGACGTCTTCTGATGCTTCGGCCCGCGCTCGGGCTTTCTATCCGGGTCTGACTCGGCACCGTCGCGCACCGCCTTCATGAACGCGTCGTCGACCGAGCGTTCGACGTCCGACTGCCGCGCGCCCGCCTTCGCACCTCGGTGCTTCGGCGCGGTTAGCGCATCGTACGTCGCCGCATCGACTTGACTCTGTCTGGCAAACGGATCGTCGGCGATCGCGAGCTCCACGGCCTGAAGCCGCTTCAGCTCGTCGCGCAGCCGCGCGGCTTCCTCGAATTCGAGATCGGCGGCGGCCTCCTTCATGCGTTTCTCGAGATCCTGGATGGTCGCCTTGATGTTGTGGCCGATATAGGCCTCGTTGGCCTCGCCCGTATCCACCATCACATGGTCGCGCTCGTACATGCTGCCCATGATGTCACTGATGTTCTTCTTGATGCTGGCCGGCGTGATGCCGTTGGCTTCGTTGTAGGCGCGCTGCTTCTCGCGCCGCCGCGTCGTCTCGGCCATGGCGCGCTCCATCGAGCCGGTGACGTGATCGGCATAGAGCACGACCTTGCCGTCCACGTTGCGCGCGGCGCGCCCGATGGTCTGGATGAGTGAGGTCTCGCTGCGGAGGAACCCTTCCTTGTCGGCATCGAGAATGGCGACGAGCGCGCATTCCGGAATGTCGAGCCCCTCGCGCAACAGGTTGATGCCGACGAGCACGTCGAAGGCGCCGAGGCGAAGATCGCGGATGATCTCGATGCGCTCGAGCGTTTCGACGTCGCTGTGCATGTAGCGCACGCGGATGCCTTGCTCGTGCATGTATTCGGTCAGGTCCTCCGCCATCTTCTTGGTCAGCGTGGTGACGAGCGTGCGATAGCCGCGCTTGGCCACCTCGCGGCATTCGGCGATGAGGTCGTCGACCTGGCTTTCGACCGGGCGGATCTCGACCGGTGGATCGATCAGCCCGGTCGGGCGGATCACCTGCTCGGCAAAGACGCCGCCGGTGCGCTCGAGCTCCCAGCCGCCCGGCGTCGCGCTGACATAGACGGTCGAGGGCCGCATCGCGTCCCATTCCTCGAATTTGAGCGGGCGATTGTCGATGCAGGAGGGGAGGCGGAAGCCGTATTCGGCGAGTGTCGATTTCCGGCGATAGTCGCCGCGATACATGCCGCCGATCTGCGGCACGGTGACGTGGCTTTCGTCGACGAAAACGAGCGCCTGGTCGGGGAGATATTCGAACAGCGTTGGCGGCGGCTCGCCCGGCTTTCGCCCGGTCAGCCAGCGCGAATAATTCTCGATGCCGGCGCAACTTCCCGTCGCCTCGATCATCTCGACGTCGAAATTGGTGCGTTGTTCCAGCCGCTGCGCTTCGAGCAGCTTGCCGTTGGTACGGAAGTCTTCGAGGCGCATGACGAGCTCGGCCTTGATGCCCTTCAGCGCCTGCTGCAGCGTCGGGCGCGGCGTCACATAGTGCGAGTTCGCATAGATCTTGATGCTGTCGAGGCCGCCGGCCGGCTTTCCGGTCAACGGATCGAACTCGGTGATGGAGTCGACCACGTCGCCGAACAGTTCGACGCGCCAGGCACGGTCTTCATAATGCGCCGGGAAGATGTCGAGCGTGTCGCCGCGCACGCGGAAGGCGCCGCGCACGAAATTGTTGTCATTGCGCCGGTATTGCAGCGCCGAGAGGTCGCGCATCAAATCCATGCGGTCGAGCTTCTTGCCGCGCGCGATCGTGAGCGCAGTGCCGGAATAGGTCTCGACCGCGCCGATGCCGTAGATGCACGATACCGAGGCGACGATGATGACGTCGTCGCGCTCCAGGATCGCGCGCGTCGCCGAATGGCGCATGCGATCGATCTCCTCGTTCACCGAGGAATCCTTCTCGATATAGGTGTCGGTGCGCGGGATATAGGCTTCCGGCTGGTAGTAGTCGTAATAGGAGACGAAATACTCGACGGCGTTTTCCGGGAAGAAGTTCTTGAACTCGCTGTAGAGCTGCGCCGCCAGCGTCTTGTTGGGCGCGAGGATGAGCGCCGGGCGCTGCACCGCCTCGATCACCTTGGCCATGGTGAAGGTCTTGCCCGAACCGGTGACGCCGAGCAGCACCTGGTCGCGCTCGTTGGCGTTGGCGGCGGCGACGAGTTCCCGAATCGCGGTCGGTTGGTCGCCGGCGGGCTCGTAGTCGCTGACGAGCTTGAAGCGGATGCCGCCTTCGGACTTTTCCGGCCGCGCCGGACGGTGCGGCACGAAGCCGGCAAGTTCCGCGCCCGTCGCACCACGCAGCGGAAGGTTCCCGATGGGCGTGACGGCTTCCGCGTCGACGAATTCCGCCGCCGCTTCCTGCATGCCGGGCGCCGTTTTGCTGCGTCCCTTACGCGGAATCATGCCGTTGTTGTGGGCCATGGCGACAATATAGTCCGCGTTCGCGCTTTGTGCAGCCCGTTCTGCTGACAACAATTGTCAGGAGCGGGCGGCGGGTGGCCCCGCTATCTCGGATGCGACGTTGGGCATGACGGCGTCCAACAGCGCGAGGCATGCGCGATAGCCCTCTAGGCCCAATTCGTACGGATCCGGTATACCGCCGCCGTCGGCATTCGCGACCACGATGGTCGTGTCGGCTTGCGACGGCAGGAGCGCGCGCACGTCAGCCGCGGCCTGCTCATCGACGCAGACGATGTGGCTGTAGTCGGTCAATCGTATATCGCCGACCCATCGGCCGATATGCGGCGTGAGATCGAGCCCGCGCTCCTGCATCACCATGACCGAACGGCTGTTAGCTGGCGCGCCCGCCGCTTTGCGCCAAACGCCTGCGCTCTCCACGACGAACGACTTGCCCAGGTGTTGTTGCAGCAACGCCTGCATCATGGGGCTGCGGCTTCTGTTGCCGACGCACACGCAGAGGACTTTGCGACCCATGGTGGCGCGATCATCACCGCGGTGGGAGAAGGCGGCGTTGCTGCATGGCGGCGATGGCGTTTCGAAGCATCATTTCGCTGTCGAGCATCTCGGTGAAGCCGGCGCGCCTGAGCTTGACCGTCGAGACGAGGAACGGCGGCCGGGCCGCATCGCCCGACATCAAAAGATCGACATAGTCGAGCGACTTGCCGGCGAACGCCATCAGGTCGGGCGCGGCGAGATCGTATTTCCGCCGGATGCCGTCCCATTCGCCGGCGCGCGGCGGCAGATCGCGAGCGAGTAGCGCCGGGCGATCCTCGCCCACTTGCATGCCGAGGGCGTCGGCGATCGCGGGCCACACATTCTTCCACGTCATCACATCGCCGTTGGTGATGTTGAACGCCTGGTTGCGCGCGGCGTCGGCCTCGCCGGCCCAGCGGATGGCGCGGCCGATGAGATCGGCGTCGACGCCTTCGAAGACATTGCCCGGACCGCCGGGAAAGTGGAGCGGCTCGCCCCGCTCCTTGAGCAGCGCGCCATAGAGCCCGAAGGCGGCGACGGGATTCATCGCCGCGCCCAGCGCATCGCCGAAGATGATCTGTGGACGGATGATCGTGAAGCTCCACTTCTGGCCGCTCTGTTTGGCGCGCAGATAGTCTTCCTGGTTCCAGTAGAAGTTCGGCTGCGACTTGAGCTCGTCGCGATCCTCGCGGGCGGGGAGCGGAATCGCCCGCACATGCGCGCCATATGCCTTGGTGCCTTGCAGCAGCGTGACGTGCTGCAAATTCTTGGCGACGGCCGAGAGCGGTTCGAACAGGTTCTTCAACATCGCGTCGTTCTTCGCGATCTGCTCGGGATCGAGCCAGCTTGCGAGCAGCCCGCCCTCCTTCTCGTAGAGCGCGGTGAAGACGAGATGCGTCACGCCGTCGAGTTTCGAGAAAACCGCGCGAGAAGCTTCGGTATCGAAGAGATCGGCCGCGACGAAACGCACGTTGCCGACACCTTCCGGCGCGTGGCGCGCTGTCGCGATGACGTCGCAGTCGCTGGTCAAGGCACGCACGGCACCGCGCCCCACCAGACCGGATGCGCCGGCAATCAGAACCTGTTTCATCGTCTTATCTCCCTTGAGCGATGCTCGCGCCGGGCGCGCGTGCGCGCAAGCGCCGTGTTGTCAGGCTCGGAAACGGCGCGATATAGGGTGTCGCATGACCGAACATACGCTCAATGTTCCCGACAAGGTGCGCCGGACTGCGAAGTCTTTCGGTGCGGCGGGAGAGGCGTGGCTCTCGTCGCTGCCGGAAGAGACTGCACGGATCGCACGGGACTGGTCGCTCACGCTGGGCGAAGCCTCGGGCGGCGGCACGGAGGCCTATGTCGTCTTCGCGAAAACGCGCGAGGGCCAGGACGCCGTGCTCAAGCTCACGATTACCGGCATCGATCCGACGCGCCAGGAACTGCGCACGCTCAAAGCCGCGGACGGTCGGGGCTATGTCAAGCTCCTGCGTGCCGACGAAACGGCGAACGTCATGCTCCTGGAGAAGCTCGGACCGCAGCTGCATGCGCTCGCTCTGCCGGAAGAACGCGTGATGGAAATCATCTCAGCGACGCTGAAGGAAGCCTGGCACGCGCGGCCGGATGGACCGGCGTTCGCGACAGGAGCCGAGCGGGCACGCGAATTCGGCGGCGTCGTCGCGGCGAACTGGGCGCTTCTCGGCAAACCCTGTCCCGAACGCACCTTCGATGCGACATTGGCGGCGGCGCGCCGGCGCGAACTCGCCTTCGATCCGGCGCACTCGGTTCTGGCGCATGGCGATGCGCATGAGTGGAACACGCTCCAGGCACTCGGCAGCACCACAGGCTTCAAGTTCGTCGATCCCGACGGCGCCTTCGCCGAGCGCGCCTTCGATCTTGCGATCCCGATGCGCGAGTGGGGCGCGGTCATGCCGGCGGGCGACCCGCTCGCGCTCGGACGCCGGCGCTGCGAGTTGCTGTCCGGATTCACCGGCGTGGCGCGCGATGCGATCTGGGACTGGTCGCTGATCCAGTTGGTGTGGAATTCGTTCCTACTTTTGCAGGTCGGGCTCGATCAGCCGGCCATCGTCTCGCTCGCCATGGCCGACGCGTGGGTCGAAGGCGGCGTGTTCGCGGCGCGCTCGTAGAAAATTACTTGGCCTTCGGCTGCCAGAGCTCGATCTTGGTGCCGTCGGGATCGACAATCCAGGCGAAGCGCCCACTGGGGTCGCTGCTGTCGTCGCGCTTCAGGATCTTGACGCCGTGATCGACAAGCCGCGCGATGATCGCGTCGAGATCGTCCACCGCGAAGTTCACCATGAACTCGCGTGACGACGGCGCCATGTAATCGGTGCTCCCCGGAAACGCGGTCCACACCACGACGGGTGGATGTCCCGGTGCGTCGGTCGGCAGCGCCGCGCCGCCCCAACTCTCGATCTTCAAACCCAGAACGTCGCGATACCAGGCGGTCAAAGCCTTGGGATCCTTGCTCTTGAAGAAAATGCCGCCGACGCCGGTGATGTGTCCCGCAGGCTCGGCGCTCAATCCCGTCGGTAGAAGCGCGAGCGACGACACCACTGTGACAGCGGCGAGAAATTTCGCAGACATTGTCCGACTCCCCACGACGAGACATTACTCCGCAGCATGCAATGTCGGAATCTTGCGCGTGTCGACCACGCGTTCGGCCTGCCATAGATCATAGGCGCCTTGCAGATTGAGCCAAAGGCGCGGTCCGTTGCCAACGAGCTTGCCCAGCCGCACTGCCATTTCGGGCGTGATCGGGCGCGGGTTGTTATGCGCAATGATGCGATGAAGCGTTTGGCGCGTGACGCCGAGCTTGGCCGCCGCATCCAGTACCGAAAGCCCCAGCGCGGGCAACACGTCCTCGCGCAATATTTCCCCCGGATGTACGGGCGGCATGCTCCGCTTACGCACCATGATAGTCCTCCAACTCGATCGCCTCAGCCGCTCCTTCAACGAATGCGAACGTTACTCTCCAATTCGCGGTAACACGCATCGAATAGCGCCGCGGCGCAAAACCCTTCAGCGCGTGAAACCGAAAGCCCGGCATATCCAGATCGCGGATGCTTTCCGCACTATCGAGGATCGCCAGAATGCGCCGGATTCTAGGCGCTGCACTCGGATTCAGGCCCGAATGATCGTTTCGCTCCCACAACGCGCGCAACGCCTTGCTTCGGAACGATCCGATCATGTGTAAAGCATGACGTTACATGGTATGTCTGTCAAGCCATAGGTTACAATCGCTTACGCCGCGCGGCGTTCGAACTCCGGATAGTAGTGTCCCATCATCCGTTCGCTGTAGGCGACCAGGTTCTGGTGACCAAGCGCCGAGTCGCGCAGCCGGGTCTCGAAGAACGGCGTGAGGATGCCCGCCAGCATGGCGAACATGGTGGCGTCGGCACCGCAGGCGCGCTCGCCCATCAGATAGGGCTTGTCGCCGAGGAAATCCGACAGTGCGCCGAGCGAGCGGCCCGCCAGTTCCGCGATCTCCGCATTGCTGTGGCGGCCAAGGCCATGACCGTGCAGCGCCAGCCGCGCGCGTTCGCGCCCTGCTTCGCGCGCGCCTTCGGGTGCGCCGTCGAAGAAATGCGCCGGTCCCTTGGCGAAGTTCGCGTCATCCATCCAGCGCGCGTGCAGCATGGCGAAGTAGAGATGATCCTCCAGCATGCGCTCCATCGACCAGGCGAGCGCGCGCTCGAAGGTCAACAGACCGGAATCGAGATCGACGCGGTACTGGGTCTCGAGATGGGCGCGGATGAAGGTGGAATCCGCAACGATAAGCCCATTGTCGTCGATGAAGGGAATCTTGCCCTTCGGCGCGGCCTGCGGACCACCGCGTTGCCACTTGTAGGAAAGACCCGCCATCTTGAGTTGCACCTCCGTCTTCATCACGAAGGGACTGGGGTCGGGAAGGCCGAAAGCCGGGCCGAAGCCGAACAAGGTGATCATGGGATGCCTCTCTCGCCGGAATTGGCTCTTTAGTTAGTGCGTCTCTACTGACAACATGCTGTCAGCAGTCTGGCAGCAGGATGTCGCCATGAGACGCGCGGAACGGCTTTTCCAGATCATCCAGATCCTTAGGCGCAGCAAGCGCCGTCCGATCACGGCAAACGACATCGCCGCCGAACTCGAAACTTCGCTGCGCACCATCTATCGCGACATCTCGCAACTTCTCGCCGAACGCGTGCCTATCCGCGGCGAGGCCGGCATCGGCTATGTGCTGGAAGACGGCTTCGACATGCCGCCCTTGATGCTGACAGCCGACGAGATCGAAGCCGCGATGCTCGGCGCGCAATGGGTGATGGGCCGCGGCGACAGTTCGCTCGTGCGCGCCGCCAACGATCTCGTCGCCAAGATCGGCGCGGTGGTACCGCCGCATCTAAAGCCGCTGGCGCTCGACTCGAGTCTGGTGTCGCCCAACTGGAAGCACATCGAGACCGATACGGTCGACATGGTGCGCGTGCGCTCCGCCATCCATGCCCAGACCAAGATCGCGCTCGCATATCGCGACGAAAGCGGTCGCGAGACGCGGCGCACCATCTGGCCGTTCGCCGTCTCCTATTGGGATACGGTGCGCGTGGTGGTGGCGTGGTGCGAACTGCGCAAGGGCTTTCGCAGCTTCCGCACCGATCGCGTGCTCGGCGCAGACTTTCTCTCCGAGCGTTATCCCGTGCCGCGAACGCGCTTGACCGCGCAATGGAGGAAGGAGATCGCCGCCACCATCAGCCGCGGCAACTATGAGAAGCACAAGGCGGCGCAACAGCAACGGACGTGAAGGCTATGGCCTGGACCCGGAGGAAATTCGTTGCCGCATCGGCACTATTCGGGCTTACGACGCAGAGGGGTTCCGCTGGAGATCATGTCAACGACCTGGGACCGGACCGGTTGGTGTTGCTTGGAACGCGCGGCGGCCCTGCCATTAACGGTTATGTACCGAGCCCATCGGCCAATCTCATCGTCTACAAAGGTGTGCCGTATGTCATCGATGCCGGCTACGGCGCGACATTCAAGTTGATCGAGGCTGGAGTACCCTTGCGCCGACTCCGCTACATCTTCATCACGCATCACCACTCCGACCATAACCTCGACCTCGGCCCGCTGCTTTATAACGCCTGGGCCTCCGGATTATCGGGGCCGGTGGACGTGTTTGGACCTAGGGGACTGAACGACCTGATCGAATTCTATTGGCGGTCGAACAGTTACGACATCGAGACAAGAATGAGTGATGAGGGTCGCCCCGACGTGCGCAAGCTGGTGCACAAGCACGAATTCAACGAAGGGCCTGTTTTCTCGCACGACGCTGTGACGGTCAGCGCGCTTCGCGTCATCCATCCACCGGTCACTGAGGCTTACGCATTTCGCTTCGTGCTGGGGCGGAAGATCGTCGTGTTTTCTGGCGACACCGCCTATTTTCCGCCGCTCGCGGATTTCGCCGCGGACGCGGATTACCTCGTGCACGAGGTCGTCTATCCGCCCGCGCTCGACGCGCTTCTCAGTGGTAGGCCGAACGTGGATCCGTCCAAGCTGAAGGCCAGTATTCTCAGTCACCATACGCGACCCGAAGATGTCGGCCGCATCGCAACGCGTGCTCGGGCAAAGACTCTTGTGCTGAATCATTTCGTGCCAGCCGACGACAAGGCGCTTACTCCGGACGTCTGGCTGCATGCCGTGCGACAGACATATTCCGGCAGGATCGTGGTTGGCAGGGACCTGTTGCAGCTTCCTCTTTGACGTATTTTCGTCCCGCGAGAGGTGAACGAGACAGCGGCCACGCTCCGGCGGCTCATGACATCGAGGGGTGCTCGCAATGACTAAGTAAGCCACCTTTTTCTGGAATGTGCGTGCGTGTCCCACTATACCGGTCGCCTCAGGTTCGCATCGATTCCGATTCTTGCCACGCAAAGTCGTCAGAACACGCCGGAGCGACCCGGCAAAAAACAAAGCCGCCTCGGCCAGGATCGCGCACCCCTCGATTACTTACATCGTAACTTTCATCGCCGAGATTTTGCGCACCACCTCGCTCGACGTTCTGGACGTGCTGATCACCTTGGCGATTTCGCGCGCGAGCCTCATGTCCAACGCCGGCGGCATCAGCCGAAATCAGCTCAGCCGTGCGCTCAACGTGCCGCTGGAGACAGTGCGCCGTCGCGTCGCCATCCTGCTCGACAAGAAGATCATCCGCGAGCGCGAGAGCGGGCTCGTCGTTCCCGAACGCCGCCCACTGGGCGCGCTCGCCAATCACGACGAACTCATCGCCTGCAACGCGCAGGCGCTGCGCCGACTGGTCCTCGACGTGAAGGCTCAGGGCGTCAAGCTCGGCTAAAGGCTATTTGAGCGCCTTCAACTCGCTGGCCACTTCGCTCGCCGCCTTCGTCGCCGTCGCCATGTCGGCCGCCGCTATCCCGGCGCGCGTGGTGTTGGCGGCGCCTTCCAGCGACTTCTTCTTGGCCGCATCGCTCTCGTCGGGAATGGCGCCGCTGCCGGCACCGGCGCAGGGATTGATCTGCTTGGCATCGAAGCCCGAGCCGCCCGGCCCGACGAGACAATTGAGCGTGTGATGCAGATGGGTGTGCACGCCATCGAGCGCGGTCGCCTGCGACGCCAACGTGGCGTGCGTCGCCGCCGTCGAGATTTCGCCGGCAACGTCGGCCGCCAGAACCGGCAGCGGAACGAGCACAAGCGCCGCAATCGCGGCGCCAAGAAGGACGTCATGTTTCTTGTCAGTCATAGCCCTCACCATACGGTTGCAAGATTGTGTTGCAGATCTGCGGTCGCCCTGTTGTGAACTCTGTTGGCCAGGATGAACGGAACGGTGGCGTTGTGGCCGTAGAAATCCTCGTTCCATTCGTCGCGCGCCTTGACGACCGAGCCGTTGAAGGTCAGTCCGCCATAGGCACCGGTGCCCGAGGCCCACACCACGATGTCGCCACCTTGGCCCGTGGTCGCGCCTTCGGCGCCTGAGCTCAGCGTCACGACGGTAATGCCGGCGCCAGCGCCGAGCTTGAACTCGCTGCGCTCGATGCCTCGAAGTGCACGATCCGTCATGATGATGAAGACGAGCTCGGCCTGCTCGAGACCGATCTGCAGTCCGAACGAGGCGGAGGCGAGCGAGTAGAACGCCGGCGAGCTCCAGCTCTTGCCGGTGCGCTTGAGCAGCACGCCATCGCCGCCCTCGGCGCCGAAGATGAAACCGCCCTTCACCAGACGCGGCACGATCAGCACGGCCTTGGCCTTGCCCAGCATGTCGGCAGCGACCTTGAAGGCCGGATCACTCTTCAGATGCGAAACGGTGCGATCGGCATGGTCGAGCAGGTCGGTTTGATCCGACGCGAGAGCCGCCGGTGCGGCAATCAAGGCGCAGGCAAGAGCGGCGGCGCCGGCAAATTTCGTCAGTATGTTCATGAGCCCTCCCTCAAGGGATTTTTCGCCATTTACCATACACCCAAGTGCGGGAGCGCGCGCCGCAAAACCAAGCTTTTCCCTGCTGCAGCGCATTCAAGCGCGCTGGCGAACGCCATCACCATCCTTCGCCATCAAGCTGAAATTGTTCGCCCTTTTGTCCTTCCTTGACGAAGGGATTTTGCACCCCCACATGATGTCCGTCACAGGGAGATTGCGATGAGCGATGTTTCGCCTCCGCCCGTAGCGCCGACCGCGCCCATGGCAACGCCGATGGACGATACGCGCACGCTCGTGATCATCGTCTATGGACTTTATCTCGCAGCACTTCTGTGTTTCGGATTGTCCGGCATCGCGGGCGTCATTCTCGCTTACGTCAAGCGCGACGACTCGCGCGGGACGATCTGGCACAGCCACTACGAGAACGCCATTCAGGCCTTCTGGGTCTGGCTTGGTCTCACCGTGATCGGCCTTTTGACAGTGTGGCTCGTGATCGGCTTCTTCGTCCTGATCGGCGCCTACATCTATTTTGCCTACCGCACGATCAAGGGTCTGGTGCGCGCCGTCGATTCGCAAGCTTATGTCTGAGGCTCAGGCCCACAGCGACGCCGATCTGCGCACGATCCTCATCGTCGTCTACGGCCTCTTCGTGCTCGCGATCTTCAACGGCTTGAGCGCGATCGTCGGCGTGATCATCGCCTATCTGAAGCGCGACGAGGCACGCGGCACGCTTTGGGAGAGTCACTTCCGCAACCTCGTCCACGTCTTCTGGATTGCGCTGGGGGTTGCTGCGATCGCGCTCGTCCTGCTGATCGAAGCGGCCGGGGGCTTCATCTTCACGATGGCGACGACGAACGGCCATCCGCCGCCGTTGGTGCTTGGCTGGCTGATCGCGCTCGTGCCGGTGTTCTGGCTGGGCGCGGTGATCTTCTCGGTCTGGTATCTCTACCGCACGCTGCGCGGTCTGGTGCGGACGCTCGACTCCAAGCCGTATTGAGGCGAACGTCACAACGGCTTGTGCGTTGTGTCCTTGCCAAACGTCATGAACAGCATGCGCAGGTTCACTTGATTTTCCGCGCGATGCCAAACGCCCGCCGGAACGATCAACGTCTTGCCTGCCGAGAGATCGTATTTCTCCTCACCGGACGGGCCTTGGAAAATCATCCGCGCCGAGCCTTCCAGCACAACGAGCACCTCATCACCGTGCGGATGCATCTCCCAGTGCTTCCAGCTGCCTTCGCCTTTGGAGACGGTCACGAGCGTCCCTTGCGCCGCAGCGTTCTCGCCGACTGTTTTCCAAAAGTCCGGCCCCACGGGCAATGGCGTGACCCGACCAGCGCCATCAAGTCCGAGATAAGTGGTTTCCAGTTCAAAGGTCGTCATGGCGGCCCTCGCTGCATACTGCAACGCTCAGATTAGAAGAAAATTCCGATTCCTGGGGGCTGAACTTCGTCGCTGCGAAGAGATAGTCTGTGTGTGGGGGGCTGCCCTGGATGCAGCGCAAACTGACCGCGATCCTGTCGGCCGACATGGCCGGCTACAGTGGGCTGATGGAGGCCGACGAGCCCGGCACGCTGTCGCGCCTCATGCGCAATCGCACCACGATCTTCGAACCCCAGGTGAAGTCGCATGGCGGCCGTGTTTTCAAATTTGTCGGCGACGGCGTCCTTGCGGAGTTTCCGAGTGTGGTCGAGGCGGTCACTTGTGCACTCGCCATCCAGGATGAAACGGCGCGGAGCGAAGCCGACCAAGCCGAAGACAAGCGCATTCGCTACCGCATCGGCGTCAATCTGGGCGATATCATCATCGACGGCGACGACATCTATGGCGACGGGGTGAATGTCGCGGCGCGGCTGCAAACACTTGCGCCGGTCGGAGGCATCGCTGTCTCGGCGATCGTGCGCGACCAGGTGCAAGGAAAGGCTCCCTGCACGTTCGCGGATATGGGGGAGCATCGCGTTAAGAATCTCGAGCGACCGGTGCATGTTTTCACGGTTGCGGCTCCTGGTGCCGTCGCGGGGCGGATGTCGCAGCAATCGCGCCCGCAGGTTCTTTCGCGAACCCGGCCGAAGCCGTTGCTTTCACGATGGACCTGGGCGGCGCTCGGCGTCGCCGTTCTGACGGTTGGCATTGCCGGCGGCCTCGCCTTTTTCCGGCCGCATCCGTTGGCGCCGATCAAGGCGCCGGCGCCTTCGAACGCGCTCAACATTGCGGTCCTGCCGTTCGACGCACTGAGCGCGGGACAGGATATGCGCTACTTCGCAGACAGCCTGCAGGACGAAATCGCCGGCGTTCTCTCCAGCAACGAGATCCAGACTGTGTCGCGCGACATGAGCGCGGAGCTGCGCGGTCCGAACGCGCGCCAGGCCGTCGAGCGCCTCGGTGCTCGTCTCATCCTCGATGGCACGGTGCGCGGCGATGGAAAAACCGTGCATGTGCGCGTTCACCTCGATGACCCTTATTCTCGCGTGAGTCTCTGGTCGCGTGAATATGAGGCGGACGCGGCTGCCACCTCGCTTCTGCAGGCGCGCGTGGCGTACGGGATGGTCGCCGTACTGTCATGCGCACGCGAAGCCCTTCAGCCCCATGGCGGCCTTTCCGACCCGAGCCTGGTCAGCCGCTATTTGCGCGCATGCGATGTCTTTGCCGATTGGGACGTCCATATGCATTACGACGCCAAAGGCTATGCCGAGTGGCTCGAAACCCAGCACATGTTGACGGTTCAAGCACCGAACTTTGCCCCTGCACAGTACAACTACGCGACGTTTGCCGGGATAGCGGCGATGGTTTCCTCGCCAGACGCCGCGGCGGCCATGCGGCGGGAAGCCGAATCCCATCTGAGCCGCGCCATCGCGCTCGATCCGAAGGCTCCAGACCAATTCGCAATTCGAAACTTGCTTGTGCCCAACACGGACTGGGGCGAACGTGAGCGCCTGCTGCGCGCCGCCGTGGCGGCAGGGCCTTCCTGGTCACAAGGCAATTTTTGGCTCGCCAATGTGTTGTGGGAAACCGGACGCATTCGCGAGGCCTTGGAGATCGACCAGCATGCTGCGGCCGGCGAAATGGTCTATGACTGGGGCCTCTTCTATGCAGCCATCGTCTGCTCGGGCGATCGGCCGGAGCAAGCGATCAAAGACATCGAGCATGATCGCCAGCTCGTGCCGGAGAGCATCTTCGCGCAGGACATCCACCTCTATTGTCTATCAAATGCCGGGCGCTGGGACGAGGCGCTGCGCGTGCTGCAAAGTCTTCCAATACCGAGTCTTGAAACGCCGCTGCGCGGAGTAGCACTCAAGGCGTTTCTTTTGGCCGCCCGCTCCAAGTCGCACGCGGATGTTCAGGAAGCCCGGCGCCTCATCCTGGCCAAAGCCGATCAAGGTGGACTGATCAACTTCGGTTCGGCGATTTCGTGGCTGTCGGCTCTTGGCCTCGTCGACGATGCGCTCAAATTGGCGCAGCGTTGGGAACCCAATAAGGCGGGTCTTTATCCCAACGTCTTCATGTTCGGTCCGCTCACCAAGAATATGCGGCGCGATCCGCGCTTCATGCAGCTCGCAGCAAGAATAAAGTTGGTCGACTATTGGCGAACGAGCGGCCATTGGCCCGATTACTGCTCGGAGCCAGGATGGCCGTACGACTGCAAGGCCGTCGCTGCGACGCTCAAATAAGCAAACCCGTCATCTGCCGCATAAAGCGGGCGATGACGAATGTACTCTTGAGAGAATTCCTTAGGCCTTGACCGACGGCCGCTTTCCCGTGCGCTCGAACCAGCCGGCGAGGTTCCTGAATTCGGGATTGAGCGGCTGGCCGACCTGGCCGCCGAAATCGATGAAGCAATAGAGCAGGATATCGGCGAGCGTGAAGCGCTTGCCGACGACGAATTCCTTCCCCGCCATCTGGCCGTCGAGCCATTTGATGCGATCCTGCGCGATCTTCTTGAGACCGTCGGCGGCTTCGGGAACCGTGACGATGCGGTTCTGGAAGAGCTGCAAGCCCTGGCTGAAGCGGAAGCCGTTCGCCATCGGCTCGCAGATGTTGAGATCGATGCGCCGGGTCCACATCCGCGTCTCGGCTTTCTCTTCCGCGTTCGCGCCGATGAGCGCGGGCTTCGGGTTCTTGTCCTCGAGATATTCGCAGATCACCGTGATCTCGGAGACGAAGGCGCCGCTGTCGAGCTCGAGCGTCGGCATCTGGCCATGCGGGTTGCGCTTCAAGTGATCGCCTTCGCGGTTCTCGCCCTTCATCAGGTTCACTTCCTGCGTCGGAATCGAGATGCCCTTTTCCGCCATGAACATGCGCACCACGCGCGGGTTGGGTCCGATCGAATTGTAGAATTTCATGCACGTCTCCCTTGATTTTGCCGGACCCTAGTGTCCCGATTTCGCAGGGTCAAACATTCCCTTGCGGCAAAACGAAAAGGGCGGGGATCGCCCGCCCTTTTTCTTACATCAGCAACCGATTTTCTCAGCCGCCGATATCGATCACCGCGCGACGGTTCTGCGGCTCGCGCACGCCCGGTCCGGTCGGCACCATCAGGTCGTGGAAGCTTTTACCTTCGATGGAGATGCCGTTGCCCTCCATGCCTTCGCGGACCATTTCGTCCTTGACCGACTGCGCGCGGCGGACTGACAGCGCCTGGTTGTAGCTGTCGGAGCCGACCGTGTCGGTGTGACCGGTCACGAGCACTTTGACGAAGCCGTCGGCCTTTGCGGTGCGCACCGCTTCCTCGACCACCTTTTGTGCAGTCTCCGTCAGATTGGCCTTATCGAAGTCGAAGAAGACGATGAACGTTTTCTCGGACGGCGGCGGCGGCGGAATGACGGGCGCAGGCGGAGGCGGCGGCGGCGGGGGTGGCGGTGGCGGCGGCGCGACGGCATGCCATGTCACCGTGATCCCGAAGCTTGCCGGATCGCCGGGGAAGACGCTGATCGCGGAAGCGACGGATGGTGCGCCCGAAGCCTGTTCCGCCGGCGTGTTGAACGCCACGACATTGTAATGCTCGTTGAAGAGATTGCGGCCCCACAGAGCGACTTCCCACATGCTGTCGTCGGTGCGAAGGCCGATCTGCCCATTCACGATGACAAAGGCGGGCTGCAGCTTGTTGGGATTGAGGTCGGAGCCGGTGTTGTAGCTCGAGCGATAGTTGGCATTGAGAGTGAGGAAGCCCTTGGTGTCCCACCAGCCCAGATCGGTGACGTAGTTGAGCCCGCTGTTGATCGTCCAGAGCGGCGCCTGGGTCAGTCGTGCGCCGGCCAGGATCGTCGGCGCGCCGTTCGGGAAGCCGATCGTCGCGACATCGTGGCCATAGCGCGAGTCGGCATAGGTGATGGACTCATTCAAGGTCAGTTCTTCGATCGGCTGGAACGTCGTTTCCAGTTCCACGCCGTCGGCGAAGACGTGCCTGAAGTTGGAGACCGCGAAGGTCAGGCCGTTGAAGGTGTTGATCTGGAAATTTTGGAAACGTTCATGGAAGAGCGTGAGGTTGACGATAGCGCGATCGTCCCAGAACTGCGAACGTCCGCCGACTTCGAAATTGTCGTCATATTCGGATTTCACGAACGGGTTATTGGCGACCGCCGGGGGATGCGGCGCCAGGTTGTTCCAACTCGGATCGAGGTTGAAGGGCGGCGCTTTGTAGCCGCGGCTGTACGAAGCATAAAACATCAGCTGATCAGTCGGCTTCCAGCTGATGTTGCCGGTGCCGGTCAGCGATTCTTCGCTGATCACGGTGTTGTAGGGCTGGCGTAGGCAGAACGGCGAGATCGCATAGCCTGCGAACGAGAACGTCGAATTGTTGGGCGCGAACGGCAGATTTGTGCCGCAGGCGACGATCTGCGCGGCCAGGCTGTGCCACTGCATCACGCCGCCGTCGAAGGTGCCGTGCTTGTTCTCATGGTTGTAGCGCAGGCCGACGGTGGCGGAGAGTTCATCGGTGATGTTCCAGGTGTCGTGCGTGAACACCGAGAGCGTGTCGCCATGCGTCTGGAAGTGCCACTGCACCCCGTCGCCGACCTGGAAAATCGGCGTATGCACGCCGCCCAGTCCGTTCGCCACGCAAACCGGATCGGTATTGGCGAGACCGAAGATGCAGGCGATCTTTTGGGCGAAGATGCCGCTCACCGCGCCGACAGGAGCTGCGGGGTTGAGGATGTGCGCCCAGGTCAGGTTGGCATCGGCGCCGAAAGAGCCGGGCGTCAGCGCCTTGACGGTCTCGTCGGAATAGAAGCCGCCGAGCAGCCACTCGAGATCGCCCCAGGTGCCTTTCAGCTGAAGTTCCTGCGTGACGTTGCGCAATTCGCTGCGGCCGTTTTCGGCGCGGATGAAGTCGACCGGGGAATAGTCGGTGTCGGTCGTATCGAGCGATTTGAAATCGCGCCATGAGGTGATCGACATGAAGGATGCGTTGGCATCGAGGTTCCAGTCGATCTGCGCCGATACGCCGCCGTCATTCACGTCGGAGAGGCGCGGGAAGTTCGAGGCGATCTTGTAGGCCTTGAAATCTGCCGGCTGCGTCGCCGGACCGAAGGGCGGCAGAAGAACGGGTTGCGCGAACCGCTTGCCGAAATTCACCGACAAGGGCGATTCGACGATGTCCTGCAGATCGCGCGTGCGCGTCGAATAGAGCTTGTAGGTGGCGTCGCTGCTGCTGTCCGCCTTCTGCGTGTAGTCGGCGATGACGCGCACTTCGATGTCGGAGGTCGGCGACCACACGGCCTGACCCTTGACCGAGAAATGGTTGCGCGCGTTGGAATGATGGCCGTCATTGACGTCGGTCAGAAAGCCGTTGCGGCTGTAGTAGACGCCGGCAAGACCGAGCGCGAGCGTGTCGGTGACGCCGCCCGAGACGTCCCCCATGACGCGCGCAGTGCCAAGCGTGCCGACCGTGGCGCTGAAAGTGGCGTCGAAATCCTGTGTAGGCTTGCGGCTGATGATGGAAATGGCGCCAGCAGTCGTGTTCTTGCCGAACAACGTGCCTTGCGGGCCGCGCAGGACTTCGATGCGCTCGATAGCCAAGAGATCCTCGAGCACTGCGGCCGAGCGATTTCTGTAGACCCCATCGACGAAGACGCCGACCGAGGCCTCGAGGCCGGCGTTGTTTCCGGTCGTGCCGACGCCGCGGATGCGCACGAGGCCGCCGGTGGTGTCGCCTGAGCCGGTCGAGACCAGGAGGCTCGGCGCGATCTGTTGCAGATCGTTGAAGTCGTGAATCTGGGCGGCCTTCAATTGCTCGCCGGAGAGCGCGGTCACGGCGATCGGAACGGTCTGGATGTTTTCCGAACGACGTTCCGCGGTCACCACGACGGTTTCGATCTGTGCGAGTGCGGGTCCTGCAAATAGCGCGACGGAAGCGCCGGCCAACGCGGCCGCGCGAAGTGTCCTCGGTGTCATGTTCGCTCCCCAGATGCGACTGTTACGGCTGGCCAAGGCCGCTCGCGTCAGACGCCCCGCAGCGGCGAAATTAAATTTACTGCAATGTTGGCGGAGCGAACGAGTGCACTTTTGCAACAAACATAAAAATAATAAGAGCTATTCGAAATTATATTTCGGAGAAAGTGCAATTGTGACAAAGGCTTACGCTGAGGAAGGAAAAGCCGGAGGACATTCGTCTCCCGACTCCAACGTGGCGTCTCAGCGTCGCGACTCTATTGCTCGTGAATCGTCAAAGACAACCCATAGGTCGCCGGGTCGCCTGGGAACACACTGATTGCCGAGTTGATCGACGGAGCGCCCGAAGCTTGCTCGACGGGCGTGTTGAAGGCGACGACGTTGTAGTGCTCGTTGAAGATGTTTCTTCCCCAAACTGCCAACTCGTATTGCTGGTCGTTGCTCCTGATACCGAACTGCGCGTTCACCGTGGCGAAGGATGACTGCGTCTTGTTCGGATTGAGGTCCGAGCCGGTGTTGTAGTGCGAGCGATAATTCGCACTCGCGCTGACGAAACCCTTCGCATCCCAGAAGCCGAGCTCTTGCGTATAGTCGAAGCCGCTGTTGATCGTCCAAAGCGGCGCTTGTGTGAGCTGCCGGCCGGCGAGCTGCACCGGCGAGCCGGCGGGGAAACCCGCGGTCGGGCCGATATCCTTCCCGTAGCGCGAGTCGGCGAAGGTCGCCGAATTGTTGAGCGTGAGCCCTTCCGTCGGCGCCAGCACCGTTTCCACTTCGAAACCGTCGGCAAAGGCGTGCCGGAAGTTCGTCACCGCAAAGGTCAGACCATTGAAGGTGTTGATCTGGAAGTTGCGGAAGCGCTCGTGGAACAGCGTGACATTGACGATCGCCATGTCGTCGAAGAATTGCGAACGCGCGCCGAGTTCGACGTTGTCGTCATACTCCGACTTGACGAACGCATTCACCGCGCCCGCATTGTGCCAACTCGGATCGAGATTGAACGGCGGCGCCTTATAACCACGGCTGTAGCTGGCATAAAACATCAGCTTGTCGGTCGGCTTCCAGCTGATGTCGCCGGTGCCGGTCACGGCTTCCTCGGTGACGACCTGATTGTAAGACTGGCGGCCGCAGAAGATGGCGAGAGCGCCGACGAGCGCGTTGGAGGGCGTCGGTGGATTGGTCGTGCCGCACGCGACCAGCTGGGCGGCCGCGGTGTGCCACACCGGCACGCCGCCGTCGAAGCTGCCATGCTTGGTCTCATGATTGTAGCGCACGCCCAGCGTCGCCGACCATTCCGGGCTGATGTTCCAGGTGTCGTGCGTGAAGATCGAGACGCTGTTTCCGTGGGTGCGGAAGTTCCAGTTCACGCCGTCGCCCGCTTGCCAGAGCGGCGTGTGCACGCCGCCGAGGCCGTTGGCGACGCAGAGCGCGTTGGTGTTGACCTCGCCCAGGATGCATTTGACCGTCTGACTGCCGCCGTCGGCACCGACCGGCAACGTCGGTAGCAGGATGTGCGCCCAGGCCAGCGACGCATCGCTGCCGAACGTGCCGTCGGTGGTTTGGAGCACCTTTTCATCGGAATAGAACAGGCCGGCCAGCCATTCGACATTCTCCCAACTGCCCTTGAGCTGGAATTCCTGCGTGAAGTTGCGCAGTTCGCTGGTGCTGCCGTTGGCGCGGATGAAATCGGCGGGCGTGTAGTCCGTGTCGGTGTTGTCCAGCGAGGTGAAATCGCGCCAGGCCGAGATCGAGACCAGCGACGCGTTCTCGTTGATAGTCCAGTCGACCTCCGCCGACAGGCCACCGTCATTCACATCGGCAAGGCGCTGGAAGTTGCTGGCGATCTTGTAGGTGCGGAAGTCGACCGGCTGGTTGGCAGGCCCGGTCGGGCCGAGCGTCACCGGAAAGACGAACACTTTTCCGAAGTTCGCCGAAAGCGGTGATTGCACAATGTCCTGTAAGAGGCGCGTGCGCGTCGAATAAAGCTTGAACGTTGCATCCGTGCTGCTGTCCGACTTCTGGGCATAATCGGCAATGACATGCACGTCGATGTCTGGCGTCGGCGACCACAGTGCCTGGCCCTTGAGCGCGAAGTGGTTGCGCGCATTGGCGTGGTGATGATCGTTCACATCGGTCAAGAACCCGTCGCGGCGGTAATAGATTCCCGAGACGTCGACCGCGAGCGTGTCGGTCACGCCGTCATTCACTTCGCCCTGGATGCGGGCTGTCCCCAATGTGCCGCCTTCGACGGTCCAGGTCGAGAAGTAACCTTGCGACGGTTTGGTGCTGATGATGGAGATGGCGCCGGCGGTAGTGTTCTTGCCGAACAGCGTGCCTTGCGGTCCGCGCAGGACTTCGATGCGCTCGATCGCGAGAAGATCTTCGAGCACGGCACCGGAACGATTTCTGTAGACGCCGTCGACGAAGACGCCGACAGAGGCTTCCAGACCCGCATTGTTTCCCGTGGTGCCGACGCCGCGGATGCGCACCAGGCCGCCGGTCGTGTCGCCCGATCCCGTCGAGACCAGAAGGCTCGGCGCGATCTGTTGCAGATCGTTGAAGTCGCGAATTTTGGCGGCGCGCAGCTGGTCGCCTGAGATTGCCGTGATGGCGATCGGCACGGTCTGGATATTCTCCGCGCGCTTTTCCGCGGTGACGACGATGGTTTCAAGTTGGGCGAAGGCTGCGGTCGAGAAGAATGATGCGGACACGCCGGCGAGCACAGCCGCGCGAAGAAGGCGAAATGTCATATTCGGTCCCCGGTCGCCCGGTGTGACCGGCTTGGCGTCCGGTACCCATGCGTGGACGTTCCGTAGGGCGCGTGACCCTAGGTTAATGTTTTCGCCATTTTCGAGTGCAAGGTTGCAACTAACGATGTAAATGAAGCTTGTTTTAGCAAGTAAGTTACAAAACCTAGGAGTCCGAAAACCATTCCTCGCAATCACGCGCTGACTTTGCGGTGCGCATGTTGTGGCGGCTTTAAGGCTCCCCCATGTATGACATTACCGAACAGAGTCGGGTCGCCTTTGCTTAAGTACTTCATGCTGGCGCTTGGTTGGGTGCTGACTATCGTCGGCATCGTCGTGATGCCGATGCCGATCCCGATCCCACTGATCGGCGCGTTGCCGTTGATGGCGGGACTGGCGATCCTTATCCATTATTCGCGCAACATGCGCCGCTTGGTGCAACGCGTGCGCCATCGGGTGCGTTGGATTTCCTATATGCTTGAGCACTTCGCCCGCCGCGCGCCGAAGAAAATCGGGCGCATTCTGCATCGCTCGCATCCCGCGCCGATCGAGCGTCGCGCCAGGATCCAGTCGCGTCCCACGCAGGAAATCGAAAGCAAGAATTGATGAGCATACCCTTCGTCCGCAGCTTCGAGCCCGACTATGGCAAGCTCGTGCGGGTCACGCCCTTGATCAGCCGCATCGTCGCCAACAATCCAAGCCCGTTCACCTTCAAAGGCACCGGCGTCTACATCGTCGGCGACAAGGACGTGGCGGTGATCGATCCCGGTCCCGACATTCCCGAGCATGTCGAAGCCTTGAAGCGCGCACTCGCCGGCAAGCGCGTCACGCATATTCTCGTCACGCATTGTCACAGCGATCACTCGCCGGCCGCCAAACCGCTCAAGCAATGGTGCGGCGCCAAGACCTATGCCTTCGGCCCGCATGGTCGGGCCCGCGACGAATTCGAGGCCAAGGTCGAAGCCGGCGGCGATCTCGACTTCATGCCCGACATCCGTGTCAAGGACGGCGAGATCATCCAGGGCAACGGTGTCACCTTCGAGTGCGTGCACACGCCGGGACACACGTCGAACCATATGTGCTTTGCCCTCAAGGAAGAGAAGGCGCTCTTCACCGGCGATCACATCATGGGCTGGTCAACGACAGTGGTGACGCCACCCGATGGCAACATGAGCGAGTACATGGCGAGCGTGAAGAAGCTCCAGGCGCGCGACGACAAGACGCTCTATCCGACGCATGGCGCGCCGGTGAGCGAGCCGAAGCCGTTCCTCGCGGCCTATCTCGAGCATCGCTATGAGCGCGAAGCGCAAATCCTGACCGCGATCAAGGACGGGCTCGACACGATCCCGGCAATGGTCGCGCGCATCTATGCGAGCGTCGACAAGGGACTCCACGCCGCCGCTGCGCGCTCGGTCTTGGCGCATCTCATCAAGCTGGAAGACGAGGGCAGGGTGAGGCACGAGGGAAATCGCTATGCGTTGACAGGTCGCGCGTAGTCGATACGTTCGGTCCGGACGACGTTCCCAAGAAGATGTAATGGCACGAGTCGCTCTCCATCCCGCGCGCCTGTGGAGTCCCGGCGTCGGCGTGCGCGAGGGTCTTTCGCTTCTGATCGAAGACGAGCGCATCGCGACGATCGCGCCGCGCGGTAAAATCGCGGGCGATGCCGAAGCGATCGAGCTTCCCGGCTGCACACTGTTGCCCGGACTGATGGATCTGCACTCCCATCTCTTCCTGCATCCCTACAACGAGACCGCGTGGGACGATCAGGTGCTGAAGGAGAGCGAAGCCTATCGCACCGTCCGCGCCGTCCATCATGCGCGCGCCACGTTGCGCGCCGGCTTCACCACGTTGCGCGATCTTGGAACCGAAGGCGCCGGCTACGCCGATGTGGCGTTGAAGCGCGCCATCGACGAAGGCCTGACACCGGGCCCGAGACTCTTGGTCGCGACGCGCGCCATCGTGGCAACCGGCTCCTACGGTCCGGCCCGGCGGCGCTTTCGTCCCGATTGCTGCCTACCGCAAGGCGCCGAAGAGGCCAGCGGCGTCGACGAAATCGTGGGCGCCGTGCGTCACCAGGCGGCGCACGGCGCCGATTGGATCAAGGTCTATGCCGATTACCGTGCCGGACCGAATGGCGAGACCGTCGCGACTTTCTCCGTTGCCGAGTTGCGTGCACTGGTCGAGACAGCGCATTCGCTCGCCCGTCCGGTCAGCGCGCATGCGACGAGCGATGAGGGCATGCGCCGCTCCGCGTTAGCCGGCGTCGACACGATCGAGCATGGCTATGGCGGGACGCGAGCTACTTTCGAACTGATGAAAGAGAAGGGCATCGCGTTTTTACCGACGCTGACGGCGGCGAGGGCGATCAGCCTTTATCGCGGCGAATATGTGCCCGGCGGTGGGGCGAGCCTCCACATGCAGGAGGCCGCGAACGCCTTTCGCACAGCTCTAGATATTGGAGTCGTCATCGGCTGCGGCAGCGATGTCGGCGTCTTCGCACATGGTGAAAATCTCGCCGAGCTCGAGGCGATGGCGGAGCTCGGCATGCGCATCGAAGACGCACTCACGGCGGCAACCGCAACGAGCGCCACGATCATCAGGCGCGAAAAAGAACTCGGCCGCTTGCGCGAAGGATTTCTCGCGGACATCGTTGCCGTCGACGGCGATCCGCTCAGCGATCTCGCGGCGCTTCGTACGCCGCGTCTCGTGATCAAGAATGGCGAGCGTGTTGACTAGAGCCAGCGGCGCTCATTTCACCGCCTTCAGATAGTCGCGCACGATGGCGGCATTCATGCCCATATCGTTCTCGCCGATACGACTTTTGCTGCGGATGTCGAGGCGGGCGCCGAGCCGGCCGGCCGGCTTGACGCGGATGGCGACGTCGGAGGTCAGGCCGAACCATGGGCTCGTCGCTGCCGCCTCGATCATGCCCGTTTTCTCGTCGAACGACACGATGTCCCAGCCCGACATGCGCTTGGCGGTCTCGAAGGCATGCCAGAAGAGCACGGCCGGCTTTTTGAGCTCGCCATCCGTCTTGATGTCGGGATAGGCTTTTTTCTGCAGGGCCGCGACATGGGTTTTGCGTCCATCATATTGGACCAGCTTCATCCCGTCATAGTCGGGGCCGTTGGTCGCGCCGGCGCGCAGCGGCAAGAGCGCGATGAAGGGCGGCGCATATTCGACATCGGTCGAAATGTCGTGGATCGGCGGCGAGATCACGTAGAGACGAAGCTGATTGAGCGGGATGAAGGCCGTGATCAGCGAACCGGCGAGACCGAACACGCCATAGCGCCAGCCTTGGCTGTCGTTCCTGCGAAGCGCGCTCGAAATCCACACCAGACCCGCAAGCGAGCCGATCAGCGCCAGCACAACGGCGGGAGCCAGAATCGTCAATCCGGTGTCATAGTCCCAAAAGCGCGACTGCGTGCCGTTGCTTGCAATAAGGCCCGCAAGTGCGCCCAGCACGAAACAGCCGAACGACAGAATGGCCGCGAACCGTTGCGCGCGCATGAAGAGCTGTCACTCCGCCGCGGTGGGAAGACGATAGGCGCCGAAACGTTCGCGCAGCACGGTTTTCTGGATCTTGCCGGTGGCGGTGTGCGGGATCTCGTCGACGAACTGCACATCGTCGGGCATCCACCACTTGGCGATCTTGCCGGTCAGATAGGCGAGCAGGTCTTCGCGCGTCGCTTTCTGGCCCGGTTTCGAGACCACGATCAGCAGCGGGCGTTCGTCCCATTTGGGATGGCGCACGCCGATCACCGCCGCTTCTGCGACCGCCGGGTGGCCGACCGCGATATTCTCGATCTCGATCGACGATATCCATTCGCCGCCGGACTTGATGACGTCCTTAGAGCGGTCGGTGATCGTCATGTAGCCGTCGGCATCGAGAGTCGCGACATCGCCGGTGTCGAACCAGTCTTCCTCGTCGAAGGCATCCTGGCCTTCGCCGCGGAAGTAGCCTTTGGCGACGGCCGGACCGCGCACCTTGAGGCGGCCGAACGCCTTGCCGTCGCGCGGCATTTCTTCGTTGGCGTCGTTGACGATCTTCATCTCGACGCCGAACACCGGGTGGCCTTGCTTGCACTTGAAGTCGAGCTGCTGCTCGTAAGGCAGTTCCGCGACATGATGCTTGAGCGTGCCGAGCGTGCCCAAGGGACTCATTTCCGTCATTCCCCAGGCATGGATCACCTGCACGTCATATTTCTTCTCGAAGGTCTCGATCATCGAGCGCGGGCAGGCCGAGCCGCCGATGATGACGCGCTTCATGTGCGGCAGCGTCTTTCCGCTCTGCTCGAGATATTGCAGCAGCGCGAGCCACACGGTCGGCACCGCCGCCGTCAGCGTCACGACTTCTCCGGTCAGGAGTTCGCAGAGCGAAGGGCCGTCGAGCTTTGGACCCGGCAGGACGAGCTTCGAGCCGACCATCGGCGCGCTGAACGCCAGCGCCCAGGCGTTGGCATGGAACATCGGCACCACGGGAAGGATGCAGTCGCGGCTCGAAATGCCTTGCGCGTCGGTTTGCGCCGCCATCAAGGCATGGATGACGTTGGAGCGATGCGAATAGAGCACGCCCTTGGGATTGCCGGTGGTGCCCGAGGTGTAGCAGAGACCGCAGGCAGATTTTTCGTCGATCTCCTTCCATGCGAACGTCCCGCTCGAACCGGCGATGAATTCTTCGTAGGCGACGAGATTGGGGATTTTAGCCTTGGGGAGATGCGCCGCGTCCGTCATCGCGACATAGAGCTCGACGTTCTTCAGTTTCGGCGCGATTTGCGCCACGAGGTCGGCGAAGGTGATGTCGAAGAAGATGACTTTGTCTTCGGCGTGATTGGCGATGTAGACGAGCTGGTCGGGGAAGAGTCTTGGATTGAGCGTGTGGTAGACCGCGCCGATACCGGCGATGCCGTACCAGGTCTCGAGATGGCGCCATGTATTCCAGGCGAGCGTCGCCACCCGCTCGCCCGGTTTGATGCCCAGCCGGTCGAGCGCCTCGGCCACCTTGCGGGCACGCACGGCAATCTCGCGGTAGTTGGTGCGGTGGATGGGGCCCTCGACGCTGCGGCTCACCACTTCGCGGTCGCCGTGAAACAGCGCGGCATGATCGATGATCTTGTGGACCAGCAACGGCCAGTCCTGCATTAGCCCCAACATGGCTCGTTCCCCGTTCTTTGTCGCCGCATCATAAGAAGCGGCCGCGAAGCGGGCAAACGCTTCGCACGGCCTCTTCGCGGGCGAACCCTTGCGGCCGGACCGGACGGCCTTAGACTGCACGATGCGATCCAATTCGAGCGCAATTCCATGAAGTCCCCGTTCGCCTCAACTGCCGCCTTCGCCGCACTCCTCGCGTCGCATGCCCTCGCCGCCGAGAATTGTGCCGAGGTGCGCGCGGCGACCTTGGCCGGGGTCAGCAGACCTTATTCCGCAAGCATCAAAATCGAACATTCCGGCGACCTGCCCACGACGAGCCATATCGTCATGACCGGCGACAAAATGTATGTCGAGATGCGCCGGGTGTGGAACACCATGCCGATGACGACCAAACAGCTGATCGACAAGGTCAACAAGACAACGCTGAAGGATCAACTGGTTTGCCTCCGCAGCGGCGACGAGGCGATCAACGGTGCTGCCACCACGCTCTACGCCGTCGAGGATCAGACGCCGTCACGTGCCAGCCATAGCCGGATCTGGATCTCAAAGGCGAACGGCCTGCCGCTCAAGACCGAAGTGCGGCTTGGCGGCGGCGACGTCATGACGTCGCTGTTCGACTATGACCATGTCGAGGTGCCGCCCGGCGCGCGATAGTTGGGCGCGGGGCGTCCGCATGGCTCTTGCCACGCAAATGCGGGCCTAAGCGGCGCCGATTTCTGCTATAGAAGCCGTCTCCAGCGACAGGAACCGATCATGCCTCTCTCCAATGCCCAGATGCGCGACGTGCAGAGCGTTCTGCATCCCTACACCAACCTGGTGAAGTTCCGCGACACCGGCCCGATGATCCTGGAGAAGGGCAAGGGCGTTCGCGTCTATGACGAGAGCGGCAAGGACTATATCGAGGCGATGGCGGGGCTGTGGTGCACCGCGCTTGGCTGGGGCGAGAACGAGCTTGCCGATGTCGCCGCCGAACAGATGCGCAAGATGGCCTATGGCCACCTCTTCGGCGGCAGGAGCCACGAACCGGCGATCGCGCTGGCCGAGAAGCTGAAGGAGATTTCGCCGTTTCCAGTCGGCAAGGTGTTCTTCGCCAATTCCGGATCGGAAGCGAACGATACGCAGATCAAGCTTTACTGGTACGCGTCGAACGCGCGTGGCCAGACCAAGAAGAAAAAGATTCTCTCGCGCATCAAGGCCTATCACGGCGTGACGCTGGCGAGCGCGTCGCTCACCGGCCTTGCCAACAATCACAAGAGCTTCGACCTGCCGTTCGACTTCGCACGCCATGCTGATCTTCCGCATTATTATCGTTGCGCCGAACCGGGCGAGAGCGAGACGCAATTCTCGGCGCGCCTGGCCCAGAACCTGAACGCGCTGATCGAGCGCGAAGGTCCCGACACGATCGCGGCGATGATCTGCGAGCCGGTGATGGGCGCCGGTGGCGTGATCATGCCGCCCGACGGCTATTTCGACGCCATCACGCGCGTGCTCGACAAATACGGCATACCCATGATCGACGACGAAGTGATCACCGGCTTCGGACGCACCGGCGAATGGTTCGGCTGCGGCACCTATGGCTTCGAACCGGAGAGCATGTCGATCGCCAAGGCGCTCTCCAGCGCCTATCTGCCGATTTCCGCCGTGCTTCTCTCACCCGAGCTCAGCGCGATCATCGAAGACGAATCCGGCAAAATCGGCACCTTCGGGCATGGCTTCACCTATGGCGGCCATCCGGTGTCGTGCGCAGTGGCGCTTCGCACCATCGAGATCTACCAGCGCCGCGATCTCGTCGGCCATGTCCGGCATGTGGCGCCCTTGTTCCAAAAGCGGCTGAAGGCGCTGGCCGAGCATCCCCTGGTCGGCGAGGCGGTCGGCGTCGGCCTGATCGGCGCCATCGAACTCGTCGCGGACAAGAAGACCAAGAAGAGTTTCGAAGGCACGCGCCAGGCAGCCGCAACGCTCAGCGGTTTCGCCCAGGAAGAAGGTCTGATCGCACGGCCCTTGTTGGGCGATCGCATCGCGTTCTGCCCGCCGCTCGTGATCAACGAAGCGGAAATCGGCGAACTCTTCGACCGGCTCGAACGCGCCCTCAAGAAGTCGCTCGACTGGGCGACGAAGGAAAAGCTGATCGCGGCGTGAGCGTGGAGATTGCGCGGCAGGAATGAAGTTCACCCGCCAGTCCCTGTGTGTGGATCTCAATCGCCTCGGGCTTCGTGCCGGCGATCTCGTTATGGTTCACGCCTCGGTGCGCGCGGTCGGGCCGGTATTTGGCGGGCCGGACGAGATTCATTTGGCGGTGGAAGAGGCCGTGTCGCCGGGCGGCACTGTGATGATGGTCGTCGGCTGTCCCAACGGCACTGACGATGTCGGCCGCGGCATTCATACGCCGGAAGAAGAAGCGCGCATTCTCGCGCATCAGCCGGTCTTCGATCCCAAGACCGCACGCGCCAACCGCGACGTGGGAATGCTCGCGGAATTCTTCCGCTCCTGGCCCGGAACGGTGTGCAGCGACAGCTCGGCCCGCGTGGCGGCGAGGGGCGCGCGCGCCGAATGGCTGACGCGCGAGCATCCGCTGAGCTATCCGTTCGGCACGGGCACGCCGTATGAAAAGCTGGTCGAGGCGCGCGGCAAGCTTCTCCTTCTCGGGTCGGACCATGACGAGGTGACGCTGATGCACCATCCCGAGCATGTCGCTGACTTCGCCGACAAGATCGTGGTGCGCTATCGCATGCCCGTGCTGCGTGAGGGCCTGCGCGAATGGGTCGACGTCGAGGAATACGATTCAAGCGAGGGGGCGCACGCCAACTGGCCGGAGCGCTTTTTCGCGCGCATCGTCGACGATTTCATCGCGCGGAATGCAGGGACCGAGCTTTGTGCGGCGCGAAAGGTCGGCGATGCCGATTCGTTTCTTCTCGACGCTGCGGCGCTGGTAGAATTCGCCATTGCGGTGATGGAACGGACCGCACGCGGCACTTCCCCATAGTGGCCGGACTCGGTAGGATAAAGTAGGAAATCTTCCTACCGGAGCAAGTATATGGCCAAAGTCCGTAAAATATCGATTTCGCTGCCCAAGGACATGCTCGACGACATCCGCTATGCGGTCGACTCCGGCCGCTACGCCACCGCGAGCGAAGTGGTGCGCGAAGCGGTGCGGGAATGGAAAGGTCAGGAGGGAGCCTTTCCACCCAACTATCCAATTGCGCGAACCAAGAAGGACCTTGTTCGCATGATCAAGGAAGGAATCGCGTCGGCGGATCGTGGCGATGTGAAACCGGCCGACGAAGTATTTGCTCGGCTTGAAGCCAAAATTGCCAGCAAGACGGCAGCAAAGACACGCGGGAAGCATCGCCGCTGATGCAGGTTGTCATAACTGCCGCGCTGAAGCGGATCTCGAAGAAATATTCGGCTACATCGGACAGGACAGCACGATTAACGCGGCGTCCTACATACGCCAATTGCAGGCAAAGATTCGGCGCATCGCCCGCGCGCCCCGAATCTATGCCGCGCGAGATTCATTCGCGCCGGGGCTGCGTGTCGCCGCCCATGGCCATCACCTTATCTTCTTTCGGCTGCAAGGCTCGTACATCGAGATCGTACGTGCCATCCACGGCGCGCGCGATCTGAACCGCCTGTTCACGGGCGAATGACGCGAGGCTCACCAGCGGGCGTCGACCTGCTGTTCCGGGCGGCTGTAGACCAGCTTGTTCCCGTCCCACACTTCGAGCTGATGGCAATCGGACGGCTTCATGGCATGCGCCAGGATCTTGGCGCGCAATTCACTCTCGAAGCGAACCGAGAAGGCGCGGGCAAGGTTGCCGCTCTCGTCCATGTAACAGATTTCATAAGCAGGCATCGTTTCCTCCATTGAGCCGGCGATGCCCCCGCTGGCCCCTGTTGTGTACGCTCGCTTTGTGCAAGTCGAATGACAAATGCGGTCACGGCGGTCACAAAGATTCTCCAAGTGTGTCGGCGGCGAGATTCGCAAAAGATTCTGAGATTTCCCCGGACTGATTTTTTCTCATGATCTTCCGTCGCGCCGTGCGAGCCGACAGTCCGTGTACTGAGTAATATATTATTCAGGACCTCATCTCGATAAGGTCTTGACTTGGCGCGAATCTTCCCGCTTGACGTTGACGTAAGCGTAAGCCAATAATTAAGGACTGAGAAATTGTCAGGGAGGTCCGGCGACGAGGCGAGAAAGCCGAGCGTCCGGGTGAATACGATGAACCGCTCATTCACCATCCGCCAACTCACCAAGGAATTCGGAGTCACTGCACGTACGCTGCGCTTCTACGAGGACGAGGGCCTGATCGCGCCGGAACGGCGCGGCCAGACGCGAATCTATTCGGCGCGCGATCGTGCCCGCATCATCCTCATCCTGCGCGGCCGTCGCGTTGGTTTCGCGCTCGCCGAGATCCGCGAGATCCTCGATCTCTACGACGTGCATGATGGCGGCGTGCGCCAAACCATGCATGCGCGCAAGAAGTTCGAGGAGCAGCTGCACAAGCTGGAGCGCCAGAAGGTCGACATCGAGGAATCGCTGGTCGAGCTTCGCCGCGCCATCACCGAGATCGACTCGCGCATGGCCAAGGGCATCTACACAGTCCAGCCGCAACGCCATCAGGTCGCGGCGGAGTAGCCCGGCTAGGGCTCCAGGAAGGCGCGGATCTCTTCGTTGAGGCCGCGCGGCCCGAACGGATTCCTGACGACGACATTTCCCAGTCTCGCACCGTCCGCCATGTCTTCGCTCAGGCAGATCGTACAACCGGCGTCTTCGGCGCAAGCAAGCATCACGGCGTCCCAAAACGAAAACCGGCCGGCCTCGACTTCGACCGCTGCCCGCAAGATGTGTATCGGTCCATAGCCGATCACGGGAACTAGCGTCATGAAATCCTCGACGTGCATTCTCGCTTGGACAGCAGTCATGAACTTTCGGACTGAAACGGTGTAGAATTCGCCCAGCGTGATCGTCGTCAAGAGCGCATTGCTCGTGCGAAGCCCGGCAATCAGTTCGCTTGCAATCCTGTGTTTGCGGAGATCGCGCTCATCCTGCGAGTAGACCAGGATATTGGCGTCCAACGTCAGAAGCTCATCCACGGTGGCGCGAATTTTTCGGTTTCTTCAGACCAGGCTTGTCGGGAAGCGAACGCACGACGGCGTGACGATTGATCTGTTCGTCCCAAACTTCCTGTTTGTCGAACGTCCATCCTGACGGCGATCTGAAGTGATTTTTCGGGTCGAGCAGACGTGCCAAGGCAGCATCCTGTTCGGGCGTCCGCGGCAGCGGCTTCGGCACCATGGCGCTGATTTTGACGACCGGCCGGCCGTTGCGCAGAACCACCACGGTCTGCCCGCTGTCCTCGACCTCCCTTACCAACTTAGAAAACTGCTGGTTGGCATCGCGCAAATTCATCGTTTTCATGGCCTTCTCCTATGTAGCACAAATGTAGCACAAGCTTGTCCGTGCGGCAACCACAAACTTGGCTAAGCTGGGCGCTGCGCAATCCGGAGATCGCCATGGCCTATAAAGAAATCATCACCGACGTCGCCGACAACATCCTGACCATCACGCTGAACCGTCCCGAGAAGCTCAACGCCTTTACCGGCACGATGATGCACGAGATGATCGATGCGTTTCAGACGGCGAACAAAGACGATGCCATTCGCTGCATCATCGTCACCGGCGCGGGTCGCGGTTTTTGCGCCGGCGCAGATCTTTCCGCCGGCGCGTCGACCTTCGATGCCACGCAGCGCCGCGATCGTCCCGAGCGCAACGCCGGACCGGTTGATCAGGTGAACTGGAGCGACGAGCGCGTGCGCGACGGTGGCGGCCGCCTGACGCTCGAGATCTACGAGTGCCTGAAACCGGTGATCGCTGCCGTGAACGGTCCGGCCGTCGGAATCGGCGTGACCATGCAGCTTGCCATGGATATCCGCATCGCGAGCGAGCAGGCGCGTTTCGGCTTCGTTTTCTCGCGCCGCGGCATCGTTCCGGAAGCCGCCTCCAGCTGGTTCCTGCCGCGCCTCGTCGGCATCCAGCAGGCGCTCGCCTGGTGCTATTCCGGCAAGGTGTTCGGCGCCCAGGAAGCGCTCGCCAGCGGTCTCGTCGCCGAGATCGTGCCGCCTGACCAGCTTCTGCCGCGCGCCCGCGCCATCGCCAAGGAGATCGTCGACAACACCGCGCCGGTTTCGATCGCGCTCATCCGCCAGATGATGTGGAAGGGCCTCGGCATGGATCATCCGATGGAAGCGCACAAGGTCGACAGTCGCGGCATCTACTCGCGCGGCGCCTCTCCCGATGTGAAGGAAGGCGTGGTCTCGTTCCTGGAAAAGCGGCCGGCGAAATTCCCGCAGAAGGTTTCAGCCGATATGCCGCCCTATTTTCCTTGGTGGCAGCCGCGCAAATATTCCTGAAGCGCCTGCGTCTAGCGGTGGCGGCGAAAGAGCGCGGCGAACGCGCGGCGCATCCATTGCGGCAGCATCGGCGGATGCGTGATCGGCCGTTCGTCCAACTCGGGAGTGTGTACCAGATGTCCCAGCATCGCGGTCTGCCTTCCAGACGTCATAGCGACGTACACGGATTATATGACAGTTCCAACCGTGCGTCACGCAGATGACCCTGAGCCGCAAGGGTTAACGGCCAATTAAGGCGCGTTGGGGGCAGATCGTCCGTCTACGGATTGGGCCGGTGGTCGGGCATGTCGCTGACGTTGGGCGTGCCCGGGCTGTAAAGCTGGTTGTTGCAAGTGCTGTAGCCGTTGGACCAGCCGGCGCGATACGGCTCGCTCGTCTTGAACAACCCGTCGTCGCGCACCTTCTCGCCTCTGAACGAAGTGCCGCGCGCGTTGGCGCTGGCGCAACCGTCGGAATATCCGGCCTTGAAGTTCGGATCGTTGCGCATCGCGCGCATCGCCTTGGTCTCGAAGAAGATGCAGCCGGAAAGACTCGTCGCGAGAAACAGCGCGAACGCGACACGGATCGGATTTGGCTTTGTCATATGACGCTTCCGTGGCTGCGCGCGGACTGTATCAGCACGACCTCCAGACTGCTGTCGCTCGGACCGTAGATTTCTGTCATAAGACAGTAATCCCACAATTTGAACGTGTATACAGGCGCAAGGTTGCATCTAGGAGGCAGCCCTGAAGCGACTGGAACTCCCGGAATATATCGCTGAGCCCGATCCGAAAGCGTGGATAGATTTCGGCCGAATGCCGCGGATTCGCGCCAAATTACTATGAAAAGTTGCAAACTTATCCAACAGCGCCCAATTTGTAGGATAATTATCCTCCACGGCTTCAGCATGGCCGCAACACAAGGGGACTTTCATGGGACGGATGGATTTGATCGTGCCGCAGAGTTTGGTTTCGATTCCACTCTGCGCCGGCGTCACGCAGATTTTGGTGGCGCAGACTTATGGCGTTGCAATTGACGAAATCCGCGCGGCGTCGCGGTGCAACTCGCAGGCGGCATTCGCGCGGCAAATCGCAATGTACCTCGCGCATGTCGTCTTCTCGCTCAGCATCGGCGATGTCGCGAAGGCGTTTGCGCGCGACCGCTCGACGGTGTGCCACGCGATCCAGCGCGTCGAAGCGCTGCGCGATGATCCCGATCTCGATCGCACGCTGGGCTGGCTCGAGACTTTGCTGCGCGCCATCGCGGAGCGGCTGTGATGACCAGCGATCGTTTCCAGCTTCAGCATCAGCTCGTCGAAACCCGCAAGGTGACGCGTGCCGATGGCAAGGAAGAATCCATCACGATCAATTGGGCGGAATCGCCGCTCGCCCGTCTTTGGCATCGCCGGGTGATCGACGCCGTGCAGTTCGATGCCGGCGAACGCTTGCGGCGCGATTTCACGCTGGCCGGATTGACACCGCGCATGGGGATCGATTTGACCCAGCCCTTGATCCGCAATGCCGGCGGCCAGAGAGCCGAGGCGCCGTTGACCGACATGGTGCTTGCCGCCAAGCAGCGGTTCACCGCCGCCATGCGTGCGGCGGGGCCGGGGCTCAACGATCTGTTGTTCGACGTCTGCTGTCATCTGCGCGGACTTGAGGAAGCCGAACGGGCCAAGGGTTGGCCGGTGCGCTCGGCGAAAGTGGTTCTCGCCATCGCGCTCGACCGCCTCGCCGATCACTATGGTCTGCGCATCAGAGGCCGGGCGCGGCTGCGCGGCTGGAGCAGAGAGGAGACTTCATAACTTCATCAGATAGCGGTGGACGCCGTCGAGCACGAGCTCGCTCTTCTGGTTGTGCACCGTGGCGCGCATGGCGACGATTCCGGTCGTTCGTTGAGGCGTAAGTTCACTGATGGTGAGCGCGGGATAGAGCGTGTCGCCGGGAAAGACGGCTTTGAGGAATTTCGCATTCACTTCGATGAAGCCGATCAGCTTTTCGCCGATGACATGGGGAAAAAGGCCTGCTCCGGCCGCGGTGAAGCACAAGACCTGCAGCCCGTGCGCCAACGGCGCCGGATAGCCCAGCTGCTTGCAGTATTCGACGTCGTAGTGGATTGGATGGTTATCCAGGCTGACGGCCTGAAAGGCGGCGAAATTGGCCTCGCCGATGGTGCGCGACGGAAGATTGAAGACCTCCCCGACCTTGAGTTCGGAAAAGCCGCGCAACGGCACAAGGCGATGGTCACTGGGGTTCATGCGCGGCCATTGACGCGCGCGAGGACCGGCGTGTCAAACGTGGCGTGCGTGTCCGATTCCGACTCTAGAGCGGATGTCCGTTGGCGGCGAGGTCGGCTCGCACCTGGTCGAGATTGCGCAACGCGAGCGCGCGTAAGGTTGCGAGGTAACCGGTAGTGCCGCCGTTGCCATCGTGAGACTTGGCGTGCGCCGGCGCGCCGGGGCGGCCGAAGCCGAGGTCGGGCTCATGCGGCATCAGAAAGGCGACGAGCCCAATCCAGAAAATCGCGCGCAAAATCATACCTACCCCAATTCTTCTTGTTTATTCGCGCAAGCATGCCCGCTCGACTTTAAACAATGGCTAAAGTTGAAAAGGGTTGCATGCGGCTTTGTTTTTTGTTCGGCCGGTTAAGCACAGGGGGCGCGGACGCTCGAAGACGCGCATTCGTCTAAACTGTCCACAGCATTTTGCCCTCCGTCGCAGACGTTTCTTGAGCATGCGAATCGGAGTTGGCCGTGGAAATCGGCGTACGGCGCCCAAGAATCCGTGAATAAGTTCGGCCACAGGTGTTGAGAAGGTGCGAACGAAGTTCCCGCGTGTTCAACCTTCGTTAAGCTAACTGTTTCAGGATGGCATCTTCCTCGCTGCAAACGGGGCCGATCCTTTAATGGCGATTAACATCTACGGCAGTGAACCTGTTACCGGCGAGCGCGCCTCGCGCCGCTTGTTCATCACCGTGCAGGCGTCCAAGGCGGCCATCGGGGTCGCGCTGGGCGTCGGGTTCATCGCCATGGTCGGACGGCCCGATCTGGCTGAACTGATCGCCATGGCGGGTTTGCTCGCGCCGGCGTTCCTGGCGCTGCTCGGCTTCACCCGCGTCTCGTTGCCGGCACTCGAGATTCTCGCCATCGCGCTCTTCGCGGCCCTGATCGGTTATCTCTCAGCGCTCACCGGCGGCGTCCTGTCGCCGCTTGTCGTGTGGTTCGCGCTGGTCCCGGCGGAAGCGGCACTCTCGGGCGGGCGTCCGGCGGTTCTGCGTGCGGCCGGGGCCGCAGCGATTGCGATCGTGATCGTGGCGGCGATCGAGGCGATGGGTGCGTTGCCGCCCTCGCGCCTGCCGATCGAGGTCTGGGAGATCTATGCCGTCTCCGTTCTAGCCGCCGTCATCCAGGCCGCGCTTGTCGCGGCGGCGGCCCAGGAACGCCAGCAGGCGGCCGACATGGCCGTTGCCGAAGGTGCTGCGATGTACCGCTTCCTCGCGGACAATGCGATGGACTTGATCACGCGCCATTCCTCCGACGGGCGTATCCGCTTCGCCAGTCCGGCCGCGCAGACGATTCTCGATCGTGCGCCGCAGGACCTGATCGGATTGGCGCCGTCGGCGTTGGTGCATCCCGACGATCTGCGCGCGATGCAGGCGGCGTTCATGGAGGCGGCCTATTTCGCGCGCGCCGCATCGGCGGAAGTGCGCATGCGCCGGCGCGATAACTCTTATGTGTGGGCCGAGATTCGCTGCCGTCCTGCAACGCCCGTGCACAACGAGGCCGCCGACATCGTTGCGGTCACCCGTGATATATCGGAGCGGAAGGCGCAGGAGCGCGCCCTGATCGAGGCGCGCGATCTGGCCGAGAGTGCGTCGCGCGCCAAGACGAGCTTCCTCGCCAATATGAGCCACGAATTGCGCACGCCTCTGAACGCCATCATCGGCTTCTCGGAAGTGATGACGCACGAGATGTTCGGTCCGGTGGGCAGTCCAAAATATCTCGAATATTCCAAGCTGATCCACGAGTCTGGCGGACATCTGCTCGAGCTGATCAACGGCATCCTCGACATGTCGAAGATCGAGGCGGGTAAGTTCGAACTGTTCGAAGAGGTGTTCGACCTGAACGAGATCGCCGGCCAGGCGGTGCGCTTCGTCAAGCTGCAGGCCGAGCGTGCCGGTGTCGTCCTGAAGCTCAGCGTTGCGCCGGGCGCCCACAAGATCTTCGCCGACAAGCGGGCGGTGAAGCAGGTGCTGATCAATCTCCTGACCAACGGGGTCAAGTTTACGCCGCGCGGCGGCGATGTGCGGGTCATTGCCACGCGCGATCAGTATGGCATCGAACTCGCCGTCAGCGACTCGGGCGTCGGCATTTCGGCGCGCGATCTGGAAAGGCTCGGCAGGCCGTTCGAGCAGGTCGAGAGCGAGCAGGTTCGTTCCAAGGAAGGAACCGGGCTCGGCCTGGCCCTGGTCAAGGCGTTCGCCGCGATGCATGGCGGGGAGGCGGTGATCGAATCCGTCCTGGGCGAGGGTACGACCGTGCGCGTCACGCTGCCGTTCGCGGCGATTGACGAAAAAGGCGAGCGCGTCGCCCCCAAGGAAGGCAACGTCATCCCCTTCCGCGCTGCGTGATGGTTTCCGACCCCGTTTCGGGGATGAGCGAGGCGAAGCGCCCTTCGACAAGCTCAGGGCGAGGACGAATAAAACTCCCTCATCCTGAGCTTGCCGAAGGATGAGCTTATGGGAGCAACCGGTCCGCTACTGGTCAGGCTCGCAGGGAACGGCGGTGTGTGTGTATGAAGTTCAGCATGCCAGGTGGCCCGTTCGACATGCGCAACTATTCCGGTCGCGCTGATCTGTTGCTGCTGCAGCATTTCGCGTCCGCCGCGCTCGCGTTGCGCTTTCCCTTGGACGCGACCTGGCACCCCGGCGATTTCTCCTGGCAACTGATGCCGGACTATGACCGTGGGCATCGCGTGCGCCTGTGGCTGAACGAGGGCGCGGTGCAGGCGGTCGCCATGTTCGAGGCACCGGGCCGTCTGCTGCTCGAAATCCTGCCCGCGTGTGTTGCACTTCTTCCCGGGATCATCGCCCATGCGGAACGCTCGACGCTTCGTGCCGGTCAACCCGCACTGTTCGTGCGCGTCTATGACAGCGACCAGGACCGCATCGCAGCGCTCACGCGTTTGGGTTATGCAAAAGTGGAAAATGAAGGCGCGATCTTCCGCGTTGATCTTTCGCAGCCTTTACCGGCGCGCGATTTGCCGCCCGGTTTTCGCATCCGCGACTGTGTCGGCATCGATCCCGCCCGCCGTGCCCGAGCACATCGCGACGCCTGGAACGATCTTTCCGAAATCGGCCTGCCGGATGCGCGTTCGAGTTTTACCACGGAGGTCTATGACGGCCTGAGAAAGGCACCTGACTACGATCCCGCGCTCGACATTCTAATCGAGGCCGCGAACGGCGAACTCGTGGCAAATCTGATCTGCTGGAGCGACGACAAAAGTCGTATCGGCAGTCTCGAACCTGTCGGCACGCATGCCCGCTATCGCAAGCGCGGCCTGGCGCGCGCCGCCATTCTGGAAGGGCTGCGCCGGCTCAGGAAACGCGGCATGAAATATGGCCGCGTCAGCACCGCGCACTTCAATCGTCCGGCCATCGCCGCCTATGCGTCCTCGGGCTTTACGCTCGTTGATCGCGCCAGTTGGTGGAGCAAGACGTTGAACGCGCCGTGACAAACGCACGCGCATGTGAGCTTGCCGGGATGGCGCTCCGGCAAAGCCTGTGCGAGCCTTCGATCCGCGATCTCGGGGCGATCCAGTCATGTCAGCCGAAGCTCAGGCCAGCGCTGCTGAACCGCCGGCGCCGATGCTACTTCCGGTTTCCGTCCGCATTCGCATCCTGCTCTATCTTGGCGTCCTCATCTTCCTGCTCGGCTTGGGCGCGCCGTTCCTCGGGCTGATCGACGTTCCCATCAGTTTCTTCCTCAAGAACAAGCTGCATCTTTCCGCGCACGAGGTGGCGATCTTCCGGTTGGTGGCGTCGATTCCGCTTTACGTGTCGTTTCTGTTCGGCTTTGCGCGCGACGTGTTCAACCCCTTCGTCTCGCGCGATCGCGGTTACATGATGCTGTTCGGCGTCATCTGCGCCGCGACCTACGTCTTCTTCGCCTTCAGCGATGTGAGCTACACGATGCTGCTTGTCGCCGTGGCGCTTTCGACCATCGCCTTTCTCTTCGTCAACGCGGCCCAGGCCGGCCTGACCTCCGCGCTCGGACAGCGCAACGTCATGTCGGGCCAGGTCGCAACCATGTGGACCATTGTCCAGTCGCTGCCGGTCCTCGCCGCTTATTGGCTGGGTGGCATTTTCAGCGATCTCCTGGAAGGGAAGAATGCGGCCGACGCGGCGAGACTTATCTTTCTCACCGGCGCCGCGATCATGCTGGCGATTGCCGCCTTCGCGTTATGGCATCCGCGCGTGGTCTACGACCAGGTGCACGACGCACCAAAGGAAAAGCCCCATCCCTTTGCCGACATGAAGCGGCTGCTTGCGCATTGGCCGGTCTATCCGGCGCTTGCCATCTGGTTCATGTGGAGCTTCGCACCGGGCTCGGTCACACCGCTGCAGTACTATCTACAGAACACATTGCACAGCAACGATGCGCAGTGGGGCGAATGGAACGCGATTTTCGCGGTATCTTTCATTCCGACCTATCTTTTGTTCGGCTATCTCTGTCGCAAAGTTCCGCTGCGCACGCTGCTCATCTGGGGCACGGCCGTCGGCGTGCCGCAATTCATTCCGCTTCTCTTCATCCCATCTGCGACGGCCGCTCTTCTCGCTGCGATTCCGATCGGCCTGATGGGCGGCGTTGCGACCGCGGCCTACTACGATCTGATGATCCGCTCCTGTCCGCGCGGACTCGAGGGCACCGTGTTGATGATGTCGATCGGCCTCTATTACATCGCGGGGCGGTTCGGCGATCTGTTGGGAACGACGCTCTACGACCGTTTCGGCGGCTTCGGCATCTGCGTGGCCGCGATCACCATCACCTACGCGCTTATCCTGCCGACCATCTTGCTGGTGCCGCGCGCATTGATTGCCACAGCCGACGGCGAGGTGCCGAAGCCCTAAGTTGGCTGAGTGCCGGTTTGCGTGGCAGAGTTGGCCATGACCACGCGTCTCAAGGCCGGGATCTTCGTTCGCGCCCTGATCCGCCGCGCCGAAGTGGCGGGCGCCTCGGCTTATGTCGCACGCAAGGGTTCGGAAGAAGCCGGCGCCGTCTTCATCAAGATCTCGCGGCTCGACGGCACTTGCACCGTCTTGAACCAGGCGCGTGACGGCGAAGGCGGGCGTGTCTGGGCGAAGCCCTTGGGCGACGTGAGCGACGATGAGAAGGCGAACGGCTATTTCGAGCGCCAGATCAAATATGATCCCGATCTGTGGATCGTCGAGATCGAGGACCGCGAAGGCCGCAGCTTCGTCGACGAGCCGGTGGTCTGATGAACGCGCCCGACACTGAAATGCTCGCCCTCGTCGATAAGATTGCGCGCTTCATCGCCACGGGCGATGAAACCATGCTTGGAGCTTTCGCCAAGAATGGCGTGGTGATACTGGAGAATTTTGCGCCGCATTTGTTCTCCGGCCCCGATGCGGTCGCAGATTGGGCGAAAGGAATGCGCGAGCATGCCGCGACGCTGGCCAATCTTCGCCCCAGCTTTGGGGCGGCGCAGGACTTCGCCAGCGATGGCACGCGCGCGTTCTTCTCGCTTCCGACGCATTGGCAAGGCATATCGAACGGCCGCCCGTTCCAGGAAGATGGCGGCTGGTCGTTCTTGCTCGTCAGGGAAGAGGGCCAATGGCGCGTGCAAAGCTATGGCTGGGCGGTGACGCATGTCGCGTATGATTAGCGCCGTGCAAATTCAATTTGGTGCATCCTACGACAAGCTCATCCTTCGGCAAGCTCATCCTTCGGCAAGCTCAGGATGAGGATTAAAACAATTCCCTCATGCTGAGCCAGTCGAAGCATGAGCCTGTCGAAGCATGAGAGGCGAGGTCTTGCATGAGGACCATCTACAATCTGATCGCCGGTCGCAGCGCCGACCGGCTCGCGGCGCTCAGCGACGGCGTCTTCGCCTTCGCCATGACAGTGTTGGCGCTCGACCTGCACGTGCCCGCCGCATTCACCGTCCATAGCGAAGCCGAACTCGGCCGCGCGCTCGTCGAGCTCAGCCCGCGCCTCCTGACCTATCTGATGAGTTTTCTGACGCTCGGCATTTTCTGGGTCGGCCAGAATACGCAGCACGATCTTCTGGAGCGCAGCGAGCGCGGCTATGCCTGGATCCACATCGCCTTCCTCATGGCGGTGACGCTGGTGCCGTTTTCGACGTCGCTGCTGGCCGAGTTCATCGCTTATCGCACCGCGCTCTTCGTCTACTGGTTCAACATCGCGTTTCTTGGCGCGACCTTGCTCGCCGGCTGGTATCGCGCGCGGGCGCTCGGCCTCGTCAAGCGCGATGCGCCGGAGGGGACCGACCGCGCCTTGGTTCATCGCGTGGTCGTCGCGCAGATTCTCTATGCGGGAGCAGCTTCGCTCTGCGTCTTCTCGAACTATTGGAGCATCGGCCTGATAGTGGCGATCCAGCTGCAGTATGCGGTCGGGCTGCGCTTTCGGCCCTTCAGCTGGATCGGTTGAACGGCACCGCTATCAGAGCGCGCCCAGCCAGTGGCCCAGCGAGTACAGCGACAAGGAGCAGGCGAGGGCGGCGATGGCGATCTTTTCGCCGAGGCTCCAGCTTTCCCAGTCGCGTTGGATGTCGCGCAAGGCGCCAGGCCGGACACGGCGAATCGCAACCCTGAACGTATCCGTATGCATGTGCCCCGCTCCCCCGCGACGGAGCGATGATGGACAGGCGAAGGTTAATGAATCATTCGCAAAGGGTGACTCGGGGAATCTTCTGATGTCGATTTGGTACAGTATGTCTTTTCTACAATGACTTTGTACCGCGCGAGTGGCGGCATCCCGAGCGCGGCGCGCCGTTTGTCGACTCCGGCCGGGTCTTCGATCGGATCGAAGATCCAGGTCCCGTTATGACACTGACCCTGCGACCCAAAGCGCTGCCTACCGTGCTCGTCTTCGCGAACGCGATCGAAGAGCAGGGCGTAGTTCTCGCCGCCGGTTTCCTTGGTCGCGAGCAGCTTTTTGAGCTTGGCCAGGATGTCGCGCTGAAAGGAGAGATCGTTGGTCGCATGCTGCACGATCAGGAACGCGGTCCGGTCCGCTTCGGCGCCGTACCGCGAAATCACCGGCCAGCCGATCCGGCCCAGGATCAGCTGCAATTGCTTCTGGTTCCATTGGTCGGCGGCAATCAACGCAACGGCGATTGGTTTCAGTGCCGGACCGTTCAGCTCGACGCCACAGCGATGGAGTAGAGGCTCGCGGATCTCCTGATCCATTTGGCGCAACAACGACAGGCGCTTGAGATCGGTCGCGCGACTCGTATCGGATGGCGCGATCTTCGCATAGTCGGTCCTGAGGCGTGCAACCTCGCCGTTCGCGTTGGCGGCGTATGACTCCAGGCATTGTTCCGTTGAACGGGTTGCCAGCGCCGGACTTGGCAGAAAGCACAGTGCGAGAATCAGGGGAGCTATCTTATGCGGTGTCGAAATGGCGGCGGTATCCGTGAGCGGCGGCGCGAAAACTGTTGCTCATCCTAACATCGTGGTGTGTAGGGATGACAAGGCGGACGGCTTCCTGTATCCCCCGCCGCCATGAGCGAAGCGCTTAAATCCGAGGCGGCCAGGCGGCGGACCTTCGCGATCATCTCGCATCCCGACGCCGGCAAGACCACGCTGACCGAGCACCTGCTTTTGCTCGGCGGCGCGATCCATGCCGCCGGCCGCGTCAAGGCGCGCGGCGAAGCGCGACGCGCCAAGTCCGACTGGATGCGGATCGAGCAGGAGCGCGGCATCTCGGTCACCTCGGCCGTCATGACGTTCGAGTATGAGAATGCGGTCTTCAACCTGCTCGATACGCCGGGTCACGAGGACTTCTCCGAAGACACCTATCGCACGCTGACGGCGGCGGACTCGGCGGTCATGGTGATCGATGCGGCCAAGGGCATCGAAGCGCAGACCCGCAAGCTCTTCGAGGTCTGCCGCCTGCGCGACATCCCGATCATGACCTTCGTCAACAAGATGGACCGCGAGGCGCGCGATCCCCTGGAGCTGATCGACGAGATTTCCGACCAGCTGCAGCTCGAATGCGCGCCGATGGTGTGGCCGGTCGGCATGGGGCTGAACTTCCGGGGGACGATCGATCTTTATACGGAGGAATTCACCCAATTCGGCTCCGGCGAAAAACTCGGCGCCAACGCGCTTTCTGCGCTGCTGAGCGCGCAGGAAAAAGACAAGCTCGACGAAGATGTCGAACTCGCGCGCTCGGGCCTGCCGCGCTTCGACCACGGCACCTATCGCGAAGGTCATCAGACGCCGGTCTATTTTGGCTCGGCTCTGAAAAATTTCGGCGTGCGCGACCTGCTCTCGGCGCTTGCCACCAATGCGCCGCCGCCCGGACCGGCACCGACTCGTGGCAAGACGGTCGAACCGTTCGACGCGGAAGTCACGGGCTTTGTGTTCAAGGTCCAGGCCAACATGGATCCCAACCATCGCGACCGCGTCGCGTTCCTGCGCCTCGCGTCGGGCCGCTTTCGCCGCGGCATGAAGCTCGTCCAGTCTGGCACGAAGAAGGCGCTCGGCGTCCACAATCCGATTCTGTTCTTCGCGCAGGAACGCGAGACGCTCGACGAGGCCTTTCCCGGCGACATTATCGGCATTCCCAATCACGGCGTTTTGCGCGTGGGCGACAGCTTGTCGGAGACGGGCGAGATCGTGTTCACCGGCATCCCCAACTTCGCGCCTGAAATCCTGCGCCGCGTGCGTCTCGGCGATCCCATGAAGCAAAAGCATCTGACGCGCGCGCTCGAAAGCCTGGCGGAAGAGGGCGTGACGCAGGTCTTCAAGCCGGAGATCGGTGCGCAATGGATCGTCGGCGTGGTCGGGCCGTTGCAGCTCGACGTGTTGAAGTCGCGCCTCAATGCCGAATACGGTCTCGACGCCGATCTCGAAGCCGCGCCCTACGAGGCGGCGCGCTGGCTCGCGGGTTCGGAAACCGATCTCGAAAAGTTCAAGGCGTCGAACCGCGGCGGCATGGCTAGCGATCGCGACGGCGCGCCGGTGTTCCTCGCCAAGAGCAATTGGGAACTGGGCTATGTTGCCGAGAAATTTCCCAAGATCAGCTTTGCCAAGACGCGCGAACGCCACGACGTGCATGCGTGATCTTTCGCCGGCTGCGTCAGCGATAGGCGGCGTTATTTTGAGCCGTTGCCCGGCGTCTCCTGTGCATTTCCACTATCTGCCGGCGCAACAGTGTTTTTGTCCGCCGGCTTGTCGGAGTTTGTCGGCATAGAGCCGCAAGGCTCGGTCGCAGTCGAAACGGCAGCAGCAGTGTTTTTGTTGTCGATCGCGACAGCCATTTCCTGAGTGCGCAAACGGGCTTGGCAGGCGGCGGTGGTCGCCGCGATGTTGATCTGCAGCGACGACATCGCATGTTCCCAGCTTCCTGCGGTGTCATAGTTGAAGAGATCGTTGGCGGCCTCATAGATGTTGTCATAGGCCTTTCCACCGGCGAGCCTGGTTTGAATCTGCGAGTCGACGAGCGCGCGGTCCGTGCGCATCTGCTGCAGGATCGTCTGGATGGAGTAGCTGTAGAGAATGTCTTCGTTCCAACTTTTGCGTGTACCCGTGATTCCGGCGGCAATCGCCGAGAGGATTTTTGCCGAGTCGACGGATGCCAAGGTCGCGGCCGTGGTCAATCCAAGCACGGACACATCGGCCACGAAATTGCTCGTCGACAGCGTTGCGTTGATTTCGTGCTCGAAGCGGTGCCAGCGGACATCGATGAGTTGGTGCATGGCGTAGACGCAGAGCTCGATCTGAGCCTGATCCTTGAGCGTCGCGGGGTCCGGGTTGGCCTCCTCCATGAACGGCTTGCAAGGCAGCGGAACAACCCTTCCAGTCTCGGTGTATGAGTCCTCGTCGTCACCCTTGTGGCGAAGCAGGAAGACGTTGTCGTTGATTTCGGGCGCACCGGAAACGACCGGATCGCCATGAAGGAAGCGACGAAATGTGTCCTGCCCGGCGCAGCCGTAGCAGCCGACGCACGCAAGCAATACGACCAAAAGTTTGATGGATTTCATGTGAGCCCCCGCCCTATGCGCGAGAGCCTGGGCGCAATCAAATAAAATGTAAATATAGATTTGTATTTGAGAGTGAATATGATTGATGTTTCAGTGTAAGTTCGAGCTATAATCTATTGTTTTGTTTGAACATGGCTGACTTACTTTACAAAGTATATTTAGTGACTCTACCGCTCACGCCGCGGCGTCGCGTCCGGCATGCGAGGTGTCGAGCTTGGCACGCCAGAAGGCGAGGAGGTTGGCGGCGCCGTTTTGAGGCACGCTGTCGTAGACGGAGAGCGCGGCGAACGGCGCCCCCATGGTCAGAACGCAGATGCCCGAATAGAGCGGACGCTCGAGCCCCGCGCCCTTCACGACCACCGCAAGCGCGCGGCCCGATCTGTCGGTCATGATCAGGGCGGCGACGCTGCGCGGCATAGCGGCGGCGTGCGCGAGTACGCTGGCAAGATCGCCACGCTTGCGTACCGCCGCTAAAAGCATCGCACCGTCGATGCCGGCAACTGTGCGGCTTGCATGTGCGTCGTTGCGGCGAAGGATTTCGGCTTTCATTGAGTCGGAGGACGAGAGAAAGAGCTCGTTGAGCAGCGAGAGCGGGGCGTCGCCGCTCGCTTCGAAGCGCCTGGCGAGTTCGCGCCTGCCGGCTTCATCGACTTCGCGCGCGATCTTTTCCAAAAGCGCCTCGAAACTGGCGCGCATGGCGGCAGGATAGGCGGACGGCCAATCATGCAGCAGATCTGCCACTTCGCCGGCGAGCGCAGCACGCTCGGCCGCACCCTTGGCGGCCAACTCCAGAAGATGGCTGAGGCGTTCCTTCGCCGTGCGCATGCGCATCGCTCTCCAAAGACGGAGTGATGCTAGCGCCGAGCGATTAACGTCTCGTTTGCCTTGAAGCTGGTTTGCTAAGAAGAGCTTAACGCCGGGCGCCGCTTCGACCGTTCAAGCAAGGCGCAGCCTGCCGGCGTGATGGCGACAAGCGGCGTGCCGCCTCTGACGATGCGCGTGACGAGGCCCCGTGCGTTGGCTTCTTCCCATACCGGCAGCTTCGGACAGGAGGTGCGCCAGGCGTCCATCATCTCGACATAGCCGCGTTCGCCGCCGGCCACCCATTCGAGGAGATCGAGGATCAGCGGTTCGACGGCGTCGCTCATCTCTTCGCGCTCCTCAATTGCCGATCATCGCCCAGCTGTCCGGAAAAAATCCGTTGAAGCTGGTGCGCACCGCGACCGAATAGGCGCCCATGGCGTCGAAGACGATGAAGTCGCCGGGGCCGATGTTCGCCGGCAGCATCAGGGGTCTCGGCAGGACGTCGAGCGTGTCGCAAGTCGGGCCATAGACGCGGAAGGGAAGTGTGGCGCCGGGAAGCGGCAGCGCGCGTCCCTTGGCGTCGAGCGTGAAAACGCGCACCGGATAGTCCGCATTCCACCCGGGCAGCGTCAACTCGTCGAAACTGCCATAGACACCATCGTTGATGTAAAGCCTGTCGCCCTTTCTCAAGATCACCTGCGTGACGAGCGACATGCCTTCGGCGATCAACGCGCGACCGGGCTCGCAGATCACCGGGATCTTCGGATTGGGCAGCGTTTCGAGCGCTTCCTTGATGGTGTCGAAATACCAGTGATAAGGCGGCACGTCGTCGCCTTGGTACGGCCCGGGAAAGCCGCCGCCGATGTCGAGCGCCGCGATGTCGACTTTTGCGAGCAGTGCGGTTCGCCGCGCCATCTCGATCGCCTGGGCGTAAGAGAACGGCGACAGGCACTGCGAGCCGACATGGAAGGTGATGCAAGGCTGCGCGCCGAGTTCGGCGACGCGCTTCAAGAGCTTCGCCGCGTCCGCCGGCGTGGTACCGAACTTGCTCGAAAGCTCGAGCACCGCGCCGCCGAGCGGCGTTGCGATGCGCACGAAGATGCGCAGGTTCTTGGGCTGCTTGGTCTCGGCGATGAGCTTGTCGAGTTCAAAGTCGCAGTCGACGACATAGTCGCAGACACCATACTTCTCGAAGGCGAGTTTGGCGGCGCCGACAGCGCGCACCGGCGCCATGAAGTGGCAATGCGCGTCGGGAAAGCGGCCCTTGACGAGTTCGATTTCCGGGACCGAAGCGGTGTCGAAATGGCGGATGCCGGCCGCCCACACCTGCTGAAGTACATGCGGCGCCGGATTGGCCTTGATGGCGTAGAGCGCATCGCCTGGAAAACCGTCGAGGAACCGCCTGGCCGCGGCGGCAAACTTCTCCGGAAAGATGCAATAGAGCGGCTCGCCGGGTTTCAGCGTCGCGATCGCCTTCTCGACGCTGGCAAAACGGGGAATGGCGTCGATGCGCGTGGGTGCGTTCAAACGAAGACACCTCGAATGATGACGACGTCTCTTTGCGGCAAAGGGGACAATGGGTCAAGCGCGGCGTATGGGCGCCGCTACGGTCCGTCGACCTTGTAGCCCTTGGCGCGCAGGAGCGCGGGAACACCCTCAGGGCCGACCATGTGCAACGCGCCGACCGTGACCATGAAGGTTCCGGATTCGCTGTCCAGCATGTGCGCGATGGGCGCGACCCAGGCCTGGTTGCGCTCGTCGACCAGCCGTTTTTTTGTCTCCGGATCCGACGCCATGCTGTCGAGCGTCAACGCGGCAAGCTTGTCCTGATCGCCGGCCGACCAGGCGCGGATGATGTCGGGAAACTCGTGGCCTTCGCTGCGGAAGTCCTTGAGGAACGCCTCGAACGTCTTCAGTTCGAGCGCCGGATCGGCAGGCGCAAGCAGCGCCATCTGCTGCTCGAAGGTCTCGAAATAGCGCATGGGTTTTCCGCGCGCTTCGGCATCCGTCGCGATGGTCACGTCGACCCCCGATGTCGCCGATGCACCCATCTCAGTCGCACGGACCGTCTCGAGCAAAACACTCACCACCCATGGCCGGCGCGTGTCGAAGCGTGACTCGGGCAGATTGACCGAGGCCATGTCGGCTTCGAGATCATCCTGGGAAGCGCTTGGCAACAATGCCTTCAGCGATTGCCCTGCCGGCAAGGATCCGTTGGCGGCGAGAAATTTCATTGCCGCGTCGCTGTCGAGCGCGGTCTCGAAGACGAAGGTATCGGCGGAACGGATCGCCTTGTCGATGCGTTCGTCGCGCCACGCGAGACTAGGCGGCAGCAAGTGGATCGAGCCGAAGAGATAGACCGTGCTTTTTTTGCCGTGCACGGTCCAAAGCGCCGGGTGCGCCTTGAGTTGTGCGGTAACGGCAGGCGTGGTGTCCGCTGCGCATGGCGCCGTCGTAAGAACGAACGAGGCGAGGAGCGCTCTCCAAAATCTCATCGTGCGACCGTCATGTGGTCGCAGGTTTCGCACGCAGAAGTCCGTAGAGCGTGATGAGCAGCGCCACCATGATGGTGATGCCGCAAAGCTGCAGGAGACCCGAGACCAGCGGATTGTCGGTGCCGTTGGGCGGCGGAAACTTCTCGTTGAGCGTCGGCATCAATTTGGACGACGCGCCGACAAAGGCCGCGGCGACGCCGGCGGCGCCATTGGTCCAGGTTCCGATTTGCAACAAGGCGAACCACACCCACAACAGTGCACGACCCAGCGCCAGCTGGCCGACGAGGAAGCCGAACGCCACCATCAACACGCCGTTCGCCGTGAACTCGATATGCGCCATGACGATACCGCGGAACCATTCGACCGCCGAGGGCGGAATGAATCCGACGGCGCAACCGACCGTGATCTGCAGAACTCCGAGAATCAATGTCCAGCGCTTGATATTGGCTTTGAGATTGTCGAGATCGCCCGTCATCTATTTTCCCCTCAAGATTCGTGGCGGCAAACAAGTAGCGCAGACCAGGCGCGAAGCCCAGCGGGTCACGTCAGGGCGAGATCACCTCGACGGTCGGAAAATAGGCTTTGACGCGGCGAGCATCGCGGGTCAGAAGTTGCGCATTCTCGACCGCTGCATGCGCGCCGATGAAGAAGTCCGGCAGAACATTCAGTTTTGTCCCCTGTTGTCGCCGGTAGCGTTGATACACATGACCGGCGAGGAAAAGAGCCGACTTGGCAGTCGGCACGACTGCGACATCCAGGGCAGCAAGGGCTGCGTCCAGTTCCGCGACATTAGGAAAACCTGGTGCCAATTCCGCATAGACAATGTCGTTGATGGCGAGCGCATCACGCGCCTTCGCCAGACGAAACGCAGCCAGTGAGCGGTCCTTCCAGGCGGGGTCTTCGGCAAAGAGATCAATCAGAATGTTCGTGTCGATGAGAATCAATCGTCACCGCGCATCAGCTTCATGAACTCGTCTGTAGTCATGCCGCCAATGTCGAAATTCGCACGAGCCCGACGTAGACGCTTTTCGAAATCACTGTCGCGATGTTTTTTTGTCGGGCTGACGACAACCTTGCCGCCGACGAATTCAACCAAAACCGTCGCACCGGGTTTGATACCAGCCGCATCGCGCACGCGCTTGGGGATCGTGACCTGGCCTTTGCTGGTAACGGTGGTGGTCGTCATAAAAGTATTACCTCGTAAACCTTAGGTAATACTATCGACCGCATGGCTTGTTGGCAATGATGACTGCAAGCGAACTGACGATTGAGGCGGCAGGAATCCGGTCCATTCCAGCGATTTTACTAACCCTCTCTTAATTGCGACCAACTAGCTTTCGAACAACCGAACTACCCGGAGACTGCGGCATGACTGGATCGTTGGCCGACTTGCAATTTGCTGCACTGGTCGCGCTGGTTGCATTCGTTGTGCTTGTGGTTTTCGTGAGACACGCGCCTCGATCCGGTTCGCTCCGAAAAGAATATCGTTCGCATCATGCCAATTCTCGATCCGTGCAGAATTTCAATTCGTTTGATGTGGGTCACCAGTTGCAGGCCGTCATGAACGCGCCATTTCGGACGCGGCGCGTGATGAATTCCGGCGAGTACCACGTCTTCAGGCTTGTCGAAGATGTGACCTTCTCATTGCGGCGCGGTCATCGGGTTTTCGCGCAGACGAGTCTGGGAGCCGTGCTGGAGTCGCCCAACGAAAATGCCTTCCGATCCATCAACAGCAAGAGAGTAGATGCTTTGGTTGTTGATAAGGGCGGTCGGCCCGTTCTGGCTGTCGAGTATCAGGGCGCTGGCCACTACCAGGGAACGGCGCCCGCGCGCGATGCGATCAAGAAGGAAGCTCTGCGCAAGGCCGGTGTCGGTTATCTGGAGGTTCTCCACACCGACGACTTTTCTCTTGTGCGATTGCGCATCAAAGAGCTACTCGAGTCGACGTCCCCGAATCCACATGATGAACCCATCAGGGGCGCTGCCTCACCGACCCTCGCCATCGGTTAGCCGGCACTTCCGGATCTACTTCCCGCTGCGCAGGTCGCGGATGGTCTTCTTGCCGTCGGCGCTGGGTTGATAAGCGAAGCTCATCTCCGATTGCGCGCGCTTGAAATCCTCGAGCGTGAAGTTGCTGTCGAACGCATCGAAGCCGGTGCGCAGGAGATAGGCGATCTGGTCGTAGAGGAAGTCACCGCCGGCGCGCACTTCGCCGGTGAAGTTGAGCCGCGTGCGCAGCATGCGCGCCCAGGAAAAGCCGCGCCCGTCGCGGAACTTGGGAAACTCGATCACCACGACAGAAAGGCGATGCACGTCGTCGCCGAGTTGTTCCGGCGATTCGTCTGCCGTGAGCTTCACGCCGATCGGCGCATTGCGCGCCAAAAGCGCCTCGCGGTCTTTGCGGAAACGGGTGAGCGAGACGATCGCGCCGCCCTCCGGCGGCAGCGGCTGATCGTCATTGAGCGTTATGAACGGATCAGCGACGATCTCGCCGTTCTTGTCGTGCCCGCCCAACTTGTCGTGCACGCCCAATTTAATGAGCGGCATAGAGCTGATCCAGGTAGGCCATGTTCTTGAACGGCTCCATGCCGACGCGGCGATAGGTGTCGAGGAAGCGTTCGCCGTCTTGGCGCAGCATGAGATAGGCCTTCACGACGCGCTCGACGGCGGGGCCGATCTCGTGCTCGCCGAAGCCGGGACCCATGATGTCGCCGATGCTGGCATCTTCGGCGCCGGAGCCGCCGAGCTGGAGCTGGTAATATTCCACGCCCTTCTTATCGACGCCCAAGATGCCGATATGACCGGCATGATGATGGCCACAAGCATTGATGCAGCCCGAGATCTTGATCTTGAGTTCGCCGATCTCGTGCTGGCGGTCGAGATCGGCAAAGCGCTTGGCGATGTCCTGGGCGATCGGAATCGAGCGCGCATTGGCGAGATCGCAATAGTCGAGGCCGGGGCAGGCGATGATGTCGGTGATGAGGCCGGCATTTGGCGTCGCCAGGCCGAGCTCACTGAGCTTGGCGAAGATCGCCGGCAAATCGCGCTTTCTGACATGCGGCAAGACGAGATTTTGCTCATGGCTGACGCGGATCTCGTCCATTCCGTACGTGTCCATCAGTTCGGCAAGCGCATCCATCTGCTCCGCCGAACAATCGCCGGGCACGCCGCCGATGGGTTTCAGTGAAATCGTGGCGATGGCATAGCCGGGCGCGCGATGGGCGTGAACATTGGTCTTCAGCCAGTTCTCGAAGTCCTTGCCGCCGTTCGGCATCTCATCGGGCAGAGCTTCGAATTTCGGCGGCGCGAAATAGGCGTCGATGCGCGCCAGTTCCTCGGCCGGAAGCTCAAGCGTGCCTTTCTGCTTGATCTCCATGAATTCGCGCATCACCTGGCGGCGCATTTCCTCGGGTCCGAGCGCGGCCGCCAGGATCTTTATGCGCGACTTGTAGAGATTGTCGCGCCGGCCAGACTGGTTGTAGACGCGCATCACGCTTTCGAGGAACGCGAGGATGTCGGTCTTGGCGACGAAATCGCCGACCACGTAGCCGAGATAGGGCGTGCGTCCCATGCCGCCGCCGACCAGCACGCGATAGCCGACTTCGCCGGCTTCGTTCCTGACGATCTCGACCGCCATGTCGTGGAAGCGCAGCGCCGCGCGGTCGTGGGCCGAGGCGCTGACGGCGATCTTGAACTTGCGCGGCAGGTAGACGAATTCGGGATGCAGGCTCGACCATTGCCGGATGATCTCGGCGATGGGGCGCGGATCCTCGATCTCGTCGGCCGCGGCGCCGGCGAAATGATCGGCGGTGACGTTGCGGATGCAGTTGCCGCTCGTCTGGATGCAGTGCATCTCGACCGAGGCGAGATCGGCCAGAATATCCGGCACGTCGACAAGCTTCGGCCAGTTGAACTGGATGTTCTGGCGCGTGGTGAAATGGCCGTAACCGCGATCGTATTTTCGCGCGATGTGCGCCAGCATGCGCAGTTGCTTTGCAGCCAGTGTACCGTACGGCACCGCGATGCGCAGCATGTAGGCGTGCAGCTGCAGATAAAGACCGTTCATCAGGCGAAGCAGCTTGAACTGATCTTCGTTCAGTTCGCCCGCAAGCCGGCGCTGGACCTGGCCGCGAAACTGCTCGACGCGCTCGGCGACGAACTTCGCATCGAACTCGTCATATCGATACATCGGTGTCCCTCCCCGGAATGGAGGTCACGGGCGTATCGACGATGCGTGGCGGCGGCTTGGAACCAAGGCCAGACGCCTGCTTGCCGAGATCGTCGCGCACGGTCGGGCCCGCGGCGCGGATGATCTCACGTTCCTTCACAGGGTGGATGCCCTTCGCATCGAGGCGCACATCGAAGAGGTACGGATTCACCACCCGGTTGTCCGTCACGTATTTCTGCGCTGCCGCGAGCGCGGCATCGGCGGCCTTGGGATCGTCGAAGACGTCGCCTTCCGTAAGCGCCAGAACCCAGTCGCCGTCATGCCAATAGAGGACATCGCCATCGACCAGACGGTTCGCGGTCAGCATCTGTGGATCGGCGGCCTTTGCCATAAGGGTTAGATCACACGCCGGGGTGCAAACTTCAATACTCTACAAGACATTTCTGTGATTTTCCAGAAAATACATCAACGGTATGTGAAACGCAATCTTGCCGTATGCGGGACAATATCCAAGATGAGGTCGGAAAGGCGGGCAAATGGCCACTTCGAAGTTGCGGCATGGATAGCCCCGTACCGCACGTCATCGTCGCAACGCCTGAGACGGTGAAGATCGCCGCCGCAAGCCGCACCAAGATCCTTCTCTATTGCAGCGTCATCATGGTGGCGCTGAATTTCATCTCGCCTGCGGTCGGCTTTCACGTCATTCCCCTGTCTTTCGTGCTCAAGAACAAGCTGCACCTGACGGCCAACGCGCTTGCCACCTTCGCATTGTGGGCCGGCATCCCGGCTTATCTCTCCTTCGCCTTCGGTGTCGTGCGCGATTTCTGGAGTCCCTTTGGAATGGGCGATCGGGGTTATTACATGCTGTTCGGTTTGCTCTCCGCCGCCGTCTTCGCCGTCTTCGCTTTTCTTCCCGTCAGTGAGCCGATGCTCCTGACGCTCGCACTCCTCGGCACGTTCTGCTTTTTGTTCTTGTGGGCCGGGTGGAACGGGCTGGGCTCGGTGATCGGGCAGCACTTCGCGATGTCGGGCCGGATCAGCTCGCTGTGGAATTTCTCCGGCACCGTCACGACGTTCGTCGCTCTGCTGCTCGGCGGCTTTCTGAGCGACCGGCTCGAGGTGATGAGCACCGCGGGCGCGGTCCGCACGCTCTTCCTGCTGGTGGCCGCTGTGATGGTGATGATCGCGGCGTATGGCTTTCTGAAGCCCGCCGCGGTCTTTGCCAATCTGCCGAGCGAGCTGCGCCGGCCGCAGCATCTCAGCACGGACTTTTCGCGGCTCGTGCGTCATCGCCCGATCTATCCCGCGCTCGGCATTTTCCTGTTGTGGAATTTCTCTCCGGCGACGGGCACGGTGCTGCAATACTTCATGTCGAACACTTTGCACGCCAGCGACGCGCAATGGGGCGCCTTCAATGCGATCTATTCCATCGCCTTCGTGCCGACCTTCGTACTGTTCGGGTTCCTGAGCCCGCGTTATTCGTTGGAAAAGCTGTTGTGGCTAGGAACGGCAATCGCAGTGCCGCAGATGCTGCCGCTGCTTTTCATCCACTCCGCCAATGCAGTTCTGGTCGCCGGCATCCCCATGGGGCTGATGGGCGGCATCGCCACGGCCGCCTACATGGATCTTCTGATCCGCTCCTGTCCCAAGGGACTGGAAGGCACGTTGATGATGTTCGCCTGGAGCATGTATGCGCTGGCGCAGAATTTCGGAAACCTACTCGGCACCGAGCTCTATGAGCACCATGGCGGCTTTCCTGCCTGCGTGCTGGCGACGACGCTCGTCTATGCCTTGATGCTGCCGGGAATTCTGTTCGTGCCCAAGGCGCTGATCGCGCTGCCCGACGGGCAACACCTCGCGGAGGGTTCTCTTTAGCGCGCGGCGAATTTAGTCAAGCCGCACTGCTCGTAGCGCGAATTGAGACACTGCGCGGCCATGGCATCGGCGTCCCTGATCTCGCTCGCAGCCATCTGCCGGCGCACGATGTCGCGATTGGTCATGGCCACCGTCGCGATGGGCGAGGGCGAGCGGGCGGCAAGATCGAACCACATGTAGGCGCGGCTCGGATTCTTCGCGATGCCATTGCCGAAGAAGTACATCGCACCAATCGCGCTTTGCGCCTCCGCCGTGCCGGCTTTTGCCAACGGCTGATAAAGCGCAAACGCTTTGGCATAGTCCTTGTGATCGAAGGCGGCGTTGGCGTCAGTGAGATCGCCGGCGAACGCCGGCGTGATGACGAGGGCGAACAAGGCTGCGAGGCGAAGACGGGCGCGCATGGCGGATGCTCCTAGAATGGCGTGACGGTAGGGACGCGATGACTAACGACAACTTAACGGCGGGCATGCGGTGCCGTTCCAACACCCCAAACACTGGCGAAAACGGCTAAATAACAATGCCTTATCTGTGTATATACATGTATTGACGTCGCATCCGTAGCCATGCGAGATTTGGGCCATGCGCACGAAGACCTTCAAATCCGGCAACAGCCAAGCGGTTCGTATTCCCGCCGAGATCGCCTTCGCCGAGATGGACACAGAGTTGGAAATCACGCGCACCGGCGATGTGATCACAATCTATCCGGCACGCCAGAACCTCAAAGCGATGGTGGCCGAATTGCGCCGTCTTCCTGAACCGGGCGAAATCGAAACGCGCGAGCCGATCGAGCTGCCCGATCGCGGCAGGGATTGATCGCGCGACGTGGCCTATCTCATCGACACGAATATCGCGATCGCGTTGCGTGACGGCGAGTCGAACGTGCTCAAAAGATTTTCCGATCATGCGACCGGCGTCGCAATGTCAGCACTGACCTTGGTTGAGCTCGAGCGCGGGCTATACAAAAATCCCGCACTGACGGCAGCGCGTACGCCGCGCCTCGATTCGGTCGTCAGACACATTCCGGTGCTGCCGTTCGATGCCGATGCGGCGCGCGCCTATGGCGTCATCATCGCGCAATGCGGCTGGTCGCGAGGGCGAGACTATGACCGCATGATCGCCGCTCACTCCATCAGTACGCGCTCGATTCTCGTGACCAACAACGCCAGCGATTTCGCCGACATTCCAGGCCTGACACTCGAGAATTGGAGCGTCTGATGGCTGTAACCGACGCCGCATCCGAGCCGCCGCGCATCAAGCGCCGCCATGTGACGGCGGCCGTCATCGGCAATGCGCTCGAGTTCTATGACTTCACGACCTACGCCTTCTTCGCCATACAGATCGGCCACGCCTTCTTCCCGACCGGCGCCGGCGGCTTCGTGAACAGCGAGTTCGGCAGCCTGATGGCATCTCTCGGCACTTTCGGGGCCGGCTTTGCGCTGCGCCCGGTCGGCGGCATCGTCATCGGCAGCTATGCCGACAGGGTCGGGCGGCGCCCGGCGATGATTCTGAGCTTCACGCTGATGGGCGCGGCCATCTTCGCTTTGGCGTTGATCCCCTCCTATCACAGCATCGGGATCGCAGCCCCGATTCTCGCGGTCACGGCGCGCCTGGTGCAGGGTTTCGCGCTCGGCGGCGAAGTCGGGCCGACGACCGCCTATCTCGTCGAAGCCGCGCCAGTCAAACACCGCGGCCTTTACGCATCCTGGCAAAGCGCCAGCCAGAGCATCGCAAGCATGGTGGGCGGCGGCGTCGGTGTTTTGCTGGCGCTGATCCTCTCCGCCGCGCATCTTGAGGACTATGGCTGGCGCATCGCCTTCCTTCTCGGCGCCCTGACACTGCCTTTCGGCCTGATGATCCGCCGCTCGTTGCCGGAAACGCTGCATGCGCCCGATCATCTGCCGGAATACCAGTCGGGTGGAATCGCGATCATAAGGGACCATTTCCGCGCCATCGTCATCGGGCTCCTGATCCTGATGGGCGGAACGGTCGCGACTTATGTCCTGACCTACATGACGACGTTTGCGCGCACGACGCTCAACATGGCGGCTTCGCCGTCCTTTGCGGCGACTTTGGTCAACGGGCTCTTCGGCCTGATCGCGTCGCTTGCCGGCGGCTGGCTCTCCGACATCTATGGCCGGCGCCGGCTGATGCTCATCCCCCGTTTCGCCTTTCTGTTCTCAGTCTATCCGATCTTTCTCTTGATCGTGTACCAGCACTCGACCATGGCCCTTCTCGTCGGCACCGCGCTGCTCTCGATCCTGCTCAACATCAGTTCCGGCGCGTTCTATGTCGCCTTCGGCGAGACGCTGCCGAAGCGCGTGCGCGGCGTGATCTTCGCCACCGTCTATGCCACTTCCATCGCCTTCTTTGGCGGCACGACCCAGCCGATCATCGCCTGGTTGATCCATGTCACGGACAATCCGCTGGCGCCGGCGTGGTATCTTCTGTTGGCGACGGCGCTCAGCGTCATTGCCATGCTGAAGATGGCGGAGTCGGCACCGGTCCATCTTTCGAAAGCGGAGTCGCCCGGACAATGAACGAACCTCAGAGCAGGCCGCACGGCGTCGCCAATGCGCTGGGCATGGAAAAAGTCGTTGACCGCGGCGAGAAGGGCCGCGCCGTCATCCATTACCGCGCGCGCATGGACATGTGCCATTCCGGCGGCATCGTGCAGGGCGGCTTCGTCACTGGCTGGATCGATGCGGCGATGGCGCATGTCGTGATGGCGCAGTCGGCGGACGCCGCCAATCCTCTGTCGCTCGAGATCAAGGTCAGCTTCCTGAAGCCGGCAACGCCCGGTCTCATCATCGCCGAAGCCTGGATCGAGCGGAGCGGCAGGTCGATCGCCTTCCTCGAAGGCCTGATCCGCAACGAGGCAGGCGATGTCCTCGCCAAAGCCACCTCGACCATGAAGCTCGTGCAGAGACGAACGGCGAGCTAAGCTTGCTTCTTGACCGCGCTTTCGTGCCAGCGGTGGAGAAGCGCCCATTCGAGCGCCGTGAGCGCGAAGAAGATCGCGATGCCGAGCACCGACAAAAGCGCGAGCGCGGCGAACACCTTGGCGGTTTCCAGATTGCGTCCGGCCAGCGTGATGATCCAGCCGAGCCCGGTGTCGTTGCCCGAGCCCGCCACGAGCTCCGCCGTCACCGCGCCGATCAGTGCCAGGCCGCCCGAAACCTTCATGCCGGATAAAAGGTAGGGAATGGCGCCCGGCAATTGCAGCCGCCAGAAGATCTGCCAACGCGAGGCGCCATAGAGACGAAAGAGATCGACGAGATTGTGATCGGCCGAGCGCAGGCCGACCACCATGTTCGACAGGATCGAGAAGAACGAGATGATGAAGGCGAGCAGGACCAGCACTGCGGTGATGTCGTCATAGCCGATCCAGATCAGGAGCAAAGGCGCGATGGCGACGACGGGGGTGACCTGCAGGATGATCGCGAAGGGATAAAGCGCGAACTCGATCAAACGGCTCTGGCTGAAGAGGATTGCGACGGCGATGCCGCCGAGAGTCGCCAGCGCGAACGCGATCAGCGTGACGCGCAACGTCGTCCATAGTGCGCTCATCAACAGTGCGAAATTGTCGAGGAAGGCGGCCCAGATATCGGAGGGCGCTGCGAGCACGAGCGGCGAGATGCCAGAGGCACGCACACTCCACTGCCAAGCGGCGAGGGCCAAGAGCCCGACGACGGCAGGAACGATGTATTTGAGCCAGGGATTCATGGCGAAACCCCGACTTTTTGTAGCACGTAAAATAATCCACTTGCGATTTTTCGTGCTACAGAATATCCATGGAATTCGAATGGGACGACGCGAAGCGTCAATCCAACCTGGCCAAACACGGGCTGGATTTCGTTGACGTGGAACGACTCGATTGGCGCGTCGCTCATATTGGACGCGACGCTCGGTTTGACTACGGCGAGGACCGCTTCACGGCCTACGGACTGTTGGACGATGTCTTGATGGTCGTAATCTTCACCTGGCGTGGCGAGGCCATGCGGATTGTGAGCTACCGCCGTGCCAACCGAATGGAAAGGAAGAGGTATGGTCGATAGCAAAAAGATTCGGCCGCCGAAATACGGTGTGCCCGACGACGAGAGTCCCGAACTGACCGAGGAATTTTTCCGCAACGCCCGTCCGGCGGAAGAGGTTATCCCGGGCATCGTCGAGGCGGCCGAGCGATTGCGCGTGCGCCTCGGCCGTCCGAAGCTCGAGCATCCCAAAGAGCATGTCTCGCTTAGGCTCGATCCGGTGATCGTCAAGGCGTTCAAGGAAGGCGGCCCCGGCTGGCAGGGCCGCATCAACGACACGCTGCTCAGAGCCGTCAAGCGGCGGAAGCCCGCGCGGCGCAAGAGGCGTCGGTCCTGAACGTGCCTCATGCGGCAATCGCCTCTCTGAGCGAGGCCGAGACTTTGCGCGCGGCTTCGGTGAATGCCGGCGTGAGACGATAATGTTCGTCGCGCTCGGGCGGCGGCGACAGTGCGATGTTTGCGGCGACGCGCCCCGGCCTCGGCGTCATCACCACGACGCGGCTGGAGAGATAGGTGCTCTCATAGACGCTGTGGGTGACAAAGATCACCGTCAGGGCGTCTTCGCGCCAAAGCTTCAAGAGATCGTCGTTGAGCGCCTGGCGCGTCAATTCGTCCAGCGCCGCGAACGGTTCGTCCATCAACAGCAGCTTTGGCTCCGCCGCGATGGCGCGCGCGATCGAAACCCGCATCTTCATGCCGCCGGAAAGTTCGCGCGGGTAGGCATTCTCGAAGCCGCCTAGCCGGACGCGCGCGAGCGCATTGCGTGCCCGCTCGTCCGCCTCGCGCCGGCTCATGTGTTCGAGGTCGAGCGGCAGGCGCACATTCGCAAGTGAGCTCGCCCAAGGCATCAGCGTCGGTTCCTGGAAGACGAATCCGATCTCGGGTTTTTCTCCCGCGAACGTCACCGTGCCCGTATCGGGAGACAGCAAGCCCGCGATGATGCGCAGCGCCGTCGACTTGCCGCAGCCCGATGGACCGACGAGGGAGACGAACTCGCCATCCGCCACCTCCATGTCGAGGCGCTGAATGGCCTTGACGCCATTGTCGAAGGTCTTTGCGATGGCGCTCAGGGAAAGAAGCGGCGGCATGGCGTGAAACTGCTTGTGCTTTAGCCGCAAATCAAGCGCCCGTCCTTCGATAAGCTCGGGATGAGGAGCCAGATTCAACCCTCGTCCTGAACCCGTCGAAGGATGGATGCAGGGTGCCCCTCATCCTTCGGCAAGCTCAGGATGAGGTAATAGGCTTACCTCCTCATGCTGAGCCTGTCGAAGCACGACAAGCCCAGGATGAGAATTGAGTTTGGCTCGTCAGGCCGAAGCTTCGATCAACTCGCAGAATTTCTTGAGATCGATATTGCCGCCCGAGACGATGGCGACAACCGGGCCTTGTCCGGCCTTGCCGCTCAACGCGGCGGCGACAGCCAAGGCGCCTGCACCTTCGGACACCACGCGGCTCTTTTCGGCCAGCACGCGCATGGCATGGCGGGTTTCTTCCAGCGTGACGACCAGCGCACCATCGACGACCGGTCTCATGCGCTCCCACATGCGCGGAAAAAGACTTTGCCCGCCGGCGCCGTCGACGAAGGACGCCTGCCAGTCCGTGAAAACCTTGGGGCTGTTCGCCGCGAAGGAGAGCGCAAAGGGTGCGGCCGTCTCGGGCTCGACGCCGAAGACTTTTACCTCGGGCTTCAGCGCCTTGAGTGCGCTGCCGACACCGGTGACGAGTCCGCCGCCGCCGATGGCTGCGATCACCGCTTGCGTGTCGGGCGCATCTTCCAGAATCTCGAGTCCCATCGTGGCGTGACCGGCGATGAAATTGTGATCGTCGAACGGATGCACGAACGTTCCTTCGACATTCGAAAAGGCGCGCTCGTCGAGCGCCTGCCACGCCACCTCATAGGGAACGAGCACCAGCTTCGCGCCGAGCGCGCGCATGCGTTCCATCTTGGCGGCGGGCGCGGTCTCGATCGCGACGACGGTGCAGGGCACGCCCGCCTGGCGCGCCGCATAGGCGACGCCTTGGCCGGCGTTGCCGGCGCTGATCGTCCATACGCCGCGCTTGCGCTCGGCTTCGCTCAGCATCGCCACCGCATTGGCCGCACCGCGCAGCTTGTAGGCATTGATCGGCTGCAGATTCTCGAGCTTCAGACGAATGTCGGGGAAACCTTTGCCGAGCTCGAGGCGAACGAGCGGTGTTCGCAGGATCGTGCCTTGGATCCGCGTTCGTGCCTCTCGGATCTCTGAGAGCGTGATGCGGCGGATCGGTTCGAGCGCGGCGGTCATCGGCGCCTACTCGAAATTGACCGGCAGAGCGTGGACGAAGCGCAGGTCGTACGCCTTCTTGTACGGCAGCGTCTTGGGATAAAGCCCGACCTTGGTCATCGTGTCGAAGAACGCCTGCCACTTCGCATCCGTCATCGTGCCGAGCCCAAACGTCTTCGCATCACCCGAAAGCACGATGCCATAGGATTTGAGTTTGGCGATCGCCTGCTTGATCAGTGCGTCGTTCATTTCCGGGTTGTCGCGCTTGATGAGCGCATTACCGGGCGAAGGATCACCGTTGAGATAGCGCAGCCAGCCGGCTTGCGTCGCGTTGACGAAGGCCTGCACCGCCTTCGGATTGCTGTCGATCCATTTCTGCGGCACCAGCACCATGTTGCCGTAGCCGGGATAGCCGTTGTCGGCGAGGAGAAAAACCTGCGGCTTGAAATGCGCCTGCGTTTCGATCGTGTACGGCTCGCTCGAGAGATAACCCTCCTGGATCGCCTTCTGATCGACCAGGAACGGCGCCAGATTGAACGTGTATTTGCGGATCTGTGTATCGCTGAAACCGTATTTGGCACGCAGCCACGGCCACCACGCCACGGTCGCCGCGTCCGAGATCATGATCGGCATGCCGCGCATGTCGGCGAGCTTCTTCACGTCGGACCTCGGATGGGTGATGAGCACTTGCGGATCTTTCTGGAAGATCGCCATCACCGCCTTGATGGGCGCGTTCTGCCGAACGAGGTTCAAGGCGATGAAGCCGTTCGAGCCGATGCCGAAATCCGCCGCACCTCCTGCCAGCATCTGCGGCACGTTCACCGCCGGTCCGCCCTCGAGAATCTTCACGTCGAGGCCGGCGCGCATATAGATCCCCTCGGCCAGCGCTTCGTAGAAGCCGCCATGCTCGGCCTGCGCCTTCCAGTCGGTGACGAAACGGATCTTGGTGAGCGGCGGTTGGGCCTGCGCGGAATGACCGACAAGGCTCAGCGCCGCAGCCAGCAACGTCCAGTGAACGAATTTCATGATGTTCCGGTTGGTTCGTGTCGATCCGTCCTCTATAGCCCGCAATGCGGCGGAACGGAACAATCGGATCTCGCGTCACTTCTCCAATTCAAGCAGGGCGCAAATGCAATGCTCGGTAAAGTCGATGCGCAGATAGGGCTGGTGCGCACCGGCCAGAAATGCTCCGGCATGTTGCGCGATCACCGGCGAGGAGAGATAGGCGCCATGGCCCAAGTCGATGCGGTCCTGGCCGGACTGAATTTGCAGCGCATTGTTCTTGATCATTTCGGCAGCAACGACTTGGCGCAAGCGTGGCACAAGAGCCTTGTCCTCAAACTTCGATGTGGTGAGAACGCGAAGCGCGGCCACCAGACCTTCGACTTCGGCGCAACTATTGTCGGCGGCTTCGGATGCCGGTCTTGTTTCGGCGAGGCGAAGGCGCGTTTGCGCCTGGATGAAGCGGGCGAATTTTGCGTCGCCGGTCGCACGAAATCGTTCGGCGGCCGCCTTCATGGCCCATGAATAAATGTCGTGATTGAATTTGGCGCCGTAGGTGCCGAGCATGAAGTCATCTACGCGCGACACGACGCCGGCGACTTCGCGGTCGTCGGGAAAGAGCCGCGCATAGGTCGCCAGCGCCAGCCAGATTTCGCCGTTCGACAGCGCATTCTCGTCGATCGTGTCCGGCAGGTTGCGAAATCCCGCGCCGTCGTAAAGCACCAGCAAGCCGCGCAACCATGCCTGACGCAGATTCTCGAAGCGGTGATCGTGGCTGGCTTCATAGAACTGAAGCTCCGTCAAAAGCGAGAGCGCCGTCGCACCTCCCCATGCCGTCTCAAAGCTCCGGTCATACGAGACGAGCCGGCCATCTCCGTTCGGTCGATAGAGCAGGCCGAGCCAATGGAGCGTGCCGTGGAGTTTGTAGCGGCCGAACGGCAGCCTGAGCAGACCCATACCCTCGAGCATCTCCTGTCCCGGCGCCTTGGCGATCGGGAGTGAGAGTTTTTCCAGATTGAGCAAAATGGCGGCGAGTGCGCGACGGACCTGTTCGTTGTCGTCGTGCAGGAGATAGCTGGATAAGCCATAAGCCGTGCCGGCTTCACGCGTAATGACCTCCAGCTTGCCGATGCCGACTCGCGTCGCTGGCCGATTTCCGCTGAGCAGGAAGTCGTATTCGAAATCGAATTGGCCCGACGGCATTTGTGCGCGCAACAACTGCTGGGCTGCGCTCCAGGCGCGCTCATTTTTTTCCGCAGACGCCGGCGCCGAAGCGATGAGACCGACCCCGAACGCAAGGCCTATTGCCAAGGCTCGCCCCAGACGCGGTCGTTCGGCGACGCGCGCGAAGCGTCCGCGCCGCGTCTCAGCGGCTGGCGAGCTTGAGTTTGCCGGCAATGAGAACAAGGCCAATCGCGGCAGCGACGAACAGGCTCACGCTGCTAGGCTCGGGAACGGCAATCGCGTCGGCCAGAGCGGCGGTGGAAAAGCCGAAGGTGGCGACAAGACACAAAGCAGCGATCGCGGCGTGATGGCGCATGGTCGTTTCTCCGTCCTGGCGATTATTTGCGACGATAGCGCCTGACGGCTGCGATCGCGGCGATTCCGCCGGCCATGAGCGATAGCGACAGCGGTTCGGGAACAAACAAGTCAACCGGCTGAGCAAAAGCCGGCGCACTCATCAGGCACATGCCAAGTGTGCCACACGCAATCAGGATGATGTTTTTCATCGTCTGACTCCCAACGTCTACTTGCGACGGTAACGTTTCACGGCTGCGATGGCGGCGACTCCGCCGGCCAGGATCGACAGCGACAGCGGCTCGGGAACATGGATCGCGTCGCCCTGGATACCGGCGAAAGCCGGCGCACTCATCAGGCAAATTCCAAGCGCGCTGCAAGCAATCAAAATGGCGTTTTTCATCGAAAGGGCCCCACACTGCACTCCACATTCTATATAAAGCAATTTTAATGCCAATTTGTATTAGCGATTGGAATCAATGGTCCCGGACTCCGAGGCCCGACGCGATTGTAACGGCGGTTTACATTTTAATGCTCACCGCATGAGCGCATGATCGAAGGCGCGATCGAAACGGAGAGAGCCATGAGTGCATTCAATGCCGTCAGATTTCGCGTCAAGCCGGGCCGCGACCAGGAATTCATCGAGGCGCATCGTAGTGCGCATCGCGACTGGCCGGGACTTATCCACGCCAACCTGATCAAGACCGGCGACCACACTTACTGCATCATCGGCGAATGGTCCGACATGGAAGCGCTTGGCAAGGCGCGGCCGCACATGCTCGAAACGCTGAACAGTTTCCGTTCGACGCTCGAAGATCTGGGCGGCGGTCTCGGCGTCACCGATCCGGTTTCGGGCGCGGTGGTTCTCGCGCTCAAGTAGCGCGAGGAAACCTCACTGTCACGGCCCGCAGTCGCGGGCCATGACAACAAAAATGACATCATCCTTCGGCGAACTCATCAGTCGACAAGCTCAGGATGAGGTTGTTCTTTCTTTCGTCATCCCGAGCCTGTCGAGGGACGGCAAGCTCAGGAAGAGGAAGTTTGCTCGCCTGCGCCAACCCAATTTGGGTATCCAAAACGTTGTAAATCTATAGCCGATAATCCATGCTCCCCCGTGTCTTGTCATGGCAACAACTGGGGAGTTTTGCACATGCGCAATTTCGCACTTTTGGTGACGGTTTCGGCGGCTCTGTTCATCACTTCGACGGCTGCTTCGGCAGCCACCACGGCATCGCAAAGCAGAATGGCGACGTGCGCCGCCGGGTGGAAGGCGATGTCCGCCGATCAGAAGAAGGCGACGACGTACAAGGACTATTCGAAATCTTGTCTCTCCGGTGGGGCCAACGCCACGGCCGCCGCGCCGGCACCGGCTGCACCGATGGCCGCCACTCCTGCCGCCAGCTCGGGACCACAAGGCAGAATGGCGACTTGCGCCGCCGGCTGGAGGGCGATGTCTGCCGATCAGAAGAAGGCGACGACGTACAAGGATTATTCGAAGTCCTGTCTCTCCGGCGGCTCGACCGCTGCTGCAGCGACGCCGACGATGGCGCCGACGACGATGAAACCGGCGAAACCGATGGCGACTTCGACGATGGGCGCGGCGACAGGCGCGGCTCCGGCCGGGGCCACCGGCCAGTGCAAGGACGGCACCTTCACGATGTCGAAGACGCACTCCGGTTCATGCTCGCATCACGGCGGCGTCGCGAAGTGGTTTTGAGCACATGATGTCCTGAACAGGCGCTCCGCCGCACAGTCCGGAGCGCCTTCGGGATATGACTTGTGCGCGTGATCAGTTCTTGTTGAGCAGGCCTTTGGCGAACGAGCCAAGACCGTCTGCGATTCCTTGCGAACTGCTGGCGTGTGCCAGTAGCGATTGAATCGTGTCCACCGGAACGCCGTGCTCGCGCGCCGTCTGTTCGATGGCCGCAATTTGTTCCGTGCCGTCGCCAAGCTTGCTTTGCAAGGTTGCCGTCAGGGCTTGTACCTGATCCGGCTGCAGGCCCACCTTGGCCGCGACCTCATCGACCTTTCCCATCAGATTGTCGAGTAGACCCATCGCCGTTCTCCTTCTATTTGACCCACCCCATCGCGGTAACGCTATCACGCGGCGCGGTTTGCGGAGAGCCAAATTCCTTAGCCATCTAAGTACGCGGCAGTGCGGGCGGTGTGTCGGCTTCGGCCGGCGCGATCGACCAAGGACGGTACTTTCACGATAGGCTAGGGATGAGGAAAGAAAGAACAACCTCATCCTGAGCTTGTCGAAGGATGAGCGTGTCGCCGCTCGCCCTTCGGCGGGCTCAGGGTGAGGGGCGTTGTTGCGCCAGTCGCTTGAGTTGCGCGTCCGCCTCTTCGGCGATTTCGCGCACGATCTCGCCGGCCGGTTTCACCTCGCGCACCAGCCGCACGCCCTGGCCGCACCACATCGGCAGCGCATCGATGTCGCCTTCGAAGGCAGGTCCTGGCGTGCAACTGCGATAGCGCACGATCTCTGCCGTGGGCGAACGCGCGATCGTCTCGCCTTCGCCTGGCCGCTGGCCGGACGGCGGCCTGCCTGCCGCTTCCCACTCTTCGACCGTGCGATTGCGCAACACCCGGTGCGGCGCATCGGGCCAACCGATGTCGAAGAGTTCGCCGAAATAGGTGTCCGTCTCTTTCGCTTCGAGGATGCGTTCGCGATAACGCGGATGAATGCTCGCTTCTTCGCTCGCGAGGAAGCGCGTACCGATCCAGGCGCCCGCCGCACCGAGCGCCAGCGCAGCGGCAAGGCCGCGACCATCGGCAATCGCGCCCGCGGCAACGACCGGCGTCGGATGAACCGCATCGACGACGGCGGGAATGAGCGCCATGGTCGAGACCGTGCCGCGGACATGGCCGCCTGCTTCCCAGCCCTGCGCGACGACGATGTCGACGCCGGCATCGACGACGCGGCGCGCCTCGTCGGCACTCGCGCTCGTGTGCAAGACGACGGCGCCGCCCATGTGCGCCTGTTCGATCAATGGCGCCGGATCGCCCCAGAAGAGCGAGATCACCGGCACACCTTCTTCAAGCAGAACAGCCAACCGTTCGTGTTGCTGGCGGTTGAGGTTGAGATTCACGCCGAACGGGCGACGCGTCAGCGCCTTTGTCGCGCGCACTTCGCTTCGGATCGTGTCGCTGTCGGCGCCGGTCAACACCAGCATGCCGAGACCGCCGGCATTGCTGACGGCGGCGGCGAGTCTCGGACCGACGGCGCCGCCCATCGCGGCCTGGATGATCGGCACGTCGATTTGAAGCCGCTCGCATAGTGCGGTTCGCATCTCGTCCTCCCCGCCCGGCGCTCTCCTCTATTTCTTCGTCGGGTCGTCGGCCGGGTTGGCATAGATCAGCGCGAACGGCCCTTGTGCCGAGACCTGCACCACGGCGCCGTCTTTCGTCCACGCATAGTGGTTCATGTTTGCCGGTGCCATCGCGAAACCGCCCGGTGCAAGCGCGGTGCCTTTGGCGGAATCGAGCTTGTCGCCCATGCCGAGCGAAAAATCGCCGCTGATGATGGTGACGTATTCGTCGGTCGGATGATGGTGCGCGGGCACCATGTAGCCGGCGGGCATCTTCAGGCGGACGACGAAAGTGCCGGCCTTCGCCGGATCGCCGGCAATGACGGCCATCTCGGCGCCCTTGGGAAAGACGGCCGGTGCCGGTCCCCATTTCATGTCCGCCGGGTTGGATTGTGCGAGCGCGGTGCCGCCCGCGCTGATGAGCAGGCAAAGTCCCAGTGCTGTGGATTTCATGATGTGCCCTCCTCGTTTGGGCGCGACTTTACGCCCGGCGAGGTGGCGAGTCCCTCACAATACTCTCACTTGTCATGGCCCGCCGGAGAGCGGGCCACCCAGGTGATCATCGGAATCCCTTGCGTAAATTTGGGCGCAGACACACTTTTTGCGTTGTCGGGCGGCATTATCTGGATGGCCCGCTTTTGCGGGCCATGACAGGGAAGGTCATTTGGCGTGTCGGAGGGGGATCGGGTAGAGAGTTGCCGCGATGCTCAAATCGGCACCGCGCAAATCGGCAGGGAGAAGAAATGTTTTCACATGTGATGATCGGAACCAACGACTTGGAAAAGGCCAAGGCGTTCTATGACTCGCTGTTCGCCACGCTCGGCGTCGCACCGGGCTTCGTCGACCGCCACCGCGTCTTCTATCAGACGCCGACCGGCGTCTTTTGCGTGACCAAGCCTATCGATGGCAAAGCCGCCACTTCGGCGAATGGCGGAACCATCGGCTTCGCCTGCAAGTCGACGGACGAGGCCAATCGCTGGCACGCGGCGGGCGTCGCGCATGGCGGAACGTCGATCGAGGACCCGCCGGGTGTGCGCGAGGGTGGGATGGGAAAACTCTATCTGGCATATCTGCGCGATCCGGACGGCAACAAGCTCTGTGCCTTGCACCGCATGAGCTGAGCGCCGGTTTCGCTTGAGCACCCAAATCCGCCGCGCGACTCTCGCGTTCGCGCGGCGGAGAAGGTGTTACCCTGGAAACCTAGTGTGCGACGACGTGGAGCGGGCGATCGATGTCGCGGATCCGTTCCTGACGATGCAGGAGCTTGTTCTCGTCGTCGAGGGCGGCGGACTTGCGCACGCGGTCCGGACGATCGAGATGCAGCCAGGTGATGAACTCTTCGGCCGAGAGCATGTACCACTCGCTCGCCTGCGCGAAAGTGATAAGTCCGCTGCGCACCGCCGTGACGACATCGGCCTTCTGGCGATCGGTCCAGTACATCGAACCACGATGCGGCAGATCCGTCAGCGTCAGTCTGCTGCCCGGCTTGGCTGTGATATTATGAAGTTGTCCCATTGCTGTTCTCCTTAGGCAGTGATCAATCGGTCAATCGGCGTGGTGCGTTTTGTTTCTTTGACAGCAACGAGATTTGGTTTTGCGCCGGCAAATTCCACTTTGGCCATCGCTGTATCAAGTCTCTTCTTCCCCTGCTCGCGTTCCGCACTGTCGCTTGCGTGATCGATGAAACGAATGTCTGCAAATCCCGCCGTACCGACAGGCGAATAAGTATCAGCGTCGTTGCAAGCGCAGTGTGATAATTCGCGGACAACATCGACGCGCGCGAGTCTCGAAACGAGACGCGAAGAAATGCGTAACATCGAATAGCGCGCATTACCGCGAACGCGCGCGACGAAGAATTTTAACGATGCATTAACGATTTGATTCCGCGACGCCGTAGCGTCATCTGCGGCGTCGCGCCGCGTCTTTAAGGAGCGTGGAGGGAGTCTTCGAAAACCGCGTGGTTACAAGGTGAGATGCGCGCCGATAGTCCCCTCCCCCGACGCTGCGCGTCGACCTCTCCCGCAAGCGGGAGAGGTGAAGTGCGATCAACCTCTCCCGTTCACGGGAGAGGTCGGAGAAGCGAAGCTTCTCCGGGTGAGGGGATTCAATTCGAATCCTGGCTGTCGTCTTCGCCGCCTTGCGGTGTTTCCGGTCGGCCGTTCTCGTCGCGACCGCGATGATTGAAGAGCCAATCCCAGAACTCGCTGCGATCGCCACTCCTGTCAGGCGGCGGCGGCCGCTCCGCTTGTTCGTCGCCGGGATAGACGCTGCGCGCGCCGCCGCCGGATTCATCGTCGCTTCCCGACGGCGTGTAGACGTCGCCGCTGCCGAAGATACCGACATCGACGGGCGGCTGCGGCTCGGATTTGTCGAGCGGGCTTGCCGGCAAGCCTTTTTCCGCCGTCGTCATCACGGCATGCCAGATCGTCGCCGGCAGCGTTCCGCCGGTGACGCTTTTCATCGGCGTCGCATCGTCGTTGCCGACCCAAACGCTCGCCACATAATCCTTGGTGAAGCCGATGAACCAGGCGTCGTGGAAATCCTGCGTCGTGCCGGTCTTGCCGGCGGCCTGATGACCGGCGAGTGCGGCGCCGCGCCCGGTTCCTTCGGTGACGACGCCATAGAGCATCGCGACGAGATCGCGGTTGACGTGGCTGGCGACAACGCGCTCCGGATCCTCCGGCGGCTTGCGTTGATAAAGCAGGTGGCCGCCATGATCTTCGACCGCGGTGACGAAATAGGGATAGACCTTCAAGCCGCCATTCGCGAACACCGCATAGGCGCGCGTCAGTTCGAGCGGCGTCACTTCCGACGTGCCGAGCGCCAGCGACGCATTCGCCACCAGCGGCGATTCGATGCCCAGGCGCATGGCCGCCTGCACCACGTTGCTGACGCCGATTTCCTGCGCCAGGTTCGCGGTGATGGTGTTGACGGAATGCGCCAGCGCATCGGCGAGCGTCAGCGTGCCATAGGAGCGGCCGCCGTAATTGGTCGGCGTCCAACCGTTGATGTCGACCGGCTCGTCCGAACGTGTGTCCCAGGGCGTGAGTCCGCTCTCGAGCGCCGCGAGATAGACGAACGGCTTGAACGCCGAGCCGGGCTGGCGATGCGCCTGCGTCGCGCGGTTGAACGGGCTGTCGGCATAGTCTGTCCCACCGACAAGAGCGACGACCGCCCCGTCCGGCTTCATCACCACGACGGCGGCTTCATGCGCATGCATCTTGCGCCCGCTCTTCTTCAGGGTTTCGATCGCGCTGGTGCGCGCCGCATCCTGGATGGCGGCGTCGAAATTGGTATGCACCACGAGATCGGTGGTCGGTTCTGCGCCGGCGCTCGCCACCAGGCGCTTGGCCTCGTCGGCGGCGGCGTCGAAATAGAAGTTGCGCGAATCCGCAGCGGTTCGGTCGGCGACGACGGCGGGTTGCAGTTCGGCCGCCTTGGCTTGCGCCTTCGTGATGGCGCCGGTCTCGACCATCGCCTTGAGCACGATGGCGGCGCGTGCCTGCGCGCTGCCGAGATCGCGGCGCGGCGAAAACGCCGAGGGCGCGCGCGTCAAGGTCGCGAGCATCGCCGCTTCCGGCAAGCTCAGCTCCGTGGCCGACTTGTTGAAATAGACATGCGCCGCACCGTCGACGCCGTATGCGCCGGCGCCGAGATAGATTCGGTTCAGGTAAAGTTCCAGGATCTGTTTCTTCGTCAGCGATTTTTCCAACACCGTCGCATCGAGCAGTTCGTCGAGCTTGCGGGCGAAGGTGCGCTGGTTGTTGAGGAAGACGATCTTCACCGTCTGCTGCGTGATGGTCGAACCGCCTTGCACGACATGGCCGGCGCGCCAGTTGACCCAGAGCGCGCGCAGAAGGCCGCGCGTGTCGAAGCCGCCATGCGAATAGAAGTTGCGGTCCTCCATGGCGATGAAGGCGGCCGGCAGATAGGCCGGCATCTCGTCCAGCGTCAGCCGCTTGCCGATGATCGCGCCGCGATGGCCGACTTCGTTGTTGTTCGCGTCGAGAAACGTGTAGGCGACGGGCCGGTTGACCGCGTAGAGGTCCTTGGTCATGTCCAAGGGCGGCGCCATCCAGGAAAGTATCGTCGGCAGCAGAAAAAGCAGCAGCGCCGGCAGTACGAGCACCACGCCGACGACCGAGGCGAGCGGCACATACAGCCGCTTCTGCCGGATCACGTGATCCTTCAGGGCCTCGAAATTTTCTGAAAGGTTGTCGTAGAGCTCTTCAAGCGCCATCGGCCGCGTACCTCGCCCAAATTTGCGGCGCAATCAAGGCTTGGCCTGGTCACGAGTATGAGGCAGCTCTGCCGGACGCAGGCTCGGCGGCTCTTTCGCCACCTTAAAGCGCGGTAATCCTTCGACAAGCTCAGGATGAGGTATTTCTCACCCTTCGCCCTTCGACCCGCTTATCATGAGGACCTTAGCCACCACCTCATCCTGAGCTTGTCGAAGGATGAGGGCGCGCAGTTTTCGAAGGCCCGGGCAACGCTTCGAAGTCGCCCCGGATAAGCGCCTCTTTCTTCTCTCGTCTCCAACCCTTCAAGTGCCGTTCGCAGGCGATTGCATCGATCAGGCTGAGAAACGCGCAACTCCATACCAGTGTCACGGGTCTTCGCTTTGACGTGTAGCCTTTGAATATTCCCGTCGCGTGTTCGAAGAGACGCTTGTCGAGCCCTGCCTTCGTTAGTCCGACATAATACGAACCATCCGCACAGCGCAGCATGTAGACGTGAATGTCCATTCGTCGACACTGAGCCGCCCCTCGTCCTTCGACAAGCTCAGGATGAGGGTCTGATTGGTTTACTTGATCCCGTTACGGGCCTGGACGAGGAATGCGGAGTCGAATCGTGCCGTCACGCGACTCGGGGAAGGATCACTTATTTTTCCGCCCGAAGCCGGGAGGGCTCGCGGTGCGCGCGCCGGAGTCCGCCTGTGCTGGTCGTTGCGCCAGATAGCGCGCAACCACCGCATCGGCGTCGAACCCGTCGCCGTCGTCGTCGTCGTGAGGCTCGACGCGCAGCTTGGGCCTTCGCAGTTCGATGAAGATAAGGACGAGTTTCACGATGATCGGAATACAAAAGAGCCCACCGACAATCGTAAGGCCCCACACGGTGGGGCCGAGGCCGTTGTTCTCCGCCTCCTGCAACGACCCGCTCTGATTGATGAAGTAACGAACGAGATAGGCGCAATAGATGACGGGCAGGAACGACGCGATGAATCGGGCCAGGGATTTCAACGGCGTGTCCATGCGGCCCCCACGGTTCGGCATCGCCATGATGGCCTATGATCCGAAAGAAAGTCTGAATGCCTGGTGGTTTTACTCCGCCATTTATCGGGGGAGGCTGGCCTCGCCCCTCACCCGGAGAAGCTTCGCTTCTCCGACCTCTCCCGTGAACGGGAGAGGTTAATCGCGCACTACCTCTCCATGAACGGGAGAGGTTGATCGCATTTTACCTCTCCCGCCTGCGGGAGAGGTCGACGCGCAGCGTCGGGTGAGGGAAAACTTATCCAACACTTGCGAAAATATTTTCCAGCGCACGCGCGGAAATGTTCGCGAGAGGTGTTGGATAACTTTGCGCGCGCGAATTTTTTTCAAAATTTCTTTTGTAAAAAGCGAGGCGGCTCTTGAACCGTCACGGTCGAATTCCCAATTACGCTATATCCCCACAATTGCAAGCAGATGCCAATGACACCCGGAAAGCTCGAACAGAGCGAAGCGGAGGCGAACGATGTCGCCTACACGCTTCGCGAGATCAAACCCGAAGACCTCGATATCGAATGGATAGCGAAAATGCTGAACCGACTACTCAAGGAATTGGAAAGACAGTTGAAGGCAGTTGAAAACTCCGAAGCGTCAGCAAAGCCGGAGGCGGCCGACCTGCGTTACAAGAATGCGCGAACGCTTAGTACCTTGCGCAGCACATTCGCCGACGCTCTGCGCTTGAAAGGTGACTTAGATGCCAAGTTGAAATCCGCCAGCAAGAAGAAACCGGGAGAACACCGTGCCGCTCTGCAACGTAAATTCGATCAGATCTTTGAGCGAGAGCGGGCGAACCGAATTTGTACAAAGCCTGACGGACGATGAGTCGGAGGATGCCCTCGACAATCTCGGCTTCTGGCTCCGGCCCGAGCAGGCGGCCCCTGGCGGAAGTTGGCGGATTTGGCTGCTCCTGGGTGGGCGCGGCGCGGGCAAGACGCTCGCCGGCGCGCACTGGTTGGCGAGCAATATCTGGGACAACCGCATGCGTCGCGTCGGCCTCATCGGCGCGACGCATCACGATGCGCGCTCGGTGATGGTCGAAGGCGAATCGGGATTGCTCAAGCTTTGCAAGGACGTAACTTATGAACCGACCAATCGCCGCATCACTTTTCCGACCGGCGCGACCGTGAGCGTTCTGTCGGCCGACGAGCCGGATAGCCTGCGTGGGCCGCAATTCGACGGACTCTGGCTTGACGAAACCGATCTCCTGAAACTGCAGATGCAGGCAAAGGCCGCCGAAACCGAACAGGAAATTCACATTGCGGAAAGTCAGGGCTCATGGAGCGGATTGAACGCCAGCCTCACTGCCGAAGGCGCGCTTCAAAGCTCCTATCCCTGGGTGAACGCGGTGCGTTCGCTGGTTCGTCCGGCGCTCACGCTCGGACTCGCCACGTTCCTCTCGGCGGCGTTCTTCGCGATGGCGCCGGGCGACATCGACCGCGCTTATGTCGCCGACAGTCTCGTCTTCGCGGCGGTGACATCGATCGTGTGGTGGTTCGGCGATCGTGCGCCGAAGAAAACTTCCCGCTGAGGGCCGCGGCGTCTATCATGCTCTACGCCCGTAACCACGATCGGAAGGGAACCACGCACCTGTCCTGCGCGTTCGCGTCCCATGCAGCCTAAGACCCTGCCGATTCCGTCCGGCGTGACCTTGCCGTCGGCGCCCACCGTTCCGGCGCTGAGCTGGGAAGCGCCGATTCCCATCGCCACCCATCCGGTGCTGCTCGCCAACTTTGGACTTTTGTTCGCGGTGGCCGGCGCCATCGTCGGTGCACTGCTCTCGTTCGTCATGGCGATGATAGGACAAAGCTGGCGTATCGAAGCGATCGTCGAGTGGACGGCGTCGTTGACTGCTGCGTCCTTCCTCTTGGCGATGGTTGTTGCGATCCTGATTTTTGGCAACCGGCTGCACATGCGCTTTGCGGTCGGTGACCAACTGGCCGAAGCCGAAGTCGCGGACAAGAGTCCGAGGATCGTCCAGCGTGCGCTCTCCGTTTTCAGCTGGCTTGCCGAGCGTTTCGGCCTTGCCGGTGCCGGTCTCGTCGCGGAGACGACGGCGCGCCAGTGCATCGAGTGGGATGCCGTCGCCGACGCGCATTTCCATCCCTTGTGGCGCACGATCTCGCTTTCCAATGGTTGGCATATCGCGCTGATTCTGTTTTGCACGGCGGAGAATTACGACGAGGTTGCCGCCGCGGTACATATCGGAATGGCGGCGCGCCATCCGCATGCCTTCCACAATCCGCTCCCGGCGCTTCTCTTTCGCACGTTCCTGATTCTGCTGTCGTCGATGCCGTTGTTCGCGATGCCTTTCGTGGAGAAGGACGGCGTCTTTCCCGCGCTTCTCATCATGGGATTCGGGCTGGGCGCTGTCTGGCTCTCGCGGCAGTTGTCCTGGATCGTGCTCGCCTGCGTCGCCTGGTCGCTCGTGCTTGAGGCCATCGCCTTCGTCGAGCCGCACGATTCGATCTTCGGCGGCACTTATCGCGCCTACGAGGTGCTCAACACCGGCGATGCGATCACGCTCGGCTTGGTGGCCGCGGGCGCGCTCTGCCTGATCGTGCTGTCGCTCGGACTGGTCAGCGGACGCTGGCGCTCCGGGCTCTCGGCCAACCGCGTGGAACGGGGTGCCGCCGTGATGCGGGCGTAGGCGAATGCGTAAATTTACGCGTCGATGTTCTGAGCGCTGCGAGTTGGTAATGAGCGCTTAACTGGATTCGATCAGTTCGTCCGTCTCATCCCCCAGATGGGCGTTGCCCCTCGATGGCCGATAGAGGATTCTCGCGGCATTCGCTCGAATGATGGGCGCTGCGCGAATTCGGCGGGGAGCCGGTCGACGAGGGTTTCAAGATGAGAATGATGACTAAGTGCGCGCTTGCCGCCCTCGCGTTGAGCGCTGCGACAGTTCCTGCGCTCGCCGCCAGCGACACCGGCACGGCCAGCGTGACGATTCTTCGACCCCTCACAGTAACCAAGAATACGGATCTCAGATTCGGGACCGTCGTCGAACCGAGCAGCGGCTCCGCGACAGTCTTGATCGATACAACCGGCACAGGCAATCGCACCACGACACTCGACACCGGCGGTGCCCCCTTTGGCGCGGCCGACTTCACGGTGGCCGGCGAAGGTGCCCAGGCCGTGACGGTTTCGGCGCCGGCGTCGATTACGATCACCAATCAAACCACCACCGGAACTCTGACGGTCACGACGAGCACTTTGAATACGGGTTCGCAGACGCTCAGTGGGACGTTCGGCACTCCCGGTACGCTGGATGTCAAAGTGGGGGGACAGATCACCGTGCAGAGTACGACGAATTCGGGGCTCTATAGCGGCACGTTCACGGTTTCGGCGAGCTACAACTGAAGACGTTCCATCGAACGAGCGCATTTGCGTTCGCACTCGCTGCCGTCTGCGCGAGTTCTGCAACAGTCGCTGGCGATCAAGCGTCGAATCCCGCGGCAAAGCCTGTGCTCGCCGCAGCCGTCGGTACGGGTGACATCAACATTTCTCCGAAGCGTATTGTGTTCGGGCCGAACGGTCGCGGCGCGACCGTCTATGTCTTCAATCGCGGCACGGCGCCGGCGACCTACAGCATCGCCGTCATCGATCGCGCCATGATGCCGGATGGCCGCATCGAAGCCATCGACGATGCCAACAGGAGCGCTGCCGAAGCGACCGTGGCTGCGCGCGTCAAGTCCGCCAAGACTTTTGTGATCTTCACGCCGAGGCGCGTCACGTTGCAGCCCAATGAGAGTCAGACGATCCGGCTGCGCGCCTTGCGCCCGGCGAACCTCGCATCCGGTGAGTACCGAACGCACCTGACGGTGACTGCCATTCCGCCCGAAGATGTCGGGCTGACGGCAGACGAGGCCGTGAAACCGGCAGCGGGACAGTTGGCGGTGCGCGTCGTCCCGGTGTTCAGCATCTCGATCCCGCTGATCGTGCGACAAGGCGCTGCCGAAGTGCGTGGCGCGCTGGAAGCTCCGCACTTTGCGCTGGAGCGCGCGCCCAACAGTCAACAGAAGGTGGCGGTCATTTCGCTGGAATTGATGCGGCTCGGTGCGAGTTCCGTCTATGGCAACATCGAGGTGCGCCGCGGCGACGAGGTGCTCGGCGTCGTTCAGGGACTGGCTGTCTATCCCGAGATCGCTGGCCGCGCTGTCCAGATTCCGCTGAGCAGGATACCGCCCAGCGGTACAGAGTTGCGCGTGGTGCTTGTCGATGACGACACCCAGCCGGGAGTTGAACTAGCGAAAGCCGTGCTGACTGTGCCATGAGCCGCTGCGCCGGCATGACCGCCGCCATCCTGCTGGTGGTAGCCGTTGCGCACGCTTCAGCCGGGCCAAACAAAATACCGCCGGTGACGTCGCATGACGTGCTTGCGCCGGCCAGTGCCACGGCACTTTTTAGCGACGACGACCTGCTTCTCTTCGAGGTCTCGAGCAGCGGCGTGGAGCTGACCGACGCCTTGTCGGCTTACTCCTCGCGCGCCGGCGTGTTCTTGCCGCTGGGGGAATTGTCGCGCCTGCTCGATCTCTCGATCGTCGTCGATCCACCGGCCCGACGTGCCGAAGGCTGGTTCCTGACGACCGACCGTCACTTCCTGCTTGATCTGAAAAACGGTCGCGCCACCGTCGACGGGAAGAGCAGCGATGTGGGGCCGACCGAAGCGGTTCTGTTCGACGATGAAATCTATGTGCGCAGCGATCTCTTGCAACGGCTTCTACCGCTGACGCTCAAGATCAACAAAAGCGACCTGGCGCTCGACATCGTGACGCTTGAACATTTCCCCTTCCAGGACCGATTGGAACGCGAACGGCGGCGAAGCGGCCTTCGCAATGGCAACGGAAAAGCCGAAACCGTCATGCGCATTCCGACGCAGTACGAACTGTTCACGCCGCCTTCGGTTGATCTGAACCTCAAGGGTGAGATCTCCAATCGCGCGCCGCATCGCACGACGATCTGGGAAACGCGCATCGGCGGAGACGTCATCTATACGGGGTTGCAGCTCTTTGCCGGCTCCGACAACAACGGCGGACGCGCCAGCTTCCGCACGCTCTTCGAGCGCAAGGATCCCGACGGTCAAAGCGCCGGCGTCTTCGGCGCCACGCGCAGCGACGCGGGCGACGTCTACAACCCATCCTTGGCGTTGGGTGTCGCGAGTACCGTCGGACGCGGCGTGTCGACGACGTCGGCGTCGCTCGATCAGGCGAGCGCGTTCTCGACGACGGACATTCGCGGCGAGTTGCCGCTCGGTTACGAGGTCGAATTGTACGTCAACGAGGTACTACGCGGTTCACAGGCCCAGCCGGTGCGCGGCGACTACGAATTTCTGGCCGTTTCACTTTCCTATGGTCTCAACGTCGTGCGGCTGGTGTTCTACGGCCCGCGCGGCGAACGGCGCGAGGAAGTCAGGCGGATCAATGTCGGGAGCGGGCAGCTCCACACCGGGCAGTGGATCTACAGCTTCGGCGCTGAGCAAGTCGGTATTCCCCTGATCGATGTCAATCGCGCCTCGAGTCGAACGTCGGGCATCTTCGGCACCGGCAGCACGCGTATCGTGGGGACTCTCGCGTATGGCTTGAGCGAAGACGTCACGCTCAACGCCGGGATCGCAGAATACACGCCCAATGCCAGCTTCGATCACCGGCAACATCAATTGGCGACAGCCGGCTTGTTGACGTCGTTGGGAGGCATTGCGCTGGAGTTCGATGGCGCTGCCGACAATTTTGGCGGAGTAGCAGGTGCCGTTGGAATCGGCGGGCGCATACTCGACGTGTCGTTCGTGGCCAGGCATAGCGAATATGCCGGCGGCTTCGTCGACGAGTTGCAGACGACCGACCTGTCGGCGACGGCGCCGCTCGTCAGGAGTTCCGATCTCACCGCGGATTGGGCAATCGGCGTTCCGTTCACCGATTTGACCTTTCCCCTCGCAATCCATGCGCAACACAGTCAGTTTGTCGGCGGCGGCGAGAGACTCCTGGGTGACGCCAGATTGTCGGCGGCGCTCGGCCGTTATCTGCTCTCGGCGGGATGGCAATTCGAACAACAGCGTACGGCGACGGCGGTTACGACGCGTTCCTCGTTAGGGACCTTCGACGTCTCCGCGCTGGTCTGGCAGAATTGGCAGATCCGCGCCGATGCCGGCGTGAACGCGGAGCCTTCGCTTCGGCTCAACACCGCAAGCGTACTCCTCGACGGCACGTTGGCGGATGACAACACTGTCCGGCTTGGGATTTCGCATAGCTTCGGAAGGGACGAAAAGACCCAATTGCAAGCGCGCGCGACCTGGTTGTTGTCGCATTTTGATATTTCGTTCGATGCAAGCTATACGCCCGAAACGTCCGAAGCGCGCTTTGGCATCGAATTGGCGCTCGGCGCTCTCTTTGACCCCTTGGGAGACCAATACCGGATCGTGCGGCCGGGTGCTGCGGCGGTCGGCAACGTTGCGCTGCAAGCCTTTGTCGACAGAAACGGCAACGGCACCAGGGACCTCGATGAGTTGCCCACCAAGGATCTGGTGGTTCAGGCGGGCAATTGGCCGACGAAAAGCGATGCGCATGGTGAGGCGCTCATCACCGGAATGGGCGACGGCGCCATGGCGCGCATCCGCATCGATCCGGAATCGATCGATGATCCGTATCTTTCGACGCCCGCCGACGTCATCGAGCTCGTGCCGCATCCGGGTCAGGTGGTCCTTGTCAAATATCCTTTGAAAAGTCTGGGCGAAGTCGCCGTCAAGATGATGCTGGTGCGCGAGGGCGCGGCTCCGCGCGGCCTTTCGGCCTTGCAGCTGCAGCTCGTCTCGCGCAAGGGCGAGGTGATCGCAGAAGGGCGCAGCGAATTCGACGGCACGGTGATCTTCGAGCGCTTGCCGCCAGGCAGCTATGGCGTGCGCATCGCTCCCGAACAGGCAGGACGTCTGAAGCTGAAACTCGCTTCGGTTGTCAGCATCACAGTGCCCGCGAAAGGCGGCTATGTCGGCCAATTCATCGCCGACGTCGTTGCTGCGCCCTAGTTGCCGCGATTGTTACACTTATGATGTTTGAAGAACTCGGAAATGACTTACGAAATAAAGATTAGGCAATCTGTTGCGACGTGCCTGCAACGCTATAAAAGTCGAACCATCGGTTGCGAGGCGCATGCTTTGGTCAGCGAGGTTTCAGTCTTCGTTTCGGCTGACGGTCACGTGCGTGGTCCGACGCACGCACAGAAAGTGCGGCCTACCGCCGGCAACGGACCGACAGATCTCGCTGCTCTTCTCGGCGTCAGCGATGTCGAAACGATCCGGCGGTTGAACGATGCGGTCCTGAGAGCGGTGCGCAGCCGCTCCACCAGTTCGGTCCGCTGGCGCACGAGCGACGACATTATCGGCAAGATCATCAGTGTGCGCCCGGCGCACGAAAAAGGCTTGGCCGTCATCGCCGTGACCGATCTCGATGCGCCGTCCGGCACGATCTCCATCGCTCTCCTGATGGACATTTTTGAACTCACGCGCGCCGAAGCTGAGATCGCTGCGAGCCTGTTCTGCAAAAGCGATCTGGCCGACATTGCGCGCGAGCGTGGCGTCCAACTGGAAACCGTGCGCGGCCAGGTGAAGGCGATTCTGCACAAGGTCGGCACCGCCAGCCAGAAACAACTGATGCTGGTGCTGTCAAGAGTGACCCAGATCTCGTCGCCGGCTGAGAATCACCCACCGATCGAAGCAATGCAGTTCCGAGCGGCAAAGACAGGTTGATCGCCGATGGCGATTGTCAAACCTGCCGGCGTGCTGGCTGTGGCCCTGAGCGCGATGTTCGGTGCCTCGCAAGCAGGTGTCATCAACATCACGCCGTCGCCTGGCGTTTCGAACACGCCAAACCTCGGCAAGGTCGTCGCCACATCGACATCGACTTTCCGCGTCGATGCCGCCAGCGGCAACGTCACGGAAACCGGAAGCGCAATCCGGATTCCCAATTCGTCAGTAACGACGCCGCAATACACCATCACCTGCACGGGAAGCGGAAATCCGTGCAATACGTCCAAGCTGGTCACAGTGACGATCCAAGCCAACACGACTTCCGGCCCGGCATTCCTTGCCGCGCTGAACGTTTCGGTGAGCAGCGGGACCCTCACCTCGGGTCCGACCGGACAAAACACACAAACCGTCAGCTTCGTCGCCAAGAGCGTGGCGCCGGGAGGGACCGTGGCGGTGTTCAATCTGGGAATGGACATGACGATTCCGGCAACTCCCATAGGCAGCAAGCAATCGCCAGCCTACACGATCACGATGACGAACAACTGACCACGATGTCTCGAATAGTCGCAGAACCGATCCTCGCTGCATTGGTGGCTTGCGCATTGTCGGGTGGAACGGTGATCGGTCCGTTCTCCGTGAGTCGACCAGCAACCGGTTCTGTGACGATTTCAAGAGCCATTTCAGCATCGCGCACGCGCATCCTGAACTTCGGTCAGTTCAAGAATGTGGGCGGCAATAGGTGCAGTCCAGGTACGATCACGCTTGAGCCGAGAACGGGCGCGCGCCGCACGGCCGGTGGTGTCAGCTTGACCGGGGGATCGGCGACGTTCGGCGCTTACTTGATTACCGGCGCCGCCAACAGCGTCTACGGGGTGAGCTTCCCGGCAGCAACTCTGTCGACGCCTCACGCGCTGACCGTGAGGGCTTTTCGCTTCTACAGCGCGACCGGCAACAGCACGATGACGGGACGGATCGGACCCGCCGGCACCGACAATCCGCACGTCGGAGCCACGATTTCCGTTCCGTGCCAATTTAAGTCCGACGGCATCGACGAAGTGGTTCCATCCTTCACGCTGACGGTCACCTATCAGTAGCTCACTTCAGTTCTGCGACCAGGCTCGCGCCTTCGTTCTTGACGTTGCCGACCTCCTTGCCGACCGGCCAAAGCGTCATGCGCTCGGCGGCAAAGGGCTTGAGGAGTGCCATGAGTTCGTTTTCGTTGGCCGGCGTTTCGCCCAGCCACTTCGCCCAGTCCTCTTCGCCGAGGATGACGGGCATGCGGTTATGGATAGGTGCGAGCAGTGTGTTGGGCGTACAGGTGATGATGGTTGCGGAGCGCATCCGTTTGCCGTCCGGTTGGCGTCGCTCGTCCCAAAGTCCGGCGAAGGCCAGCGGTCCCTTGTTGCCGAGCGCGATGGCAAAGGGTTGGCGTTCAGGCTTCTTCCACTCGAAGAAGCTCGAAGCCGGAACGATGCAGCGCTGCCCTGCTTGCCAGGCGCCGCGGAAAAGCGGTTTGGACCTGATCCCGTCGTCGCGCGCGTTGAAGGTCGAGAAACTGCCGAGCTCTTTCGCCCATGATGGAACGAGGCCCCAACGCATGAGCTCGCATTTGCGCACGCCTTTCTCGTTCAGAATGACCGGAATGGGGTCCGTCGGCGCAATGTTGAATTTCGGCACCCACTGCTTGTTCTCTTCAAAGCCGATCGAGAGCATGTAGAGCGCGTGCAGTTCGCGCCAGGTGTACTGGTTGGTGAAGCGCCCGCACATGGCGGGTGGCTCTTCAACTACCCTTCACCGGCACGCTTCCGGCGAGCGCGGCATAGTCGCGTGCGAAGGCATGCCAACCCGCAGTTTCGCTGATCGGGATCACCAGGTACGCGATCGCCAACAGTATCGGAAATGCGATCAAGTAGACGGTGTGTACCTTTCCGCGCGTGCGCCAGTCGTAGATCATCGCGGCGACGATCAGGAGGTAGCTCAGCCAGCAAGCCGGCACATTGATCCACACCGGTGGAACATCGGTCGGTCCGCTGAGCGGCCACACCCAGGTGAGGAGCGGCCGCGCCACCGGCGCATTCAAGACCGAAATGGTCGCGAGCAGCATGAGCCGCTTGTGGATTTCCGGCCGCTTGATGTTGGCGATGGCGAGCGTAAACAGGACCGCGAAGGTGGCGATGATGCAGAGCGGCACGACCAGGAACGCTTCGGCATCGTAACCACGCCCGACTGTGTAACTGCCGAGCAAACTGTTCAACGCCGCGAGCAGGCCAAGAACAGTCAGAAGCGTGGCGATCGAGATTCCGGCGAGTCCGACGGAGCGGTGCAGCATGACGCGTCCAGCCGGCACCAGCGAGGTCTGGAGAACGGCGAAGATCGTCCAGCTGAAGAAGGCGATGCCGTGCATGTGCACCACTGGATGGGCGCTGAACTGACCGGCCATCAACGGCGTCCAATAAGTCGGGATGAATCCAAGGAAGGCGGTCGCCACGCAAGCGAGCGCCATGAGCGTATAGAAGTCGACGGCGATGAGCGGCTTTGCGACGGCCGTGGTGGTGATGGTTGTCATGCTCGTGGTCCCCAGTCTCTCCGCGCACTAGGCGCGATTCGTAACAACGTTATGCAAGACGCGCGGGGCCGGTCAACGCCGGAGTCTCTTAGCTCGCTAAGCAATGGGCTGCGCCCCACGATTTTGGCCAATCTTGTAGCCGCCGCGGCAGCTTGCGTGTCTCGCGCGACGATGGTCATCTGGCTCGGTTGTCGGAGGTTGACATGAAGGTCAGCGAAGCACTCGCCACGCGCAAATCGATCCGTGCGTTTCGCCCGGATCCCGTTCCGCGCGAGATCATCGAGGAGATTCTCGTCGCCTCCGCCCGTGCGCCGTCCGGTGGCAACCTGCAGCCTTGGAAGGTGCACGTTCTCTTTGGCGCGGCGAAGGATGAACTCGTGCGCCGCACCAAGGAGCAGATGAAGATCAATCCGCGCGGCGGCACGCCGGAATATCACATCTATCCGCCGGACTTGACCGAACCGTATGCAACGCGGCGCTTTCGCGTCGGCGAGCAGATGTATGCGACGATGGGAATTCCGCGCGAGGATCGCGCACGGCGCCTTCAGCAGTTCGTGAAGAACTGGGAATTCTTCGGCGCGCCGGTTGGTATGATCTTCTCGATCGATCGCCAAATGCAGGAGGGCCAGTGGGCCGACCTGGGCGGCTTCCTGCAATCGATCATGCTGCTCGCGCGCGAATACGGACTTCACACCTGTCCGCAGGAAGCCTGGGCGCCGTTCCACGAAGTGATCCGCGCCTATCTGAATGTGCCGAAGGAAGAGATCATCTTCTGCGGCATGGCAGTCGGCTATGCCGACGAGACCGCGCCGGTCAACACGCTCGTCTCCGAACGCGCCCCTCTCGCCGAATGGTGCGTAGTTCGCGAAGACGCGTGATCGCCGATGTTGTGACGGACAGCGTAAGCGATTCTTCTCGGATGCTTTACGTGACCTCTCTGCAACGACGAGAAGCAGAACGAACATTTATTCAGTAAGAAGAATCTTCGGCGGTAACAATCCATTGTTTCTATCGAATCCGCGTGGCCTGCTCCACCAAGGGTGAGAAGCGGGAACCAAATTCATGTCCAGAGAAGTCGAACTCACTTCGCCGCGTGCGAAGCGGTTGCGTCATTGGCTCGTTGGCGCAGCGACCGTCGCGCTGTTGCCGGCACTGTCCACTGCGCCGCTTCATGCGGCGGGACTCTCGGAGGGCAACGGCGTCGCGACGGGAAACACGTCCATCGCAATCAGCGATCCGGCTGGCACCGCCGCAACGGCTTCGGGCAACGGCAGCGCGGCAATCGGGACCGGTTCGACGGCATCGGGCTTGGGTAGTCTTGCGTTCGGCGAGACAGCGGTAGCAACCGGCGACAATAGTGCTGCGATCGGAAGTTCGACAACGGCATCGGGAACCGGCGGTTTCGCAGCGGGCCTGGGGGCCACGGCATCAGGCGATAGCGGCATTGCGCTGGGTGTCGGAGTGACAGCGTCCGGCACGGACAGCACGGCGTTGGGTTCGGGTACCACCATGGCGACCAATCAGAACAGCATTGCGTTCGGTACAAATTCGCAAGCGACCGGCGCAAACGCCACTGCGATCGGCAGTGCAGTGTTTGCGACCGGAGACAACAGCTTTGCCGGCGGAACTTTCACGCAGGCAGCAGGAGCTAGCAGCGTGGCGCTCGGCGACTCTGCATCGGCACTCAATCTGGGCAGCTCGGCGCTGGGATTTGGCACTTCATCCTCTGGCTTGGGGAGTGTGGCGATCGGTGGTGCCGACAACACTCTCGTGAATAATGCTGCCCAAGCACTCGCCGACGACAGCGCCGCAATCGGCACCGGCGCAATCGTGACGTTGACAGCAACCAACGCCGCGGCGCTGGGACACATGTCGACGGCATCGGGCGTGAGCAGCATCGCCCTCGGCGATATGGCGACCGCGTCGGGAGGCAACAGCCTCGCGGGCGGCTTTACCTCGATGGCATCGGGCGTCAGCAGCATCGCGCTGGGCGACACGGCCAAGGCTTCGGGGAACGAAAGCTTCGCCGGCGGGTCTTCCTCGACGGCGTCGGGCCTCTCCAGCGTCGCCCTTGGCGACACGGCGACCTCTTCGGGAGAAAACAGTTTCGCTGGCGGATTTACCTCGACCGCGTTGGGCACGAGCAGCGTGGCGCTCGGCGACATGGCGCACGCGCTTGATGACAAAAGCTCCGCGCTGGGAGCGAACTCTACGGCATCGGGCATGAACAGCACAGCGCTCGGTGTCGGCACGACGGCTTCGGGAATTTTCAGTACGGCCGTGGGTCGTATTGCAACCGCATCCGGCATGAGCAGCATCGCGGTCGGCGACAGGGCGAGTGCAACGGGGACCAACGACACCGCGGTCGGCGTGAATTCGATGGCGACGGGCGGACACAGCACGGCGGCGGGCGACAATGCCTTGGCAGCAGGTGCGAACAGCACAGGTCTCGGATTCTTGTCGATCGCAACGGGCGACCAAAGCACGGCGCTCGGCGCCGTTGCGACCGCGTCCGGCACCGACAGCTTTGCCGGCGGGTTGCATTCTGTCGCGTCCGGCACCAGCAGCGTTGCGCTGGGCGAGATGGCAACCGCGGCCGGAGCCGAAAGCTTCGCCGGCGGGTTCAACGTAGCAGCATCGGGTCGTGGGTCGATCGCATTGGGGGATGCTGCGAATGCGTCGGGAGACTTCAGCTATGCCGGGGGCGAGACGGCGATGGCATCGGGCGTCGCCAGCGTGGCGATCGGCGATACTGCGAAGGCACTGGGTGACGATAGCTATGCCGGCGGCCAGTTGTCGGAGGCTTCCGGCCAGAGCAGCGTGGCACTGGGCGGCGGCGCGAAGGCATCGGGAGATTTCAGTTATGCCGGCGGGTCTTCTACGACTGCATCGGGCACGAGTAGCGTGGCACTCGGTGACTCCGCGACCGCATCGGGAGAATTCAGCTATGCCGGCGGCGTAGCGGCGGCGGCTTCTGGCCAGAACAGCGTGGCACTCGGTGGCGGCGCGAAGGCAACGGGAGATTTCAGTTATGCCGGCGCACTGTTGGCGACGGCATCGGGCGTCGCCAGCGTGGCGATCGGCGATACTGCGACGGCGTCGGGCGATCGCAGCTATGCTGGGGGGATCGTCGCGACCGCATCCGGTACAAGCAGCGTCGCACTCGGGGACGGCGCTATCGCGTCAGGCGATCAGAGCTTCGCCGGCGGAGCCAATGCGACGGCGTCTGGCGACAGTGCCGTTGCGCTTGGCGACACCGCCGTCGCATCCGGCGATGTCAGTTACGCAGGCGGGGCGTCTTCGACGGCCTCCGGCTTGGGCAGTGTTGCGCTTGGCGGCGGTTCGACGGCGTCCGGAACCGGCAGCAGCGTACTCGGCGCCACGGCATCCGCGTCAGGCGATGGAGCTACCGCACTTGGAGCCGTGTCGACCGCGTCGGGAACAGGCAGTTTCGCAGGCGGGTTATCTTCGATGGCCTCGGGCATAAGCGCGGTCGCGCTTGGAGACACGGCAACGGCTTCTGGTGACCAGAGCTTCGCCGGCGGAGCCAATGCGACGGCGTCTGGCGACAGTGCCGTTGCGCTTGGCGACACCGCCATCGCATCCGGCGATGTCAGTTACGCAGGCGGGGCGTCTTCGACAGCCTCCGGCTTGGGCAGTGTTGCGCTTGGCGGCGGTTCGACGGCGTCGGGGACCGGTAGCAGCGTCCTTGGCGCCATGGCCACCGCGTCAGGCGATGGTGCTTTGGCGCTGGGAGCCGTTTCGACTGCGTCGGGTCTTTCCAGCGTCGCGCTCGGCAACAGCGCGATGGCGTCGGGCGAAGACAGCTTGGCCGGTGGGTTTTCCGCAAACGCATCCGGCATGAGCGGTGTGGCGCTCGGTGATACGGCGACAGCGTCGGGAGACTTCAGTTACGCAGGCGGCGTGTCATCGACAGCCTCCGGCTTGGGCAGCATCTCCATTGGCGGTAATTCGATGGCGTCGGGAACGGGCAGCAGCACACTCGGCGCCATGGCAACTGCTTCCGCCGATGGCGCCGTGGCGCTCGGAGCGGTGTCGACTGCGTCGGGCCTTTCCAGCGTCGCGCTCGGCAACAGCGCGATGGCGTCCGGCGAAGACAGCTTGGCCGGCGGTTTCAGCGCGACCGCATCGGGCATGAGCGGCGTCGCACTTGGCGACACGGCCACGGCATCGGGGGACTTCAGCTACGCAGGCGGCGTGTCTGCGACAGCCTCGGGCTTGGGCAGCATCTCTCTCGGTGGCAACTCGACGGCGTCCGGGACTGGCAGCAGCGTCCTTGGCGCCATGGCCACTGCGTCAGGCGATGGCGCTGTGGCGCTTGGAGCGGTGTCGACGGCATCGGGCCTCTCCAGCGTCGCGCTCGGCAACAGCGCGATGGCGTCCGGCGAAGACAGCTTGGCCGGCGGTTTCACGTCGACGGCGTCGGGTCAGAGCAGCGTCGCTCTCGGCGACACGGCCACGGCATCCGGTGACTTCAGCTACGCCGGCGGCGTGTCTGCGACGGCGTCGGGAACCGGCAGTATCTCCATCGGCGGCAATTCGACGGCATCGGGGACCGGCAGCAGCGTGCTGGGCGCCATGGCCACCGCGTCAGCCGATGGCGCGTTGGCGCTCGGAGCGGTATCGACTGCGTCGGGCAACTTCTCCATCGCGCAGGGTGCAAACAGCACTGCGACGAATGAAAGCGCCATCGCCGTAGGTGGCGGCGACGGCACGACAGTTTTTGCCGCCAAGGCGAGTGGGCTGCAATCGATCGCCATCGGTTCCAGTGCCGGTGGGCCAACCCTCGCGAGCGACAATAATTCCATCGCGATCGGAAGTGATACCGTAAGCACCGCCGTCAGTAGCACCGCGCTTGGCGCATTCGCCAGAGCGACTGCCACAAACAGCACAGCGCTCGGCGTAAGCACTACAGCAGGTGGCGACAACAGTATCGCTGCCGGCGCTACCGCAATGAGTTCCGGCGCGGAAAGCTCCGCCTTCGGCGTTGGCGCCCGGGCACTCGGTGATTTTTCGACGTCGATCGGTGCAAGCGCTCTCAGCACTGGTACTCAGTCGTCTGCTCTCAGCGCTCTTTCGATCGCCAGCGGCGATTTCTCAACATCGCTCGGATCACACTCTCAGGCTGCCGGCGCGAACAGCGTCGCGATTGGCGGCGGCGACGGTTCTCCAGTATTTGGCGCAAGGGCAATCGGAGCACAATCCATCGCCATCGGTCTCGGCTCCGTCGCGACAATGAGCGACGCGATCGCGCTTGGCGACAGTGCGTCCGCATCGGGAAGCGGCAGTGCAGCGCTGGGCGCCGCCGCAACAGCATCCGGAGTGAATAGTTCAGCTGTGGGCGCGCTTTCGTTTTCCGGTGGCGCGAACTCGACCGCGGTCGGAATTATGGCTGACGCGTCGGCAGATCATAGTTCGGCGCTTGGCGGCAGGTCGGCGGCGACGGGCATCAGCAGTACTGCGCTCGGGTTCGCTACAACGGCGTCCGGCACAAATGCGTCGGCGCTTGGCATCAGTTCGTCCGCGACCGGAATGAGCAGCATCGCGCTTGGCGACACGGCCCGTGCGTCCGGCGACAACAGTACGGCGATCGGCGTTAGCGCGACGGCGTCGAGGGCCGGCGCACTTGCACTCGGACAGAGCGCATCGGCCACCGGCGTCGACGCTATCGCCATCGGCCATGGCGCGAGCGCGACGGGTTCGGTTGCCGTCGGCCTCAATGCCAGCGCGGCGGGAGGCGGCGCCGCCTTCGGCGACAATTCTGTCGCGACAGGAGTCCTTGCTACCGCCATCGGTCCTGGCGCCTCGGCAACGGCACCAGGCTCGGTCGCCATCGGCAGCGGTTCGGTCGCGAGCACCGCGAACAGCGTTTCGTTCGGTACGAGCGGACATGAGCGCGTGCTGACCAACGTCGCGCCTGGCGTGAATCCGACCGACGCGGTCAACGTCAGCCAGCTCAACGCAGCCGTCGGCAACCAGGTCGCCGGCTTGAGCCGCGCCCTGAAATCGAACCTGTTCAGCGGTATTGCGGCCGCCGTCGCGCTCGGCGCGCCGGCCACGCCATCGGCGCCCGGCAAGACGACGCTGACGCTGCAATCCGGTTTCTTCGAGAACTACACCGGCATCGGTCTGGCCTTCGCGCATCGGCTGAACACTGACAACACCATCCCGATCGACATCCAGGGCAGCTTCGCCCATGCCGGCAGTGAGAATGTCGGACGTGTCGGCGTCTCGATCGAGTTTTGATCGTAATGAAAGCGCGCCTGCAATTGATCGCCGCACTGTTGTTCGCGGCCATCGTGGGGGCCGGAGCGGCCTGGTATTTTTCCAAGCCGGCTGAGCGGCCGCCATCGCCAACGGTGACCGCGCCGCCTGCGCCCATGCCGGTGCATCCGGCTCTGCCGCGCATGCAGGTGATCGCGCAATTCGGCGGGCCGCTGCAGGATACGCTGATCCAGCGCCTGCGCGACCCAATCGACGGCACGAACTGCTACGTCTATTTGCCGATCGCCGTGCATCATGCGCCGCCCAATCCGGCGACGGGTTATGTCGAGTATGGTGCCAACACGGTGGGATCGATCAGCTGTTTTGCTGCTCCGGCGCGTGCTTCGCAAACACAGGCTCCGATTACAAGATAGATTGTTGGACAAAATGAGAAGCCCGCACCGGTTGTCCGATGCGGGCTCTCGCTTGAGCGTGAGATTCCTACGGGGAGGGGCTGACCGCGGAACCACGCGCCTCAAGTTCTAGAGACGGATCACGCCGATCACGCCGCCGGTGTAGGGATTGATCTCAATGAACGCGACGCGACCGAAGCGGTCATAGCTGCGCACGACATAATGTCCGCGCACGAAGTAGGGCTCGCCGACATAGCGAATGTGGTGGTAACGCAGCGAGCGGAAGATCGTATCGCGATCGGCGAAGCGGCGACGTTCGTGGCGCCAATGGCGATGGTCCCAACCGCGATGGCCATAGTCGTCGCGATCGCCGCGTGTATCCCGGTAATGGTCGTTGTCATTGTCGTAGCGACCGCTATCGCGGCCATAGGAGTCGTCGGCCGACGCGCTGGCTGCGCCGACGACGCTCAACACCGCCGCCGTGGCCGCTGCCGCAAGAATTTTCTTGATGGTCATCGTCTTCTCCTTTGGCTCGTTTGAAGGCGCCGTGATGGAACTCGTCCAACTGGAGCCTTCGTTGCATGTCGCGTAAGATGCGCCCTGGCTCCTGAACGAGTTCTGGACAGCCCGTTCATGCAAGGTTCATTTGCGGAACTCTAAATAACCCCATGCAATTGCGTGTTTTCCTGGCCGTGATTCCCATGTGCGTCGCACTGTTGGCGCCGGCGCACGCGCAGCGCATGGCGGATGGCGCGACGCTCGATCGCATCCTTCCCGACATCCGTGCGCAGCACCCCGGCCGGCTCTCCGATGCGCAGCCTTGGACCGACGAAAACGGTCGCACACGCTACCGCATCAAGTGGATGACGCCGGACGGGCGCATTCTCTATTTCGATGCGGATGCGAGGACCGGACGCTATTGGAGTTCGGACAGCTTTCGCGACCCGCGCGACTTTGGTCCGCGCGACTCCGGCCCGCGCGACGCTGCCCCACGCGACACTGCCCCGCGCAACGGCGACGCGGAACGTCCGCCACGCGGCGACGATGGTGACAATCGGCCGCCACCCGAAGATCATTCACGCCGTCACGGCAACTGGAACGGCGACCAGGGTCCGTTCGGTGGCGACAATGGTCCCCCGCGGCGCGGTGACGGTGAGCGTCACGGTGATTGGCGTGGCGATGGCGACGGGCGCGGCGGACGCGGCGGCGATTATGGCGGCAGTCGCCATCATGGACATGGTGGGAACTGATCATGCGCATCCTTCTTGTTGAGGACGACAAGGACCTGCAGCGCCAACTGAAAAAGGCGTTGATCGATGCCGGATATGTGGTCGACGTCGCGGGCGATGGCGAGGAAGGGCATTTCCTCGGCGACACCGAACCTTATGACACCGTGATCCTGGATCTCGGTCTGCCCAAGCTGGATGGCGTGCGCGTGCTCGAGAAGTGGCGCAAGGACGGCCGCAAGATGCCGGTTCTCGTCCTCACCGCGCGCGACCGCTGGAGCGACAAGGTCGCCGGCTTCGACGCAGGTGCCGACGACTATCTTGCCAAGCCCTTCTACACGGAAGAATTGCTGGCCCGCGTGCGCGCCCTTCTGCGCCGCGCTGCCGGCCTTGCCTCCTCCGAGATCGAGATCGGTCCCTTGCGCATCGACACGCGCGCCAGCCGCGTGACGGTCGACGGCAATCCGGTGAAATTGACGAGCCTGGAGTACCGCCTGCTGTCCTATCTCGCCCATCACAAGGGCAAGGTGGTGTCGCGCACCGAACTCGTCGAACATCTCTATGAGCAGGATTTCGATCGCGACTCCAACACGATCGAGGTGTTCGTCGGCCGTCTGCGCAAGAAGCTCGACACCGATCTGATACAGACCGTGCGCGGTCTCGGCTATTGTCTCGACGATGCGCCTGCCAAGAGCGATTAGGCTCAACTCGCTAGCGTTCCGGTTGATCGCCGCGGCGGCGGTATGGACCGTTCTTGCCCTCGTCGCCGGCGGCATCATCCTGTCGAACGCGTTTCGCACCTCGGTCGAAGGCGATTTCGATTCCGAACTGCAATCGAGCATGGACGCGCTTGTCGCCTCGGCCGGCTACGATGCAAGCGGCGCCATCCAGCTCGAACCGCGCTATCTGAGTGCGCGCTTTCAACGCGCCTATTCCGGCGACTATTGGCAGATCGTTCCGGTCGGCGGCGGGAAGCCGATCATCTCGCATTCGCTGCTCGATCGCACGATCCGCTTCTCCGATTCAGAAACGGGCAAGGACGGCATGATCTGGGGCCACGCCGAAGGTCCCGATCGCCAGCACTTGCGCGTGCTGGCGCGCCGCATCGAATTTCCCATCACCGCGACGGCGCAGCCCGACGACAATCGTGCCTACATGTTCACCGTCGCCAGCGACATGAACGAAGTCGACCAGCGCATCGCCGAGTTCAACGGTACGCTGGTGTGGTCGTTCGTCATTCTCGGCCTCGGCCTCGTCGCTGCGGTGTTCATTCAAGTCCGGGTCGGACTGCAGCCGCTGCGCAAGGTGACCGATGCGCTCGCGCGCATTCGCGCCGGTCAGGCACGTCGCCTAGAAGGCAGCTTCCCCGCCGAAATCGAGCCTTTGGCGAGCGAACTCAACAGCCTGATCGAACATTCCGCCGAAGTGGTCGGGCGTGCGCGCTCGTACGTTTCCAATCTCGCGCATTTTCTGAAGACGCCGCTCACGGTTCTCGCGAACGAAGCCACCGCCGATACCGGACCGCTCGGCGAAGTCGTCTCGCGCCAGGTCAAGAGCATGCGCCGCCAGGTCGACCACTACCTCGCGCGGGCGAGAGCAGCCGGCGCACTCGATGTGCTCGGGAACCGCACCTTGGTCGCGCCGGTGCTAGAGGATCTGGCGCGCGTACTGCGCCAAATTCATGCGGAACGCGCCCTCGCCATCGACGTGAATTGTCCGTCCGCGCTCGCCTTTCGCGGCGAACGCCAAGACCTTGAGGAAATGGCTGGCAATCTCGTCGACAATGCCTGCAAGTGGAGTCACGGCCATGTGCGTGTCACGGCCGAAAATTCCGGGCCCAATATCTGTCTCAGTGTGGAGGATGACGGTCCCGGCCTGACGCCGGACGAACGCGGCCAGGTCGGCGAACGCGGCGAAAGGCTCGACGAAAGCGTGCCAGGCTCCGGTCTCGGGCTCGCCATCGTCCGCGATATCGCAAAGCTTTATGCCGGCACACTGATCCTCGATGGCTCCCCCATGGGCGGCCTCAGAGCCCGCCTTACGCTGCCCGCCATCGTCGAAACACGGCATTAACCGTCACTATCTATTATTCGGTGTCCTTCATGTGACGTGCCTTGCATGGCTTCGCTGAAGCAACCGGGATTGCCGAATTCCTTGCTGGCTAGCGTGTCCGAACAGCTTAAGCCATACCTGGCGCGCGCCGTTGAAGTGAGCGGCGTCATTGCGCCGCGGCATGACATGGTTCTCGGCAATGTCCGCCGCATCGCCGGGTCAGAACGTACGCCAACCGCATTGCGTTCCTTCTGTTTGCCTTTCGAGGATCTACTGACCGTCAATTCATGCACGACCGTCAAGCAGAAGGGACGCATTGCGCGCGACAGCATCGCTCCGATTTGGATCTGGCTCAGCCAGTCTCTCTTGCCGCTCGAGACCAAATCCTATTATCGCGCCTTCAAGGCGGCGATTGCCGTCGCCGACCATGCGAAAGGAAAAAGCCATGCGGCGGATTTTTGGCCGATTGCAGGCGCCGCGATGCGTGCCGCCCTGGCCAGCGAATCCGGTCGTCGAACCGCGCGCCAGATATTGAAGAGCGAGCTTGTTGTCGCCGATGCGCAAGAAGCCACGCTTCTGCTGTGCGTTGCTCCCGCGGTCGTGAAGATCCGCGAGTTGCTGGTGCCGCCCGTGCCTGTGCTGACGCGGGAACTCCTAAATGCCTTGCGTGTCATTGGTGACGATTTGGCGCTCTGCGAACCCGGCGCGGCACACTATGTGGCCGTGATCGCGATGAACCAGTTGGCCAGGCCATGGGATGCATTGCAATTGCCGCTATCGAATCTCGCCGGCGACATCATCTTCAACGACATACAGATGGTCGCCGGCGCGGCGCGAGGTGCACGCCATCCCGACTTCGACGTCGACGCGCTGCTCGACAACATCACGCGCTTTACTTGGTACTATGGCGGAATTGTCGAGAATAGCGACAGACTCCGTACGAGCAAATTGGTTCATCTTGTCTCGCGCGAGCGTGCGGCGCTTGCCGAGACGGTGAACGGATACATGCGGCATGCGCCGTCGATACTCGCCGAAGCGCTGCGGCGGCCCGATAGTGAAAGGGTCGAACGGGCTTTGCGCACCGTGCGCCTCGTCATGGGCTGCAAGCCGTTCGAAATTGCGCTCGGCGCGTCGGTCAGCGAAGCCGAGGACGTGATGTGCCGCATGCTGCTCAGCCACAACGAGCATTTGTTCGAGCGCAACGCCTGGAATGGCGGGCAGGCTAGGATCGCGACTTCTGTGAAACTCACCAGCGCGCTTTTTGGCGCCGACCACGGAGAATTTCTGCGCCGCCGCGGTGGTGCCGCGTTCGATGCCCATGTCCCCTAGACGGCGCCCGCCTTTTTCAGCGCAGCGATTTCGACAGCGGAGTAGCCCAGTTCACGCAGGATCTCGTCGGTATGTTCGCCGAGCACGGGCGGGCGGCGGCGAATCGTGCCCGGAGTCTCGTGCAGCTTGACGGGCGTTGCCGCCACGCGCGCTTTTCCGATGTCGGGGAAATCGACGGTCGCGAAGAAATCGCCGCCTTTCACATGCGGATCGTCGAGCGCCTGGCGCGGCCGGAGCACCGGTCCCGCGGGCACGCGCGCGCCTTCGAAGGCGGCGACGGCTTCGGCGCTCGTACGTTCGCCGATCCATTGTTGCATGCGTTGGCTGATGACTTCGCCATGGTCGCCGCGCCCTTTGTCGGTGGCGAAGCGCTGATCTTCGAGCCATTCGGTGGCGCCAATGAGTTTTGCCACACGGCGAAAGAGCGGATGGCCGTTCACCGCCACGATGATCCAGCCATCTTTCGTTTTGTAGATGTCGCTTGGCCCCGCCGTCTGGCTGCGGTTGAGCGTCGGTTTGCGCTCGAGGTTGAGAGCGTCTTCCTCGAGCAGAGTGGGCGTGAAGAAGGTGAGTGCGGTGCGCAGCAAGGCGCCTTCGACGAGCTGGCCGCGCCCGGTCGTCTCGCGCACTCGGAGCGCAGCCGATACGCCCAGTGCGAGCAGGGAGGCCGTGCCGAAATCGACCCATGGCACTGCTGCACGCACCGGCTGCTCGGCCGTGCCGGAAAACCAGGCCGCGCCCGACATGGCCTGTGCGATGCCGTCGAAACCGACGCGTCCGCTATAAGGGCCCTCGAGTCCGAACGCTGTGCCGACGGCGAGGATGGCGCGCGGATTGACCGTGCTGACCGAGTCCCAGTCGAGGTGCATCGCCTTCAATGTCTCCGCCGGGAGATTGGCGACGACGACGTCGGCATCCGCGACGAGTCTTCGCACCACGTCGCGCCCGGCTTCATTCATCGGATCGAGCGTCATGCTGCGCTTGTTGCGGTTCATCTGCAGGAACATCGCGCCTTCGCTCGGGCTGCCGTCATCGCGCGCTCTTAGCGGCGCGATCGTGCGGTCTTCGCTCCCGTCGCGCTTTTCGACGCGGATGACGTCAGCCCCGAGATCGCCGAGCAACGCCGCGCAATAGGGACCGGCGATGTAGCGGCCGAAATCGATTACGCGCAGGCCTTCGAAGGGAGCGGTCACGGCGGTCCTCGACGCAAAATGCCATCCGACTATAGCAAGGGCGGTAGAAATTGCATGGCGCGCCAAGGCATGCGAAACGAAGCCGAAAGGCTTAGAGGACGATCATGCCGCCCAAGCGCAATCCCTTGAATCTGAACCCGCTCCAGCTGCGTACGCTGACTCTGTTGCAAGCCATTGCGCGCATTCCCGGCGCCGCGAGTCAGGCGCCCAACGGCGAAATCGTGATCGCGCAGTTTCCTGCCGCGCACGGCGATCACTTCCACCTCGCCGACGCGACCGTCGCGGCCAAGGATGCGAGCGGACTTTATAATGAGGCGGTGTGGAACGCGCTGACGCGCAAGGGTCTCGCCAAAGCCGAGTGGCCGCGTCAGATGACGCTGACCGAACTTGGGATCAGCTACGACACTGGCGACGCAAAACAGATTCTGCGCCACGCCGAACACTGAAATCAAAAATCAGACTCGCGCCTTCTGCAATGCAGATTGCTTGGTGCGTGTCCATTCCTCGTAGCCGGGATGACCCGGCGATGGAAACAGGCCGAAATGGACGTCGCGGTTCAGCTGCAACACTTCGGCGACGGAATAGGGCCGACCTGAGGCTTTGATAATCGCCGCCGTCAGGTTGGTCGAACTGACCAACCGCATCGCGCGCAGCAGATGCGGCGTGATCGAAGCCGTCGGAGCAGGCTGGCTGGCAGGTGCTGATTCGGCCAAGGTATCCCCCCTCTTCTTAGCAATGCAGGGAACGCTAGGATGCTGTTCTGACGGCATCGTGTCCGTCTGGTGTCTTGTACGTTAGGGCGGGCTCTATTCCATGCGCTTGAGCGTGAAGAAGGGCTTCGGGTAGAGCGCGCGCACGGCCGGACCGGCCATGAACCTGTCGAGGGCGGCGGGATCGGCCGTGATCACGGCGTCTCCGTAATCGCCCTTGCCGATGGTGCCCTTGAGCTTGCCGGACTTGATCGCCTCCTTGGTCGCGTTTTCGTCCGTCAACCAGATCGTCATCTGTCCCTTCGCATCGAGGCGATAGAGAACGGGAATGGTGCCTGCCACCGGATCCTTTTCGGGCTTCCCGTTGTCCGATACGAGGCGGATGTTCATGAAGCGATTGTTGCCTGCTCGTCCGGTCGTCATCGTGATGGCGTTCCAGTCGGCGTCGGGTTTGTCGCCGGTCGCAACGCTAATGAGTGTGATCGTGCCGTCGGGACGCGGCAGGAAATGAAAATAGACACTGCGTTCGCTGGTGTCGTGCGGCTGTCCTTTCCACAGTCCGTCTAACATGGCGTCAGGTTTCAGTCCGCTCGTCGATCCAACCGGATGGCTGGTCACGGGCGGATAGCATGCCGCGAGTGCGACCATGGCCGCGGCCAAGAGCAGAACGCGAAAGTATGTCATGATTTTCCCCAGTCCGATTTACGCTAAATGAATGGCGATTTTGGCCGAAGCAGGGCGGCCCCTATGCCGCGTTGGCCCGCAAGTTTTATCTCACTATAAGGTCCCGGCGCACCGATCCAAGTCTGATGACCGCCAAGCAACGCCGCCGCATCGCCTTCGCCGCCGCCCTGATCCTGGCGAGTGGGGGCGCGGCCGCGCTCGTACTGACCGCGCTCAAGGACAACGTGCTTTACTTCTACAGTCCGAGCGACGTGCGCGCCAAGAATGTCCAGCCTGGGATAGCGTTTCGCATCGGTGGCCTCGTTGCGCCGCATAGCGTGCACCATGGCGCCAATGCCGGAGTGAATTTCACCGTGACGGACGGCCGCGTCGCGCTTCCCGTCGCTTATCACGGCGTACTGCCGGCGCTCTTCCGCGAAGGCCAAGGTGTGGTGGCGCTCGGCGCGCTCGATGCTGCTGGAACGTTCGATGCGACGGAAGTCCTCGCCAAGCATGACGAGAAATATATGCCGCCCGAGGTGGTCGATGCGCTGAAGCGCGCCGGCCGCTGGAAGGAAGGGCAATGACAGGCGAGATCGGCGAGCTCGCGCTCTGCCTCGCGCTCGCGCTCTCTCTTGTGATGACGGCCGCGGGTATCGCCGGGACGCGCGACGGCGCAGCCATGGCGCGTTCCGTCGCGACCGGTGCGGCCAACGGTCTTCTCGTGTTCGTGGCGCTTGCCTTCGGCGCGCTCGTCTATGCGTCGATCGTCTCAGACTTTTCGCTGCTGAATGTGGCGCAGAATTCGCACACGCTGAAACCGCTGATCTACAAGATCAGCGGCGTTTGGGGAAATCACGAAGGCTCGATGGTGCTCTGGGTCCTGGTGTTGGCGATCTACTCCGCTGCCATCGCGGCTTCGAAACGCGGCGGCGAAAAGCTGACCAGCGCCGCACTCGGTGTGCAGGGCATTCTGGCGCTGGCCTTTCTGGTCTTCATCCTCCTGACGTCAAATCCGTTCGTGCGTCTCGATCCGCCGCCGTTCGAAGGCGCGGGATTGAATCCGCTGCTTCAGGATTTCGGCCTCGCCGTGCATCCGCCGATGCTTTATGCCGGCTATGTCGGTCTCTCTGCCACATTCGCTTATGCCGCCGCGGCGCTGATCACCAAGCAGCAGGATTGGGCGCGCGCGGCGCGACCCTTCATGTTGACGGCATGGATCGCGCTGACGCTCGGCATCGCGCTCGGCAGTTGGTGGGCCTATTACGAACTCGGCTGGGGCGGATTCTGGTTCTGGGATCCGGTTGAGAACGCCTCGCTGATGCCTTGGCTGGTGGCGACGGCATTGCTGCATTCGGCGCTGGCGACGGAGCGGACCGGCGCGTTTAGAAGCTGGACGCTGCTTCTCGCCATCGCGTCCTTTTCGCTCAGTCTGATCGGAACCTTCCTGGTGCGCTCGGGCGTGCTCTCTTCGGTGCATTCCTTCGCCAACGATCCGGAGCGCGGCGTCTTCATTCTGGCCATGATCGTCGGTGCAATCGGTGGTGCACTCGCGCTCTTCGCCTGGCGGGCGCCGAGTCTTGAGGGCGGCGCTTCGTTCGAACCGGCAAGTCGCGAGACGGCGCTCTTGCTGAACAATGTCTTTCTCGCCGCCGCAGCGGCGACCGTGTTCGTGGGAACGCTCTATCCCCTCGCGCTCGATGCCTTGACCGGCACCAAGATCTCTGTCGGCCCGCCTTATTTCGCGATCACCTTTGCGCCGATCTTCATCGCACTTCTGGTGCTCGTGCCGTTCGGGCCGCGTCTTTCCTGGCGCAAGGGCGATCTCACGGCGTCGTTTCGCCTGCTTGCGCCGGCGCTCGGCATCGCGCTGATCGCCGCGGCTGCCATTCTCGCCTTCACCGCGCCGCGTACGTTGTTCGGTTCCGGCGCATTCGCGGTCGCCGCTTGGCTGATCGCAGCCAGCGTCGTCGACATTCGCGCGCGCGGCGGACAAGCGTTGAGGGCAAGCGCGCTCGCCTCGGTTCTCGCTCATGCCGGTCTCGGAGTCACGTTGCTTGGCGTTGCCGGAACGACGCTTTGGCGGAGCGAAATTCTCGAAGTGCTGGGGCCGGGAGAATCCACCGCGATCGCAGGCTACACGCTGCGCTTCGACGGGGTGAAGGCCGCGAAGGGTCCCAACTACGACGCCGCGCGCGCGACGATCACTGTCCTCGAAGACGGGCAAACGATTGCCGTCATGCACCCGGAGAAACGGATCTATCCGGCGGAGGGACAGGATACGGTCGAGACGGCAATCAGGACGACCATCGTCAGCGATCTCTATTTGGCGCTTGGCGATGAACGCGACAAGGCCCGCTGGGTCGTTCGCGCCTACGTCAATCCGCTGGCGCCGCTGATCTGGCTGGGCGCACTCGTCATGGCGCTTGGCGGATTCGCCGCGCTATGGAGCCGCCTTCGTGTCCCACGGGCATCGCCCACCGCAGTTGCAGAGGCTGCGGAATGAGACATCTCTTCCTGGCTGTGATGGTTCTCATTGCTGCCGCGCCGGCGCAAGCCTTGCCGGCACCGGACACGCTTTCCAACCCGGTTGAGGAGGCGCGCGCCCGAAATCTGCAAAAGGAACTGCGTTGCCTGGTCTGTCAGGGCGAGTCGCTCGACGAGTCGAACGCTTCGCTGGCCGTCGATCTGAGACGGCTCATCCGTGCGCGCATCAGGGCTGGCGACAGCGACGAGGCGATCAAGAATTTTCTCGTTTCGCGCTATGGCGACTTCATTCTGATGCAGCCGCCGTTCGAGACGCGCACCTATGCCTTATGGCTATCTCCGTTCGCAGTCCTGATCCTTGGAGCGGGTATTGCCGTCTGGGTCGTGGTCCAGGCAAAGCGGCGTCCGCAGGGACACTAAAGTCTTGTATTATTACATATAGTTAATAATTTAGAGAGAAATGGGCAACGTCGGGACGCTATTGGAGACCCGTCGGCGCCGGTCAAGGAGAGCACCCCATGCCTGAACAAAATCCGCATCCGGTCAAAACGCATAGTCGCGCGGTGGTCCTCGGTTCCGCTGCGGCGATCGTGCTGATGGGCATCAGCGCCTTCGCGCTTGCCCCTGCCGTGCAGACGAGCGATTCCGCGCAGCCTCAACGAGAAATCGCGGCCGCCCAACCCATCGTGCGCTCGACGCCACCGCGCATGCTGGAGAATGGCGCGCCCTTCAGCTTCGCCGATCTGGTGGAGCGCGTCAGTCCCGCCGTTGTCACCATCACGTCTGAGTCGATCGAGACCCAGGCGTCGCTCAGCGCCGAAGATCTGCCGGCGCCGTTCCGCGACTTCTTCAATCAATACGGACAGGGCGGACGCTCGCGCACGCCGCACAAGGCGGTCTCAGCCGGTTCGGGCTTCATCATCGACAAGTCCGGACTCATCGTCACCAACAACCACGTGATCGAGAATTCCAGGAAGATCACCGTCAAGCTTCCCGACGGCCGCAGTTTCGAAGCCAAGCTGATCGGAACCGATCCTCTGACCGACATCGCGCTCATCAAGGTCAAGAGCGACAAGTCGCTGCCGATCGTCGAATTCGGCGACGACCGCCAGGTTCGGGTCGGCGACTGGGTCGTCGCGGTGGGAAATCCGTTCGGCCTTTCCAATTCGGTCACGGCGGGCATCGTCTCCTCGCTCGGCCGCGACATCGGCAACGGCCCCTATACCGACTTCATCCAGATCGATGCGCCGATCAATCGCGGCAATTCGGGCGGACCGACGTTCGATTTGCGCGGCCAGGTCATCGGCATGAACTCGATGATCTATTCGCCATCGGGCGGCAGCGTCGGCATCGGCTTCGCCATTCCCTCGTCGGTGGTGCATGAAGTCGTTGCGCAGCTGCTCGCGAAAGGCCATGTCGAGCGCGGCTATCTCGGTGTCAATATCCAGAGCATCACGCCCGACATCGCATCCACCCTCAACATCAGTTCGCCCAAAGGCGCGATCGTCGCCGAAGTCGTCCCCGGTGGTCCGGCGGCGAAGGCCGGTTTCGTCCAGGGTGACGTCATCGTCGCTCTCAATGGCCGGTCGGTCGAAGATTCGCGCGACCTGACGCGCCACATTGCGTCGCTGCCGGCCGGCGCGTCGGCGCACTTCACCGTGATGCGCGCCGGACAAAAGCGCGACATCACAGCCGCGATCGGCAATCGTCCCGACAAGCGCGTCGCCGCCAACGAAGCCCCCAACAATGACGGGTCGCAGAACGATGGGCCGCAGGCCGGCGCCATGCAGGCGATGGGATTGGGCCTTGCGAGCGTCACGCCCGAAGCGCGGCGCAACTTCAACATCGACGAGGGCATCGACGGCGTGCTTGTGACTCGCGTCGATCCCGACAGCGATGCCGGCGACAAGGGCATTCAGCCGGGCGACGTCGTGCTCTCGGTGGCGAACAAGCCGGTGCACTCGCCAAAAGACATTCTCAGTCTGATCGCACAGGCGCGGTCGAGTGGAAGAAAAACGGTCCTGCTTCTTGTCGCGACGCAAGGCGGCACGCGCTTTGTGGCGGTCGATATCGGACAGGCTTGAATTCATGCGTACCGGACGGCGCGGCGTTTTTCGCGCTGTCCGGCCCCCGCGCCGGTGGTAGCAGCCCCATCCCCCCGTTGCTGCTGCCGGCGCGGACCCCTTTTTTGCAGATGATATTTCGGGCGGAGGCGGACAGATGCGCATATTGGTCGTCGAAGATGATCTGGAAGCCCAACGCTATCTGGTCAACGGCCTGAAGGAAGCCGGCCATGTCGTCGACGACGCGGCCGATGGCGAGACCGGGCTGACGCTTGCGCTGTCCCGGCCCTACGACGTGGCGGTGATCGACCGCATGCTGCCCAAGATGGATGGACTGAAACTCGTCGCCGAAATGCGCGAGCACAGCAACGCGACGCCGGTTCTGTTCCTCAGCGCGCTGTCCGAGGTCGATGATCGCGTGAAGGGGCTCAAGGCCGGCGGCGACGATTATCTGACCAAGCCCTATGCCTTCGTCGAACTCCTGGCGCGCATCGATGCCTTGATGCGCCGGCGCTCGCCGCAGACCGTCAAGACCCGTTTGCAGGTCGGCGATCTGGAGCTCGACTTGCTGACGCGGACCGCCAAACGCGCCGGTTCGGCCATCGACCTGCAGCCGCGCGAGTTCCGTCTTCTGGAGTATCTGATGCGTCACGCGAGCCAGGTCGTGACGCGCACCATGCTGCTCGAGAGTGTTTGGGAATATCACTTCGATCCGCAAACCAACGTGATCGACGTCCACATCTCGCGCCTGCGGGCCAAGATCGACAAGGGGTTCGACACCGCTCTGCTGCACACCGTGCGCGGCGCCGGCTACATGATCCGTGCGCGCGCCTAGTATCCTTCGGACTCAGGCGTATCGCATCGTTCTGGTCTACGTCTTCGTCTTCGCCGTATCGGTGGCGGCGCTGATCGCCTTTACATATTGGAACACCAAGCGCGCGCTCGACGAACAGACCGACCAGATCATCGAAGCGGAAATCACCGGCCTGTCGGAGCAGTATCAGCAACTCGGTCTGCGCGGCCTCGCCGATGTCGTCATCAGCCGTTCGGCGCATGGCGGCCCTGGTCTCTATCTTCTCGCCAACCGTCTGAAACAGCCGATCGTCGGCAATCTCGATGCCTGGCCGTCCAGCATGACATTGCCCGGCAACTTCGTGGAGTTCGACTATCAGCGGCGCATCGAAAACAAGCTCGACACGCGCCGTGCCCGCGGCCGGGTGTTCGTGCTGGCCGGCGGTTTCTATCTGCTGGTGGCGCAGGACGTATACGAGCGCTACCAGACCGAAAAACTCTTCACCACGACCCTGCCATGGACCGTCGGGCTCGTTCTTCTCCTCGGCCTCGGTGGCGGCGCGCTGATGAGCCGCAACATGCTGGCGAGGCTCGACTCCATCAACCGCACCAGCGGCGAGATCATGGGCGGCGATCTTTCGCGCCGTGTGCCGATCGGGGAAGCGCATGACGAATTCGATGCGCTGGCCGAGAATCTCAACGCCATGCTCGATCGTATCGAGCGCTTGATGAAGGGCGTGCGCGAGGTGACGGACTCGGTGGCGCACGATTTGCGCACGCCTTTGAACCGCCTGCGCAATCGCCTGGAAGCGACGCTGCGCCATCTCGAACCGGCGAGCGCCGAGACGTCGGAGATCGAAGCGGCCGTGGCTGAAACCGATTCGCTGATCACGACCTTCAACGCGCTCCTGCTCATCGCCGAAGCTGATGCTGGCGTGACGCGGGGCGAAATGGCGCCGATCGATCTTTCGACAATCGCCGCCGATATGGCCGAGCTCTACGCGCCGCTCGCCGAAGAGAAAGGCGTCAATCTCGAGATTGCGCCTTCGGGCGCAACGATGATCGACGGCAATCGCAGCCTGATTTCGCAGGCTCTCGCCAATCTGGTCGACAACGCGATCAAGTACACGCCGGCAGGAGGCAAGGTGACGGTGACCGCATCGGGCACGCCGCTTGGCGTCGAATTGCGCGTCGTCGATACGGGTCCGGGAATACCGCCGGCCGAACGCGCCCGCGTCGTCGAACGTTTCGTTCGATTGGAGGCGAGCCGCAACTCGCCCGGCACGGGACTGGGATTGAGCCTCGTCGCCGCGGTGGCTCGTTTGCACGATGCGAAACTGATGCTCGAGGACAACGCGCCAGGTCTGCGCGCCATCATCCGCTTCCCGCGTCAGCCGCTTCGCCCGCGCTAAAGTCAAAAAAGCGTTCTACACTTAGGCCATGACCGCATTCGACGGCGCCGCGCCGCCTCAGCCATTCGACAAAGCACGTGCGGAGCGCACGTTCGAAGCGCTTGCGGCGGAGGGTTTCGTGCCGGACCCGGCGCAACGCGACATCCTTGCGGGCGCGTTCGGCAACAGTCCGTTCCTGGCGCGCCTGGCGCGGCGCGAGCACGCGACGCTCCCGCTGCTGTTGCAGCGTGGGCCTGGGACAATCGTCGCCGAGGCCATCGCTCTCGCCTTGTCCGCCGCGGACGCGCCAACGCAAGCCGAGGCGATGGCCTGTCTGCGTATCGCCAAGCGCCGTGCCGCACTCGCTGTCGCGCTGGCTGACATCGCCGGCATCTGGCAGCTGGAAGACGTAACACGCGCGCTGACGGAATTCGCCGACGCGTGTGTCAAAGGCGCGTTGCGCCACTTGCTGCGCGAGGCTTCCGAAAGAGCATCACTCTCCGAGCGCGATGGTGCCGTGCTCGAAGCGACGACGGGTCTTGCCGTTCTGGCGATGGGCAAATACGGCGCTTTCGAGCTCAATTATTCGAGCGACATCGACCTTGTCGTGTTCTACGACCCCCGTCGTTTTCCGTTTCGAAAGCGCGACGACGCGCGCGGTGCCGCCGTCGATCTGGTGCGCGGCATCGTCAAGCTCCTGAGCGAGATCACCGCCGACGGTTACGTCTTCCGCGTCGACTTGCGTCTTCGTCCTGACGCCGGCGCAACACAGGTGGCGATCTCGGTTGACGCAGCCGAGAGCTACTACGAAGGCATGGGGCAGAATTGGGAACGCGCCGCCTTCATCAAGGCGCGTGCCTGCGCCGGCGATCCTGAGACAGGGGCGCATTTCCTGAACGCCATCGTGCCGTTCATCTGGCGCCGCAACCTCGACTACGCGGCGATCGAGGACATCCACTCGATCAAGCGCCAGATTCACGCCCATGAAGGTCATGGCACGATCGCGGTGGCGGGTCACAACATCAAGCTTGGCCGCGGCGGCATCCGCGAAATCGAATTTTTCGCACAGACGCAACAGCTCATCCTTGGCGGCCGCATGCCGGAGCTGCGCCAGAGCAGTACTGTCGCGGCCTTGGATGCGCTGTGCGCCCGGCAATTGGTGACAGAGGAGACGACTTCCGATCTGAAGCATGCGTACCGTTTCCTGCGCACGCTGGAACATCGGTTGCAGATGATCGAGGACCAGCAGACGCATACGATTCCAAAAGCGCCGGAAGACATCGCGCACGTCGCCTGCTTCCTGGGTTTCAGCGATGCGCAGGAATTCGCGGCAGAACTAACCAAGCAGCTTGAAACCGTTCAGAGTCACTATGCGCGCCTGTTCGAACGGGAAAAGGAATTGACGGCTGGTGGAGGCAATCTCGTCTTCACCGGCGTCGAAGAGGATGCCGCAACGCTCTCGACGTTGTCACGGATGGGATTTCGCGACCCGGCGCACATTTCGGCGGCCATTCGCGGCTGGCATCACGGCCGCATCCGCGCCACAAGAAGCGCGCGCGCCAGAGAGATTTTGACCAAGCTCGTCCCTGTGCTTTTGCCCGCGCTGGCGCAAACGGTCGATCCCGACACGGCCTTCGCCCAATTCGACCGCTTCGTGACCAACCTTCCGGCGGGCGTGCAACTCTTCTCGCTGCTCTTGGCGCGGCCCGACCTTCTCTCGCTCATCGCCACGATCGTGGGCTCGGCCCCGCGCCTTGCGCAGCATCTCAGCCGCGCGCCCGCGACGCTCGATGCGTTGATCGATGCCGATTTCCTGCACACGCTTCCCAGCCGCGACATGCTCGACACGCAGTTGAAGCAACAGATGGCGCGCGCGACCGGCTATGAAGATGCACTGGATGGTGTCCGGCGCTTTGCCAAGGAACAGATTTTCCGCGTCGGCGTGCAGATCATCCAGGGCACAACGAAGGCCGATGCGGCCGGCCCTGCATTGGCGAACATAGCCGATGCGGTGATTTCGGAGGTGCTTCCTGCGGTGGAACGCGAGCTGGGCGACAGCGCCGGTACGATGCGAGGCGGCGAATTCGCCGTCGTCGCGATGGGCAAGCTGGGCGGCAAGGAAATGACCGCGGGCTCCGATCTCGATTTGATCTTCGTCTATGACGTGCCCAAGGGCGTCGAAGCCAGCGACGGTGCAAAACCCCTTCCGGTGATCGTCTACTATGCGCGCCTCGCGCAACGCCTGATCGTGGCTCTGACCGCACAAACCGGCGCCGGCGGCCTCTATGAAGTCGACATGCGGTTGCGACCGACCGGCAACAAGGGCCCCGTCGCGGTGAGCCTGGAGTCTTTCGCGCGTTATCACGCATCCCAATCTTGGACCTGGGAACGCATGGCGCTGACGCGGGCACGAATCGTTCAAGCGCCGCAAAGCCTCCGCCAAAGCGTTGACAAGGTGATCTCGCAAACGCTGCGCGCAAACGTCGAGCCGGCAAAAGTGATCGCCGATGCGCGCGACATGCGCCAGAAGCTCGCGGCGCAATTCTCCGCGGCCAATCCCTGGGATTTGAAATTCGCGTCCGGCGGTCTGGTCGACATCGAATTCATCGCCCAGACGCTGCAGCTTTGCACGGCGCCCCGAGGCGGCGACGTGCTGGACACCAACACACTCGCCGCCCTCAAAAAGCTCGGCGCTGCCGGCGCACTTTCCACCGACGATTCGAATACGCTTCAGTCGGCCGCCTCGCTGCAGCAAGCCCTGACACAGGCACTCAGGATCGCGCTCGACGGTACCCTCGATCCGGCGACCGCGACGCCGGGTCTGAAGGGTGTTCTGGTGCGCGCTGCCGGGCTCGAGAATTTCTCGGAACTCGAGTTGAAGTTGTCGCAAGCACAGGAGTCGGTGCGCCAAATTTTTACGCGTCTGCCGGCCTAGTCGTTCGGAAGGACGACCAAGGCGTCAGGTGACCACGACAGAAAAACCTCGTCTCCTGCGGTGTAGCTGCGCGTCGGACGTTTCTCCGAATTCTGATCCGCAACAAAGACGGGCTCATGCAGACCGGCAATGGCGATACTGTAGTGCGTGCGCTCGCCGAGATAGGCGAGAGCGGCCACGCTGCCCTTGACGCTGGTCGCCCGTGCGTCTGGCGAAAGAATGATCTTCTCCGGGCGAAGCGCCACGAGGATGTCGCTTCCCGCCGGCCCATCGATCGCAAGGCTCGTCTGGCCGAGCAGCCCGAGTTCGACGCGCGCCAGAGCGCCTTCTCGCGCGATGATCTTGCCGGTGAAGAAATTCATCTGACCGATGAAATCCGCCACCTCGCGGCAATTCGGCGCCTCATACAGGACGCGTGGCGCGGCGACTTGCAGGACGCAGCCGGCCGACATTACCGCGACACGATCCGACATCGACAACGCTTCTTCCTGGTCATGCGTCACGAAGACGAAGGTGATGCCGACGCTCTTCTGCAAGGCACGCAGTTCCAGTTGCATGGCTTCACGCAGGCGGCGGTCGAGCGCTCCGAGCGGTTCGTCCAGGAGCAGCACCTTGGGCTTCACAATCAGAGCCCGCGCCAAAGCGACGCGCTGGCGCTGGCCGCCCGATAGTTCGTCGGCACGGCGGCGCTCGAAACCCTCGAGCTTGATCATCGCCAGCGCGTCCTCGACGTGCCGCCGGAGCGCCGACTTGTCGAGATGCGCCTTGCGCAGACCATAGGCGATGTTGTCGAACACGTTGAGGTGCGGAAAAATCGCATAGGACTGGAACACCATGTTCGACGGCCGCCGGTTCGCCGGCTCATCGGTCACGCGCACGCCCTCGAAATAGATTTCGCCCGTGTCGGGAAAATCGAGCCCAGCGATGATCCTCAGCAAGGTGGTCTTGCCGCAGCCCGATGGGCCCAGAAGTGAAAAAAACTCGCCGCGCCGGATCGCGAAATCGGCGGCATCGACTGCCTGCACGGTGCCGAACCGCTTGCTGACACGATCGATGCGGAGGAACGCTTCGTCGTTGCTCACGCGCCCACCATGAACTGCTTTCTGTTTTCCAGGCCGCGGCTGCGCAGCCACTCCGCGAAGACCACGAGGAGCGTGGAGGCGACGAGGATGGCGGCGCCAAGCGCTAAGACCGCAGGCAGCTTGTAGGGAAAGCGCAGCTGACTCCAGATGTAAATCGGCAAGGTCGCCTCGGTGCCGGCGAGAAAATAGGCGATGAGGAATTCGTCGAACGAGACGATGAAGGTCAGGAGCAGGCTGGAGACGATGCCCGGCAGTGCCAGCGGGAAGGTGACGCGCCAAAAGCTCATCCAGGCATCTTCGCCCAGATCGCGCGACGCCTCCTCGAGGCTCTTGTCGAATCCTTCCAGGCGCGACAGTAAAACGGTGATGGCGAACGGAACGCAGATCAGCGTGTGGCCCGCGATTACGCTCAAGAGCGAGAGGGGCAGATTTGCGATGTTGAGAAGAATGAGCAGCGAGATGCCGAGAACGATGTCGGGAATGAAGAGCGGCAGCGACGTGAAGGCGAGGAGAGCAGCGCCGCCAGGAACGCGAAACTGCGTCAAGGCCTTGGCCGTCAGGAGGCCGAGCACAGTGGAGAGGAGTGCCGTCGCCATTCCCACTTCCAGGCTGTTGCCGAGCGCATGCAGCATCGCGTCGTCCGATAGCATCTGCTCGTACCACTGGGTGGTGAAGCCCGAGAGCGGAAAGGCGATGAAGACCGAATCGTTGAAGGAGAATAGCGGCAGGAACAGCACTGGAAGGTATAGGAAAGCGAGATAGAGAATCGCATACGCGAGCAATCCGGCCCGTCCTTGGCGTCTGCGGTGTCGCATCAGCGGATCTTTCCCGCCGCGGCACGCAGCGCGCTCACGAAGAGGAGCGTCACGACGCCGACGGCAGCCATGCTCGCCATGGCCAGAGCGGCGCCGAGCGGCCAGTTACCAACCTTGTCGAACTGAACTTCGATGACGTTGGCGATCATCATGCCGTCGGAACCGCCGACGAGCGACGGCGTAACGTAATCTCCCGTGGTGGGCACGAAAATCACGACCGCCGCCGCGATCACGCCCGGCAACGAGAGCGGCAAGGTGATGCGAAAGAAGCGTCGAAGGGTGCCGTCGCCGAGGTCTGCGGCGGCTTCGAGCAGGGAACGATCGATCTTCTCCAGGCTCACATAGATCGGAAGGATCGCGAATGGCGCCCAGGCATGCGCCAGCGTCACGACGACGGACGTGGGATTGTAGAGAAGGAATGCGAGCGGTTGATGGATCAGACCGAGGCTCATCAATCCGGAATTGATGACGCCGTTGTAGCCAAGGATCACTTTCCAGGCGAAGACGCGCAGGAGATAGGACGTCCAGAACGGAATCGTGAGCAGGATCAGCCAGACGAACTTGGATTTCTCCACCCGAAAGGCGACGAAATAGGCCATCGGATAGGCGAGCAGAACCGTGATGACCGTAACGAGGGACGAGATTTCGAGCGAGCGGAGGAACAGCGCACGATAGCCGGCGCGGCCGAGGCCGACCTGGTATTGCGCGAGCGAAAAGCGCGTATCGAGCGCGTAGCCGTTCTGCGACCAGAAACTATAGAGCGCCAAGAGCACCATCGGCGCGGCGAGGGCGGCGAGCATGACGAGCATGGTCGGGCTCGTCAGCGCAAAACCGCGCGCGCCTTCCGAGCGCCGGTAGAAGCGCGCAAACTTCGCGGTCATGCCTGCCTGAGCGGAGGTCATTCGTCACACATCCCCGCCTGCCTTCTAGCAACTTCGCCGCCGGCCAGCCATCCACGCAGGCCTTACCGAAATTCTTCAGAGGGATAAGCAATGCTTGCGAGTCGCTGCGGCTAGTCGGATGCGGCCGGATCGCGCCAATTGTCGGTCGCGAACTTCTTTCTGACTCGATCCTGCACGGGAGCATTGTCTGGTGAGTTCCGTGCGATCCACGCTCGCGCGGCGGCGTATGATTTGAACGGGCCGACATGATGCTGCAGACCATCGGGACCGGTGATCTCGACCATGATTTCGGGAACGGCGTTCTTTGATACAGGCTGTAACTTCATTTCGGATATTTCCCCGGCCTGCTTACTCAGTATCGGCTGGTTTGCTCGGAGATCAAAAGATTTCTTGACGCTGAAAAAGTATGCAATCCAAACGAGAGCAGAATACTTAGAACACGTACCAGTATCATAATTGGCTATCGAAGTCTTACCCTAAGGAAGAAATTCGATTGTAAATTTATCCCGGCTCGAAACTCACGCTTGTGTTTTGCAAAGCAGTGTAAAAGACAACTCGGTTTTTCCACGGAATGACGCCGTATAGTTACGACGTCAAAAAAAATCAGAACGCGCGCTCGGTAACGTTCGGAGGATGTCGTCTCTCGAACGATATGCGCGACGTGAATGCACGAACTGAGAGCGCGGCTTCGGGTCTCACGCCTTCATTGTCGTCATGCGCGAGGAAAGTCGCTTTGGGCGTTCGGTTCAAATTCCTCAGGCGCAACGCCCGAATCACGCCATGGCGCGACTTGTGGAAAGAGGCCATTGTCCCTTAGCCTCCGGCAAAACAGTGTGGCTCAGATGCCGGGGATCAGGGGGACATCCATGAAGCTGCTTGCGTTCGGCCGTGCCAAGGCGATCATCCTCGGCCTGTTCCTGGTTGGTGTCCCCGCTCTCGCGGCCGTCGTCCAGTCTCCGCCAGGGGCAAATGTCGACGCCACGCGAATTGCCAATGCCGATGCGGATCCCGGCGAGTGGCTCAGTCATGGCCGTACCTATTCCGAGCAGCGATTTTCGCCGCTGGACAAGATCAACACGTCGAACGTCAAGTCTTTGGGCGTGGCCTGGGAATATCGCACCTACTCCGTGCGCGGGTTGGAAGCCACACCCATCGTCGTCGATGGCATGATGTACTTCACCTTGCCGTGGAGCAAAGTCATCGCGCTCGACGCCAAGACCGGCAAGGAAGTCTGGACCTACGATCCGCATGTGCCTGGTGGCACCGGCCGCTATGCCTGCTGCGACGTCGTCAATCGTGGCGTCGCGCTTTGGCATGGCGCTCTGTTCGTCGGGACGCTCGACGGGCGCCTCGTCAAGCTCGATTCGAAGACGGGTAACGTCATCTGGTCGATCGATACGGTCGAAAATCACAGGCATACCTACACGATCACGGGCGCGCCGCGTGTGATGGATGGCCTTGTCGTGATCGGCAATGGCGGCGCCGAGTATGACTCGCGCGGCTATGTCTCGGCGTTCAACATCGATACCGGAAAGCTCGTTTGGCGCTTTCATGTCGTGCCCGGCGATCCTTCCAAGCCGCAAGAGAACGCAGCGCTGCAACGTGCGCTGAAGACCTGGGACACCACCGGCAAGTACAAGTTCTGGACGATCGGCGGCGGCGGCGCGCCATGGAATTCCATGGCCTATGACCCGAAGCTGGACCTTCTCTATTTCGGCACCGGCAACGGCAATCCCTGGAATCGCGATCTCCGCTCGCCGAAGGGCGGCGACAATCTTTACCTCTCGTCCGTCGTGGCGCTGCATGCCAAGACGGGTGCGTTCGCATGGGCGTATCAGACGACGCCGGGCGACACCTGGGATTTTGATTCGACGGCCGACGTCGTACTCGCCGATCTGAAGATCGACGGCAAAGTCCGGCCCGTGCTCATGCATGCCCCGAAGAACGGCTTCTTCTATGTGCTTGACCGCACCACGGGCAAGCTGATCAGCGCGCAGAAATTCGGAGTCGTGAACTGGGCCAAGAGCATCGATCCGAAGACCGGCAAACCGATCGAAAATCCCAGTGCGCGCTACAAAGACAAGTTGACCGTGGTGTATCCGTCGGCGACTGGCGCGCATAACTGGCAGCCGATGACGTACAGTCCGCAAACCGGACTTGTCTACATCCCCGCGATGGACGCCGCGCAACCTTTCATCGGCACTACCAGTATCGATTATCATCCGCACGCCTGGAATCTTGGCATCGATTTCGCCGCCATTTCGGACGCCGTGTTGAAAATGATCAATTCCGGCAAGCCGCCGCCGCCCGCAGTCGGCTTCATCAAGGCCTGGAATCCCGTGACGCAAAAGGAAGCCTGGCAGGTTTCGATGGGCGGCTCTTGGAACAGCGGTTTGCTTTCGACGGCCGGCGGCTTGGTCTTCGGCGGCGACGCCTATGGCAATTTCAGCGCCTATGACGCGACGAGTGGACGCAAACTGTGGTCGATCGATTTGAAGACCGGCATTCTTGCGCCGGCCATGACCTACATGATCGACGGCCAACAGTATGTCGCGCTTCTCGCAGGTTGGGGTGGCGCGGGCGGCCTCGCCGCGTTCCGCGATCCCAATACGGCGCTGTCGAAGTTCAAGACCAACCAGGGCCGGCTCTTCGTCTTCAAGCTGGGCGGCCGCCAGGTGGTTCAGCCGTTGGCACCGGAAGGAACGCCGCCGACCGAGCCACCGCCCCTGACCAAGGCTGACAATGCCCTCGTCGACAAAGGCTTTGCCCTCTACCACCGCAACTGCCTGGTCTGTCACGGCTTCTTCGCCCAGTCGGAAGGTGAGGTTCCCGATCTCAGGCTGGCGTCGAACGAGATCTGGGGCCAGTACGAGAATATCGTTCTGAATGGCGCGTTCGAGGATAACGGCATGGCTTCGTTCAAGGATGTCTTGTCCAAGAGCGACGTCGAGGCGATCCGCGCCTATATTTTACAGCAATCTCATTTGGCCTGGGACCAGACTCACAAAAAACACTAAGCCTCTGCGTCGCTCGCAAAATTTACTGTGTTGAGTTGCTCGTCGCCCTTTCCGTTTCTATCTCGTTGCCATATCGATGGGCTGGGGCGGATTGCGGTTTGAGACATGGCGAGTCGCAAGCGAGCAGCATCGAAGAAATCTCTCGAAGAGCCGAAGAACAGCGTCGGATATCTTCTGCGTTTCGCCCACCGTTCCTATTTGCGCGCGCTGGGACAACGCACACTTCCGTTTGGCGTCTCGGGCGGACAGTGGCATTTCCTGCGGATCTTGTGGACCGAGGATGGGCTGACTCAGATCGAGCTCAGCCGTCGTGCGGGCATGCGCGAGCCAACCACGGTCGCCGCCGTCAACGGGTTGGAGCGGGCAGGATTTGTCAGGCGGCGCAAAAGTTCATCGGATCGCCGCAAGATTCACATCTGTCTCACCAGCCGCGGCAAGCGACTCAAATCCAAGCTCTTGCCCTTCGTCGCGGAAGTGAATGCGCTCGGGCTGAAGGGCTTTTCCGCGCAGGAGATCAGGAGCCTGCGCCGGGCTTTGCTCAAGATCATCAACAATCACAAGGTTGGGGCTGGGTCCTCCGCATTCGGGCATGACGACGCGGACGATTAGCGCGTCAGCTCTTGCTTCTGATCCATTGCGCCATCAGCTCGACAACATTTTCGCGATGACTTTCCGAGTCTTCGAAATAGTGCGCGCCGGGAACCATGTGCTGCGCCTTATCCTTCGCACCGATGGCGTCAAAGATCTTGCGCGCATCGGAGGGAAAGACCCCCATGTCGGCGTTGCTCTGCACGACGAGCGCGGGCTCCGTGATCTTCGCGAGGTGTTCGCCGCCTTGGCACTTCGACGCCTCGAGGCTCCACATCGAAAGCCAGGTCCTGAGCGAATTGGCGCGGCCGATGCCGGGAAAGCGGTTGGCCTCGGCGGGATGGCCGCGATAGCAACCGGGGCACGGGCGCTCCGACGGATCGAGCGCCGGATCCATGAACCGTAAGTCCGCCCAAGTGCGATAGAGCGGAAACAGAATGTCGGGGATGCCTGCGGCATTGAGACGTTGGAGTTCCGCCTTCGCCCAATCGGTGATTCGCTGGTTGCGCGCTCGCTGCGCGGCGCGATAGGTGGCGATGAAGTCGGCGCTATAAGGCGGCCCGTTCGCCGGATTGAAGGGGTTAAGGCGCTCATCGGTCTTGGTGGGATCGAATTCGTCGACGACGGAAGCGTCCATCCACTCGGTGAGGACCTCTGGCCGGCCTTGGTGCGCGTTCAAGGATATGTAGAGGTCGGCGCCCGGCAATTGCTGCAACGCATCGCGCGTGGCGCCCTTGGCGGTTTGCATCAGCGTCGGCGCCAGCGCTTCGCCCTGATAGGCGCCCATCAAGGAGCCACCACCGGAGTTTCCCAGGATGACGATCCTCTCGACGCCCGCCTTTTCCTTTAGCCAGCGCATGCCGACACCGATATCGATCAGCGCATGCTCGAGCACGAACTGATCCTCGGCACCGCGGAAGCGTGTGTTCCATCCGAGGAAGCCGAAACCCTGCGCCGCGAAATAGGGCGCGATGTAATGCTCGCTGAAGTCAACATTGTAGTGCGTCGCGATCAGCGCCAAGCGCGGGCGCTTCGCCTTCGGCGTCCAATAGAGTCCCTGGCAGGGATGCCCGCCCGCCTGGATGCGCGGCATGGTCGGCGACACGAGGCCGACGAATTGCGCGTCGACTTTTGAATGCCAGTCGTGATCGCTCATCGTCGCTGTTCTTTCCGGAATGCGCTCCAACAACGACCTGTTTATATTGAAAAACCTGGAGCGGGCGAGGCGAATCGAACGCCCGACCCTAACCTTGGCAAGGTTATGCTCTACCCCTGAGCTACGCCCGCGTTCCAAGTTGGGCGGCGGTTATGGCCCAGCCCGGCGCCCGTTTCAAGTCGCCGCCCCTGCCGGTCGCTATTCGCGCTTGAACACAGGCTCGCGCTTGGCGATGAAGGCCGCCAACGCTTCCTTGTGATCGGCGCTCTTGCTGAGCGTCGCGAGTTCCTTGGCCATCACCTTCGCCGCTTCCTCGGGCGAGAGGTTCGGCGCCAGGCCCGCGGTCCGTTTCGTCGCCTCGACCGAAAGCGGCGCGCGACTCGCGATCCGCGTCGCCAATTGGATCGCCGCCTCCATCAGCGCGTCGGGCGGCGTGACGGCGGTGACGAGGCCAAACCGTTCCGCAGTCTCCGCATCGTGCGGCGAACCGGTCAACAGCATGTGCTTGGCGCGCGCCACGCCGATCAAGCGCGGCAGGCGATAGGCCGACGCCATCAGCCCGACATTGACCCCCGAGCAGACGAACTTCGCCTCCGTCGACGCGATCCGGATGTCGCACACCGACGCGAGCTCGAGCCCGCCGCCGAGACACCAGCCGTTGATCGCGCCGATCACCGGCAAACGGTGCGATTCGATGCGCTCCAGTACGCGGCCGAATTCGCCGAGATGGGCCGCGCTCTTCGTCTTCTGTGCCTCGGCCTGTTCCTTGAGATCATCGCCGCCGCAAAACGCGCGACCGCGACCGGTCAGGATGATGCAACGCACGTCCGTGTCGGCGTCGACTTCGTCGAGACGCGCGAGCAGCGCGGCGCGCGCGCTTCGCCCGAGCGCGTTCATCGGCGGATTATCGAGTTCGAGCAGCGCGACGTGCTTGGCCGGCCGGCTGAAATGGACCGTGCTCACGCGCGCTACTTCGTCCATTGCGCCAGCCAGTCGGCAAGGCCTTGCGGCGTCATGTGGCGCGCATCGGCCAGCGCCGCGACATGACCGGCGTCGACCAGCGTCTTGCCGTCAGGCTCCACGATCAGGATGGCGGGCACGCCCTCAAGACGTTTCGTGATTCCGAAACGCGCCGGCACCTGCAGATTCTTGTCGAAGCGACCGACATCGACACTCACGATCTCGTAATGGGCCTTCAGGAAGCGCTTCAATTCGGAAAGCTGCATGAGATTGGCGAGCACGAGGCAATCGCCGCACCAGTTTCCGCCCAGATCGATGAGCACGCGCTTATGGCTGACGCGCGCCTTGGCGAAGGCGGCGGCGACGGCAGCATTTGCGTCAGCGTGCTCGTTATACGGATGCGTCTCGACGACGGGCAGATCTTTCAGGCTCGCGAGTTTCAGCGTCGGCGCGGTTGCGGCGTGCGTCGGCGCTGCAAGCAAGAGAGCAACAACTGCGAGTGCGAAAAGTTTTGTCATGCGGCGAGCCCCCGTCCTTCCAATAGCGGCTCGATGCTGGGATCGCGACCGCGGAACAAGCGATAGGCTTCAGCGAAATCGCGCGTCCCGCCCGCGGAATAGATGTAGTCGTGCAACTTCTTCGCGGTCGCCGGATCGAACGGATTCTTCTTTTCCTTGAAGGCGTCGAAGCCGTCGGCATCGAGGACCTCCGACCACAAATACGAATAGTAACCGGCGGAATAGCCGTCGCCGGTGAATATGTGCAGGAAGTGCGGGCTGGCATGACGCATGACGATTTCCTTCGGCATGCCGATCCGCTCCAGGGCACCTTCCTGGAACGACTCGACGTCGAGTTCTCCAGGATTGACGACGGCGTGATAGTCGAGATCGACGAAGGCCGACGCCAGGAACTCGACGGTCGCAAAGCCCTGGTTGAAATTGCGCGCCGCGTTCAGCCGTTCGAGCATCACTTTCGGGATCGGCTCGCCGGTCTTGGCGTGCACGGCGAAGCGTTGCAGCGTCTCAGGCACTTCCAGCCAATGCTCGAAGATCTGCGACGGCAGCTCGACGAAGTCGAGCGCGACATTGGTGCCGGAAAGCCGTGGGAATCGCACCTGCGATAGCAGACCGTGCAGGCCATGACCGAATTCGTGAAATAGCGTCCTCGCTTCGTCGAACGACAGCAGTGCCGGCTCGCCCTTGGGGAAATTGCAGGTGTTGACGATCAAAGGCGTCACGCTCTCGCCGATATTCTCCTGATCGCGGAACGAACTCATCCAGGCGCCGCCGCGCTTGGAGGCGCGGGCAAAATAGTCGCCGTAGAACAATCCGACATGGGCGCCGTGGCGTGTTACTTCCCACACCCGCACATCGGGATGATAGATCGGAATGTCGTGCCGCTCGGTGAAGTCGAGGCCGAACAGCCGATGCGCGGTGTCGAACGCCGCCTGGATCATCTTCTCGAGCTGGAAATAGGGCTTGATCTCCGTCTCGTCGAGATCATAGCGCTTCTTGCGCAGCTTCTCGGCATAGTAGCGCCAATCCCACGCCGCCAGCTCGAAGTTGCCGCCATCTTCGGCGATGACCTCTTGCAGCGCACGCGCCTCTTCCTCGGCGCGCCGCTTGGCCGGCGTCCACACCTGGTCGAGCAGGCGGCGCGCATTCTCCGGTGTCTTCGCCATCGTATCGGCGAGCTTGTAGTGCGCGAAGGTGGGATAACCCAAAAGCTTGGCGCGTTCGGCGCGCAGATTGACGGTCTTCGCAATGATCGCCCGGTTGTTGTGTTTGTTGGCGTTGTCGCCGCGCGTGGTCCAGGCCTTGAACAGCTTTTCGCGCAAATCGCGCTTGTCGGCGAACTGCAGGATCGGTTCCACGCTCGAGCGCGACGTGGTGGCGGCAAAGGGCGCGTCGAGGCCGCGCTCTTTTGCGGTCTCCGCGGCAGCCTCACGGGCAAATTCCGGCACGCCTGCAAGATCGCTCTCGTTCAACGGCAGAAGAAAGTCCTGCTCGTCGGCGAGCACGTTCTGTCCGAACGCCGTACCCAGCGTGGCGAGTTCCTCTATGATCGCGGCAAAGCGCGCGCGTGCGCTGTCCTTGAGCTTGGCGCCGGCGCGTACGAAGTCGAGATGATAGCGCTCCAGCACGCGCCGGCTCTCGGCATCGAGTGCGAGCGACTCGACGCGGTCGTTCAACGTATCGATGCGTTTGAACAGCCTTTCGTTGAGATGGATGTCGTTCCAATGCTTGGCCAGGACCGGCGCCATCTCGCGCTCGATGTCCTGGAGTTGGTCGTTGGTGTGCGATCCCGCCAGATTGCCGAACACAGCCTCGACCTTGGTCAAAAGCCGGCCGCTCTTTTCCAGCGCCAGGATGGTGTTTTCGAAGCTCGGCTCGGCCGCATCGTTTGCGATCGCCGCGATCTCGGCCGCGTGCTCGGCGATCGCTTTTGCATAGGCCGGGCGAAAATGCTCGGGCTTGATGCGATCGAAGGGCGGCGCGGCAAAAGGCGTAGTCCAGGCTTCGAAAAAGGGGTTGGTTATCATGCTTGATCCTGCGCTTAAAGCGATCTGCCAAGGTTAGCCCAGAGATACGCGGCACCGATAGGGACCGTGCTTCTTTAGCCATCACCGATAGTTGAACGCGCACACGCTGAGTTTCTTGCGGAGTACGCAACACTTGTGGCATCGAAGCGGCGGTGTAGCATTGTCCTGGCGACGAGGGGAGCCACGCAACATGACGAAGCTTCGAAGTGCCGCGATTGTTCTGATCCTGACGGCGGGTATCGCGGTTCCCGCGGCACGCTCGGCGGCGCCTGCGACTGAAACGCCTGCCGCGGTTGATCCCGCCTACATGTGGGACTTGGGTGAATTGTACCCATCGGCCGAAGCCTGGACGGCGGAACATGATCGGCTGAAGGGCGTGACCGACACGCTCGTCAAATTCAAGGGAACCTTGGGCAAGAGCGCGAAGGCGATGCTGACGGCGCTCGATGCCATCAGCGCCGTGCAGCGCGGCGACGCGCGCCTTGCCGCCTATGCCGGCCTCAAAGCCGACGAAGACGTGCGTATCGCGCAGAACCAGGAGCGTCAGCAGCTCGCGGCGGCGCTCGCGACGCAGTTGGGCGAGAAGACCGCCTGGGTCACGCCGGAAATCATCGCACTTGGGTCCAAGAAGGTGCTCGCGTTCGAGAAGCAGGAACCCGAGCTCGCGCATCGTTTCGACTTCTTCCTCGACAATGTGCTGCGCAGTGCACCGCATACGCTGAGCACCGAAAGCGAAGGCGTGCTCGCCGCGACCGGCAATGTGCTGGCGCAGCCAAATGCGATCTACAGCGTCCTGGCGAATGGCGAAGTCCCCTTTCCGAGCGTGACGCTCGCGGACGGAACGAAAGTCACGATCGACCAGGGCAGCTACTCGAAATATCGCGCCAGCGCCAATCGCGCTGACCGCAAGACGGTGTTCGACGCTTTCTGGGGCACGTGGCGGAAGTATCAGGACACGCTCGGCGCAACGCTCACCACGCAAGTGATGGGTGAGATCTTCAATGCCAATGTGCGTCACTTCCCCAATTCGCTGGCAGCGGCGGTCTTCGCCGACAACATGCCGGAGGCCGTTTATCGTCAACTCGTCGCCCAAGCCAATGCCGGCCTTCCGACGATGTATCGCTATCTGAAGCTGCGCAAGAAGCTGCTCGGCATCAGCGACCAACTTTATTATTACGACATCTATCCCAGCATGTTCGAGACCAAGACGCCGCCGCGCTTCACGGTGGCGGATTCAGAACGCATCGCCCTCGATGTCACTTCGCAATATGGCCCGGAATATGTGGTGAAGCTGAAGCAGGGTTTTGCCGGGCGCTGGATGGATCTTTTGCCGCGCACGGGCAAAGCAGGCGGCGCCTATATGCAGGGCGCAGCCTATGACGTGCATCCCTATCTGCATTTCAACAACCACGACGACTATTATTCGCTTTCGACTTTCGTGCACGAGTGGGGCCACGCCGTTCACACCTTGCTGACGCACGACGCGCAGCCGTTCGAGAAGTCGAACTATTCGACCTTCACGGCCGAGACCGCCTCGATCACCAACGAAATGCTGCTCAACGACTACATGGTCGCGCATGCCAAGAACGACGCCGAAAAGCTCTTCTATCTGGGCGAGGCGCTGGAACTGATGCGCGCCACGTTCTTCCGCCAGACCATGTTCGCCGAATTCCAGCTTGCCATCCATGAAGAGGTGGAGCGCGGCGGCGCGCTATCGGGCAAGCGCATGAGCGAGATCTATTGCGGCCTGCTCAAGAAATATCACGGCGATGCGGAGGGCGTGATGAAGATCGATCCTGCCTATTGCGACGAGTGGGAGTTCATTCCGCACTTCTATTACGGTTTCTATGTCTGGCAGTACGCGACCTCGATGGCGGGAGCTGCCGCCTTCGCCGATGCCATCGAGCATGAAGGAAAACCCGCGCAGGAGCGCTTCATCGCGCTCTTGAAGACGGGCGGCGCGGACTATCCGTACAATATCTATAAGAAAGCCGGTCTCGATATGGCATCGCCCGCTCCATACCAGGCGCTCCTGGCGCGCATGAACCGCGCCATGGACCAGATCGACGCGCTCCAGGCGAAGGCGGCGCACTGATTGAGTGTCATCTCCGGCGAACCGCGCAGCGGTGCGAGGGAAGGGGACCCAGGCGTTTAAACCTTTCGTCATGGCCGGGCTTGACGATCTTGTTGAGCTTTCCGTCCCTCGCCCTTCGGCAAGCTCAGGGTGAGGGACGGTTTGAAGAAAGCCCCTTATCCTGAGCTTGTCGAAGGATGGGGGCCGCACTGGGTGCTGGATAACTTTTTCCGCTAAGTCGGCTCTTTTGGCCCCAAGGCGTTGATTGTCCACGCGCGGATTTATTCGCAATTGTCGAACTTATCCCCGTTCCCGTGACGCTGTCGCGCTCCTATCTCTCATGGGCGAAGGAGAGGAGCGGACAAGCAATCATGAAAGCCAAGAGAGTCCCGCTTTATGCCGCGACCCATTTTGTTTTTCAGGACAGTAAATTGGGTCGCCAGGCCGGGCGATGACGGTTTTGGGTTGGTTACCGATGCGGGGGAGGGGTGTGATGAAATTCAAAAAATCGCGGCACAATTCCGTTGTCGAAGCATCGGCGTATACGAACGAATGTTTTGTTGCAGAAAAACGCGACGAATTTCTGCACATAGCGGGGGGGAGGGGTCACGAAAAGTCGAAAACGAATAATGCCAGTGTTCGCAAGGACTAATGCATTTCTTACGCGATCTTGGAGAGGATAAGTTGGAGCGACTACGGCGTACTGAGGGAGAAGACGACCGTCACGTTCGCGCTCACGCTCTGTTCGCCGGGCGCGGTCGGCGTCGGCGCGGCGACACGCGCTGCCCCGACGACGCTGTACATCGGGCGTGGTCCTTCGCTTTCCGCTTCCTGGATGGACAGTATCGGGCCGAGTGTGACGCCGGCCGCAGCGGCATAGGTATGGGCGCGCGCGATCGCATCGGCGACCGCCGCGGCGCGTGCCTTCGCCATCAGCCCCGCCGAATCGCGGATGGCGAAGCCGACGGAGTTGATCTGGTTCGAACCCGCAGCGACCAGCGCATCGAGCGTGGGTCCGAGCTTCTTGGGATCGTCGAGGGTGACGGAGACCTGGTTGGAGACTTGATACCCGACTATCTTTTGCACGCCGGTCTCGTTGGCGTTGTAGGGCGGATATTGCGGCGAGACCATGAAGTTCGAAGTCTGGATCGACTTGTCGGGAACGCCGAGACGTTTAAGAGTCGCGAACACCGCGTTCATCTTGGCGGCGTTTTCCGAGAGGGCCGCCGCAGCCGTCGGCGCCGTGGTAGTGACGCCGGTGGAAAGGACGGCTTGGTCCGGCGCGGCGCGCACTTCGCCTTGACCGGAGACGCTGAGCGTGCCGGGTGCGGCGGCATCCGTCGGAGCGACGGCGACGAGCGCCAGGGCAAGTGCTGCCACAGAGGTCGACAAGCGACGCATGACGGAGTCCTTTCGGTTTCTCGCTCGGCCGATGATAGCCGCAAGCCGCTACGCCGTGCGAGCGGCCCGTTTCGAAAGCGCACAAATTCCTGCTATGCACGCGCGGGGCCTGTAGCTCAGGTGGTTAGAGCTGACCGCTCATAACGGTCTGGTCGGAGGTTCGAGTCCTCCCGGGCCCACCAGCCATTCA